>BNJS01003263.1_pt1 | contig 207014 bp, 346 predicted proteins | sample 8540461 | NCBI WGS metagenome assembly BNJS01 (sample SAMD00202454, study PRJDB9452) | human saliva metagenome | isolation source: human saliva | place: Japan
GAAGCGCTGATCAAATACGAAAACCATCGACGAAGGCCAGATTGACGACCTGATGGCGCGCCGTCCGGTACGCGACCCGCCGACTGGGACGGCCCGACGGACAACAAACCGCAGAGCCATCACGACGACTTCTCGCTCGATGGCCACGACAAACCGGCGGAGCAACACTGATGCGTTGCGGCCGCTTCACGCTCGACCTGAGCCATACCAACCTGATGGGCGTGCTGAACAGCACGCCCGATTCATTTTCCGACGGCGGCGCCTGGCGTGACAGCCCGCGCCATCGCCCACGCGCGACACGATTGCCGCAGGCGCGGACATTCTCGACATCGGCGCCGAATCCACCCGTCCCGGCGCGCGCGAAGTGCCGGCAGACGAAGAAATCGCCCGCCCTCACCCCCATCGTGCAGGCGCTCGTCTGCCGACGGCCAGCGACCCCGTCTCGATCGACAGCAAAAAAACCGCCGTGATGGCGGCGATGCTCGAACTGGGCGTGGACCTCATCAACGACGTGCACGGCTCTCGAAGACGACGGCGCGCTGGCGCTGCTCGCCCGCTACCCGAACGTCGCCATCTCGCCTGATGCACATGCGCGGCATGCCCGACACCATGCAGGACAACACCGACTACGCCGACGTCGTCGCCGAAGTGGATGCCTACCTGCAAGCGCGCGTCGCCGCCTGCCTTGCGGCGGGGATCGCCGCCGAGCGCCTCATCCTCGACCCCGGCTTTGGCTTTGGCAAAACCCCGGCGCAAAACATGGCGCTGGTACGCGAATGCCGCCGCTTCAAACACGGACGTTACCCGGTGCTGCTCGGCGTCTCGCGCAAATCCACCATCGGCCACTACCTTGGCGACGCCCCGGTTGGCGAACGCCTGCACGGCAGCGTAACCCTCGCCGCGCTCGCCGCCTGGCAGGGCGCGGACATCGTGCGCGTCCACGATGTCGCCGCCACCCGCGACGCCTCGCATCACCACTGCCTTGCACGCGCCGGACTAGCGCATTTTCACGGCTCCTGGCCGCAAGCACAATCTGCTGGCTATAAAGCAGCTGATGTTGCGGTGTATGGCGGGCATGCGTACAGTCGCGGTGGCTTCTGGCGCGGGCATTATCGGGCGGGTGTGCCATTCGGCAGGGGCAGGCGGGCAAACGATATTCACCGTGGCGAAGGTTATCCAGCAGGCGGCGTGGTGGTGAGCGGGTAGGCGCCGAAGGGAGAATACGCAGCAGGTTGAGCAAGGGGTAGCTGTCCTTGGGGCTGCGGCGGTTCGTGGTAAGGCAGGGCGATGCGTTGTTGTTGCAGCCAGGATGGCTAATCAGCCAAAAGGGCGGTAAAAGGCAAAGGTTGGCGATGGCGACCAGCGCGCAATGGGGTCGGCAGGGGCGGTGCGGATGCGGTGGTCGTCGCCGCTGCTGGTCTGGATGGCGAGGGTGTTCGTGGAGTCGTGAACCACCACGGTGGCGCGTCGTAGGGTACGGCGTTGATGTCGGCAGGTCGTCCCAGGATGCTGTGCGGGGTCAGCGCGCTCCCGCGTGCAGGCGGTTGCCGCGCACGGCGAGGTGCAGGCCGTCCGCGTCAATGCGGGCGACGGGTTGGTCGCTTTGGCTGAAGGTGTAACGTAGTTCGCTCCAGAGGGCGCGGGCGATAAGAACAGCGGGGATGGCAGGCACAGGCTGAAGAATGTGTGTGTTGGCAAGGGCGTTAGCGAGGGGAACGCCAAGCATCGCCAGCAGAACAGTCTGGCGCAGGCGCGGCGTTGGCACTGGGCGGTGGTGTGCCGGTTTTGTACCACCTTGCACGCTGTGGCGGGGACGTGTCGCGGCGGGGCGGGCGCCGTTCTTCTTGCATCACCGCCTGTTGGCGGTAATCGCCGCGCCAGGCGGCGGGTTGAGGACGGTGAGGACGGCAACGGCAAAGGCGGAATGCCTGAGTCCAGCGCCTTCCAGGGCGGGCAGAGCAACGGCGACAGCGAGGTTGGCGAGCAAGCAGCCACCAAGCGCGCGGCCGAATGCGTGGCGGTTGGCTGTGCGTGGGCGGGATGCTCGGCACTGCGGGCGGCGCGGCGGCGGGCGATGTCGGCAAGGATGTCTTTCGGCGATGTCGGCGGTGGCTGGGTCGCCTGGAGGATTTGGCGCAGCTCTTGAGGCAGTTCGCTGTCGGGGTCGAGGTCAGTCGGGTAGTTCGCCGCGTAGGCTGCGTTCCATGAAGTGGAGTGATTCCGGGGTCGCTGTCGTCGATGAGGTCGGCGAGGGCGTCCAGGTGGTTTTGTAGGCGTGGACAACGCGGGCGATGCCGCGCGCGATGGGCTTCCTGCTGCCGACGGCTGGCAGCGGATGGCGCGCTGGTCTGCCGTTCGGGTCGCTGAGGGTGAGCGCTTTTGTGGTTCTGGCGCCAAGCGGTGTCGATGTCGTCCAGTTCTGCCCAGGGGATGGTGGAAGTTCAGTTTGCTGCCGCCGAGGTGCCGTAGAGGAGGATGCGGTGGAAGTCGCGCTGGCGCGGGGTTGGTGAGTGCGAGGTGCAGGCCGTCGCGGTCGCTGCGGGCGACGGGGCGGTCGGCGTCGGGCGAAGGTGTGCCAGAGGAGGCGGGCGGCGCTGAGGGCGAGGCGCGCTGAGGATGGCGAGGGTGAGGCGGATGTTGGCGGGAGAGCGTCGCTGGCGCGCATGGCGAGCAGGCTCGCCGGGAGGAGTAGCCACCAGGCAAGCTGGTTGGCGCGGGCACGGCGCGCGGGTGGCGGTGCCCACTGGCGCACTGGGAGGTCTGGCGCGGCGCGGGCGGGGTGGCAGGGAGCGGTTCGCGATAGGTGGCTTGGGTCTGCCAATGAGCTTTTGCCGCGCCCACCCAGGCGAGGGGCGGCTATGGCGAGGAGCGCAGAGCAGGGTAAGTCCTGTTTCGCGGGAGCGCGCGATAGGTACAGCAGGGTGAGGCTGGCGGGCAAGAGGAGGCTGTTGGCGAGCGGCAGCCAGGCAAGCGGGCGGCGTCGCGGTGGCGGCAGCGGGTGTCGTCCGAGCGGTTCGCCGTCGCGCATGGCTCGGCTGGCGGTGATGATGGCGTCGAGCTGCGGTCGTCGTTGCCGGCGCGCGCAGGGTGCAGTAGTGGCGGTCGCGGTAGTCGGTGAGGACGAGGACGCCGTCGTCGTTTTCGATGCGGCGCAGGTCGCGCCAGGCAGTGCAGGCGGGTCGCGCCGTCGTCGATGCGGTGCCCTCGCCGTCGATGCGGGCGACGGGGCGCGCAGGGTCGGCAATGAGGCGGCGAAAGGCGCGCCAGCTTTGTTGCAGGAGCAGGCTTGCGCAGGTGAGAAGGTGGAGCGCGGCGGGCTGGTCGTTGAAGCCGCTGCGGGTGGCGATGCCGAGCGGCAACGGCACGCTGACGAGGGTGGCGGCGAGGCCAGGGTGAAGCAGCGCCAGTTGTCGAGCTGGATGGCGCGCGGGTGTTTGTACACAGGCGCAGGTTTTCGCCGCGCGGACTGTCGAGGTGGCGCGGGCGCGGTGGCGGCGGATTTCGATAAGCGCCAGCGGCAGGTCAGGGCCGAGTTCAGGCAGGGGAAGTTGTTCGCGCGGCGCCTCGGCGAGCTGTCTGCGGCGGGAGGTAGGTGGTGCCGTAGCTTCGCCAGCGCGTGTTCCCATTGCAAAACGCTCTTCGTCGTCAGCGTCGCGGTGGCGGGCTCGCGTCGCGCATGACGACTTCGAGCGCGAGGTTATCGTCGGCTTGTTGCACGACGCGCAGTTCGGCGATTTGCGCCGTTGCCATTGGCCTAAGCCAGCGCCCGTATTCGTCGAAGGCGGTGAGGCCGTGTTCGTCGCAGACGAGGATGGGCGGGTTCCAGAGGAGGCGAATCAGGCTTTTGTGGAAGATGAGCGCGAGCGCCAGGGTGTACATAAGCGGATACCAGGCGAACTGAGCGCTGTCGCGGAAAAGCGGCTGCAACAGCGCGACGCTGTAGGAATAGCCGAGTGGCGCGGCGATGAGCCAGGCGAGCAGGCGGTAGGGGCGGAAGGGGTCGTAACGCCGCCAGATGAGGGTGTTGGCAGACTGGCGGTTGGCGGTAAACAGCGGGCGGGGCATGGCTGGGGCGGGTGGTGGCGATGGGCAGCATAATGCCGCCCCCGCATTTCCGCAGCCACCGCCATGATCACCTGCACCGTCAGCCAGCTAAACGCCCGCATCCGCGCCCAACTTGAAAGTGATTACCGCGATATCTGGGTCGAAGGCGAAATCAGCAATTTGAGCCGCCCCGCCTCCGGCCATCTTTACTTCACCCTCAAGGATGATGCGGCGCAAGTCGCCTGCGCGCTGTTCAGAGCAGGGCCACCGCCTCCGCCTGCCTGCGCGCGAACTGGTCAACGGCCCGCGGTACGCGTGCATGGCCGCGCCACCCTCTATGAGCCGCGCGGCAACTACCAGCTCGTCCTCGACCAGATTGAAGCGGCGGGCATCGGCGCGCTCGAAGCCGAACTCAAACGCCGCCGCGACGCTGCTCGCCGCCGAAGGTTGTTTCGATGCCGCGCGCAAGCGCCCATCCCGCCCGCGCCGCGACAAATCGGCATCATCACCAGCGCAAGCGGCGCCGCCATCCACGATGCCCTCACCACCCTGCGCCGCCGCAACCCGCTGGTCGGCGTCATCATCTACCCTCGCTCGTCCAGGGCGAAACAGGCACCAGCGCAACTCATCTGGCAAATCGAGACCGCCAACCGCCGCGGCGAATGCGACACGCTGCTGCTCATCCGCGGCGGCGGCAGCCTCGAAGACCTGTGGGCGTACAACGACCCCAACCTCATCCGCGCCATTGCCGCGAGCGCCATCCCCATCATCAGCGGTGTTGGCCCGAAACCAGACGTGACGCTGGCGACCTGCCGCCGACCTGCGCGCACCGACGCTCGACAGCCGCCGCCGCACAGTTGCCCCGACCTCGGCAGCAGCTTTCAGCACCTCGCCCGCCTCAGGAGCAGCTGCTGGCGCAACCCGCCGCCGTCTGCAAAACGCGCAACAGCGCCAGCAAACCCTCGCACACCGCCTGCACCAACAAAACCCGCAGCGGCAAATCCGCACTGCACAACAACGCGCCGACGGCTCGGCGAACGCCTGCATGCCGCCGCCCACCGCCGCTGGCAGCGCGAACAAAACGCGGTTGAGCGCACTGACAGCACCTGCACCACCTGAGCCCGCTCAACGTCCTGCAACGCGGCTACGCGCTGGCCTACAACGCCGAAGGCAAAAACCCTGCGCGCAGCGATGCCGTCCAGCCCGGCGACAAAAGTCAGCGTTCGCCTCGCCGGCGGTCACGCACTGCACCGTCAATCGCCGCAGCAAAATTGACGGCACAAAAATCTGCCCGAATATTGCGAACCATTCCCAAACAAACTATCATCAGCGCCTCCATTCACCCACAGGAAAAATCATGAAAACCCTCCTCACCGCAGCGCTGCTGCTCGCCACCAGCGTCCAGGCAGCGGACTTCAACATAGAGTCACCATCCCGGACATCAAAAAGCAACGAATACCACGCCCCTACGTCGCCGTTTGGGTGGAAGACAGCGACAAAAAGCTGGTCGAACACCTGAGCCTGTGGTACTTCATCAAGGGCAAAGACGACAACCCGCAGGAAGGCCTCAAATACCTGAAAGAACTGCGCAATTGGTGGCGCAAGGGCGGCCGCAACCTGAAGCCATTGCCCGATGCCATCACCGGCGCCACGCAAAAACCGGGCAAACACAACATCGAAAATCAAGTCCGACGACCCGCGTCTCGCCAAACTCAAAGACGGCACTATACCTGATGATTGAAGCCGTGCGCGAAGAAGGCGGCATTGAAGCGGTCAGCATTCCCTTCACCCTGCCGGTCAAGGAAAAAACAGAAGCCAAAGCCAGCGGCAAGAGCGAACTTGGCGACATCACCCTCACCATCACCCCGCAACAGGAGCTTCCCATGAAACGCACCCATCTCGCCGCGCTCATCCTCATCGCCAGCAGCGTCGCCAGCGCGCACAACGTCTGGATACTGTCCGAGCTCCACCCAGCTTTCCGGCGAAAAGACTACGTCACCATCGACAACGGCGCCTCGATATCCCTTTGACGTCAACCACCGCGCCGTCCGGCAGAAAACCTGCACGCCTACGCGCCAGACGGCAAAAGAAATCGAAAAGAAAACCTGATGGCCGGCAAACTGCGCACTAGCTACGACGCCAAAGTTGACCCAACAAAGGCACGCACGTTTCACCGACGAACTGCACTTTATCCGGTTCCACCGACGACGGCGGCAAAAGCGTACGCTGGCGCAGCAGCGGAAAAATACCAAAAGAAAACCCGATGGCGGACAAGAAGCGCGAAAAATACAAACAGCTGACGCTCAATGCCGAGACCTTCGTCACCCTCGGCGAGCCGACGGCAGAAGTGCTCAAGCCTGCTGCCAAGGGGCTGGATCTCGAATACCTGACCCACCCGAACGAACTCTACATGAGGCGAAACCGCCAAATTCCGCGCCGTTTGACGGCAAGCCGCTGGCCAACGCGCGCGTGCGCCTCGCGAAAAGACGGCATGCGCTACCGCACGCATGACTTCATCGAACTCAGCGACGCCGACGGCCTCATCACCATCGACTGGCCGGGCGCGGGCATGTACTGGCTTTCCGTCGAACACGAGTGCCCAGCGACATCGTCGAGGACGCGCCCCGCCCTCGAATACGACGCCGGGCTGGAAGTCCCGCCGCTCTAAAAAGCATCGCTTCTCAAAAGCAAGCCACCCGTCAGGGTGGCTTTTTAATGCCCGCGCGTTCTGCGCCCTTTGCGGTGGCGCTGCCTTCGACGATGGTAGTACTCCCCTGCCGCGATGGCGATACAGAATCCCCGCGTAAACGTGGTATGGTGGAATATTCGAAGATGCGCGAGGTGTTTATGTCGCAAGTTTTACCGCGGGGCGACCGCTGGGCGATGGCCGGACTGGTACCGGTTGCGTGCTTTTGGACTGGGCAGCCTCGATTATCGTCTTCTGTGCCGCTTGCGAGTTTCGCCATGTCATTTTGGCGGCTGCTGGTCGGCGCGCTGGCGTTTGCCCTGCTGGCGTGGTGGCGGCGTTCGCCTTTCCGCACAACCGTCGCTGTTGGTATTTGCCGCCGCGGCCGGGGTGTTTTTGAATCTGGATTTGCGCGCTATGGCTCTGAGATATTCATGCGGTCGGGACCAGGAATTTCGACGCTGCTCAACAGCTTGCAGATATTTTTCTCGCCGCGATTGGCCTGCTGTTTTTCGGCGAACGCCCCGGCGGTTGGCAGATGACAAGTCTGGTATTGGCGGTTATCGGCGTGGCGCTGATTGCCAGCCGGAATTTGCGCAGAATGACCGCGCGGCATGGGGGCTGTGAGCGGGGTGGTTTTCGGGGGCGATGCTGGCGCTGTCCATGCGTCCATCCGCAAAGGTGCATACGTTTGCGCCGGTGGCGCTGCTGCCGCTGATGTTGATTTTGAGTGTGTGCGGCGCGGCGGCTGCTGCCGGTGGCGCCTGCGGCGCGAGGCGCTGCTGCCACGCAGCGCGCAGGCGTCAGGCTGATTTGGTGTACGGGCTGGTGATGCAGTGTTTGGCGTGGGGGCTGATTGCTTTCGCCATTCGCGCCTGTCGCTGGCGCTGACGGGGCTGTTTTTGTTGGCCGAGCCGGTCGCGGCATTTCGTTTTTGGATGCGTTCTGGTTGGGCAAGCCGGTGTCAGCGCTGCAATGGGCGGCGCGCGCTGACGCTGGTGGCGATTTATCTGGGGTCGGTCAAGCGCAGGCGACTGTGAGGTTAGGCGAGCCCCAACAGAAAACTATCGGGTTATTCTTGTTTCTCGCTAGGGCTGTTTGCATTCACCCCATAGCGGCAGCCAGACCATGACATTTAAAGAACCGTACTGAGATAGCTGCGCTTGAGCTTGTCGTTGCGATAGCCATGACGCGATGGTGCTTCAAACTGGAAATATTCTCAACAAATTCCTGGTTTATAAAGACGCCAGTCCATATCTTTGTGCTTTTTCTTCCGGTCGCGTTTGTAGGGGAATATTAGGCTGTTGCCTTCTTCTCAATTTGTGCGCGCAGTTTGTCTGAATCCATAGCCCTTGTCTGCACTCACGGCCTCGGTTTTCCCCAAATCTACAGCTGCTATCAGTTCGGGTGCGACACTAACGTCATTAACTTTACCAGTCGTAATGATGATTTCCAGTAGATTGCCGCGAGCATCAACCCATCAGGTGAATTTTGCTGGTCGTGCCGCCTCGGCCGATGCCAATGGCGTGGTCATCTTCGCCACTACATGCCCGCAGCACCTGCTGCATGCTGATAGCGCTCGGACTGTAACTGCTCGTCCATCATGAGCCATTCCTTGTCGGCATCAGCGGATAATCTTTTGAAGATTTTCTGAAAGATTCCCTGTTTTGACCAACGGTTAAAAGCATTTATAAACGACCTGGATTTGCCGAAAAGCGGCAGGGCAGATCGCGCTAAGGACAACCGGTGCGCATTCTGTAGAGGACACCTTCAAAGGTTTTGCGCAGATTGGGTTTGTCATCCAGGCCAAGTTTGATCAGCATGATGGATCAGCTTCGACCAATAGTTCATCGGTAAGTCAGTGTTCGGGGCACGGTAGGGATATCGTTGTTAAGAGGAACTTTCTTTATTCCTGCCGTTTTATCTTTTTCAAGTGGTTATCAAATATCAACACACTAGTCAATTTACAGGGGTTATAGCAATACGCTTTTAAAGCCCATACTCTAAAAACCGCTCCACCACTTGTCGTAAATCCTTCCCTCAATCCAACCATTGCTAAATCCTGCATTTGGCTACCAACCAATAATGCGCTATTGGATTAGACTACGGCGAATAGGGTTGTAGAGTAGAACAACAAGCGGTGCATTTTTCTCAAAATTTCTTTTCGCTCTTCCCCCTTGTAAGAAACCGAGGGACTCAGCGCTGAACATAGACAGAATCTGGACGAGCGATTTGGCAAACTTAAAGTCCAGCTTAGGGCGATTATCACGAGATAAGAAGATGGGATAAAGTACAGTTTATAAAGGATTACATTTTCGAAAAATTGAATATAGATAGTCCCTATTTTGCTCTATACCGATTCACTAAAGAGCATTATTATGGTTCTAAAACCAAACATGACAAAAAGCCCTCGAAGAGGGCAAAGGAAAAAGATGCAAGGGTCGTAAAATTTTAGACTGAATGCAATCACAAAAGGAATTTCACGCAAATTTACTCGAGATCATTGTAGGAGCACCTTTGGCAGCTCTTTTTCATTACGGAGGATAACATGCAAATGCTGTCTAACATCTGCACACTCTATACCCATATGTGATCCTAAATTATCTCCATCCGTAGATTTTGTTAATGAGAATGTTGTGGTATAGCAGCAACGCCTTCTATTGTTAGCATACCACCAAGATCATACTTTATCATCCACTTTGCGATTCCAGTCAGTGTCAAAACAGATTTTCATACTCACCACCATTGCGCAAATCTCAGAAATAATGCTAGTAGAACCACTAACTTTTACATGCGTTTTCAGCAGAGCAGTAAGTATCATCTTTTTCAGCACGCCGAACCGCAACAAACTCTGCGAGTACCAAAACGAATTAAGCTGTTAGAAGCGATAGCTTGACCTGGCATGAGGTGTTATACGCCACCCTCTGTGCTTACCTTCTTCAAAAGGATTTTTACCGATATGCCCACAGGGTTCGTGGTGGCTTGGTTCCATAAGTGGCTACTCGTTTGCTCGATAGTTTGGTCAATCAGCGAAAGTATTGCTAATGGTAGTCATGTTATTAGGATCATCAATTAATCCATACGCATAGTTTTTGTGTGCTATCAGTCGTACCTTCCGCATTTAAATATTGACCCGTTCCGGCAGTAACATAAAGCTTACCCTTTGCTTTTGGGCGAAGAGTGCTCCCGTGATCGGCGCGTGAGCATCTGTAGTAAACAGGGGTTTACTCCATAAGCCACATTCCAAGTATTAGCATTCTTGTCATAGTCTACACGCCAAGATTACCGTCATAGTCTCCAACATAAACGCTCTCCAGGAACACCGTCTTTATCCTCGTCATCGTAAAACCCAAAAGGAGTGCCAACACCAGCCTTCCCAGTCGTATCTTCTTGTAATTGCCCGACCAAGAGGTCCTGATTTTCTATTGACATCAAAACGAATAGATGCCTACATCGAAGAATTGTACCCACTGCTCAAAATAGCAATAGGGCTACCTGTTTACTATCGTTAGCAATCGCCGTCTGTGGAATCGTAGAGTCCTAAGTCAGGGTCATCTTTACTTGAGAACTCCCACATAACAGTGTTTTTCACTTACTGAATTAAGATCGGTAACATCCATAGCATAAATTGCGGCTCCTCCACGACCAGTGGAACCGATCAGAACGGATTTAGATGGAACCCACACAGACATCAACATGGGTCGATGAGCCATCATTCAAATACGCATGTTTAGATTTGAGCGCAGAGTAATCTTCTAGTTTAGAAAGCGCCGTAGTTGGTATGTAAGATCTCTTGTTTTTGCTCGCATCAAAAACGTGGAACATTCCATCGTTTTGCAGCTACCGCATACATATGTTCCTCGATTATAAATACTGGGGCTGAAAATGAACAGTTCAATTTTTGTTCTTTTGCGGGAATAATATACTGATTGGTGAAGAGTTAATTACCGTCCCCATGATACTGGTGCGTTTACGCCATTTTAGTCCTCTTCCGCTATGTTGCCCAATATATAATCGGCCAAAGACGAAGACATCTCCCCGGGATAGTAGTTTTACCAGTCCAGAGTCAAATTGAACACCTTTACTACCATTCCACGAAAAACCTTTCTTTGTTTCCAGCCATTTCCAGCAACATAATATACTATTATTTAGATCATCAGAAGCGCACTAATTCTTTCGTTTCACTATTTCCCATCATCTTTGGTCTTAAATGAAACTACGCGGATATCACCAGTCAACTCACCAATATTAAATGGAAGCGGCCCAACATAGTAGCTCCACTTTCCAGAATCTAACACTCATTCACCTGGAACGGTCATACTGAGGTGCAGCTTTGGAAGGATCTTTAAAACTTCCAATTGTGGCAAAAGCTCAGCTGTCCGCCATATTATCTGGATTATTTGCAACTTCACAAATTGCGGAATACCAACAATTGAACTGGATCCGAAAGAATCCGCACATACTATGCTACCTACAGGATCATCTGTCCAAGAATCCCGCTGAATAGGCATTTTGTAGTGGTTCCATTAAGTTTAAAATCCGAAGCTTTAGCTAAATCAAAACCACCTATTTTGCAGCCAACCAATAAGGGTTATTTTGTCACTAAAAATTACCATACTCAACAACGTCTATCATGTAGTTGTTGCCAAATTGGTCACCATCAATATCGGGTCGAAGATCATGCGTTCTCGCTCAATATACAAGACCCGCAATCCCGCCGGTGAGTGCGGAAGAACCTCTGTTCCTGATCCCAAGTAAAGCTCCTAGTCCCTCATTTTGCAACACGCTTGCAAATAAGTCTTTGTCTCTATAACGTCACTTGGAGATTCCCAGGAACTTTTGTATTACCATAATCTTTATATTTAAAATTACTAAAGTTAGCAGATTCCAATCGTTATGCGATGTTGGTGTCCCCATAGCATAATATTACTAGATCGACACAGGGCTTTTTATCTTTCTTCCACCCAAAAACCATCTGTCGAGGATCTTCCCCAGTCATATATTGCAGGAATCCATCTTTTAGTTTATCATTTAAGTCCGTACGGCTATATACAGACTTTCCATTTCGGAGATAACAAGGCTGCATAATAGAGCTCACCGCACAATATCCTATGTTTTATAACCAGATACGTCTCCAAATTTATTTAGATGATTGATAACACCGCTATTTGCACGCGGCTGCAGCTCGCATCTCTTGGGTCCAGGGTTGACATAAAATTGACCCGTTGTTTTATTCCATTCTTCACCTCCTGCTTTTCGCTTTATTTTCTTTATCTATTAAATATTTCATGCGGCTACATAGTACAGGAGCATCTGCTGCAGCGTATATCATCATTGAGGTATCCTAATGCAGCTTAACACGCATTCCGTCTCTTCCGTATTGTTGCAACAGCCCTTCAGGTTTATAGTTACTTCCATCGGCCACAGTTCTCTTCAAGAACTTGGGATCACAGACTTTAACAACTATTGCCTTATAATCCATACTGTCAATATGACATCTGGATTACTTCCATCACTAGCTTGAACAGAACGTAGCGCATGCGCGCGCAAAATCCTCACTTGAGAAATAAAAGCTTTGTATCATAGAAATAATCTTGATCCGTAAGAGGTTTTACCATCTACCCGGCTTAAATCCATAAAGCCTTTTGGCGTTCCTTTACTGGCAGGACCAAATTTTCTAGCCCTAATATCTGGCATCATATTTCACATAATGATTCGGAAAGAAATCTCTTATTCTCCCTCTGAAAGGCCATTTAGTTCAATAAATCGCCATTGCATACTGCTATGCTGTTTATACTGAGCGTCGTAAGAAAAGTCTCATTAATCTGATCTCCGTCCAAATAGGCTATTGTCTTTATTTGAGCCATAGGCGCAGTTGCCGCCTGTCATTACTTGTCTAAACACATCCAGAAGCACTTGCGGTAAGGTAATTCATGATGCTACCGTTGAAATCATCATTTCCAGAACACGTGTTTTTCAGGACCTGCGCATAGACACAGGTTCAAAATACTGTCCTGTATATTGATAACATTTCTTCGGGTCGAAAATAGCCGCGATACTGATTATCTAAAAATTCAGACTTTTATAATTCCTTTCTGTTGGCCACCAACGGTTGTATACGCAGCTACCGCCTGTCGGAAATTCACTGACAGAGCCAATACTAAGTTTGGTGCAACTCAAAGCAACGCCCGCCAGAGGTCTGTTCGGGATATCTACCGTGCAGCTTCTGCTACTAATGAATAACAGGATGCCACTAAAACGGCGTTTATTTGAATAGCGAGTTTGTAATTTGCGCGGTCGCACTAACTTTTCTCCCAATGAATTAAATTATCATGATAAAATGGCACCTAAATTCCATCAGGTGCCTTGCACAGGGTTTCGATTAACGGCGACAAAACTACCAAATCGGTAAAAATCAAGCAATAATTGTGCACAACAAAAACCTCCAACCAGTCCAGAAACAGCCTTGAAAAGCTTATTCCGAGAACCTCGATATCTAATTCTAACATATTGATTTTTAATTAAAAATCACTAAGCCCTCTGTTCTTTGCAACCCGCAGAAAATTACAATTAAATAATATTTAATTCATAATTCCCTCTCTACAAAAACCCACAAAACCTATAGTTACCTATATAAAAACTTACCCTAAAAAGGAGTAAATTTAAATTCAAAACGAGGTGATTTTATAAGACATCAAATACGGCGCTCGGCATTATTCTTGAATATAAACGTTTAACCTATTAAACCAACCATAAAAATAATAAACGTGATAAAACCATTCGCAGGGTTTAAGAAAAATCAACATCTTTATATCAGTTGTTCAAACCGCACGGTCATCAAAAAGCGGCACGCGGCTAGCGCGCTCATCGCCTCCACATAGCGGCGGATTTCCGCCGGATAGTGCACGCCGCTTGACCATGGTGAGGTTGCGCAGTACGGGGAAGGTGATGATGTCTTCACAGCCGAGAGCGCGCGCCGAGGTGGTCCGGGCTGGTAATGCAGCGGCAGCGAGCGCGGCAGGTCGCGCAGTGCGGGCGAGGCAAGTTCGTCCGTGCGCGCGAGGTTTTTCGGCAAAAGTCGCCGTACGCCGCGCTTTTTCGCGGTGTAGTAGGCGCGCAGCCGATTCTGTCAGCAAAATTCTGGCAGGCCGATGCGGGTGCTGCGCGGCGAGAGCAGTTTTGTCGCTGTAGGTCGTTTACCGTGGTTCAGCCACGCTTGCAGCTGCAGGGCGGATGGTGTCGTCCAGGCGTTCTGCCGCCCGCGTATTCGTCGAGGTAGCGGACGATGTCGAGGCTTTCGCCCATCGCCGTGCCGTCTGCCTTGATGAGATCGGTCTTTCATTGCCAACAGGACCGATCGGGGTCGCTTCGTCGTCGTTGGCGAGCGGGACCTGTTCGACGTCAAGGCCCGCGCAGGCCGATTATCATGCGAGCGCGGACGCAGAAAGGGCGGTGGTCGTAGTGGTAGAGTTTCATGGTGTGCTCCGGTTGGGATGTGTGGGCACTTTATGCCCTGACAGCTGAGCGCTCGATGTCGGCCGTAAATGGCCGAGCTACGTATGATTTTGCGGTCGCGGTGCTCGACGTGCAGCCCGGAAAGTCCGGCTTTAAGCTGGGCGGCGAGTTTGTTCGGTGACGTAGACGCTGCGGTGCTGGCCGCCGGTGCAGCCGATGCCGATGGTGAGGTAGGCGCGGTTGCTGCCCTGGACGAAGGCGGGCAGCCAGGTTTTGAGGTACGCGGCGGTGTCGGCGACGAAGCGGCGCGGTTCGTCGTATTGTTCGAGGAAGGCGATGACCGGTGCGTCGCTGCCGCTGTAGGCGCGGGATGGCCGGGTCCCAGTAGGGATTGGGCAAAAGCGCACGTCGAAAGAGGAAAGTCGGCATTGACCGGCGTGCCGTGTTTGAAGCCAAAGGATTGTAGGGTGATGATGAGCGCCGGCGCGGCGTCGCCGAGGACGGTGCGCAGACGGTCTTTGAGCTGATAGACGCTGTAACCGCTGGTATCGAGGATGATGTCGGCGAGGTTCATCAGGATTGAGCAGATGGCGTTCGTATTCGATGGCTTCCGGCAGGGCGCGCGCGCTTTCGGCGCGGATGTGCAACGGGTGCGGGCGGCGCGTTTCGCTGTAGCGGCGCACGAGGACGTCGGTGTCGGCGGTCAGAAAAGAGAATCTGAATCTCGGCGTACTGGCGCAGCGCGCGGATTTTTCCGGCAGGGCAGCAAGGTCGGCGGCGTTGCGCGAGTCCATCGCGACCGCGACCGGTTGCGGCTGTTCTGCGGCGAAATCGCGCACGAGGCTGTCAAGCAGTGCGCTGGGCAGGTTGTCAATGCAGTAGTAGCCGAGGTCTTCGAGGGTGTCCAGCGCGATGGTTTTGCCTGCGCCGGCAAGGCCGGTGATGATGAGCATGGTGGTTTTCCTTTCCTGGGGTTGAAGCGCCATTTTTAGGCGCATCCGGCGGGTTTGCACGGGCGGCGGTGTACAATCGCTACGCTTTTCGCACGTCACACGAGGTAAAACATCACTGGCACACACGCACCGAACACGACACCATGGGCGAGCGTTCAAGTTCCGTCCGAAGCCTACCGCGCGCGCAAACCCAGCGCAGCTACCAGAACTTCAAAATCGGCGGCGAAACCCCGCCGCGCCCGCTCATCTCACGCCATGGCGCTGGTGAAAAAGCCGCCGCGCTGACCAACGCCGAGCCCCAGCCGCATCCAGCAGAACAGGCCGACCTCATCGTCCGCGCTGCCGATGACGTGCTGGCTGGCAAACTGGACGGCCGAATTCCCCGCTCGTCGTCTGGCAGACCGGCTCCGGCACGCAGTCCAACATGAACATGAACGAAGTGCTGGCCAACCGCGCCAACGAACTGGCCGGTACCGGACTCGCCGCCTACAAGCCGGTGCATCTGAACGACCACGTCAACCACGCCCAATCCACCAACGACAGCTTCCCGACCGCGATACACGTCGCCGCCGCACGAAATCAACCACCTGCTGATTCCGGCGGTACAAAAACTGCGCGACACCCTCGCCGCCAGAGCCAAAGCCTTTGAACCCATCGTCAAAATCGGCTGCACCCACCTGCAAGACGCCACCCCTGCTCACCCTCGGCCAAGAATTCTCCGGCTACGTTGCCCAGCTTGACCACGGCCTCGCCCGCCTGCAAGACGCGCTCAAATGGGCTGTACGAACTGCCGCTGGCGGCACCGCCGTCGGCACCGGGCTGACAGCCACCCCGACTAGCATCGAAAAGCCGCGCGCACAACTGGCGCAACTCTTCCGGTCTTCCGTTTATCACCGCGCGAACAAATTCGAGGCGCTCGCCGGACGCGACGCTGCTCGTCTACGCCTCCGGCGCGCTGAGGCAAACGCCGCCGCCAGCCTCTAACAAAATCGCCAACGACGTACGCTGGCTCGCCTCGGCCCGCGTTGCGGCCTGGGCGAAATCAAAATCCCGGAAAAACAGGCCCGGCTCCTCCATCATGCCCAGCCAAAAGCCCTGGGCCCAATGCGAAGCGCTCGTCCATAGTCTGCTGCCATGTGGCAACGACGTCACCATCAACGCAGCGGGCGCTGCCGGCAACTTCGAGTTAAACGTTTACAGTGCCGGTGATTGCCTACAACCTGCTGCAATCTGTGCGCCTCTCGGGCGACGCCTGCAACAGCTTCAACGACCACTGCGCTCGTCGGCATCGAACCCGTGCCGGAAAAATCGACTACTTCCTGCACCACTCGCTGATGCTGGTACAGCGCTCAACCGCAAAATCGGCTACGAAAACGCGGCGAAAGTGGCAAAACCGCCTACAAAAACGACAAACTCGCTGCGCAAACAGCGATAGAACTGTTTACCTGCTTCGGCGAAGAATTTGATGCGCTGGTGGTGCCTGCCGACATGGTGCATCCGAAATAACTTTTTGAATGCTAAAGCGCCGCATTGCGGCGCTTTCTTATCGAATCAAAAATGAAAACTGTCCCTTTTGTCTGTTTCTGCTGGCTGGCGCTTGTTACGCGGAAGCAGAAAAATTTCTGCACCAACGCAAGAAGCTGAAAAAGCGATGCAAAACATTTTTCGTCATGGTCCAATATGCGAGCGACGAAATGGCAAAAGATGAAACATCCCTGCAAAACAGCATGAGCTGAAAAAATGACGCTCAAAAATGCGAAGAAGATAGAATTTGAGGCGAGCAGGGCCGCTGCCGCGACATATGATGCAGTTATCGTCGAAGATGGCAAGAAGAAAAGCAGGAATTGAAAGCAGCGCTTTTCCTGAAAAGATGGCGTCATGGTTTTATGCCGCCGCCATTATCTAACCCGCCATCTCCGTGAGATAGCCTTGTCACTACAGATGCGCCTCAGCACACCGCCCAAGCGGACAACTAACTTTGAATATTTTTGGCGCCTGAGATCACACACGCAGTATGCACCATCTGCGCCGTCGCGTCGCTGGCAACACGCACCGCATCGCCGCGGCAATAGCGCCCATCTTGAGCGCATCCTCGCGACAGTCACGCCTCTCAATCTTGGTGACGTTCTACGACACTTTTTGTCACCCTACTGACGCTTAACCCGCGCCACTCACAGCATCTCCCCTGCCGCCGCCCGCTCGCCCCGCTTTTTGCTACAATCGCGCCGCTTTTTATCCAACAGGAAATCTTTCATGTCGCACTATATTTTTGTTCTCGAACCGTGGCTCTTCCAGCCTGAAATTCTCCGTCATCAACCCGGAAAACGGCGAGGAGCCGCTGAAAGGCCCTGGCCGAACGTCTCGGCGTCGGCGGGTCGGCAATATCACCATCAAGAATGCCGCAGGCGAGCAAACTCGAGCAGCAGCTTGACCCCGGCACGCACCAGGAAGCGCTGCACGTCATCGTCGCCGCGCTGAAGAAAGAAGGCCTGATGGACAAAATCAAGGCGGTCGGCCACCGCGTCGTCGCACGGCGAGTATTTTGCCGAATCGGTGCTGATTGACGACGATGCGCAACAAAGATTGTGGACTGCATCCGCCTCGCGCCGCTACAGCAACCCGGCGCACGTCACCGATTGAGCGCCGCGCGCGAAGCCTTCCCCGACCTGGAAGCGGGTTGTCGTGTTCGATACCGCTTTCCACCAGCATATGCCGCAGCGCGCCTACTCTACGCGTTGCCGCACAAAACTCTACACCGACAACAAAATCCGCCGTTACGGTTTCCACGGCACCTCTACCGCTACATCGCCAGCCAGTTGCCGGAAAAACTCGGCATCGCCAAGCCAAAAGCCGTTGTCGCCCACCTCGGTAACGGTGCCTCCGTCGCTGCCGTGGATTTCGACCATTCCGTGGACACCACGATGGGTCTGACCCCGCTCGAAGGCGTGGTGCACGGCACCCGTTCCGGCGATGTCGATCCCGCCATCTTTCGGCATCCTACCGGGCAAATGGGCATGAGCCCGAAAGAAGTGGATGACATGCTGTGGAAACAGTCCGGCCTGCTCGGCCTGTCCGGCATGTCCAACGACTGCCGCACCGTGGAAGAAGCCTATGCCAAGGGCGACGCAGCAGCCATCCGCACCATGGATGTCTATTGCTACCGCCTCGCCAAGCACATCGCCGCACAGATGGTCGGCCTCGGTGGCGCTGATGCCATCGTCTTCACCGGCGGTATCGGCGAAAACTCCTCGCTGGTGCGCGAAAAACCATCGCCCTGCTCGAATATCTCGGCTCAAACTCGATAGCGCGAAGAACCACGAAACCTTCCGGGTAAAGAAGGCAATATCGCCGCGAAGCGGCAGCAAGCCGGTGTGGGTCATCGCTACCAATGAGGAGCTGATGATTGCGCGCGATACCGATGCGCTCAGCGCCTAAGGAGGACGACATGGCAAAAGCAATCCTCGTCGTTGCCACCACCCCGGCATCGGCCTTACCTCACCGTTCTCCGGCCTCTACCGCCCCTTGACCGCAAGGGCGTCAAGGATCGGCTTCCACAAACCGGTGATGCAGTACGACGTCGAAAGCCAGGACGTCGATCACAGCCGCGCCGTGATGCTGCTGCATTCCTCGCGCGCGGTCGGCGACGACGCGCTGGTCATCCGCCCCGAAGCGGTGCAACAGGCGCTGGATGCGGACAATCTCGACGAACTGATGAAACCGTCATCCAGAACTTTTGAAGCGGCGAAAGGCGATGCCGACGTCGTCATCATGGAAGGCCTCGCTGGAAACACCGAACGTCCCCTACGCCGGCGAATGCAACCGGCAAACTCGCCCGCGCGCTCGGCGCAGACGTCATCTTGCTGGCGGAGCGCGCGTCTCCAGCGTTGCCCGCCTGGAAAACCGCCTCGACTTTCGCCGCCAACACCTTCGGCGGTTACGACAAAGGCCACCTGCTCGGCGCAATCGTGAGACTACGCCGACGGCGCAGGCGCGCTCTCCCGCGCTGAAATCGAAAACAGCAAAGCCTTCAACGCCAACTTCAAACTGCTCGGCATCGTTGGCAGTCGCCGGAAATCGCCGCGCCGCGTCAGCGACCTGCAACAGCACCTGGGCGCCACCGTCCTCTTTGAAGGCGAAAGCAGCACCCGCCGCATCCCCTGGATTACGTCCTCTTTGCGCGCACCCTCGGCCAACGCCGCCGACTTCCTGAAGCCCGGCTACTGCATCTTCCAGCCCCGCCGACCGCGACGACGCGCTGATGGCAACCACCATCTCCGCCAAAGCAGGCAACAACCTCGCCTGCCCTCGTCCTCACCGGGCCGCTGCCCGCCTGCCGACGTCGTCATGAACCTGTGCAAACCGCTGATCGAAGAAGCCAAACCGCCCGTGTTGCACCTCGGCACCAGCGCAGCTGGGAAATCAGCAAACTCATCGAAAAATTCAACCGCTACATCCCGGTCGATGACGAAACAGCATCCGCGAGACCAAAGAATACTTCGCCGACGGCATCAAAGACGACTGGTTCGCAGGCTACCTCAGCGCCGCGCGCAGCGTCAGCCTCTCGCCCGCCGCCTTCCGCTACCAAATCGTGCAGCGCGCCATCGCCGCCAAAAACCATCGTCCTGCCCGAAGGCGACGAACCGCGCACCGTCGTCGCCGCCAGCATCTGCGCCGAACGCAACATGGCGCGCTGCGTCCCTCATCGCCAAAACCCGAAAGCGTACAGGCAGTTGCCGCGCAACAAGGCGTCACACTCGGCGACAACATCACCATCATCGACCCCGCCGCCGTGCGCGAAAAATACGTCGCCCGCCCTGGTAGAGTTGCGCAAAGCCAAAGGCATGACCGAAGACCAGGCGCGCGAAGCGCTCGAAGACGGCGTCATGCTCGGCACCATGATGCTCGAAGCGGGCGAAGTCGATGGCCTCGTCTCGGGCGCGGTACACACCACTGCCAACACCATCCGCCCGCCGCTGCAAATCATCAAAACCGCGCCCGGCGCGAGCATGGTGTCTTCCGTCTTTTTCTATGCGCCTGCCCGACCAAGTGCTGGTCTATGGCGACTGCGCCATCGTCCCCAACCCGACCGCGGACGAACTCGCGCAAATCGCCATCCAGTCAACGACAGCGCCAAAGCCTTCGGCATTGAGCCACGCGTGGCGATGATTTCCTACTCCACCGGCAGCTCCGGCTCCGGCGCGGACGTCGAAAAAGTCAAAGAAGCGACCGCCAAAGTGCGCGAACTGCGGCCGGACATCCTCGTCGATGGCCCGCTACAATACGACGCCGCCGCCGTCGAATCCGTCGGCAAACAAAAAGCGCCGAACAGCCCGGTCGCCGGACAGGGCAAGCGTCTTCATCTTCCCCGACCTCAACACCGGCAACACCACCCACAAAGCGGTGCAGCGCTCTGCCAACGCCATCCGATGGGCCCGGTACTACTAAGGCATGCGCAAACCGGTGAACGACCTCTCGCGCGGCGCGCTGGTCGATGACATCGTTTACACCATCGCCATCACCGCCGTCCAAGCGGCACATTCCTGAAAGCCCCTCGTCATAACCCGTGTTTTCCCAAACATCCTCATGACAAAGCCCTCTCCCTTTGGGAGGGGTTGAGGTGAAGGCAAAACGCCGCAGCGGCACATGACACCATCTCCATAAAATCAAATACCGCAAACCGCAAGGAAACCCTATGGGAATCAGCCCGATCCAACTCCTCATCGTCCTCATCATCGTCGTCGCCATCTTTTGGCACCAAAAACTCGGTAACGTCGGTGCCGACCTCGGCCAAAGCCATCAAAGGCTTCAAAAACGCGATGAAAGACGAAGAAAAACCCGCCGACAAACTCGAACACCAAAAACCGACGCTGCCGACACCCGCATCATCGAAGGCGAAGCGCGGCGCGAAAGAAGAAAAAACCAAACTAAAGGCCAAGCCGTGTTTTGACATCGATTCTCCGAACTCGTCGTCCTGGGCGTCATCGGCGTGGTTGTCATCGGGCCGCAGCGCCTGCCCGAAGTCGTGCGCACCGCGGTCATCACCGTGCGCAAAATCCGCCGCGCCTTCAGCGACGTGCGCGCCGACATCGAGCGCGAGCTCGACTTTTGGACGACATGCGCAAAATCCTGCACGAAGCCGACATGAAAGCGCACATCAACCAACTCAACCAAGACATCGCGGACCTGGACAAAGGCGCCCGCGCCCTCGGCGACGACATCAAAACCGACCTCGAACACGCCTACGACGGCTACACTCCCGGAAGACGGCGAAGCCGAAGCCGACACCCGGCGTCAGAGCCGCCGCGCTCAACAGAAAAACGGCCGTGACAACGGACGCCGCAGCGCCTGAAACACGCGAAAAATAACCGGAAAAATAAAGCGCTTCTTGTCAGCAAACCCCAACGGTTTATACGGCCCCCGTTTATAGCGATACACCGAAAGTCTCAGACAGAGGCGCAGGAGAAATACGACAGCAGGCGTAAGCTCTGCCGCCGCAAGCGTAAACTTGATGACCCGGAGCTTTTTGCCCTGGTCAAGGAGAGGTTTCTGAAACTGCACTGGCCGCCGGAGCAGATTCAGTACCGCTTGCGCCACGAAGGCCGCCCGCACGCCATCAGCTACGCGACTATCTACCGCGGTATCTACGCCGGGCGTTTCAATGACCCCGACTGGGTGATAAGTGGCAAGCAAAGGCTGCGCCACCGTGGCAGAAGCGGCGGCGCAGGGGCAGAGCCGACACGCGATAACTTCCTGTTGAGCATGCGCTGTCAGGGAGCGTCCGCCAGAGGCACAGGCGCGGGAGCGCATGGGCGACTGGGAAGCTGATACCGTTGCAGGCGTGGTGGGTGGTGCGGTGTTGCTGACGTTGGTCGACCGCAAAAGCCGCTATCTGCGGTGCGTTCGGCTGGAGAAGAAAACGGCGGACGGCGTGAATGCGGCGATGATTGAAGCCTTGCGCGAGCAGACGGTACACAGCATCACGCCAGACCGGGGCAAGGAATTTGCACGGCATGCGGTGGTGGCGGAGGCGTTGGGGATAAAAATATACATTCCGCCGCCGTACCAGCCCGTGAGCAGCGCGGGACAAACGAGAACACCAACGGCTTGTTGCGTGAATATTTTTCGAAGCATCAGGATATTGCGCAATATCTGATGATTACCTTGAAAAAGACGGTGCTGGCATTGAATAACCGCGCCGCGCAAATGTTTGCAGTGGAGGACACCTTATGAAGTGTATTTTTGATGAGGCGTTGCACTTGGTTTGACAATTCGCCACATACACCTGAGCGCTCAACGTAGCGTAAAGCCCAACCCTCCACCACAAACCATGCCGCTTCCATATCGGCCACGCCGCGCTGCCTCCTTACCGCGGCACTCTTTGGCATCGCCTTCATCTTCCAGCGCCACAGCGCCACCGCCGTCAGCGCGCTCACCTTCATGAGCTGGCGGCTGCCCGTCTCGGCCGCCTTCCTCCTCGCCATCCTCGCCCTGTGCCGCCGTCCCCGCCTGGGGACACTGGCTGCGCGACGGCATCTGCTGCGGCATCCTCCTCTTTCTCGGCATGTACAGCCAACAATGGGGGACTGGGAGCACACTACCGCAGGCAAATCCGGCTTCATCACCAGCCTCACGTCATCCTCGTCCCGCTCTCGCCCTCCTCGGCGGCGAGCGCCTCGGCAAAAACACTCATCCTCGCCACCCTGCTCGCCTTCGCCGGGCTGACTTGCTTCGCCGCTATCCACAGCAACAGCGCCGCGCTCAACTGGAACGCGGGCGACAGCGCCACCCTCGCCAGCGCCTTCATCTGGGCGCTCTACGTCAACTACTACGGCATCGCCGTGCGCCTGCAGCGAACTGCTCACACTCACCACCGTACAAATCACCGTCGCCGCACTCCTCACCCTGCCCGCCGCCCTCGCCACAGAAGGCGCGGGCGCGCTCACCGACCCGGCGCTGCTCAACTCACAGCAAATGGGACATCCTCTACACCGCCGTCGCCTCCTCGGCATCGCCTTCTTCCTGCAAGGCTGGGCGCAGCGGCACGTCGCCGCCACCGACCGCCATCATCCTCTCCATGGAAAGCATCTTCGCCCCTCGCCGCCGGCTGGCTCATCCTCGACGAACCCGTAACCCTGCTGATGCTCACGGCTGCGCCCTGCTCTTCGCGGCGATGACCATCGCCCAACTCGAACCTGGCAAAACCCCGACGGCCAACCCGAAACCCTGCAAAAACCGCCCCATCGGCGTCTTCGACAGCGGCGTCGGCGGCCTCACCGTCGTCCGCGCCCTGATGGAACGCCTGCCGCTCGAACACCTCATCTACTACGGCGACACCGCCCGCGTCCCCTACGGCGTCAAATCACGCGCCACCATCGAAAACCTACAGTGCGCAAATCGTTGAATACCTCCTCGCGCAGCGCGTCAAACGCTGGTCATCGCCTGCAACACCATCGCCGCCGTCGCGGAGACAGCATCCGCGCCCAGGCCCGCGGCCTGCCGGTGCTGGACGTCATCACCGCCGGCGCGCAGGCCGCCTTGCAAACCAGCCAAAAACCACCACATCGCGGTCATCGCCACCAACACCACCGTGAACAGCAACGCCTACGCCCGTGCCATCCACGCGCATGACCCGCAGGCGCGCGTGCAGTCACAAGCCTGCCGCTCTTGGTGCCGCTCGTGGAAGAAGGCTGGCTCGACCCGCGACGTCACCCGCCTCACCGTGCGCGAATACCTCAAACCCATCCTCGCCGACGACGCCGACACCCTCGTCCTCGGCTGCACCCACTACCGCTGCTCAAACCGCTCTTGCGGGAAGAAGCCCGCGCCTCGCGCTGGTCGATTCCGCCACCACCACCGCCGCACACACCGCCCAAGCGCTGCCGCCGCCGGCCTCCTGCGTCAAAGCGGCGACAGCGCCCACTACCGCTACTGCGTCAGCGACATCCCGCTGCGCTTCGCGCCATCGGCGAGCGCTTCCTCGGCCGCAGCATTGATGACCTCGAAACCGTGCGCCTGGGGTGAACAACATCTTGTAGCACGCTTGCAACAAAATGACCAAATCCCACGAACTTCTACAACAAAGCGCGCCATAATGCCGCCGCGCCCAGAGCGCTCATTTCACGACTCAAGAGGAATCAGCGATGAAAAACATACTGCTCTCTACTGCTGTTGTCAGCCTGCTCGCCGCTTGTGGCGGATCTGGCGCCAGCGACACCATCACCCCGGACGATGCCCACATTGACCTGTCCAAAAAGAAAAAGGCAGTGTCGTCATCCGCACCCCGAACGGCAGCTGCACGGCTACAACCAGTACGCCTCTTTCTACGGCGTCTGGGTGGACGATTTCAGCTCAAAACGTGAACTGCGCTACCGTGGCGACAAAGACGGTAAAACGTCCCGCAAAGTGGCAAGGCGGTTTATACAGGAAACGCCGTACGCGTTGGGACTACCGTCAAGGATCGCGTTCTGCGTAATGGCGAAAGCACCCTGAACGTGGACTTTTCGGCGACCGCACCGTCGACGGCAATATCAGGCTTCCAGGGTTTTCCGCCGCAACATCACCCTGGACGAAGGCGCGCTGCGCGGCGCGGAATACCGAGGCACGGCGAGCGTGGTCGGCGACGACAAAGGTCGCTACGAAGGCGCGCTTTACGGCGAAAAACGCTCAAGAAACCGCCGGTCAAGTCGTTTTCCCCAACGACAGCAGCCTCAACACCTCCTTCGGTGGTACGCGCGAATAAATTAAGGGTTCACAAACAGCCAAAAAAACCGGATGCCACGGCATCCGGTTTTTATGCCCGTACTGACTGCTGCACCCTGTGGGCAAAACTGACGCAGAAGGACAAAAACCGCACGATGCGCTATGGTTAAATAGCAAAAACAGTAACCATCAAAATCATGACCTATCCAGCCCATATCCGTAAAAATCCTTGCAGAACTTGAAAGATAGCACCTATCGCGAAGTGGCAGCCAGACACCGTATCAGCCCCAACACCCTCGCTACCTGGAAGAAACAGCCACAACCCAAAGGCAGCCGCCGTTCTACGCCCCGCCTTCTCACAGAAGAAGTCATCCGGCAAGACGTCGCCGAACACCCTGATGACTATCAATGCGAAAGGGCGGCACGTCTGAGCTGCTCACAAAACGGTATCTGGAAGGCGCTCAAGCGCTATCGCATCACCGTTAAAAAGACTTCCGCCACCGCAAGGCAGACGAAGAAAATACGCCGTGAATTCCTCGAAGTAAAAAGTGTCTACGAAGAACGCCCTGCATCCATTTGTTTTATATTGATGAAAGTGGCTTTCAGAAAAGACATTTTCCGTCCTTACGGCTATGCGCCACGCGGGCAAAAATGCCCAGGGTATCCGGATGGGACAAAGCACAGACCAACGTTATCGGTGCCCTGTGTGGCACGGTGCCATTTGCGTTCACTGCCTTTTGATTGCAGCATAGACAGCGATGTTTTTCACACGTGGGTGACAAAAATACTGCTGCCGGAACTACCTGCCCTGCAGCGTGATCGTGATGGATAATGCTACCTTCCACAAGCGGCGGGACACGCTGAATGCGTTGCAAGCTGAGGGGCATACGGTGCTGTGGCTTCCGCCCCATAGCCCGGATTTCAACCCGATAGAGAGACGTGGGCGTGGATCAAACGGTTGAGGAAACAATGGCGGTTGGCTGATGTGAATGCCCCTGCTGTTTTTGGTTCTTTACTCTTGTTACTCTTTATTAGCGATTTGACTATATCGCTGAAGCAGACAGAACAGCAGACACGTGCGTCAGTCACCGTATGAGAGAACGGCGAAAAGGGACGCTGTTTACCATCAACCGGATATTTGACGCCATAAAGGTGGCTGAGCGCACCGCTTCCGGCAAGCGGTAGGGCGGGACCTGCCCCACCGCGACTATCAAGACATTCATCGTTCTAGCAAAAACGGCACCCATTGCGGGTGCCGTTGCGATGCGGTAGCAGGACGCTTACTTCTTCGCTTCTTCTTTCTTGGCTTCTTCGGGTTTGAGCTTCTGCCTTGGCATCAGCGGGCTTTTCCTCTGCTTTCGCAGCTTCGCCCACTTTGATCAGCTCAACGTCAAAAGTCAGCGTGGCATTCGGCGGAATGCTCGGCGGTGCGCCAGTTTCGCCGTAAGCGAGGGTGGACGGAATATAGAGACGATATGTTTGCTGCCCTCGTTCATCAGCTGCAGGCCTTCGAGCCAGCCGGGGATGACATCAGTGACCTTGAACGTCACCGGCTCTTTGCGCTCGTAGGAGCTGTCAAAGACGGTGCCATCCAGCAGACGGCCTTCGTAGTGGACAGTCACGCTGTCGCTTTTTGTCGGTTTGGCGCCTTTGCCCTCTTTCTCGACTTTATATTGCAGGCCGGTAGCTAGTGGTCTCCACGCCGTCTTTCTTGCCGTTTTCATCGAGGAAATTTCTTGCCCGCTTCGGCGTTGCGCGATTTCTCTCAAATTGCGCATTTCTTTCATGCGCGCTTCGGCGAAGGATTTCATGGTTGATCCATCTCTCGCGCTTCATCGCCAGCTCTTTGCCTTCGGCAGCGTCTTTCAGGCCAGCGACGATGGCGTCGAGGTTGATGTTTTTCGTGCCGATTTCTTTTGACGGTCGTGCCCATATCAACGCCGAGCGCGTAGCCGACTGTCAGCATCCGTCTTGAGATCGGCGGCTCGGACGCTGCCAACAACGGCAGCAATAGCGGCAGTAAGCAAGATTTTACGGTTTGTCATTCAGTTCTCTCCTTGGAAAGATTAGGTTGAAAAAGCGGGGCGCAGTATGCCGCAGCGGCACCGCTGCGGGTTTTACGGTGGGTGATTCTTTGACGCTCGCCATCAATCGCCGCGACGTTGCAGCCAAGCGGGATAGCATCGGCGGCGTCACCTTCCAGCCAGGCATAAACACTACCTTCGCGGTAACTATAGCCCCAAATGGTCATATCGCGCAGCATCTGCTCGCGCCCCCACATCCGGCAGGGCTTCAGCGAGCAGGAATCTGCAAAAAATTGACGGCGCATTCGCTTTCGAGGACAGTGCCGCCTGCGTTGCAGTGTGCAACTTGGCGCGGCGCGCCTCGTCCATACAAATCCAGTGCCCCTGCTTCATGCAGGGCGGAATGCGTCGGCGTGTCCGGGCGAATATAAAGAGAGTCCAGCACCAAAACCCGCTTCCGGCGCGCCCCAATAACTCGCCGGGAATATCTGCGCCATCCGGCAGCATCACCACCTAGACCATACTCGCCGAGCAGGGCTTGCAGTGCGGGCAGACTAATTTCTGCGCAGAGCTGGACGTTTTGCGTCATACCGGTTCGCCGAGTTTGACGACCAGCACATCGCAATTCACACCAGGCAGGATGTCATCCGCCGTCGCGCCCAAAAGCGAGGCCAGGCCGGTGCGCACATGGCGACCGATAACCACCAGATCCGGTTTTGGATTTTTCTCGCAATAATCGAGAATGCCGCGGCGGGTAGAAAGCGCCGTCTCAACGTGCGCGTCGTCGGCGACGATCTTGTGCCGCGCCAGCGGCTGCTGCAACTCTCGCGCGCGCCAGAGATGATTTCGTCCCTCAGTACTGATGGGGATAATCAGCACAATCTCACAGCCCGCGGTGAGGACGGTTTCCTCCATCACGTGCAGCACACGCAGCTTCGCATCCGTACCTTCCAACATGCTATTTGGCACGACTGGCGACGATGTCGCTGTCTTCCGCAAATCGGTCACAAGCAAAAACATTCTTATAGCGTAGGGGTTCTCTGTCGGTTGAAAAACGCACCTCTATACAAGGTACAGCCTTACTTTACCATAACTGGCCTGTAGCGGCGGCGCGCGACAATACCGGCGATATACGCTCCCAAACGCACTATTTCGTCTGAAAACGACGCAAGACGTCGTGAATCGACAAAACCGACGGAGCAAACGGCGAGCCCGCGTCCAAAAACGGTGCGCGCGTGGTCAGAAATCCGCAAAAGAATCTCGCTTTTCTCGGTGCATGACAAAAACGAAAGCGTAACCTTATGAAAACAAAGAAATGATAACTATGGCACAGCCAAAGCATATACCTTCGCAACAGCAAACGCTGTTACAACCGCAGCGAATGCGTAATTCAAACCCGAAAAATCTAATGGAGTAAATCTCATGAAAAACTGCAAAAGCTTCACCCTTATCGAACTGATGATCGTTATCGCCATCATCGGTATTCTGGCTGCTTTTCGCCATCCCGGCACTACAACGACTACATCACCCGTACTCAAGTTTCTGAAGCTGTTGAACTGCTCGGCGGCATCAAAACTCCGGTAGCTGAATTCGGCGCTGGACCAAAACGCATGGCGAAATGGTTCAAGCTGATGGCACCAACTGCACTGCGTGCAATAGCGACCGATATTCCGCCTTCTACTTCATGGTAAATATGCTGACTATCACTACGGTTCACTGTCTCTGCGGCTGGCACCTATCCTGCTGGTAACTGGCAAGCTACTGCAACGCTGGTCGTGCTAGTGGCCAAAGTCGTAGCTATCGTACTGAGTAACGGTGGTGCATCTTGGGCTTGTGGTGCTGCTACTGTTGATGGTGTAAAGCGGCTGGCACTAACATTCTGAACAAATAGCGCCGGCTTCTTGCAAAATCTAATTGCGAAAACTTTATAAAAGGGCGCTACGGCGCCCTATGCTGAATAGATTATGAGTGATGGGGAATCCCATGAAGAAGGTTTTTACTTTAATCGAGTTGATGATAGTCGTGGCTATTATCGCATATTGGCGAGCATTTGCTATCCCAGCATACAATGACTTTACATAACACGCAGCGTGGGTGAGCGATAGCAGAGTTGTTGCGCATTGAAACGCCTTTAAGAAATATGGTTCTGACCAGAATAGCTGGCCAACGATTGTCGATTTTGCTGCAACAGGTGTAGGCGCGGGTGGGACAACCTCTACTCAAATCTATGCCACACTGGGTGGTAAAGTGCTCCAATGTGGCGCCAATGTTGCGGACACATGCCCACAGACAAATCAGCGCGACCATGAAAGCAGGGCGCGCGGTACGCAAATTCTCACCATGACGACGGCTGATGGGGGCTCAACGTGGGCGTGTAGCGACGTTACCGTTGATACAGCCGTAGGCACAGGGAACGACCGTTCAAGAAAAATGGCTCCCTAATGGCTGTAAATAAAATTTCAAAGGAATACGAGTATGTATGCTCTGCGAGAACGACTTCGCTATGGGATAGTTCACTTTGCCATATCTGCATTGATTTGCGCTGCCATAATATTCATGGTGTGTATAGCGTTGGTACGCAAGGAATGCAGAACTGCTCGGTGTTTCTATAGTAGTCATCATTCTGGCAACGACCAGCCTGTTTGTGTGGCCATTATTGACTGCTTTGGTGTGTGAAAACAAGATAAGCAAGAGCACAGCGTCGCGATCACCGAATACTTTGGAGTATTCAAATCCTTTTTACGATAATAACACTCTACCTTGCCTTCATAGTAGGAGTGTTTGGGCAGTATATACCGTGTGACAGCTTTTGAAATCACTACGGAGCTGCAGGATGTGCTCTACTGCAAATAAAATACCATTACCGAATTTCATGGTAGGGATACTGGATGAATTCAAATGGCTGGGCGCATCGTTCTCTACCACCGATAAAAGAATTGGGAAAAACAGAACAGCTAGAAGACTTGAGGGCATTAGCGTATTGCGCGTCGAGATAGATGCTTTAGTACGTATCGAAGAAAAGAAAGACGCTTCTTGACAAAAATATGCCAGTCTATAGACACGTTGCGTGAATTTCACTAACAATGACAAGAATACAAACTTTCGAGAGCAGTTCCGCAAGCAACACTATGGCTCCATCAAAGGGTTTTACTAGGGATGCAGTGGTGCTGACAAATGCAGATTTTTCTTTCTTCAATATCGTTATGCTCGTTCCATGGGAAGAAGATTAGAACGAGCAGAGATCAAAAAGAGCGGCGTTTAACCGCCTTTTTGATTCTCTAGTTTTAAGACCGCTTTGGCTCTCCTCCGCCTCGCGTTTGGCGAGCAGGCGTTTGCCGATGTACAGCCCCGCTTCAAAGAGGGATGAGCATGGGGACGGCGAGCAGGGTTTGCGAGATGGCGTCCGGCGGGGTGAGCAGCATGCCGATGGTAAATGCGGCGAGGATGATATAGGGGCGTTTTTGGAAAGGGTTTCCGGGTGGACGATGCCGAGCATGATGAAGATGACGGTCGCTGACCGGCACCTCAAATCTCGCGCCGAAGGCGATGAACATCGTCAGGCTGGTTCATGTGTGGGTGATGTCCGGTTTGTATGCCCGACGCCTTTGAGTTCGATGCCAGCGAGGAAGCTAAAGAGTATCAGACGGGATGACGAAGTAGGCAAAAACACGCCGAGTGTAAAAGGGACGGTGGAGGAGATGAGGATGGGCGCACCAGCCGTTTTTCGTGGCGGTACATCCCCGGCGCGACAAATGCTCACGCGGTGAAGTATCCACGGGATGGTAAAGGGCGGGCGAGAAGAGGCAGACTTTGATCGGCGTGAGGAAGATGTCGATGCCGTCGTAGAGCGAGCATGGTCTGGCCGGAGCAGCATGTTGTTCAATACGGGCAGGGGCGAAGGGTTTCGTACCGCGGTTGCGGAATGGCAGCAACAGGATGAATACGCCGCCGAGGGCGTAAATGATGCGCAGCGGGCGGGTGCGCAGTTCGATGAGGTGTTCGACGATGGGCATTTCCGGGTCGTCGTTTTCTGGGGTATTGGGGTTTTGGGTCATGGGTCGTGGATGGTGTTTGGGGATTCTGTCGTTTTACGGCGAGTGTCAAACCAAGTGCAACGTCTTTTCAAAATGCACTTCATAAGGTGTCCTCCACTGCAAACACTTGCGTGGGCGGTTGTTCAATTTCACACGCATTTCTCAATGTATTCATCAGAATATTGGGTAATATCCTGATGCTTCGGGAAAAATTCCCGTAGCAAAACCGTTGGTGTTTTCGTTTGTCCCGCGCTGCCAGGGCTGGTACGGCGGCGGAAAGTAAATTCTGCGCCCAGCGCTTTTGTTACCTCCGCGTGCCGCGCGAACTCTTTGCCCTGTCCGGCGTGATGCTGTGCAATATCTCCCGCTTAGTGCCTCGATAATCGCCGCACTCACCCCCTCTGCCGTCTTCTTCTCCAGCCGGATGCAACGCAGAAAAGCGGCTTTTCCGGTCGGTCAGGGTGGTCAGCACCGCGCCTCCGGTAATGCCCGCCACGGTATCGGCTTCCCAATCGCCAAAGTCGCCTCTGCCTGCGCTTCTGCCGGGCGTTCGGATATTTCGTGGCTGATGGCAAAGCCGCCGCGTGTGGTTTTTGTCCCTTTGTACAGGCGCTTTTTGCCACGATGACGCAGGTTGCGTTTGCCGCTTCTCACCCAATCCGGGTCGTTAAAGAGACCCGCGTAGATGGCGCGATAGATGGTCGCGCTGCTGATGGAATGTTGGCTGTTTTCATGGCGCAGTCGGTACTGGATCTGCTCCGGGGACCATTGCTGCTCAAGGAATTTCTCTTTAACCAGCGCATAGAGTTCCGGGTCATCGAGCTTGCACTTGCGCCGGCAAGCCTTACGCTTTTGCTCGTAATCCGCTTGTGCCCGAATGGCGTCATACCCGTCTTCGTAGCGGCGCAGCTCGCGCAAGATGGTTGATTTGCTGCGCCCCAGCTCAGCTGCGATGGCGGCTGCGGATTTTTTTGGGGTCATGGTCATTATTTTTATCCGTTCATTTAGCGTAAGATGATTGTAGGTGCTCATTTGTGGTCTCCAACAAGGTGTGAATTTGTTGCAGTATCTCTTATGAGCGCCTTTTTGTCGAGCGCTTTTCGTGGTCGTTGCACTTGGATTGTAGATTCGCGGTAAATGGGTTTTGTCGCTGTGCGACTGGTTTGCTGCAGCATGGAGGTGAGAGGCGGTTTAGTGTTTACGGCAGGTCGTCGATGGGTTTTTGGGCGCGCGGCATCAGGTCTTCGTGTTTGACGCCCATGCGGTAACGATGGCGCTGGCGACGAAAGGTGGAGGAGTAGGTGCCGAAAGACGATGCCGATGATCATCGCGATGGAGAAGCCGGCGAGGATGGTGCCGCCAAACAGCGCCAGCGCGATGACGAGAGCAGGGTGGTGAAGCTCGTCACCATGGTGCGGGCGAGGGTCTGGTTGATGGAGGTGTCGATGACGTCTTTCTGGCGTGATTGCGGGCAGTTTGCGGAAGTTTTTCGCGGATGCGGTCTGCAGCGACGACGGTGTCGTTCACCGAGTAGCCGAGGATGGCGAGCAGTGCCGCCAGCACGTTCAGGTCGAATGTCGCAGCCCGTGAGCGAGAAGACGCCGGCGGTGATGATGACGTCGTGCAACTGCGCCAACACGGCGCCAGGGCGAATTTTCCATTCGAAGCGCAGGCCGGGGTAGATGATCGTGCCGATGCAGGGCGAGGCCGATGGCGAGCAGGCCTTTGCTGACGAGTTCTTCTTGTATTGGCCGCCGACTTTGGATTGGCCGGTGAGTTTGGCGTCCGGGCGCGTCGGCATGTAGCGCGCTTCACCATTTCGCTCATGGTTTGGTCGGTGTTCGCGCCTTCTTGTTCGGCGAAGCGGATTTGGACGTCGCGCGAGGAGCCGTATTGGACGACGCCCGCATCCGGCGATTTTCTCGACGACGCTGCGCACGTGGCCGATGTCCGCCGCTTGTGCGTATTGCATTTCGATGGTCGCGCCGCCGGTGAATTCGAGGCCGAAGTTGAAGCCGCGCACGATGATGAGGCAACACGGCGGCGATGGTCAGCACGGTGGAGAACCAGAGTCCCCTGCCGGCTGTAGTTCATGAAGGGATGTAGGGAGTTTGATTTGCATAGGGTCGCCTCGGGGTTGATCTTCGGGTTCGACTTTTGCGCAGGGTAGGTATTCGACCAGCGCGCGGGTGACGCAGATGGCGGTGATCTATGGTGGTGAGGATGCCGGAGCGAGAGGGTGACGGCAAAGCCTTGATCGGGGCCCGCCAAGCTGAACAGCAGCACCGCGACGATGAGGGTGGTGATGTTGGCGTCCACGATGGTGGAAGGGCGTTGGCAAAGCCCATGCGCACCGCCTGGTGGTTCGATGTGTTCGTGACTTCTTCGCGGATGCGTTCGTAGATGAGACGTTGGCATCTACCCGCCATGCCCAGCGTCAGCACGATACCGGCGATGCCCGGCAGGGTCAGGTCGCGCCAAAAGTGACATCAGCGCCAGCAGCAGGATGAGGTTCACCACGAGGGCAAGGTTGGCGTACAGCCCCAGTTTGCGGTGGTAGATGAGCACTGAAGATGACGATGAAGGCGAGGCCGAGGGAGCGAAGGCGTTCACGCCCTGGTCGATGTTCTTTTTCCCCGCGTTCAGGGCCGATGGTGCGTTCTTCGATGATGTACACCGGGGCGACGAGCGAGCCAGCGCGCAGGGTCGCGGCGAGTTTTTAGCGCGCGCGAGCGAGGGTGACGCCGGTGATTTGGAAGCGGTCGGCGAAATTGGCTCTGGATGGTGGCGGAGTTCACCACGGTTTCGTGTTTTTCGACGGTGGTGACGGGGTTGCCGTGTTCGTCGTTTTTGGTGACGGGGACATATTCGACGTAGATGGTCGCCATCGTTTTCAGGTTTTCGCGGGTGACTTGCGCCATTTTGCGCCACCGGCGGAGTCAGACGACGTCCACCGCGATGCCTTGTTGCTCGCCGGGTTTACGGCGGCGTCTATGATATGTTCGCCGCTCAGCACGACTTTTGCGCTTGAGGAGGATGGGCGAGCCGTCTTCAAAAGTAGGCGAGTTTGCTGCCAAAGGGCGCGCGTTTCATGCGTACTGCCTGGGCGAGGTCGCCTTGTTCGTCGCACGATGTAGAACTCGAGCGTGGCGGTGGAGCCGAGCATTTCTTTTGGCTTTGGCGACGTCCTGGATGCGGCAGCTGGATGAGGAGGCGGTCGTCGCCGACGACTTGTATCGAGGGTTCGGCGACGCCGGGGCTGATTCACCCGGCTAGTCATGCGTTGGCGGTTCTGGTCGGCGGCGCGGCGTTTGATTCGCTGATGCCTTGTTCGCTGTATTGCAGGCGGACGCGGTGACTGGCCGTTTTCTGAGGTTTATTTGTTCGAGGCCTGCGGCGGCGAGGTGCGCAATTCGTCCAGCGCGTTCGCGGTCGCCGTCGCTGGCAAAGCTGAGATGACGCCGCCGTTTTGGGCGGCTTCTGCACCCTGCATCGGGATGTTGTTTTTCGGCGGTGGAGGTGGCGATGTCAATCAGCTCTGCCGATTTGCGCGTGAACAGTTCGTTGCTGTCAACTTGCGGGAGGAGGAGATATACCGCCGCGCAGGTCAGGCCGAGGTTCATCGGCGAGAGGCCTGGTTGCGAGCCATCTGCGGCGTGTTCGGCGGGAGGTTTTACCGAGATGGCGTTGTCCGGGTATTTGCCGGTGAGCAGGTCGCGCGCCTGGTTGCACGTCGGTCTGCGGGAAGAAGAGGTTGAGGTTCTGGCCGTCACTTTCCAGCGGCTCGGCTCGATGTTGGCGGCGTGCAGTGTGTGGTGACTTCATGTGCCCGCTGCGGTGGCGGCTTCCGGCGAGGCAAATTGCATTTGCACGGTCGGGCTTTTGCCGAACCGGTGGGCAGCGCAAGCAGCGCAGCCCAATAGGGTGATGGCGATGATGAGCGTATTTCCAGCCGGCGAAGGCTCTGTTCATGGTGGGTTCCGATGGCAGGGGCTAAAGTGAAAGCATGCTTCTGCGGCAGCCTGCGGGAAGATTTAGCTTTGTCCGGCGTCGTCTTCCGCTTCGTTCTTTGCGTTTTGGCTTCGGCTTGTCCCGCCTTATCGTCGTTGGCGGCCTTGTTGCTGCCGCGCCGCTTTTGGGCGAAACCTTTCGGCGGGATTTGCACGACCACGCCGCGCTGTACGCGAATGACGGTATTTTTCGCGATTTCAGATCAACGGCGAAGTTGTCCAGATCCGCGATGCGCCCCATTTGATGCCGCCGTTGGTCATCACTTCGTCGCCTCGGGCTGGAAATCAGCAGCTGGTGCTCTCATTTTCTTTTGCTGCGGGCGGAACACGAAGAACCACATCACACCGACGAGCAGCACCATCATGATGATGGAACTGGCACCGCCTCCCGGCTACGCGGGGCGGCTTGTGCGTCAGCGTCCTGGATGAATAACATGATTTGTTTTCCTCTCGAAAATAGGTTAATGAAAGCGCGGCATTATAGCTTATGCGCCACTAGCGCCGCATGGCATAAAAGTCGTCAGCAGCTGGCGAAGCGCCCTGCTCTATCGCCGCGCGCATGTCGTCATGAGGCGGATGTAGCGCAGGTTGTGGATGGTGTTCAACCGCGCGCCGAGCATCCGTTGCATTTGTCGAGATGGTGCGGGTAGGCGCGACTGTAATCGGCGGCAAGTGTGGCAATCACAACCCTCCTCTATCGGCGCAGGGTCGCGTTTTATGAGGTCGTGTTGCGCAGTTTCAGCGTGCCGAGCGGGTGAACAGGTAGGCGTTGCGCGCGTTGCGCGTCGGCGTAGACGCAATCAAACATATCAACGCCACGGCGCACGCCTTCGACAATATCCTCCGGCTTGCCGACGCCATCAGATAACGCGGCTTGGTCACGGGCAGATGCGGCAGGTGTGCTCCAGCGTCGCATTGCGCATTTCCAGCGGCTCGTCGACCGCCAGACCGCCAACGGCATAACTGGCAGGTCAAGCGCGGCCAGCCCCTCCGCCGACTCGCGCGCGCAAATCCGGGATAGATGCCGCCCTGCACAATGCCAAAAAGATGGTTCGGATTGCCCGCGTGCGCCGCCTTTCGAGCGCGCCGCCCAGCACAGCGAAAGAGGCGCATGGACTTCTCCGCCTCCTCGTACGTCGCCAGGTAGGGCGTGCATTCATCGAGCTGCATGACGATATTGGGATTGAGCGCGCGCTGCACCTGCATCGAGCGCCCGGCAGAGAAAACACCTCGCTGCCATCAACCGGCGAACGGAAACGCGCGCCTTCCTCGGTCAATTTACGGACTTTTGGCAAGGCTGAACGCTGAAAACCGCCGGAATCGGTGAGAATCGGCTTGTCCCAGTGCATGAACTGATGCAGGCCGCCATGCGCGGCGACGATGCCTCGCCGGGGCGCAGCATCAGGTGGAAGGTATTGCCGAGGATGATTTCCGCGCCCATGGCGTGCAACTCCTCCGGCGAAAGCCCCTCTGACCGTGCCGAGGGTGCCGACCGGCATGAACATTTCGGCGTCTCCACCGTCTCGCCCGTTGGGGAAAGTAAGTGCTGCGCCGCACTCTGCCGTCTTGCGTAAAAGCTGGTATAGCATGACTAAAAAGGAAGGCTTGCGCCTTCCTTGTAATGAGTGGCGGCAGAATTACTGCTCGATGCCCATTGCCTGCAGCGTTTCGCGGCAACACCGCCCACGCCGAGGTTATGCTTTGCGCTGATAGGCTTCAGCGCCTTCATGGTTCCAGGGCCCAACGCGCCATCAACGGAAACCTTGTAGCCTTCCTTCTTCAGCGCGGCCTGAACCGCTTTCGATGGTTTTGCCTGTTCACGCTGTCATTACACAGCACGCTTTCCCAACGCACCTGCGCATCGGCAACCTTCTCGAACTTGGTCACTTCCGCATATTCGGCGGGATTTCCTTCGCGTTGCTCGGCTTCCTTCACCAGCTTCTTGACCTTGATGGTCTTGTATTCGGCTCGGGACTTCGATTTCGCGGGTGGTTTCCTCGCTCACCAGTTTCTGCTTTCTTCACCGTCTCGAACTTGGCTTCAACCTGGTCGGGTTCAGGCGGGCTTCTTCCTCACGGTCTGCTTGGTGATGGTTTCCATCTGGCGGGAACCTCAGCCCATACGCAGCGCTTCGCCAGCGGATGAGAACGTGCGCGCCGGCCTTCGCTACGCGCGGTCGTGTAGGCGGGTTTGGCAACCACTTCTTCCTTCACTTCCGTATATTGCGGCGGGATGACTTCTTGCGTGGTTATCGCCGGCTCAACCTCAATTTGCTCCTCGGCCGTTTCGAACACGGCGGGACGATTTCCAGCTTCTTGCTGGCGGGTTTTGATCACGACCGCTCTTTCCCGTCCACTCCGTATTCAGCGGGAACAATCTCGTAGGACTTGGCGGCATCCTTGATGACGACCTGCCTCGGTACGCGGCTCGAACTTGGCAGGAACGACTACCAGCGCCTGCACCGCCCGGTTTTACCTGCGGAACAGTCAGGGCAACGCTGTCGCGCAGGTGCCTGAGCAGCCGCTTCCCTGGGCGGCGTTGTCATCTTGTGCTTGAGCCAGAGCGGCAATCGCCACGGAAGTCGCAGCGCAGAAATCTTGCTGTTTCATCATTCAAAATCTCCTGGTTACGAGGATTCACATTAAAAAGTCGACGTTTTGAACCAGATAGCCGTCCAAAAATCGTCACATACTTTAGCGCAACCCGCAGACAGACGGCAAACACCTCTGCATGTGGGATTTGTCGCCAGAAAAATCCAATCGGGTAACGAATGCGTCACTCTATACATAACTCTTGATATGTTCTGGTGCTTCACAGCATGCCCATGCGGAATCCGCATATGTCGTAAGAGTGACAAACCATCAGAAAAAAATCACTATAAAAACAGTAGACCACAACTATTCCACGTGTATGTTTAACGTTGAAATGGTTGATTTGCTACAGATGCAGTTTTAATATCGCTCTCGTTTTTCACACATGACGAGAGGTTCATCACGACGTATGCAGTGGCAGTCATCGGCTGGGCGCGATGGGGATGGGTGTGGCGCAGTCTTGCGTGCGCGCCGGGCTTGATACTTATGGCGTGGATTTTGAATCCGCAGAGCACTTGCCACGTTGCAAGCAGCGGGCGCAAAAGATGTTGCAGCTTCGGCGGAAAGGTTTGCTGACAAGCTGAACGCCGTGGTGTTGCTGGTGGTTAATGCCAAGCGAGGTGGAAGCGGTGCTTTTTGGTGATGATGCACTCGCCGACAAGTTGAAACCAGGTACGGCGGTGATGGTTTCTTCCACCATCGCCGCGCAGGATGCCAAGCGTTTTGGCGAAGCACTTGCCGCACGTGGTCTCATCATGCTGGACGCGCCGGTATCCGGTGGGGCGGCGAAAGCGGCTGCTGGTGAGATGACGGTGATGGCTGCCGGCAGCGATGAGGCGTTTGCCCGCCCGCAACCGGTGCTGATGCCGCTGCGGGCAAGGTGTACCGCTGTGGCACGGAGATTGGTCTCGGCGCAACGGTGAAAAATCATCCACCAGCTGCTGGCCGGGGTGCATATTGCCGCCGGGGCGGAGGCGATGGCGCTTGCTGCCAAAGGCGGGCATTCCGCTGATTTGATGTACGACGTGGTCACCCATGCCGCTGGCAAATTCGTGGATGTCTGAAAACCGCATGAAGCATGTGGTCGATGGGATTACGCGCCGCTGTCGATGGTCGATATTTTTCGTCGAAAGGATTTGGGTCTGGTGACCGGATACCGGCAAGGCGCTGCATTTCCGCTACCGCTGGCTTCCACGGCCTTTCAATATAGTTCACCGAGGCGAGCAACGCCGGGTTATGGCAAGGAAGACGACAGCGCGTAATCAAGATTTTTCAGCGGCATCGAGCTGCCGAGAAGGGGGCTGAGATGATTGCAGTTTGGGTGATTGCCGACGATTTCACCGGCGCGAGCGACATCGCCAGCTCGACGGAAAACGGTCTGCGCACGGTGCAGATGAACGGTATTCCGGCGCGCGCCCTGCCGGACGGCGTCGATGCGGTGGTGATCAGCCTGAAATCGCGCTCGATATGCCGCGCAAGAGGCGATAGCGCAGTCGCTCTCGGCGTTGCAGTGGTTGCAGGCGGCAGGCTGCGGCAGATTTTTCTTCAAGTATTGTTCGACGTTTGACAGCACCGCCGCCGGCAATATCGGCCCGGTGACGGATGCGCTGCTGGACGCGCTGGGCGAGGATTTCACGGTGATTTCCCCGCGCTGCCGGTCAACTGGCCGCACCATTTTCAACGGCTATCTGTTTCGTCGGCCAGGTGCTGCTCAATGAATCGGGGATGCAGAATCACCCGATTACGCCGATGCGCGATGCCGAGTCTGCACGCCTGATGGACGCGCAAAGTCGCGGCAAGACCGGTCTGGTCGCTTGCCCGGATGTCGCGCGAGGGGCGGCGCGGTGTCGCGAGCGCTTCGCCGAACTGCGCCGCGATGGCTACCGTCGCGCGTGGTGGATGGTGTCGATAACGCGCAGCTCGCGGTGCTTGCCGAAGCCTGCGCTGATTTGAAGTTGCTTACCGGCGGTTCTGGCTTGCGTGCTTATGTGGCGGCGCCTCGTCCGGTGGCAAGAGAAAGCGCACGTGCTCTGTGCCGACGCAAGGCGCTGACCGTCGCGCTTTCCGGCTCGTGTTCGGTGATGACCAACAAGCAGGTTGCGCGTATCAGGCCATCGCCCCGACCCGCTTCGTGGAAGCGAACGCTGTATTCATGAAGGCGACGCCTATGTTGAAGAACTCTACCAATGGGCAGTCGCGCATCTGGGCGGCGAATGCACGCCTTCTTTGTGCCACCGTGCTTACCGGACGAACTCAAGGCGATTCAGCAGCGCTTTGGCGTGAAAGAGCCAGCCATGCCAGTGAGCAGACGTTTGCCGCCTTGCCGTCAAGCTGAAAGCGCATGGCGTGCGCAATTTCATCAACGCGGGCGGCGAGACTTCCAGCATCGTCGTGCAGCATCTCGGCGTGGACGGCTTCCACATCGGGCGGCGCATTGCCCCCGGTATTGCCGTGGTTGCGCGTCCTCGACGACGACCTTTATCTCGCGCTCAAATCCGGCAACTTCGGCGGCGAAGACTTTTCGCCCATGCGCAGGGGATGTTCGCATGACCGAGCTTGAGCAAAGCAACAGATGGTCGCGCTGGCAAAATCGCTGTTCGAGCGCGGCTACGGCGTGGAGCGGTGCGGGTAACCTCTCCTGTCGTCTTGAGAGCGCTATCGTTCACCGACCGGTTCTTCGCTCGGACGCCTCGGCAGAGCGTCTTTCCGTCGCTGATGGCGACGGCAACCTGCTCACCGGCGACAAGCCGAGCGAGGAATCCGTCTTTTCACTCGCGCCGTATCTAAAAACCCCGCCTGCAACGCCACTGGTCCATCTGCACTCTACCTACCTCACCGCCGCTGTCCTGCTCTGCAAAACCTCGACAGCGCCAATGCCTGCGCCCGTTACGCCGTATTACGTGATGCGCGTCGGCGCGCTGCCGGTCATTCCTCATTACCGCCCAGGCCACCCGGATATTGCCCGCGAACTGGAAGCGCGCGCCCTTGATAGCCGCGCTTTTGCTTGCCAATGGCGAGCGTGGTGGTGACCGAGTGACCTCACCGACGCGGTGGATAACGGCGAGGAGCTGGAAGAAACCGCAAAACTCTTTTCATCCTGCGCGGTGCAGATATCCGTTATCACCGCCGCGAAATTGACGATCTCAAAACCGGGGAAATAACCGTGCCCAAATTTGCTGCCAACTGACCACGATGTTTTCGCCGACCGCCTTCCTCGGACGCTTCAAGGCGGCGGCGGACGCGAGATCTCCACTAGCGTCGAATACCTGTGCCTGCTGACTATCCCGCCGCCGAGGCTGAAAGCGCTGCTGAGACAGCGGCTTTGAAGCAGGTTCACTCAACAGCGCGGCGGCGATACCAAAAACGGCGAATGGGGCTGCGGCGCACTGCCGGGCGCGAAAGCGAGCACGGCGCGACATCGACCAGGCAGCTGGAATGCGCCATCGCTCTGGAATGCCGACCGTGCACGTGATGGCGGAGCGTGTCCCGCCCGGCGCGCGACCGCAGCCTACTCACCACCTCGTCGACTAAACGTGCGCTACGCCAGCGGGCACTTCGCCCGCACGGCATCCACATCGTGCTGGAAGCCCTCAGCCCCGCAGGTCAAACCCGAAATTACCTGCTGAAAAGCCAGTACGACACGCTCGCCGCCGTCGAGCCAGTCGACCGCGACTGCTCAACGGCATCCGGTGCGACTACTACCACGCGCAGAACGTGGACGGGCAGTTGAGCGCGATGACCAAAAGCGATGTTTGCGCGCACGATCGTCACATCCAGATCGCTTCCGTCGCCCGACTCGCCTCGAGCCGGACGAAGGCGAAGTGAACTACCCCTACATCTTCGCCCTGCTCGACGAACTCGGTTATCGCAGGCCATCGGCTGCGAATACAACCCGCGCGGCAAAAGACCGAAGACGGGCTGGGCTGGTTCGCGGCTTACCGTTAAACGAGCCGCTGAGCGGGATAAAACCTGCCGTGTGGGGTGGGCCTTGGCCCGCCCATGAACAGATAGCCTTGCTGAGTACGGTGAGCTATAGTTAAACATCTATCGTAACGGCGTTGCGTCGCCTTGCCGTACTGCTGTACTGTCTGCGGCGACGCCTTGTTACGCTTTTATCTATTCAACTATAAAAAGCCCACCCTACGATTCGCGTCGCCGCCAAAGCGGAACCTCAAACTCCTTCCCCAGCGGGAGGAGACAGACCAAGCGGGACAAAACCGACATCTCGCTGTTACCCGCCATTTTCACACACTTTCCTGCTGCAACAGAGGCGAGCCGCGAAAAACATCGTCATTACGGCGGCGCCGGCTTTCTCGGCCCGGCGGCTTGCCGGGCTCCCTGCTGGCCAAGCGAGCAGGATGTCCACCTCACCCCTGGTGGATGTCATCAAGCCGACCGCCCCCCGCGACGATCCGCGCGTAACCTGCGTGGAAATGGATCTGCGCGATCCGCCCGACCTCGGCAGCGTCATCACGCCGGCGACCGATGCCGTCTTCACCTCGCCGCCATCGTCAGCAGCCATGCGAAGCCGAACCCGACCTCGGCTACGAAATCAACTTCCTGGCCACGCGCAACCTGCTGGAAGTCATCCGTCACACCAAACCGTCCATCCGCATCATCTTTTCCAGCTCGCTCGCCGTCTTCGGCGACAAACTGCCCGATGTCATCCGCGACGACACCGCTGTCACCCCGCAGTCCACTTACGGCAGCAAAAAGGCAGTGTGCGAACTGCTGATTAACGACTACACCCGCAAAGGCTTCGCCGACAGCCTCGCCCTGCGCCTGCCGACCGTCTGCATCCGCCCGGCAAAAGCCGAACAAGGCTGCCTCGTCTTTCAGTCAGCGGCATCATGCGCGAACCGCTGCAAGGTGAAGACGCCTGCTGCCGGTCAGCCCGCGCTGCGCCTGTGGCCGTCAGCCCCGATACCGTCGTCGCCAACTTCATCCACGCGCTTGCTATGCCTTCCTGCCGCCGCGCGACTGGCACGTCATCACTGCCCGGCTTCACCATCAGCGTGCAGCAAATGCTCGACGACCTCGCCGCCATCAGGGCAAAAGACATCCCTGCAACATCAAAGCCGCAACTCGATGAAGGCATCAACGCCATCGTCGCCCAGCTGGCTCGGACCGCGATCGACAACACCAGCGCCCTGCGCGCGGTTTCATCTGCGACAGCGACTTGCCCGAGCGTCATCCGCCAATTCATCGATAAAGACCTGCAAGGGGATACTCATGAAACCACTGAAAAGCCGCTGACCACCGTGCTCGGCATGCCCTGCCATCATCGGCCTCGCTCAGTTGCGTCTTCGTCCTGATCTACCTCGTGCTGCGGCACCGCGTACACGCCTTCATCACCATGCTTATCGCCGCCGTCATCGCGGGCATCTGCGGCGGCGTGAGCGCGACTGAAACCATCGGCGCCATCAGCAAAGCGCTTCGGCAGCACCCCGGCAGCATCGGGTACGTTCATCGGCCTCGGCGTGATGATGGGGCGCATCCTCGAAGTCTCGGCGCCGCCGAGTGACGTTCAGCTTCATCAGGTTCTCGGCGAGAAAAGAAGAATGGGCGCTGGCGATCTCCCAGCCACATCGTCAGTATCCCGATCTTCGTTGATTCCGCCTTCGTCGTCCTCTACCCGTCGCCAAAGCGCTCGCCGAAAACAGTAAACGCTCGTTGCTCACCCTCGGCGTCGCCCTCGCCGGCGACCTGGTCGTCCCGTCACCACCGTGCCACCGACCCCCGGCCCGCTCGGCGTCGCCGGCATCTTCGGCGTGGATCTGGGCGCGCCAGCTGCTCTCCGGCATGTGCTCGCCGTGCCCTGCGTGCATCGTATGGTGTGCTACGCCAAATGGCTGGACAAACGCTTCGGAGTTTCAACCGCAAGCCTTCGCGACGACGAACTGCGACAAACTCGACGGCTACATCGAAAAACAACAGGCCAAATCCCTGCCCAGCCTGTTCCTCTCGATGTTGCCCATCGTCCTGCCGATCGCCTCATCTTCGCCAAGGCCATCGTTGATCTCGTCGGCAAATACAGCTGCCCCGACCGAAGAAGCCCTGAGCCTTCCAGGCCGGCGCCTTCTACCAAACCATCGCCTTTGTCGGTAACCCCATGATCGCGCTCGCCATCAGCGTGCTGGTCGCCGTCTATACCCTGCTGCCGCGGACAAGCGTGCAGGACACGCCAAAATACCTCGAAGAAGGCGTGACCGGTGCGGCATCATCCTGCTCGTGACCGGTGCCGGCGGCGCGCTCCGGCGCCATCCTGCGCGACGCGGCGCGGGCGAGTGGCCAACACATCGCCCAGCACCTGCCCTTCTCGCCGATCATGATCCCTTCATCATCGCCACCCTGATGCGCGCTTCATCCGGGGTTCCGGCACCGTGGCGATGATTGCGGGTCTCCTCCATGCCGATACTCGCCGAAATCGAGGGTATCGACGTGCTGATGGCCGCCAACGCTGCCACCATGGATCGCTCTTCTTCGGCTACTTCAACGACAGCCTCTAGCTGGGTGGTCAACCGCATGATGGGCATCGCCGACGTGAAAACGCAGATGATCGTCTGGTCTATCCCGACCACCATCGCCTGGGGTATTGGCGGCGCGCTCGTTGCCTGGTCAATCTTGTCTTCGGCAAGGAGGCTCCATCGTCGATCCGCTCCTGCCGCTTGTCATCCTGGGTCTCGTCATGGCCTACGTCATGCGCATGGACCGGCAACTGACGAAATAATCCACCAGAAGCCCCGCCCGCGCGGGCGCTGCTACTAAACGGAACCCCATGACCAACCGCACCGTCTCGGCAAAGTCCTGGCGGACTGCTCCTGCGGCCTCACCCTCGTCCCTTGCGACGACTACCCGCCACGCGAAGAACACGATGGGCGATTCCCAACTTCACCTTCAAAAGCGGCGAGACCCTGCCCGGAACTGCGCCTGCACTACCACCCTTCAGCAGCGAAAACGAAAGCCCGTCCTCATCCTGCACGGCACCACCGGCTCGGCGCGCAGCATGCTCAAGAAGCGGCTTTGCTGCCGAACTCATTCGGCGCCGGCGCACCGCTGGATGCCAGCAGTATACCTCATCATCCCGGATGCCATCGGCACCGGCAAAAGCAACAAACCTCGGACGGCCTGCGCAGGAAATTTCGCCTACGACTGCGACGACATGGTCGAAGCGCAATACCGCCTCATCACCGAGCACCTTGGCATCAGGCACTGCGCCTCATCCTCGGCAACTCGATGGGTGGTATGCGCTGCGCTATGGGCGACCGACCACCGGAAATGATGGACATCGCCGTGCCAATGGCGCCCTATCCGAGCAAATGGCGGGGCGCAACTGGATGATGCGTCGCCTGCTGGTGGACGCCATCAAAAGCGACCCCGACTGGAGAGCAGCGACTACAGCGAACAGCCGCCGAATTTTCGCCTGACCTATCTCTTCTTCACCACCGCCACCAACGGCGGCGACCAGCGCTGCTTCAAAAGCGGCGCTGACCCGCGAAAAAGCCGCTGCCTGCAGAGCGCCTCGCCGTGGTTCACCGTCTATCGACGTCGACGGTTGAGGCGCCTGGGGTAACGACGTTCCGCCGAACTCGCACTTGGCATTGACCGCATCGCCGCCATCCATTTGAAAGGATACACATTACACGACAGCAAGAGCCAGTTCCGCGACGTCCCTTTGGCGACGGGCGGACTTCGTGCAAATCTTCGAACCTTGCTCGCCGCCTCATTACCGTGGCGCGTTTCTCATCGAAAATGTGGACAGAAAAGCGCTGGTGTCGCCAAAATCATCCGCTTGCCGCTGATTGAAGAACAAATAAAAGGATTCCCCATGCTGACCCTGAAAGACGAAGTATTGAAAGCCAACCCTACACCGCGCTATGGCCTCGTCACGCTGCGCGGGCAACGTCAGCGGCATTGACCGCGGGCGCGGCCTCATCGTATTCGGCCTCGGCGTTGAATACGACGTTATGACCACTTGCCGCTCGCGTGGTCGTCGTGAACTTGGCGAGCAGCACGGCTATCAGGCGTGGCTCGGGTACCCGACCCACCTCCGAACTCTACGCGCTGGACATCGGCGGCATCATCCACACCACTCGCCACGCCACCATCTGGTCGCAAACCGGCGGCGCGCGCGCCGGCGCACGCATGGCGACTGCTACGGCGCCTTCGCACCCGCCGCGGCTGTGATGGCGGGCGAATACGAACTGAAACCGGCAAAGTGATCGTCGAAACCTTCCAGGAGCACGTGGCCGAATGCCGTTCCGCCGTCCTCGTCCACTCCATGGGCCGTTCATCTGGACTGACGCTCACTACAACGCGGTGCATAACGCCGTCGTCCTCGAAGAAATCGCCTATATGGACCTCTTTACCTGCCAGCTCAACCCGCGTATTCCGGCGATGCAGCAGAACTGCTGGACAAACGTACCTGCGCAAGCACAGCAGACGCCTATTACGGGCAATAAGCGCATCTTCAGTTTTTACGAAATCCGACAACGGCGTTCACCGCCGCGCCATCCTTTCTGGCATCTACCGCCCTAGGGCGTGTTTACAATTGAATCTCCCTCCCTGCGAAGCAGGGGAGGGCTGAAGGGGTGTCTTGTGTGACAGCGTTTCTAGTTATGTAAACGGCCCTAGCCCTACTCCAGCACTGCCGTGTTTTATGTTTTACGCCGTGATTTTCCGCCTTGTGAATGTTCGGGCGGCGGGTGTAGTCAAAGTCGATGGTCCGGCGCTGATGTCTTCGCAGTGGTAGCGCTCGGCGATGCCGAGTCGAGTTTGAAACCGCGGTAGTTGTTGGAGAAATAGAGCGTGCCGCCGGGCGCGGGCGACGCATGCAGCGCTCTATGAGGGTGACGTGGTCGCGCTGGACGTCGAAGTACGCGCTGTTCTTTTTGGTGTTTGGAAGGTCGGCGGGTCGCAGAGGGATGAGGTCGTACTGGCTGTCGCCTTCGGCAAGCCATGCCATCGTCTGCCTTGATGAGGCGGTGGCGGCTGTCCAGTTCGTTCGCGTCGAAGTTGCGGTGCGCCCGAGTCGAGGTAGGTTTGTGATAAATCGACGCTGGTGGTGTGCGCCGCGCCGCCAGTGCCGCCTGGACGCTGGCGCTGGCGGTGTAACAGAAAGGGTTGAGGCGTTTGTCCCGCGCCTCGCCGTAGATGCGGCGGCGCGCGGCGGTGGTCGAGGAAGAGGCCGGTGTCGAGGTAGTCGTGCGGGTTCACAAGGAAGGTTGCCGCGCCTTCGCGCACCGGAAGGTACTCGCCGCGCGCCGCCTGTTTTGGTATTGGGCGCTGCCGCACTGGCGTTCGCGGGTTTTCAGCACGAGGTTGGCGGCGGGATTTCCAGTATTTGCGGGATGATGTGCAGCGCGTCCGGGAGCGTTTGCGTGCTTTTTCCGGGGCGACGGTTTTCGGCGGCGCGTATTCTTGGACGTGGACGTGGTCGCCGTAGATGTCCACCGCGACGGCGTATTCGGGCATGTCTTGGTCGTACACGCGGTAGGCGTTGGTCTCGGCAGCTTCTGCCGCTTTTTGCAGCAGCGCGGCGGTTTTGCGCAGGCGGTTGGCGAGCATGCGCGCCTGTTCGTCCACCGGCGCGGCGGGGTCGTGTGTTTGTCCTTCGCTTTCGTGTTGTTCGCTGCGCAGGTAGACGCGATTTGGGTTTCGAGGCCGCCGTTGTAGGCCTGGTAGGTTTTATTGGCGTTGCGGGCGCAGGCGTTTCGAGAGGTCAGGGTTGCTGCTGATGATCGCCATTTGCCAGTCGGCGGGGAAGGTTTTGTGGGCGGCGCCGAGGGCGTCGTGAGGTGCCGACGAGTTCGCTCGGGTGCCGAGGCGTTCGCCGTAGGGGCGGGTTGGTGATGATGAGGCCGCGCGCGCCGTAGCCCGGTTGGGCGGTGAAGCGAGCGAGCTCGCGCCGCTCCAGGTGCAGCAGTGGCCGAGGTCGAGGCGGGCGGCGTTGTCGCGCGCGCGCTGGCGAGTCGCGCCGTCGTGGTCAGCCCCAGATTTTTCAGGTCGAGGCGGGACGAGTCGGCTTCGCGCCGCTGCGACAGCTTCTTCCGTGGAGACGCTTTCCCACACGGCGGGTTTGTGGCTTTGCCAGCGGTGAAGCCGAAGCGCTGAGCGTTTGAGCGCCCGAGGGCGATGTCGGCGGCCATCGGCAGTGCTTCGAGCGGCAGGGTGCCGCTGCCGCGAGAGAGTCGATGAGGTTGTAGCCGTCGGCGGCGAGTTGCGGCCAGCCGGCGCGGTGAAGGATGTCGCCGCGAGGTGTTCTTTGATGGGCGCGGCGCCGTGTGCGAGGCGGTAGCCCGCGCTGGTGCGAGCTGCCGCCGGAAAGGTCGGCGAGCGCGGTGAGGCGGCCTTTGCGCAGGTGGGCGTCGATGCTGATGTCGGGGTTTTCGCGTCCACGTCCGGGCGGCGGTGCGGGGTGTCGCGCAGTTGGTCGGCGATGGCGTCCTTTGACTTTGAGCGCGCCGGGTGGGTGTTGCGGATGCCCTGGCCGATGCCGTTGAAGTTGACGGCGAAGGTGCTGTCGGCGCTCGATGTGTTCGTCCCACGCCACCGCGCGCGGGCGAGGCGTAGATGTCGTCGGGGTTTGCGACTTCGCCTTCGGCGACAATCCAGAGGACGCGGCTCGCCGCGCGCGACCGAGGCAGAGGCGGTGGGCGACCTCAAGATCGCCCGTGCGGAGACGACGGCGACGCCGGGCGCGCGTTTGCAGGCCGAGGCTTTCCGCTTCGGCGGCAGGACTTGTTCGCTGCCTTTTGGCACGGGGGAGGACGAGGGGTGTTGCATGGGGTTCCTGGGTGTGGGTAGGGTGGGTCTTGACCCACCGTTTTGTTTTGGTGCCAAGCCCCACCCCGATTACTCAATCACCGTGCCGAAAGATTTTTGTCGCCCGCGTCGCCGAGGCCGGGGATGATGTAGCCGTTTTTCGTTGAGGTGGCTGTCAGCGCGGCGGCGTAGATGCGCACGTCGGGGTGGGCGTCGTTTACCAGTTTGACGCCTTCCGGTGCGGCAGACCAGTACCAACGCCTTGATGTCCTTGCAGCCTTTGCTTTTCAGCAGAGCTGATGGTGGCGGCGAGGAGCCGCCGGTGGCCAAGCATCGGGTCGATAATCCACGCCGGGCGTTCGTCCATTTTGCTGGTGAATTTTTCGAAGTAGGAGACCGGTTGCAGCGTTTTCTTCGTCGCGTTGCAGGCCGACGACGCTGATTTTTGCCGTCGGGATGAGATCAGCACGCCGTCAAGCATGCCAGTCGCGCGCAGGATCGGGCACCACGGTCAGCGTTTTGCCGGCGATGCGCCGTCCGGTGATTTCGCCGCTCCAGCATTGCAGGGTGTAGGGCTCGCTCGGCGGTTCGCGGCTCGCTTCGACAGGCCATCAGCCGCGCCAGTTCGCGTGTCAGCGTGCGGAAGCGGTAGGTGCTGCAATCGGCCTCGCGCATCAGCGAGGTTTGTGGGCGACCAGCGGTGATCAATCACGGTGAGATTCATGGCGAAACTCCCGGTAACGAATAGTCGAGCGTACTATAGAGATGCCGCCTTTATCCGGGAACGAGACATCGGACTGCTGGCATATTCTCGGCATCGCGCCGACCCGCGACGAAGGCCGTCATCAAGCGCGCCTATGCGCAACTCTTGAAAAGCACCGCCCGACCGCGACCCGGACGGCTTCATCCGCCTGCGCGAGGCTTATGAAACGGCGCTGGCGGGTGGCGAGCGAGTGCAGCTCTTTCACCCATGATGACGACGAACCCGCGCGCCGCTTCTGGATGTGCGCGCCATCCGCCGCAGTTGGCGGCAGGCCAGGGACGACGATGCCCTTGCTAGCCGCTGCTGCAAGCGCAAAGCGCGGCGCTGCCGACCATCGACGAGCAGCTGATTTCCGCGACCTCATCGCCAGCTGGATTGAAGCGCGCGACCGCCCGCAGCGTTACCCGCAAAAGCCTCATCTGGATTATCGAGAAAATACCAGCCTGCTGCGCGGCCTGCCGGACGACGACCTTGCGCGCCGACTACCTGCGCGCCCTCATCACACCGGCGCGCGCGACAAGGTGCTGCGCGTGCTTGCCGCCGCGGTCCGGAACTCGGCGGCTGGCTGGCGCTCTCGGGCTGGCAGCAGCGGCTCGCCGGACTGGGCAACGTGTTCGTCCTGGACGACCACCGCCTGATAGACATCAGCTCGCCCGCCTGCAAACCGCGCTGCACCTTGACGATGCGGCCGTTACCGCGCTTTTCGCCGCCCGCCGCCTGCAGGCGCGCCTGCGCCTGCATCTCGCCCTCGCCGCAACGGCCGCGCTCTTTTATGGGCAGGGGCTGGACGCAAACGGCGCTCTGCCTCGCCCTTACCCTCGCGCATGAACTGTGGTGGCGGGGCGTACTCGCCATTCAGCACGAAAAAGCCGCTGCCGCCGCGCCTGCCGCGCTTTATGCCGGCATGATGGCCTGCTTCGCCGTGCTTGCCGCCTTCGCCCCGCCGACTGGCGGCTGGCGGTTTGCCGCCGTTGGCCTCTGACGGCACTGGCGGGCTTCAGCCGCGTCCCCGCCGACGACCCGTCGCGCCGCGACCGCTGCTACGGCGGCATCCTCCTTGGCATCGCGCTCAGCCTCGCCAACCCGGCGCCGTGGCTTGTCTGGTACTGGCCGCTGCCCTGCTGCGCCGACCTCGCCCGCCGTTACCGCGACTACGACCTCCGTTTTCTCGCCGTCGTCGCCGCCTCTGCCTTCCTCGCCATGCTGGTGGGTGAGCCTGTGAGCCCGCTGCGCGACGCGCGCTCGCCTTCATCCTCGCCTGTTTCTTCATCGCCAACGCCGCCGCTGGCATTTCTTGTTTGCGACCTCGTCGACGACCGCGAAGACCCCACCCCTTAACCCCCTGCCCGCCATGCCGGCAAAACCCACCGTCCGCTTCTATCGTCCTGCCCGACGGCAGCGGCCTCGAAGCCGCCTCGAACTCGCCTGCAAACTCGCCGAAAGCCCAGCAAGGCGGCTAAAACCCCCTCATCATCTGCGCCGGCGAGACACATGGCGGCACAACTCGACCACGCGCTGTGGCACTACCGCGCCGACAGTTTTCCTCACCCATTGCCGCTCCGGCGACCCGCTCGAAGCCGAGGCGGCGGTACTGCCTCGCCGTGCCACCGGAGCGCATCGCCCCGCACGGACGTTCTCATCAACCTCAGCGGAAACCGCGCCCGACCTGCCGCGCGACTGCGCCGCGTCTTTGAAATCGTCACCCGCAGCCGGACGTGTTGCAGCAGCGCCGTCCTCGCCGCCACCGCGAACGCGAGCTGGAGCCGCAAACCCACCGCCTCGGCAAGCCTGAACTCCGCGAAGGTCCGCGCATGGAAAACCCCATCACCTCTACACCTCTGACGACGGCCCCGTCCGTCTGCCGTCGCCATGAACGAGGGAAACCGTCTGGCTGACGCAGGCGCAGATGGCGGAGCTGTTCGAGCAAAGACGTGCGCACCATCGCGACATATCGGCAGCATCTACGGCGAAGACGAGACTGGCGCGCGGCAACTATCCGAAATTCGGATCGTTCGCCAGGAAGGAAAACGTCAGGTAAACCGCGAACTGGGCACTACGGCCTCGACGTCATCGTCTCCGTCGGCTACCGCGTCAAAATCGCGGCGCGGCGTGCAATTCCGCCAGTGGGCGACCGACCCTGCGCGAGCATCTCGTGCAGGCTACACTGCACGAAAAACGCCTCACAGAGCGCGGCATCGAAAATCGGGCAGGCGTTGGCTCCTGCAACAAGCAACGCGAACCAGTCGCTGGTTAATGCGGAAGGCGCGGCGGTGCTTGCGGTGGTGCAGGGACTACGCCAAAAGCTGGAGCCTGCCTGCGAGCTACGACGAACAAAAACCTTGCCGCGTCACCGCCCGACGGCGACATGCGCCCGCTCGCCTTCGAGGACGTCCTCGCCGCCCTTGCCGAACTCAAAACCGCGCTCATCGCGAGGCGAGGCGACGGAACTGTTCGGCCCAGCTGCGCGGCGACGGGCTTCCTCCGCCATCGCCACCATCGAACAGGAGCTGCGGCGCACCTGACTTCTGCCGAATATCGCCAGCCGCGCGCTGCCTCTGCTATTTCGTCATCAAGAACCATCCGCTTGCCGACGGCAACGAAGCGCAGCGGCGCCTTCCTTCCTCTGGTGCCTGCGCCTGAACGCGCCCTGCTCCAGCAAGCCGGTGGAGCAACTCATCACCGACAACACCCTGGTCGCCCTCGCCTGCTCGTCGCCAGCCTGCCCGCGCAAAAGGACCTCATCATCCGCCTTATCGAGACATTTCATCCCGCTACGCGGGGATAAATCTGTTCGGACACACACCGCCGCAGATTTCTGGGGCGGTTTTCGAGATCATACTTAAAGTTTAATGCGCACTTTGTATTTCAATTCCACCTTGCCATCGGCCGCACGGAACTTGCCATTGCGCCAGATTGGCGCCGACTTTTCATGCTTTGAGGTTTCTTCTTCAATGCTCCAGTCCCCGGAATCAGCTCAACGACTTTTACGGTAACGTCTTCTTTTTGGCGTTGCTTAATTCGATGCTATACGTCGCCTCAAATTGTTCAGCCGTTAATCAGTTTCGCCAGTTTGCCGTTATCGGTGCGCTTGACATCAACCATTTTCCAGACGCCATTTCACGTCAAAGGCGCTGCCCGAGTTTCAGCCGCGACGGTGTCATTCTTCGCGGTGTGGTCGATGCGGTCTTCGCCAATGAAATTGCGTCGCGGTTGTCGCTGTCGTTTTTATAAACGCGGACGATACCTTTCGGCAAAAGGCAAGCCGAGCTGGCTCGCTTCTTCGTTTTTGAATTCAACGAAAACATCCACCTTGCGCTTGTCGCCCAACTCCGGCGAGTCGCCACTCAGGCCGTTGTAATACCAGTATTCTGCGCCTTGCAGGCGGTATTCCTTGATGACCGGCACATTCGCGGCGAAAGCAGCGACACCTGTTTTTCTGATTGTTTTTCAGGGTGGTCGGGCGGTTCCAGGGTATATAGGTGATATTCAAACAGCGATTCTTCTGCCATCGGCGCAGATTTTTCCAGCGCAGCGGCTGGTGCGGCAGCGGCGCAGCATCATGCTGTCAAATTCCGGCTATGCGCGACCGACATCGCCCGGCGACCAGTTGCAGGGTGGCGTTGTCGTAGCTGGTGCCGCTTTGGTTGTCGAGCGTTACCCAGCCGGCGAGATTGACGGTTTTCATCGCTGGCGAGGCTCGCCACGTAGTCCGCCTGCCAGGAAAAACCGCCGGTCAGGTGAGGCAGATCACGGTCTGCTCGCCCGCCTGCCGCTTTGCAAATCAACGGTCAGCGTCGGGCGGTCGCGCAGGTTGGCCGGCACGTCGCCATAAGCGAGGCGGACGATTGGCGGGCGGGCCGGTTTCGATGCGGTCAGCGTAGTTGCAGCACCACGCCGTCGTTGGTGGCGAGCACTGTCGCCTCCTCGCGCGTTTCCTCGCCATTCGCCGGATTGGTGCGGATGGTGGTGACACGCTTGCCGACGCATGTTGCCCGAGGCGACTGCGCGCTCAGGAGGTCGTAATCAAAAATTCTGCTCCAGCGGTTGCAGCGCCGCGCCGCTGCGCGCGACAAAAGCTCGCCGTTTCCGGCATGATGCGCGCGGAAACATCGCGCAGGGCAATGCGGTTCGCCCCCGCATTCAGCGGCAATTTGCGCCTCGCGCGCAAGGCAGATTGTCGTTATAAAGTGGTGACGGCGACCGCCTCGCGATCCTGCCTTCGCTGACGGTTTCCGTGACTTCGGCAAAGCGGCGTGGCTGGCGGCGAGGGCAAAAGCGCGGCGGCTAGAGGCAGTTTTATGTGGCGATGATGACTCCTGATTGTTGGGAAGGCCGCTACTTTACGAAGCGCGCGCTGACGGGAGAATGATGACAATGCGGCAAGCGCGCCGCGGATGAGCAGTAATTCACCTTGTCGTCGCCTGCTTTGCTCATTTGTCGCAGCGCTACAATGCGCGCATCGCATAACCGGAGCAAGACGATGAAAAGACAATGGCTGCTAACGGCAATCGCCGTAACCGGATTAGCGATAGCCAGTCCGGCAGCACTAACGAAAAAACACCGCACCATCAGCGAGGAAGAAGCGGCGATGATTGCCAATTCGGCGATTGGCGGGCGGGTGGTTGATGTCGATTACGAAAAAGCGCAAACATGGCCGCAGTTATTATGAGTGGAAATCCGCAGGACGGCCGCACCTATGAAAGTCTATGTCGATGCCAAGACCGGACAATTACTGGACATGGGAGGCGAACGGGATCGCGACCGCGACGAAATAGAAGTCTATCCGACTACCATAATGGCGGTGGTTATGACCCGCATGGCTGTGACGGTTACTACGGCAATCACCGGACATGGCGAAGGTTATTACGAAGATGACCGCGATGATGATGACGATGACTGAATCATTTTCAGGGAATAAAAACCGCGCTCCGGCGCGGTTTTTATCTTCCTCCATAAAGCACGCACGACCACAAATCAGAAACAGGGTGGTGAAGTGCGGAACGCGGCAGTGGCTAACGTCTTCATCTAAAGAAAAACACCTACTATCGGTGAATTTTTGGGTGATTTACTCTCAAATATGAATTTACAGTTACCGTTTTGCACGAAATATCGCTATAATCGCGACTTTTTCCACCAAACCGGAGACATCACTTCATGACATCCACCGCATCCTGCCCACCCTGGAAAAGCCGCTTCCGCGTGCGCTTGGGCCCGGGTATCCTCATGGCGTCCGCCGCCGTCGGCGGCTCGCACCTCGTCGCCTCCACCCAGGCCGGTGCGCTCTAGCGGCTAACGCTCGCGCTCATCATCGTGCTGACCAACCTCTTCAAAATACCCGTTCTTCCGCTTCAGCGCGCACTACACCCTCGACAGCGGCAAAAGCCTGATCGAAGGCTACGCGGACCGCGTGTACCTCTGGGATCTTCCTCATCATGTGCTTCCTCTCCTCGACCATCAGCACCAGCGCGGTCGCACTGCTCACCGCCAGTCATCATCAAAATCTCCATACCGGGACTTCCTCTCTCAAACAACGCCCTTTCGGTGCTGGTGGTCGCTTCCTGCATGCTAATTTCTTTGCTGATGGGGCGCTACAGGCGCTCGACCGCCTCTCAAAATCATCGTCATCAGCCTGAGCATCACCACCATCGCCGCGGTCGCCATCGCCATCAATAAAGGCATGCAGATGCAGAGAAGGCTTCATCGAACCCTCGCCGTGGAATCTTGCCGCGCTCGGCTTCATCATCGCCCTGATGGGCTGGATGCCGCGCCGATAGAAATCGCTGCCATCAACTCGCTCTGGGTCACGGCGCGGCAGCGCTTTGACCGGTCGCTCGCGACGGCATGTTCGACTTTCGACGTCGGCTACATCACCAGCGCCGTGCTGGCCATCGTCTTCCTCGCCCTCGGCGTGTACGTGCAGTACGGCAACGGCGAAGGGCCCTAGAAATCCAGAAGGCGGACTATACGTGGCGCGAGCTCGTCGGCATGTACACCAAAAACCATTGGCGAATGGGCGCGACCGCTGGTTGGCTTGCATCGCCTTCGCCTGCCATGTTCGGCACGACCATCACCGTCATTGACGGCTACTCGCGCGCAGTCGCCGAATCAGTGCAGCTGGTACAAGGTCGCGAATACTTCCGCACGACCCGAACTGTTCGCCTGGATACTATGGACATCGGCCTCCGGCCTGGCTCTGATTTTGTGGTTCAACAGCGCCCTCGCCGAACTGCTGAAATTCGCGATGATTTCCGCCTTCCTCGCTGCTCCCGTATTCGCCTGGCTCGAATTACTGGCTGGTCAGACAGGACAAAAACACTAAGACTCTCGCCGATGATGAATCTACTGGCGATCGTCAGGCTCGATATATCTGGTCGGCTTTCGCGGTGCTGTTTGTGCTGAATTTGTCTGGCGTATTGGCTGGGGCCGAGTGATTTGCAATAAAAAGATCCCCGCAATGCGGGGATTTTTGATGATTACTCCTCTTCCTCATTGAAATCATATCCATTTTCCTCCTCAATCAGAGCCAGTTCAAGCTCATCCGTGTATGCCGCCAGTTGGGCAGATGTGTGTCCATCAGCGTTTGGAAACGTTCGTTGTGATGCCGCTCAAGATGCGCCAGTTCATGCACCAAAAATGTATTCAGGCAATCATGCGGTTTTTCACGAGCTCGGAATTCAGCCAGATACGGCGGGTTTTCGGTGTTGCAACTGCCCATTTGGTTTTCATGCGTTTGATGCCCCAGGCGCGCGGGGCGGCGATTTTCCTGCCAACGCGGCAGAATGCGGGATTTTCTTGTTTTTTAAGGTGCAGCGGTAGAAAGTTTTCCAACAGCCGCATCCGCGCTCTTGCTGCGTGCTGTCTGCTTTGACAAACAGGGGTGATGTACTGTTTGCCCGCTTCCACTTTGCCCTGCCTGCGGTGAGACGATTTTCAGGCGGTAGCTGCGCCCCATAAGAAATGCCCCTCGCCGCTCACCATCTGCCGCCCGCTCTGGCGCGGCTGGTCAGAAATTTCTGCTGCTGCCGCTTAATCCAAACCAGGCGGGAAGCCACCGCCGCGCTGATAGCCGTGTCGCGCATTGCTTTCGAGGGCGGATACGCGCACTCGCCGTGCGGCGGCAAGACGGCGATGTCGCAGTTTTAATCGCTTGCGGTGCAGCTCGCATTGCAGGGCTGCCGATGGTCATGGTTTCCGTCATCGGTAGGCTTCCTGCTGACCTGATCAGTTCGATAACGGCGGCCTCGTCTGCCGCTTTTCACTGCAGCAGCGGGCGCAAGGCTTTGAGCAACTGCTTCGTTTTCATCGGGCTGTTTGCCCAATCGTCGGGTTTGTTTTGCAAAACGGCGGCATCGAGCACCACCGATCGCATCCTGCGCGATGTTGTCGTAAAAGCGCGCGGCAGGGCGGGTGTGCTGATTTCAGGGCGGATAGTGTTGAAAACCGGGCTGTTTGACCTGCCGCACCAGTTCGGCGATTTTTGCAGATATTCCTGATATTCGATGCTTTGCTGTTTGCGTTGCGCTATCAACTCTTCCAGCAGCACCGACATTTTCGTAATATCTCGGATTGACCGGATTTTTCATCGACTATCGCGCTGCGCACGTTGTTTTCGATGACTTCTGCCATCAATTCGGGTTGGCTTTGATGTTTTTCCGGCAATTGGTCAGTTTGGTTTGCCATCACCAAATCCAGCACGCCCCCATTCTTCCAGGTTTTTGCAGTACTTCGCTTTCTTCGGCTTTGACATAGCGGTTAAACAGGGTAGCGCATTTCCGCATCGACAGATTTGGCATCCAGTTTGTCCGCACCGGCAACGCGCAGCGTCTCGCGCAAATTCTTGTATTTTTCCATATCGCTTTGCAGCGCGGCGATTTCCTGCGGGCCTATGTCCGCTGTGCTGCCAAACTCCGTCGCCAATTCCATATAGCAGCGCATGATTTCGCCACCGCCTGATAAAAGGTGCAGCCTTAGCGCCAGCTTTTTCAGCAACGGGCTTTCGCCATTCGTGCCGCAGAAATATGCCACATAGCCGATTCGTCTTTGGGGGCGAGGGACGGGTTCGCAGATGATTTTCACCGCTTCCCAGGCGGCATCCAAAGTCCTTTTTGCCTTCTGCCAGGCGGTCTTTTATCAATCCTTCGATGTCTTGCGCTTCATAAGCGGCAAATGCGCCCTCGGTATAGTCTTTAATCGACTATCCAGCGATTTGAACAAATCCTGATAATCCACGATATAGCCGTATTCTTTTCTCTTTGCCATTGACGCGGTTCACGCGGCAAATCGCCTGAAAAGAGATTATGGTCGGCCATTTTTATCAATGTAGAGATGGGTCGCCGACGGCGCATCAAAAGCCGTCAGTAATTTATCCACCACAATCAATAATTTCATCCGCGCCGGTTCTTCAATCAAAACGCTTTTTCACCAGCGTTTCAAATTCATCAAAACGCGCTTCATCGCGCTTTCTTCATCCGGCGTTTCAAAAGAAATCCTGCAACATTTTGCGATAAGTTTTCGTATTGGCTGCTCGGTTTGCAAATCGCCTTCGCCTTTGAGTTTGTCGGAAGTCGGTACAAAGCTGGTAATCACCGCCTTTTTCGCTTGAATCCCGCCTCGCTGAATAGTTCATACACCAGAGCACGCCTGATGAGACGCTGGCGCATACCAGCATCGCATTGCCGTGCCCGCTTTGTGCAGTGCGGTTTTGGTTTCCATATCCATCAGAATATCTTCGACGTTTATGTGCAAGCCGCTCTTTTGCTAGATTGCAGTTTCTGCATGGTTTGCCCAACGCTGGCGGTTGCGATTTTTGCCAAATCGGAAAGGTTGGCGAGTTTTCAAATCAAACCATTCGTCAAAATTTTTCGGCGACTCAAATATTGCTCGATATCCCGCGCCTCATGGCGCAAATCCAATACCACGCCGTCTTGCACCGCCTGGTCAAAAGTATGGGGTGTGGATATAGCTGACCGAAACACTTCCACCGATTTTGCTTGTCACGCTTTCAACAGCGGCGTGCCGGTAAAACCGATAAACAAGGCATTGGGCGGGATTTTCTTCATCGCCGCGTGCAGCTTGCCCGACTGCGTGCGGTGGCATTCGATCCACAAGAGCGAAAATATCGCCCGCGGGCACAAAATCCGCGCCAGTGCCGCCGATTTCGCCGATAAAGCCGTCGGCGTAATCCGGCGCGTCGTAATCTTCTTCCGTCGCCGTGCGCCCGGAATTTGTGCACCAGTGAACACATCAGCGCGAGGCGTCGCTGTTTAACTTCTTGAGCATATCCGCGCCGCTTTGCTGCGGGCGATGCTTTCGCCCACGCCGGCAAACACTTTTCAATCTGCTCGTCCAATTCCGTGCGGTCGGTGATGATGAGCACGCGGCTGTTTCTACGTTTTCCGAGCATCCATTTCGCCAGCCACACCATCGTCGAGGCTTTTTGCCCGAACCCTGCGTGTGCCAGATGATGCCAGCTCGCGGCGGCGGTACTCCTGCGCGGCACTGATGCCTTCGTATTGGTTGGCGGCAGACGCTCTGTGCACGAGTCGAAGATGGTGAAGTCATGAATCGATGCGCAGCAGCTTTTTCACACAGCGAGCGCAAAGCCGCATCCGGCGGTTTTCCCGCACCATTGCGCCTTTCCGTGCAGATAATAATTTTCGCCCGTCTCCCACGGTGCCTAACGCAGCCCCTGCGTATTGTTGCCCGCCATTACCAGCTGCATCGTGCTGACTGCGGATAAATTCAGGTTTTGGGTTTGTCGATATTCTGGCGGATGCCCTCATCCACTCCGCGAGCGCTTCAATTCCAGCACGCCCAACGCCAGCCCGTTCACATACAGCACAATATCGGGGCGTTTGTCGTGCGCGCCTCACCGGCACCTCTGCGCGACGCCAAAATCGTTGTTGTGCGGATTCGCCAGAAATCCACCAGCCACCGTTTGCGTTGCTCGCCCGCCGCAGGAGATTTTCCGCACCGTAGCGCAAAAAGCTGGTACACATCTTTGTTGGCATCGTGAGGCTTGCGCGCGCCACCGCTAGCCGCCTGCTCCAGCAGTGCAGCGTCTTGGCAATCGGGCCGTCTGCAACGCCCTGCTTTTGCAGCCACGCGGTCCGATCGGCGGTGCGGATATTGCGGTTGTCCTGCCGTGCAGGCTGCTCCAGCTACGATAATAACGTGGCAAACAAATCCAGCACACGGTTTTGCGTTTCGCGTTCGGGGGCGTTGATGGCGGATGGTCGGGTCATGGGTGTTCTCCTTGATTGGGGTTCAGGCTGCCTTTACTGCGGTTTTGCTGCGGCTCAACGCGTAACAGCTCAGCAATATCGCTTTCGCCCTGCTGTTCCTTGATGACGCGTTGCGCGGCGGCGTAACGTTCATGTTCGGCGGCGGCTTTTTCATCGAGCTTGCTGTTTTTGTGAGTTGTGCCTGCGCCTTGCAACTACGTGCGGTCGTTTGAACTGCAAAAACTGGTCCAGTTTTCTCCTGCCAGTCGTGCAGAAAGATTTGTTTCTTGCGCTGACTTGGTCTTCGGCTAAAAATCCAGCCCACATGGTAACGATGCGGTTCAGCTCGCCGATTTCGTCCTGGTTCAGATAATTTTTGCCGTTTTGATGTCGGATTTGCGTACCACGCCTGTAGTGGCGGTGGGTCGAGCCCATCAAAGGGCTGCGATGCGTCGGCGCGGCGATAAACCAACTCGGCGGCGGTCTGCCCCGTGCGGGCAAAATGCGCTGTTTCTGGATGGCTTTGGAAAAAGCGCGTGGTGTCTTTGAAACCCGGCTGGTAATCCGCCGCCAGCGCGAAAAATCTCGCGCACGCGAGATACACGCGCTTTTTCGCTGGCACAGATGTCGCGGATGCGCTCAGCAATTCATCAGAAATAATCGGGCGCGGCGACCGTGTCGACGGGCGGGATCAGGCGTTCGTCGTCAATCGCAAAACCCTTTTGCAGATACTCGCCCAGCGTGCGCGTCGCCCCACTGGCGGAACTGCGTGCCGCGCGTGGAACGGACGCGGTAGCCGACGGCGATAATCATCGGCAGGGCGTAGTGGGCGGCTTTCGCGGCGAATTTCTCTATCGCCTTCGGTTTGAACTATTGAGTAATACTCAATAGTTGCCTGATCGAGCACGTTCGCCCTCTGCCAATATCGCCTTGATATGTTTTATTGATATTAGACACGGTGGTCTGATACAGCGCGGCGATTTTCCGCCTGCGTCAGCCAAAAGCTGCCGCCAGCTCGCGCAGAACAAACTGCGCTTCGCCGTCCTGGGTGGTGTAGAGGAATAAGCGTATTGTCGGTCATGGTGTGCTTTCGGGTTTTGGCTTTGCTGAAGTCGGATTTTAGACGGTCTTTCAGGCTGCCCCGGCGTTCACGCGGATTTTTGCCGGTGAGCAGGTTTTGCATTAAGCCCTGTTTGATTTGTGCGAGCTTGGCGGCGCGCTTCAGCGCAGCGATTTCGCTATCCATATCGGATGGGGTTTAGCGCGATGGCGGTTTGTTTCGGGTTTGGATTGGGGTAGGGCGACTTGCGTGGTTTATTAAATCCGATGTTTAAATTCATTTGTGAGCGACCAGTTTGCCGCTTTCGCGCATATTGGTTTTGCGTTCCCAGCAGATGGCAATACAATTCGCATATCCGCAGTGCAGTGAACCAGAAATACAAATTCTTAAATCCATCATGGTGTACAGGGGTCTGGTAATCGTGCATTCGCATCTGCCTGTGCGCACAAATACTCATCAACTGGCATTATCTCTGCCGTAGAATACTGTTTGCCAACCCAATTTCGTAAAGATTTCTGCTTGTCTCGCGTACAAAGATGTTATCAGCATTGGAAACGTCGGAATTCTTAACCAGCCTATAGATGAGTTTCGATCGACCAAATAGGGCTGTCTATTTGATGTGGAGCGATGCGCCGCGCTGGATATTCGGCTATCTCCCCAGCCACCACTTCCCAATCTTCGAGGGATTTCCCCAGTTCGCTGTTTTTCAGGCGGCCTGATGCGGCGAATCCGGGCTGAGCGCAGGCTGCCTGAAAGCAGTTGCTGCATGGCGGCGGTTTTGACGGCGCGTTTTTACCTATCAGCGCGCGCAGCTGCGCAAGCAGGCGGTCGGTGTCGCTTAATACTGGCGGCGATGGCTGTTTGTTCGGGTTTTGGATTCGGGTAGCGCTACCTGAAAATTCCTAACCTGATTAATGTTGATTTCTAGAATGTACTGCCTGCGCATAGGGCAATAAACCGCTTCTTTTGCGTACCCCAGTAGGTAATAGATAAATTCACTATCCGCTTTGTCGGACAAATAAAATTCTTAAATCCCTGATTGGTGGCAACAGGAATTTTGCCAATCGCGCACTCCCCTATAGTTTGCCCTTGATGTCATACAATAGAATCAACGGGCAAAAGTTCTGCTGCGGAATACTGCAAGCCTGATTTCGTAATATTTCTGTTTGTCTGCAGTGAGATATTTGTCGCCCTTTAACGCGGTAATATCCGTTGGCGTACGCAAGCGATTTCACCATCCCAAAAATCTTTATTTGAAGTTGATGGTGTGCCGCCCTGATTGATTTCTGCTATCATCCCCAGCCCACCACTTCCCAATCTGCTGGAATCTCGCCGATTTCTGTCTGTTTTTGTGTTCATGTGTTCTGCTTTCTGTGCGGTTTTCAAGCTGCCTTAATATCCAATCCCAATGCTTTGAGATGGTTTTTGACGATGCCGTCAACCGCTGCGGTTTCGCGTTCCAGTTCGCCCAGAGGCTGCGCGTAGCGCGTTCGGCAAGAGGTGGCGATGCGGTCGGCAAACTGCTGTACGGTGCGCGCGCTGGGCTTCGATGCTGCGGCGGATGGCGGCGTGCCATTTGTGTTCGACAGCGGGGTTTTGTTTTCAGCTTCGGTCAGCGCGGCGTATTTTTGGTACTGCTTTTTGGTGCAGGGCGGCGGTTTGGGTTTGATTTGGGCTTTCAGGCTGCCTTGTGCGTCCAGCAGTGCGCCGTATTGTTGCAGGACGGCTTTTTCTTCTTCAGCGGGGTCGTCTTTCAGCGCGGCTTTTAGGGCGGCTTTGCGTGATTTTGCCTTTGTCGTTTTGCGCGGCGGCGAGCAAGCCGTCTTCGCCGCCGTGTTCTTCAATCAGGCTTTTCCATTTCCTGTTCTTTTTGTTCCAACGCGGCGGCAAAGCGCGTCGATATCTGCTGTTCTTCGGCAAAGTATTGTTGCGTGAGCAGGCGCAGCGGGGATGAGGTCGCTGCGGTAGCGGGTTTTGCCGCTTCTACCCTCGCCGCCTTTGGCGACGGTTTCAGTTTTTGCTTCATCCCAGCCGTAGCGGCTGATGAGATAGAGGGTCGTCGGCAAGGGTGCCGTCGCTGTAGTCCATCAGGATTTGAGTAGATGTCGTAGGGGTCGGTGAGCGGGGTGTCAGCGTAGGCGGCAAAGCAGGCTTTCGCCCAGTTGGTGTATCAGCGCTTTTGGGGCGGTCGCCTGTCGGACTTGCGCCAGTCCGTTGTTTTGCCGCCATGTTGCAAACGGCGCGGCGACGGCGCGGGCAAAAGCGGTGTATTCGGGCGATTGGTAAATGGTGGGTTTTTGATCTGCCTCGGGCGGTACTTGCAGGCGGCTGCGGTCGCTGATTTGGCAATCAGGGGCGAACAGGGCGGTTTTAATGTCGGGAAGGTGTGCCAGTAGTCCGCCAGCGCGTCGATGTCGCGGTTGGGGATGCCGCCGTAGAGGGTGCGCTTCAAATCCTGCGCGTCGCCCGCTGTCGGCAGGAGCGATGTAGCGCGGGATGTTGAGGTTGCAGCCGTTGGCGCACTGATTTCGGCGAGCGGCACGAGGCGGCTGTAATGCAGGATTTCTTTTTGCGCGTTGAAGGTGTCGGCGATTTTGTGGATGTCCTGGTGGCGCAGGCGGTTTTATTTGCCGTCTTTGATGTAGCCGCTGCCCGCGTCAATCATAAACACGGCGCGGCCGTTGGTGAGTTTCCCCTCGTGGTCGTAGGCGGCGGGGACGGCGCCCGGCTTTGTCGATGACGATGATGCAGGCGGGGATGCCGGTGCCGTAAAAAGAGGTTGGCGGGCAGGCCGATGATGCCTTTGATAATGCCTTGTTTGAGCAGGCTTTTCGCGGATGCGCGCCTCCAGCGTTGCCGCGAAGTACGCCGTGCGGCAGAATCACCGCGCCTTTGCCGCCGGAGTTTGAGGCTTTTGACGATGTGCGGCAAAAGGCGTAGTCGCCGTTTTTCGGGCGGGATGCCCGGTGTCAGGCGCCGGTGGATGTCGCTTTTGCGGCACGATGCCGTTCATCCAGTTTTTGTTGGAAAAGCGGCGGATTGGCGACGGCGAAGTCAAAAGGTTTTGAGTGACCGCCGTGAGAAATTTGGGGCTGGCGATGGTGTTTGCCTTGTTTGATGTCGGCGGTGGCCTCGCCGTGCAGAATCATGTTCATTTTGGCCAGGGCGACGGTGGCGTTGTCGTTTTTCCTGGCCGTAGATGTGAGACCGCCGTGCGGCTTCATCGCTGACTTTCAGCAGCAGTGAGCCAGAGCCACAGGTGAGGTCGTACACGGTGGTGTGGCGCGGCGCGTCAGCAGGGATGCCGATGATTTTGGCGATGAGGCGCGAAACTTCGGCAGGGTGTAAACTACTTGCCTGGATTTGCCGGTTCGGTGGCGAAATAGCGCATCAGGTATTCGTAGGCATCGCCCAAAGGTCGTCGCCGTCGGCTTTGTTGCCTGCCAAATCGAGCATTTCAAAGTTGCCGATGAGGTTGCTCAAGCGGTCAATCATGTCTTTGCCGCTGCCGAGTTTGTCGAGGGTCGTTGAAGTCGGTGAGGTCGATCACGCCCTGCAAGTCGTTGGCGGCGGCGATTTTGCGCGATGATTTTGTTGAGCTTGTCGCCGATTTCTTTGTCGTTTTCGGCGCGGCGATGTCGGCGAAAGGTGCAGCCTGCGGGGACGTCTATCAGGCTGTTTTTCGTCACGCCAGCTTTGTCGGAGATGTATTTGAGAAGAGCAGGGATTGAGCACGTAGTCTTTGTATTGGGTGGCGTCCATGCCGCCGCGCAGTTCGTCGCAGCTTTTCAGAGAGTGGAATAGAGTTCGGTTTTGTGAGTGCCAGGGGTGTCCGTTGGTTTTGAGGGTTGAAGTGCTTTTCTGATTGCTGTGTTATTGCGCCAGTAGGTCAAACGAGGCGGCGGTTTATGTAGAAATATTCTCTGCCGATTTTGATTTTTCCACGATGCCTGCCTGATGCAGGCTGTCAGGCTATTTTGGCTGGCAGTGTTGCGGTGAATGCCGCAGTCCGCCACGACAAATTCGATTTTGGTGTAGGGATATTGGTAGAGGTTGTTTAACGGCTCGTGGCTGTAGATTTTCGGCAGTTCGCGCCCTGATTTTGCTGTTTGTGGCTTTGTAACGAGGCTTTTGATTTGCGCAGCCAGCGTCAGCGTTTGTTGCGCCATTTCGGCGATGCCGTGCAGCATGAACAACAGCCATTCTTCCCAGCGTCCGCTGTCGCGGGTAGCTTACGCAGTAGAGCGGTAGTAATCGCTGCGGTGTTGGTTGATATAGCGCGAAAGATAAAGCACGGGGCTATCGATAAGCCGGTTTTTGGATGAGATAGAGGATATTGATAATGCGCCCGGTGCAGCCGTTGCCATCGTAAAACGGATGGATGCTTTCAAATTGGTGGTGTATCAGCGCCATTTTCACGCAAAGGGTCGTAATCCACGCTATCGGGTCGTTAATAAGCGTTCGAGCAAACCCATTTGCCACGATTTCTTCGTATTGCTGCGGCGGCATATAGATGATTTCACCGCTGTTTTTCCGTTTTTAATGCCGTGCCCATTTGTTGGCGGAATCCTGCGTTGTTGTTTTCCAGATCTGCTGGTTTTGCAAATAGTGTTGCTGGTAATCAGCTGCTGCGCGAATGCTTCGCGGAAGCCGTAATCCATCGCCTGAGCGTAGCTGTGCACTTCTTTGGCGGCATGACTGGAAAAGTGCCGGGTGGGGAAATGGCTTTGGTAAACATCGTCTTGGGTGGCAACGATGTTTTTCAATGGCGGGCTTTCTTTGGCTTCTTGCAGGGGCGTGCCCAGCAGGATGGCGGGGTTAGGCATGGTATGTACCAAACCTTTCAGTTCGCCCAATTTTTGATGGGCGGCGTTGGCTGCGAGGACTGCTTTGCTTTCAATGTCGCCTAATGCAAATAAATCAGGCAGTTGGTAGCTTTGTGTCGCGCATAAAAGGCAAATCTGTGCAGATAATATGCACAAATTTTAGCGTTTCTTGTGCATATAGAATAGGTAGCTAGCGGAGAGGAGAGTCCCTTTGCAATCGCTCAGTATTTTTCAGGTGTTCTGTTACCACTTCAATCGTAAAGGCATCCGCCATCGTGGTGTTTACCGGCTTTTCTTGGCGCTGTTGTGGGCGGGCGGGGCGGTTGTTGTCGCGAGGGTGGGTTTGCGTTCGCCGCCGGGTTTCGTCGGCAAGGCGCATGGTGAGAGCGATGCGTTTGCGCGCGGCATCGACTTCCAGCACTGACTTTGACGACGTCGCCCGCTTTGACGATTTCGCGCGGGTCTGTACGTCAGCGGTCGGCGAGGGCGGAGATGTGGACGAGGCCGTCCTGATGCACGCCGATATCGACAAATGCGCCGAAGTTGGCGACGTTGGAACGACGCCTTCGAGGATCATGCCCGGTTGCTGGGTCGCTGATTTCGTGGACGCCTTCGGCAAATGTCGCGGTCTGGAATTCGCCGCGCGGGTCGCGCCGGGTTTTTCCAGTTCGGCGAGGATGTCCGTGATGGTCGGCAGGCCGAGTGGGCGGTGGTGTAGTCGCTCGCTTTGATTTGTCGGATGTGTTCGCGGTTGCCGATGAGTCTCGGCGGCGGCGAGGTGTTTGTCAGCGAGCATTTTGGCGACGACAGGGTAGGCTTCGGGGTGCACGGCGCTGGCGTCCAGCGGTTCGCTGCCGCCGTGGATGCGCGGAAGCCGGCGGCTTGCTCAAGGTTTTTCGCCGAGGCGCGGTACTTTCAGAGGGTTTTGCGGTTATCGAACGCGCCGTTTTGGTCGCGCCAGGCGACGATGTTTTGTGCGAGTGTTTGGTTTGAAGCCGGAGATGCGCGCGAGCAGCGGCGCGGAGGCGGTGTTGACGTCCACGCCGACGGCGTTCACGCAGTCTTCGACGACGGCGTCCAGCGATTTGGCGAGCTGGCTCTGGTTGACGTCGTGTTGGTATTGGCCGACGCCGATGGATTTGGGGTCGATTTTGACGAGTTCGGCGAGCGGGTCTTGCAGGCGGCGGGCGATGGAGACGGCGCCGCGCAGTGAGACGATCCAGTTCCGGGGAATTCTTTGGCGGCGAGTTCGGAGGCGGAGTAGATGGACGCGCCCGCCTCAGAAACGACGATTTTTGTGCAGTCCATGTCTGGCAGCGCCTTGATGAGTTCGCCCGCGAGTTTGTCGGTTTCGCGGCTGGCGGTGCCGTTGCCGATGGCGATGAGTTTGACGCCGTGCTGTTTGATGAGGCGGGCGAGGGTGGCGAGCGCGTTGTTTTTCTTGGTGCAGGTAGACGATGGCGGTGTCGAAAGGTTTGCCGGTGTCATCGACGACGGCGCTTTTCACGCCGTTGCGGTAGCCGGGGTCGAAGCCCCAGGTGGTGAGGCGGCCGGCGGGCGCGGCGAGGAGCAGGTCTTTGAGGTTGCGCGCAAAAGACGGTGATGGCGTCGTTGTCGGCGGCTTCTTTGAGGCGGTTCAGCGCGTCCAGCTCCAGCGAGAGGTAGATTTTGGCGCGCCAGGCGGGCGGACGCTGTCGCGCAGCCATTTGTGTTCGCCGATGCGGTGGTGCGCGGCGATGGTTTGATTTCGTAGGCGCTGGCTTCGGTCGCGGGCGTTTCGTCCGGCGCTGGTATTTGAGGGCGAGTTGCACGCCTTCGTTGCGCCCGCGCAGTACGCGCGAGCGCGGTGGCTCGGCATGCTGCGGATGGCTTCGCGGTGGTCGAAGTAGTCTTTGTATTTTCGCCTTCGCCTTCTTTTGCCTTCGATGACTTGCGTGCACTCGCCTTCCGCCCACAGTTTTTCGCAGGGCGCCGATGAGTTCGGCGTTTTCGGCGGGCTGTTCCATCAGGATGGCGCGCGCGCCGTCCAGCGCAGCTGGCGTCGGGGACGTTGTCGCTGAGTGTAAGCGGCGGCGAGGGTTTCGATGTCTTGCGGCTGGTCGGCGAGAGGGTGTCGGCAGTGGTTGTAGGCCGTGCTCGCGCGCATGTTGTGCTGGTGCGGCGCTTGGGTTTTGTAGGGCAGGTATAAGTCTTCCAACGCGGTTTTGTTGTCGGCGGCGTCGATGGCGGCGCGCAGTTCTTCGGTGAGTTGCCTTGTTCTTCAATGCTGTACGCGCTGGTTTCTTTGCGCGCTTCCAGCTCGCGCAGGTATTACCAGGCGCTCGGCGAGCAGGCGCAGTTGTGTGTCGTCAGTCCGCCGGTCGCTTCTTTGCAGTAACGGGCGATGAACGGCACGGTCGCGCCGTTGTCCAGGAGTTCAATGGCGGCGGTGATTTGTGCGGTGGTGGACGAGTTCGGTGGCGGTATTTGGGTGATGTTCATGCGGGTTCGCTTGCCCGGTCAAAATCGTCTATGGGGCGATAAAATCAGGTATGGGGCGATAAAAATCAGGGGCGGCATTGTACGCTGCACCTTCACCTCGCACTAATGACCCACTGGACCCTCGCCAAGCGCAAGCCCTCTACGACCTGCCCTTCATGGAACTGCTCTGATCAGGCGCAGACCATCCACCGCGCGCACCACGGCGACCGTCAAATCAGCTGCTGTCCCATCAAAACCGCGCCTGTCCGGAAGACTGCAAATACTGCCCGCAAAGCGCGCGTTACACCGGTGTCGCCGCGAAGCGCTGATTTGATAAATCGACGATCACGGCCGCCGCCGAACGCGCCGCGCACAGGGGCGACCCGCTTCATGGCTGCGGCGTGGCGCGATCGAAAAGAAAAAGACATGCCGTATCTCGTGGAAGTGGTGCGGCGGGTCAAGGCGCTCGGTCTCGAGACCTGCGCGACCCTCGGCATGCTCGATCGAAAACAAAGGCGCAGACGCTTGCCGATGCGGGGCTGGACACTACAGCCACAACCTTGACACCAGCCGCTAGCAGCGAGTGTCACCACCCGCACTACGACGACCGCCTGCACACCCTGACGTGCGCCGCGCCGGGATGATCTCCGGCGGCATCCTCGGCATGGGCGGGGGGCGAGCGACCGCCTGGCGATGCTGGTCGAACTCGCCAACCTCGACCCGCCGCCGGAAAAGCTGTGCCGGTGTAACCAGCTGGTGCGCGTCAAAGGCACGCCGCTGGCGCAGGCGGACGACCTCGAACCCTTCGACTTCATCCGCGTCATCGCCGTCGCCCCATCCTCATGCCGAAATCGGCGGTGCGCCTCTCCGCCGGGCGGAGCATGAACGAACAAATGCGGGCGCGTGTGCTGCATGGCGGGCGCAACTCCATCTTCACGGCTGCAAACTGCTGACCACGCCCAACCCCGAAGAAGACCGCGACGCCGCGCTCTTTGCCAAACTCGACCTCAACCCGCAGATGCGCGCCATGCAGAACCCGCACGCCCCCGCCAAAGTGGGCATGTACACCCGCGGAGCGGCGGTTAGCTGCGCAACCTGCCCTGCCCTGCCCGGCTCGCCACGACAAACGACGCTCCCATACCCATCGCAGCCTCTACATCCCCCATCCCCTGGTGCGTGCACCAAATGCCCGTACTGCGACTTCAACTCGCACGCGCTGCGCAGCGCCGATGAGCGAAGCAGGTTACGTCCGGCACCTCCTCGCTGACCTCGCGCACGACCTCGACCGCGCCCGATAGAGCATCTTCATCGGCGGCGGCACGCTGAGCCTCTTTAGCGCCGCAGCCATCGCCGCGCTGCTGGACGGCATCAACCGGCAGCCCGCTGCCCGAGACGCAATCACCCTGGATGGCAGCGGCGCAGCTGAACGGCCAGATGGCTGACTACCGCGCGGCGGGCGTGAACCGCCTTTCCATCGGCGTGCAGGCTTCGACGCGGCGCAACTGCAAGCGCTCAGCCGCATCCACAACCGCGACGCAAAGCCATCCGCCGTCGCCATCGCGCGAAAAAGCGAACTTTCAGCGGGCATCAATCTGGACCTCATGTTTGCCCTGCCGCGGACAGGGACGTCGCGGGCGCGCTTGCCGACCTCCGCCAAGCGACCGCGCTCGCGGAGCATCAGCTGGTGCCAGCTCACGCTGGAGCCGAACACTGCCTTCTACGCCAGCCCGCCCGCACTGCCGGACGGCGACACACAAATCGACATCTACAGAAGCGGGCGCGCGCCTCTCGCGCGCGGCTGCCGCCAATACGAAACCTCCGCCTGGCGCGCGGGCTCCTCGCCATAACCTCAACTACTGGCAATACGGCGACTACGCGCGGCATTGGCGCAGGCGCGCACGGCAAACAGACGCGCGACGGCGTGATTAACCACGGCAGCAAATACCGCGCACCGGGGGCGTACCAAAAAGCGGCGGGCAACGGCGAGACCCCTACCGCGACCAGCGCTTCACCGTGCCGCGCGACGAGACAACGCTTTGAAATCATGATGAGACGCCCTGCGTCTCAAAGACAGCATCCCGACCGCTTACCTGCGGGCGCAGCGCCCTCACCTGGATGACCTGCGCCCGACGCTCGCACGCCTCATCGCGCAAGGCCTCATCGACCCGCCATCGAGCAGCGCCTGAGCCACCGAACGCGACTCGCCCTGCTCAATAACGTGCTGGATGCGTTTCTAGCAAAACACGCGCCGCCTGTGATTTTCACTTTCTTTTTGTGCTTTTGGTGAATGTACGCGCTTTTTTCTTTTTCGCGGTTGATTATAACGTCAGTTAATGCGATGCAGTTAAGGGTCGCTCGCCTTTGCATGAAGTGACTGTGAGTGTCTTCTGCCAGCGGTTCTGAGCCCCGTCCGTTTCCCAGACCGCATCGCTTTCGGCATTCCCGCGGGGAATGCCGCCTGTTCCTCGCTTTCTCCGCCTCAACTTCAGTTTTCGGGAGAGTATGTTCAGTCAATGCAAAAACCGCGAAAGTTATCCGTTCTGGTTTTGAGATGGCGCCGCTCTTGCTGACGGTCGCTTTGCTCATGGTGCAGTTCTTTGTTTTCAAGGATTACACGCCGCACGTGCCGCTGGTCATCGGCATTTGTATCACCGGCATGTTTATGGCGCTCAAGGGGCGCAAATGGGCAGGCATGGAGCAGCATATGTACCGCGTGATGAAGGTCGCGCTGCCCACCACGGTGATTATTCTCTGCGTCGGCATGATGATTGCCGCTTCCATCGCCGCCGGCACGGTGCGAGACGGATGCTGGTGTATGGGCTGTCGATTTTGAAACCGACGGTGTTTCTGCCCGCAACCTGCATTTTGACGACGGTGGTCTCGCTCGCCACCAGGACTTCCTGGGGTACGGTCGGCACGGTCGGCGCTGCCATGGTCGGCATCGGTGAGGCGCTCGGCGTGCCGATGCACTGGACGGTCGGCGCGATTTGTTCAGGGTGCTTTTTCGGCGACAAAGATGTCACCGCTCTCGGATACCACCAACCTCTCCCCCGCCGTCGCCGGTACCGATATTTGGGCGCATATCAAGGCGATGCTGCCCAATACGATTCCCGCATATGCCATCACCATCGTGGTTTATACGCTGGTAAGCCTGAATTATGGCGGCGAGGGGCGGTGCGGAAACGCTGGCCACGCGCGATCATTTTCTCGCCGTGCTGCATGCGCTTACAAGATTGGCTGGCTGACGCTGATTCGGCGGTCGTCGTCTATCGCGGGTTTCCGCAAGTATTCGGTGATGGGCACTTTTGCGCCGGCGTTTTCCTCGCCGCCCTCATTGCCATCGTTTATCAGGGGCGTCAAGGTGAGCGCGGTCTCCGATATTTTTGATGAACGGCTTCAAGGCGGCAACCGGCGACTGCCATGGACAAACTGCTGTCGAAGGGCGGCATCATGTCGATGACCTGGGTCATCATGATGATGATGCTTTCGCTCGCCTTTCGTCGGCTGTCTCGAAGCCGTAGCACCTTCCGCGCCATCTCGCCAAGCTCAATGCGCTGATTAAAGTCGCGCTTCTCGCTGGTGGCGACCGCAGCCAGCGCGGTGCTGATGTCGGGCTGGTCGCGGGCGAGGTTTACACCTCCATCGTCCTGCCCGGCCGCCTGATGAAGGGCAGGATTCGCCGAGATGGGCTACGACCGCGCCATTTTGTCGCGCACCCTCGAAGCTGGGGCACGCTGGTCTCGCCGCTCATTCCCTGGAACAACGGCGGCGCGTTTGTCGCCGGCGCACTATGGGGATGACGGCGTTTTGTTCTACGCGCCGTTTGCCCTCTTTTGCTGGCTCTCGCCGCTGATTGGCCTGATTTATGCGGCGTTTGGCTGGTTTACGCCGCTTGACCCGCGCGGCCCGCAAACACTCGCCGATGAGAACATGGAAGAAATCGCCGACGAAGTTGATGATTACATGGTGTAAGTGGAGGTTTATGCACTCTGAACGTTATTCCTGGTGGAGCCTTTTCCGGCACGGCCTGCGCCACAACCGCGACTGGCAGCCGCCTACCGCCGCGCGACCTCCGCCGACAACTACGACGTCATCATCATCGGCGGCGGCGGACACGGCCTTGCCACCGCCTACTATCTGGCGAAGAACACCGCCCCGGCCGCATTGCCGTCCTCGAACGCGGCTGGCTGGCGGCGGCAACACCGCGCGCAACACCACCATCGTCCGCTCTAATTATCTTTGGAGCGAGGCGGCCGCGCTGTTTGAACACTCCGCTGCGGCTGTGGGAGGGCTGACCGCCGACCTCAATTTCAACGTGCTTTTCAGCCAGCGCGGCGTCTAACCTCGGCCACACCTGCAAGACATGCGCGACATCGAACGCCGCGCCAACGCCAACATCCTGCAAGGGGTGGATGTGGAAGTAGTGGACGCGCAAACGCTCGAAGAACGCATCCCGCTGCTGGCTGCTCCCGCCGTGCGCGATACCCGGTGATGGGGGCGAGCTTCCAGCCGCGCGGCGGCATCGCCCCACCGACGCGGTGGCGCGTGGCTGCCCGCGCTGCCAGCGACCTCGGCGTGGTTGGTTGAAAACTGCGAAGTCACCGGGCTGGACATCGAGGCGGGACGCATTCGTGGCGTACAAACCTCGCGGGGATACGTCAAAGCCGGGCGCGTCGGCTGCGTCGTCGCGGGACATTCCGGCGTGTTGGCAGGCATGGCGGGCTGCGCCTGCCGCTGGAAAAGCCACCCACTGCAAGCCTTCGTCTCGAATCCATGACCCGCTCCATGAGACGGCGTCATCATGTCCAACGCCGTGCATGGCTACATCAGCCAGTCCGACAAAGGCGAATACGTCATCGGCGCCGGCATCGACAGCTACACCGGCTACGGCCAGCGCGGCAGCGAACACATCATCGAGCACACCGCCGCCGCCATCGTCGAAATGTTCCCCTCGCTCTCGCGCGTGCGCATGAACCGCCAATGGGGCGGCATCGTCGATACCACTCCGGACGCCAGCCCCGATCATCGGCAAAACGCCGATAGAAGGCTTCTACCTCAACTGCGGCTGGGGAAACAGGCGGCTCAGGCAACGCCCCGGCTCCGGCCACGTCTTGCCGCCACACCATCGCCCACGACGAACCGCACCCGCTCGCCCGCCCTTTGCCCTCGACGCGCTTCGCAGCGGTCATCTGATAGACGAACACAGGCGCCGCCGCCGTCGCCCACTAGGAAGAACCATGCTTGCCATCTACTGCCCGCACTGCGCGGACACCCGCAACGAAAGCGAATACCACCATGCCGGCGAAGCCTTCATCGTCCGCCCGGCAAACCCCGACAGCATCAGCGACGAAGCCTGGGGCGACTACCTCTTCCACCGCAAAAACCCCAAAGGCTGGGTGTGAGAACAATGGGTACACGGCGCCGGCTGCCGCAAAGTGCTGGTCGTCAAACGCCACAACGTCGCAACGCCATCGCCGCCAGCTACACACCTAAACGACGCCAAACGCGCCTGGCGTGAGGAGGAAGCATGAGCGCCCGCCGCATCGACAAACCCGGCATCCGCGTCGATGCCAGCCAGCCCGTCAGCTTCCAGCTGGAACGGGCAAACCTACCAAGGGCCTTGCGGGCGACACCCTCGCCTCGGCGCTCAGCGCAACGGCGTGCGCGTCGTCGGCCGCTTCTAAAATACGGACGGCCGCGCGGCATCCTCGCCGCCGGCTGCGAAGAACCGAATGCCTCGTCCAGCTCGAAGACGGCGGCCATACCACCCCCAACCAAAAAGCGACCCAAGTCGAACTCTACCCTCGGCCTGCAAAGCGCGCAGCAGCGTCATACGGCGCAACAAAAAGCCTCATCGGCCGCCTGGCGCAGCGCTACATGCCGCCCGGCTTCTGCAACAAAACCTTCAAATGGCCACAAAGCCTGTGGCCGCGCTACGAAAAGCGCCATCGCGCCCTGGCTCGGCGACGCGCCTCGTAGCAGCCGACCGCAAGAATGGTACGACCACCTGCATCACCATGTGGACATGCTGGTCATCGGCGGCGGCCTCTGCGGCCTGCTCGCCGCCGAAGCCAGCGCGCGCCGGCCTGAAAACCCTGCTCGTTGACGGACAAAACGAACCCGGCGGCTGGCTGCTGAGCGAAGCGCAAACCCGCTTTCGACGACCAGGCCCGCGCACGAATACCGCGCCGCGCTGCTTGCCCGCCTCACACGCTGCCCAACCTCGAAATCCTCTCGCGTTGCGCCGCCGTCGCCGTGCACGACCACAACTACGTCCAAGCGCTCGAACAAACGCCAAGACCACCTGCCGCCCGCCGCCCGCGACCCCGACCAGCCACGCCAGCGCCTGCACAAAATCCGCGCGCGACAAATCCTGCTCGCCAGCGGCGGCATCGACCGCCCGCTCGTCTCGGCAACAACGACCTGCCCGGCGTCATGACCCTCGCCGCTGGCCAAACCTACCTCAACCGCTACGGCGTCCTCCCCGGCGAAACCGTCCTCATCTGCGGCAGCCACGACGGCATCTACCACACCGCCGCCGACTACGCCGCCGCGGGCTGCAGCGTCACCGTCGCCGACATCCGCGCTGACGCCAGCGCCCGCCGGAGCGCTGCCAACATCACCGTCCTGCCCGGCTACCACATCGCAGAAGTCACGCGGCAGCGACACGTCGAAGGCGCGCGCCTCTACGCATCCCGGCAGCGGTGAGCGCGAGACATCGCCGTCGAAACCGTCACTCAGCAGCGGCGGCCTCAGCCCCAGCGTCCACCTCTACCGCCGACACCCGCCGCCCCGACTGGAACGAGCCGCACGCCTTCACCGTACCGGACGACTACAGCCAAAGCCGCGACGGCATCGCCGGCATCGGCGCCGTCAACGGCCACTACCGCTGGACGAGACGACTGCACTAGAGCCGCCGCCACCACCCGCGCCGCGCTCCTGCGGCAGCTGGGCAACGGCGACATCACCCTGCCGCTCATCGACTGAGCCCCTAGAGACCAACCGCCCGCCTCTCGTCCGCCTGCACAGACGGCAAGCCGAAGGCACCAGCGCCAAAGCCTTCGTCGATTACCAAAACGATCGTAACCGCTGCCGACATCGCCATCGCCGTCGTCGGAAAACTACTCGCACATCGAACACGTCAAACGCTACACCGCCTTCGGTTTCGGCACCGACCAGGCAAACTGACCAGCGTCAGCAGCATCCACCTCACCGCCGCCGCGCTTGGCGTCTCGCCCGCCGCGGTCCAGCACCACCACCTACCGCCCGCCGTGGACACGGTAACCTTCGGCGCGCTCGTCGGCTACCGCCAGGGCAACACCTTCGAGGCCAGAGCGCACCACCGCCCTGCACCCCTCGCACGAAGCGCGCGCGCTGCAATGGAAGCCGTCGGCCAATGCGTGGCGGCCGTGGTACTTCCGCAGGCGGGCGAAGACCTGCACGCAGCGGTTGCCCGCGAAACCGCCGCCGTGCGCAACCACGCCGGCGCGATGATCGCCAGCACCCTCAGCAAAATCCAAATCGACGGCAAGACGCGCGAATTTCTGAACCGCGTCTGCACTAGCAACGCCTGGAGCAAACTAGGGCCTGGCAAATGCCGCTACGGCCTGATGCTGGCATGAGAACGGCATGGTGATGGACGGCAGCGTCACCGCCTGCCATCACGACAACCAGTTCTACGCGGCCACCACCGCGGCGGCGGCGCGCGTCCTCGACTGACCGACGCTGGCGCAAATCGATGGCCGGAGCTCGGCGTCTGGCTCACCTCCGTACCGACCACTGGGCGACCATCGCCGTCGTCAGGCCTGAGTCGCGCGCCATCCTGCAAAGCCCTGTCGACGACATCGACTTCTGCCGCGACGCCTTCAAATTCATGGAATGGCGGGCGGGTACCGTCGCCAGCATCGCCGCGCGCGTCTTCCGCATCAGCTTCCCGGCGAACTCGCCTGCGAAATCAACGTCGCTGCCGGCTGCAGCCTGCCACATCTGGAAGCCGTGATGGCAGCGCGCGATCCCCTACGGCACCGAAACCATGCGTCCTGCGCGCCGAAAAGCTTCATCATCGTCGGGCAGGACACCGATGCGCCACCCAAACCCCGTTCGAGCTCGGCATGCGCGGGCAGTGAAACCTGACCCTACAGCGCCTCGGCGGCGTCGCTGCCCGCCGCGACACCGCGCGCGAGGACGCAAACAACTCGGTAGGCTGCGCCGCCGCCCGACACCGTCCTGCCCGAAAGGCTGATCATCGCCAGCGCCGGGCCCGCGGTACGCGCGCCGGCAGCGACGACCCGCCGGTCGCGCCTCGGCGCATCACCTCAGCTACCACAGCGTCGCCTCGGCCGCAGCATCGCCTGGCAAACATCGAAAGGCGCGGCGCGGCAAGGCGAAACCGTCGTATGCCTTGCGCCCACGCGCAAAACCTACGCCGCGACCATCAGTAGCACCAACTTCGTAGACCCTGCCGGAGAACGCCGAAAATGCCTGACATCACCTGAAAACCCCGCTCGCGCGCCAACTCGCCGCCCACCCGCGCCCGACGGCGCGGCGAGCATCACTGCGCCAGCGAATGGCCACAAAGCGCCATCCACATCCTGCGCGGCAAAAGCCGACGACAACGCCTTTACTGCCGCCGCCGAAAACGCGCTTGGCGTCGCCCTGCCGACCGCACCAAGACAAAGCGCGAAAAGAGACGCTCACCATCCTGCGCCTCGCCGGACGAATGGCTGCTGAAAAAGCCCGTGGCAGGACACAAAACCGCGCTCGCCACCCGCCCGCAACGCGCGCTCGCTAACCAGCACGCACAACTCGTCGATAACAGCGGCGGCTACCGCGACTGGAATTGCGCGGCGACGCGTCGCAACAGTGCTGCGCCACCTCACCCCGTGCGGTGGAAAACCTCGCCGCGGGCGAAGTCATCGGCACCGTGGATGGAGGCCGCGCATCACCCTGCACAAACACAGCAGCCAGCACTGAGCCTCATCATCCGCCGCAGCTTCGCCGACTACGTCTGGAAACTGCTGGCAAAAAGCGAGCCGCCCCTACGGACTCGCCGTCGCGCTAAAAATGCCCACACCCTATCAAACGCCCTGTGGTCGGGTTTCCCCACACAAATGCGACCGCATTTTGCGTGGGGTCGAGAGGCCGGGTAAAACAAGCCCCTCTCCCTGTGGGACAAACATTGCTCGTCCGCAGGACGAAGAGGGTGGGGTGAGGGCTGTGCTTGATACGAGGCAAAGAAAAGTACAAAGTGCGCCGATATACCCCCTGCCCCGACCGCCCCAAATTCCTGTCCCACCCATCTCAACCCTGGAGTCGCCCATGCCACACCTCACCTGCCCGAACTGCACGCCCTGCTCGCCGCCACCCTGCGCGCCAGGGCTCACGAGCAAGCACACGCCGCAGCCATCGCGGAAGTCCTCGCGGGCAGAGCGCGACCAGTGCCGCTCGCACGGCATCTGCCGCCTGACCGGCATCCTCAAAAGCCGCCGCGCCGGACAGAACCACGGCGCGAACCCAGCCATCGACAACCCGCCCGAACGCGCCATCTCAAAAATCGACGCGCACGGCGAATTCAGCCCGCTGGCATTCAGCCGTGGCGCCACTCCTGGCAGAAAAAGCGCGACGCCACGGCATCGCGGCGATGGCCATCAACCACTGCCTGCACCTCTCGCCCTCTGGCCGGAGTCGAAACCCTTGCCGGACTGGGCGTTGGCGCGCTGCCATGTGCCCGAGCAGCGCTTACGTCGCGCCCGTCCGGTGGCAGCGCCCCTCGCTGGGCACCAACCCGCTCGCCTTTGCCTGGCCCAACGGCGACGCACCGCCCTACATTTGCGACTTCGCACCCCTCCGTCGTCGCGCGCGGCGAAAATCGAACTGCACCGCCTGGACGGCAAACCGCTGCCGGACTGGCTGGGGCGATTGACGCCGACAGCGCGCCCCAGCCGCGACCCGGCGGCGGTGCTGGCAGGCGCACTCACCGCCCTTTGGCGGCCACAAAACCGGCCACTCCACCATGATCGAAATCCTCGCCGCCGTGTGGTTGGCGACCACCTGAGCAGCGAAAGCAGCGAAGCCGACGGCGAACCTCGCGCCCAACCACGGCACCTGCATCGCCCTCGATCCCGCCGCCTTTGCCGCACAGACCGCCTCGCCCACGCCGAAAAACTGCTTGCCGCCATCCGCGCCCGGGGCGCGCCTCGCCGTCGAGCGCCGCTACGCCGCCCGCGCGGCAGCCGCCAAAGAGGGCATTGCCATCAGCCAGAAAACCTCGACCGCCTGCAACGCATGCACCAGGGCGACCTCGACCTTGAGCTGCGTGAGCCAGCGTTTCTTCCAACCCCTGAAAAACCCGCGAACACCCACATCATCGGCGGCATCATCGGCCTCACCATTGCCCTCAACCTGTGCCAACGCGGCGAAACCGATACCCTGCACGAGGCCGAAACGCCATTTTGGCGGCGCATCACGAGCAACGCCGGGCACATCGCCACCGAATACAACTATCCGTTGCCAGCCTCGCCACCCTGCCGCAAACTCCCCGGCGATGCTCATCAATCCGCTCGGCCCGCTACGCCATCGACTGGCGTTACCGCCGAAAATGCTGCCCTGGGGCTGGCAGATGTTCACCAACATGCTGCCCGCGCGCTACGCACAACCACCGCGCCCTGCTCGCGCTCAATCGGGGAAGATCTTGCCGCCTGGGGCGCCTCGCCGCGCGCTGGCAACTGGCGCCGCTTTCTCCGCCACGATGGCATCCCGCGTTGCGGGCCGCGCCAAAACCGCCGCCCGCCTGCCTGCATACGCCGCGCAACTGCAAGCGCTGGAGCTTTCCCTGCCAGTATTTGCACGGCGACGAACTGCAAGAACTGGAACCGGCGCTCGCCCGCCAACACGGCGGCATCCACTACCAGCGCTCGGCGCATCCTGACCCTGCTGCCCTCGGCGCGACTCTCGCCCAAGCCCTACGCGCGAGCGGCGGCAGCATTTACGAACACAGCCGCATCACCGCCGCCCGCCCGCGAAAAACGCAGCTTCAGCCTCAAAGCGGAAAAATGGCGACAGCCACCACGCCGACCGCCTCATCCTCTGCGCGGGTGCGCACAGCAGGCGCTGCGCCGACAGCCTCACCGGCCTGCGTGCACCGCTGGATACCGAACGCGGCTACCACCTCATGCTGCCGCACGAAGCCGCGCGCCTGCGCCTGCCCGTCTCCAGCATTGACCACAGCTTCGTCGATGACACCGATGCAGCACGGCTGCGCCTCGCCGGTACGGTGGAATACGCGGGACTCGAAGCGCCGCCGAACATGGCGCGCGCGCGAGAACCTGCGGCCACTCGGCGGAAAAAAACTGCCTGAAACGCCGCTGGACGCCCGCGATGCACAGCCCTGGATGGGCTTCCGCCCGACCACCGCCGACAGCCTGCCGGTCATCGACCGCGATGGCGACCTGCTCGCCTTCGGGCATCAGCACCTCGGCCTGACGCAAGCGGCGCTCACCGCGGAAATCCTCAGCGCGCTTTACTTCGGCGAAACCCCGCTGTGACCTCCCCCCTACCGCCTGCGCCGTTTTGCCTGAAACGGCTGCGCGGATACAACTGATTCACAAACCTTGCAGCACACAACCCCGGAGCCTGCGCCCAACGCGCATTAAAGCTCGATTTCTAACAACCTCCTCAAATTTCCACAGACCACAAGCGCTTATAATGCCCGCGTTCTCATCGGGGTGTCGGCGCTGCCGGCTGAGAGTTACCCGCAGAACCTGATCCGGATCATGCCGGCGGAGAGGTTGAGCATTCTCTACCTGCGGCTGGTCTTCTTTCTTGAAAACGAGGTGCAAAGTGTTCACTCTGATTCTTCTTTCTTTCGCCGCCGCGGCCGCCAGTGCTAGCCGGTGCTCACCAATCTCTACCTACAGCTCTTTCCAACACCCAATGGGGCGCGGGTCCCGGCCTGAAAGCCGCCTTTGAAAAAGTCTGCGACTGCGAGGTGAAAATATGTCGCCCTTGATCACGGCGTGATGATTCTGAACCGCCTGCGCCAAGAGGGGCGAGCAGAACGGCGCCGATGTCATCATCGGCGGTGACACACACCCTGATGCAAACCGCGCTCGATACCGGCCTGTTCGCGCCGAGCGCGTGGATACCAGCAAGCTGAAACTGCCGGACGGCTGGACGGATCCGGTGTTTCGTCCCGTATGACTACGGCTGGTTCAGCTTCGTCTGCGACAAGACCCGCCTGAAAAACCCGCCGCGCAGCCTGCGAGCTGGTGGAAAGCAAGAGCCGTGGACGGTGATTTATTCCGACCCGCGCGTCAGCACGCCGGGCAGGGTTTCATGCTGTGGATGCGAAGGTGTTTGGCGATGACGCCCCCGCCGCCTGGGAAAAACTGGCGAAAGAAAACCGTAACCGTCACCGAGGGCTCAGCGAAGCCTACAGCCTCTTTAGCAAAGGCGCGAGCGACATGGCGCTTTATTATTCGACCTCGCCCGCCTATCAGTTGATGAAGGAAAACAAGGGACATTTACGCCGCCGCGCTGTTTCGACGAAGGGCATTATTTGCAGGTGGAAGTCGCCGCGCGCACCCGCACCAACAAAAGCAGCCGGAGCTGGCGCAGAAATTCCTGGAGTTCCTCATCACGCCCTTTCCAGGAAAAACATCGCCACCACCAACTGGATGTATCCGGCGGGCGATGTCACGCTGCCGAGCGTTCGCTTAACTGCCGCGTCCGCAGAAGTCGTTGCAGTTCACCCCGGACGAGGTACAGAAAAACACGTCCGCAGTGGATTGAGCAATGGCAGAAGGCGGTAAGCCAATAAGTCCGTGGCGCGCAGGGGTTGCCCACGCGTTCTTTTACTTTATCTAAAAGGCTCACGCATGAATCCCGTACCAAAACCGCTGTTCCTCGCGCGCCCTCGCCGCCGCAAGCGCCACGCCATCCCTGCCTGCCCGATAGAAGTGCCGGAAGGCGAGGCATCGAAGCCTCTCACGCGTCTGCGGCGCGTTGGGCGTCTTCGCGCACGGCAAAAACTGCTGACCCGCAGCGGCGCGGTGGTCGTCCCCGCGCAATTTGACGCGGTGTTCCGCGATTACGTCGCCGATCCCTGACGCCAGTGATGAAAGGCGGGCGCTGACTTACGTCGATACAGAGCAGGCGCACACCGCCTGGGAATTTGATCAAGTGAGCCCTGTTTCCTCTACGACGGCACTCGCCATCGTCGGCAAAGGCGAGCGCTACGGCATGATTGACCGCACGGCGCAACCGCGTGCCGCTGGAATACACCGCCTGGACGGCTTCAGTGCGGCGGAAAAGCAGTTGCTACCTCACCCGTCGCCTGCAAAGCGGGCAAATGCAGCTTCCTCGACGACAAAAACCAGTCATCGCGCTCGAATACCGACGATGCGGGCGGTTTCAGCGCGACGATTGCCGTCAGGCGACAAATGAGGGCTGACATCAATCCCCAAAAGCAAGACCGTGCAGCCCTTCGAATACGAAGCAGCCGAAGCCTTCACCCACAACATGGGCGGCCGCGACCGCGAGTGCGTGGAAGCACACGGCAAGCGCGTGGCGATAGACCCGCAGGGCAAAACCCTGCCGGAAAACACGCTGCGGTGCTGCCGCCACCACGCTTATTTAGGGCGTGGTGACAATTCGGCGAACGAGGCCCTCTCTCGCTGCCAGGCTTCGCCCTGCAGGAGGGCACCCATGTCGGCGGCTGCTGCTGCTGCCGGTTCCCTACGATTTTTATACAACCACCCGAACAACCCCCTCCCCGTGGGGGATGAGTGAAGCGCAGTGAACTACATCGCGATGGCGTGTCGCGTGTTGTTACGCGATACTGCTGAAGTACACCCAGCTCAGGGCGCGCCGCCGAAGACAGTACGTGGTTGTACGGCGCGGGTTTCCCGCAAAATGGCTCGCCGTGTCTATGGGGTGCCAGTCGAGGCAGCGCAACGCCATATGAGGATTTCGGGGATTGCTAACTCGCCCCACGATGAGCGCTCTCGGGCGCATGTGGCGGGTGTCAAACCCAAGTGCAACGCCTTGTCAAAATATTACTTCGCAGGTGTTCTCCACCTGCAAACATTTGCGCGGGCGGTTATTCAATGCCAGCACCGCCTTTTCAAGGTAATCATCAGGATATTGCGCAATATCCTGATGCTTCGGAAAAATATTCACGCAACAAGCCGTTGGTGTTCTCGTTTCGTGCCGCGTTGCCACGGCTGGTACGGCGGCGGAATGTATATTTTTATCCCCAACGCCTCCGCCACCACCGCATGCCGCGCAAATTCCTTGCCCCGGTCCGGCGTGATGCTGTGTACCGTCTGCTCGCGCAAGGCTTCAATCATCGCCGCATTCACGCCGTCCGCCGTCTTTCTTCTCCAGCCGGACGCACCGCAGATAGCGGCTTTTGCGGTCGACCAGCGTCAGCAACACCGCACCACCCACCACGCCTGCAACGGTATCGGCTTCCCAGTCGCCCATGCGCTCCCGCGCCTGCGCCTCTGGCGGACGCGCCGACAGCGCATGCTCAACCGGGAAGTTATCACGTGTCGGCTCGCCCTTGCGCCGCCGCTTCTTGCCACGGTGGCGCAGCCTTTGCTTGCCGCTTATCACCCAGTCGGGGTCATTGAAACGCCCGGCGTAGATACCGCGGTAGATAGTCGCGTAGCTGATGGCGTGCGTGCGGCCTTCGTGGCGCAAGCGGTACTGAATCTGCTCCGGCGACCAGTGCAGTTTCAGAAACCTCTCCTTGACCAGGGCAAAAAGTTCCGGGTCATCAAGTTTACGCTTGCGGCGGCAGCGCTTACGCCTGCTGTCGTATTTTCTCCTGCGCCTTGCTGGCGTCGTAGCTTTTCGCCAGCGCTATTGCGCTTCAGTTCGCGCAAGATGGTGCATCTGTGGCGCTTCAACATGGTGGCAATAGCGGCGGGGCTATGACCCTTGGTTGAACAAGGTCATTATGCAACCCCGCTCAATGGGCGTAATATGACGGTAGGCATCCATTTTCGGTCTCCTGCAATGTTTTTGATGTTTTTTTGCAGTATCGCTTATGGATGTCTTTTTTTGTAGCTGTTGCACTTGAATTGTAAATTCGCCGTAAACCACCGCACCTCCCCATTTACAGACATCCCAAGCGCCCAGCGTATGTATAACTCGCCCCGACCTCCCGCATTCCCCACGCTCGTCGACCTCCCCTCGCCGCCCGCATTTCTCGTCGCCATCGGCCTTGCCGCCCTGCTCGCGCTCCTCCTGCAAGGCGGGGACGTGCCCGCACAACGCCTCGCCGACCCTCACCTCTGGCACGTACTGCGCTCACCTTCTGGCAGGCGACCTTGCGACCGCACTCGCCGTTACCCCGCCATCTTCCTCGCCCGCGCGCTCCAGCGCCGCCACTTCCCCGGTCGCGACCTGCTCCTGCGCTTCGCCACCATGACCCTCGCCCTGCCGACGCTGGTCGCATCTCCGGCATCCTCGGCGTGTACGGCAAACAGGGCTGGCTGGCGCACATCTGGCAGGCGCTCGGCGGCGACTGGCGTTTCCGCTATGGCCTCACCGGCATCCTCCTCGTCCTCGATTCTTCGCCCTGCCGCTCGCCACCCGCCTCCTGCTCAACACCCTCAGAACAAATCGGCGAACAGCGCCAACCTCGCCGCCAACTCGGCGTGCGCGGCTGGCCGCTCTTTCGCCACCTCAGAATGGCCGTGGCTGCGCCGCCAACTGCCGCCCGTCGCCGCGCTCATCTACATGCTCTGCTTCACCAGCTTCAGCACCATCCTCATCCTCGGCGGCGGCCCGAAAGGCGACCACCGTCGGGCTTGCCATCTACCAGGCGCTGACCTTCACCTACGAACCCGACCGCGCCGCCCTGCTCGCCCTCGTGCAAAATCACCTGCTGCTCACCTCGTCCTCATCGCCCCAAACCCTCGGCGAAAAACCTGAACACCGTCCCCGGCCGCCTCCGCCCCTGGCACGACACCCCGCGCGGCTGGTATCCCCGCCTGCCGACGAGCCTCCTCATCGCGCGCTCCTCCTGCTACCAACTGCCGCCGCTCATCGCCGTCCTCCTCGGCGGACTCAACCCCGTCACCTGGGCGAAGTCCGCACGCCCCGCCTGTGGCGCGCCATCTACACCTCTGCCGCCTCGCCCCTGCCCGCAGGGCCCTCATCAGCCTCACCCCTCTGCCTGATGCTCACTCTGGAGCAGCCGCGAACTGCGCCTGCGCGGAGCGCCGCCTGCCCGCCAACCTGCTCGAAACCGCGGGCATGCTCAACCTCGCCATGCCGGCATCGTGCTGGCCACCGGTCTCTTTCTCCTCTGCGCCGCACCACCGGCCTGCCGCAACACGCCGACAGTCCTCATCATCCCTCTGCAACAGCCTGATGGCCCATCCCCTACACCCTGAAATCCTCGCCGCGCCCGATGCAAGGACATCGCCAGCAGCTACCAGCGCCTGCTGCCAACCTCAACGTGCGCGGCCTCACGCCTCACACATCATCGAACTGCGCGCGCTCAAACGCCGCTCGCCCAGGCGTATCGCCTTCGCCTGCGTCCTCTCGCTGGGCGTTGGGCATCATCGCCCTCTTTGGCAACGCCGACTTCGCCACCCTGCCTACCACCTCTACCAGCAACTCGGCGCCTACCGCAACGACGCCAGCGACGTCACCGCCCTCATCCTCCTCCTCCCTGAGGCCTCGCCCTCTACACCTCGATCGAGACACCTCGCCCATGCTCCAGCTCGAAAACCTTTGAATGGCGCCACCCGCCCCTACCACGCACTCCAGCCTGCCGCCGCCGCGAGCGCCTGCACCATCCTCGCGCCAGCGGCTTGAGCAGAGCACCCTGCTCAACCTCATCGTCGGGTTTCCTGCCGCCGCAACACGGCCGCCTGCTGATAGACGGCACGGACTACACCGCCGCCCGCCCGCGCGCCCCATCTCCATGCTCTACCAAGAACACAACCTGTTCCAGCCACCTGAACGTGCGCGACAACATCGCCATCGGCATCAACCCCAACCTCAAACTCACCGCCGAACAACGCGCGCGCCTGCACGAAACCGCCGAAAAAACCGGCCTTGCCGACCTGCTTGACCGCCTGCCCGAACAACTCTCCGGCGGACAAAAACAGCGCGTCGCCTTGGCACGCTGCCTGCTGCGCGACCGCCCGCTGCTGCTGCTCGACGAACCCTTCTCGCCCTCGATCCGGCGCTGCGAGTTGAAATGCTCGACCTTTTGGACGACACCTGCCTGCGCCACCAACCGCTGCTGCTCATGGTCACCCACAACCTCGACGACGCCCTGCGCATCGCGCCGCGCAGCCTCGTTATCGACGACGGCACAATCGCCTGGGACGGCACGACCGACCTCGCCCGCGGCGACAGCCAGCCGCGGCGCTCTTGGGCATCGGCAAGGCGGCGGGAGGATGAACAAGCCCCTGGCGCGTTATTTCTGCTGGCGCGGTATCGCGCAGAATCTTGCAACAGGCGGGTCAAAGCGAGAAGGCGGCACTGCCGTGGTTGTCGCCGTCGAGCAGAGGTGAATGTGTGTATCGCGCTGGTTTTTGTTGTAGTTGTCCGAGCGAGTGCCCGTGCGTTTTTCTAGCCATGGCGCGGCTACTGGCGTTTTGCATCGCCCGCGGCGGCTTTGCTCAAGGCTGCCGACGCTGATGCGGACGGCAAGGCTGTCGCGCGGCGCGGTCAGGCGGTCGGCAAAATCGTCAATGCGGCGGTTCTCCCACCAGAGGACGGGCTGGCGAGTAGTAGCGCTGCATGCTGGCGCGGTGTAGAGGTGGTGAGGCTGCAAAGAGGCCGCCGTAAGAGTGGCCGTAGAGGCTTTGTTGAGTGGCGGTCGATGGGCTGGCGGGCGGCAACAGCGGCGGCAGTTCTTCATCGAGGAAGCGGGCGAAGGCTTCGGCCTCGCCGCTGTTGGCGCCGCCTTCTGTCAGCGGCGGGTGTAGTCGCGGCTGCGCGCGTTGCGGTCGAGCAGTTGTCCGCCGGGGTAGCCGATGCCGACGAGCAGCAGCGCCTGTTTTTGCCGTCGCCGGGCGGGTTGAGCAGGGAGCGGGCAGCGGCGGGGCGTAGGGAAATGATGTCGCCGTCCAACAGGTAAAGCACGGTAGCTCCGGCGGCGCTGCGCCGATGGTGCTGGTCTGGATGCGGTAGCTGCGGCCGGTGTGGGCGGAGGTTATGGTGGTTTCTTCGGCTTGCGGCAGTTGTGCGGGGCGCCAGTCGCGCGGCGTGGGCAGCGCTGCCGAGAATGGCGGTGAGGAGCATTTTTCATGGGTTTTTCGCGGTAGGGGTTCATCTGTCGCTATTGCTGCGGCGCGGCGCTCAAGCGGGCAACACCAGCGTGATGGTTAATCCGCCGTCGCGGTTTTCCGCGCATGCCGTGCCGCCGTGCTGTTCGGCGATTTGCGCGACCAGCGTCAGGCCGGGCCGCTGTTTTTTCTTTGCGGTTTAGGGTGTGAGTAGCGCTCAAAGAGGCGCGGCAGGGGCGTAGTCCGGCACGGGCGCGCGCGTCCGGGTTGTGCAGGGCGATGCGGGTTTCTTGGCGGTTTTGGCTGACGGCAAAGGGTGATTATGCTGCCTGCCGGCGCTTTCCGCGCATGGCGTTGTCGAGCAGGTGGCCAGCGCCTGTTCAGAGCCAGAAGGGTCGGCGTTGAGCGGGATGGCGGTGTGTTCGTCGGCGTCGGTGCCGTTATGGCGGAGAGCGCAGGGTGAGGTGTTTTGTGCGAGGCGCGGCTGTTGTTCGCGCTGGTGTTTGTCAGAGGGCGGCAGGTCCAGCGGCTGTTTGTGGACGGGTTCTTTTTCGATGCGCGACAGTTGCGGCAGGCGCTGCACCAGGCGGTGCAGGCGCGCGCTTTGTTGGGCGATGTTGTCGGCAAAGCGGGCGCGGTCGGCGGCGGGCAGGTCGTCTTGCAGCAGTTCGGCGCTGGCGCTGATGGCGGTGAGCGGGCTTTTCAGTTCGTGGGTGGTTTCGATGCGCAGCGGGTGATGTAGGCGCGGTCTTCGAGTTCGCGCCGCATGTCGCCGATGGCAGCGGTGAGGCGGTTCAGTTCGGAGGCGAGGTGGAAGCGCGGCGCGGGCGGGATGTGGCGCGTGCGCGGTGGCGTGACGGCGGACGCGGTCGATGCTGCGCCGTATCCACAGGGTGAGCAGGGGCGATGAGGGCGAGGTTGCGCCGAGGTAAAGCAGGCCGCTTGGCGCAGGTCGTGTTCGGTGCGCTGTTGGTAGGGATGGGGTCGGCGCTGGGTTTGCCGAGGCTGACGACGCCAGCAGGCGGCCGTCAGCAGCGTGGACGGGGCGGCGATGTACATGGTGTTTTGGGTGCTGCGCGCGCCGTATTCGCCGCGCAGGGTGCGCAGGATGTCGTTCAGCGGCTGTAGTCTTTGCCGGTCTCCGCTGCTTCGCTGTGAAAGAGGACGATGCCCGCGCTATCGGTGATGATGAGTTGTTGGCGGTTCGCGGTTTTGTGGTGCTGGTGGATGTGGATGTCCTGCGGGCGGGCGAGGCGGGCGCGCCGTGTGCCTGCCAGGCGGGGTTTGGATGTCGCCGTGTTCCAGCGCGGGCGCAGTGCGGCGGCGAGCGCCTGGGCGTTGTCGGCGAGGGTGTCTTCAGCACTTCTTTCATGCCGGGGCGGATTTGTTGTTTGCACGTCGCGCAGGAGCAGCGCGCCGCCGAGGGTGAGCGCGAGGCCGTACACGAGAAAGAGGCGGACGAAGATGCTCATGGGCGACCCCGAGTCGGTTTGCAGCGGGCGGTGGTCGGAGGTATGCCACGGCGAGGGCGCTGCTGTGGGCCTGTCCGTGGCGGACGAGGGCGTGGTCGAGGTTGAGTCCGAGCGGCAACCAGGTCGGCAAGCCGTTGCGCGTCGTAGTGTGTAATCCGGCGCGGCGCAACAGTTCGCGGTAGTGCTGCGAGTACGGGCTGCTGTTGAGATCGCCGAGGAGCAGCGCGCTTTTTCGGTGGCGAGGCGGTCGGCGAGGTGTCGCAAATAGGCGATGCGAGCGCGCGCAAGGTCGGCGTTAATCGGTGGCGGCGGGTGGGCGGCGTAGAGGGTACGGCCGTCGGCAAAGTGTGGCGCGAATGTAGGGAGTAGTCTTCAATGAATCGGACTTCGCAGGCAGCGAGCGGTGCGCGCGCGAAAACGGCGAGGGCGAACGGGCTGCTGTCTTCATGCGCGCGCAGCCGTGCGGGTAGTGTTGGCGTAGCGGCTGCCAGCCGGGGTCGTGCAGCTGGATTTCGGCGAGTGCGAGGATGTCGGCGTCCGCCGCGAGAAGGCGGGCACTTTCGCCGCGGGCGTCGCGGTTGTCGAGGTTGACGTTGTACCAGATGAGGGCGGAGGTAGCGGCGCTGTCCGCCGGGTCAGAACAGGGCGGCCAGAGCGTCCAGGCGGTGAGGGCGAGCGCCCATGCTGCCCAGAGGTAACGCCAACGGTTGTGCAGGCAGAGCGCGGCAGGGCGAAAACGGCCGCGTAATGCGGCACGAAATGGCTGAACAGTTCGGCGGTCGGTGCAGCGCCCAGTTGGCCGATGAGCAGGACGGCGAGCGTGAGCCAGGCGAGGCGTTTGCAGGCGGCGCGCGAGGTGAGGTTTTCATGGTTTGTTATTTGAAGCGGCGCTTCAGCCTTTGTGCCGCGTCACGTCTTCGCGCGGTTGCCAGTCCACCGGCTCGCCGCGCAGCAGTTTAGCGATCATTTCGCGGGTGATGGCGCGGTTTACTTTTGGCAATCGCCGCCATGCGCTCGTTGCCGAAGCGCGGCAGGTTGGGGTCGTAGGCTTCGCCATTTGTTGGGTGGCGTGGCGGTCGCGGTGGTAGTAAAACTCGCTGATTTCCTGGGCTTTTTCCGCGTCCATGCCGAGGACTTCCAGCGCGGTGCGCCCGGTGCGGATGGCGGCGTCGAAGGCTTCGCGGATGATGGCGCTCGCGCCCGCGTTGTAGAGTTCGTACACGTGGATGCGGTCGTAGGCGCGGGCGATGATGGGCGGGTTCAGGTGGGCGCAGCGCACGTGTTCGGTGATGGCGACCGCCTGTTCGCGCTGGTCAATGGCGATAATCAGCAGTTTGGCTTTTGGCGATGCCTGCGGCTTCCAAAGCGCCGGTTGGCTGGCGTCGCCGAAGTAGCTCACGCCGAAGCGCGACAGACCTTCGACGGTTTCGACGTCGTAGTCAATCACGGTGGTGTGGTAGCCGCAGCTGAGGAGGAGGTTGTCCACCAGCTGGCCGACGCGGCCGTGTCCCAGAATGATGATGGGGGTTTTCTTCGGCGATGACGTCTGCTTCGCGCGAGAGGCCGTCGCGGCTGGCACGCAGCGCCAGCAGTTTGTCGTAGGCGATAAAAAGGCAGCGGCGTCAGCGGCATGGAGAGGGCGACGACGAGCGGCAGGCGTTCGCGGTGTCTTCCGGCATGTCGCCATGTTGTACGGCGAGGAGAGGAGGACGAAGCCGATTCGCCCGCCTGCGCCAGCGCCAGGGTAAAGAGCGGCAGGCCGGTGCCGCGCAGGCGGAAGATTTTGCCGAGTATGTACAGCACCGCCGCCGTTTGATTGCCATGACAGCGACGGTCAAGGCGAGGATGATGTGGTATTCGTGGCGCAGCAGCTCAAAGTCGATGCCCGCGCCGACGGTGATGAAGAACAGGCCGAGCAGGAGGCCTTTGAACGGCTCCAGCGTGCCTTTTCCAGTTCGTGGCGGTATTCGCTGTCCGCCAGCACCACGCCGGCGATGAGGCGCCAAGCGCGGGCGAGAGGCCGATGAGGCTCATCAGCGCGGCGATGCCGACGACGAGCATCAGGGCGGTGGCGGTATAGACTTCGCGCATGCGCGAGCGGGCGATGTAGCGCAAGAAGGGATGCGAGAGGTAGTGGAAGGCGGCGATGGGGCCGATGACGATGGCGAGGATGAGCGGGCGCTTTTGAGGTAAGCGGGCAGCCCTCGAACAGCGTCGCTTCTGACGCGCCCGCGCCGTGCGCCGCCGCCGTCAGCTCCGGCAGAGGGCAATCAGCGGCGGAGCGCCAGCATCGGGATGACGGCAATATCTTGAAAAGAGCAGCACGGAAAAGAGCTCGCCTGACCGCCGGGGCTGTTCAGAAGGCCTCGCCCAGCGTTTGCAGGACAATCGCGGTGGAGGAGAGCGCCAGCACGCAGCCGGCGGTTATCGCCACCCTGCCACGGCTGGCCGAGGATGAGGGCGAGGATGGCAATGGCGGCGATGGTGCCCAGCACTTGCAGGCCGCCCAGCCCCAGTGGTTTGGCGCGCAGTTTCCACGCATCGCCGGTTCCAGTTCGAGGCCGATGAGGAACAGCATCGTCACCACGCCCAAATTCGGCAACGTGTTGCACGTCGTGCGTTTCCTGGCCGACCAGATGCAGGGTCGGGCCGATGAGGATGCCGGCGAGCAGGTAGCCGAGTACCGAGCCGAGGCCGAGTCGTTTCGACAGCGGCACGATCAGCACGGCGGCAGCCAGGTAAATGAAGGCGGTGGTAAACCATGCGGTCGTACAAACTCCTTGTTTGTGGCGGGAAAAACGGGCGGAAATTATAGCGGATAGGCGACGTGCGACGGTCAGCGGCTATGAAAACCGCCGCAGGGCGAATGCCGTTGGCGGCTTTGAATTTAGCAGCTTTTTGGGATTTAGCAGCTGTAGTACAGCTCGAATTCCAGCGGATGCGCTTACAGGCGCATTTTTCCGACTTCTTGTCGTTTGAGTTCGATGTAGCCTTTGAGCAGGTCGTCGCTGAAAACGTCGCCCTGTTTGAGGAAGGCGTTGTCCGCTTCCAGCGCGTCCAGCGCCTGTTCCAGCGAGAAGGCGACTTGCGGGATGTTGTCCGCTTCTTCCGGCGGCAGGTCGTAGAGGTCTTTGTCCATCGCCTCGCCCGGATGCAGTTTGTTTTTGATGCCGTCCAAGCCTGCCATCAGCAGCGCGGCAAAGGCGAGGTAGGCGGTGGCGGTGAGTCGAAGCGGATTTCGATGCGCCGCGCTGGGGTTGGTGATGTAGGGGATGCGGATGGGCGCTGCGGTTGCGCGCGCGGAGTAGGCGAGCATGATCGGCGCTTCAAAGTGCGGCACGAGGCGTTTGTGCAGCTGTTGGTCGGAGGGGTTGGTAAAAGGCGTTCAATGCGCGCGCGTGTTTGATGATGCCGCCGATGAAGTACAGCGCCATGTCGGAGAGGCCGCCGTAGCCGTCGCCGCTAAAGGGTTCTTGCCGTCTTTGATGAGCGAGATGTGGACGTGCATGCCGGAGCCGTTGTCGCCGACGATGGGCTTGGGCATGAAGGTCGCGGGTTTTGCCCGCCGCGTGGGCGCGACGTTGTGGATGATGTGTTTGAGTTGCTGGATCCCGTCGGCCTTGCGCACCAGGGGTGTTGTAGCGCACCGATTTCGCATTGCCCGGTAGCGACTTCGTGGTGCTGCACTTCCACGCCCTGGCCGACGCCGGTCAGCAGTTCGCACATTTCGGCGCGCAGGTCGTGCAGGGAATCCACCGGGGCGACCGGGAAGCAGCCGCCTTGACGTTCGGACGGTGGCCGCTGTTGCCGGTTTCGATGTCGGCGGCGCTGTTCCAGATGCCTTCTTCGCTGACGATTTTCAAACATGACTTTGTGCATGCTGGTCTGGTATTTCATTTCGTCGAAAATGAAAAATTCGTTCTCCGGGCCGAAGTTGGCGGAATCAGCAATGCCGGTGGCCTTGAGTGAAGGCTCGGCAGCGGCGGGCCAGCGACCGCGGGTCGCGCGCGTAGCCCTGCATGGTGTCCGGCTCGATGATGTCGCAGGTGAGGACGAGGGTTTTGTGCGCGTAGAAAGGGGTCGATGTAGGCGGTCGCCGGGTCGGGCATGAGGATCATGTCGGAGTTGTGGATGCCCTTCCAGCCGGCAAAGGAGGAGCCGTCGAACATTTTGCCTTCTTCAAAGAAGTCTTCGTCGATGTCCGCCGGGTAGCTGATGTGGTGTTCTTTGCCCTTGCTGTCGGTGATGCGCAGGTCGAGGTATTCGATATTTTCGTCGTGGATGGGTTGCAGGATGTCGTTCGGGTCATGCGGTTGCTCCGGTTGTGTGGTAAAGGGCGCCATTATATGCGTGCGGTGCAGGCGGTGGGGTTTAGGCGGTAAAATGTCGCCTTATCTCGGCGGGTCGCCCGCTGTTTTTGTTTGTTATTGTAGAGGTTTTTATGGTTTGTTACCCGTTTTGCCCCAGCCCGACCGGCGATTTGCATATCGGCGGGGTGCGTACTCGCGCTGTATTGTTGGCTGCCGCGCGCAGCATCAGGGCGTGTTCCGCCTGCGCATTGAGGATACGGATTTGGAGCGCTCGACCGAGGCGTCCACCCGGGTGATTCTCGATGGTCTGAACTGGCTCGGCCTGCATCATGACGGCGAAATCGTCTATCAAAGCAAGCGTTTCGCCGACTACGACGCGATTATCGAGCAGATGATTGCGCGCGGGCGAGGCGTACTACTGCTGGTGCACGCCGGAGGAGCTGGAGAGCGATGCGCGAGGAGCAAAAGCGCCTCGGCCTGCCGCAGCAGCGTTACAACGGCAAATACCGCGACGGCGGCGAACCGGTGCCAGGCGTGACGCCGGCGGTGCGCTAAGAATCCGCTGGAAGGAAGCGTGAGCTGGCGACGACAGGTGCGCGGCGTGGTGACGGTCGTACACAGCGAGCTCGACGACTGGGTCATCTCGCCGCTCTGACGGTGCGCCGACTTACAGCTTCTGCGTAATGGTGGTCGATGATGCGGCGGCGAAAGTGTCGCTGGTCATCCGCGGCGAGGCCACGTCAGCAACACGCCGAAACAGATTAACCTCTACCGCGCGCTGGGATACGACGTGCCGGAATTTGCGCACGTGCCGATGATTCTCGGCGACGACGGCAAGCGCCTGTCGAAGCGGCACGGCGCGACCAACGTCCCTCGATTACCGTCGCGAAGGCTACCTGCCACCGGCAATCCTGAACTATCTGGTGCGCCTCGGCTGGGCGCACGGCGACCAGAAATCTTTAGCATGGACGAGATGTTGCAGTATTTCCGCATCGACGACGTGCAAGCGCCGCCTCCACCTTCAACACCGAAAAACTGCGCTGGCTGAACCAGCACTATATAAAAAGAATCCACGCGCAAAGCGCTGCTGCCGCAACTGCTGCCGCATTTCGCCGCGTTGGGCGTTACCGCTGATGAAGCAACGGTGTTGCGCACCATCCCACATTACCAAGAGCGCGCGAAAACGCTGAAAGAAATGGCAGAACATATGGCGTGGATATTCGTCGCGCCCACGGCCTTCCGGCGGATGCGGCGAGCGTTCAAAGGCGGAGAAACCGCGCACTTGCTGCGAGACCTGCAAACGCGCATCGCCGCACTCGCTGACGCGTCAACGCGCGAAAACCCTGCACGACGCCATCGCCGCCTGCGTCGAAGCAAACGGCGTCGGCTTTGGCAAAAGTCGGCCAACCGGCGCGGCTCGCCGTCACTGGCGGCGCACCGTCGCCCGATTTGGCGGTTACCCTGTCGCTGCTCAATCACGAGCGAAATCCTGCGCCGTTTACAGTTTCGCCGCAGAATATATCGCGCAAAATCAGGGCTGAATAAAAACCGTCCCGCCGTTGACGAAGGCGTGCGTTCTGCATAAAAATGCGCGCCTTCCCGAATACGAGGGCTATAGCTCAGCTGGGAGAGCGCCTGCATGGCATGCAGGAGGTCAGCGGTTCGATCGCTTAGCCCACCAAATGTCCCCATCGTCTAGAGGCCCTGGGACATCGCCCTTTCACGGCGGTAACAGGGGTTCGAATCCCTTGGGGATGCCACCATTTCGGGTGGCATCAATTTTTGTCGGAAACCATCACGCAGTTTCAAGCATCTGTCCCCATCGTCTAGAGGCTCTAGGACATCGCCCTTTCACGGCGGTAGCAGGGGTTCGAATCCCTTAGGATGCCAACCGCCCGCATTTTCGAAACACGCTTCAGGCGTGTTTTTTCTCTGCATTCCGGCAAAAATATATATCACGATGAACGCTCAGGTGTATGTAAACGCCCGCCAGCCGCCGCGAAAACCACATTGCCGAAAGCACCGCTTGAGCGTATATTGCCGCCTTCATTTCGCCCATTCCACCCGGAGAACCCCTATGCCGCAAAATCGGCAAATCGCACAAGCTGGACAACGTCTGCTACGACATTCGCGGCCCTGTGCTGGCGGAAGCGATGCGCATGGAACGTCAGGGCTACGACATCGTCAAACTCAACATCGGCAACCCGGCACCGTTCGGCTTTAACGCACCGGACGAAGTGCGCGAAGACCTCATCGCCAGCCTCTCCAAAGCGCAGGGGTTACAGCGAATCCAAAGGTGTCTTTGCCGCGCGCAAAGCAGTAATGCACGAAACCCAGCGCCTCGGCATCAAGGGCGTGACCGTTGATGACATCATCCTCGGCAACGGCGTCTCCGAACTCATCGTGATGGCGATGCAAGCACTCTTGGACAGCGGCGACGAAGTCCTGCTGCCGATGCCGGACTACCCGCTGTGGACCGCCGCCATCAACCTCTCCGGCGGCAAAGCGGTGCACTACCTCTGCGACGAGAAAACGGCTGGAACCCGTCTATCGAAGACATCCGCGCCAAAGTCAGCGCCAACACCAAAGGCATCGTCCTCATCAACCCGAACAACCCCACCGGCGCGGTCTATAGCGAAGAAATCCTGCGCGAAATCGTCGCCATCGCCGAAGAACACGGACTGGTCATCTTCGCCGACGAAATCTACGACAAAAATCACTACGAAGACGCCAAACACATCCCGATTGCCACGCTGGTCGAAAGCACCCTGTGCGTCACCTTCAACGGCATGTCCAAAGCCTACCGCGCGGCCGGTTTCCGCCCGGCTGATGATACTCTCCGGCAACCTGGAAATCGCGCGCGGCTACCTCGAAAGGACTGGAAATGCTGTCATCCATGCGCCTCTCGCGCCAACGTGCCGGCACAATACACCATCCAGACTGCGCTCGGCGGCTACAGCATCTACGACCTCACCCGCCCCGGCGGACGTCTGCGCGAACAGCGCGACCTGCCTGGCAGAAAATCAACGCCATCCCCGGTCCTCCACTGGCCGAGCCGATGGGCGCACTCTACGGCTTCGTCAAAATCGACGTCGAGCGCTTCAACATCCGCAACGACGAGCGCTTCATCCTTGACCTGCTGCGCAGCAAAGCAAACTCCTCCTCGTCCACGGTCGCGCCTTCAGCTGGCACGCGCCCGACCATTTCCGCGTCGTCTTCTTGCAATACAAGGACGATCTCAGCAGCGCGTGGACAAAGTCGCTGATTTTTGAAAACTTACCAGCAAAATAGCGCATTGTAGCAAAAGCCCGCCTTGACGACATCTGACAATCTCCTTAGAATTCGCCGCCTCAATTCCAATCCCGGATAGCTCAGTCGGTAGAGCAAGTGACTGTTAATCACTGGGTGCGGTTTCGAGCCCACGTCTCCGGAGCCAAATTGAGGAAGACAAACACGACTATTCCCGGATAGCTCAGTCGGTAGAGCAAGGCTGATAATCACTGGGTCGGCGGTTCGAGCCTGTCTCCGGAGCCAAAACTCGACCCAAAAACGCCCCACAAGGGCGTTTTTCTTGCCCGAGAAAACCCCATCCGCTACAATAGCGCCTCTTTACATTCAGGAAACCAACACCCCCATGAGCAAGCGATTGAGCGACGAGGCGATACGGCAACTGGTGCAGCAGGACATGCAGGCGACCGAAGCGCTGATGCGCGCCGGAAATGCAGTCCGAAAGTCCCGCTGGCAGAACTGGTGATGCAATACGCCATCGGCGACGGCGGCAAGCGCCCGCCCGCTCCTGACCCCTGCTGAGCTGCGGCCTCTGCGACTACCGCGGCGAACACGCGATTACCGCCGCCGCCTTCATCGAATTTCATCCACAACGCCACCCTGCGCACGATGACGTCGTCGATGAATCGGCGCTGCGCCGCGGCAAACCCTCTGCCAATATCGCCTTCGGCAACGCCGCCAGCGTCCTCGTGGGCGACTTCTCTACACCCGCGCCTTCCAGCTGATGGTGCGCACCGGCAACAGCGCCGTCATCGCGATGATGGCCGATGCGGTCAACCTCATCGCGGCGTGGCGAAGCTCGATGCAGCTCGGCAACATGCACGACCCGGACGTGGACGAGCCGCGCTACTACCGCGTCATCGAACTCAAAAACCGCCGTACTGTTTGCCGCCGCCTGCAAAACCGCCGGACTGCTTGCCGGCCTTCCCGGAAGCGCGCAGCGAACAGCTCGCCGTGTACGGCCGCAAACTCGGCATGGCCTTTCAAATCATGGACGATCTGCTCGACTACACCGGCGACGAAGCGCTCATCGGCAAAATCACTCGGCGACGACCTCGCCGAAGGCAAACCGACTCTGCCCGCTCATCCGCGCGCAACAGCAACTCCCCGCCGCAGCAAAAACAGCGCCTGCGCGACATCATCGAAGCGGGCGACCGCGAGGCGATTGGCGAAGTCATCGCCCTCCCGCAGGCGACCGACGCCCTGCCCTCATAGCCGTCAAGCGGCGGAACGCCTTGCCGATGAAACGGTCGCAGGCGCTGACCGCATTCCTGACAGCGCCTACAAGGACGCGCTTTTCGCTGGCGCAACGCACCACCGAACGCGAGCGCTAAAACCAATAACGGTGCGCAACACCGCGCTCATGATGAGCGACATGGCAATCACCGCCGGGCGTATCAATCGGTTCCCTTGCTGATAATCAGCCCGGCGGCGAGACGCGCGCCGAGGAGTTTTGTCCGACGGCCATCGCAAACCCCCGCCAGCCAGACGATTTTTCCCCGCCGATGAGGAAAACCAGCGGCGGAGACCAGATTGGTGGTCGCGCGCAGGCTTTCGCTTCAATCGTCGCATTCTCGCAGGGTGTAACCGCGCAGAAATCAGCGCCAGCATGAAGAAACTGCCGGTGCCGGGCCCGAGGAAAACCGTCGTAGCCGATGGGCAGCGCCGCCGCGCAGAGGCGAATTTTCCGGTATGGCAACGCGCTCACGCGACTGCGCGAGCACGGCAGCAGTAACGGCAGCGCCGCTGCAGCGCCGGCGCTGTTGCACCGTCAGCGTGCTCGCACGCAGCGCCGAGCGCGCAGGCGGCGATGCCCGGCAACAGGCGGCGGAACTGGATTTGCCCGCGTTTGACGAACATACCCGTCGCAGCAGCGTGCCGCAGCTTCCCTTTGCAACTTGTTGGTGGCGAGCGCCGCGTCCGGCGGCAGCCCGGCGAGCAGCGAGGGAATGGTCAGCGCCGCGCCACTCGCGAGGGTATCCACGAAAACCGGCAACGATGCCGCCGAGCGTCAGCAGTGCGAGAATCCAGAAAAGCGGCAGTTCAGCAAGCATCGTCATCTCCGCCATCCACTGATCCAGTTGCGCCACCAGCGCGGCAGCCCCTTCCTTTTCAGACTGGAAAAGCATCTGCACGGAAAACGGCGCGTGCCAGTTGGCCAGCTCGCCGCGTACCGCCTGCAACTGCTTGCGCCCGCCGCGCCGCGACTGAGCTTGTCCGCCTTGGTCAGAATATGCGCGGGCAACTGCCGCTCGGCGCAGCATTCCAGCATACGGATATCCAAGTCCTTCATCGGATGGCGGATATCCATTAAGAGCAATACCGCGCAGCACCGCGCGCGTCAGCAAATAGCGCCCCAACAGCGCCTGCCAATGCGCGCGCATCTGCTCCGGCACCTCGGCATAACCATAGCCCGGCAAATCCACCAGATAACAACCCGCCTCCGGCAACGCGAAATAATCGATGAGCTGCGTCCGCCCCTGGCGTGCGTGACACCCGCGCCAGCGCTTTTGATTGGTGAGCGTATTTAACGCGTTGGATTTACCGGCGTTGGAACGCCCGGCGAAGGCGATTTCGATGCGCGCATCGGCGGCGAGTTGATCCTCGCGGTTGGCGGAAAAGGCAAAGCTGGCCTGCTGGTAACGGTTATTCATCTTTAGTAAAATGCGGGAAAATTCACCTGAATATACTCAGGCATCCAGCAAAACAACAAAAGAAAAATCTTTGCGGAGCAAGTCATGGAAAGGCATTGTGACAATTCTATTGGGCAGCATCGCTGTCTGGGCGCAGGCGGCAGACCAAGGCCGGGGAAGAAAAAGGCGATGGTGTGCGTCGCCTGCGCGGCCCCGGCGGCGTCAGACGCCAACCCGGACTGGCCGTCATTGGCCGGACTAGGGGCAAAATACATTGAAAACAACCAAAAGATTTCAAAAGCGGCGAGCGTCCGAACATGATCTCGCAGCCGCAGGCAGGCATGCTCGACGAAGACATCGTGAACGTTCGCCTACTGCCGCCCAAACCCCGCCGCAGGCGACCACCGAAGGCGCGGCGACAACCCTGAAGAACTGCTCGCCCTGGGCGAAGCGCTTTACCGCGGCGGCGACATGAGCAAAAACGTCCCTGCCTGCATGGCCGCCACGGCCCGACCGGCGCGGGCATCGAACCGGCCGCCTTCCGCGTATCTCCGGCCAGCACGCCAAATACACCCGCACCCAGCTGGATGCCTTCCGCACCGCGCGCACTGATTGACCAACAGGCGAGCGAAACCGACCGCGCATCGCTGGTCGTGCGCGCCAACGATCCGAACGGCATGATGCGCGACGTCGCCGAAAACTGACACCGAAACAAACTCGAAGCGGTGGCGCGCTACATGCAGGGGCTGCACTGATTGCGTAACGACGAGCAGTGGTGGCGCCAGCCGCCACACCGCCTCCGACAAACAATGGAAGCCCTCTGCGACGGATGCGGACTGTGCTGCCTGAACAAAATGGAAGACATTGATACGGGAGAAGTGTACTTCCCTGTGTTGCTTGCAAACTGCTGACATCAAAACCGGGCGTTGCTGCGACTACCCCTGCCGCCAGCAACACGTCCCGGACTCGCCTCGCTGCGGGAAATGAAACGCCACGAATACAGCTGGCTGCCGCCGACCCAGCCTACCGCCTGCGGGCAGAAGGCAAAACACCTGCCGCCCTGGCACTATCTCATCTGCGGCGACCGGCAGGGAAGTGCACCGCCGCCACCGCAGGTGCGCCACTTCGCCCTGAGCGAGGCAGACGGCCACGCCATTGATGACCATCTGCTCTATCGACTAGAAGACATACTCGGAGAAGGAGACCAGGAACCGCGACCAACCCATCCGTACTCATACTGCGCATCACCGCTGCCATCCTCATCATCCTCGTCATCGCCGTTACCGCGCTTGCCATCCGGCGCAACTGGCGGCGGCGCGAACGCGACCGCCACGACGGCCACCCGCGCTACCGCAGTTCCAGCTCGACAGCGGCATCGGTCTGCCGGATGACGGCGTTACCGACTTTGAAGCGGGCGGCGTCGAAATGCACAAAACCAGCCGTTTGAATCCCGGCTTCTTCAGCGGCGGCAAAGCGCCCGAACCGCCCAAGCCGCGCGGCAAACCGCCGGAGCATCTCATCCTCACCATCGCTGGCATCCCGCAGGGACAGCCTTCAGCGGCAAAACTGTTGCCCGCCCTCGTGCAGAACTTCGGCCTGCAATACTCGCCCAACCACACCTACGAACTGCTCACCGCTGGCGGACAAGAAATCTTCTGCACCCTGCTCAACGTCCGCCGCCCGCCGACCTTCCCGGAGCAGCTCGACAGCCGCGACGCGAGCTACGAAGGCTTTGATGCTCAGCGCAACCGCCGGTCAGCCAAAAGCCGGTGGAAGACTGGGAAACCTACATCGCGCTTGCCCACGAAATGAGCGAGAACTGCGGCGGCAAACTGAGCGACCACAACCGCCGCCCGCTAAACGAGCGCGACTCGAACGCCTGCGCAAAAAGCGTCGAAGCTTCACGAGCTTGAATACCTCAACCGGCTGCGCCGCCAGAGCTGACTTCCACACACCGCCCGCATCTGCGGGCGGTAGCGTCTATATTGCCCGCCCTTCCCCACCATGACCGACACCACCCGCCTTGCCGCCCTGCGCGAAGAAACCGTGCGCACGACCACGCCTACTACGTCCTCGATAACCCGCGCATTGCCGACGCCGAATACGACGCGCTGATGCGCGAACTGCGCGCGCTGGAAGCGCGCGCAGTGGCGAACCCGTCCCCGCCGATCTCGCCCCACCCGGCGCGTCGGCGGAAGGCAGACAGCGCCTTTGCCCCGGTGGCGCACAGCGTGCGCGATGCTGTCGCTGGACAACGTCTCTCCGCCGAGGAATTCCACGCGTTTATCAAACGGTTGCAAGAGCGCCTCGACCACAGCGGCCTCGCGCCTTCCGCCGAGCCGAAGTTTTGACGGCTCGCCATCAGCCTGCGCTACAGAAAACGGCGTGCTGGTGCGCGCGGCGACGCGCGGCGACGGCGCGACCGGCGAAGACGTCACCGCCAACGTGCGCACCATCCGCGCCATCCCGCTGCGCCTGCTCGACACCGCGCCGCCTGCAGTCATCGACATCCGTGGCGAAATTTACATGCCGAAAAGCCGCCTTCGCCGCGCTGAACGCAGCGCCGCTGAGCGCGATGGCGGCAAAACCTTCGCCAACCCGCGCAATGCCGCCGCGGGCAGCCTGCGCCAGCTTGACCCCGCCATTACCGCCAGCCGCAGCTGAGCTTTTTCGCCTACGGCCTCGGCGCGCACGACGGCTATGCCCCGCCCGCCACCTACAGCGACCTGCTCGCGCAATACCGCGCCTGGGCGTACCGGTCTCGCTCCGCTGCAACGCGCGCTCGATAGCGTCGCCGCCGCCGTTGCCTACATGGCAGACCTCGGCGAAAAAGCGGCACGCGCTGCCCTACGAGATCGACGGCGTCGTGTACAAGGCCGACTACTACGCCGACCAGCAGGCGGCGGGTTTCGTCCGCGCGCGCTGCGCTGGGCGGTTGCCTGAAATTCCCCGGCGGTGGAAAAACCACCTCGTTGAAGCCATCGACGATTGCAAGTCGGCCGCACCGGCGCCATCACCCCGGTGGCGCGGTTGCGTCCGGTGGAAGTCGGCGGCGTGACCGTCACCAACGCCACCCTGCACAACGCCGACGAAGTGGCGCGCAAAAAGACGTGCGCGTCGGCGACACCGTCTTCGTCCGCGCTGCGCCGGGCGACGCTCATCCCGGAAATCGTCAAAACCGTCTTGGAAGCGCGCCCGGCAGAAAAGCCAGCCGTTTGCCATGCCGACGCATTGCCCCTGACTGCGGCTCAGAAATCATCCGCCCCGAAGGCGAGGCGGTGGCGCGCTGCTCCGGCGGCTCTGCATTGCCGCGCACAGCGGGGCGCAGGCGCTCATCCATTTCGCCTCGCGCAAGGCGCTCGACATCCACGACTCGGCGACAAACTCATCGAACAACTGGTGCGCGACGACCGCCTGCACAGCCCCGCCGACCTCTTTTGCCCTGACGCTTGAAGACTGGGCAGCGCTGCCGCGCATGGCGGAAAAATCGGCGCAACATCCTCGCCGCCTTGGAGGCGGCAAAAGCACGACGCTGGCGCGCTTCATCTACGCGCTCGGCATCCGCGAAGTGGGCAACGTCAGCGCTGAGCTGCTCGCCCGCCACTACCGCGAACTGCCCGCGCTGATGGCGGCCGAGCGAAGAAGACCTGCAAGCCATGACGGCATCGGCCCGGTGATGGCGCAGTACATCCGCCACTTCTTCCTGGACGACGCCAACCCGCGGTGATTGCCGCGCTGCAAGCGGCGGGCATCCATTGGCCCGTCGTGGAAGCGCCGGTGATTGCCGCCGACAGCCCGCTCGCGGGCAAAGACGGTAGTCATCACCGGTACCCTGCCGACGATGACGCGCGACGAAGCCGCGCGACATCGCCCGCCCTCGGCGGCAAAACCGCGAGCGCCGTCTCGAAAACTGACTCACCTGCTCGCCGGCGACAAGGCGGGCAGCAAACTGGAAAGCACAGGCGCTCGAGCGTCGCCATCATTGACGAGGCGCAGCTGCTGGCGTGGCTGGCGCCGTGAGGGTGGGCTTTGCCCCACCGCTTCACCAAAACATCCCCATTCAACATCCGCGTCCCCGTGGCGCATACTTGCAACCGCTATGGAAAAATCCCGGCATTACCGACAAAAAGGACTCTCGCGAACCCCGAAATCGGTGTACAAACCGCCGTCCCTCATCGACGCCGACAACGCCCCCGCCGTCAGCGGCCTCGGCCGAAAATCGCCAACACGGCACTGAACTGTCCCACACCAGGACAGACTATACTGCCTGATCCGCGAGGCACCCTGCGCAGCCCACTTACAAGGCGGTAAAAGATAAAATTGATGAAAGTACTGGCTGGCATTCGTCGGCAATCAAGAATCATCTCAGCCAGACACAGCCGGATTTTTGATATTTTGTGTTACGGGCTGGCTAAACTCTCCTCCATGCTGAAAGGCGCTGGCGGCCTGCATCCGCCACGACGACGCCAGCCGCATGTACTGCCGTAAAACTCTACAGCGAGCTGATTAAACTCCTCAGCAACGACGCTCAGTTCTCAGATTCCAGAACAAAGAAGGCTGGGCCGAAATACCGGCGCTGGAAATACCTCGCGCCGCGCTGGTCGTATAAAGAATACGGATTTGCCAGCTTTATGGCCTTGCTGGAAACCGTGCACAATCTGAAATCCAGGGCGACAGCGTGCGGATGACGCCGCTCGCCCCGGGCAGGAAAAAGCTAGAAAACAGGGCGCCTTTTGGCGCTCTTTCATTGCTGCCATGCACCGCATGACGGTATCGTTCAAAACGACCGCAAACGCCGGATGCTCGCAACAATTCCCGCTTTTTCGCCGCATAAGCGGCGGCGTCAATCGCGCGGGTGGCGTTTTCATTGGGCGGACGCGGAATCCGGCGGCGAGCGCGTCCTGATGCTGTAATGCGACGCGAATAGTCGGCGGCAAGCCCTGCAACATCAATATCCGTCACCCCGCAGGCGTGCAGCCAGGCGGCGAGTTGCGTGTTGTGGCGCTGGCCGTTGTCGCAGAAGGCGCTGTAGCTGTCGGTGTGTTTGTCCATGCCTTTTGCGGAAGATGGCGGCGATGCGGCGCGTGTCCAGCGCCGGATGCAGCGCGGCGCCATCGCTGCCCGCAATGCAGTGTTCCGGCCACAGGGTTTGCGCGAGGCCGTGCAGGGTGATGTTGTCAAACGGCTGTTTGCCGGGATGGGCGCTGGCGAAACTTTCGTGTCCGGCCGGATGCCAGTCTTGTGGCGACAATCAGCGGGTAGTCGTCCGCGAGGCATTGACGGGGCGATAATCGCATCGCCATCGGCGACGGCCAGCGCCGCCGGGCATGAAGTCGTTTTGATGTCGATGAGCAGTAGGACGCATAGGTTTCTCCGGTTGTGCATGGTGTGTGGGGAAAGCGCTGATTGTCGGCCGCTCAATTCACTGGCAGGCTGATGCCGGTGAGTTTTTGTAGAGCGAGACGGCAGTAGATGTCGGTCATGCCGCGATGTAGTCGCAGACGCCGAGCAGTTTGCGGTAGAGGGTGTCGCGGCCTTTTTGGTAGCGCTCGGGCAGGAGCGCGAGATCATCTGGTCGGCGCGGCGTGGTGGTCGCGGCCGTGCGTGTTGGCGACCGCCTGGCAGGTAGGTTTGCATCAGCCCCGTCAGGACGCGGTGTCCGGCGATTTGTACTTCTACCACCGGGCGGCTGATGTGATGTGTTTTTCGGCGTAGGCGCGCAGGGCGGCAGAGTTTGTCGATGGACGGGATGGTTTTCAGCAGCGGTTCGTCGCGCGCGCCGGCGAGCACGCGCCGCTTCGTTTTCTTGAAAGACGGCGACGGTTTCGGTGCACCAGGCGGCCGATGGTCTTTGGCGCGCAGGTAGGGCGAGCTGGTCGCTTTTTGCTGTCCATCGCGGCAAGGCGGGTGCCATCGGCCAGCGCTCGCCCGCGAGGTCGGCGAGCAGTTCGTAGGCGGTGCGGTGTTCGATTTGCCGGATTTGGTAAGCGTCTTCGATGTCCACGATGAGGTAGCAGATGTCGTCCGCCGCTTCCATCAGGTAGAGAGCGGGTGGCGCTGCCATGCCTGGCCACTCGTCGCCACGCGGCGGGATGCCAAGCGCTTGGTCAGATGGCGGCGAAGTCTTCGAGGTCGTCCCTGATAGACGCCGTTCTTTTGTAGGGGTTTTTGTAGGCGGTGGCGGGTATGTGCTCGCCGCCGCCAGCGTCGCGGCGGTCAGCGCGCAGGCCGCCGTGGTTGTCCGGGCTTTCGAGGCGGTTGGTGATGCGAAAGCCTTGCGCGTTGCCTTCGATGTTGTGCAGGTCGGCGCGCTGCGCGTCGTTGTCGAGGCGTTCGAGGATGCTGCCCGCTCTGCGCTTTTGAAGAGTCGCGCATCGCCTGTTCGCCGAAAGCGGCCGAAGGGCGGTTGCCGATGTCGTGCGCGAGGCAGGCGGCGGCAACGATGTCGCTGATGTCGGCGGCGTGGATGTTGTGCCGCGCCAGTTCGGGATTTTCCAGCAGCCAGGTGCCGACGCTGCTGCCGAGGCTGCGCCCGACGCAGGAGACTTCAAGCGAGTGGGTAAGACGGGTGCGGACGTAGTCGTTTTTTCCAGCGGAAGACTTGGGTTTTGTCTTTCATGCGGCGGAAGGCGGCGGAGAAGATGAGGCGGTCGCCGTCGCGCTGGAAGTCGGAACGCACCGAGGGTTCGGGGCAGGCGGCCCTGGCTGATGCGGTAGGTGGAGAGCAGTTGCGTCCAGCTCATGCGGGTGTCCGTGGGGAAAGCGCCGATTCTAGCGCATTTGCTGAGAATGGCAACCGGCTCAAGTGGTTTGCCGAGATGGCGGTTTGGTCGTTGGCGTTGCTCTGGCCGATTCGTGTTAAATGGCGGTTTTTCCCCACGGAGGTTTTTATGTTTACTTTATTCAGGTCTTTTTCCGCCTTGGTGTGTTGTTGACGCTTGCCGGTTTTGTCGTCGGCTTTTATGCGCTCGACGGATTTGTCGCTCGCTTTTGTTTTGTTGGCATTCGCCGCCGTTTATTTGGGCTGGTCGGTGTGGACGGCAAACAAGTCTTCCGGTTATGAGCATCCGCGCGAATGTTTCGCCGATATTTTGGGCGATATTTTTTACGTATTCGTTGTTGTTGGCAGGGCTTTTGTGTCTGGCTGCTCGCGCCGAAGCATCTGTTGCTGGTAAAACGCTGCTGCCGAATCATTATTGATTCTCACCGCGTTTTTAGGGCGCGATGATTGCGTCACGTTTATTGAGATGTTGATTACGGTACACACTTGTCTGATTGCCATGTGGCGGCAAAAATCCGATTACGCTGACCGTTAATGGGCATTCAAAAACCGCCGGAGTTGGCGGTTTTTATGGGCGCGCGTGAGGCTTTTTCATGGCGGGTAAGCCCCACCCCTACGCTTGGTTTTGGGTTTTATTGTGCTGGCGGGATGTTAATCGGCAGGCTTTGGAATAGATAGCCGTCGAATTCGGGCGCGTCCACGTCCGGAGAGCGCGAGCAGGGTTTCGCGCACGTTTTTCCAGGTGTTGCCACTGGCGTGGCGCGCGGCGACCGGATCTTTGCGCTTCAGGGCGTTTCAGGATGACGCGGTGGTCTTCCAGCCAGCGCTGCCAGTAGGTGGTGTGGGTGATGTGGCGGTAGTTGTTCCCACATCGGCTGGCGCGGCGTTGCAGCCAGAGGCGGTTGACGCTTTCTGCCAGCACGCTGTTTTGTGTCGCCTGGGCGACGCGCAGGTGGAATTGTTCGTCGCTGCTGTAGTCGGTGATGCCATCGCGCGCTTCTTGTTCCTGGATTTGCGGGATGCGTTGCAGCGCGTCGATGTCGGCTTTCGGTGACGGTCAGCGCGGCGACTTCGGCGATGCTGCTCTTTCCAGCACTTGCCGCGCTTTGCATGAGTTCAAACGGGCCGATGTCGCTGTCGTCGGTTTTCGGTGTGCCGTCATCGGGCAGGCGGGTGATGTACACGCCTGAGCCTTGCCGCACTTCGACGAGTCCCCTGGATTTCGCAGCATGATGAGCGCTTTCAGCAAAAGCGCGCGGCTGACGTCGAGTTGTTCGCGTTGGCGTTCGGCGGGCATTTTGTCGTCGACGCCAGTGCCGCCGCGCTGGATGATTTGGCGCAGTTCGGCGGCACCCTCGGGATAACGGCGGCTGGTAGCAATTTGGGCCATGGTTGCAGGTCAGATGGGTTTTTGTGCGGCGCAGGTCGGTGATGAGCAGCGGGTTGTCGGCACGCATCCGCGCGATCGGCGCTTCGCAGCGGTCGGTATGTAAAACGGCAGTTATTGTACGCCGCGCGTGGGAAAAACTGGCAAACCACCTTTTAGAATGAAAACGGGCAGTTAGGGTTTTTCCTTAACTGCCCTGCGCGAGTATTCCGGCTGCGGTGGGCAAGCCCACCCTACGCGGTCAGGTTATTTCGGCGCTTTTTCTTTGATGCGTTTGATGAGGTCTGGCGGCCTGCGGCGAGGCTTCTTTGCGGCTTCTTCGTGCATCGGTGACTTTGGCGGCGAATGCGGCGGTATCAACGTCTTCAACGAAGGTCACGCCCAGTTTTTCTTTTGGCTTCTTTGATGACTTTTTCGGTGTTTTCCGCCCACAGTTGTTTTTGCAGCATCATGGATTCGCGTCCGGCTTTTTGTATGGCCTGTTGTTGTTCCGGGGTGAGTTTGTCCCAGTGCTTTAGTGCTCAGTGACGAGGACGTCGGGAATCATGGTGTGGCGGTCGTGGCTGTAGAATTTTTGAGACTTCGCCGTGGCGGTTGTCGACCAGTGCGGATTCGTTGTTTTCTGCGCCGTCCACGACGCCTTGTTGTAGTGCGTGGTGTAGGAGTTCGCCGAAAGGCGATGGGGGTTCGGGTTGGCGCCAAGCAGTTCGACCATTTTCACTGCGGTCGGCTGGGCTGGACGTGCGATTTTCGCTGCCTTTCGAGATCAGTCAGTGATCGCTTTGCCGGCGTAGACGGAGCGGCTGCCCGCGTCAGTAGTAGGTGACGCCGATGAAGCCTTTGTCTTTGGAGGCATTCAATACTTCATCACCAATGTCGCTGGTGAGCACTGTCGTAGTAGTGCTGTTCGTTTTAAAGATGTAGGGCAGGTTGAAGACGCCGTAGAGCGGCTCAAATGTCTTCGAGTTCGGCGGCGTTGCTTTTCGCCAGCGCCATGCCGCCGCTTTGTACGAGTTCAACGGATTCGCGCCGTGTGCCGAGCTGGGCGTTGGGGTAGATGCGGATTTTTGACTTCGCCGTTGGTGTATTCCTTCACTTTGTCGGCGAAGGCTTCCATCGCTTTGTGGACGGGGATTTCTTTGCTTTGGTTATGGCTCAGTTTGAGGGTGACGGCGGCTTGCGCACTGGAAGGCGAGTGAGGCGACGGCTGCGGCAAGCAGGGCTTTTTGAGGTTCTTCATGTGATTCTCCGGTGAAGTGTTGTGAAATTCAGGTGATGAAATGGTGATAGGTGTATATTGCCGTGCACTCGACCAATGTCAAGGTCTGGTTGACCAATTATTCAAGACTGGTTAAACTGCATTTGTCGCGCGTTGCGCCCGCGCTCTTTTAGGAGAACCCGCTATGTCTGAAACTCCGTTCGTGTTGCCGCGTTCGCGGCTGGATGCGCTTGCTTTTGTGGGCAAAAGGGTCGATCGGTTTTGTTTTGACGGTGCTGGCGTTCGCGCTGGTCGCTGTGTGGTGTGGCGCTGGCCTCGCGCTATGTCACCAGCACGCCGAGCACGGTGACTGACGAGCTGGCGCGTTTTATTTTTATGTGGGTCGGGCTTTTGGGCGCGGCGCAGGCGTCGGCGCTGAAGCAGCATCTGGCGATTGATTTGCCGCCATCTCAAGGGCGGCGCGAAGCGCGCGCTGAATCTGGTCATTGAGTGCTGCATCATGTTGTTCGCCACGCTGGTGATGATTTATGGCGGCTGCCCGCTCACCGCCAAGACGTTTGCCAACGCGCAGGTGACGCCCGCGTTGCAGGTGCCGATGGGCTGCGTCTATCTGGTCGTGCCGCTTGCCGGGGCGCTGCTGGTGTTTTTCTCGCTGGTGGCGGTTGCTGATGAATGCAGCGGGAGGGTTGAGCCAGCGTCCGTGGAATTGTTGAGTATTGTCGTCCCCTTTGGCGTCCTGCTGATGTTTTTGAGCGTGCCGGTGTCGATTTCCATCGGCCTGGCGACGATTGCGACGGTGTTGCTGTCGCTGCCGTTTGACAACGCGATGTTCGTCTCCGCGCAGAAGATGATTACCGCGCTGGACAGCTTTGCCTCGCTGGCGCTGCCGTTCTTCATCCTCGCCGGGAACATCATGAACCGCGGCGGCATCGCCATGCGCCTCATCAATCTGGCGCTGGTGCTGGCGGGACGGCTGCCCGGCGCGCTCGCGCATTGCAACGTCATCGCCAATAGCGTTGTCGGCTCGATTTCCGGCTCGGCGGTCTGCCGCCGCCGCAGCGGTCGGCGGCACGATGGGCGAGATGCAGCGCAAGGCGGGTTATGACCCCGGCTACGCGGCGGCGGTCAATATCGCTTCCCGCCCGACCGGCCTGCTGATTCCGCCCAGCAACACCTTTTATCGTCTATTCGACGATTTCCGGCGGCATGTCCGTCGCGGCGCTGTTCCTCGCGATACCTGCCCGGCATCCTGATGGGACTGGGCATCATGGTGGTCGCCGGCGTCATCGCTTGCGCAAGAAGCTGCCGGTGAACGAGCGCGTCGCTCAACGCCGCTCGTCGGCGCTTTCCTGCAGCCATCCTGCCGCTGTCGCTCATCATCATCGTCATCGGCGGTATCGTCAAAGCAATCTTCACCGCCACCGAAGGCTCGGCGATTGCGGTCGTCTATGCGCTCTTTCCTCGCGGTCGTCGTCTCATCGCGAAATCAAGATCAAAGACCCGCCGAAAAATCTTTCTGGATTCCATGGTGACGAACGCCATCGTCATGCTGCTCATCGGCTGCTCCTCCGGCATGAGCTGGGCGATGGCCAACGCCGACATCCCCATCATCATCGAAGAAGCCATCCTCGCTCTCTCCGAGAACAAAGTCATCATCCCGCTGACCATCAACCTGATTTTGCTCGTCGTCGGCTTCTTCGCGGACATGACGCCCGCCATCCTCATCTTCACCCTGATCTTTCCTGCCGATCGCGCGAGTCGCTCGGCGCTGACCCGGTGCATTTCGGCGTGATGATGACGTTTCAACCTCTGTATGGCATCGTTACCCCGCCGGTCGGCAGTTGCCTCTTCGTCGGCTGCTCGGTCGGCAAAGAGTGCGGCTCGCGCAAGTCATCCCCTACATGCTGCCGATGTACATCGCGATGATCATCACCCCTGCTGCTCGTCACCTTTCATCCCGAAAATCTCGCTCTTCCCTGCCGCAACTGCTGATGGGCTACGGAGGCTAAAACCATGCAAACCCTCAAAAACTGGACGCTTGACCACGAAAACCCGGACGGCATCACCCTCAGCGTCGAAGACCGCCACCTGCTGCACATCATCGTACTGGAAGACGACATCTGGCGCGTCTGGCTACAAAAACGGCGAGACGACACTGGACCGAACCTGGCTCATCTCGCCGCCGCCGCCCCCAACGGCTGAGACTCGGTCGTCCCGCGCGCAGCCGCGCCGGCTTTCACCTGCCCGCCCGTTAGGGCCATCAACGAAACTGCCGACGGCTCACCGTCAGCGGCAGCCGCACTGCGCCTGCACATCCGCCGCCCGCTGCAACTCATCTGTGGGAAGCGCTAGAACACGGCGCATGGCAACCGCTCGCCGCCGACCGCCCGACCGGCGCCTACGAACTCGGTCGCCGCCGCGACGACATCGCCCACTACATGACGCACGACGACCGCGACCGCTATCTACGGCCTCGGCGAAAAAGCGGGCACCATCGACCGCAGCGGCAAAAATACCGAATGCGCAGCCTCGACGCGCTCGGCTACAACGCCGAAACCACCGACCCGCTCTCACAAACACTGGCCGTACTACTCAAGTACGCAGCGCGGCGGGGGCGCACTACGGCGTCGTTCTACGACAACCTCAACACCGCCCGCTTCAACATGGGCAACGAGATCGACAACTACCACCCGCGCTACCGTAGCTACCACGCCGAAGGCGGCGACCTTGACCTATCATCTCATCCACGGCGAAAACATCGCCGCCGTCACCAAACGCTTTCCTCCACCCTCACCGGCAAAAACACCTTCCCTGCCCAAATGGAGCCTCGGCTACCCGGCTCCACCATGAGCTACACCGACGCCCCGGACGCGCAGCAACAACTATCAAAATTCATCGCGCTCTGCCGCGAACACGCCATCCCCTGCGACAGCTTCCAACTCTCCTCCGGCTACACCAGCATCAACGGCAAACGCTACGTCTTTTAACTGGAACCGCGACAAAATCTCGACCCTGAAAGCTCTCGCATCAAAACCTTTCCGCGATGCGGCATCCGCCTCGCCGCCAACATCAAACCCTGCCTGCTGCACGACCACCGCGTTACCGCGAAGCCGCCGCAAAAACCTGTTCGTACAAGACAGCGACAGCCGCGCGCCGGAAACCTCCATGTTCTGGGACGCCGAAGGCTCGCACCTCGACTTCACCAACCTCGGCAACCGGACAATGGTGGCGCGACAACGTCAAGGACACAACCACTTGACCTCGGCATCGGCTCAACCTGGAACGACAACAACGAATACGAAATCTGGGACGGCGACGACGCTGCCACGGCTTCGGCACACCCATCGCCATCCGCCACATCCGCCCGCTGATGCCGCTGCTCATGATGCAAAACTCGTGGCGGGCGCAGCGCGAACACAACCCGCACGAACGCCCCTCACCTCATCTCGCGCAGCGGCTGCCCCGGCCTACAACGCTACGTCCAAACCTGGAGTGGCGACAACCGCACCAGCTGGCACACCCTCAAATGGAACATCCGCATGGCCAGCGGGTATGAGCCTCTCCGGCATGTACCACATCGGCCACGACATCGGCGGCTTTCGCGGGCCCAAAACCCGACGCCGAACTCTTCCTGCGTTGGATCCAAAGCGCGCTGCTCCCTGCCGCGCTTTCACCATCCACTCCTGGAACGACGACCACACCGTCAACGAACCGTGGATGCACCCATCGATCACCGCCGCGGTGCGCGACGCCATCCGCCCTGCGTTACCGCCTCATCCCCTACCTCTACACCCTGCTGTGGCAGGCGGCAACCTAAGACGAAGCCATCGTCCGCCCCAACCTTCCTCGACCACGAACACGGTGAGGGCCACCTACGCCGACAGCGACGACTACCTGATCGGCCGCGACCTCCTCGTCTGCCCTGTCACCGCGCCCCGGCGTGCGCGCACGCGACATCTACCTGCCGGACAACACCCTCGGCTGGTACGACTACCACAGCGGCAGTGGCACAGCGGCGGCCAGGACCCCTGCAGCGCTACCGCCCCGCTCGAACAACTGCAACTCTACGTCCGCGCGGGCAGCATCATCGCCGAAGGCGCGCCTGGCGCACGCCGACAGCCCCGCCGCCGATACCGAACGCACCTCGCGCCTCTACCCGGCCAAAGGCAACGAAAAAGCGAAGGCACCTCTACGACGACAACGGCACCGCCGCAGACGGCGAACACTGGCAACTACACTGGCGCTGCACGGCCACGGCGACGAACTCTACCTGCGCCTCGACGCGAGCGGCGACTACCAACCCGCCTACCTCGACAACCTGCGCGTCAGCTCTGCCGCCGATGAGACCCGCCGCCTCATCATCAGCGGCAACCTCGCCGCCACAACAAACGTAGCGTGGCAAGCCCCACCATAAAAACCGGCAGCACGCGAACCTATCGCGACAACCGCGTAGGGTGGGGCTTGCCCCACCATGAAAAACCGGCAACACGCGAACCTATCGCGACGACCACGTAGGGTGGGGCTTGCCCCACCATGAAAAACCGGCAACACGCGAACCCATCGCGACGACCACGTAGGGTGGGGCTTGCCCCCACCATAAAAACCGGCAACACGCGAACCTATCGCGACGACCACGTAGGGTGGGCTTGCCCCACCATGGAAAAACCGGCAACACGCGAACCTATCGCGACGACCACGTGAGTGGGCTTGCCCCCACCATGAAAAACTCGGCAACACGCGAACCTATCGCGACGACCACGTGAGGTGAGGCTTGCCCCACCATGAAAAACATATGTTGAATTGCGCAGTGGGCGCCCACTACAAACCCTGCCATCAGCACCGGAAACACCATGCCAAACTACCGTCGCGACTACACCAAAGGCGGCACCTACTTCCATCACCGCCGTCCTGCAAGACCGTCGCTGCGACTGGCTCACCCGCCACATCACCGCATTTCGCACAGCATGGCGAAACCGCTGGCCGCTACCCCACAAACCATCGCCATCACCATCCTGCGAACACTTCACGCCATCCTGCAAACTCCCAGAAGACGACGACAACCACTCTATGCGAATCAGCGCCTGAAAAGCGCCTTCAGCCGCCGCCTCCCGGCGCACCACCGCAACCCCAATCCGAGCCAACAAAACAAACAAGAAACGGGCATCTGGCAACGGCGCTTCTGGGAACACCGCATCCGCGACGAATCCGACCCACAGCGGCACGTTTTCACACCCACTACAACCCGGTCAAACATGGCTGCCGTCCGGCGCGTCATTGACTGGCCGTACACATCGTTCCATCACGACCCACAGCGAGGTTCGTTTCCACCCGACTGGGCGGTGAAATTGAACCCGGCATCCGCAACCTCTACCCGGAATAACAAAACCTGCTTACTCCAGATGGGGGCAAGCCCCACCTACAGCCCGGAGAAACCATACGCCACATCACACATCAAAACGGCAAGTTCCCTGTGCCGCGAAGAACTGACAGCACAACTGTTGGCACAACCCGGCGTTGCTGAAGAAATTGCGCGCTAAACCGCGAAGAATACGCCCTGCTTGATCAAGCACTCACCGCGCGCAAATCTTCTGTCGTAACCCCGTAGGGTGGGGCTGCCTCTACACCCCTTCCCTAAAACCCCGGAGCCCTCCATGCAAACCTTCCTCACCGACGACTTCCTCCTGCACAACGACACCGCGCGCGTCCTCTACCACGACCACGCCAAACACCAACCCATCTACGACTACCACTGCCACCTGCCACCGGCAGACATCGCCGCGAACCGCCAGCGTCGCCGACCTCACCGCCATCTGGCTTGAAGGCGACCACTACAAATGGCGCGGCCTGCGCACCGGCATCGCCGAACGCCTCATCACCGGCAACGCCAGCCCGCGCGAAAAATTCCAGACCTACGCTGAAGCCGTGCCGCACTTCATCGGCAAACCCGCTCTACCACTGACGCACTCTCGAGCTCAGCGCCCCTTCGGCATCACCACCCTCCTAAACGGCGACAGCGCACAGCAGTCTGGGACGAAGCCAACGCCCGCCTCGCCGAACCCGCCTTCACCGCGCGCGGCATCCTCGAACAAATGAACGTCAAAATGGTCGGCACCACCGACGACCCGGTGGACGACCTCGCGCATCACGCCGCCATCGCTGCTGACCCGACCTTTAACATCGCCATCCGTCCCAGCTTCCGCCCGGACAAAGCGCTCAAAATCGAACACGGCGACTACCTCAACTACCTGCAAAAACTCGAAGCGGCGAGCGGTTACACCATCCGCCGTTTCCACGACCTGACCGCCGCCCTCGCGCAACGCCTCGACCACTTCGCCGCGCACGGCTGCATCGCCTCCGACCACGGCTCTCGAAAATCCTGCGCTACGCCGCCGTCCCCGGACGAACAAACGCTGGATGCCATCCTCGCCCTGCGCTTCAACGACAAACCGCTGACCGACAACCAAATCGCCCGTTTCCAGAGCGCGCTGCTCGTCTGGCTGGGGCGCGAATACCACCGCCGCGGCTGGGTCATGCAACTGCACATCGGCCCCATCCGCAACAACAACAGCCGCATGTACGCCCGCCTCGGCGCAGACAGCGGCTACGACTCCATCGGCGACCGCCCCATTGCCGACAACCTCGCCGCCCTCTTGGACGCGCGATGGACAAAGACCAACGAACTGCCGAAAACCATCCTCTACACCATCAACCCGCGACAACGCCCTGCTCGCCACCATGTGCGGCAACTACCAGGGCGAAGGCATGCGCGGCAAAGTGCAATACGGCTCCGGCTGGTGGTTCAACGACCAAAAAGACGGCATGATCGAACAACTGACCACGCACGCGCAGATGGGCATCCTCTCCACCTTCGTCGGCATGCTCACCGACAGCCGCAGCTTCCTCTCCCTACACCCGCCACGAATACTTCCGCCGCATCCTCTGCAACCTCATCGGCGGCTGGGTTGAAGACGTGCGGCCTCGCGCGACCTGAAACTGCTCGGCACGATGGTCGAAAACATCTGCTACGGCAACGCTGCACAGTATTTCGGCAGCTAAAGCTGCAACTATTAAAAACCGCCAGTTTCTGGCGGTTTTCCTATTTTCCTTTTGGGCTTAGGGGCTGCTGACACCCGACGAATGAGCCCCTCGCCCTCTGGGATAAAGTATTGCTCGCGCAGGAGAGAGGGGTTGGGGTGAGGGCAAATATGAAAAACCGGAATTTCGATCTCATCAACATCGCCCACCCTCCTCTTGGTTCCGCGCAAAAATGCGGACGCATTTTGCATGGGTACCCGCCTGCTGCGGGCTTCGCCTGGTGGGGAGGAGGTAGCAAAATCGCGTAGCGACAATATTCACAACGAAAGGTCAACACGCCCCTGAAAAACCCGTTTAATATCTACCAGTAGCCCCGCACTCAAATCTATCCATGAACCCCGACCGCAACCAACTACGCTGCGACATCCGCGCTGCGCGCCGTGCCGTTCCGCCCGCCGAACGCCAGCAGATAAGCGAAAACAACCGCCGCCACCGTCCTCAACTGGCTGCGCGCACGCGACGACATCCGGCGCGTCGCCACCTTCCTCGCCCCTGCCGGAAGAAATCGACACCGCAGCGCTCAACCGCGCCTTGTGGCAGGCCGGTTATGAAGTGTACCCTGCCCTACGTGCGCGATACAAAAACGTGCCACTACTGTGGCTGCCCCATAAAGAAGACACCCCGCGCCTGACGCCGCCGGCATTCCTGCCCCGCCCCTGCTCGCGACCCGCTGGAGGCGCTCGCGCTGATGCCGTCATCACCCCACTGTCGCCTGGGACGCCTGGCGGCACCCGCCTCGGCATGGGCGGCGGGTTTTATGACCGCACGTTTGCGCGTAAAATACCGGCCGCCAAACCGTGGCTACCGGAATCGCTTACCCTTTGTCAGCCGTTGCGACCCCGCCGCGCCAACCCTGGGACGTGCCGCTGGATCGCCGTCGCCAGCGGCGAAACCCTTACACCTACCCACAGGAGCAACCATGAGCAAAGAACACCGCGACCTCACGCGCATCAGCCACCACACCAAAAATCGTCGCCACCATCGGCCCGGCCAGCAGCGACGAGGAAACCCTCGAACACATGATCCGGCGTCGGCCTGAACGCGTGCGCTTCAACTTCAGCCACGGCGACGCCGCCTTCCACGGCGAAAACGCGCGCAAAGTGCGCGAAGCCTCACGCCGCGTCGGCCGTGAAGTCGCCATCGTTGCCGACCCTGCAAGGCCCGAAAATCCGCGTCGGCGTCATCGAAGGCGGCAAATGGAACCCTGCCCGCGGCGACAAACTCATCCTCGACGCCGCCTACGAAGGCGAAGGCAAAACTGCGCGTCGGCCTGACCACCGCGAACTGCCGAAAGACGTCAAAGCTGGCGACATCCCGCTCTGGACGACGGCCCGCTCACCACTCAAAGTCGAACAAGTCATCGGCGAGGAAGTCCACACCATCGTGCAAAACCCCGCCGTGCCCAAACCAAAAAGGCATCAACACAAACGGCGGCGGCCTCACCGCACCGGCGCTCACCGAAAAAGACCACCAGGATCTGAAAACCGCTGCCGTCATCGGCGCCGACCACATCGCGCGTCAGCTTCGTCAAATCCGCCGCCGACATGGAACTCGCGCGCCAGCTCGTCAGCCAGGCTGAAGACCGCGGCGAAAATCCTGCCCGGCCTCATTGCACAAATCGAGCGCGTCGAAGCCATCGAAAACCTCGAAGAAATCATCCTCGCCAGCGACGGCGTCATGGTCGCGCGCGGCGACCTCGCGGTTGAAGTCGGCAACCCCTGCCGTACCAGCGCTACAAAAACGCATCATCCGGCACCGCGCGCCATCCGCGCCGCTTCACCATCACCGCCACACAAATGATGGAAAGCATGATCACCAACCCTGCGCCGACCCGCGCCGAAGTTCCGACGTCGCCAACGCCGTACTGACGGCACCGACGCCGTCATGCTCAGCGCCGAATCGCCGCAGGCGCTTCACCGTTTGAAACCGTGCGCACCATGGCGCAAATCTGCGCTGCCGCCGAACAAGCGCAAACAGACCTGCTGTTTGAGCACACTTCGACGAAATCCGGTTGAGCGCATCGACCAAGGCATCGCCAACAGCGCCGTCTTCACCGCACTGCTGCTGCACGCCAGCCATCGTCGCCCCTCACCGAAAGCGGCACCACCGCCTTCCAAATCAGCCGTTTCGGCATCAACCTGCCGATCCATCCGCGTTGACGCCGAGCCCTCGCCGTGCAGCGGAAATGTCCATCTACCGCAGCGTCCGCCCGGCACGACTCGGGACACCAGCAAAGAGCACGACGAAGCTTCATCCGCGAAGCCGAAGAATACTCGCACAGCGCCGCCACCTGAAAAGCGTGCGACCTCTACGTCATCACCAGCGGCTCCATGCGCAGCAGCGGTGGCACCGACGAACTGCAAGTACGCCGCACGCGCAGTGAGGCTGTTGGCACTGAATCTCTCCCCTGCAGGGCGAAGCCCGCAGCGGAGGGTGGTTAGTGAAAAATCGCGTAGCGACGATGTTTACAACGAACGGTCAACACGCCCTAACCCAAAACAACACCCATTAGAACAGGGGTGAAGGCCAAAACCTTCACCCCGTTTTCATAACCAACCATAACCCGGACAACACATGAACTTCACAAAACCTCGCCCTCATCGCCGCCCTTTGCGTTACGGGCGTCTTTGCTGCCGACAAAACCCGCTGAACCCGCAAAAAGAAGCGGGCAAAGAAGCCGCCAAACCCGTCGCCGCCATCGAAGGCGTGGAATACAGCGACGCCAAAGAACGCTACATCAAAATCGAAGGCCAAGACAAAACCCTGCCCGTCATCCACGCGCTCATCGCCGCGCGGCCCGCCCGGCAGCAATGCGGCGGAATTGCGCATCGCCATCGGCACGGCGATTGCCAACGGCTGCGACCTGAAACGAGCCGGACATCGCCGGCCTGCAAACCGCTCAACGCCGCGATACTCTTTAACGACGCCGAAATCGTCGCCCTGCTTCGGAAAAGGCGCCGACCCCTACCAGCCGATTCACAAACCGGGCAGCCAGATTGACGGCGTAAACAGCTTCGACTTCCTCATCTGAGGAAAAAGAACAAGCGCGCCAAGGCGAAAAACCCGACCGCGCGGCGGTTGCAAACTGCGCCGCAAAAATACCGCTGACCCCGCGCGCAAGAAACCGCTCGCGTTTGCACGGGGCGGCGTGCGAGTAATGCGTCGTTATTGTTGAAAACTATTGCGTCTTCATCAGCTGGAAGGCTTCAGGATTTGCGGTCGGATGGTATCGCCGTTGGGCATGCGCATCTCCAGATGGTCGTTCTGCACGCGGAAAATCTTTGCGCTGGCCTTCGCTGTCGATGGCGATGTGGCTGCTGTCCGGCAGCCATTCAGCGGCCTCGCCGGTGCGGTCCTCGTCGTCAATGCCGAGCATGCCGTGCGCGTGGTGTAGGTCATGTCCGGGTTCAGCACAATCATCGTCGCCACGCCTTCGCAGGCGGAGAGCACGGCAGGATGCCCTGGTAGGTGCCTTGCCAGGCGACGTTTTTCCGCGCGTTTTGCGACGACGCTTTTCGCGGCGCGCGCAGGGGCGTTTTTCTTCGTGTTTTTGGTGTTGGAGCAGCCTGCCAGCGTAGCAAGCAGGGCGGTAATGAGAAGGAGGTGTTTCATGCTTTGGAGGGTCTCGCGGTTAGTGGGCGCGTTATGGTATGGATTTTTCACCCGTCGCGCAAGTATCAATATGACTACAGCTTTGTTGTAATCTCGAAACAAATACTTCATGTAGGCGCGATAGTTGCGGATGCCGAGGGCGATGCAGATTTCGCGGCAGGCGACGTAGGTGCTTTCAAAGAGATGCGTCTCGCCGCCGAGCATCTCCCAGTACGGGCTGTGCTGCAGTTTGCGCCGCAGGTAGGGTTTCATGCCGATGATGTAAAGGTCGCCGCCGTTTTGTTGCAGGCTTTGCGCTCGTCCAGCAGCAGTTCGAGGCCGGCGATGTCATAGCGTGGTTCAGCCTTCGGCGAGGATTATCAGGCTGCGCCCTTCATGCTCGCCCGCCAGTTCGGCGTCGGCTGCGCACGTGTTCGACCGAGCCGAAGAAAATCGAGCTATCAAGGCGCACCACGCGCAATGGCGGCGTGCAAGCGGGTCGGTCCCTCGCGCGCCTTGCGGTGCAGCGGCTTCGAAATCGACGCCGCCGAGCATCGGGTGCGCGATTTTTGCAGATACAGCACCAGCGAGAGGATGACGCCGACGTAGATGGCAAAAACCAGGCTAAACAGCAGGGTAGAGAGGAAGGTGGCGAGCAGGATGGCGGTTTCGTTGCGGCTGGTGCGCAGGGTGAGCTTTGAAGCGCGGAATATCAAAGAGGTTCCAGGCGGCGAGCATGATGACGCCCGCCATCGCTGGCAGCGGCAGGTGGCGGGTGAGGCCGGGCGCGGCGATGAGGGCGGCTGCGACCAGAACGGCGGTGATGACTTGCGCCAGCGGCGCCTGCGCGCCGCTGTCGCACCGACGCCGCTGCGGTTGAACGAGCCGGAGATGACGTAGCAGGAGCAGCAGCTGCCGATGAGGTTGCCCAGCCCCCGCCCGAAAAATTCCTGATTGCCGTCAATGCGTTGTCCGGAGCGCGCGGCAATGGCATCGGGCGATGGATACGGCGTTGATGAGGCCGAGCAGGGCGACGGCAACCGCCGCCGGTAACAACTGGCGCAGCGTCTGCCAGTGCAACGGCGGCAGTTCCAGCAGCGGCGCCTCGCAAATCGAGCGCGCTGAGCATCGCCACGTTGTGCGGCGCCGTCCATGCGCGAGCGAAAGCAGGCTGCCGGCAGCAGCCGATCAGCATACGGCCAGCGGCGGCGCAGGCGGCGGCGATGACCGCGACCGCAAGCGTCGTTGCCGCACCGCCAGCGTCGGCCAATGCGTCCACATCAGCGCCTCTGCCAGCGCCACCGCGCGGTCCAAGCAGCGGCAGGCCGCGCGGCAGTTGCACGCCGAAAAATCCGGCAACCGGCTGAAAATAATCATCCCCGCACCCGCAGTGAAGCCTGCGTGACCACCGTCGGCGAGATGAATTGACCAGCCCGCCAAGACGGAAAGACGCTGAAGGCGAGCTGAATCGCGCCGACGAGAAACATCAACAGCAGCGACAGCGCGATGTAATCCGCGAGCCGACCGCCGCATACGGCACCAGCACCGTCGGCAGCACCACCGACAGCGCCACCGTCGGCCCGCTCACCAGATGCCAACTGGAGCCAAACAGCGCGGCAATCACCGCCGCAATCATCGCGCTGTAGAGGCAAAACGCGGCGGCACGCCGGCGATGAGCGCGAAAGGCGATGCCCTTGCGGCAACACCAGCGTCGCACCGGTCAGCCCCCGCCCAAAAATCACCGCGGAGGGAAGCCGCTGTCGCCCGCGGCCAGCGCATCCACGGCCAGAGCATCGCGAAAAAGCGCCAGAAGACCAGCTCCAGCGCGGCATAAACCTTTTCATACCACCTCTTTGCAAGGAATACAGCGGGAACAGCATAGCAATGTTTGCCGCCCGTTCATCGCTTCCTTTCGCGGCGGGCGTCGCCCTGCGCGGGAAAAACCGCCCAGCGGCCGGCCAGGCGGTTACGCTGCGCCCAATCGCGCTTACAAAGCGGTAGCGGATGGCCTCGCGGTAGGCTTCGCCAGCGCCTGATTGCGCGCCGCCGCCGCCATCGAGGTTGGCTGAGTAGAACACCGGCGGATGCTGCATGCCGCCTTCAACCAGTCGGCGGCAGACTTCGACCACGATGGTGTTCAATATGGCAGCGCCGACCACGGTTGAGGTTGGCCCTCACTTTTTGCGCCACGCCGGGCAGTTCGCAGACGGCGTCGCCGATGACGCCGTGGTTGTCCAGCACGATGTCGGCCAGTTCAAACAGACCGTTTGCCGCTGGAATGGCGGCTGCTGACGCTTTGCGAGTAGCGCAGGTTGGTGAGCGCGATAATCTGCACGCCTCGCACGCGCGCGCGAGCACGAGGTCAATAGCGACCGCGTTGCGCCCGAGACGGAATGGACGATCAGCACGTCGCCCGCGCGGAAATCCACGCCGTCAGCCAGCACGGTGCCGTAGCCTTCGAGCTGCTCCACGCGGCTGGTGGTGGTTACCGGCGCGCGATTTGAGGCATGATTTCGCTGCCGAAAGATGGGGTTAATCAGCATCAGCCCGCCCGCGCGGTAGTACAGCTCTTCGGCGAGGATGCCCGCGTGGCTCGCGCCGGAAGATGTAGAGCGCGCGTTTGTCGCAGATGGCGGCGCAGAGCGCGGCGACCGTTGCCTCGATGGCCGCGCCTTCGCCGCGAAACGCCTCTTCCAGCATGGCGAGTACCGCTTTCTGGTAGGCGTACATGTCAGCCTCCGAAAACCAGGCCGAGGTAGTAGCTGATGACGCCGGAGCAGCGAGAGGTCGTTGCCGCCGAAAATCAGAATCCAGTTCTGGATGGTGTGGCTGCAGATGGCGGCGGAAATACCGACCAGCACAATCATCAGCGTCGCCGCCGCCACACTGCCCGCAATCGCGCCGCGCAGACCGCCCTGCCCTTTCGCCAATCACCGCCGCGCCGCCGCATTCAAAGAAGCTGGTAATCACCAACGGCAACAGCAACACGCCAACACATTGAAATAATTGACGATAAGCACCAGCACGGTAGAGGTCAGCATGGCGACGACAAAGCCGATAATCACCGCATTGGGGCGGTAACCAAAGAGAATCGGTACGTCGAACGCGGGCTTGGCGCGGGGACATCTTCGTGGCAACCCCCTGAAACGCCGGAATAATCTGGCTAATGCAGCAGTCGCACCCCCGTAGAGCATCACCAACAATCCGGCGGCAAATTTCAGCCCGGCATCAATCGCCACAAAAACAGCGTTTTGCCTTCCGGCACCAGCCCCGGCAAAAACCATCCGGCGACCAGATAAACTCAGCAATATCACCAGCGCGCCGCAGATGGAAATCTCGCGGAAAAACGAAAGTTTGGGCGGTAGCTGCAAATCCTCGGTCGAGCGCGACTTATCGCCCACCGCCCGCGCCACATAGCCGGCAAAAGAGCGAAAAGAATGCCGGTCGGGTGGCCAATCAAAACTCTCGTCGCCGGTCGCGTCCCAGACAAAGCGGCGCATCAACCACGGCATCAGCGACCACAGCGCCGACAGCACCGCACCCAGCGCCACCAGCGTCGTCCCGCGCACGCCAGCTTCCACCCGCCCGCGACAATCGCAAAGGAAACCACCACAGCATATGCCCGGTCAAGAACACCGTCTTCACCGGCGTAAAGCGGGCGATGAACAAAATGTAGCAGCAAGCCGACATACATTGATACTTTCAAACAATGCCGCCATACTCGGCGGTAAACGCGGCATCAGGCGGCGTAGCAGCATCACTTACAAGCCCCATGCTGCTCTGCACCGCAGCATTAATCGGCGCAATCGTGCCAATCAAAATCGAGACGCCCTCGGTGAGAATCACCATACCGAAGGCCGCCATCAACGAGACCCTTCACCACATCGGCGAGACCTTTGCGCTGCAACAACAACCCGAGCATCGCGATAAGACCGAGCAGCACCGCGGCATTGCGCAAAACATTGTTGAGGACGAAGCTGCCGAGCGCATCAAAAACGCAGTCACGACGCACCTCCGAGCAGCGTGGCGAGCTGCGCCTGCACCTCGGCCTGATCCAAATAATTGCGGATGGGCAGCACCGGCGCCTGTAGCGTGCCACGCAACTGATCCACCAACTCATAACTGGTAAAGACCACATCGGCCCTCAATCGCCTGCGCCGATGCCATCAGTAGCCTCCACCGGCCGCGACACCGAGCGCCGCTGCCGCCTTCGATAGTAAAAGCGCAGCACCACCGAACTGCCCCATACCAAAAACCGCATACCGCCAGAATCTTCATCGTCTTCCCTTTACCATAGTGGGATAACACAAACCGACCGCGGGCAGGGCACTACCACGAAAAAGCCGCAGCACCAGCATCCTGTGGTCGCCCGCATTGTAGCGTTAACGCAAGGACAATGAAAACAAAGCTCATACCCGCCTCGCCCACGACGATAACGCTGCACACTGAATATAAAAGACCGACATCACTCCCGCCGCTGCCTCGCAGCAAAAACAAAAACACATTACACAACAACACAATAAAGCCAAACACCAAACCACCGCTATAATACGCGCCTCGCAGCGACACAGCAAAAACATGCACCTCACCGCCATCCGCCTCGCCGGCTTCAAACCTTCGCCGACAACACCACCTTCCCCGTCGATGCACCGACCGGCATCATCGGCCCGAACGGCTGCGGCAAACTAACATCATCGACGCCGTGCGCGGGTACTCGGCGAAACCGCCGCCAAAACAACTGCGCGGCCAGGCAATGACCGACGTCATCTTCGCCGGCGGCCAACCGAGGCGGCGCGGCGGCAGGCAAGCGTCGCCCCTGCACTTCGACAACAGCGACGGCAAAGCGGGCGGCGCATCTGCCGACTACGCCGAACTCGTCATCGCGCGCAAAGTACAAAGCGACGGCCAATCCAATACAGCATCAACGGCAAGCGCGTACGCCGCCGCGACATCGTCTGAGCTACTACAAGGCACCGGCGTTGGCGCGCGCAGCTACGCCGTCATCGAACAGGCATGATTAGCCGCATCATCGAAGCCAAAACCCGAAGAACTGCGCGTCTTCATCGAAGAAGCGGCGGGCATCGCTCTCTCACAAAACGCGGCGCAAAGAAAGCGAAACGCGCGCGAATGAAGCGCGCGACCATCTCACCCGCCACGACGACCGCCTGCACCAACTGGCAAAACAGCGCGACAAACTCGCGCAAGAAGCCGAAACCGCCAAAACCTGGCGGGCACCACAAGCAGGCACAAACCGCCAGCCACCAACTACAAAGCTGGTAATACCACCAACTGCACCGCCAGCACGAAGCCGCGCAAGAACAATCACAGCCGCGACCGTGCCGCGCTGAACGACCCCTTCGCCCACAGCGGCATCGACGAAGCCCAAAATCGCCGCCTCGAAGAAAAACCCGCCGCCGCCAGCCGCGCACCACGCCGCCGAAAACGCCGCCCACAAAGCGCCGCCCGCCTCGCCGCACTGCGGCGCGAACTCGAAAGCGGCCGGCAAAACCAACAACACCTCGCCCAAAATGCGCGCGACCAACAAACCCGCCTCGCCCGCACCCAGCCAACAACCCACGAAGACCACGAACAGGCGCGCAGCACTAAGCCGGAAATCGCCCGCCTACAAGCTGAACTCGCTGAACGCGCGCGCCCGCGCTCGAGCCGCCCGCCTCGCCGCCGAACAAGCACGCGCCGCCGCAGACCAACAGCGCCACCAACTCGACGCCCAGCGCGAACACCGCCACCACGCCGAAAACCGCCACTACAGCGCCGCGCACCGCCTGAACGAAGCCCGACAACAACAAGAGCGCCTCGAACAACGCCGCGCCAGCCTGCACAACCCGCCGCCGCCGACACCGACGACGACACCCTCGAAGCCGAAAACCCTGCAAACCCAACACGACACCCCTCGCCGAAACCCTCATCGCCCTCGAAGACGCCCAACAACAAACCGCCGCTGAACTCTGCCACCGCCCAAGCCCGCATGACCAACAACAAGCCCAAACCCGCGCCGCCCACACCCGCCACGCCCAACAACAAGCGGCGCTCGACACCGCTGCGCCGCCTCCAGCCCGGCGCCACAAAACCAGCCGCCCGAACTCGCCGCCGCCCCGCAACTGCTCGACCACCTGCACGTCGCGCCCGCATGGCAGAGCGCCATCGGCCGCCACCCGGCGAGCGCCTGCACGCCGCCCCCGGCGCCGAAGCACCGGCAACCGCCCCGCGCACGGCAGCGCCCAACTGGCACGCGGCAGCGTCCCCGCCGCCTGGCAAGCACACATCCAAAGCGACGCCGACCTCCACCCCTGGCTCCGGCCACTCAACCACTCGCCGCGCACGACGCCGACATCCGCCACGACCAACTCGCTCCCCGGCGTGCAACACCTCACCCTCGACGGCAGCATCATCAGCCAAAACAGCATCCAGCCAGCAACGCGCGGCGACGACCAACTGGCGCGACAAAACCAAATCCACGCCCTGGAAGCCGAACTACAAAAAGCGAAACCACCCTGCAAAACCTCGAAGAAGCGGGAGAAGCCGCCGCCGAACAACTCCGCCCGTCTGCGCGACACCCACGCCGCCCAACAACGCCAACACCAACAAACCGCGCAACAACAACGCGAACTCGCGCACCGCCTCGCCCTCGTCACCCAACAACAAACACACCGCGCCCAACTGCGCGCCCAACAACAACGCGCGCCCTGAAACCCTCGCTGAAGACCCGCCGCCGCGCGCCGCCAACAACAACAAGCCCAAGAAGAAACTGACCTTGCCGCCGCCGCCCCTTGCCGCCCTGCCGCCCGTTACCGCCCTGAAACCGCCTCCCGCGCCGCCTTCCAGACCTACCAGGACGCCGACCACCGCTGGCAACAACAACAAAACGACTACCGCGCCGCCGAAGCCGCGCTCGAACAACACCGCGCCCACCCTCGCCGCTGGCGACAAACAGGCACAACGCCTCGCCGCCGAACGCCTTGACGCCGAAGAAAACCCTCGCCGCCCTACAAGAACAAAGCGAAGCACCTCGCCTCGAACTCGAAGAAAACACCTGAGCCACGAAAACCTCGAAGAAACCCACCAACAACACGAACAAAACCCGCGCGCAGACCGCCCGCGCTGTCGAAGAACAGGCGCACCACCCGCACCGCGAACAAGAAACCCTGCGCGAGCGCCAGCACCAGCGCGCCCCTGGCAGAAGAACGCCTGAACCACCACCAACAACACCTCGCGCAACCAACAACAACTCCAGCGCATCACCGCCGAACTCCTCGCCGACGAACCGCGAACCGCTGGACATGGACGACACCAACCTGCCGGACGAAGCCGCCTTGACCACCCAAATCCGCGGCCTCAAACAACAATGGAAGCCCTCGGCGCCGTGGAAACCTCGCCGCCATCGCCGACTACGACAGCGCCGACGCCGAATACCGCAGCTCGACGACCAATGCCGCGACCTGCGCCACACCCTCGAACTGCTCGAAGAAGCCATCGCCAACCTGGACAACGAAACCCAGCCGCCTGCAAGACACCCTGACATCGTGAACCGCCACTTTGCCAGCCTCTTCCCGCTACTCTTTCCGCGGCGGCGAAGCCGAACTCGCCTGGACCGAAGGCGACATATTAGAAGCAGGCATCACCATCGCCGTGCGCCCGCCGGGCAAAAAGTCAAAAACCTGAGCGTGCCTCCGGCGGCGAAAAAGCGCCGACCGCACTCGCCCTCGTCTTCGCGCTCTTCCGCTTGAACCCGGCGCCGTTTTGCCTCTGGACGAAGTCGATGCCCCGCTGGATGACGCCAACGTCGGGGCGCCTGAGCGCGCTTTGCGCGAAATGGCGGGACAGACCCACGATTCATCGTCATCACCCACCGCAAACGCACCATGCAAACCTGCGACCAACTCATCGGCGTCACCATGAGCGAACCCGGCGTCTCCCGCCTCGTCGCCGTGCAATTTGGCGAATAAAACGACAACCAAACCAAAACGCATAAACAGCAAACCAAAAGCGATTTCCTCCCGTACGCTGCCACCGACAATACCGGCAAACCACCAGAAGGAGAAACGCGCATTACCCCTCAACATCGCCCCCGCTTGCCGCAGAGACGCCCCGCGACAACCCGCACCCGCTCGATGCCTGGCTTGACAGCGAAAAGCCGCATGAGCGCCCATCCTGCCACTCGCCCGCAAAAGCCCGCCGCACAGACGCCTCCGCCCTCTCATAAACCATCGCGCAGCCGCAGTCCAGCGCAAACTCAAAGAAGAAGGTTTATCAGTAACGGAACATTGCCAACTCTGAGGAGACCCGACATGAAACTGCCCTACCTGCTTCCGCTGCTCGCCGTTGCCGCCGCACGCCGAAGAAAAACCGACCTCGCGACGGCGGACGCCTACCGCCCGCAATACGACTTCTCCCCGCCGCCGGTCATCACCCCGCAAACCCCCTTCGGCCCAGCCGCTGGAAAAACCCAGTTTGACTACCAGCGCCCGTGGACGAACCCCTCAGTCGCGCAAAACGTCAGCACCAACACCACCCGCCCGCTACAAACAGAGGCCCAGCATCGGCAACCTCGGCGACCAAGAGCGCCTGCTCTCACCGCCAGCGGCGGCAGCAACCTCTACGGCGCGGTACAGGCCTACCGCCTCCACCTCGATGACCACAAAGACGGCGGCGGCAAGCGCGTCAATGCCGGCTACACCCGCGACGGCGAAATGGCAATGCTCGGCTACGTCCCAACGCGCAGCAAGAGTACCGCTTGGCGTCGTGCGCGACCACATCGCCGACGACAAACAACCGCAGCACCAAATGGACGCCGTCAAAACCCAACGCATCGTGGTGAACGCCAGCGCCCGCCCTCGGTGCGCAAGACCAGCAACACCATCAACCTCACCGCGCGCCACATCGAACTCGACCGCACCGCCAACAACTACAAACTGCGCACCACCGCGCCGAACAGCCCGCGCGTCAAAAATGGAAGTCGAACGCAGCAAAAACCGACCTCAACGCCGACTACCGCATCCAATACGGCGAACAGCGCTCGCACATCGGCCTGCACAATACGGGCGCGACAGCCACAACGCCGAGCGCTTCGCCCTCACCCCGCAAGGCGCGCGCGCAACGCCTACCGCTTCGCCGACATCCACAGCGACCACTACCACCTCTACTACGACCACTACTGGAACATCACCCCGAGCACCAAATCAGCGGCGGCTCTCAGCTACGACCGCCCTGACCGCGGACGTGAAAAAGAAAACACCCCGTCAAAAATCGGCGAACAAAAAACTTCCCCGCGCCGAAACCAACTCTGGCAGCAATACTACGGCGCAGCGCTGAATGGCAAACGCACCACCAGCGGCGTTGGCGCAGCCCTTGCCTACGAGTTTCGCCCCGAGCGAGCGGCAAAAATACCGCATAGGCGTAGACAGCCGCATCCGCCAGCCGGACAACCCGAGCGCTTCACCTCACTGCCCGGGCAAAACGGCATGGGCTGGATCGGCAACCCCTACCTCAAACCCGAACGCCACAACCGCATCGCCATCAGCGGCAGCTGGCAGGGGTGACGGCTGGCGCGACTACGGCAAAGTACGCAACGGCGACCTTGCCGGCGCCTGGCAATCGAAGCCGCCGCCGACTACGACAAAGTGCACGACTTCATCACCCTACGACCGCGCGCGGGCAAAAACAGCATCCACAAAAGACGACGGCAATATCATCAGCCGCAACACCAACGCCACCCTCATCGGCGCCGAAATCAGCGCGGCCAAAAGCCCGGACCGGCAACCTCGCCACCCGCGGCAAAGTGCGCTACCAATACGGCGAAAACAACGGCGACCACCGCCCGCTCTCACAACGTGCGCCCGCTCAGCGCCGGACCTGCGCGCTCGACTGGCAGGACTACGCCGCTTCGGCAGCTACAACGTCGGCGCCAACCCTGCACTACGCGCACAAAAAGCACGCGGCTGGACAGCGACAAACCAAAGGCCTCTGGCTCGACAACCCGCTGCACTACCAGAGCTACGCCACGGTGAACCTCTACGCCAGCCTGCAAACGCGCGACCGCTTCGCCGTCAGCCTCGGCATCGACAACCCTTGACCGCAAATACCACGCCCACAACGAACAGCCGCACGTCGCCGCACTCAGCCCCCAGCCGCCGTCGCCGCGCCGGAACGCACCTACTGGCTGGGATTTAGCTTAACTGAAGCTCCCCGTGGGGAGGGCTAGCTGCTTTACAATTCAGTGACCAGCCCCTCTCCTGTGGGAGAGGTTGGGGTGAGGGCAGCAAACGATTGAAAAATCGAAATTTCATCTCGTATGGCATTGTCCACCCTCTCTCCCATCCCTCCCCGCTGCGGGCTTCACCCTGCAGGGAGGGTCAGTTCCCCTGAAAAGGCGAATGCCTTTTCAAGGGAACCAGAGGGTGTGATATGCGCACGACGGCATTCAACACGAATTGTAAACAGCCCCTAGGGTGCAGCAGACACGCCGCACAGCGACAAAAACCACGACCCATTTACATGCACCAACCCCGCTACCCGTATATAAACCAACCGAAACACACCATGAGCCAAAAACTGCCCCGAAGACGCCAACGGCTACGATCAAAATCACCATCGTCGTCCCCGGCCACAGCATCCTCCACCCAAAAGCGCCGCCGCACTCCTGCGCACCTTACTGCCAGATGACGCGCGCATCCTCATCATCGGCGCGGAACAGGCGCGGACACCTCGCCTCGCCCAACAAAACCCGGACTGGCAACAACCTGCGTCGAGCCGCTTGCCGAGATGCTCGACCGCGCCCGGCGACCGCCGCCCTGCCGCACATCACCCACCACCACGGCTACCTGCTGACCTGCCGCCGGACGAACCGTAAGGACGCCGCCCTCTGCCAACTCGTCAGCCACTTCATCCCGGAACGCGCCGCCAAAGCCCAACTCTTGCGCGACATCGCCGCCCGCCTGAAACCCGGCGGCTACCTCATCCAAACCGACATCATCGAGGCGACGAACCGCCCGCACTCATCCACTTCGCCCGCGCGCAGGGCATGCCGCCGGAAGGCGCGCCGCTGATGGAAAAACGCTTCAGCGAAGACATACACCCGCTTGCCATTGAAGACCTCCTGCCTCGCCACCGAAACGGCTACCGCGTGCAGAAAACCTACTTCCGCACTCTCACCATCTGCGGCTGGCTGCTGCAACGCACAGCGTAGGGTGGTCTTGACCCACCAAACCTATTTACATACACGAACCCCGCTATTGCGTAGTGTGAGCCCACCGAGAGTTTCCAGGCGCGCTGTCGAAGGCAGTACGCAGTTGTACGGCGAGACAGCGCAACACCGTATGAAACTCCTCGGTGAAAGGCTATAGACCAATCACCCACAACCGGAGCATAACCACGACCATGAACTCACCCGTCGCCGCTTCCTGCAAATCAGCGCCGCGACTGCTGCCGCCAGCGCCAGCCGCTGCGCGCCGCCGAACCTTTCACCCTGTGGGGCCGCCCGTCACCCCGACCGTACTGCTCGGCGGTCGCCGCAGAAATGGGCGAAGCGCGCAAACATCCGCCCGTTTACCGTCAAAAAGCTGGCAAAGCCCGGACCATGCTGCGCGCCGGGACTGCTCAACAAAAGCATCGAAATCAGCATCGTGCCGAGCTACGTCGCCGCCAACCTGCGCGCGCAAAGGCCAGCCGGTACTCCTGCACAACATCATGACGCGCGGCCTGCTGCGCAGTCGAGCAAAGCAGGCACCATCAGCGACCCTCGGTGGCCTTGCCGAGCACCTCGTCATGCCCTTCAAAAACGACATGCCGGATATCGTCCTGCAAATACTCGCCAAAAACACGGCATTAACCTCGAAAAGCGCATCACCTACACCGCCACCGCCGGAAGCCGTCACGCTCTTCCTGCAAAAGACTACCTGAACGCGCTCCTGCGAACCGCTCGCCAGCGCCTCCATCCCTCAAAGGCAAACAAGAAGGCGTGAACGTGGAGCGCAGCTTCTCCCTCGACAAAATCTGGAGCGAAACCTTTAACACCGCCAAAGGCGGCATCGCCCAAGCGGGGCTGATGGTGTCGGAGACGGCCGCCAAAGAACACGCCGACTTCCTCGCCGCGCTGGACAAAGACCTGCTCGCGGCGGTAGATTGGGTCGCGAACAACGGCAAAAGCGCCGCGGAAATCGCCGCCAACTACATGCCCGCGCCTGTGCCGGCGCTGGAACGCGCCTTCCCGCACTCCGCCCTCTGCGCCATTCCCGGCGAAAGACATCGGCGACGAAATCCTGCAATTCCTCAACGAACTGCACCAGTTCAGCGAAAATCACCGGCGGCAAGGCCGTCGATGCCAGCCTGCTCGGCTAACCGCGCCTTCCTCACGCGCACACCGCCGCATCCGGCGGTTTTGCTTGCTGCCTTCAGCGTAGCAGCGCAAACGTCAGCCCCAGCGGCAGCACCCCGCCGATAACCAAGACCAGCAACCACGTCAGCAGGCTGTCGCCCACCCGGCGCAGCAGCAGGAAATAGCCCCAGGCATAGCTCGCGATAATGGCAAGCGCCATCGGGCCGTGATAACCAAAAAGCCATAACGTCAATGCCCGTAAAAAGCAGCGCCCAAAACCACGCCGGGCCGCCGCTGTCCTGGATTTTTGCCGATGGCCATCAAAATCGCGATTTCCAGCATATCGTCCTCCCAAACAAAACGGGGCAGGTGGCTTGCGACCGCCCTGCCTCGCATCTACCGATACAAAATCGAGTTACGAATGACTCCGCGCTGCGGCAGGTGGTTTCGACCTTTGTTGCCGTACGGGGTCGGTAAAAGGCGAAAGAATGCCTCGCTGCCCTTCTGGTGCTCATTCGTGCCGCGGCCAAAGAGGCCGTTGTTGCTGACGTAGCGCTCGCCGAGCGGCGACGGCATTGATGAGCAGCGGCAGTTTTTGTCGTCCAGGCGCAGTTCAATCTGGTTCACGCTCAAATTGCGGATGTTGACGCCCAGGCCGTTTTCGCAGTCAAAATGCGTGGCGCCGCCTGCTTGCGGCATCGGCGCGAGGGCCGGATAGTTGTTCGCAGGCGGATTAGGCACCGGCGTGTTTGGCACGCTGCTGTTGTTATTGCCGCCGCTGACACAGGCGGTCAAACCCAAAGCGACGAATGCCGGAAGAAAGAAAGTTGCACGTTTCATGAAAGCTCCTGTTGTTGAAATCAGCCGCACCAGGCGGCGACGCGCGCATCATAATGGAGCGCTCGGCGCCGCTCGCATAATTTTTGGCAAGTTTACTCATTTGGCAAGCACGCACGTCGCAATGGCTGTTTTTATACTGCGCGCCGCAGTCGCTCATGGCTGTGTGCTTTTCTTTCCAACTTCAGGAGTTTTTTATGAAAATCTGGATTCCCGCCGCAGCTGCCACTTTGGCACTCGCTTTTTCGGCGACCGCTTCCGCTGCCGGTGGCACGGTTTCTTATCAGTGCCAGAACAATAAAAAGATCAGCGTCAATTACGTTTTTAATAAGCAAGGCGTCCCGACACAGAGCCACGGCAACGCTCAAGGTGAAAAACGCCTGATGAAATATGATTTGAACCGCTCTGATAACGTCGATACTTACTTTCAAGGACAAGAGCGGCTTCAATATCAGCGCATCCAATATGGATGCCAGCAATTTCCGCGAAGCACCGATCATGATTTTTCTCGCCGGACAGCGAAATTCTTTATAATGATTGCAATCCGGTAGCACAGCAATCATCCGAGTCGCAGCAAGCCAAAATGCGGGAAAAATCACCAAAAACCGGCAGCGTTTTCTCTATATGTGCCTCGAACGAGCGCCGCCTGAAAGTCGAATTATGCATTTTAATGACGCGGGCGTGCCGGTCAAGGCCGAAGCGATTTTGAATGGCAGCAAACGCACCCTGCAATACGATTTGAACCGCTCCGGTGATCAAGATGTGTATTTCAGGATAGCGCAGGCTATAACTCAGCACTTCCTATATGGATGCCAATAATTTCCGTCAGAATGCCGTGATGGTGATGAATCCGAACAGCGAATTTCTGTATAAAGATTGCGCGCCGATGAATTAGTTGGCTCGCACGTATAAAAGCCCGCATCATGCGGGCTTTTTGATGCGCGCGTTATTTGCCGCGCGGTCGCCGTCGGCGCTTTGGCTGCGTCCAGCGCCGGGCTTTGACGCCGTATTCGTTCAGGCCGCCGCCCATGGTGATGTAGAGGTCCACGTTGTTGAGGAGGATTTGCAGCTCGGTGGCCAGCGGCCCTGATCGCTGGCATAGCTTTCGCGTTGGGCGTCCAGGGCGGTTCAGCGCGGTGCTGATGCCCGCTTCGAAGCGCAGGTTTTCGAGACGCAGGCGCTCGCTCACCGCCTTGTTGCCGCGTACTTGTGCCGCGTATTGTTCGGCAAGTGTCTGCCGCGCGGCAAGGCGTCGGCGACTTCGTAGAAGGCGCTCTGCACGTTGTGCTTTGGTAGGTTTCGATGAGGATTTTTGTTGCGCTTCGGCGATGTCCACCGCGCGGTTCAGTTTGGCGCGGTTGAAGATGGGCAGGGTGATGCTCGGCATGATGCTCCAGCAGGTTCGGCGCCTTTGATCATTTGGTCGAGTTCGGGGCTGCTGTAGCCGATGTTGCCGGTGAGGCTGATGCTCAGGGTAGAGCGCCGCGCGCGCCGCGCCGATGTTGGCGTTGGCCGCTTTGAGTTGGTATTCGGCTTCGCGGATGTCCGGGCGGTTTTGCAGGACGGTGGCGGGGATGCCGCCCGGCAGGCAGCAGGTCGGCAAAGGCTTTTTGAGGTTGCCCGCAGCCGGCAGGGTTGAAAGCTGGCTCACCGGTTTGCCGACGAGGAGCGAGGGCGTTCAGCGCTTTTTGCCGGGCGCGTTCGGCTTCAGCAGAGCTGCTGCGCGCGCTTTCGATTTGGGTTTGGACGCCGCTCAAATCGCTTCGGTCATCAGCCCCGCGTCAAACTGGAGTTTGAGAGGCGATAGCTTTCCTGGCGGCTGTGCAGGGACTTCATCCGCCAGTTTTTTTGTGCTTCGGCGATGCGCGCCTGGTAGTAGGTTTTGGCAACGGCGGAGATGATGCTGAGGGTGGCGGCGTCGCGCGCTTCGAAGGTGGCGAGGTAGCGGTTCAGCGCCTGGTCGTTCAGTGGATTTGACGCGGCCGTAGAAGTCGAGTTCGAAACCGGCGCTGGCGAGGCTGAGGTTATGCACGGTGGCAACGCGCGCCTTGCCGGTGCTGGTGAGGTCGCGCGCGGTGCGGTTGCGGGTGATGCTGCCGTTGGCGGCGACGGTCGGCAGGTAGTCGGTTTGTTGGATGCCGTATTGTGCCCTGGGCGATTTCGATGTTGAGCGCGGCTTTTTTCAGGTCGTGGTTGTGGGCAAGCGCTGCTTCGATGAGCGCTTTGCAGTTGCGGGTCGCGGAAGTAGTCGCGCCAGCCGGTTTCGGCCGCGGTTTGTCCGCTGGCGTGGCCTTGTTCGTCGATGGCGACTTCCATCCAGTTTTTGCGGCAGGGCGGCTTCGGGCTGTTGGTAGCTCGGAGCGAGGCTGCATCCCGCCAGCATGAGGGCGAGCGGGATGGGTTTTAGCAGGTGTTTCATGGTGCTTTCCTTGTGGTCAGTAGGGCTGGTCTTCGGGTCGGGCGTATTTGTCGTGAACGCCGAGTTTGCCCAGGGAAGAGTTTGCGCACGATGACGAAGAAGATGGGGATCATCACCAGGCCGAGGAAGGTGCCGACGCTCATCCCCAGAAGACGGTGGTGCCGATGGCACGCTGGCTGGCGGAGCTGGCGCCGCTGGCAAAGTAGAGCGGCACGACGCCGAGGATGAAGTGCGAGCGAGGTCATGATGATCGGGCGGAAGCGCAGGTGGGCGGCGGCAAGCGCGGCCTGGATGCGGGTTCTGCCGCCTTCTTGCAGGTCTTTGGCGAATTCGATGATGAGGATGGCGTTTTTCGCGGTCAGCCCCATCACGGTAACCAGAGCCGATGACGAAAGTAGGTGTCGTTGCCGAAAGGTTTCGGCGTTGCGCGCGGCTTGCAGGCCCGCCGAACATCGCCGCCATGAAGACGTTGAACGAGCTTCTGCCCATGACGCCAGCGGAGACGCCGAAGAAGCCGAGCGGCAGGGACGAGCAGCACGGCAAACGGTATTGACCAGCTTTCATCAGAGCCGCCAGGCAGAGGAATACCGCGAGCAGTGTGAAGCTGTAGACGTAGAGCTGCTGGTTGCCGGCGCGTTCTTGTTCGAGCGAGAGTCCCGACCATTCGATGCCAAATCCGGCGGCAGTTGTGCGCGAGTTCTTGCATGGTTTTCATGGCGTCGCCGGAGCTTTTGCCTTTGTGCCGCGTTGCCGCCGATTTTCATCGCCGGGTAGCCGTTGTAGCGCACGGCCTGCATCGCGCCGTTTTCCCCAGCTGAGGTTGGCGTGATGCTGCCGAGCGGTACTTGGCCACCGCTGCGGTTAGGGGATGTTCAGCGCCAGCAGGGTCTTGCGGCTGCATGCGCGCGGCGGCGTCGCGGACTGGACGGTGACGCGCTGCAGGCGGCGCTTGCTGGGGAAGTCGTTGATGTAGGCGGAGCCGAAGTTGGTGCCGATGGTGCTGGCGATGGAGGAGATGTCCACGCCTTGCGCGTAGGCGGCGTCGCGGTTGATGTCCAGCCGCAGTTGTGGCGCGTCTTCCATGCCGTCCGGGCGTACCTGGGTGACTTGGTCGGTTTTTGTGCCGCCATGCCGAGCAGTTGGTTGCGCGCGGCGAGCAGCGCTTCGTGACCGGCGTTGCCGCGGTCTTCCAGCATGAGGTTGAAGCCGTTGGAGACGCCGAGCGAGGGGATGGGCGGCGGGCTCAGGGGCGATGATGGTGGCGTCGCTGATGCCCGCGAACATGCCGATGAGGCGGCCGCCGAGTGCTTTCGCGCTTTTGGTTGGGTAGCGGGCGCTCTTTCCAGTCTTTCAGGGTGATGAAGGAGAGTCCCATGTTCTGTCCCTGACCGCTGAAGCTGAAGCCCTGGACGGCGACGATGTTTTCGACTTCCGGCTGTTGTTTTCAGGATGGCTTCCATCTCCTTGATTTTTCGATGGTGCGCTCGGCGGTGGCGCTGGCGGGCAGCTGGATGCTGGCGATGATGTAGCCTTGGTCTTCGTTGAGCAGGGAAGTCGGTCGGCAGGCGGTTGTAGATGTACACCGCGCCGGCGGTGATGGCGAGGTACACCACGAACATCGCATAGCTGATGCGGATGAATTTGGCGACGGTGGCTTCGTAGGCATGGGTGAAGAATTTGACCATGCGGTTGAACCAGCCGAAGAAGCCGCGTTTTTCGTGGTGGTCGTCGCGTACCGGTTTGAGCAGGTGGCGCAGAGCGCAGGGGTGAGCGTCAGCGCCAGAAAGCCGGAGAAGCCGATGGAGCTCGCCATGACGAGGGCGAACTGGCGGTAGATGTTACCGGTCGCGCCGCTGAAGAAGCGACATCGGCACGAAGACGACGATGTTCACCAGGGTGATGCCGACGATGGCGCTCGATATTTGTCCCATGCTTTTTGCGCGTCGCCTGGTAGGGGTGAGTTTTTCTTCGGGCCATCAGGCGTTCGACGTTTTCGACGACGACGATGGCGTCATCCACCACAATCCCGATAACCAAGACCATCGCGAACATGGTGAGCACGTTGATACTCATGCCCAGCGGGCTCATTAGCGCGACCGCGCCCAACAGCGAGACGGGGACGACGATGGTCGGGATGAGGGTGTAGCGCAGGTTTTGCAGGAAGAGGAACATGACGATGAAGACCAGCACCATCGCCTCCAACCAGGGTATGCAGTACTTGGTTGATGGAGAGGTTGACGAAGGTGGAGCTGTCATACGGCGATGACCAGGCGAGGCCTTCCGGAGTATTGCGCCAGTTCGTTCATGCGCGCCTTGACGGCCTTGGCGACGGCGACGGCGTTACCGTCGTTGGAGAGCTGCACCGCCATGCCGGTACTGGCCTCGTCCGTTCAGGCGGAGCGAGGTGGCGTAGGTTTGCTGGCCGATTTCGATGCGGGCAACGTCTTTCAGGGCGCACGGTGGCGCCGCCTTCGGTGCTTTTCAGCACGATGTTTTCAAAGTCGGCGACGCTCGCTGAGTTGGCCGGGGATGTTGATGGTGGCGGAAAGGTTTCGTCCGGCGATCGCAGGCAGGGCGCCGATGCTGCCCTGCCGGATTTTGCCGGTTTTGTGCGGCAATGGCGGCGGAGACGTCGGCGGCGGTCAGGTCGTAGCCACGCAGTTTTTCCGGGCTGAGCCAGATGCGCATCGAGGCTTCGGAGCCGAATTGTTGTACGCCGCCAACGCCCTCACATGCGTGCAGTTCGGGGATGACGTTGCGCACCGCATAGTCGCTCGCGTCCTCTACCGTCAGGCTGGAGCCTCTTTGACGCTGAGGGTGACTACCGCGAGGAAGCCGGTGGAGGATTTGGAAACGGTGATGCCGTTTTGTGACCGAGGACGGCAGGCGCGAGGTGACTTTGAGAGGTTGTTCTGCACGTTCACCTGCATGATGTCTTCATCCGTGCCGGTGGCGAAGGTCAGCTCCAGCGTGCCGGTGCCGTTGGCCATCGCGGTCGCGGTCATATAATCGAGGCCAGTCAATGCCGTTCATCCCGCGTTCGATGACGGACAACACCGATTCTTCGATGGTGGCGGCGCTCGCGCCGGGATAAGCGACGCTCAGGCGGATGGTCGGCGCGCCGACGTTCGGGTATTGCTCCACCGGCAGGCGGTTGAGCGAAAGCAGGCCGCCGAGGATGATAAAAATCGCGACGACCCAGGCAAAAGACCGGACGGTCAATAAAAATCTGGACATGCTTCCCCGGATTAGTGCGCGCTGGCAGGGTTTGGCTGCATCATGCAGGCTTTGCCGTCCGCCGCTTTGCAGGTGCTGCCGCTTGCGGCTGTGCCGCAGGCTGGCCATCGGACGTGACTACGACCGGCGTGATATGCGTCGCGCCACCCATCAACTGCGACAGGGTGTCAATCATTACCCGCTCGCCCGGCTTGAGGCCGTCGGTGATAATCCATTGATTTTGCGTACCGGCAATCTTCACCTCGCGCGGCGCGAACGAGCCGTCTTCGGCGACCACGCGCAGGGTGTCGGTCTTGCCACGGGTAACCGCGGCTTGCGGCACGAGGTAGGCGTTATGGAACTGGCTTTGCGGGATGTCGGCGCGCGACGGCCAGCCCGGCAGCAGGAGCAGGCCGTCGGGTTCGGCACCTCGGCGCGCAGCAACAGTCTCGCCGGTGCTGGCATCGACCGTCTGGTCAGCAAAAAGCATCCGCCCCTTGTGCGGTAGGGCGTGCCGTCATCCAGGGTAATCTGCACGGTGAAAATCAACGCCTTTGAGCGCGCCGGACTGGAACTCCTTTTTATGCGCATCAAATTGGCGGCAGACTGGGTGATGTTCACATAAAGCGGGTCAAGCTGCTGAATCTTCGCCATATTGGCGGTGCTGCCGGGGGCGACCAGCGCGCCTTCTGGAAACATTCGACTTTGCCGATGACGCCGGAAATCGGCGCCAGCACCTTTGGCGTACTGCATTGATTTCCGCCTGCTTGATCGCCGCTTCCGCGACCATGATATTGGCGGAGGCGACCTTCACCTCAGTCAGCGCCTGATCATAAGTCTGGCGCGACACCGCTTTCTCCTTGACCAGCGGCGCGTAGCGGTTGGCGGTACTTTGCGCCAACGCCTTGTTGGCCTGCGCCAGCGACAGCTGCGCCTTCGCCGACTGCAAATCGCCTGATAAACCGCATCATCAATCTGATAGAGCTGCTGCCCGGCGCGCACCAGCGAGCCTTCCTCAAACAGTCGCTTCTGCACGATGCACCACCTGCGGCTGAATCACGCCTCACGCGAGGCTCCAGACGCGCCGGCAGATTTCTCGGTAACGATGACCGTCTGCGGCTTGACGACGATGACCTTTCGCCGGCGGCGGTTTCTGCTGTTGCTCGCGGCGGCGGGCGGCGGCGCTTTTCGCCTCCTTCTTCTCGCCGCCTCTTCTCTTGCGCCACAGCGGGCGAGCAGCGTTGCCGCAAACATGGCAACCACCAGATATCTGCACACGAATCTCCATCATGATTTCCTCATTAAACTGCTAGAAAGAACCGTGCATTATATACAGCGCTGTATGTAAGTCCAGAAACCTTGCTATACTGCGCCGCTCGCAGAAAACCCTTTGCTAATCATGCGCCAGAACCAAAGCCGAAGCCGAACAAACCCGAAACGACATCCTGAAAGCCGCCCTCATCCTCTTTGACGAACAAGGCTACGCCCAGACCTCGCTGAGCAACATCGCGCGCAAAGCCAAAAGTCACCCGCGGCGCCATCTATTGGCATTTTGAAAACAAAGAAGAAATACTCGCCGCGCTGGCGCAGGCGCACTCACCGAACTAAACAGCCAAATTAACGCCGCCATTGCCGCCCCCGACACCCTGGCAGAATCTCGCCGACAATTTCATCGCCTATTTCCGCGGACTGCTAAAAATCCCGATCAGCTTGCGCTTCTGCCGCATTTTCAACCAACACGGCAGAATTCCGGCGCTGGAAAAACTCTATCGCGACTACACGGCACCATGGCGAAGCGCAAAGCCGCGAAGCGGTAACACGCGGCAAAGAAAACGGAGAGCTGCGCCGTGACGCTGACCCCGAATACCTCTACTTCTATTTAATGATGAGTATTCACCGGCTTAGTGGAACTCTGCCTCTCGACCAGCCCGACGCGCCGCATCTCGCCCAATACTGCGAACGTATCATCCGTGACACCATCGCGCTCATGCAGACCTTATAAAGGCATCGCTGCATCGCCAGACGACAGCATTCCCTAACCACAAATCGTGCACAAACCATTTGCCAACGGCCCTGCCCGCCCCTACACTAGCGCCTCAACCACCCGCAGCGGATGCCCACCCACCCCATCGATCAAACGCCTCCTGCCTTTCTCGCCGTCATCTGGCTCATCATCGCCATCCTTGCGCTGTCGTTCCTCGCGCCGCAAATTGACGCACAACTGCACGCCTTCTTCGATAGCGCCGAAGCTACATCGCCTGCGCGCAAACGGCATCGACCCGCAACTTGACAACTACCAACGCGGCGACTCAGCAGCCAGGCGGACATCCACGTCAACATCCGCGCCTACGAGGGCCAGCCGACCTGGTACCGCACCACCCTGCACGCACGCATCAACCACGCGCCACTTTTCAACAGCGGCATCAACCTCATCAGCGCCACATCTCACCAACAGCGACAGCGACGGCCGCTGCGCCCCCTACCCTGCCGGACGGTCACCTGCGCCTGCAAACCCGCATCGCCATCTTGGGACAAATCCACCAACTCATCCGCATCGAACCCAGAACTCACCACCAACCTTAACAGCGACGGCCTGCGCCTGAGCTGGCACAGCCACATCCGCACGCCTGACCGTAGGCAACGGCGAATGGCTGCTCGGCAAACAACAATGGCTGGAAGGTACGCTACCGCCTGGAGCTCGCACGCAGCAGCGGCACCTACCGCAACGACGGCGAAGCCCTGCACCCTCAGCGCGGCGCAACTCAACCTCACCCGCTCGCGACATCAGCACCAGCGACCAGCAGGACACCACCTCTACAACCTGCAAGGCACGCTGACCCGCGCCGAACAGCGCTACAACATCGAAGACATCACCTTCAAAAACAAAAACCAGCTACGGCAAACCGACCAGCCAGCGCTTTACAACACAGCACCATCACCGCGCGCACCACTCGCAGAAACGGCAGCCTGCGCAACCTCGAAGCGCAAACCAGCCCGACCTTTGAACTACCGTCGCCAAAGCGCTGAAACGGCGACCGCCTCTACCTCTCGCTCCAACAAGAAGCGGACGGCAACCGCCTCATCATCACCAGCAACCGCGAACAAACCACGCACATCAGCGGCAGCCTGCTCTTCCTGCTCTTGTTCCCGCCGCCGTACAACATCGCCTAACTCAACGGCACCCGCGGCGAGTTCCGCCTCTACGGCGAATACGCGACGCGACAGCGGCCTCCTGCCCGTCCTCATGCTGGCGCTGGGCAAAGACCGCCTGCCTGCCAGCGTGAAGGCGACTACCTGCTAAATGGACGTCATCGGCAACGAAGTGCGCGTCAATGGCAAAAACCCCTGCTAACGCTGCACTATTGCCCGCTGAGAACAAAACGCCCCTTGCGGGGCGTTTCTCTCCATCGCACAACAGCTATCAAGCCACCTAAAAAAGCAATAAAAATTGCCGCCATAATCGCCGCAATCAGCGCCATAAATGAACATCGGAATGGCGGTCTTCTTGATAATCGCGCCTTCCCTGATTCTGCACATCAAGCACCGAACAGACGGCTAAATATTGTTGATGCACACCATATTGCCCATGGCGCCACCGACGGATTGCAAAGCGAGAACCGTATCGGTCGGCAAATGCACCTGGGTCGCGATGCTGTGCTGAATACCGCCGAAGGTCAAGTTGGAAACCGTATTCGAGCCGGAGAAGAATGCACCGATAGCACCGAGATAGGAGGCGAAATAGGCTCAATTCATTGCCGGCGATTTGCGCGAGCTGTTGCCAATTGTCTTCACCATCGAATTATCGCCGCCGACCATCATGAATTTCACCATCACGAGTGCGCCGAAAAGCGCCAACAATGGCTTAATGGTTTGCCCCAGCGTGGTGTAATACACTCTGAAGCTGTCGCTGAAACTGACGCGGAAGAAAAATCAGCGACAGCCATACGGTAATAACAAACGGAATAAAGGCTGGCACATAGAGTGTTTTATAACTCTCGGAAACGCCTTGGCCAAAAATATTCTTGAAGCTCAAAAATCAGCGCGCGCTCACCTCAAAATCAAAAATACCGAAATTGATGGCAAAGAGCGGTGTTGCATCATTAAAGCAAACCTTTAATGCCCAGTTGCTGAATCCGGGTAACGATTAAAAATCAGCATCAGCAACCGCAAGCGGTGCCAATGCTTTTAATACTTGTCCGGTAGTGAGTTTTGCCTGTGCTTCCGCGCTTTCTGTTTTGGTAAGCCGACGACCTTTGTTGGCGAAGAAATACAGACAGCAGCAGACCGATACCGCCACCAACCAGCGACGGAATTCGTAATTCACCTGCGCCAGCAGCTAAATACGGAATCGTACACGCGAGAATGCTCAAATAAATAAAGCCGATATTCTTGCGTAGTTTCCGCAGGTCGTAATAAAGCGCAGTGCCAGCACCGGAATGATAAAACCCGGCGACAAAGTGAATCAGCCCGGTTTCCTTGCCAATGGCGAGAACATCCGCGTCCTCAAAATGCCGCTTCTTCAACTCGCCAAAGCCGAAACCACGTCGGCGTTCCGACCGCACCAAACGACACCGGCACCGGAGTTCCATATCAGCGCAAAATACCGCAACCTGCATCGGTTTGAAGCCTCGAGGCCAACGAGAATTGGCGCGGCAATCGCCGCCGGCGTGCTGACCACTCGCGCCTCTCAATCATGAGAGGCAAAACGCCCGAGCCGATAATCATCAACTGCGCCACCGGATTTGGGATTGATGATTGCCGTAGCCATTGGCGAGATGACATTGATGCAGCGGTCGCTTCCATCTGCGGTTAAAGAAAATCGCGCCAAAAAGTGACGGTAATTGGCGTTAAAGTCGCCACCACGCCCGCTGCCGCATTGGCATTGAGCATCATAAATCATTCTTGAAATATCCCAACAGATAAATGAAAAAGCGCGACGCCTGGCTAAAGGCGATATAAGACAACGCTGTTTTTCTTGACCATCAGCCAGATGAGACGCACAACCGGAAAAATGCTGAGAAACCAGCGGCAACTGTTGATTGAATGCTTCCATAAAATCTCGCTCAAAACAGACGGGCAGCCATGCCGCCCGCCATAAATCAATAAGTACCCGGAACGAGGATTTTCCTTGCCGACCTTTTTAATATCGGTACTGGCGCGAAAGCCATCGTCGTATCCATCTCGTGTAGAAATTTCCAGCAGCGGCGTACGCCGTCCTCGCCATACGCGCCGAGGCCATAAAGGAAGGACTTGCCAATCATCGTGCCTTTTGCCCAGCGCGATACATGTTCAGAATGTCTGACCGCTGACGATACCGCTATCCAGCCATACTTCAATTTGGCTGCCAACCGCAGAAACAATATCCGGCAACACCTTAATGGTGAAAGCGCGCCATCCAATTGACGGCCACCGTGGTTGCTGGAAACAATCAAAGGCATCCGCGCCGGATTTCGCCGCCTTCTCCGCATCATCCGTGGTCGCTGATGCCTTTGATAATGAGCTTGACGCCCCACGGGTCTTTGATGCGCGCCACATCATCCGAAGAAAGACGCGGATCGAATTGCTCGCTCGTCCAGGGAAGAAAGCGAGGACAAATCGGAAACATATTTTGCATGGCCGACAATATTGCTAAAAGGTACGGCGCTTGGTGTGCAAGCATATGCCAGCACCATTGCGGGCGCAGCGCGAGATCCATCATATTGAGCAATGTCGGTTTCGGCGGCGCGGAAAGGCCGTTTTTAATATCGCGGTGGCGCTGGCCGAGTACCTGCAAATCGGCCGTCAAAATCAGCGCCGAGCAATTCGCCGCTTTCGCCCGCTTGATGAGGGTCTTCCACAAATTCGCGGTCACGCATCACATACAGCTGGAACCAGAACGGCTTGCTGGTGATCTGGCCGCCACATCCTCAATCGAACAAATGGACATGGTGGAAAGCGAAAACGGCACGCCGAATTCTCCGCCGCTTTCGCCGCGAGAATCTCGCCATCGGCATACACCATGCCGGTAAAACCGGTAGCGATAGCGACCGGCATTTTTACCGTCTCGCCAATCATCGTCGTCTCCAGCGTGCGGTTAGGTCATATCGACCAGCAGCGCTGCTGGAAATTTGATGGGGTCAAAATCGCGGGTGTTGTGGTGCAGCGTACTCTCCGTCCATGAACCGGAACGCACATAATCAAAAACATCTTCGGCACCTTGCGACGCGCTACGCGGCGCAAATCCTCGATATTGGTCATCTTGCTCAAATCACGAGCCTAACTATCCTCGAAAATTATTTAAGACCGCCGCCAGCGCGACGACCGCGTGGCGGTATAAAAGAAACCCGCGGATTTTAAGCGACAACTGTTATCAATGATGCTTTAAAGTCGTGTGCTACTATAGGTTTGACATAGAGTTATGAGAATATGCCTTGATGCAGCGCAAGCGACAGAAAATTGCTCCCATTGGAAAAATATGAAAGGTAGATAGCAGGATGATAGTACCTATATGTCGCAATAGAATATCCCGACAATTACTAGTCCTCACCAACCACAAAAATAGCCATTGCACCAGCAATCAAGAGATGTATTTCCGTTCTGTAATTCTGTCGTTATAAAAATTCCATGATAAATTCGCACCGAATCAAAATTTTTGCTGGAGACTCAAGTGCGATATAAAATTTAATAAATCCATCAAGGAACATAAGCCCGCCCGCAAAAATATTGACAACCGGATTTATCTGAGGACTTGTTGCAGGGACTCTTTTTAGTTGTCTTTGTTCTCTTTCCCCGAAAGGATATGGAATTCAAAACGATGTTTGAGCTTTGATCAGCAAAGGGGATATGATTTATGTCAAAGACAGTTCAAAGGGGTACCGAGCCGGGTATCGCGAACGGACTCGGCTGAAGTCAAAAAGCAGTATCCGTCTTCCATCCGCATGACTATCGTGATAAATGATATGGTACTGCCAATGCTATTTCAGCCCTGTTATAGCCGGGACTACTTTAATAATCCGCCAGGGAAGCAGGATTCCCGATGATCTGCAAGAAATCGCCGCACCGCCATAATAGAAAGCATAGAGTCTTACAGACTAACAGACAACGATATTGCGTAGTCAGCAAAATGCGCTATTTGGGAGAAGCTTATGATATAAACGCGTTATATAATGGCGCGGCAAGATATTTTCTAGAAGACACGCGTTTAAAAAGATATTGAACCTATTCAATATGTATTATCTAGAATAATAGCCTATTCTATTTTTATTATGTCTTCTTTTTCAACTATTCTTTCAAAATTTAGTCAATCTTAGAGAGAGATAGGAATTTTAAAATGCTTATTTCAACATCTATATATGTCTTGCACGACGAGACAAATTGATTCTATGTCGTCAATTCTGTTGTTGGCGCTATTGTCAGCTATAGATCATTCAAGTGACAAACATTCGCTTGATTCTTTTATGATCTTACAAAATAGTCTGTATCATATCAACTATTATTTTGGATGATACCGCTAATGGATAGACGTTATATATATGGACAAAATCTATAAAACTGATAGATAAGGGTATGGATACTATAATTATTAGTGTTTTTAGCATTATTATACTTGCCATAGACAATAGTTCTCAACAAACGAGAATTATGATATCCCATAAAAATTGTAGCAACAAAAGATAAATATATAGAAATCAGCTGATATCTGTACCCAGCCAGATTAGGCGAAGTGCAGGAGGTCATTCTTAACGTCGTCCCTGCATTATAATGGGAGACTTTCGGTGCCCCTGCCCAAGAAAACCTGTACAATGATCAGGTTTACCAGATAAAAGATCAGGTTGGTGACGCAATAATACGCATTGCGGACGGAAAATCAAAAAGACATTTTTATTAAGGTGTGCGTTATTGCCGAATGGTGAAATGGAACATCTTTCCAAAAGATGAATCTCATTGAAGTCCTAAACAAAGGGTAGACTAATGTCGAGCATTGCTTGTAAAACACCTAAAGAATACCATACATGGGCGTGAAGAATATTCCTGAATTTTGCAAATAGCGGAGACAAGTGGTGCTAATAATGGATTATCTACTACAGAAGCTATAATCAAGCAAATCTCGTACCCCTGATGGAATGGTAATGGCTGCACTTTGTGTCGTTCAGGCCATAAATACGGTGAAGATATAGAACAACTCGCAACTTATTATAATGGAAACAAAGAGTTATCATTTTAGATTGGGAGCTCCCGCAATATTAGGAGGTGTTAAGTCGTTCTTTCAGGCTTCGCTAAAGCTGTAGATGGAGACTTTTACTCATCCCCTTAAAATGATGCTGAAATTGGCGATTTTAACTGGCGCAGCAGATGATCTTAGCATTCGTACCTGGCGGACAGCCATTACGTGCTTAATCATAACGGTTGACTCATTGATTTTATAACATATATAGATATGCAACCGGAAAGTCTGATTACCTTTGAAAGTTAGTTGAAGGCTCTCATTATGATGCTCTTAATACAGTTTATGGATAATAACTCAAACTCATTATTCGACAAGACAAACGATGATAACTTATTTTTAGGCGTGAGCGGTGATTCCGTTGCTCGCTGGATTTTAATGCGCTATTTAGGGGCATGGTAAAGGGCATATAGTTGAACCTTTCCAAATATCAAGATTATTTAAACATTATATAATGGTTATAAAGATGAAGCGGGTATTCAAAGATGGTGCCACCAAGAACTACATTTTATTCTATTAAACACTGATATCAACACACACTTGATACATTTAAAATTCGAACGAGATTCTGGCAATGAGAATATGGCAAAAGTGTATAATTTATGCATTAGAAGGCTTAAAATCCTTTAGCTTTGAAAAACCCTTCTCAAAATATTTCAATTTTATATAATTTTTATTGAGCCACAAAATTATTCTGACGAGATGGATTCTTGCTCGCTCTTGGATGTTATTAGAATCAGTTGTCTATGGCTTCAACTAACCGACAAGATGGAGCATTTGCTGCAGTAACCATTTTGATATTGTCCAGAGCAAAATAGCACTCTACAATATTCGATTAAAAATGCACGCTCTCTATTTAATGTAGAAGATGACGCATAATTTTCGACAGGGGTTCGTGATTCCTGAAACATCAAATAGTGCACTGGAATATCGGATTGTATTTAAAACCAATAATCAAGTGGTTGAAGGTAGTAACTAGCAGTGACTGGCTGTTTGGTTTCCTAGATAATGACGTATTTCACGCAGATGCTGGCAATGACAAAATTTTCGCGCTGAAGATGGAGATGATGAGATAACTGGCGGTTCAGGTCGCAAACCTGCCTTTCAATGGTGGTAAAGGTCGCGATTTTATCTACGCCAATACCGCTGATGGTGATTTTATTGACACGATCATTGATAGTGGTAGCAGGACAACTTATTATTGATGGCGAATCCTGCTTGGCCATTTCTTTGATCCTAAAGCGGGGTAATAAATGCTTGGACAGCAAAATTGAAAATTATGACTGGCAGGTGTGCTACTGATAATGGCGATCTGATCCTCAATACTTTGCAAAGGGTATCTACCGTATTACGATTCCCGGCTAGGAAAGCAATGGTAATAATAGCCGGCGAAATTATTTCTTTACGGGTACAATTCAATTGATCCTTCTCAAATATGACTCTATTGGGTAATTAGCGCACTAAGATTTTGGATGAAACATACACCGCCCGTCGACAAAAAATACTATGGACAATATGACTGGAATCATTGGTACATCTTTGCAATCCTAATGGTGCAATGTGCACACTGTACGGATGTTGCTGAAAAGATTTTGATGATGTTATTGATGGCGTACCAAGAAAAATGATCTGAAAATTTACGGATTCTGTGGCGACGATGCTTTGAGCGGTAGCGAAGGCAACGACTATGTTATGGTGTGAGAAAGGACGCGATTTGATCGTAGGTGCTGTGGCGGTCAGAGACATGCTTGATGGAGGAGCGGACGATGACTTTATTTCTCCAATAGCCATATGTATGTTTCTGAGCGCCTGCTTCCTGACGAGCGTTGGAAAATGCCTGATAATGGTACTGAAGAATTTTTGCGGGGCGAGGATGGGGCGTTTATCGGCGATTCTGCCGGACATTGGCGTGTCAGGTGTTTATCAACAAGCAGATGATAACGAGCTCTATGACGATAACCTTTTGGCGGTAGTGGAAATGACTGTGTGTATTGTAGCAATTCAGATTTTGATTTAGCGGTGATCGCAATTCAGATCTAAGTTTGCCGGAAATAAAGCAGCGTGGATCTGACCGGATTTATGGTCTTGGTGGAGGAGATAATATAGAAGGAAATGGCGGTGATGATGTTATTTATGGAGATGGCTAACCGTAATCAACATATGACATATGTGAATCCTAAAAATCGTGGGTTGGATATCATTGCGGGTGGTTATGGAAATGATGTCATCGTCGGCGGAGGCAATGATGACACAATTTATGCAGATGATGGCGATGATGGCGATGACCATTTTATATGGTGACCAAGGGAGTTGTGGATTATTCTGCAGCTCGAGGAGATTATCTACCCAATAATTTCTAAAGGTGGGATACTATTTTGGTGGCGCCGGTAGCGCAGTGACAGTAGCATGAGGCGGTGGCAATCGTGATGAGTTGCATGGCGGATTGGGAAATGACCGCACTTTTGGGGTGATTATGGTAATCCACAAGCAACATTAGCCGTTCTCTTTGGTAGAGAGTCACCAAATTTGGGGCGATTGAGGGGAATTGATGAGATCAATGGCGGTTACGATACAGATACTTTACATGGCGGTGCGCATGATGACATTCTGCGTGGCGGTGCAGGCATAGATTATCCTATGGTGATGGCGGAAACGATCAGATGTATGGTGATGGGAGATTATTGCCCACCAGAATTGAAGATATGGATTATATGGAAGGTGGTAATGGTAATGATGAAATGTTTGGCGGCAGCGGTAGCGATAGCACTACGAGGCAGGGACGGTGATGACTGGATCTATGGAAAAATTTAAGCTTCGATAAAAGGTGAAGATGGCATCAATCGCTTTTTGGTGATAAGGGAAGATAAGCTGCGAGGGCGAGTAATACAGATTATATCCATGGCGGCGAGTATTGATGATTTGGTAGGTTAGCGGGTGGTGATTATCTGTGTATGGGGAAGGAGAAACGATAAAATCTGGGATGAGGGACACGACTGCCTTGGTTAATCCATATGGAGTTACCGGCGATTGACCCTATGATATGGCGGTACGAAATGACTATCTCGACAGAGACGTGGTACAGACGATTACATGGTGGGCGAGGCAATGATATCAGTCCTGCACTGGGTTCTGGCGATGATGACCTTTTTCAGCGATGATGGCGACGATATGGTTTGCCTGGTGATGCCGGAAAGCGATAACGTCCGCATGGTGGCGATGGGGACCGATCTATTATGGAGACTGGCGGGAAGATACGGATGTTGTTCTTCCAAGCGATAGTGGTTCAGACTACCTCTGGTGGCCGTGGTAGCGATAAGATGTAGATGGCGGTTACGGCGATGATGAACTGCATGGCGATGAAGGCGATGACTTCCCGCTGCCAATGCAGGTGACATCATACTCGGGCGGAGAGGGGCACTGTGGGCTAAACGCCGTTAGTGGCGCTAATCGGCTCTACGGCGATGAAGGTAATGGCGTGCTTTGATAAGCGGCACAGGTGATGATTGATTTGGTGAGTTGGCCTGGGTAATGACGTCTATCCAATTTAAGCGTAACTGTGCGTGATATTGTTGATAACTGTGACCGTCTTAGGGACGAGACTGCTATATTCATTTCTTTGAAAGTAGCGCAATGAGTAGTGCTTTTGCGCATGATAATGATGACGATTATTCGTGCATTGGATGGTGTGAATCAGGTTACTGTACGCAAGCACTTCTCGGAGGCTGAACAGTGGCATGCCATTAATGGTAGCATCCGTTTTGCTGATGGCGACGCTTGGCGTCCTCCGCATCGCTCATGTGCAATCACGCACCAGAAGTCGTGCGTACCTCTCGATAATCTGGCGGTAAAAGCGGGTAGCGAAGTAAGCGGAAAAATTACGCGCGTGCGATTAGCGATCCCGGATAGCCCGGCAAACGCGTGCGCATCAATTAACGATGACGGACGGTATTCGCTTTACCGGATTGGCTGAAGTGATGCTGAAACGGGCGCGTTTGGCGGTCAGCGCCTACGGATAGTAGTTTGCTGAATCTACAGCTGACCGGCTGCAGATCATGCCGGCGCTCTGCTTTTGCGGATTTCACGCTGCGAGTTAATGCGGCACCGAAAGTGGCGCGTCCGCTCGATAATCACCGGGAAGTGGAAGACCGTGATTTTTCTTTCCCGTTGCCGCCAGATTGCGTTCACGGATCCGGAAAATGATCCGCTCAATTTGCAGTTGTGCAAAAGTAATGGTGAGGCTTTGCCCGGTTGGCTGCACATTTGACGCGCAGCAAAGCGGTGTGCGGTTTCCTGGGCGTGCGCCCGGTTGGCACGGTCCGGATGCTGCGCTTTTCACTGGTTGCTGATCAGTCGCTCGGCAATCAAAAGTCATGCGGAGTGCCTGCTCGCACTGACTGCGCCGCCGCAAACGTTCAAAATCGTCATGCGCATGGCGGCGCGATTTATGGCGAGGATGGCGGCGATCATTTTGATTGGCGGTAATTTTATTGACCGCATACACGGTGGTGACGGCGATGATTGTTTGAAAGGCCATTCGGTAATGATGTTCTGGATGGGTGGCAAGGGTAATGATCGTTTGCGCTGGGCGATTGGGGCAATGATGAATATTTTTATCGCGCTGGCGATGGTCATGACTCGATTCAGGATAGTCAGGGGTAAAAGATACGCTGATTCTGGATGGTATTCGTCCTTAGCGATACGCTGTTACGTGGTAAGGGACTTGGTTCCTGGGTTTACGCAGGACGTTGGTTCGATTGTGATTGAAAATCACGCGGGTGAGTGGTCGCGTAGACATTTCCGCTTTGCCGATACGGTACATTTGGATCATCGCGCGGTGGAGGGATTTGATGCGTGCGCCGTCTTGGCGCGTAATCATGGCGTGTTGATTTCCGCGCGTTGTCAAAATCCCCGCAGTTGCGGGGTTTTTATGCCGAAGTGGCCCTGCAGATATCCACCCACGTTTTGTTGTGCGAGTATCCGGGCTTGGGTCGTAGTATTCGATGATAACGGGGCGGTCGCTGGCGATGTGCTGTCCGGCAGCGAGGAACCATTCTTGCACAGGAGCCAGTCGTAAACGCTGTCAGGTCAGCCGAGGGGCCGCCGATGACGCAATACGGCGTAGCGCCCGCCCGCGATTTCTGCCCGCTTGGGCAGGGAGCCGCGCGCGTATTCGCGGCGCGACCGAGGCAGCAACGTGTTTTCCGGCGTGTAGCGGGTCGATGGCGGGGTGGATGCCTAAGGCACGCGCCTGGCTGGTTTCGGCACCGCGCAGGCGCAGCAGGCTTTCAAGCTGGTAAAAGGTGTCGCCGAGGCGCTGGCATTCGCCGCTGTGGGCGAGCATGGCGACGGCGACTGCTGCGCGGGTTTCTATACGTGCCGGATATGGCGGGAGGGCGGACGCTCGCGGTATTGTTGCGGCGAGAAGCCGTATGCGTCACGGAAGCTGCGCGCGAAGGATTATGGGCGTTGTTGGCCAGCCGCATTCGCGCGATGTCGGCGAAAGGGTTTTGACCGGTGCTAGCTGATGAGCCAGGCGGCGCGGTGCAGGCGCATCCATTTGACGGTGGTGTGCAGGGTTTCGCCCATGACATCGCGGTAGAGGCGGTGCCAATGCCACGGCGAGACGTTGGCCGCATCGGCGATGCGCTGCAGATCGATGCTGTCGGTGTAGTGGTTTTCGAGATGGTGCAGGGCGCGGAGGAAGCGCTGTTCGTAGTGACGTTTTTCATGAGTATGATACGGCGTCGCGGCGGGTTTTGTCGCTGCAAGGCGATGTCGTACTGGCCGTGGCGGTAGGCGGAGATCTGCTTGCGGGCGAATCGGGATAAGGAAGGCGCCTGCAGATCGAAAGGTCAGCGATTCTTCTTCGCGGATAGGTCAGTCGGCTCGGGCCGGCGACGATGGTCGTAATCTTCGGCGAGGAAGTCGCGCGCGCTTCGCGCATCGGGTCGCCGGAACAGCTCGCAGGTGATGGTTTCCACGGTTTTGACGTGGCCCGCCCTGGCAACGCACGGGCGGGGTTCGCACATCAGTTGACGCGAGGCTTTCGCGCGTGCGTTTGCGCGTCGTCTCGATGATGCCCAGCGGCAATCGGGCTGATGGTGTATTGCTGCGGTCTCCCGCGAGTGCGGCGGCGCGAGGAGCGCGTCCATCACACGCCCTGCTGGTGTTCAGGGTCGTTCATGTCCGGTAGATCGAGCATGATGGACTGCCGCCGAGGTTGCGCAGGCGCAGTTGGCGGCGGGCGATGGCGCGCGCCGCTTCGAGGTTGGTTTTGTAGATGGTGTCGTCCTGCGAGAGTTTGCCGACGAGATGCGCCGGTATTGACACGTCTATCGTCGTCATCGCCTCGGTCTGGTCGATGATGAGGTAGCCGCCGTTTGAGCGCGACGTGCCGCTTCAGCGCCGGGCTGATTTCTTCTTCGATGCCGTAGCGCTCGAGACGGGCTACGGTCGCCGCTGTAAAACTCCGGTCGCGTTTGCTCCGTACGAGACGAGAAAGGTGGCGGCGAACGCCTGCATTTCGCGGTGCGCGCCGCGATCGACCACCACACGGCGCACGCCGGGAGCTTCGGCGAAATCGCGCAGCGCACTGATGCAGCGGCGGTTCGCCGTCAGTGGGCGAACCCGGCCGCGCACCGCCGCATGCTGCTGCGATGGCCTCCACGCACGCGCTGCAGTGTGCATGTCGGCGCATCGCCCACGTCCGCCGATTCAATCGCGGTGCGCACGATAAAAGCCGCCTTGCCGCCCCTGGTGGGAGTCCGGCGACCGCCTCGCACGCAGCCGTCTGCCGCTTCGTTCCTCCAGCTGATTTTTGAGTGGACGCTAATTTCGTCCGCCGTCGGCAAAAGACGAGAAAACGCGAGGGATGCGAAATCTCCATCGTCCAGCCGCGCGCCCTTGCTGCGCAATCGGGTCTTTCGGCACCTGCACCAGAAGCGACTGCCCTCGCGCAGCGCGTCGCTGATGCGCTCGGCGGCTTGTCGCCGCGGCGCACCACATTCTTCACATGCAAAAGCCGGCGCGCTCCGGGCCAGTATCAATAAACGCCGCATCCATGCGCGGCGGCACCCGCTGCACCTTGCCCGCCGTAATGTTGCCGCCGACAATGCCGCGCTTGCGCGCGCTCGACGAAAATCCTGCAACACGCCGCCTTCGCGAATCGCAACCCCGCGTCTCGTGCGGCGTGTGATTGGCTCAGAGACTCTCCGTGACCAGACCCGGGCCGTCCATATTCAACTCCCCAGCGCGCGCAAAACTCGCCGCTACAACCCAACTCGCAAAACCCCTGCCACAGCGCCTGTAACGGCAAGCCCATGACATTATAAAAATCACCCGGTAATCGACGACACCAACACGCCGCCGCGCCCCTGAATAGCCATATGCGACCCGCCTTGCCCATCGCCTCGCCGCTTGCCAGATAGGCGCGCAGAAGCGCGTCGGGATGCTCCGGCATCGTCATACTGCTGCTCTCCACATACGTGAACTGCGCCTGCCGCCAGCGCATCGCCAAACCGGTGAACACCTGATGCTGCCGCCCGGAGCGTGCGCAGCATGGCGAAACGCCTCCGCATTATCCTGCGGCTTGCCGAGAATCGCCCATCGCAGGCGACCGTCGTATCCGCGGCAATGAGCAGCGCATCGGGAAAATCGGGCTGCACCGCCTCCGCCTTGGCGCAGGCAAGGCGCACCACACCGGCGCGGCCTCGCCCGCAAAGCGGCGATTCATCGACATTCGGCTCGGCAGTCGTGAAATCAAAACGAGCATCTGCAACAGCAGCGCCCGCCGAGAGAGCAGAAGCGAAGGACAATTTGCAGTGGGAGGTTCCAGAAATAAAAGGATACGGCATTATAAACCGCGACCGCGGACGCGCGCTATTGCCATCGGGGCGAGCTGGCAGGTTTGCCGCGCGGTGAGACAAGCCCTACAGTGACAATCATTCCACGGAACCGGTGCGCCAAGGTGATTTCTGTTTGTGAGACGATGTGGAAATGTTTTTATACTCGCCGCCGGTCTATGGCCGCTTCTCATTCATCAAAAGGAGTTAATAACGCGATTTCTGACGACAATTTATACCGCGCACCGCGTTCCAGTCTACAAACAACAGCACAGGATGACGATCTCACCCGGCGGCGCGAGAATATTTATCCAAAAGGCGCTTTCTGGGCGCGTTTGCAAACGCGTGGGAGTGCTTCAGTGCCTTTGTCTTTGCTCTGCTCGCGGTAGCTATTTTTGTTTGCCGGTGAAGACGTGGCGGGTCGCGACGCAGCAACTATTTCTCGAATGACAGCGCTCATTGCAGGGTTTACCGCTGCTCGTTATTTTATGGATGCTGGGCGTAGGGGATGCACCGCTATGCTAAGGCGAGCAAGGCATTGCGCATGAATAGCGGTATGGATGATGCGGAGCTATGTTTTATCAATAGCACCTCGTTCTTCAAAATTATGGCTGTGCTGAATATCTTGCAGTTCGCGTTTGCTGTAGTTTGCCATTTTGGGTGCGTTAGGAACGACCGCGGCATTTAGATAACTCAAGTTTTTACATTCACGTTACAAAGAAAGGAATTTTTATGAACACACTTCTTGAGCATTTTCCCCAAAGCCGCCGTTGGGCATTTATCATGCTAATCGTGACAATTACCCAAGTAGTTTTCCAAATACTGGCATTATTGAATTCGCGGGAGACAGGTGTCATATCTACGCTTATCTCGTTAGGTTTATTGGTTTTTGCAGGCAGTCCTCTTTCACGGCTACAGCAAAAGCATGCAAAGCCGCAATGGATCGCGGGAATGACAGCGATATTGAGCTCCTGCCTTCAACAGATGCGCCTTGTCCGCTTTTTCGGCATTTTAACGCTGATTCTTTTCGTGTTTGGCGGTCTGGGGCTGCTTGTTGGATTGGCGCTCGGTGGCAAAATAACTGCTGGACGACGCACTGCACGTTGCAAATCGAAGGGGTGCAGCTTGCCGCCGTGCTTGCCGACCCGTTGTCGCGGGCGCAGGCGCTTTTGCTCGATATGTTGATTGTTGCAGTCAGCCTTTATGTGCTGGCTGTTTTTGCTTTCGCTGCTGTCTGCCGGACTGGCTTCGCAGGGATTTTCACAGCGCTCGCCTTTGTCCTCGTCTGGGGGTATTTCTTTTTGTTTGAATGGCTGTGGCGCGGGTGACAGCAGGCAAGCGCGCGCTTGAACCTGCAAGTCATCAGCGCGGTTGATGCCGCTTTCCGCCGCACGAGGCGGCGTGGCGCAATGTGCTGCGTTATCTGGACTGGTTGCCCGGTTTTGGGGTGGGTGCGCTTGCTTTGGTGCTCAGTCCGAAGAATCAGCGTCTCCGGCGACTGGATGGCAGGCACGGTGGTCATTTTTAGACGTGCACCGCAGATGGCTGTCCGTCCGTTACAGCCGGGCGAGGTGTCGCCCGCCGCCGTGGCGGCTGTCGCGGCAGGAGCAACGGGTGTTGATGGATTTTGCCGCGTATGCGGATGCACACCACGAGGCGCGTTTGGCGGAGTTGAGCGCGCCGCTTGCCACGAGATGCCGGATTGTCGACGCGCGGAGCGGGTGCAGCGGCTGCGTGCCTGGGGGCGTTATTTGCGCGGGCATGGACGGGACGGTATGAAGGAACAGCAGTTTATCGCCGCGTATGAGGCGCAGTGGCAGGCGTTGGAGCAGTTTTTTTTCCGGCAGGAACGCGGGCTGCACCAGCACGAGCCGTGGCGTGAGTTTCCACAGGCTTACCGCGTGTTGTGTGAGCAGCTGGCGTATGCCGGAGATGCCGGGTTTTCGCCCGCGTTGCTCGCGCGCTTGCAGTGCACTGGCGCGCAGGGGCATCAGTTGCTTTACCGCCGTCAGCGTGGCGGCGGCGAGAAGGTTGCGGCTTATTTTTGCTATCAATTCGCCGCAGGCGGTGCGGCGCGAGTGGCGCTATGTCGCGCTGGCGGCGGCGCTGTTTGTGTTCCCTGTCCTGCTCGCGCTGGGCATCGGGCTGGCGCGGCCGGAGATTGCCGCCGCACAGGCCAAGGATTATGCGGAGATGTATGAGCCGAGGGAGGAGCGGCGCGTGGGCGAGAGTCGCGGTGCGGATAGTGATGTGGCGATGTTCGGCCATTATTTGAGTAATAACACGGGTATCGGTCTGCGCGTCGTCGCCGGTGGCGCGCTGCTGGGCGTGGTGTTTTGTCGCGCTGATTTTGAATGGCTGGCTGTTCCGGTATTGTAGCGCATATGATTATTCTGGCTATGCGAACGGCTGGGCTTTTCCGTTTTGTGATTGCGCACGCGGCGTTTGAGATGACGGCGATTGTGTTTTCCGGCGCTTGCGGACTGGCGCCGCGCGCGGCTTGTTTATTCCCGGCAGGCAACGGCGCGCGATTGACGCGAGCGGTTAGCAACCTTTTTCCCTATTTTGGTGGCGGTGCGTGCTCTTTTGTCGCCGCGTTGGTGGAGGCGTTCTGGTCAGCCAGTTTGCTGCCGCCCGCGCTGAAATATTTGTGTGGTACAGCCTGCTGGGCGTTGGTCGTGGCTTATGTCTGGCAGGGGCGCGGCTATGCGGCAACTTTCGATTAAGGTGCGCACGCCCGGGCAAAGAAGCGCTTAATCTCGGTTTTATGGTGGCGCGGCGCTATGGCTTCAGTCTGCTGTTGGCGGTGTTGCCACGTTATGGGGCGTGGCGGTTTTGCTTGCTTTGCGGCGTGGTTTTGTCAGCGGCGAGCCGCTGTGGAGCGATGGTCGTGGTGGTGGGTGGCTGGTATCTGCCATGAACGTCCGGCACGCATGCGCCTGAGCCGTCTGGTTTTTCGGGTGAGATACGGATTTTTGGCGCGAGCAGGCAGGCGCGTTTGCGCGCGGGATGGTCGCGGAACTCACCGTGCTGCGCCTCGCGCGGCTGATGGCGCCAGTGCCGCCATGCGTTTGCTGGAGGATGTCGCGGGCGCGAGTATCGCGAGCGGCTGCGTTCTCCACGGGACGGGCGCGGGAACAGTCTGCGTTTCTTTGCTGGCGCTGCTGGAGATGAGCGTGGGTGATGGCCTTTTTGCAGTTGCTGCCGTCTTTCGATATTGATGTGCGGCCGTATTTCACTGATTATGCGGCGTTTTCACGATGTCGGCGTACTGGCTTTATGCCTGTATCGCGCTGATTTATCTGCCGCTGTGTGCGGTCACGACAGTGCTCTATGTTTCCTGTGGTTTTATGTTTTATCGGAACCGCCGCATTATCAGCGAGGGCTGGGCGCTGGCGCTTCGATTTTGCAGGCGCTGGCGGCGCGTTTGCCCGGTATGTGTTGCTCGCCTGTAGGGCTGGCGTTTGCGAGTCTTTCATGTGCCTCGGCGCTGGCGGGGCATGCGCAGCAAGACGAGCGTGCTGAGGCGCGTCAATGATGAAATCAGGCCGCTTACGCCGGCGCGAGGTTTCCCGTTTCAGGAATCGTTGGGCGATGGCGGTCCGTTGCATGGCAGCCGCGCGGGTAGCAGTTTCGGCGAGGTTCCCGCGTACTGCTGATTGGCGGTGCGATCGTGTTCGCCGCGTAGTTTGCGCTGATTATGAGTGGCGCGCACGGACGCCGGCGCGGACACCGGCAGGGAAAAGAAATCTTCCGCCGATGCCGCCCGCATACAGGTGTATCACGACGGCGCTGCCCACGTGCGTGATGCGGCAGTGGCGCAATGGCAAGCGGGCAATAGATTGCCGCCCTTGCCGCGTTGTATGTACGCCTTCGTCGCCGAACCGGAGCGCCACCAGTTGCCCGCGTTTATCCGCGGCGAGGCGAAAGCGAGTGTTGCAGCGCTGCGCGGGCGCAGGTTTCAGCGGGCAACAGCAATTCTTGCAGGGATCGCCTGTGGCAGCGCGGCGTGTATGGTCGCGAAGGTGCTGCCGCGAGGCGGTACGCGCCGTGATTGAGCGCTATCTGACGCTATGGCAGGGCGTATGAACAAGCGCTTCTGGCTGATTGGAGCGGGCTGCTGGTGGTGGCGCTGTTGTTGCTCTGGACGCTCACGCCGCCGCAAAACCGGCACGGGTGCAAAGAAAGGTCTGGCGCGGCTGGCGGGTTTGACGGCCGCCCGTCCCTGGCGCGCTGGCGCAGGATTTTCTGCGCGACCGCGGCATCGAGCTGGTTGTGGACGATCATCGCGCGGCGACTTCCCTCCAGCGGATGTGGATGTCGCCTGCTGTTGGAAAACAGCACAAGGGCGCTGTCAGAAAAGCAGCAAACGCGCCTGCGACCAGCGAGCAGAGCGGGCGGACTTCGTGCTGCTGGAAAGCGGGACATCCGCTGGGCGAGGTCTTTTGACGTGAAATGGCAGACGCTCACGCCGGAAGAAGATGGCTATCTCTGGCATGACGCGATGGCGCCTTGCGGATCACGACGCCGGTCAAGCAATACATCGACAACGCGGCACGGTAACGCCTACCAGGGCAAAAGCGGGAAAAACGCTGGCGCTGGAAAGCGCGGTGGGCAGCGGGCATGTCATCGCGTTTGCGCATGACTTGGCCTGTGGACAAACCGCGCCGACGCCGTCTACATCGGCGAGCCCGGCCGCTGCTGCGCCTGTGCCGCTGGCGCAGAGGCGACAACGCCGCTTCCTGCACGAACTGCTGCAGGACAAAAAGCACGCCTTTGCTGGTGCGGGGCAGCCTGCCGGGCGAGCATCCGCCCGTGGCAATGGTCGTGGCCGGGCGCGCGTTGGTGGCGCTTATCGCCAGCGGTGTATTGCTGCTCGTTTCGCCCTGCTGTACTGGGGGGCGGCGATTCGGCACGCTGCCCACGCGCCAGCGGCAACGCGGGTGACATTGCCGCCACTTGCAGGCCGCAGGCAGCTATTGCGGCCGACCGCGACGCTACAGCTTTTCTCGGCGAGCAGGTGCGCACGCGGCTTCAGCCGACAGAAGCCCGACCAGTGCCATAGCCCCGACCGTACGCACAGCTCGCCGATATGCCAGCAAAGCCGCGGCGGCATGAGTGAAGCAGAGTCGAAGCGCTAGCTGGCGACGCGCAGCTCGCGCAGCGAAGACGACTTTATTGATTACGCGGTGCCCGTAGCGCAAATAAGGGAGAACATTATGTGCGTCAGAAGAACTGTGCGCCACCGGCGTCGCGCTGCGCGATGCGGTGCAGCGGGTCATCATCAGCCAGGAACAAGTCGTTGAAGAAGCGCTCATCGCCCTGCTCTGCGGCGGCATGCTGCTGATCGAAGGGGTGCCGGGGCTGGGCAAACCCTCTTGGTAGAAAGCCTCGCCGAAAGCCATCAACGGACAATTTCACGCAGTGCAGTTCACGCCGGATCCTGCCCGCCGACATCACCGGCAGCATGATTTATGACCCGGCGAAAAGCCGCTTCAGATCCGCCGTGGCGGTCTTCACCAGCCTGCTGCTTGCCGTGAAATCAACTGTGCCCGGCAAAAACGCAGGCGGCGCTGCTCGAAGTCATGCAAGAGCGGCAAGTGACCATTGAAATGGCAAAACACGCGCCGCTCGCCGCGCTAGTTCATGGTACTTGCACGCAAAACCCCTTCGAGCTAGGGAAGGCACCTACCACCCGCTGGAAGCGCAATGCTGACCGCTTCCCTGCTCAACAGCCGTATTGACTACCCGCAAGAAGCCCGAAGAAAGCGCTGCTTCCCGCCTGCTCGGCTTTGAAGTACCGCTCGCCATCAACAGCCGCCGCCATCGCGCCGCTGCTTGATGCCACGACCTTACCCACGCTACAGCTGCTGGAAGTTCAGGATGAGCGTATCGATTACGCCCTGGCGCTCGTGCGCAAAACCCGCGCCATGCCATAATTCTCCGCCGGCGCGAAGGGCCACGCGGCATCGCCCTGCTGGTCGCCCCACGCGCCCGCGCCGTACTACAAAAACGCGGCCACGTCATCCCCCGAGATATCAAGGCGCTTGCACCCTGCCGTCCTGCGCCACCGTGGTAGCAACGCTCGGCAGAAGCCAGAAATTGACGACATCAGCACCGACGTTTCTGCTGGCGCAGCTCCCGCAAAACCGTGCCTGTGCTGCGGCATGATCATCCCGGACAAGAACCAATGGCGCGGCTGGGTAGCACTCGCCCCTATCCAAGCCCTGCTCGTCTGGCTTTGATGCCCTCTGCTCGCGCTGAACTGGGACTGCCTGCCGCCCGGCTGATGCTGCTGCTGGCCAGCGCCCCGTTGCTTTGGCGGGAAAACCGGATTTCGCATCAGTCGCGACTACGGCGCCGTACAACAAAAGCGGACAACCCTTCACCATGCGAACTGGCCCTCGCACAACGCCGTGCCGCGCGACCTCGCGCTGCACCTCTTCGACCACCTACCCACCGCAGGCCGAAAGCGAGCGCCATGCCGCAGCGGACGCTGCTTAGCGGACGAGCGGCTCCGAACTCGCCTCTGCCCGCTCACCATCCACGCGCGCGGCCGCTTCCGCTTCACCGCCCTGCAACTCGCTCGCCCCGACCGCCTTGCCCCTGTGGCAGCGTGACCTGCGGCCAGACGCACCGGCAGACGTGCGCGTTTTACCGCGCTTTCGCCCCACGACCATCGCCGACAGCGCCTTTCGCCGGCATCCGCACACCTGACCGGCGCACGTCCACCCGCTTTATAAACGCGGCGGTAACGGCGACCTCCCAATTTGCGCGACTACTCTGGACGGCATTGCGCATCAACTGCATTGACCACAAAGCCAGCGCCCGACTGGGCAAATGGCTAGTGCAATACGACTACGAACACGAACAGCCCGTGGTCCTCATGCTGGACGCCTCGCGCCGCCTGCAAACCCGCTACAAAGGACGGCACTCTTTCGACGAACAGCCTCGCCGCGGCGACTCCGCCTCGCCCGCGCTGCGCTGAAAAGCGGCGACGAGTGCTGCAAACCCTCTCCGACACCCCAAAAATCTGTTGCTCCGCCTCACGTCACGCTGGCCAATACCGCCGGCTGGTTAGCGCTGTTTGACCACCATGCCGACGACAAACCGCCCGACTACGCTGCGGCCATCCACGACGTCTGGGTGCGAGCGCATCGCCGCGCACCATCATCCCATGACCATCCTCGAACCGCACGACAGCGAACACCTGCGGCCTGCCCTGCGCCTGCTACCAAAAACGCCAGCCACGTCATGCTGATCAGCGATCCGCCCGCCGTGGCTGGAAGAAGACAACGACGGAGAAAACCGCGACGTCTGCGCTGGAAAAACGCCGCGCGCGACGTCATGCCAACACCTTCGCCACCAACGAAGCCCGGCTCAAACAGAAAAACTCATCTCGTCACCGCCCGCCCGGAAACCCTGCGCCCGCAACTGATCAACGCCTACCTTGCCTACAAAAACACCTGCGGCATTAAAGGGGCCGTTTACCATTTAAAGCCCTAACAACCATGCACCTCAACACCGACGGCTGGCTGGACATTGCCGAACCCCGCCAGCCTGCACCATAACGACCGCCCTGACGCGGACGACATCAGCCTGCCTCGTCATCCACAACATCAGCCTGCCGCCGCAAGAATACGGCGACCGCTCAGCATCAGCGCCCTTTCCTCGGCACCCGCCCGCAGCACGTCACGAACATCCCGTATCTGGACGAAATCGCCGACCTGCGCGTTGCCGCCCCTTCCTCATCCTGCGCGACGGCCACATCAAACAATACGTACCGACCACCGCCCGCGCCTGGTACGCTGGTGCCTCCACGTATGAAGGGCGGGAAAACTGCAACGATTTCAGCATAGGCATTGAGCTGAACGGCAGCGACCACCAGCCCCATACACCTGCGCTGTACCAGGCGCTCGCCGCCCCTCACCCGTGCCATCATGCGCCGTCACCCGCGCATCACCCCGCGCGCATCACCGGCCACAGCGACATCGCGCCAACGCGCAAAACCGACCCCGGCGCGGCGTTTAACTGGTCATTACTACCGCAGGCTACTCGCCCCGCCAGACGACGCCCTGACCCTTTGCGCGCCGCGGATACCAAGGTATGATTTTCAAGCAGCGCTACCACGCAGCGCCTCGTATGAGACTTATGAGTATCGCTATATCCGGTGATGGCGCCGCCATGACCGTCCACACCCCTCACGAGAAAACCCCATGAAACCACAAACCCCATCAGCCTCCTCACCCTGCTGTCTGCCGCCTGCGGCGGTGCGGCAGCGACAACACCGCGCCGCCATTCGGCTAAAACCCGTGCCGCCGGCGAGCAGCCGGACAACAAAACCCATCACCCCCGATGTACGTCATCGACGACGTCCCATCGGCGACATCACCTGCCGCCGCGCACCGTCGCCCGTCCGATGCCTCACGGGCAAAACTGGACGCAGCCTTTGCCGCCACTAACGAACTGCGCGACCGAAAAAGGCCTGCCGCCCTTTACCTACAACGAAAGCCTTGCCGCCTACGCCACTATCCGTGCCCAGGAAACTCTCCACCCAGCAGGGCACAAGCGTCGAACACAAAACGCCCGAACGGCCAGAACCCGCTGGATGCCCGCCAACTACGTCGGCAGCGTGACGGCTTGCAGAAAAGCATCGGTGCCGACCGAAGCAGCAGCGCCGCCAGCATCGTCGCCGCTTGGCGCAACAGCCCGCACCACTACGCGACCATCACCAGCAAAGACTTCCAGAACCTCGGCATCGGCCACTACACTACGATGCAACAGCGTCTGGCACAACTACTGGGCGCACTTCACCGGCGGCAATACCCGCAGCATCTACAGCTACATCATCCCCCATCCGGCGCGACGAAGCAGCCAAAGCCGCGCACGACGCCGCCAATACACAGCAGACGGCCGCCTGACCTCAACGCGCCGCGTGACAGCACGAACACTCAGCGGCATTGGCAGCAATCGCCCACACCCTCGCGCTTGGCCGCGAGCACCGCATCACAGTTGTTCCCGTACCAGAGCGCTGGCTGGTCATGCGTCAGACCTTTGGCGCCATCAGCGACAACAGCGGTGTGCCCGAAGCCTACTTGAACGTCGGCAAGCCATTCACGCCGGGCGACGGCGCGACCCTGCAAGCGGACTATCGCGGCAGCGCCATCGGCGACCTCGGCCAGCATGACCGCGTCACTGCCGGTCAGCGCCCACCTCGACTACGGCGGCGCGCACAAAACCCTCGGCCTGAAAGTGGACAGCCATGCGCAGCGGCTTGAGCTTTACCGCAGCAGCGCGACCCGCGACGCGCCTGGACTTTGAAGACACCTCTGAACTGGAACGCCAACACGCAGCGCTTTGAAAGCGATCACGGGCAATGCCTGGCCTCTATGGCGCAGGCGGCGAAGAACTGGGCGGACAATTCAGCCGTGCGGTGGGCAATGAGGCCTATCGCGGCGCATACGGCGCGAAGAAAGTGCAATAAGCGCTGTGCCGATATAAGCGAGCCCCTTTTGTATTCCATAAAACAGCCCGCAGAAGAAAGCCCTTTCTTCTGCGGAAAACAAAGTCAACGTATATGGAATATAAACGGGATGACAATAAAAACGCCGACCATGTCGGCGTTTTTCGCTTCGTTTTTTATTACCGTGAGCCGACAAAATTAATGGTGTTATCTGCAGGCTGCTGACCGTAACCGGCATGACCGATAATTTCTTCTGCATTGTCACCGGCAATACCCAGTCTATAAAGCTCCTGTAGTAGCATCTTTTGCCACGCCATCCTGACGCCATACCCCGATGTGACACCGATGAGATCCGAATACTAACGGATCGGCGCTTCTTCCAGGGTAATTTGCCATGCCCACTCAGCGGCAGCAATTTCGCCAGAACCTCGGCGGTTGCCGCAGCCAATGGTGTAGTCAGGGCGCATCATTGGCGGGAATATTGTTAAATGCCTTGCCTTTGTAAGTATATACACCATCCATAGGCGGGAAATCAGTAGGCAAAATCTAAAATTTGCACGGAATCCATGTTGATGCTTTTGGAATTACGCGCTTCGCAGAACATTCCTGAAGTATGCTGGTTTCCAATACGCTAACGTAATTGCCGCGGTATGAGCGGATGGTTACGTCTTCCGCTGCCTGTTTGCCGTCGTTGGAGACTGTGCTGATCTGGCTTTTTCCTTCGTTAAATCCAAAGGGTAGTGACGCTGTTCTCAATGGCAAAAACGGTTGCTTGCGCGGTCTATAACGATAATGTCAGCGTTGTTTTGTTTTTAAGGGTGATATTGCTGTATTTTCCAAACCACCAGAAATTTGGCATCGCTGTATTTTTCCGTCAAGCGATCTGAGTCGTGAAACGGCTGGGTCATCATCGCCACCACCACCGCAGGCGGAAAATGGCAGGACTGGCGACCAGTGCGATTAGCAAATGCGCTTTCATTTTTCTCCTGATGATTGGGGAGAAAGTACTATAACCGATAGATAGTGAAATGCAAGAAAAAGATCTCTGTTATTCGGAATAATCATGCTCATCTTTTGTCATTCATGGCAAATACGGCATGCGCTACTTTTTTATATGGTGGAATAAATTTGCGATAAACCTGTTTAGCGTATTTGCGTAGCGAACTGAAGCGAGGCAAGCCGCCGATATGCAGTCCTTCCCCGTGGGGAGGGATGGGTGGGGAGGCAAATGTGAAAAACCGGAATTTCGATTCATCAATCAAATATCACTCGCCCCTCTCCTGCTGCGGGCTTCGCTCTGCGAGAGCGACTGAACAAACACTAGGTTGTCTTTGTTTACATTCACATATATACACCTGAGCAAGCAGGGTATAGGGATAACCGTCTCTATTCTGGCAAGCGATAAAAACCGGCCTCACGGCCGGCAATCTATACAGGAGTAAAGGTGAAATCAGGGCGGGAGGTGGTCGTCGCCTTCGTTGATGCTTTCAAAGAGGAAGGTGAGTATGTAGCGTTCGCTGCCGTCCGGCAACATGGCGAGGATGACGGAACCGTCCGCGCCTGTTGCGCAAAATTGCAGCGCTGCGTTGAAAGTCGCGCCGCGAAATACCGGTGAGGATGCCTTCCTGGGCGGCAAGCGCCAGAGCGGTATCGCGTGATTCCTCGTCGCTCGACCGGAATGAGGTAGTCGTAGATGTTCTAGTTCGCGGTTTTGGCGATGAAGTCCGGCGTCCAGCCCCTGGATTTTGTGCGGCGCCCATTCTTTGCCCGCAAGCAGTTGCGTTGACCGGTTCAGTAGCGACGATTTTCAGATCAGGGCCGTGCGGCTTTCAGCACTTCGCCGGTGCCGGAGATGGTGCCGCCGGTGCGTAGCCGCTGACGAAGTAGTCAGGCGTTCGCCGGCGAAGTCGCGCAGGATTTCAGCGGCAGTGGTTTCGCGGTGGTATTGCGGGTTGGCAGGATTTTTCAAACTGATCAGCGAGGAACCAGCCGTTTTTCTCAGCGAGTTCTTTGGCAACGCGCACCATGCCCGCGCGTCCGGCAGCAGGGGTCAGGATGACTTTGCCGCCAAAGCTGCGGGATGAGTTTTGCGCCGCTCGACGGAGAAGGTTTCGGTCACGACGGCGACAAAGGATAGCTGGCGGCGCACACCATCAGGCGAGCGCGATGCCGGTGTTGCCAGAGGTGGCTTCGACGACGGTCTGGCCGGGTTTCAACGAGGCCGCGTTTTTCGGCGTCGTTGATGACGGCGTAGGCGAGGCGGTCTTTCACCGAGCCGCCGGGGTTGCGTGATTCGGTTTTGACGTAGAGCTGGACGTGCTTGGGCGCGAGGCGGTTAATGCGGATAATCGGGTGTTGCCGATGGTATCGAGGACGCTGTTGTATTTCATGGGATTTCCCTGTGATTGGTTTGAGGTGCGCATGGTAATACGCTTCCCGCAGCGGGGATATTCCTTTTGCCGTAGTGCCGCGGCGCTTTTGGTTATAGGCGCTGGCTGTGCGGCGGGTTAAGATGCGCTTCTTTGGTTTTTGGTACTGGTTGGCGCATGGTGTCGCCAGGTTTTTCTGGATTTTGGGCATGAAGTTGAAGCAGTTGCAGTGCATCGCCGCGGTGGTGCAGCTCGAATTTCAGCGTGACGGCGGCGGCGAGAAGCTGCACTTTGTCGCAGCCGGCGGTGAGCAAGCAGATCAAGCTCGCCGAGGTTGCTCGGCCTGCCGGTCTTTCGCCGCAACAGCAAGGCGCTGGTCGGGCTGACCGAAGCTGGGCGAGGCGATGATGCCCGATATTGAGCGGATTATGGGTGTGCCGATGGAGCAGGCTATTCAGCCCAGCCAGCATCATAATATGTTCGCGCTGACCCAGCTTTCCATCGCCACCACGCACACGCTGGCGCATAACCGCTTGGTGCAGATTTTGCCCGCGATTCAGCATGAATACCCGCAGCTGCCGATGAACATCATCGAAGGCACGAACGCGCAGGTTTTGCAGATGGTGCAGGAGCGCGATGCCGATTTTGCCTGGTTTTCGGCGAGCGATCGGACGCCGTACAGCCCGCTGCTGCGCGGCGTGTTCATGCGCCGGCGGGAGCTGGTCGGCGGTGGCGATCGACGCCGCAAGGCCGCGAAATGACGCAAAAACCGTTCGAAGAGGCTGACCAGCCTCGCCCCTACCCGCTGATTACCCACATCACTTCCGCACAAAGGAACCATCGGCGCTTGCCAAAAGCGATGGCGGGGCAGCTCTGGCGCGGGTGGTGCTGACCGCGCGCAATGCGGATGATTACTGCGTGCGGCAAGGGCTGGGCGTGGGCGTCATCGCCGATGGCGCTCTGACGCCGAGCGCGACAGCGACCTCGCCATGTTCCCGCTGGACCGTTGGATGCCACTGTGACACCTCTGTCTGGCACAACGATACGCGCCTGCGAGCTATCACTGGATTTTCATTGACCGCATCGTGCCGGGCGCGACACGCGAGAGCGGTCGAACAGTACGTGCAGCCAGCAAAGCAGCAGCGATCCGGGCTACAGGCGACGTGAAAACAAAGACGAGCGCTGCGCGGTTGGCCGAAAATCGCTTCGCACATTTCAACGCCGCTCACCATGCCCGCCTTCACCCCCTCAGAACAAATCGCCAGCCTCGCCCCTGACGCCGGCCTCGCTCAAAGCCGCGAATGGCCTGACCAACCCCGGCAAATGGCCGCCGCTGCACGCAAGCGAACAGGCGCTGTGGGAGACTGCCAGGCAGCGGCAAAACCCCTACCAGACGGCAGTCGAACTGCACGAACCGGCGTTCAAATGCTCCTGCCCCAGCCGCAAATTCCCTGCAAACACGGACTGGCCCCTGCTGCTTTTGCACGCCCAGCGCAGCGAACTATTTTCACCGCAGAGGGCGCTGGACTGGCTCACCGCCTGGCTGGAAAAACGCACGCAGACAAAGAAGCCAAAGCCGCGAAAACCGAGGCCGCGCCCGACCCCGCCGCCCAACAAAAACGCCAGGACGCGCGCGTGAAAGCCGCCGCCGGCCTGCCGACCTGCAACTCTGGCTGATGACATCCTGCGCAACGGCCTCATCGCCCCTGCGCGGCACCTCGCGCGAACGCCGCCGCACATGGCAAAACGGATGACAGACGCACAATCTAGGGCGGCATCGCCGCTCGAATTACAGGCCATCGGCGAACTGCCTGCGGACGCCAAGAACAACACCTTACCGCCTGACCCGCCTCAACCCGCTCGCAGAAAACTACGCGCCTGAAGCACTCCCCGTCGGACGTACAGGCCGAAACCACCGCGCCCTCGGCTTCCCCGTCGCCAAAGAAACCGTGCTGGCGGGCGCGGCCATCGGCCTGTGGCAGTACATCGGCACCGTCATCAGCGAAAATCGACTGCGCGGGAAGCGCACGCGCACTGGCTCTACGACGCCGCCAGCCAGCGTTTTGCCTATCTCCTGACTTCATCATCCGTGGCGCACCGACCGCGCCGCCCTCAGTGCTGCACGGTCAAGCATACGCGGGCGAACTCCTGGCACTACCCGGCATCCACAACCTGCGCGCACTGGCAAAAACCTGAAGCCGTCGCGCCGCCGCTTCGCCCCGCCGCGCACAGCATTGCCCAAGCGGTAGAAACCGGCACAACAGGCCTACGCCAATCCGCTGCTCAGCCACTACCCGCTGCGCGTTGATAACGTCCGGCCTTGCCCGCCGCGGCGACACGCTCTCTCTCACCGACGGCACGCATGCTCTGCGCTCGCGCTCGGCGGCAAAAACGCCCGCCTGCACCTGCTCGCCAGCAGGCGGCGCGCACCTTCAGCGCCTTCCTCTTGCACGAATACTGAAACGCGCGGCCTGCGCCTGCTCTCCTTCAGCGACGGGCGGGAAAACTGCATATTTACTGGAACCAAGCGCCTCAAAAATGCCATGCTCACCTGCTCAACACCGCCTGCGTCGGCACGACAAAACAGCCCTTACCGCCCTGACGCCGCCACGCCTGCCGCCCTGCAAACTGCCTGGGCAGCGCTCACCGACGGCGGAGCGCCGGGCGCCGCACCTGCCGCTACGCCGCGCTTGCCTTTGCCTGTGCCTACGGCGGACAAACCCCCGCACAAAAGCGCCGACGGCTGGCAACTGGATACCGCCCGCGCCCGCCGCTGAAGAAACATTGCCGCTGAAGCCGTCGCCATCCTCGGCTGGCTGGTTCAAACAAAAACGCCAGCACCTCTTGCACTTCGCTCGCCCGCCTGCGCGCGCACGACCTCGCCTGCCGACGGCGCTGCTGCCGGAAACCATCGCCCACGCAGAGCACCCCGCCGATACCATCACAGACTGCCTCCGGCGCACGCGGCTGCTGGCTCTTTTGCCGAAAGCCGGATTGCGGCAAAAAACAGCGCCGCAGATGCCGACGAAGACTGGCAACTGCTGCCGTTTGCCGCACGCAAGGACTGGCTCACCCGCCTGCGCCACTTTGAAGCTTTCCCTGACCAGGCGCGAACAACTCGCCGCCCTCTGGAGCAGCGCGCGCCTGCCAACCACCGCCAGGGACTACATCGCCATCCTCGCCGACAACCTCACCGCCGCCGACCAGCCCTTCCTCACCGCCGCGCTGAAAGACCGCAGCAAAGCCGTCGAAAGAAAGCGCGCACCGCCTGCTGATGACCCTGCCGGACAGCGCCCTGCACAACAACACTCGCCTGGTTGCGCGAACGCCCTCGTCTGGCAGGACGCGGGCGGCTGGCACTACCTGTGACGCGCCCCTATACCGCCGAATGAAAGCGGCGGGCATCGAGCAAATCAGCCCGGACAAAAAGACGACGATGATTACATCCTGCGCCAGCTCATCCTCGCCCGCCGCTGGACGCCTGGGCAGAAGTGCTGCACACCGACGCCGCCACGGCCGCCACCATTCTCGCCACGCACCGCCTGCTGCCACGCAACCTGCGCCGCGAAGACTGGGTGGACGGCATGGACGACCCGCGTTTCACCCGCGCCATCCTCACCGCGCGCTGGTGCAAATCTGCCGGACGACATCCGCCACCGCCTGCTCGCGCGCCTCACCTGCCGAACGCGAAGTCCGTGCTAGCCACGCCCGGCCTCGACCATAGCCTGCCATCCCGCAGCTACAGCAACAGCGAAAATCTTCGATCCCGCCCAACTTGGGAGCCGTTGTACAGCTGGGCGTGTTTGAAGGCATCCTGCACAGCACCCCGCTGATACGGCAGCACCAGCGACGCCGAGCGCCTGCGCCGTCTGCCTCGACACCCGCGCCACAGCGGATACCATCGCCGCACCGCCCGCGCACCCCGCCTTTATGGACAGCATCTTCCTCGACGCCCTGCATCAATACGCGGGCGAAAAACAAACTTTCCTCGACCTGCTGGACAGCCAATCATGACCATCCCGTCCGCCAAATTCCGCCGTGTGCGACGCCGATACCATCCGTGTCTACATGCCATAACGACGCTTATCGCCGATAGCGCCTTGCCCACGGCACCTTCATCCGCCGCCGTACAAAGAAAAACGCGCATGACCCGTACAAAGCCCTCCTTCCTCTGGATGATGTACCGCAGTGGCTGGGCGCAGAAAGACGATAACCAGCGCCGCATCCTCGCCATCGACATCCGCCGCAGCGAGCTTTGCTAGGGCGCTGTCCACAGTGCGCCGAGCAGTGTGCCGCCCCGGCATGGATGTGGAAGCCTGGCAGGCCGAAAAGGGCTCCCGTGCGCCGGGTGCGCATCCAATGGGATCCCGAACGCGATCTCAACTCTGCAACGCCGCATCGCGCGCCATCCAGATTGGCCTGAGCGGCGTCGCTGAACATTATTGCAACGACTGGATCACGCGCATCACCGACATCACCGCGCTCGCCCACAACATCCACCAACTGGGTCAACAACGCCGCCATGAGTCCCAGCCCCGCTTACCGCAGGAGCGCCCCTATCCCAACCCACAGGAACCCCAACCATGAACAACATCCTCCGCCAACGCCTGAACAACAAACCGCCCGAAGAACTGCACGAACTCAAACAACAGAAACCCACCCCGTGCCGGACAACTGGCAGCTCTCGCCGCAATCCGTCGTCACCTACCTCATCGGCGGCTAAACTGAAAAACGGCTTCACCGTCAGGCGACACATCGGCAACCGCCGCCTGATGGAAATCGCTGTCGCCACTCCCGCCACCGACCGCGCGCTCTTGCTCTAGCAGCCCGCCCGGCACCGCCAAAAGCTGGGTAGCGAACACATCGCCGCCGCCGTCTCCGGCGACTCCACCCCTCGTCGCCAAGGCTGACGGCGGGCACCGGCGAAGAAGCCATCCGCTACGGCTGGAACTACGCGAACTGCTTCCGCCAGGAGGACCACGAACAGGCGCTGTGGAAACACGCCGGTGATGCGCGCCATGCGCCGGGCAAACTGGCGCGCGTCGAAGAACTGACGCGCATCGGTGCCGACGTGCAGGACACCCTCATCACCATCCTCCTGAAAACCCTGCCCGTACCGGAGCTCAACAGCGAAATCCAGGCGGTGCGCGGCTTCAACCTCATCGCCACCGCCAACAACCGCGACAAAGGCGTGAACGACCTTCCAGCGCGCTGACGCCTTCAACACCGTCATCCTGCTGCCGCCGGCGACGCTGGACGAAGAAAACCGATATCACGCGCAGCCGCGTGAGAGCTACCAAAACACCCATGAAACTGCCCGCGGACCGGCGCTGGAAGAAATCCGCCGCATCGTCACCATCTTCCGCGAACTCGCGCCGGCCTCACCGCCGACAAAAACCAAACTGAAAAAGCCCCAGCGCACACTCTCCACCGCCGAAGCCATATCCGTCGTCACACGGTATAGGTGCTTCCGGCTACTTCGGCGACGGCGCGCTAAAAGCGGACGACCTCATCGCCGGTATCTGGGCGCAGTCGTCAGAGGCCCGGTGCAGGGACAAAAATCGTCTGGCAGGAATACCTTGACACTGTCGTCAAAACAGCGCGACGGCTGGCAAGACCTACCGCGCCGCCCGCGACATATGCTGAGGCTGAAGCGAAACCATATGACCACTCTATCGCTACCCCCATCGTCATTCCCACGCCGCTTTGATTGATACAAAGACCGTCGGCGCCAGCGCGCGCCTGACGGCTGAAACAATCTACCCTGGATAGCGGCAGTGTTATCCCGGCCGAGGCATTAGCCGATAAGTGCATTTTGGCGCTATCGGGTTGTCCGGGCGCGGACGTGTGGCTCGCTTTTATTGTTTCCTGGCCGTGCCGCTCAGCCGCTTTGTTGTTGTCCGCCTCTTTTGCGTGCGTTTCGGTGCGCACCCTGGTGGAAACCGCTTTCTCTTTGTCGGTCGTATCTTGCATTGTCATTGGAATATGGGCAGTCGGGCATTCTTCAGCCGCGAGAGTATTTGCAGCTGGTCTTTACCGATGGCAAACCGCCATTGTAATATTCCCGCGCGCCCCGTCTCTTTTCTGCCGTTATTAAGCCGGCTAGCCGGAATGGGCGCTAACGGCAAAGGCTGGATAATCCCTCATCCGCGCTGGGCGCGGATACCGCTGGGCCTTTCGCTGTGGGCGCCATGCGGGCTGTGGATGTATTACGCCGCCATACCGGATTGGCGACCGCCGGATAAACTACTTTTCGTGAGTCTCTGCGTCCTGGAAGAAGATTATCCGCACACTTTATCCGTTTTGCCGATATAGGCGCAAATGGCGATCTCTGCCCGGCACCTCTAACGTCAGAATGAAGAAGGCTTTTTATCGCGTGATTATTCAGCGTGGAAGGCGATGCTATGCGCGGCGCTTTGGAGATGACACGTCCCGCTGATCCGTTTGAGGCCTGTTTTACCGCGCCGATAACGAGCAGGATTACCCGCCAAACAGCGTATGGGGTTGCTGATGGCGCGCGCTCTGACGCATCATCTTGCCCGCTTTTCCCGCCGCTTTTTATATGCCCTGATTAAGGTGCTCTGGCACGTTTTATTTACAGGCGCGTGCACCGCGCTGAGTTGTGGAAGAAATTGCCGGGCGCTACGGCGTGGCGGCGGAACCACCCGTGGCGGCATATCCGCAATATGCGGTTTTCCGCCATGCGGGCAACCGCAAAATGGTTTGCTCGTGCCGGTGAGATCTGCCGCACACTCGGCTTGCGACGGAAGAGTGAAGTCGCCATCCTCAGCCGTCAAAATCCCGCGCGCGGAGAACGAGGCCTGCTGCGCGGCGCGGACGGCGTCCTGCCGCTGACTCTGCCCGCGCTCGTCGCCACCCTCACCCACCGCATCGCCGACCTCTCCGCGCCCGTGTGACAACCTCGCCGACAGCCTCGCAGCCTACTCCGCCGATTACCCCCGCCAAACCTGTGTAGTCGGCTGGGTGCACCAAACGAACGACCGCCGCTTCCGCCTCCCGCCATGCTGCCGGTGGTGATGCACGAACACCCTGACCGCATCAGCGCCGGGCTCAACTGATCTCCTCTGCTCGCCTGATTGACCGCCGACCGCGACAGCGCCGCTTGCCAATGCGACAGCGCGCGCCTCCTGCGCGAACAACTGCGGCGACGACGTGACTCACCGTGGCCCGTGGCGCTGCGACACTCATGACGACTGGGTCAGGGCGAGCGCTTACGGCCCTGCCCGCCCGCCAGCACTACCTGTGCAGCAAAAACCCGCGTCCCGGACGGTGACAGTACGAACGTCCCTGCCGCCAGCCTGCCGGTGAACGACCACATCGTCACGCGCTCATCGCAGTGCGCCTGCAGATGCTGCGCGCGCGATCATCCCAAACACGAAGACACCGCCGAACTCGCGAGATACTCACCGGTAAAAAGGCGCTTTGCGGCGCATAAGTTGCCGCTACAACTCGTGTCCTCTGCCGTCAAGAACCTCCATCTAACTACACCCCACAAGGAACTGTCGCGAACAACATCCTCCGCCAACACGCCGAATCAACAAACACGCCAAGAACTGCACGAACTCAAACAACAGAAACCCACCCGTGCCGGATCAACTGCGCAGCTCGCCGCACCGTCGTCACCTACCCCATCGGCGGCACCCTGAAGAAAAACGGCTTCACCGTCGACAACCCAATGCATCGGCAACCGTCGCCTACGTAAATCACGCTGTGTCGCCACTCGCCACCGACGCGCGCGCTCTTGGTCTCCATTGGCCCGCCCGGCACCGCCAAAAAGCTGGAGTAGCTGAGTGCACATCGCCGCCAGCCGCCTCCGGCGACTCCACCCTCGTCGCATACCGCACGGCGGGCACCGGCGAAGAAGCCGCATCCGCTGTACGGCTGGAACTACGCCGAACCGCTCGCCAGCGACCGCGGAAACAGGCGCTGGTGGAAACGCCGGTGATACGCGCCATGCGCCAGGGCAGAAACTGGCGCGCGTCGAAGAACTGAGCGCGCATCGGCGCCGACGTGCAGGACTCATCACTATCCTCTCCGAAAAACCCTGCCCGCACCGGGCTCAACAGTGAAATCCAGGCGGTGCGCGGCTTCCGTCATCGCCACCCGCCAGCTAGCCGCGACAAGGCGTGAACGACCTCTCCAGCGCGCGAGCGCGCGCTTCCAGGCACCGTTATCCTGCCGCCAAGCCAGTGCAGCGCTGGACGAAGAAACCGACATCGTGCGCAGCCGCGTGAGCTGAAAGCACCACGAAACTGCACTGCGGAAAAACCGGCGCTGGAAAGATCCGCCGCATCGTCACCATCTTCCGCGAACTGCGCGCCGGCCTCACCGCTGACAGCCAAACTGAAAAGCCCCAGCGGCACCCTCTCCGCCGCCGAAGCTCACATCCGTCGTCATTAACGGTAGTGGCGCTCTCCGGCTTCACTTCGGCGACGGCGCGCGCTAAAAGCGGACGACCTCACTCGCCGGTAATCTTGGGCGCAGCCGTCAAAGGCCAGTGCGGGACAAACATCGTCTGGCAGGAATACGCTTTGACACTGCCGTCAAACAGCGCGACGGCTGGCAAGACCTCTACCAGCGCCGCGCGCGCGACATGGCATAAAAATCCACGACTGACCACGCTGACTCTTTGGCATCCCGCCACCTTCACGGCGCGGGTTCCTGCCGCACACCTCACTCGCCGCCCTCTGCGCGAATATTTCAGCCCGACGCTGCATCCTGCCTCGAAGAGGCCGCCGGAAGCCGATGACCGCTCCCGCTCGCCGCCGGAAGCCGACATGCAGCCGCGGTCGCCCTGCCTCGCCTACCGTCCGGACGCGCACCGCAGCGGGCGGTCTACGCTTCGCCGCCTTCTTCGCCGGAATGGCAGGCGATGCGCTTCGCCGCGCCAGGCGGGCATTCCTGTCGGTTTTGGCGGACGTGCCGCTGGCGCACAGCCTTTGCGGTAAAGAAGACGTTCTCCTGACGATACAGCGCGATGAAAACGCCGCTGAAGACGCAGCTCCCGAAGACGATGAAATCGACGGCGAAGACGCGAAGCAGGACGACACCGCCGAAGAGCGGCACAGCGATCGTCTGACCGAACTCTCGCCGCCATCGCCGGCCTGCCCGACGGCGAAGCCTTCTTCGAGCGTCGTTGAACAACGGCGCCGACAGCACGGAAATATTTCGCGCCGCCGTTGCCGAGGCCGTCAACGCGCCCTGCGCGAAGCCCGCGGCGACACTCGACCCGCGCGACGCGTGGCGCGAAAGCATGGATGCGCAAAACCCTGCGCCAGGCGGACCTGCCAGCGCATCGCCGTCGTCTGCGGCGCCCACGGCACCGCTGCCGGCTTGCCGCGAAAACCGCCGCCAGGACGACAACGCCCTGCTCAAAGGCCTGCCCAAGGGTGAAATCGATTGCACCTGGATACCGTGGACCCCACGCCTGAGCCTGGAGTGGCTGCGGTGCGGGTGGCCGCACCCGGCTGGTAACGCCCACCTCTGGGCGCATCCCGATGACGACGGCGTGCGCTGGAAGTGCTGCCGCCCTTGCGCTGGCCACGACATCTCCGCCGCGCGTCATCGAAACCGTGCGCCTCGCCAGCGCCAGCAGCCGCTCTGCCGCGGCCAGAGCGCAGCCGCGCCTCGCCGACCATCTCGAAGCACTCACCCGCCATCGTCGGCATGGGCGACGACACCGTACTGCGCCTGATAGGAATGCGAACAGATGGCTGATTGACAGCGCCATCGGCGGCGTCCCCGCCGCCACACCAGCTAGCGCTGCCGTGCCGACGTACAGGCGCAGCGCGCAAAAACTGCGCCTCGGCCGAAAGCGACGAAGCCAAAACCTCTTCGAACTCGACCTGCGCAAAACTGCCTCGACTTACAGCGCAGCATCCGCTCTCCCTGCGCCTGCAACTGCTCGGCATCACCGACGCCCGAAACCCACTGCCCGCACGCGCGGCAAAAGGCACCTTCAAAGAAGCGTGGACGTACCGCTGCCAGCCCGGAGTGCGCATCACCCTCACCGAGCGCGTGCCCTACGGCAGCTTACCCTCGCCGCCGCTGCGTATCGTGTACGGCGTCGCCGAGCGCCCGCAACAGGCGCGCAGCTCCCGCCGAACTCTTACCGCGCCAGCTCGCCGCCGTCCTGCCCCGCCGACCTGCCCGCGCCTCGTCGCCACCCTCACGCACCACATCGCCGACCTCTCCGCGACTCGCAGGGAGCAACCTCGCCGACAGCCTCGCAGCGTGCCCAACCTCACCGACACCGTGCTGCGGCGGCGTGCGCGCTTGACCGCACCGTCTCGCCGTACTCGACACCCTGCTGGCGCGTGGCTTTGCCGCTTTGTGGCGTCCATAGGGCTGCCTCAGCATCGACCATGACAGCGCCAGCGCCCTCTTTACCCCCATCCGCCAGACCGATTCACCAACTCAGCCTGCCTCGACAACCCGCGCTCAACACCCACTGGCAGCGCTTCCTGCAAACATCCCTCGCCGCCACCAACGCCCACCCGCTCCTCGCCGGCAACGCGCGCGCGCCTGCTAGTTTGACAAACAACACCTCGACGCCGACCGCTGCAGCAGACTGCTGGCGCAAAACCTCTCCGCCGCCAACCCGATGCGAACGCGCCGCCTACTGGCCTCGAAAGGCTACCTCTACCAATCACTCGGCACGTCACTCCTTTTGCAGACGACCCGCTGTAGCTGCCATCGCCGACGCGACTGGCTGCGCGCTGTCCGCCGAACGCACTTCACCGAACTGCTGCCGCTCGCTGCGCCACCTTCAGCAGCTTCGAGGCGGGCGAACGCCAGCCAGTTGAGGCGACAGTGCGCGGGAACATCAGTCAGTCGGCTGAGCACCCCCGCCACCACCCACCCCCGTTGCCGCCGCAAAGAGCCCGAACACCACGCCGCCGCCGCGGCCTTGCCGCCCTGCAAACCGTCGCCGCGTGGCTAAACCTCGACGTGCGTAGGAGCAGTTGGCGAAGCGCACCGCCCGTCACCGCGAAGAAACCACACCCCATGATTACCCCACCGAACACCACAAAACGCTGGCGCGCCTCATCCTCTTCGGCAGCGACGCCGAAAACTAGCCGCCCCAGCGACCTGAGCGCCGCCAGAATCCGCATGGACAAAGCCCTCGCCGCCCTCTACGAGAAACCCCGCCATAGACAAACGCCGCGGCGGCCTCCGGCTGATCCGCTGAAAATCAGCGCCTGGCTAGGGACATCCATGAGTCACTTTCCGCAGAGCGTCGTACAAATATGCAAAAAGACGCGATTGAGCGCTTGAACCTCAAAAACACTGCTCACCGAAAAAGAGAAATGCTGGCGAACATCACCCCCGGACGTACACCTCGTCGCCACCTCTGATGAGCCCTGAGCAGCACCATCCCGACCGGACCCTCGCGCGACAAATCGTGCAAGGGTCGTGGACGAACTCACCCAAAAACTACAAGCATGCTGACCCAACAAGCCGTCCTCGGCGCACTTGAACCGCGCCACCCGCACCTGCAACCCGCGTTTTCGCGAGATCGACTGGCACCGCACCATCCAAAAACCTGAAAAACTGCTGGCCTGAATACCAAAGCATCATCGGAAGTGCGCATCGGCTACGGGCGCAAACGCAAAAGCCGTGCGCGACCTCGATCCTCTGCCCTCGACCAAAGCGGCTCCGATGGGCACATCCGTCATCTACTCCGGCATCTTCGGCGCGGTACTGAGCCAGACCTGCCGCGCTGCGCCCGCATGGTCGTCTTTGACACCGCGGTGGTGGATCGCAGCGACCAAATCAACGACCAGTAGAACTGCCTTGGCGTCCAACTGGGCGGCGGCACTGACATCGACCGGCGCTCGCCTACTGCCAAAGCCAAATCACCCGCCCGGGCCGCCACCCTCGTCCTCGTCACCGACCTCGAAGCGCGGCAACGCACAGCGAATGCGCAAACGCACGGCCGAACTCGTGGCGAGCGGCGTACAACCATCAGCGCTCCTGGCTGACTGAACGACGACGGCGCGCCGTATTACGACAAAAACCACGCCGGAATACCCTGAGCGAGCTCGGCGTCGGCATTGCCTGCACCCCGAGCCACTTCCCGGACCTCACTGGCCGCCGCGCTCAACAAACAGGACCTTTGCTATGGGTCGCGGAGAACATCAAGGCGTAGGGTGTGTTTGCAATTTGATTTCCTCCCTGCGAGCGGGGAGGAGTGTGGCTCGCGGCTAGCGCCATTACAAACTGAAATGTAAAACAGCCCCTAGACAACATCATGCCCAACAATACGCCGCGATTCTCCCTGCCACCGTGCTCGCCCCGCTGATTTGGGGGCTAGCACTTATCTCGGTTACCACAATTTCTGCCGCCGAACGCCTCGCTCACCGCCGCGCTTATCCGTGTATTGCCCGCCGGGCTGTTGCTGTTGGCGTGGACGCGGCGGATCCTAAACGGGACGAATGGGCGACGGTTGTCTTGCTCGGTTTTTGAACATCGGCTTTTTCAGCGCATGCTGTTTGTGGCGGCGTATCGCTTGCCGGGCGGTTTGGCGGCGGTGCTGAGTTCCACGCAAACGCTGGTGGTGTTGGTGTTCGCTTGGTTGATTGGCAGACCATGCCGCCGAAAGCGGCTTGGGCTGGGCGGCGGCAGGGTGTGGCGGGGATTGCGCTGTTGGTGCTGTCGCCGCAGGCTGCTGCTGTGACGCTCGGCATTTTGGCGGCACTGGCGGGCGCGGCGGCGATGGCCGGGCGTGTATTTGTCGAGCACGCCGCCGCATTTCGCTGCCCGTGTTGGCGTTCACCGGCTGGCAGCTGTTTATCAGCGGACTGTGCCTGCTGCCGTCGCCCTGCTGGCCGAACCGCCGTTGGAAAGCGTTGGCGCGGCCAATCTCGGCGGGCTACCTGTATCTGTGCCTGTTCGGCGCAGTGCTGGCCTATGTGCTGATGGTTCGAGCGGCATCGCCAAACTGCCGCCAGCCGCCGTGTCGTCGCTGGGATTGCTCAGCCCGTCTGCGCCTTCGCTGGGCTGGCTGTTCCTCGGCCGAGCATGGACTGCAAAATCGCTGGCAGGCTTCGCGCTGGTGCTGGCTTCGATTTTCGGGTGCAGCACGGGCGTAGGCTGGCGCTATGCGGGCTTCAACGAAGTTAAAAAGAAGTTTCTGCGAAGCTAAAAGCAGCCTACGCTTTGTTTTGCCAAATGTCGGGCTGCTTTCACCCTCGCAACGCAATGCATGTACCCGCGCTGCTGTTTCAAATTTCCGGTAGCCTGAAAGGCCATCTGAAAGGATGCAAGGCAGGGCATTGATCCCATCCGCACTGTTTGTCTTTAAACCACTGCTATCCTGTCCGCCAATGCCCCGCAGCGCGATTTGGTGGATGAGTTCGCTCGGTGCGCGCGCACAAACCGCCCAACACGCGGACACGGTGCGCTGCAGCCGCGGCGGCGACAACGCCATGATGCGTAACGCAGTTTTGCGTCATCATGCCGCAAAATATCCAGGCTTCGATGCTCGATGCCGCGTCAGGATTTCGCCAAATCCGTTTCTAGAGACACAATCCGCGTGCGCCTTTTGCACCAGCGGTTTGTCCGAAAAGCAAATCCGCGCGCAGGGTATGCAGGTCTGCGCTGTGCGAACCGCGCGCGAATAGCGCTGCCCCTTCGGGCGAAACGTGCCGCAGCACCGACAACCAGCCGCCCGTCCGTTTTGCGCCTGTAGTTTCTGCCGCAATTTTTGCGCCGTTTCGTCCGCGTTTTCCTGCGGGGAATTTCCGCCCGCAAAATACTCGTTTTGCATCGATAACCAATAAAGCCGTTTTTCATGAAGATACTCCGTTGAAAATGAATGGGAAGCGGAAGGGATAACGGATAGAGCGTGGCGCGGAACAGCGTATAATTCACGTTTACGCCAAACGCAGAAAATGAAGAAATTCGACGACAAAACCAGCTGAGCCGTCCCACGCGAACTGCGCCGCAATGCGCGCATCAGTTGTGGATTTGGGATCGCGCCTACGACATCGAGCGGTGCAGGCGGTTTGCCAACGCCGTACGCCAAATGCAGGGATGCTGGCGTGATTGACGGCTTCACGCTTAAAGAACCCGCACTCGCGCCATCTTTTATCGGCGTGAAAAATACATCACGCGCGTTTCGATGAATTTGAAAACTGGCTGCGCGGCTGGGAAAACACGGTGCGATGCAGACAAAGTCGGTGGGCGATTCACCTGTTGTCAAACTCGTGCCGCCTGAGACGAATGGCGAACTAGAACATTTGAACAGTCTGCTGCAACATTTCGGCACATACCGTCTGCATAGCAGCATCCGACGTGATGCGTAATTTTCTGAAAGCCGCGTCAGTGTTGCGCCCTGCATCCCGCAATGGCCCGCATATTAAGGCCGTCTGAAAGCTACGCAGCAACTCTGCGCTTTTTCAAATCAAGCGCAGGCTGCTGCTCGACTGGCCCTCTCACGCTCTCCGTCAATCCTTGCTGCGCACGGCTGCTGCGTCTGCCCGTGCCGTTGGTCGTGTATTCCCAGCGATCGCACAGGCGCCGCTGCAACGCCGGCGCAAACGTGCGCCGCTTCGTCCGTGGAGCGCGTAGTTCCTGCGCGTGCGGCACTTCCTGCAAACGTTTCTCTGCGACACCAAACCGTCCGCTTCATGCTGGCGCAGTTGTTCGGTCAGCACTTTCGGGCTGATGCCGTCCAACGAGCGAGAGCAGTATCGCGCGTGTACGTTTCTTGCTCTGCATGCTCAAATGATACAGAATCAAACACTTGTATTTGCGCCCACCAATTTTCATCGCCATTTCAATCGCCGGAAATCATCGTCCAACTCCCTAAGGTTTTTGCCGAAAAGCTTTACCCGAAGAGTGCGTATTAAACCCAAAAGTATCTTATTTTCTGCAAAATAATATATGAAGCATTATACTCCACCACTTTCCACCACCCGAGCAGGAGTTTCCCAAATGAACCTGACCGGTCTGCTTTTGCACTCAACGCCGCTCCACCCGCCACTTCAGCAATCCGCTGCCATGCCATCGGCCGCGAAGAACTCGCCCGCCTTTATCGACACGGCCAACCCGCGCGCCCAGCAGCAACATCGCCCAGCCGTGGCGCGCATCATGAAAGTGCTGGACCGAACCGCACTCTGCGCCAACGGCTGCTGGCCCGCCGCCTTTAACTAGCAGCAGATTCTGCCGCTCTGCCCGCCGCTCTTTGCTGCACAGCGAGCCGTGAAGCCTCACCGAGCGGAAAACTGCCGAAATCCATCAGGAAGGAATACGCGAACTGACTGTTTCCAACGAGCATTCGGCGATTTCTTGCTCTAGGCGGCGATTGCGCTACCAACCGTTTGACGGGAAAACCGCGCACCGAAATCGCTGGCCTTGGACGTGCGGCTCGTGGGCGATGGCATTCATGCTGGCCGCGCAGAGAGCCGGCTGGGCACTACTCGTGCCGATGACGAGCTACGAAACCCGCCACGGCCTGCGCTGAAATCCTGAATATCCCGCCGCGCTACCTCGACATCATGCTGATTGCCGCCGGCAAGGGCGAACAGGAAGACGATACCGTACGCTGCGGCGGAATGCGGAACGGGTATCGGCTTGAATGCGCTGCCTGAATAGCTCCGGGCTACCTGAAACATCGAGCAGCCTGTACCCTTTGTCGGCTCAAAATGCAGCTGCTGCTGTCCGCTACTGCAATCCCATCAACAATCGGGTCAGCTTTCACCTGGGCCTTTCTAAACTTGGAGAGCCAGTTTCAACGCACAGCACATACTGGTGAAAAGACTATGTCAAACCTATTGGATTTCGTGGTGATAAAACAGCCGCCGTTGTAGGCGCGTCGCCAGGCATCGGGCGTGCCGCCCTCGCTACTGCTGGCGGAACACGGTGCCAATGTTGTACCCGTGCGCCCGCCATGCCGACAAACTGGAAGAAACCGCCGCCCTGATTCGTGCACAAAAGGCGGACGGGCGGTTACCGTGACGGGCGATGCGGTGTTGCCTGAAACGCGGAAAACGGTTGTCCGCACACGGCGCAGCAGCGAGTTCGGCGGCTGACATCGCAATCAACAACGCTGGCATGCTTTGGTGCGTACAAGCCTCCTGGCGGAGCTTTCCGAAGAATGGCGGGCTGCACGCTGGGCGGCTTAATCTGACCGCCGCCTTCCTCGGCGCACGCAGCCAAAGTCCTCGCCATGCTGGCACGCGGCGGCGGTGTCGAGCTAGCATGCACGTCCAGCTTTGTCGGTACCAGTTGCAGCCACGGCCGAACATGGGTGCACACGGCTGTGCCAAAAGGCCGCATCTTCTTCCAGCATTGGCCATGAGCATTACCGCCGATTACGCCGCCCACGCATCAGCGCAACGCCCTGCTGCCCGGGCGGCAGCCGGACACGAAATGATGTCTGCCGACTCAACAGCGCGCATGGGCAGAAGGGCCGCACGCGCGGTCCGGCGCATTGTCGCCCGGAAGAAACTCGCTGCCACAATTTTGGCTTTGGTCAGCGTGATGAGCAGTTTTATCGGCCGGGTGCACGGCAATATCCGCGGATGGGGGAAATCTCGGCGGTAAATAGGTTTTCAGACGGTCTGAAAGCGTAGCAGCCCCGCACTCTGTGCCGCCAGATGTGCAGGGCTGCTTTTGGCGTCTGAACCAACCACCATCATCAATCGGGTCGCTGCCCGCGTGCCAGGCGCATCCTAACGCCAAGGAAACTCGACAACTTCATGTCGACCTAAACCCGCCAATTCCTCCGCATTGCCCGCGCGCCATCGAATACCTTTTACGACCATGCCGCCGAACAGCCCGATTTGGCGGTAGCGGGCGGCGGTGGCAGCGCAGCATCAGTCCTGAAACATTTGCAGCGCTGAATTTTCCGGCATGGGCGGAGCATCGGCCCGATGCATGCAACATCATCGTGATTGCTGCCGCGCCAAAGCAGAAGTTCTCCTGAAAACAGTCGAAAGCGTGGCGGAAGCGGCGCTGGCAGCGTGATTGAGCGGCACGGGGCGGCCTGCACGACTGTCGGCATCGAACACCAATGAGCCCGGGCGAATACAAAATGCGGTGGCGCAGGCCTGCAAATCCATTACATCGATTCCCGGCCTTTGTGCGCGACCTGCTGGCAGCAGCATATCGTGACAGTTGCATCTGCGTCATGGCGGCTTTGCAGACGACCTCTCTGCTGCGCCCTGGACGAATTCGTGCGCCGAGTATCCGGTCGCACTTAATCGGGCGAAACTCGCATTCCGCGCTGCCGCCGATATCTTCCGCACCGGCATACTGAAGCCGCGTTAGCTGCCGCCACCAAAGCGCACGCCTGCCAGCTCAGCCCTGGCGGGCGCTGCTCGAGCGCTCCGCAGGCAGCCCGCAAAGCACGGCACAGTGCGCAGCGCATGGGCTCGCTAACGCCGCGCGGAGCCGCTGTGACGGCCATCAGGCAGAATCCCGCTGCAGTATCTCATCCCCTGCCACCGCGTCATCCGCGAAAGCGGCATCGTCGGCGGCCACCGCTGGCAACGCGGGCGCTTTAAATGGCGCTATTGGCGCACGAACTGGGGAGGACACCAGATGACGACGCTTGACCTCTTCCCTGAAACCGCCCGACCGCGCGCCCGCTATAATGCCCGCCCTTTTCCTCATTCCAAACGACAAATGACCGCCCCGATTTCACCGCCGATCCTCTGCCGCGACCGCCACCCTTGCGCCAACTGCACCGCCAAATCCGCGAACGCGAGGCGGCGCGGCCAGCCACCGACCGCCTGCGCGCCCGCTTTTGCCGCCGCGTCAGCCGCCTCAACTGCCGCCGCTGGAAGCGCGCCGCGCGGCGCTGCCGCAGCCGAAACTCAGCCGCCGACCTGCTCGTGTTGGCGGCGAAAAACGACATCCTCCGCCTCATCCGCGAGCATCAGGTCGTCATCATCAGCGGCGAAACCGGTTCGGGAAAAACAACACAACTGCCGCAGCTCTGTCTCGCCCTCGGCCTCGGCGCACGCGGCACCATCGCCGCACACGCAGCCGCGCTGCATCGCCGCGCGCGCAGCGTTGCCGCGCACCATCGCCGAAGAGCTCGACACCCGCTCGGCGATGCCGTCGGCTACCAGGTGCGTTTTGACGAAAAACCAGCGACGCCACCGTGATTAAACTCGACCGACCGGCGTGCTGCTCGCCGAAACCCTCTCCGACCCGTTTCCTCGCTGCAGTACGAAGTCATCATCGTCGATGAAGCGCACGAGCGCAGCCTCAACATCGACTTCCTCCTCGGCTACTCACCGTCCTCGCCGCGCGCCGTCCCGACCAAAATCATCATCACCTCGGCAACCATCGACGCGCGAAAAATTGCCGCGCATTTCGGTGGCGCGCCGGTGCTGAACGTCAGCGGGCGCACCTATCCGGTGGAAATCCGCTACCGTCCGCCGGGCGAAGACGAAGACATCGGCGGACGCCATCGTCCGCGCGTCGCCGAACTCGACCAGCACGGGCGCAACGGACATCCCTCGTCTTCCTCGCCGAGCGAGCGCGACATCCGCGAAGCCGCCGACCGCCTGCGCCGCGAACAACTGCGCGACACCGACGTGCTGCCGCTCTTTCGCCGCCTCTCGCTCTCGCCGACCAGCAGGCGGTGTTCCGCCCTGCAAGCGCCGCGCCGCATCGTCCTTGCCACCAACGTCGCCGAAACCTCGCTCACCGTGCCGCATCAAGGCGGTCATCGACACCGGCACCGCGCGCGCATCAGCCGCTACTCGCTGCAGCATCAAAACGCAGCGCCTGCCGATGAGCCCATCGCGCGAAGCCGCCGCCAACCAGCGCGCCGGCCGCTGGCTCGCGATCCTCCTCCGGCATCTGCATCCGCCTTTACAGCGAAGAAGACTGCGCAGCGCCCCGCCTACACCGAGCCGGAAATCCTGGCACCAACCTCGCCGCCATCATCCTGCAAATGCTCGTCCTCAAACTGGGCGACATCGCCGCCTTCCTTCGTGGACGCGCCGGACGAACGGACAAATCAACGACGGCTACCGCCTGCTTTTACGAGCTCGCAAGCGACCGACGAATCCCGCCGCCTCACCCCTGCTGGGCGGACAAATGGCGCGCTTGCCGGTCGATCCCGCGCTTTGCCCGCATCCTCGTCGCCGCCGAAAACCGGCTGCGCCTGCAAGACGCGCTCATCCTCGTCGCCGCCCCTATCCATCCAGGACCCGCGCGAACGCCCTTCGGCCAGGAAGCGCGAAGCCGACCAAAAACAGGAGCGAATTCCGCCGACAAAAGCAGCGACTACTGAGACCCCTGCTCAACCTCTCTGCCGCCTACCAGCGCGAACGGCGCAGCGCGCGAGCAACAACCGCCTGCGCCAATGGTGCAAAAAGCTACTACCTCAACCGCAGCGGATGCGCGAATGGCGCAGAACTGGTCGAACTCAACTCGCTGCGCGACAGCCGCGAACAAAAACTCCACCGACACACCCACCCCGCCGCGCCGAAACGAGCTGCCGGACGGCGCCAGCAGACCGGCTGGCGCTGGAAAACCCGCAGACTTGAAACCCCTGCACCGCGCTGCTCACCGGCCTCGACCAGTCGACCCTGTGGACGAACAAAACCGCGACTACCTGCGCCCGCGCGCGACCGCTTCAGCCTCTTCCCCGCGTCCGTCGCCCGCTAAAAACCGCCGCCGCAGGCGGTGATGGCGGCGAGCTCATCGTCGAAACCAGCGCATCGCCCGCACCTGCGCGCCCATCCAATCGCCGAACTCGTACACCTCGCCGCCCACCTCACCGCCGCAATACAACAACCCGCACTGGTCGAGCGGGCAACGTCTGCGCGGGCCAAACCACCACCCTCTACGGTTCGCCCATCGTCGCCGGGCGCAACGTCTACGCCCGCCACGACCCGGCGCTTGCGCACGAAATCTTCATCCACGACGCCCTCGTCCCCGGCGAACTCAACACCCGCCTCAGTCATCGCGCAAAACCGCGCGCTCATCGAAACCCTCGCCGAGCGCGAACACAAAACACGCAGCCGCGGCATCGCTGACGACGAGCCAACAAGCGGCGTTCTACATATGACACGCCTGCCGGAAAAGCGTGCACTAGCGTCGTCACCCTCGAACAATGGGCGAAACACGGCGAAGCACTGCGCGCATGAAAGGGCCGACCTGCTCCTCAGCGAGCGAAAACCGTTGACGGGCCGACTACCCGACCAGCCTCACCATCAACGGCCAAAAACTGCGCCTCGAATACCCGCTCGAGCCCCCGGCGGCGCGGCGGACGGCATCACCGTAAACATCCCGCTGCCGGCGCTGAACGCCCTGGACGGCGCGCGCTTCGAGCGCCTCGTCCCCGCCATGCTGCCGGCGAAAAATCGAAGCCCTGCTGCGCGCCCTGCCGAAAGTGTGGCGGCGCCAACTCGTCGCATCCCCGCCTTCGCGCAAGCCGTGAAAGCGAGCGCATCGCCGGCAGCGACGCGCCGCTGCACGCCGCCATCGTGCCGCCATCCACGCCATCAAAGGCACCGCCATCCCCGAAGACGCGCTGGACGAGCGCACAGAATCGACGACCACCACCGCGCGAACTACCGCCTGCTGGATGCGCAAAAACCAGCTGCTCGCAGAGCCGCGACCTCGCCGCGCTGCAGGCCGAGTACGAGCGACAGCTGCCGCCGCAATTCCGCCGCCGCCGCCAAAGCCGCCACGCCGGCGCCGATAACCGACTGGCAATGGGACGAACTGCCCCGCGCCAAAGAACCCCTGCCCTAAACGGCATCACCGGCTGCCGGCGCTGACCCTCGAAGATGAGCAACACTCACCTGCGCCTGCACGACGACCCCGAACGGCCGCGAGGCGCACATGCCCTCGCCGTACACGCCGCTTCGCCGACAACCTAAAGCCAAAAATCAAATACCTGCGCAAAAACCTGCCCGGCTGCTACTGCAAATGGCGCTGCACTACCGCAAAATCGGCAGCGACAGCACCCTTGGCCGACGACATCATCGCCCGCCTGCTCCGAACACGTCTGCCTGCAAGACGGCGTGCCGCGCACACAGCGCCGCCTGGAGCGCACCACTCGCGCGGCGAGCGCGACACTCATCCGCGGCCAGCGAACCGGCACCCAGACTGCACGCGCATCCTCGCGGCCGTACAGCGACGCCAAACAACAACCGCAGCCTCAAACAGCCACGCGTGCACAGCGACATCACAGCGCACCTCGCCGCCTCATCTACAGCCATCGGCGACAGCGACTGGCCAGCGACCTCGACCTCATTGACCGCGCGCTGGCGTGCCACCGAAACGCATCGAGCGCGCGCGACCCGCTCGAAAGACCTGCAGCGGCAAAAGAGGCTCGCGCGTGGGAAGCGACCCTGCAACCGCCCTTGCAAACACGGCGATATGACACGCGCCAGCGACGCCGCCGCGCGGCACCCCTGCCAGCACCTGGCGCCGCGCTGCTGACCGTTCGGCGCTGGCTGACAGAAGCCTGGCGCATCAGACCGACCATGCACGTGAGCCGGCAGCCGCCCAAAGCCTCGCTTAAACGCCTGCAAGAAGCGGCGGAGAAATCGTGAAGGCCCTCGCTTTGGGACAAGCATTGCTCGCGTAGCATTCAAGTATTAACGCACAGCAGAGAGTGCGAGGCCAATCGCTGGGTTAAATCAGGCATAATTCACCGCGGTGGCGGACTGCGTAACTGCCGCATCGCGATTAAAACGCTTTGAAAAGACACCAGCGTCACCAAATCGAACTGCAAATACCTGGTCATCGGCGATGCGTGGCGCAATCTCACGACAGGCACACATTACCGCCACAAAGGTATCTCAATAGCGCCAAAGAACGCACCGTGCGCAATCGCACCATCGGCCGAAAAGCCTTCCTCACCATCAGCGAAACACGCGTGCACCCGCCGGCATCGAATACAATACCAATCCCCTACGACGACGCCATGTACAAACTGCTGGCAAGCCTCGCGACCGCTCGTCGACTAAAATCCACTACAAAATCGTTACATGAAGGACAGCTCTGGGAAATTGACAGAATTCTCGCGGTGAAAGCCGCGAATTATGAGCTGCCGAAATTGAACTTGCTGACGAAAATCAGACCTTCAGCAAGCTCTGCATGGATTGGCAGAGAAACTCCGCCGACCCGCGCTATTACAATGCTAACTGCAGACGCACCTTATCGCCCAGCCTTTGGGACAAAATGATTAAAGAATCGGTAAAAGTACACGGACAATACCAGCTGGAAATCAAACTAAAAGTTTTCCTTCGACCGGCGGGCGCATGAAGTGCGCTGCCGCATTGAAAACCTGGTTTTCCTGCCCGCCTTGCTCCTGTGTCAATCGATTTCCTATTCACCCAAATATTTTCAGCAGAGCCTCGAAAATTGTACTGCGCCTGCGCCCGCCGACGCGCAAACTGTCGCAACTGTGAGAGCCGGATGAAATGCTGGCGGAGCTTTGCCGCTTTCTTCTGCGACCACGCCAGACACACGACAAGGCCTGGAACCACACGAAAATGCGCTGAGGCGCTATGCGCTCGCCTACAAACGCGCGCCTTTGCGCCTGGCGGCAGGTAAATGGATGAGTGCACGCGCCCAATGCGCAGCGCAGCGGATGCCATCACTCGAGTGTATTGGCGAGAGATTCGCGACGTTTTGTGGCGGCATTATCGGTGCGCTCTCGCGCTGGCATGCCGCACATGAAGCCGTTTTAGCATCGCAGGCGTTTGGCTATTGCGTCGAATCTGGCTCGGCCTGGTCGTCGCTGCGTTATCTGCGCCGTCTGGTATTGCTGGACGGCATACCGCAAACGCGTCACGCCATTCATGCCTTATGGCAAAGCGAAGAAATGACCTATTGCCGCCGCTCACCATTTCCGGAAAGCATCCCCTCGCCGGAAGGAAACAATGAAGATGTGCTCTACCGCTGGAGCGTCTTTGCGCAAAATATATCAGCCGCCATGTTGACTTCTAGAAGTGGCGGCGGCGCAGCGCACCCGCTGCTGCTGCATCTCGGTTTGTTGCCATTTCGGCGGCGATCGCGATGGTGCCACATCTCGTCGCCTCTTCTTTTGGCAGGGCGTTACGGCGCGTTGAGCAATAATTTATTCTCTGGCGCTAGTGATTGCCTATCTTTTCAGAGACCGCATCAAAAGAAATCGGGCGCGAGCGCTTGCTATCTTTATTTTCCTGCGAGTGGATTCGCACCGCCGCTTGCTTGTTATCGTGGCGAGAACGCATTTGGAGGTAGGCGCCGTCATGAATCCTTCCGCTTTCGTCCATCAGGATTGCCGCCGAAATCCGCGCGCTGCGCGAGACGAGGCGCATTGGGCTGAAAGTATTAGAATGACCGCCGTGCCGAAGATGTATTGCTCTCACCGCAAGAAGTCGCCTTGCATAATCAGCCGGACTGTCTGAGGCGCACCCAGTATCTGCGATTGTTGATACTACCCGCTAAGTCGTCTCCGAGTGCGGCAGATTGATCACTTGTTCGAGCATTTGCCGGTTGGCGATGAAGACGATGCGGTGATTGTGGGCGAGCGGCTTTTATCACGTCTATACTGAGTTCGCCGCGTATTCTTCGCCGGACAATCCGCGAGGCGCAGATTGCGTGCGACTGGTGCGCTGAATGCGGAAGCGCATCAAACGGCTGGAGATGATTCAACCGCCACAGTTTGCGGAGGCAGAAATGCCGCAATAATGGCAGGCACGGGCAGATTTGTTTTCGAACCATTTTGATATCATACGTTTGTCCGAAATAAAGGACAATTTCCATCGTCTCTAAAAGAGGAAATTTTATGGAACCGCAAATGAGTATGGTCATTGGTAGTCAGTAGTTTTTGTGCGCTTTGCCCCAACCGCATGTGGCGGTGGTGTGGCGACGACAGCCCCCATGGACAGCAATACCGAATTATCCTAATAACCCGACACCGGGCGTCACGGATAATCAGAAGAAACCTTCGGGGTAGAAGGATGGCGGCGGATAGATGGATTCCAAAGACGCAACGAAATGGACGCTTTCCGCGAGTATGCGCAGAAAATACAAGGATTCGTGGTGTGTTCGCCTTCCTCTGAAGATGCCCATCTTTAAGGCTTACTATTTTAGCGGTGGTACGGTTGTATCAGGTAAAAACACTGGCGGTGGCTCAGATTACTACAACGTCTTATTCCACCTTGGTAACTATAAGCGTCTCGTCAATAATTATGATGATGTGTTCTATCTCGGTCTATTTACACACCCGACAAAAATCGTATCAGGAGTGGGGATTTACAATGGTCCAGTAAATGTATCGCGGTGTGATAGACGGCAATATCTCTCTGAATGCAGATTTCAACCAGAGATAAAGGTAAGGTAGAATGTTTTTGAGTTGAAGAAACCATGAGAATAAATGGTTTTCACAAGATCAGCATATTTTAACTGCAATTTAGTAATATTGGTGCCAATTTAACGTCGTAAGTCCGCAAGGGCGAAGTTAAAGGATATATGAGCGAATCTTTGCTGGTCCTAATGCCGAAGAAATAACTGGCGAACTGTATAGGACTGATACAGATGCGCCAGATGATGGTAATTATGCCGTCTTTGGCGCTACCCGGCACACGCCTGAATAAGCGCCATAAAATAATCCCGCCTTCTGGCGGGATTATTTTATGCAATGCCATTCACCACGGCGGCAGGCGCGTCCGGCTGGGGCAACGCGGAACGCACGTATAGCAATCTCCGAAAATCATACGGTATTTCACGGTTGGTTATAGGTGCGCCCAGGCGCACCATTGATAAGAAAGAAATATTTCGCGACGGTGCGCCGAGGCGCACTCTATGGTGTTGTTTTCGGCGGCGCGCCTTGTTTGAGGCTTTCGTATCGCTATAATTCAAAACGAGGTCGTCCCCAAACGTCGCGCGAGTCAGCTATCCCCTGCCCTCACCCTCAGCTGCCCTCCCCGCTGCGGACTTCGCCCTGCGGGGAGGGGATCAACTGTCAACACGCCCTAGTAACTCACCCTACGTCCTGCGCGCGCTGTCGTCTGCGTAGCGACGCCCCACCACGCATGGCGTTATCAATCTCCCTGCACTGAGCGCGACTCGCTTTCGCGCCGGGCGAGGCAGGCGATTTCTTCCCAGTTTTGGGCGTCAAGCAGTGTTTTTCTACCATCCAACACGAGCCGCCGCAGATGCATGCGGCGTCAGCGCGAGGTAGTCGCGGATGTTGTGTCAGTGCCGATGCCGCCGGTCGGCATGATCTGCAGCATGGCGTAGGGCGCGGGCAGCGCTGACATTTGAGCATTGAAATACGCGCCGGCTTCTGCCGGGAAGTATTTGACGGTTGGCGATGCCGTGCCTGGAGTGCGGCTTCGATGGCGGTCGGGTTGGTTGATGCCGTGATGGCGATGCCGAGGTCTTAGCGAGGTTTTCGACGGTGTTGAGCTGAAGCCGCGGCAGTGAAGTCTGCGCCCGCTTGCTGGGCGGCTTCTGAAAGCTGGGCGGCGTTCAGCACGGTTCCTGCGCCGATGAGGATGTCCGCAGCGTCGCGCAGTGCGAGCGGATAGCGTCAGTGGCGGCGGCCGAGCTGAAAGTGATTTCGGCGACGGGGATGCCGTTTTTGTAGGGGCGGCCGAGCGGCACGGCGTCTTCGGCGCGCTCACAGCGATGACGACGATCGTGATGCCGCACCAGGCGGAGTCGTTCCGTTTCGATGCCCATGCTCCGTGCGAGTCGGTAGGGTGGGTCTGACCCACCGTGATGTGTCGATTGAGGAATCGGTGCGGGCGCATGGTCGCGGTGCAAGCCCTCTACGCGTGCGGCAGTACTCTGCCGGAACAATCAACGCCTTTCAGGTGACTGGACGACGGTGGACGCGCGAGGTGAGCGTTGCCTGCGCGGCAGCACGCCTCCCGGCGCTCGGCGCTCTGCAGGCCAGCGGGCGAGGTAGCCGGCGTTGAGCGCATCGCCGGCCGAGGGGAGTGTCGATGACGCGCGCGACGCGCTCCACCGGCGGCTTTCGCTGATGCGTCCGTCGCCTGCTGCGTACAGCGCGCCTTCTGCGCCGCGTTTGATGATGATGTTTTTGACGCCTGCACGTTTTGTAGGCAGGCGATGGTGTAGCTTCTGGCGTCGGCGTGTCGTCCCACAGCGCGCGCGTTCGTCGTCGTCGGTCATCAGCGCCAGATGAACGTGCGGCAGCAGGCGAAGCTTGTAGGCGTGCGCGGCGTGTCGCTGCGGTGGTTTGCCACAGCGCCGGGCGGTAGTTGCGTCAAAGAGGACGGTACGCCTTGGGCGGCGCAGGCGGCAGTGGCGGTGAGTGAGGCGCCTCGCGGTCGGCGGGCGGCAGGATGGCGCGAGGCTGATGCCGCTCAAATAGACAGGCGTCAAAGTGGGCGAGGCGGCGTCGAGGTTGCGCCAGTCGGGGTGTTGGAGCGGGTAGCGATGCCGCCGACTGCGCAGCCGGTAGAGGTGACTAGTGCCTCGCCCGCAGCGTCGAGTTGGATGAGGTAGATGGCAGGTGGCGCGCCGGGTCGGTGAGGACGTGGCGGGTGTCGATGCCATCGGCTGCTAGCGCGCTTTCGCATGCCGCGGCTGAGCTCGGGTCATCGCCCAGGGGCGGTGGTGAGGCGTGGAGCGCGGACGGCATCCGGCGCGACGCGCGCGCAGGTAGGTGGCGGTGTTGAGCTGTCGCCGCCGTGGGTTTGTACATCGCTTCGCCGAAGGGCTGGGCCGTTCAGTTCGATCATGCATTCGCGAGGAGTGCGATGGTTTTCATAGTTGTCGAATTAGCCGGTGTAGGATTGAAGCAAAGCCGTAAAGCCAACGGTTAGTACTGGTTTTTGGCGGTCGGTAGGGTTAAGCGCGCGGCACCAGGGGCTGTTTACACCAGCGAACTAGCCCTCTCCTCTGGGAGAGGGGTTGGGGTGAGCAGCAAACGATTGAAAAATCGAAATTTCATCTCGTAAGCGGCATTGTACCTCCATCCTCCCCGCTGCGGGCTTCGCCCTGCAGGAGGGGGTGTGTGTTGGGGTGGTGTTGGGTTTGGGATGCAAAATGCGCGCGCATTTGCCGTTCCCTCCCGCATGCGAGCTTCGCCCCGGGGAGGATGCAGGTGAACGCTGGTTGTCGCATTTCCGGCGGTTCGACGGTGCCGTTCCACCCCACCTGTGTGCGAGGTGTCAGCGTCGCCCTGCACCGCGCCGTTGCCTGCGAGCATTTCGCGCAGGTAGCCGATTTTTGTCGCCGAGGCCGACGGGCATACAGGTCCACGCCGAAGATGGCAGTGTCGGCGAGGAGTTCGCGCACGTTGCCGAGGTTATCGCTGCCGAGGCGCATGCCCTGCCAGTTTTCGCCTGCGCGCTTTCGAGCAGCGGGTCGGGGCTGCAGGTGAAGCGTGTTGCCGTTGTCATCGACGCCGAGCAGGTAACGGCCCGCCAGCCAGCGACAGCGGGATGGCGGTGAGCGCGCCGCGTTCGCGCCGTGTGCCTTGATGGTCTGGCCGAAGCGGATAGCGAGTTTTTGCGAGTGTCGGTGGCGATGCGCTGCGGCGTGTCCGGAGATGTAGGGGGTTGGGCAGGCACGTTCACCCCGTCGATGAAGGTTTGCGGGTCAAGGATGCCGTTGACGACCACCGGCGCCCTCTCGCGATAGCCGACGGCACGCGCGAGCGCCAGCAGTTCGGCGTCCCCGTGCATTTCGGCGTGAATGCTGTAGCCGAGGAGGCAGCCGTAGATGGCGAGCGCGGTGTGGATGGGGTTCAAGCAGGTGGTGACTTTCATCGTCTCCACTTTGTTCACGGTGTCGCGGTCGGCAAAGAGGACGCCCGCCCGTTCCAGCGGCAGGCGGTCGTTGGGAGAAGTCCGCGTCTTCGGTGACGAGGTATCTCGAGTTCTTCGTGCGTTGACGTAGGCACGCGGCAGCGGTGTTTTTCGCCGGTAACGACGGCGTCGATACCAGTTCAGGCCATCTGCTTTCAGCCGTCTCGGCGACGCCGTCAGCGCGGCGTGATTTTGTCAATCATCGTCCACGGGAAAGGCGACTGGTCGCTCTCCAGCCAGGCGACGAAATTCGGGCGCGACGTGGCGGCCGCTGCCAGGCGCGGGCGGAATTCCATGATGACGGCGCGCAGTTTTCGCCGTTGTGCGACATGCGGTCCATGCTGACCAGCGCGAGCGGCTGCGCCGCCTGCGCTGCCAGCGCGCCGTGCAGCAGGGCGACGATGTTTGCCGATGTCGCTGCGGCGGGCGGTGCCGTCTTTTGAAGTCCGGCGGCGCGACGGCGGGGTAATAGGCGCCAAAGTCGCGTAGTCTTTGATGGTAGCGTCGGTGATGGCTGCAGGCGATCGTTTGCAGGCTAGCGGCGGCGATGTCGCGCAGGCGCTCAGAAGTCATCGCGCATAGTCAGCGATTCGACGACTTTGCTATGGCGAGGACGATTTTGTCCAGCGTGCTGCGGTCGCCTTTGAGGCGGTCGAAGATGCTCAGGTTGTCGCAGGGGCGGTAGGCTCGATGATTTCGGGTCCGAAGCCTTCGGCGACGCTGATGCCGCTTTCGGCGTCGCGCTGGTGAGCAGGCGCGCTGCTGGCGCGTGGCGCGAAAGGCGCGGGAAGATGTTCGCCCGCGCGAGGTGCAGCCAGCGTGGCGCGCTGAAGGTCGCGTGGCGCGCACGCGCAGGATGTCACAGAGCGGCAGCGTAACCGCGCTCCTGCCACCAGGCTTTTGTCTTGCAGGGCGTTCAGGGTGGGGTTTCATGCCCGCTGCTGCCGCTTTCTCGGCACATGTCCCACACGCCCTGGATGTGCATGATGCCCAGCGCGCGGTCGTAGGCCGTAGCCGGGACGGCATTGCTCGCCAAATGTGGCGAGCCGTGGTCAGGGCGCGTAACTAAAGCCAACGTCGTGATAAGCGCGGACGATGGCGGCAATATCCAGCGAGCCGTCGCTGCTCGTGATGCTGCGGTTTCGATGAAAATCGCGTGGGGGAAGCGCGATCGTTGCGGATGTGCGCAAAAGCGAATGCGGTCGTGGAAAGTCATGGCGAATCATCTGCACCAGGTCGTTGCTCCGGTTCGGGGCCAGCGCGCGCGCCGCTGCACTGAAGCGTCAGGCCGTTGCTGCTCTCGACCATCTCCAAGAATCGCCTTGAGGTCGGCGTAGTTTTTGACGATGCGCGCAAGCCGAAAATGGAAAACGGCGGGATCGATCGGGTGAATGGCCATCTCGATGCCCATGCCTGCTCGGCGGTGGGGATGATGGCTTGCGAAATACTTGAGGTTGCGGCGCAAATCGTCTTCGCTCACGGAGTTTGTGGGCGTCCAAACAGCTTGTCCAGTGCCGCCAGCGCCCGGTTCCCAACCGGGAAGCGTCAGGCTCGTCAGCGAGCCTTCTTCCACGCTTTTCACCGCAAGGCTTTGGGGGTCCAAGCCTTCCATCGCCGAGGCGTCGTCAAAACAAAGCGCGGTCGTGCACCATCGGCCAGCGGGTGAAAAGGTCGGTGCGCATCGGTCAAACACCGGCATGAAGTCGTAGCAGACGACCTTCACTGTGTTTGCCCAGATTGCTGCAGACTTTCCTTATAGTTCTTGCCGTGCTGCTCGCGCTCAGGCGTGCGAGCTTGATCGCCTCGTGCACGTTGACGCTCTCGGACGACATCGTTATTGAGGTCGTACCGCGCCGCTCTGCGCCTATGTACCGCAGCGATGCACGCGCCTCCGGCCACACACTCTCGCCCGCCGCAACGAATCGCTGCGCTCAGACGACGCCGGTCAGCGCTCAGAATCTGGCGGATCACGTTCGAGGGGTGACGGTGTCGTACCTTCCGCCAGCCACCAGCGTAAAGCGGTTTTCATGTTTTAGCTCCTTACCATTCGAGAAGAATTTCTGCAAACTTGGCTTTTATCCGTGCGCAGCAGTTCAAAGGCACGGGCAATGTCGTGAATTTGAGCGAGTGACAAGGTATGCATCTTCGCTGGCGTCACCTCTCCTGTTCAAACAGTGAGATGACTTCGGAAGCGGTGATTGTTGACCCGCGTACCGAAAAACGTTGATGCCTTTGTCTGGTAAAATGCCATTTGCGGGAATTTCCGACGACGCGCTGCCAGTGCCGGTGCCAAGCACGACCGCTGACGGGGAGCGAGCAAAGTCAAATCAGCGTCCAGATGCTTTGCGGCGACGTAGACCGCATCGGCGAGTCATGCGCGCCTTCGCCCGCGTGAAATCATGACCGCCGTCAAACTCTTCTTCCTGAACGTTGACGGTGCGCGTCGCGCATCTCCGCCGCGAGACTGCAGACGCTGCGAGAGAAAATATCGGTAATCAGCACTTCAGCGCCTCCTTTGTGGCGCGCGCGCGACTCTGTATAATCGCCAGCCCTGCCGAGCCGGAACCAAAGACGACGACCTTGTCGCCCGCGCTAACCTGCGCCCGTGCATTGACCTCGGCGCCCACCGAATACGGCTCGAGCCAGACGAGGCCATCGCCTCGCTCAATTTCGCTGCCTTTGTCCAGCTTTGGCGACCATCTCGCGGCGGACTTTGAAATACTCCATGCACCGCCATCGCGGCGGTGCGTGACTTCCAGATCGCGCAAACGTTATGATGCCCGGTGCGGCAGGCACACACAATGACCACAGCGCACTAACAATATCGACCGAAACCGCGTCGCCCGGTGCTAAATCTTTATACTGCGTCGCCAACGGATTCTACCGTTCCTGCAAAACGCGACCAATAATGCGCCGGATGCGTTTGCCGAGTGCTATTTCCGCCACTCATAAATCCCAATATCCGAACCGCAAATACCGCCATAGCGCACTTTAATCAACACTCTCATCCGCGCAGCAATTTCCGGTTTGGGAACATCAACTCACTTCAACTTCCAGCGGTGCTAATCCAATACAGCTCATCACAATCCCCAATCAATTTTTCATTAAAGAAGGCAACCATGTGGATAGCGCCGGAATATGAAAGAAACCAGCAACAACACAATCAGGTTGGTAATATTATAAGGCACAAGCGCTTTCACCACCCGGCCCAGCGGTTCGCGCGCAACATTGGCGCAGACGAACAGACACACGCCAACCAGTGGCGTAGAAAGACCGATCATCAAATTCAAGACCGCAAAACCGCAAAATGAATCGGGTCCAATCACCTACTCCTTGCACGCGACTGTTAGGCGGACAGAGAAAGTGTTGAGCGCAGCGATCGTTTCCATAAACATGCCGACAAAATGGCAGTCAACATTTGGCAGCAGAATAACCAAATATTTATTCGTCGTCCAGCGACAACACCGCATCGGCAATCATCTGCGGAATATGCTCGAAAACCAGAATCCAGCCGAAAAACATTAGCAGTGCCGACCAGCAACAGCAAGTGGCAGCGCGTAGAGCAGCGCTATCAATCAACAATCCCGGCACTTTTCTTTAGCGGCAACTCACGATAGACGGCGATTGCCAACAGCGATCGCATAAATAACGCGGCGACGATAGAAGTCTCCCGTCGGTGTGGCAAAACCGCGCTGACCATACCGCCGACAGTCAAAGCCGTCATTGCCAGCGCCAAACAGCGCCGAGGAACGTCTGCCAGAGATGAAATTCCAGCCCTGCCACGGATGGCGATAATTACAGCGTACCGAAAGAATCTAGCAATGATTAACATACCGACGCCAAGCAATAACCCAGGAATAACCCAGCACTAAACATCTTTGCCGACCGAAATCCCAGAAAGCGCGCTGCTAAACGATCATCACCGGTACCGAGGGCGGAAATAATCGCCTATCGTGAGAAGATGCCGAAGCGACCGCCGCCGAGAAACGGCAGGATAACCGGCACGCTTCATTCCCGGAACATCATCATGCCGCCGACAGAAGCAGCATCTGCAACCGCCGTCCCGGATATACCGCCAAAAAGCATGGAAGAAGCAACGTTTGTCATCCCTAGCCGCGCGCGCATCCAGCCAACGCCCGCTTGAGCAAAACTGATGATGCGGCGGCGCGTCCCGCCAGCATTCATCAGTGCCTGCGAGAACGAAATCCCGGAACACACAGCAACACGCACATCCATGCCCGCGAAACATCTTTGCGGCGCAGCGACTAATGGAATGCCTGAACTCAAAAATATAAGCGAGCGAGGCAACGCCTCAGCAATGGCAACCGGTACGCCAATCGCCAACTCAACAAAACGACGGTTACGTAAAGAGGGCTCATGGCACATCCTCCTCAAACCTCATCATTTCAGGATGTCCGTCCACCGTTCCAGTCAGCTTCACTCACACGAATGCCCGCGCCGCGATGGCCAACATAATGAGGTAAACAAGCGCGCCTCGCATGAATATAAGCCATTTTGACGAAAGGCATCGAAGGCGAGGTTTGCATCACGCCGATTTATGGTAAAACCGCCAAGCGGGCTCAATCAAAATCACGGCGAAAAACATGCACCGCCGAGCGCGGAAAGCAGGCGCATAAACGCCACGGCCAATGACCGGGCAAATGCTCGGAAAGCAGAGATCAACATTAACCATTGCTCCTGTCCACAGCGTGATGCGCGCTCGCAGCCAAAAGCCGGCCACATACAAAAGGGCGTAGCGGGTAACTTCTTCCGTCCACACGGGCGAGCCGCCGCCGCTGCAAAGTGCGCATAGACGCTGTACCGGCACCGCCACCATCAGCACCCGCAAACGCTGTAAACCGGTCGCCCAGCGGCAGATGATCTGCAGGTCGAACCAGCTTCAACATGTTCTCCTTTACGACGAGGCCCGGGCCGTGCTCCCGGCTCGTGCTGTCGCAGCTGTTCCGCAAAAATTTTCTCAATAATGAGGCGGTTTTCGCCGCAGCATTTTCAACACAGCAGCGGTATGGCCTTTACTTCGGCAAAAGCCTTTGGTCGTAACCGCAACGAAGGTCATATACCCTTGCTTTCCAGCGATTTCTGCAGTCTGCGCTTCATCTGCGAGAAACTACTTCACGCTCATGCGCGGCGGCGGCTGTTTGCGCGGCGGCTTCCAGCAAAGGCTTTCTGGTCGGCTTCCAGCTGATCACAAGTGATTTCCGAAATGGCGAGATACATCCAGGAGCGAACGATGCTCCAGTCTGGCTGACGAATTTCTGCATCTTCATACAGTGTCGCTGAGATCAATCAGCGACAGCGGGTTTTCCATGCGCTTCGATCGTGCCACGGCAAATGCAGTGAACACTTCGCTCAAAAGCCATCGGTGTGGAGAAGCGCCAGCGCCTCCAGGTTTGCGCAAAGCAGTGGCGTCTCGGCGCACGGCTTGCAGTTGCTTTCAAATCGTCAGGCGTTTTGATTTCACGGTTGGCGGTGAGTTGCGCGGACCGCGGGCGAAATAGGCGAGCGGACGCACCTGCGCCTGTGGCGATGATTTCTGCCTCAATGTCTTTTGCCTACCGGGCCGGACGCTGATTTTGTCCATATAATCCAGCACCTGATACGCAGCAAAAGCGATGCGGCTGTAGCGCCGCTTTGGGCGACCAGTCGCAGCAGACTCTCACCGGTGACCGATCGCCACATCAGCGGTGCCAAGCTGCAGCGCCGTTGATCAAAACTCAACTTTCCTTGCCGAGCGAGTCATTCGGAAAAACCTGGAACCTCAATCGCGACCATTGGTCAGCCGGGCAGCTTCCTCGGCAAACTTTGAGCTGAGCCTTTATTGCACAGGCGTGTTGCTCGTTGGCGATATGGCGAGCTTTGCGTTGCTTCCGCTTTTGGCCCAGGCAACAGGCGTGACGCAAGCCAGCAAGCAGGAAGCCAGCGTAGCCGTAAACAAGCGTTTTTCATGCTTCATCCATTTCACCTCGTGTCTCAACAAAACAGAACGCCCTTTGGGGCGGCAAAGCTGATAAACCAGACTCACCACGTAACCGTGCAGTAACGGCGAGATTTCTGCTTTATCACAGGCCATGTGCCACTAGCTCTTTACACGCAACGCAAGAAATGGTAGACCACTGCCACGCTTTTGCCTAACCATCTCCACCCACAGTGCGTAAAGAAACCGCCGCAATCGGCGGTCTCCGGATGTTTCGCATCACTGGCGTGTTATTGACGCTGGTAAATCAGCACCGCACGGTCGTCAGAAGCTAGTAGCGTCCTTGCTGCGCCTGGTGGAGGGGTGGGTGGTGCGCATCGGGTCGCTCGCCAGCTCCTCTTTCAGCGTTTTTCGCTGGCTGCGATGGTCGCCTCCGGCGGGTAGGTTTCGTAGCCGTCCGAGCTGGGTTCGATGGTTTGCGGCGCTTTCAAATTTCCACACGCGCAGTTTTCCGGCGGGATGCCGTCGATTGCCCAGAACTGGAAGGCTTCCGGCGCCTGCGTTGTTCTGGACTCGGCTTGGCGCTGCAGCAGCGGCAGGATATGAAAGCGGCTCGAGGTCTTCGGCGCGTACTTGGTCATCGCTGAGGCCGAGGGTCTTGATGACTTTGACGGCGCGCAGGTCGCTGTTTAAGATGTCAACCACGGTTTGGCTTCGTCGTTTGCGCTTGCCGTCGATGCGCGCTTACTGGACCGCCGATGGCGGACCAGTTCGTGATTATCGAGGTTGTGCCAGATGAGTGTTGGCGGTCCGGACGGAACAGCGGCTCTTTGGCGAAGTCGATATCGGTGTTCGCGTTAGCAGAATTCTTGATGATATAGTCGTTGATACGCTTCAGGATTTCCGGCTTTGTCGGTGTTTGGCGGCAGCCCCGGAAAACTGCCCTGGATGATGTCGTGGCTGACCCGATCCGCTTTTGCCGTCGTAGGTTTTGCCGGACGGTCGGTCGCGCCATCGAACACCGCGAGGTAGTGGTCGCTAAAGAACAGGCGTCTTCACATACTGCGTTGTCGCGGCGCCTTTTGCCTTCCAATGGCGTAGGCGATTTTGCCGCTTTTCGGCGATTGGTCGATGGCTTTCTGCTGTATTGCAGGTCGTCTCGGCACAGCGCAGAGAGGCTAAATAAGCAATCCGCCGCAGCAAGAAGCGCTTTTTCATGGGATAGCTCCGTGTCTTTTGAGGGAATGGTGATGAACGGCATTGGCGCTAACCAGAGCAAACGTCGCGCAGGCGGCAGAAAGCCTGCAATGCCGCGCCGCTACCGGTCTCATCGTGATGCGCATCTGCCAATGGTTGCACACGCAACAATGGTGGTGAAACCAGATACCTTCATCTGATTGACCTTTGCCCTTTTCAAGCACCTCAAGCCTCATCGACTGGACAGCCGTCCAATTCGGCTGTTTTATACTCTGCTGCTTGTCCAATCACAACGGTTTGCCGATGTCTCGTTTCTGCCCTTCCTGTATCGTCGCCCGATTCTGCCCGCAGAGGTCTTTCTTGCCGCCGGGATGCGTCTTTATCCTGAACCTGCGCTATCAGCATTTGTCGGTGCGGCTGCTTGCCGCCGAGGCGGGCTTGAGTCCGGGGATGTTCCATCATTTGTTTGCGAACAAGGAGGCGTTTGTCGCCGAGGCAGCTGCAGCATACGACGCCGCTTTTGCCGAGTGCAGTTGCAGGTGCGCCCGGCCGCAGTGTGCGTGAGTATCTGCGCATGCGCTGCGGTTTCTCGCGTGCCCGCGCCCATCAGGACTGGATTGTGCCGTGCTTTCGGATACGCACCGGCGATCGCCGCCGATTCGCGAGGTTCATCCGTCAGTACGCGGGGATGCGGCATGTGTCGCTGATTATTGATTTGTTGGCGCGGGCGGAACGGCGGGGTTGCTGGCGCCCGCCGCGCGCTCAGCGTTTCGGCGTGACGCGCGATTTTGGCGCCGATGTTGACGTCGCCTCGCGTTTGCGAGGCGTCGGGGTTGTTGCGGATTTTCGCGGCTGCGTCGTTCGCGCCGCAGGTGATGGAGGATGCGCGACTGTGCCTAGCGTATTGATTGGGCGCTGGATGTTTGTGTTTTGCACGGGTGAAGGGACGCGGCTTTGTTGCGCCCTCGCACCGCCACGGGGAGGAGCTGTTCAGATGACACCGCTGTATGTTGGCGGGTTTCTCGCTTTTGCTCGCCCCGGTTGCCCACGAAGGCGTCGAAAGGCTTTTCGTAGTCTCTTCCCACGGGAGAAGGAGCCGCCCGGCGCGGGCATCGCACCATTATTTTTGCATCACTGAGAGAGATATGAGAAAGGTTTTGTTAGCGCTGTTTGCTTGCTCGCCGCCGCCGCCGGTGGCGGTTGCGTAGCTGTATCAGCAGCAGGAGTCAGATCGGCGCTGCCCGATTTTGTTTTCACTCCAACGGCCGTCTGGAGTTGAAACCGCCTTGATGTATGTGAGCGTCTTTATCCGGCGGGTGGAGCGCGGTGCTTTACGTCGCGGAGGGCGATGCGGTCAAGGCGAAACGAGGTGCTGGTGCGGAGCTGCCGTCGGCGCAAAGCGGTGGTCAGTTGGCGCGGCGGCGCGAGGCGGCAACGTTGCGCGCCGCGGGACTGGTGCAGCGCGCCCGCGCCGTGACCTGAGGCGCAGCAGGCGGTCGCGCGGGCGGATCGCCGAGATTGCCGCCTACAGGCAGCAGCAGAAGGTATGCCAAAGCTGGAGCTGGACAATGCCAAAGCGCCGCGGCGCGAGGATTTGGTTTCGGCGTCGGAGCTTGCCAAGCGTGGCAGGCGGATTTGAGCGCGCCACGGCGAGCGTGAAGGCGGCGCAGGCCGCGCGGGCAGCAGCGCAGGCGGCGGTCGCGCAGGGTCGAGGCGGCGGTGGCCGAGGCCGAGGCGGGCGTCAAGCTGCGCGTACAGCGCAGGCGGATACAGCGGCGTCTGCCGATGCGGATGGCGGCGATTCGTAGCCCGCCCACGGCGCGGGTGGAGTACCGCCTGTGGTGGAGCCGGCACGGTGATTGGCGCGGGCGCCGCGTTATATACAGCCTGCTGGATCCGGCGGCATGTGTCCATGGATGTGTTGTCTTTGCCGAACGCTTGCGACGGTGGGCGGGCTGCGCGTCGGCGATTGAGGCGCGCCTTGTGCTGGACGGCATTGATGCGGTTTTTCCGGCGCAGGTGAGTTTTATCGCCAGCGAGGCGCAGCCCACGCCGAAGCGCGGTCGAGTCAACGGACGAGCTGCGAGAAGCTGGTGTTCCGCGCGTCAGTTGAAGGAAGAGTGCCGGCGAGGTGGCGCAGCGTTGCGACTCGCCACCTGCTGAAAGGCGGCATGACCGGCGACGGTTATGTGCGCCGCGGCTGCACGCAGGCGTGCAGGCGCATACGGCGCTGGAAGTGCAGTTGCTGCGATGAGGATGCTGCCCTGCCATTTACACATACACCTGAGCGCTCATGGTGTATGTGTATGAATTTACAATTCGCGTAACAGTTACAAAAAAGACATCCATATGATACTGCAAAAACATCAAACATTGCAGGAGACTGAAATGATGCCTACCGTCATATTACGCCCATTGAGCGTTGCATAAATGACCTTTGTTCAACCAGGGTTATAGCCCCGCCACCATGTTGAAGCGCCACAGATGCACCATCTTGCGCGAACTGAAGCGCAACATGCTGGCGAAAGCTACGACGCCAGCAAGGCGCAGGAGAAATACGACAGCAGGCGCAGCCCTGCTGCCGCAAGGTAAACTTGATGACCCGAACTTTGCCCTGGTCAGAGAGGTTTCTGAAACTGACTGGTCGCCGGAGCAGACCAGTACCGCTGCGCTACTGAAGGCCGTCCGCACGCCATCAGCTACGCCACCATCTACTGGCGGTATCTACGCTGGCGTTTCAATGACCCTCGACTGGGTGATAAGCGTTAAAGGCTGCGCCACTGTGGCAAGCGGCGGCGCAAGGGCGAGCCGACACGTGAGCAATCTCCTGGAAGGAATATGCCGTCGGAGCGTCCGCCAGAGGTACAGGCGCGGGAGCGACTTGGCGATTGGGAAGCCGATACTGTTGCAGGCGTGGTGGTGGTGCGGTGCTGACGTTGTCGACCGTTTATCTGCAAAACGCCGAGAAGAAAAACGGCGGACGGCGTGAATGCGATGATTGGGAAGTCGCGCGGGCAGACGGTACACAGCATCACGCCGGACCGGGGCAAGGAATTGCGCGATGCGGTGGCGGAGGCGTTGTGATAAAATATACCTGCCGTCAAACAGCCGTGGCAGCGCGGCACGAACGAGGAACACCAACGGCTTGTTGCGTGAATATATTTTTCCGAAGCACTGTGGATATTGCGCAATATCCAGATGATTACCTTGAAAAGGCGGTGCTGGTATTGAATAACCGCCCGCGCAAATGTTTGCAGTGGAGGACGCCTTATGGGGTATTTGATGAAGTGTTGCACTTGGTTTGACAATCACAACTGCCAACTTCGGAGTACCATGAACCTCGCCCGTCGCAAAACCACCGCCGTCTCGCCTGCCTGATCGCGCTGGCGGCGACTTATTGGCTGATGAACGCCCGCTGTTTTCAGCTGGTCGGCGATCGTCTGTCGCGGCGATGGTACGCGCGTACAGGTGGCGCTGACTTTGACGACGCTTGCCGCCGCCGCGCCACTGCAGCGGTGCTGGCAACGCTGGCGGAGGAAGCGGGTGCGTGGCGCGTTCTTCGCCATCGGCGCGCAGTTGGCGGCGCAGCCGCAACTCGCGCAGCGCATCGTCGCCGAAGCGCGTCAGCTGCGCCAACGCATTCCTGGTCGCACCCGCGTTTTCCTGCGAAATCACCCGCCTTGTCGCGCGCGAGATTGACGATACAGAAGCGCAAATCGCGCCGCGGGCTATCGCGGCAGGCGTATTTTCCGCCCGCGCTACGGCAAGAAGCTGCCTCGGCCTGCGGTGTGCTCAAAGCTTTAACGCGGGATGACGACGGTGATGTGGGACGTCGATGCCGACCGCTTCCGGGCGCGCAGGGCGTGGGGAGGCGATGGCCGTACAGACGGTCGCCGCACGCCCGCGGCGGCATCATTCTTTTGCACATCCGTGTGGCGGATGAATGCCGCCGACCGCGCCGCCCTGCCGCAGATTACCAGACCGGTCTGCGATGACGCGCGGGCTGGGAAACCGTTACCGTCGCTGAATTATTGAGACAGATGAAGCAGGAATCTCCCTCCGCTGCGGACGCTGCGCGTCCTGGCGAGGGAGGGAGCAGTTCGGACGGGAGATTGGATAGCGGTTGGCGTACCGCTGCCATCGCTGTTGAGGAACCACGGTGCCCGCTTTCACGGAAAGACGCCCTCTCCCGTGGGCAGCAAGCAAACCCGCGCCGCTTCCTTCTGCCCTACCCGTTTACATACACCTGAGTGCCCGCGGTGCGCGAAATTGTCAAACCAAGTGCAACACTTCATCAAATACATTTATAAGGCGTCCTCCACTGCAAACATTTGCGCGGCGAAGGTTCAATGCCAGCACCGCTCTTTCGTTGTAATCATCTGGATATTGCGCAACATCCTGATGTCGGAAAATATTCACGCAACAAGCCGTTGCGTTTCAACAGCGCGCTGTTACCGCTGCGCCGGCGGCGGAATGCATATTTTTTATCCCCAACGCTCTGCCACTTCACCGCATGCCGCGCAAATTTTGCCCCGGTCCGGCGTGTGATGCTGTGTACCGTCTGCCCGCGCAAGGCTTCAAATCATCGCCATCTACGCCGTCCGCCGTTTTCTCCAGCCGGACGCACCGCAGATAGCGGCTTTACGGGTCGACCAACGTCAGCAACACTTCGCACCACCCACCACGCCCGGTAACGGTATCGGCTTCCCAATCGCCAAGTCGCCCGCGCTCGTACTCTCTGGCGGACCCGACAGCGCGCATGTTCAACCGGAAGTTATCACGTGTCGGCTCGCCCTTGCGCCGCCGCTTGCCACGGTGGCGCAGCTTTGTTGCTGCTTATCAACGTCGGGGGCCATTGAAACGCCCGGCGCAGATACCGCGGTAGATAGTGGTAGCTGATATGCGGACGGCCTCGTGGCGCAAGCGGTACCGAATCTGCTCCGGCGACCAATGCAGTTTCAGAACCTCTGACCAGGGCAAAAGTTCGGTCATCGTTTACGCTTGCGGCGCAGAGCTTACGCCTGCTGTCGTGGCTTCCCGCGCTCTTGCTGGCGTCAGAAAGCCACAGCGCTTATTGCAGCCAGTTCGCGCAAGATGGTGCATCTGTGGCGCTTCAACATGGTGGCAATAGCGGCGGGGCCATAACCTGGTTGAACAAGGTCATGCAACCCTCGCTCATCGGGCGTATGACGTAGGCATCCATTTCTCGGTCTCCTGCAATGTTTACGTTTTTTTTGCAGTATCGCTTATGGATGTCTTTGTAGCTGTTGCACTTGAACCAGAACGCCGTAACCGCTAACCGGAGTAAACCCATGAATCCGCCCGCCCTTGCCCTGTCGCTGCCGCTGGTTTTCATGCTGCATGATTTCGAGGAGCTGATTGGCTCAACGCTTGGTTGCGCGCCAGCCAGCGCCGCGCTGTTGCAGCGCTTCCGCGTCTCGCGCCGCGGTTGGTCAGCGCTGCTGCGCGCGTGCCGGTGAACGCTGCGCCCTGTAGCGCTTTTCCTGCTTGCTGCTGCTGACCCTGCTGTCGCGTGCTACGCGGCGCTGTGCGCGATTACCGCTCTCGGTACGGCGTGCGCTGGCGGCGTTTCTCCGCGCATTTGCTGGTGCATCTGCTGCAATGGGCGCTGTGGCGCGCGCGCATTCCTGCATCATTACCAGCCCGCCTCGCCCTGCCTGCCACGGCATTTGGGCGCTGGCGCAGGATTGCACTCCGCGCTGAGTGCGGCGGCGGAGAAATGGCACTGGAGTGGCGTCGCGGCGCTGTCGTCCTCGCGCCTGCGCTGGCGCTGTTGCACCTTTTCATGCCGCGCCTCGCCCGCCGCCTCAACCGGTAACCGCTGCGGCCGCCCTCACCGTCTCCCCACCTCACCCACCGCTACGGCAAGACGCTGGCGCTGGACGACCTTTCGCTCACCCTGCCGCGCGGGCGCGTCGCGCATCCCGCATCGGCCCGGACGGCGTCGGCAAACTCGACCCTGCTCGCGCTCAATATCGCCGGTGTCCGCCGCATTCAGAGCGGCGGAGCGTGCACGATGACTGGCGGCGATGTGCGGCAAAAGCCCGCCGACCGCCAGGCGCTGTCGCACCGCATCGCCTACATGCCGCAGCAGGGACTGGGCGTACCCCATCCGACGCTGTCACGGTCTGAAAACATCGAGCTTTCACGCGCCCGCCTCTTTCGCCTGCCCGCGCGCGGAACGTCTCGCGCCCGTACATTGCCGTGCTGGAAGCGACCGGCCTCGCACCCTTTCCCGGCCGCGCCACCAGCGCAAGCTCTCCGTGCGGAATGAAGCAGAAGGCGAGCCCAGTGCTGCGCACTGGTGCATGCGCCCGATTTGTTGATTCTGGACACGAGCCGACCGCGGCGTTGACCTGCCGTCGCGCCGCCAGTTCTGGGCGCTGGTTGCCGATTTGCAACGCGCGGATCTGGCAGGGGATGACCGTGCTGGTCGCGCGCTGCACATCGAAGAAGCGGAGCCGTTCTGGCGCAGCTGTGGGCTTGACGACGCCGGGCAAACTGCTGATGAACGCGCCGACGCGCGAGGTGACGGCGAGCACACCAACCCCGAAGACGCCTACATCCGCCTGTTGCCGCCGGAGCAGCAAGAGCACGGGCGGGCTGGATTTGCTAACGCCGCTTTGTCGCGGACCCGCGCCTGCCGCCCGCGATCGAGGCGCACGGTCTCACCAAAGCGCTTCGGCGACTTTCACCTCGGTCGATAACGTCAGCTTCACCATCCAGCAGGGCGAAATCTTCGGCTTCCTCGGCAGTAACGGCTGCGGCAAATCGACGACGATGAAAATGTCACTGACTGCACTCGTGCAAAGCGACGAGCGGCACGGCAGGAGCGCTCGGCGCGCCGGTCGGATGCAGCGAGGCAGCGTGGCGACGCGCGGAGGCGCGTCGGCCACATGTCGCAAGGCATTCTCGCGTCACGCGAGCTGACCGTGCGGCAAAACCTCGCCCTGCACGCCCGCCTCTGCGCCTCGGCGCGCGCGGCAAGGCGGCGATTCGCGATGCCTTTGACGCAGTTTGACCTGGCGGGTTGCCTGCCGACGTCAAACCCGCCGCGTTGCCGCTGGGCATCCGCCAGCGGCTTCTGGCTTGCCGCCGCCCGCCTGCACCGCCCGGAAGTGCTGATTTTGGACGAACCCACGTCGGGCGTGGACGGCGGCAGCGCGGCATGTTCTGGCGGCACCTGTTGCGGATGTCGCATGCGGACAAATCACCATCTTCGTCACCACCCACTTCATGAACGAAGTGGCGCGCTGCGACCGCATCTCTGGCGCACCAGGGCGGAGTGCTGGCCGTCAGCTTTCCAGCGGAACTGGTAGCGGGTGTCGGCAGGCCGGAGAGCGTTTGTGCAATGTCTGCTACTGGATGGGCGGCGCATAAGCATGCCAGCGCAGGCACTGAATTCCTCCCTGCCCCACCCCAACCCTCCCCGGGGAGGGTCTTACTGTGGAAGAAGGCACTTTAGATTCCACAATCAGCGATAACGAACCTTACCATCATCGCAAGCGATACGCCAACCGCCACCCAATCATACCGCGATTTACACCCCCACCCAACCCTCCCCGCTGCGGACGCTAGCGCGTCACCGCGAGGGAGGGGTTATCTGTGACAGAATCAGCCTTCGCTAACGAACCGCCCGCCATCATCGCTGACGACACGCCAACCGCCACCGTCCCCACCGAACTGCCCCTCCCTCGCAGCGAAGCGCAGCGAAGGAGGTTGAGGAAGGGGTAGCGTCATATTTCCTCCGCCGATGAAACATCAAGCAATACGTAACC
>BNJS01000812.1_pt1 | contig 206637 bp, 225 predicted proteins | sample 8540461 | NCBI WGS metagenome assembly BNJS01 (sample SAMD00202454, study PRJDB9452) | human saliva metagenome | isolation source: human saliva | place: Japan
AGCCTGCCTCCTTGTTCATCTGCTGGATTTCCTTAATTGCCTTCTTGATTGAAGCATTTAATCCGTCATGAAAGAAAAGCAAATCTCCTGTCGGTCTATCCATGCTTCGTCCAACTCGTCCACCGATCTGAATCAAACTAGACTTGGTAAAAAGATGATGATTGGCCTCTACTACAAAAACATCCACACAAGGGAAGGTAACTCCTCGTTCCAAGATTGTCGTACTGATAAGTATTGTCAGTTCTCCATCTCGAAAAGCTTGCACTTGCTCTAATCGATTTTCTGTTACAGAAGACACAAATCCGATTTTCTCATTTGGAAATTGCTCCTGTAAGATTTCTTTTAGCTGCTCCCCTTTTTTAATTTCTGATGCAAAAATGAGTAACGGATAAGCTGTCTTTCTCTGTTTCTCAATATAAGACTTTAACTTTGGTGACAAACGATTCTTATACAAATAGCGATTAAAATCCGATAACCAAACTGGTTTAGGGATAATCAAAGGATTTCCATGGAAGCGCCTAGGTAAGCTCAATCTTTTTAGTTCTCCTAAACGGACCTTCCTATCTAACTCATCGGTCGAAGTCGCTGTTAAAAAGATTCTCAGCCCATTCTCCTTTACACTATTCTTGACAGCATGGTAAAGCGTTGGATTATCAACATAAGGAAAGGCATCTACTTCATCCACTATCAGTAAATCAAAAGCTTGATAAAATTTCAATAACTGATGGGTCGTCGCAACAACTAATGGTGTTCGGAAATAAGGCTCTGATTCTCCATGTAGAAGGGCTATCTCGCAAGCAAAATCATCTTGCAGGCGTTTGTATAGCTCCAAACAAACATCTATTCGAGGACTGGCCAAACACACTGCACCACCCGCATTGATCACCTTAGCCACAACTTGATAAATCATTTCTGTCTTTCCAGCCCCTGTCACCGCATGAACTAAAGTTGGCTCGTGTTTGTCTACTGCTTGAATCAGTCCCTCTGACACCTTCTCTTGAAAGGAGTTAATTGACCACGCCATTTAAGAACATCTTGCTTCGGAAAATCCTCCTGCGTAAAATAGTATAAAGCTTGATCACTCCTAACTCTCTTCATCAGCAAGCACTCTCGACAATAGTAAGCACCGATGGGCAAATACCATTCTTCTAGAATAGTACTATCACAACGTTGACAGAAAAGTTTCCCCTTCTCCTTTCTCATTGCTGGAAGTTTCTCCGCCAACTGACGTTCCTCTTCTGTTAATTCATTCTCCGTAAACAAACAACCGAGATAATTTGGATTTACTTTCATACTTCTTTATTCGTAAAAATCTAGCACTTTAGATGATTTTTTAGTACAATTAAATCATGGAATTTAGAACAATTAAAGAGGACGGACAAGTCCAAGAAGAAATCAAAAAATCCCGCTTTATCTGTCATATCAAGCGTGTTTATAGCGAAGAAGAGGCTCGTGACTTCATCACTGCCATCAAAAAAGAACACTACAAAGCTACGCATAACTGCTCTGCATTTATTATTGGGGAACGTAGTGAGATTAAACGTACAAGTGATGATGGTGAGCCCAGTGGTACTGCTGGAGTTCCCATGCTTGGGGTACTAGAAAATCACAATCTCACCAATGTCTGTGTGGTAGTGACACGCTACTTTGGTGGCATTAAACTAGGCGCTGGAGGATTGATTCGTGCTTACGCAGGCAGTGTGGCCTTAGCTGTCAAAGAAATTGGCATCATTGAAATAAAAGAACAGGCTGGCATTGCTATTCAAATGTCTTACGCTCAGTATCAAGAGTACAGTAACTTCCTTAAAGAACATAATCTCATGGAACTGGATACAAACTTTACAGATCAAGTCGATACGATGATTTATGTTGATAAAGAAGAAAAAGAAACTATTAAAGCTGCACTTGTAGAGTTTTTTAATGGAAAGGTCACTTTAACTGATCAAGGTTTACGAGAAGTTGAAGTTCCTGTAAACTTAGTGTAAACAATGGATAATACAGTGTTTCACTGACATTCCCACCGCTACTTTAATTAGCAACATAAAAAGGTGCTTGCCAAGATCTACTAGAAAATGAAGCAATTCAAAAAGAAAACTGATAATTTTCTTCTTTTTACCTATTTACTAGAATTAACCTACCACAATCGCTTAAAAATTAATGGCTTAGACCTATGATATAAAAAAATCCTATCACTTCGATAGGATTTCTATATTTTACAAATGGTATAGATAGCGTTATACTAGAGATATCTTATACAAAGAGGTATTCATATGTCTATTTATAACAACATTACTGAACTAATCGGTCAAACTCCGATTGTTAAACTCAACAACATCGTACCAGAAGGTGCTGCGGACGTCTATGTAAAGCTTGAAGCTTTTAACCCTGGTTCATCGGTAAAAGACCGTATTGCTCTTAGCATGATTGAAAAAGCTGAACAAGACGGTATTCTAAAACCGGGTGCTACTATTGTTGAAGCAACAAGTGGAAACACTGGTATTGGACTTTCATGGGTAGGTGCTGCTAAAGGATATAAAGTTGTCATCGTTATGCCTGAAACCATGAGTGTAGAACGCCGTAAGATTATCCAAGCCTATGGCGCTGAACTCGTCCTCACTCCTGGTAGTGAAGGAATGAAAGGTGCTATCGCCAAGGCTCAAGAAATCGCTGCTGAACGTGATGGTTTCCTTCCTCTTCAATTTGACAATCCAGCTAATCCAGAAGTACACGAAAAAACAACAGGGGCTGAAATACTAGCTGCTTTCGGTAAAGATGGATTAGATGCCTTTGTTGCTGGAGTTGGTACTGGTGGAACGATTTCTGGTGTTTCTCATGCACTCAAATCAGCAAATTCAGGTATTCAAGTTTTTGCAGTAGAAGCAGACGAATCTGCTATTCTATCTGGTGAAAAACCTGGTCCTCACAAAATTCAAGGTATCTCAGCTGGATTTATTCCTGATACACTAGATACAAAAGCTTATGATGGTATCGTTCGTGTAACATCAGACAACGCTCTCGCACTCGGCCGTGAAATTGGTGGAAAAGAAGGTTTCCTTGTAGGGATTTCTTCAGCTGCAGCTATCTATGGAGCAATTGAAGTTGCTAAGAAATTAGGTACAGGTAAGAAAGTCCTTGCTCTTGCACCAGATAACGGTGAACGTTATCTCTCTACAGCACTCTATGAATTTGAAGTGTAGCCTCCTAAATGCACTTAGCCCTTATTATAGGGCTTTTTATTTTTACCTTGAAAAATCGACTGCATAGAAAAGGCTTTGGCAGATAAAGGTTTGTTTGGGTTACAAGAGATGTAAACTGAGAGGTAAGCGTCAAGTGAGAATTGACATGGAATTGGTACTTATGACCAACAACCTCCTAAAATACAATAAGAGAACGACTCAAAATTAAAAAGCTAGAGTTCCGCAATTGGAAATCTCTAGCTTTTTTGTAGTTGAGAACTATTTTATCTCAGACTCTTCTATGATTAGTTATTCAAGGCTGCTGCCATTGTAGCTGCAACTTCAGCTTCAAAGTCGTTTGCAGCTTTCTCAATACCTTCACCAACTTCAAAGCGAGCGAACTCAACTACTGAAGCGTTAACTGATTCAAGGTATGCTTCAACTGTCTTGCTGTCATCCATGATGTATACTTGTGCAAGAAGTGTGTAAGCTTGGTCAACTTTAGTGTTATCAAGCATGAAGCGATCCATTTTACCTGGGATGATTTTGTCCCAGATTTTTTCTGGTTTGCCTTCTGCAGCCAATTCAGCTTTAATATCAGCTTCAGCTTGCGCAATTACTTCATCAGTCAATTGAGCTTTTGATCCATACTTCAAGTGTGGAAGAGCTGGTTTGTTAACCATTGCACGGCTTTCGTTGTCTTGGTCGATAACGTGGTTCAATTGTGCCAACTCATCTTTAACGAATTGCTCATCCAATTCTTTGTAAGAAAAGAACTGTTGGTTTCATCGCTGCGATGTGCATTGACAATTGTTTAGCAAGAGCTTCGTCTCCACCTTCAACAACTGAAATAACACCGATACGTCCACCGTTATGTTGGTAAGCTCCAAAGTGTTGTGCATCTGTTTTTTCAATCAATGCAAAGCGACGGAATGAGATTTTTTCTCCGATAGTTGCTGTTGCAGATACGTATGCGACTTCAAGAGTTTCACCTGAAGGCATTGTCAAAGCAAGAGCTTCTTCATTGTTAGCAGGTTTTCCTTCAGCAATAACTTTAGCTGTAGTATTTACCAATTCAACGAATTGAGCGTTTTTCGCAACGAAGTCAGTTTCAGCGTTTACTTCGATAACTGCTGCAACATTACCGTTAACATAAACACCAGTCAAACCTTCTGCAAAGAACACGGTCAGCTTTCTTAGTCGCTTTAGCCATACCTTTTTTTCACGAAGCAATTCAATCGCTTTTTTTCGATATCACCGTCTGTTTCTACAAGCGCTTTTTTTAGCGTCCATAACTCCGGCACCAGATTTTTTTCACGCAACTCTTTTACAAGTTTAGCTGTAATTTCTGCCATTTTGATTCTCCTATATTTTTTAAAAATAGGAGAGCCGGGCTAAGCCCCGCCCTCCTAGGTAATTACTATTTATATGAATTAAGCGTTGTCGCCTTCTACAACTTCAACGATTTCTTCGATTGAATCTGCTTGAGCTTCTGAAGCTGCAAATTCTGCTTCAACTGCTACTGCATCTTCACCTTGACGTCCTTCGATGATAGCGTCAGCCAATTTAGCTGTGATCAATTTAACAGCGCGGATAGCGTCATCGTTAGCTGGAATGATTACATCGATATCATCTGGATCAGTGTTTGTGTCAACCATCGCTACAACTGGGATTCCCAATTTTTTAGCTTCTTTAACAGCGATTTGCTCTTTATGTGGGTCAACTACGTACATAACATCTGGAATACGAGGCATATCTTCGATACCACCCAAGAATTTTTCAAGACGTGCACGTTGTTTGTTAAGAAGTGCAACTTCTTTCTTAGGAAGAACTTCGAAAGTTCCATCTTCTTCCATACGTTTGATTTCTTTCAAACGAGCGATACGTTTTTGGATTGTTCCCCAGTTTGTAAGAGTTCCACCCAACCAACGGTGGTTGATGAAGTATTGACCTGAACGTACTGCTTCTTCAGCAACTGCATCAGCTGCTTGTTTCTTAGTACCAACGAACAATACAACTGCATCGTTAGCTGCTGCATCACGCATGAAGTCGTATGCTTGGTCAGCGTATTTTACAGTCTGTTGCAAGTCGATAACGTGGATTCCGTTACGCTCTGTAAAGATGTACTTAGCCATCTTAGGGTTCCAGCGACGAGTTTGGTGACCAAAGTGTACACCAGCCTCAAGAAGTTGTTTCATTGAAATTACTGCCATGAGTATTTCTCCTTTGTTTTTTTCCTCTTCTTGACTTCAACTCGCAAAACGACCCAAGGGCAACTGCTTCACAATTCATCAAGAATGAGTATTATCGTTCACACGACATTTTTCATTTTACCATACTTTTCCAATATTTTCAAGCTATTTTAGTAGATTTTTAAAGTAGCTTCACTATAGGTAACTTCTCAAAGTAACTTCCACTTGCCTGACCAAAGTGGAAATTAGTCTAAAACGGATTTTTATGGTGGAATTAAGTGTGAGACGTTTGAGTTAGAAATGAGGCTCACTATGACAAAACATAAACACCTTACCCTTTCAGACCGTAATGATATCCAATTAGGCTTAGAGCGCGGTGAAACCTTCAAAGCTATTGGACAATCCATTCTAAAAGACCCGACCACTGTTTCCAAAGAAGTGAAGCGAAACAGACGAGTCCGAGAGTCTACATGCGATAACCTTCCTTGCCCTCTACTTGATAAGGCTCCCTTTGTCTGTAATGGATGCCCTAAAAGAAGACAAAATTGTGGCTATCAGAAAATCTTCTACCTCGCTAAACAAGCTCAAAAACAGTACGAACAAACTCTTGTTGAGGCTCGTGAAGGAACTCCCCTTAATTCCAAGACCTTCTGGGACATGGACAAAGTCATTTCTGAGGGTGTTAAAAAGGGACAACACATCTATCATATTCTCAAAACTCACAATCTTGATGTCAGCTCCTCAACTGTCTATCGACATATCCGAAAAGGATACCTATCTATCGCTCCGATTGATCTTGCTAGAGCCGTTAAATTCAAAGAAAGACGGAAAAGTAAGCTACCTTCCATCCCTAAAGAAGCTAAAAAAGGCCGTTCCTATGAGGATTTCCAAAACTATTTAGTCCTTAATCAACTAGACTCTTGGCTGGAAATGGACACAGTTATGGGCAGGATGGGAGGTAAAGTCCTACTTACCTTCAACCTGTCTTTCTGTAACTTTATCTTCGCTAGGCTTCTGGATAATAAAACTGCCCTTGAGGTTAGCAAACACCTCTATGCCATCAAGAACACTCTTCATGAAGCTGATAAAGATTTCTTCCAACTCTTTCCTGTCATTCTTACCGATAATGGTGGAGAGTTTGCCAGGGTCGATGATATCGAAATGGATGTGCGAGGAGAGAGTAAACTCTTCTTTTGTGATCCTAATCGCTCTGACCAGAAAGGGAGAATTGAGAAAAATCACACACTAATTCGTGACATTCTACCTAAGGGAACTTCTTTTGACAACTTAACTCAAGAGGACATCAATCTCGTTTGTTCTCATGTCAACAATGTCAAACGTGCTGCTTTGAATGGAAGATCAGCCTATGAGCTCTTTGCCTTTACCTATGGAGAAGAGATTCCTAAGCTTCTCGGTATTTCTAAAATACCTGCAGAAGACGTCTGTCAGTCGTCTACATTACTCCAACATAAAATCTAAAAACTAACCAAAAACCCCATTCAAACGTCTCACACTAACTTCCACCATAGCGGAACTTAATCTGAAACGCTTTCAGATGAGGGGATTTTGTGCGCTCTTTTTTTCGATTCCCTTCGGCTACAAAAACGATGAAATCAAGCATGAGTAAAACCAGTGGAACTTACCCTGACACGGATTTTCACTGGTTTTTAGGATTTTTATCAGACTAACTTCCACTTGGATTAGCAGTGGAACTTAGTTTGGGAATTTAGCTAGCTTCACTATACACAACACAAAAGAGACTCACATCGAGCCTCTTCGTTTCATTCATTAGTTTGGATAGATATATGTTACAAAACCTTCTGAAGTCGTAGTAGGATTGAACCATCCACGTTTATTTCCGATTGTACGGTTTCCACCATAGTTTGATTCAGAGACCTGGATACTTGTTGATGATGAAACTGCTGTAACCACGGCTACGTGTCCATATCCACCATCATTCCAACATGCAATCGCACCAACTTGAGGTGTAGATCCTGTACGGAAGCCTGCGGCAGCTGCACTTGTAGCCCACTGTGCCCCATTACCCCAGTAATCTCCAGCCCAAGGTGCCAATGTTTTAGCTCCCCATGTACACTCACCAATTGGATAACTTGAAGCATTTGTACTATACGTTGGATGATGTTTCACTGCTACAGGACTGTAGCTTGAAGATGATTCAGATACTGCTTGAACTTCTGCTGTAAAAGTTGTATTCCCAGAAGCAACAACTGTTTGTTGTTGACTTGCTTGTTTAGCTTTATAAGCAGCTTCTGCTTCTGCAGCTGCTTTAGCTTCTGCTTCCGCTGCAGCTTTTTTCTCAAGTAAACTTGCTTTTTCATCCTCTGCAGTAGCCTTTTCAGCAGCAAGATTCAATTCTGCAGCTTTCAACTCAGCTTGTTTTGTAGTTAATGTTTGAGCATCATCAGCTAGTTTTTGCTGATTTGCAATAACTGTATTGATTGCGTCATTGTTTGCTACTTGTTTTTCAGAAATAGCTTTTTTATCTGCTTTTTGTTGTTCCAACATTTTGTTGTTTGCAGATACGATTTCACTCATTGCAGCTACACGTGAAATAGCTTCTGTAATTGATTTCGAGTTTACAATTGTATTGATGTAGCTAGTTGCAGCTCCATTTGTTTGAGCACTACGGGCTTGTTTTTGCAACGAATCATTACGAGATACAATATTCTTAGAAAGTTCTGTAATTTCACCCTCAAGCTTTTTAGATTCTGCTTGTAGTCTATCATTTTCAGATTGCAAGTTTGATTGCTCTGTTTGAATAGCAGATACTTGCTCCTGAATTTGATCAACTTGTTTTTGAGCTTCTTGTTGTTGTGCTGTTAAATTACTAATTTTATTATCTTGAGCAGCAATTTTGTCATCAGTAGTTTCTGCATGCGCGGTTGTTAAAACAGCAACTTGAGAAACCATTACTGTACTTAGTAAAAGTGACGCTAAGATTTTTTTCTTCATATTACGTAGATACTCCTTCTATTTAAGACAATACTAGTATACCAAAAAAAGACATAATAAATATTACGCCTTTATTACATTTGTATTTCTTTCTCATAGATAAAATTTTTCAAAAATAAACTGAAAAACAATCATCCATATAAGGTTCAAAATCATTGATGGCACTAAACTATAAACTATGAACAAAGACATACTATCCACAGTTAAACCTATCGCTATCGCAAGTATGTAAGCTCCCATTTCAAATAGAAAAGTCATGACAATAATGGCTAACATTCTCGTCCAACGATTCAATAAAATAACACTATTCAATTTATGGAGAAATACCCCCAACAAGACGAACAACAGAGTCGCAATTCCAATCAAGTGGAAAAAGTAAATATCATAAACTAAACCAACTACAAACAATAAGCTAAATAGAGATATTCTGATACTTCAATCGTCTCAAATAAGAGAAATAAAAACAGAAAATGACTAGCCAACTGTACGTGGGGAAAAAATGAACCCAGAATCTGGCTAATATGGGCGTCAATTAGAACAAAGAAAGGAAGCGATAAAAACACTCCAACCCGTTTCAACTGTCTCATTATGAATTCCCCACTAATTCTATCACATCTACATTATGAGTATCTGCACTCAATTTAACAGTTACTTCTCGTGTCAAATAGTCTGTACTATGCGTTGTGGCAACCACTTCACCAACAGGAATATCAGCAACGTTAAAGTTTCCTAATCCACCAGTGGTCACCTTATCCCCTGCACTAATATCGCTATTACTATTTAATTGACTAATTTTAAGAACTTCATTTTCTTTGTCATAGCCAACAATAATCCCATAAATTGTAGTAGAACCATGTTGAATTTTAACAGAAATCTTATCAGAATTTTCCGTATTTGTCAGAAGGTTGACCATAGTAGAGTTGTCCTCTACTTTTGAAACACTCCCAATCAAGCCACCGTTTGCAATAGCTAACATGTTCTCAGAAGCCCCTTTTGATTTACCTGCATCTAAGGTCAACTCCTGCTTCCAAGATACTGGAGAACGCATAATAACATCTGCTGCTAAAGTCTTTGTGGCTTGCAACTTGGACTTCATATCAAGCAATTGGCGCAATTGTTCATTTTCTGTCTTTAAACTTTCTGCCTCATTTGATTTAACTTCTAACTGGTAAATCTGTTTCTTCAAACTTTCATTTTCATTATATGTTCGTGTCAAATGAGCCAAATCTGATTTGACAGAATCAAACCATTGAAAAGGTTTTTGCACAACCCTATCAACCAATGAGATTCCATCTCCTAATTTTGTCACAATTGCGCTTGAATAAGTCGTCGCTAAGAGAGCCGACACAAGCAGAACAATGACAAAAACAATAATGACATATTTTGATTTTTTAAAACGGTTCATATCCCTACCTTTATATCAAAAACTACCACAGTAACTTTTACTCAATTCCTGAAAGCTACTAAGATTTTAAGAAAAATAAGCAACAACCAAGTACGAGAATAACAAGAATTGCTAGCGTATCCTTTCGAGTCCATTTCAGTTGTCGATATTGACTTCTGCCTTTTCCACCCTGATAACCACGCGCTTCCATGGCGATAGCCAAGGAATCCGCACGTTTTAAACTTGTCGCAAAAAGAGGAATCAAAATAGGAATCATCGCCTTTACTTTTTTTGAACAATACTTCCTTCTCCAAAAATCCACTCCGCGCGCTTTCTGTGCATTCATAATCCGCGTCGTATCATCCATCAAGGTTGGGACAAAACGTAGACTCATGGACAGCATCAATCCAATTTCATGAACTGGAACTTTCACACGCTTTAAAGGCGCTAACAAAGCTTCGATAGCTGAGGCCAAACTTAAGGGCATTGTTGTTAAGGTTAACAAAGTTGAAAAAGGAAAATAATCAATATAAAGCGACAAAAAAATAATTCCAGCTTGTTGCAAAGCATAATCCGTGATTCTCACAAACGAAAAACTCAAATAAAAACATTCCCACTAGAAATGAAAAAAACAGTTGAAAAAAATAGTTGTGAAGGCAATCAAGAAAAAAACATAGATTTCAAGCCCTGAACAAAAAAATGAAAGAGATACTCCTGACAAGGCAATAAATATCCCTGTCGCTATAAAAAAAGAATTAGATTCGTCAAGGGATTATTAGCCCAAAAAAACGATTAAAAATCAGTAGCATCATAGCAAGCAATTTGCTACGTGGATCCAATCGGTGAACAATCGAATCCCCTGGGATATAACGCCCCAAAATCATACTATCCATTTAGCGACTCCTTGAACTCCTCTATCTTAATCGGTAATCGTTTAAATGACACGCCTCTATCAGCCAATCGTTTACAAAAGGCCGTAATTTTAGGTACTCCCAACTGTACTTCTTCCATAAAGACAACATCTTGAAAGACATCACTCGGTTTACCAAACTTAACTAAACATCCCTTTTCCATCACATAGACTTGGTTCGCATATTCAGCCACATCATCCATCAAATGAGTTACCAAGACAATGGTCATCCCTGACTGGTGGAGTTTTTTGAACAAATTCATCAACTCTTTTCTACCCAAAGGATCCAGGCCTGCTGTGGGCTCATCTAAGACTAATATAGCTGGCTCCATGGCAAGTATGCCTGCAATCGCAACACGTCTCATTTGTCCGCCTGATAGCTCAAACGGGCTACGATTAAAAAGTGATTCATCAATTCCAACTAAAGCCAGTTTCTCACGCGCAATCTGCTCCGCATCTTCTTCAGAAACTCCAAAATTTTGCGGTCCAAAAGCAACGTCTTTCAAAACTGTTTCTTCAAAAATCTGATTTTCAGCAAACTGAAATACCAAGCCAACCTGTTTTCTAATTTGACGAATGTCTTTGTTTTTAGAAGTCGAGGTGATTAAGGTATCAAAAACCCGCACACTCCCTTGACTTGGAATCAATAAACCATTTAATAGTTGTAAAATAGTTGATTTACCACTACCTGTATGCCCAATTAAAGCCGTATAAGAACCATCTTCAATCGTCAAAGAAACATCCGACAAAGCTGTTGAAGCTAAGGGAGTCCCTTCTTGATACGTAAAACTCACATTTTCTAGAGCAATTCCCATAGCTTATCCTCTAGCTCACTTTCTGTCAAATAATTTTCAGGTAAATTATAGCCATTCTGGCTCAAAGAATGTTTTAATTGATTGGCAAAAGGATCGTCTAATCCAATTTGATCTAAATCATTTCGAGAGAAAAGCTCCCTTGGACTACTAGTTGATTCAATTTCCCCTTTTTTCATGACCAACACACGATCACTCATGGCAACTTCTTCCAAATCATGTGTAATGGAAATGACCGTCATATCATAGTCTTTTCGAATTCCTTTTACTGTCTCAATAAGTTCTCTACGACCCTCAGGATCTAACATACTCGTTGCTTCATCTAAGATTAAAATAGCTGGTCTTAGGGCTACAACACCTGCAATGGCCACACGTTGCTTTTGTCCACCTGATAGACGCGCTGGCTCTCTCTCTTTTTAAAGTCCGACATGCCAACCAAATCCAGAGCTTCTTCCACTCTCTTTTTCATTTCTTGACGAGAAAGACCCTGATTTTCCAAACCAAAGGCTACATCATCTTCAACTGTTGCTCCAACAAATTGATTGTCTGGATTTTGAAAAACCATACCGATTTGACGACGTATATCCCAAACATTTTCCTCAGTCAGCCGTTGGCCATCGATTACAATCTCTCCAGATTCTGCTTCCAATAAGCCATCAATTAACCGTACAGTCGTTGATTTACCACTACCATTATGTCCTACAATCGAAAGCCATTCTCCACGTTTCACGTGAAACATAATATCCTTCACATCATAGTACTCCTGACTTTCCTTATAGCGAAAAGAAAGATTTTTTACATCAATTATTGATTTCATTTTGAACCAAATGTCCCTTTAAATACATAGGCACTACCCTTGAAATAATCATAGCCAGAGTAGATAGTGAAAAACAAAGCTACATAAAGTAGGACTTGTCCAATCAAAGTCCAATGTAATAGCAAGAAAATAATCGCAAACATCTGACTGAAAGTTTTAATTTTTCCAGGCATTGCTGCTGCTAAAACTGTTCCACCAGCTTCAACCAATAAAAGCCTCAAACCTGTCACAGCCAACTCACGACAGATAATCACTGCAACAATCCAAGCTGGAGCCATACCTAATTCAATCAGCATAATAAAAGCTGACATAACTAGTAGCTTATCCGCCATAGGATCTGCAAATTTACCAAAATTACTAACCACATTCCATTTGCGAGCTAAATATCCATCTAAGTAGTCTGTAATACTAGCAATAGCAAAGATAATAGCTGCTACTATATGACTCTCTATCGAATTTCCTACTGTTAAAATAAAGATAAAAATAGGTATAAAGAGAATTCGACCTATTGTTAAAAGATTTGGAATTTGTTCTTTTTTCATTCGTTTTTCCTTAATTTTTAGTAAAGGTTACAGCGATTTTTCCAGTCTGAGCTGTTAATTTCGATAAATCAACAGTCTGATTATCTACTGTTAAAGAGACACCTTTGACAACACCTAATGTAATGGTCACAGAATTTTTGTTGAAACTGTTGTTTCCGCACTTTTATTATCCGGTGATAAGGTCACACCACCCTCAAGCTCACTTTCTGAAACACTAACCCAACTTCTAGCATCTGAGACTGATAATTGTAATTTTGCAGTTTCCTTGCTCGTTTTATAAGCAACTTCTACTCGATTTCCTTCACCCGATACCATTATAGCTGGTTCAATATTCGAAGAACTACTTGAGGATTGAGTTACAGAACTAGTCGAGCTTGTTTCTTGGACTACACTATAACTAGACGCAGATGAACGCTCCGGTTGAGTCTGGACATAATTCCAAACATAATAAGTCACAAAAATTACAATCGATAGTGCAAAGAGTATAAAATAAAATAAAGGTAAAAATGATGTCTTATTTTTCTTACTGGAACGTCTCCTGCCTGTCAACTCGTCTTCATCAACATCTACTTCCTCATAAGTAATCATGCTCCCAGAATCATAAGCATCCAAGACAATTCGCTCATCTAGCTCAACTGCCCATGCATACTTACGCAAAAAAGAACGAGTATAAAATGGACTAGGAAGTTGATCAAAATCATCAGCTTCCATTGCCTCCAACATATCCAACTGAATTTCTGTTTTTTTATGTAATTCTTCTAAAGTCAACCCTTGGTTAGTTCTAGCTAAACGTAAAACCTCACCAATTGTTTTTTTCCTCATACTTGTCATTCCTTCTTTCTAGTATCGATTATGATAGGTTCTACAATGGGAATATTGTAAAATCAACTATATCACCATCATCTATTAAATGATGTCCAGCATCAAGGACATCCTCTAAAGTGATTTCCTGTAAAATCTTTGGCAAATCAAAAATTGTCTCACCATTTTCAAAAGCATCATATTGCGTTGCAATAAATTCAAGAGAGTTCATGCTACTGAAAAATTCTCCAAACATCTCTCTTTTGATAATATCTAAATGATCCTCTGTAATATCTAAATCCTTTGTAAAATTACGAATGGCCTTCCTAAACTGATGAGATAAAGCAAATGGCTCTTTTGTGTCCATTGTCAACATAACAAAATGAAAACGACTTGTTACTTCAATTTCAAGAGATAAGGAAGCATCTATCTTACCTGATTCATATAATTTTTGAAAACGATCCGAAGTCCAACCAAACATCATTGCAAACAATAATTTTAATAAAATATGATGTCGATAGCAATCCACCTCAGCAACTTCTCGATTACCTCTAATCCCAATCGCTAGCTTGGGAGAAGATACTTCCATCCTCATACTGTCTGTTTGCTTTACATCCTGTAAAACAAACTTTTCTCTTACTACTTCCTGAACATCTGAATCTTTCAATTCTTTTCTTTCAAAATAGTCCTGTACTTGCTCCACATCAAAATTACCAACTAAAAACAGAGACATATTTACAGGTTTGTAAAATCTTGTAAAATTTTCTTGTAAATTAGTTAGATTGATTTGGGAAATAGACTCCTCACTTCCAACTATATCAGTTGCTAAAGGTGTACCAGGATACAAATTCGCTAAAGTCGAAAAGAATAAACACGAATCTGGATCATCTTGATACATTTCTCGTTCTTGCTGGATAATATCCTGCTCTCTTAAAATGGAATCTTCAGTAAAATGTGCCGATGTTACCAATTCATCAAGTAAATCTAAATTCTCTAATAGATAATCCGTCGATGAAAAAAGATAGTTTGTTTTTGTAAAGCTTGTAAAAGCATTGCTATCTGCACCTAGACTCGTAAAAGCCGACATCAAATCGCTAGAATCTTCTCTCTCAAATAATTTATGTTCAAGAAAATGAGCAATTCCTGCAGGATATTCTTTTACATCTCTGTCAACTTCTGTGACAAGCATATCAACCGAACCAAACTGTACAGTTACACTCCCGTAAACCTCTTTAAATTCCTTTTTAGGTAACAGAGCAACTGTCAATCCATTTGACAAACGAGTTCGATAAACCATTTCTTTTACAGCTGGATAGTATTTTTCTTCAAAAACAACCTTTGTCATTCTATTCCTTCCATAAAGTAAATCGCCTGTAGTTTCACATTATTAGCTGCTCTACAAATAGCATCTTTGTCAATTTGTTCAAGTTTTTCAATCCAACTTTTAAAATCTGCTGAAGATTTTCCAAATAAGGCATTTTGATAAGCACGTTCAATCAATGAACTTTGATTATCTTGAGAAAGTAACAAAGACCGACGAATCATTTCCTTGGTCTGCTCTAACTCAAGCTCTGTAAAATAACCTTTTTTTAAATCAAGCAGTTGATTATTCATCATTTTACGAGCCTGGTTCCGATTTTCTCGATCAATACCAGCATACATCCTTAAAAATCCACTAAATAAATCAAGCTGACTTGAAATGGTATAAGCTAACCCAGCATTTTCACGGACATTTGTAAAGAGCTTAGAATGAGCAAATCCGCCAAGTAAACCATTCATTACAATCGTGGGTAAATGTTGCTCATCACCATATTCAGAAGGGCAATGATAACCCAACTCTAAAATGGACTGTCCCACATTTTTCCGAACCATGCCTTCCTGAAGGATATTGGAATAAGGTTGACAATACTGAATCTTTACATTACCTTCTCGACCTTTAAAACCAAATGATTCTAATATATTTAGAATTTCAACCTCATTAAAATCACCTAGGAAAAAGAAATCTATTCGATCATTGGCCAAAAATTCTTGGAAACAAGAATAAGAACTTTGTGAAGTTTCAGCTGAAATACGATTGCGTAAATCACTATATTCCAATTGGAGACGTTCATCATGAAAAAATAATTTATCCAATTCTTTATGTGAAAAATAAAAAGAATCATCCATATCAGCAGCTAAACTTGCTAGCAATTGTTTTTTCTCAATTTCAAATAAGGCTGGATTAAATCCATTATCAACTACCACGGGTGAAAAAAGAGTTTCTTTTACTAGTTCCAAAACCTGTGAAGTTAACACATTTTTCCTACTTAAAAACTCGTCACGAACATAAGTAAATTTCAATTCTACAATGTGACTTTGCCCTCTTCTGAAACAATTGGTTGACATATCTGTACCGTATAGACTAGCCAAGTGTCTTCTCAAAGTTTGAGAAGTAGGATACATCTGGTTAGCTGTTTCTAGCATACTCACACTCAACATGCGACCTGCAATCGTATCAAGAGATAATGGAGCTGTAAAACGCACGGTTATTTTGTTCGTTTTAAACTTTTTTGATTGGATAAAATGTGTTGAAATTCCATGCACTAACTCCATGATTTACCTCCTTATATACAGACTTCTATTATATCACGAAAACCTGAAATTTTCTTGTTCCCTGTAACACTTTTGAAATAAAAATCGCTTACATTTTCCCAGTTTCTCTCACTATTTTTGGGAAAATATGGTATAATACCAAAGATTGAGGTGAATTATGGAATACAAATTATTTGAAGAATTTATTACCCTCCAAGCACTACTCAAAGAACTTGGAATTACACATAGCGGAGGAGCTATCAAATCATTTCTCTCTGAACATTCTGTTTACTTTAATGGGGAATTAGAGAGTCGTCGTGGTAAAAAACTTCGTATTGGCGATAAAATTGACATCCCTGACATGAACATTGACATCTTGTTGACACAACCTACTTCTGAAGAACAAGAGGAATACCAAGCTGATAAAGTTGAAAAAGAACGGATCGCTAAACTTGTCAAAGAGATGAATAAGGGAGTTAAAAAAGACAAATCTAAACCTACTTCATCACCTAAAAGCAAACAAGCTCCACGATTCCCTGGTAGATAATCATGTGGCTACAAAACCTATCTATCAAAACTTTTCGTAACTACAAAGAGACGAAAATAGACTTCAATCCTAAATTAAATGTCTTTTTAGGACGTAATGCACAAGGAAAAACAAACATGCTAGAGGCTATCTATTTTTTAGCCTTAACGCGTAGTCATCGAACTCGAACAGATAAAAATCTCATTCATTTTGATGAGGAACAACTTCATCTTTCAGGTCTTGTTCAGAAAAAAACTGGATCCATTCCCCTAGAAATCGAACTGACACAAAAAGGCCGTGTGACAAAAGTTAATCACTTAAAACAGGCGCGCCTTTCAGATTATGTAGGACACATGAATGTTGTCTTATTTGCTCCTGAAGATTTACAACTAATTAAAGGAGCACCTTCAGTTCGACGAAAATTTATTGATATGGAGCTTGGACAAATTAAGCCAATCTATCTATCTGACTTAACCAATTATAATCACATCCTAAAACAAAGAAATACTTATCTAAAATCAGTTCAAAAAATAGATGAAACCTTCCTTTCAGTATTGGATGATCAGCTAGTTGATTATGGATATCGTGTAATGAATCACCGCTTAGATTTCATAAAAAAACTAGAAGCATTTGGTCGTAAGAAACATTTTGAACTTTCTAATCAGATTGAAGAGCTGTCAATATCCTATCAATCTTCTGTCAAGATAACTGACAAAGAAGACTTATCAGAATCTTTCAAAATTGCTTTAGAAAAAAGTAGGTCTAGAGATTTATTTAAAAAGAATACTGGTGTTGGGCCTCATCGAGATGATATTTCTTTTTATATAAATGGGATGGATGCTAGTTTTGGAAGTCAAGGCCAACATCGTAGTCTCGTCCTCTCTATAAAATTAGCAGAAATCGAGTTAATGGAAAGTATTACTACAGAATCTCCGATATTATTGCTTGACGATGTTATGAGTGAACTCGACAACACTAGACAGTTAAAATTATTAGAAACGATTTCACATTCAGTTCAAACCTTTATCACAACAACAAGCTTAGACCATCTTCAAAATCTGCCAGAAAATCTAACTATCTTTACTATTCAGGATGGTAAAGTTGCTGTAAATAAAACTTGATAATATTGTAAAAGAACTCCTGTTTTTACTGGAGTTCTTTTCATTGTTTTTTTACATAGAATAATTTGGTGCCTCATTAGTAATTTGTACATCATGAGGATGGCTTTCTTTCAAACCAGCACCAGACATTTCAATAAATTGAGCATTATCGTGTAGTTCTTTAAGGTTAGCCGCACCACAGTAACCCATACCAGAGCGAATACCACCAATCATTTGGAAGACAATGTCAGCTGCCGCACCTTTATAAGCAACACGACCTTCAATTCCTTCTGGAACAAGTTTGTTTGCTTCATTGACAGAACCTTGGAAGTAACGATCGCTTGAACCTTTCTTCATTGCTGCGATTGATCCCATACCACGGTAAGTCTTGAACTTACGTCCTTGGAAGATTTCAGTTTCGCCTGGTGCTTCGTCTGTTCCAGCAAACATTGATCCAAGCATAACTGCATTTCCACCTGCAGCAAGGGCTTTTACAATATCTCCAGAATACTTGATCCCACCATCAGCAATGATCGTTTTTCCATATTCACGCGCAACGGCTGCAGCATCATAGATAGCTGTTACTTGTGGAACACCAACACCAGCAATTACACGAGTAGTACAGATAGAACCTGGTCCAATACCAACCTTAACAACGTCTACACCTGCTTCATAAAGGGCACGTGCACCTTCAGCAGTAGCAATATTTCCAGCAATCAAAGTACGATCTGGGAAGTGAGCACGAATCTCAGCAATTTTACGCAAGACACCTGCAGAATGACCATGTGCAGTATCAATAACAATCGCATCCGCTCCTGCCTCAAAAAGAGCCTCTGCACGTTCAAATGTATCTGAAGTAACACCTACTGCACCTGCAACTAGTAGACGACCAAACTCATCTTTAGCAGCATTTGGAAACTCAATAACTTTTTCAATATCTTTGATAGTAATCAAACCAGAAAGACGACCTTCTTCATCTACCAACGGAAGCTTTTCAATACGGTGTTCTTGAAGAATGCTCTCAGCTATTGCAAGATCTGTACCCACAGGAGCAGTCACAAGATTTTCACTAGTCATATGGTTTGAAATTGGTTGGTTATAATCTGAAATAAAACGAAGATCTCGGTTTGTCAAAATACCAACCAATTTACGATTTTCAAGTGTTTCAACAACTGGAACACCACTGATGCGGTAACGACCCATAAGCTCATCTGCTTCAGCAATTGTATGTTCAGGCGTCAAGAAGAACGGATCAATAATAACTCCATTTTCAGAACGTTTTACCTTACGAACCTCGTCTGCTTGTTGAGCAATAGACATGTTTTTATGGATAACTCCGAGACCGCCTGCACGAGCAATAGCAATGGCCATTTGACTCTCTGTAACTGTGTCCATGGCAGCGGTAATAATTGGGATATTTAAAGTCAGATTATCTGCCAATTTAGTTGTTAAATCTGCATCGTTAGGCAACACATGACTTTCAGCTGGAATAAGCAATACATCATCAAAGGTAAAACCTTTTTTCAAAAATTTAGTGTCCCAATTAGACATTCGAAGTTTCCTCTTTTCTTTCTTTTTGAGCTTGACTCTTTTTTTATATTGTATCTATCATACCATTCTATAAAAATTTGTCAAATGTTACAGGGATAAATAAAAAACTATCTTTTCTTTGAGATAGAAATGATAGTTTCTTGTAAAATAAACTTAGTTAAAGTAATGAAGTCCCATTGCTCCTTTAACCTCAGATAGGGTTTGACCTGCAACTTCACGCGCTCTTTCACTACCTTTTTGAAGCATATTATAAACTTCTCCCATATCCTTAGCGAATTCGATACGGCGCTCACGAATAGGACCCAGTTCACGTTCTAATATTTCAAGTAGATAACGTTTGGTTTTCACATCACCAAGACCACCTCGTTGATAATGTTCTTTCATGTCAGCAATTTCTTGAGCATCTTCTGGACGACCAAACATCTAGGTAATGGAAAACCATATTTCCTTCAATCTTACCTGGATCCTCAACGCGGATATGATCTGGATCTGTATACATACTCATTACTTTTTTACGCAAAGTATCCGCATCATCAGCTAAATAAATACCGTTATTAAGTGATTTAGACATTTTAGCATTTCCATCTAAACCAGGCAAACGCCCTGCTCTCTCATTTTCTGGATAAATACCTTCTGGTTCCACCAAAACATCACAGTTATATGCATTGTTAAAAGAACGAACAATTTCACGAGTCTGCTCAATCATTGGTTTCTGATCTGTCCCAACAGGAACATAATTAGCCTTGAAAGCAGTGATGTCAGCTGCTTGAGCGATTGGATAGACCAAGAATCCTGTTGGAATGCTTTCTCCAAACCCTTTCTGAGCAATCTCTGTTTTTACTGTCGGATTTCGTTCCAAACGAGCTAGTGACACCAAATTCATATAATACATAGACAACTCAGCTAATTCTGGAATTTGACTTTGAATAAAGATAGTTGATTTACTCGGATCCAATCCAACTGCAAGATAATCCAAAGCAACATTTCCGATAGACTCTACAATTGTTTGAGGATCTTTAGCATGATCTGTCAAGGCTTGTTGGTCAGCCAAGAACACAAACATGTCATACTTATCCTCTTCCTGTAATAATACTCGATTTGAGACTTCCAACATAATGTCCAATATGCAACTTCCCTGTTGGACGGTCTCCTGTTAAAATAATGGGTTTAGTCATTTTGTTCTCCTTCGATATAGTCCCTTCAATTATAGCATTTTTTTAATGAAATAACCGCAATTTATCAAAATAAATCGACCTTGCTATTTATGTTTTTGTGTAAAGGGAATTGTAAATATAATTTATACAAAATTGACAGATAAAAATTTGAATATTTCCGTATTTTCTAGTAGAATAAATATATTACACATATAGGAGAAAAACATTGCTTACAGTATCTGATGTTTCACTACGTTTTAGTGATCGCAAACTTTTTGATGATGTCAATATCAAATTTACAGAAGGAAATACTTATGGATTAATCGGTGCTAATGGTGCTGGAAAATCAACCTTTTTAAAAATTTTAGCTGGAGATATCGAACCTACGACTGGTCACATCTCTCTTGGTCCAGATGAACGTCTCTCTGTTCTTCGTCAAAATCACTTTGACTATGAAGATGAACGTGCCATTGATGTCGTTATCATGGGAAATGAAAAACTTTATAGCATCATGAAGGAGAAAGATGCTATCTACATGAAGGAAGATTTCTCAGATGAGGATGGAGTGCGTGCTGCCGAACTCGAAGGAGAGTTTGCCGAGCTTGGGGGCTGGGAAGCAGAAAGTGAAGCCTCTCAACTACTTCAAAATCTAAACATTCCAGAAGAATTACACTACCAAAACATGAGCGAATTGGCCAATGGTGAAAAAGTAAAAGTTCTCCTCGCCAAAGCACTTTTTGGTAAACCTGATGTGCTTCTATTGGACGAGCCAACCAACGGTTTGGATATCCAGTCAATTACTTGGCTAGAAGACTTCTTGATTGATTTTGATAACACAGTTATCGTAGTATCCCACGACCGTCACTTCTTAAACAAAGTATGTACTCACATGGCCGACCTTGACTTTGGAAAAATCAAACTCTATGTCGGAAACTACGACTTCTGGAAGGAATCTTCTGAGCTCGCTGCTAAATTGCTAGCAGACCGTAATGCTAAAGCAGAAGAAAAAATTAAGCAATTGCAAGAATTCGTAGCTCGTTTCTCTGCCAATGCTTCCAAATCAAGACAAGCAACTTCACGTAAGAAAATGCTTGATAAGATTGAGCTAGAAGAGATTGTGCCATCTAGTCGTAAATATCCATTTATCAACTTTAAAGCAGAGCGTGAAATTGGTAATGATCTCTTGACAGTAGAAAATCTAACTGTAAAGATTGATGGTGAGACTATTTTAGATAATATCAGTTTCATCTTGCGTCCAGGTGATAAGACAGCTCTTATTGGACAAAATGATATCCAAACAACTGCCTTAATTCGTGCAATCATGGGTGACATTGACTATGAAGGAACTGTCAAATGGGGAGTAACTACTAGCCGTTCTTACTTGCCAAAAGATAACTCGTCTGATTTTGCAGGTGGAGAGTCAATCCTTGATTGGTTGCGTCAATTCGCAAGTAAAGAAGAAGATGACAATACTTTCCTACGTGGCTTCCTCGGCCGTATGCTCTTCTCCGGAGATGAGGTTAACAAACCTGTCAACGTCTTGTCAGGGGGAGAAAAAGTTCGTGTCATGCTTTCAAAACTCATGCTCTTAAAATCAAATGTCCTTGTACTTGATGATCCAACCAATCACTTGGACTTGGAATCTATCTCAAGCTTGAATGATGGATTGAAAAACTTTAAAGAATCAATCATCTTTGCCAGCCATGACCACGAGTTTATTCAAACTCTAGCCAACCATATCATTGTCTTGTCTAAAAATGGCGTCATTGACCGTATCGATGAAACCTATGATGAATTCCTAGAGAATGCAGAAGTACAAGCAAAAGTTAAAGAACTTTGGAAAGACTAAAAAAATTCAAAACTCAGTTGGGTTAACCAGCTGAGTTTTTCTAACATTTTTATGAGGTAACATGAAATTATTTTTTTAAAAACATATTGGACCTATTTTTGTTTCTTTTCATCATTCCCATAATCATTATGATAGGAGTATATCTATCTCAAGGTATCTACTGGAATAGCGATACATCTCCACTATTAGGAGATGGCTTTCATCAATACGTTATTTTTGATATAACTTTACGAAATATCCTACATGGAAATGGTAGTTTGTTTTACACCTTTACAAGTGGTCTAGGACTAAACTTCTATGCCCTGTCTAGTTATTACTTGGGTAGTTTCCTTTCACCACTAGTTTACTTTTTTGATCTAACGAATATGCCAGATGCTGTCTATCTGACAACTCTCTTAAAATTTGGATTGATTGGTCTGTCAACCTTCTTTAGTTTAAATAGATTATTTAAAGATATTCCGAAATCTTTAAAACTAGCTTTATCTACTTCCTATGCTCTGATGAGTTTCACTGTTAGTCAACTAGAGATAAAAACCTGGCTAGATGTTTTTATCTTGATTCCTTTAATTATAACTGGTTTACACCTACTTATAACTGAAAAGAAATTCTCATTATACTTTACAAGTCTGTCAATATTGTTTATCCAAAACTATTATTTTGGCTATATGACAGCATTGTTTCTTATTTTCTGGTATCTCTGTCAAATTTCTTGGGACTTTAAAACTCGAAAATCATCTTTTCTTGATTTCATAATCACCTCCATTTTAGCTGGTATGGCTAGTTTGATTATGACTCTTCCCACTCTGTTTGATTTACAGACACATGGGGAAAAATTAACTGAAGTTACAAAGTTTCAAACTGAAAGTAGCTGGTATCTTGATCTCTTTGCTAAGCAATTCATTGGTTCCTTTGACACAACAAAGTATGGAGCCATCCCAATGATTTGTTGGACTACTTCCCTTTATTTTGACCATTTTATTTTTTACGCTGAAATCTATTAAGTTTCACGTGAAACTTATCTATGCAATCTTCTTTACATTTCTAATTGCAAGCTTTTATATAGAAGCGCTTGATTTATTTTGGCAAGGCATGCATACTCCAAACATGTTTTTACATCGCTATGCTTGGATTTTCTCTACCTTGTTAATTTACACAGCAACGGAAGTCTTAAATCGTCTGAGAGAAATTAAAATCTGGAACTTTTTAGTTTCGCTTTTTCTTGTAGTAACAGGATTTTTAGCTACCATCTATCTAAAATCACATTATTCTTTTTTAACAGATTTGAATATTCTACTGACTCTTGAATTTTTGATTGTCTATTCTCTTTTACTCCTTGCAGTTATCAAAAAGTTTATCTCTGTAAATCTATTTGCCATTCTAATCTCTTTATTTATAATGATTGAAATAAGTTTAAATGCTTCATCTCAAATAGACGGAATTGCTAAGGAATGGGGATTTGCTTCTCGAAGTGCATATAGTAGAGATATCCCAGCTATGGAATCTTTCTCAACATATATTGAGGATCCATTTACTCGTACTGAGAAACTACAAACTCAGACAGGAAATGACAGTATGAAATTTAACTACAATGGAATCTCTCAATTTTCATCTGTTCGAAATCGTTCAGCAAGCTCTACTTTGGATAAACTTGGTTTTAAATCCTCTGGGACTAATCTCAATCTCCGTTATGCCAATAATAGTATTTTGGCTGATAGTTTATTTGGCATCCAGTATAATATCTCAGACAGTCCTATTGATAAATATGGTTTTAAAGATATCTATCAAAAAGATAATCTTACTCTATATGAAAATCAGTTCTCTCTTCCAATTGCCTTTGCTAGTCAATCTGTTTACAATGATGTCAAGTTCACTGAACACACTCTAGATAATCAGGCCTCGTTTTTAAATCAACTTGCTGACGTCAATTTTGATTATTTTTCTCCAATACCCTATGAAAAAGCAGAGAATACTGATGATTTGATTAGTGTTACAAGTTCTTCAAATGAGGATGCAGCAATCCAGTATCAAATTGAAGTGCCAGAAAACAGCCAAGTTTATCTTTCTTTCACAAACCTTCACTTTTCTAATGACAAACAAAAGAAGGTTGACATCCTTGTAAATGGAGAAAAGAAAACTTTTACAACTGATAATGTCTTCTCCTTCTTTAATCTAGGCCATACAAAAGAGAAAAAAACTTTCAATATTCATGTTAGTTTCCCTTGAAATTCACAAGTATCATTTGAATCTCCTACCTTCTATCGTTTAGATACCAAAACTTTCACCGAGGCAATTCAAAAAATTAAAGAACAACCTGTCACAGTATCAACTTCTAAAAATAAGGTCTTTTCTACATATGATGTCAAACAAGATACATCCATTTTCTTCACCATTCCTTATGACAAAGGCTGGTCTGCCTACCAAGATGGGAAGAAAATAGAAATTAAACAAGCTCAAACTGGCTTTATGAAAGTTGACGTTCCTAAGGGAAAAGGAACTATTACACTTTCCTTTATTCCTAATGGTTTTGTTATTGGAGCAATCTGTTCCTTTACTTCTCTTTTACTATTTGGAATCTATAATCACAAACGAAAGTCATCTAAGACATAAAAAATCGACCAGTTGCTTGGTCGATTTTTTAATCTTCTTCCATTTTCTTAGGTTGATAGGCTAGCATACCTAAACCAGTAAATAGGGCTAATATCACAGCTAGGAAAATGACTTGTTGATGAATATTTCCTGTCATAGAAATTGTTTGTCGTAATCCAGAAACCGAATAACTCATTGGTAACCAGGGATTAATGGCTCTAAAGAAATCATTTGTTAAAGCAAGTGGATAGGTACCTGCACTTGATGCTAACTGTAATAATAGCAAAATAAGAGAGAAGAAAGCTCCTATACGGCTATTCCATGTTGTTAAAGCGGTTACCATAGACATGAATACTAAACTTGTTAGGATAATGAGAATAAATGTTCTCATTTCATGATTAGCAGTTAAACCAATAAGATGAACTCCTCCATATACCAAAATTCCTGCTAAAACAGCTATAATACCATTTATTTCAGCTCGAGATTTCAACCAAGCCCAACGGCTCTCTGGATGACGTCCTGAAGGCAACTTCGCAAAGATCATATTCGTTGATATTGCTGCAACAAAAAGAGCAACTGATATCATATAAGGAGCCATTGCGATTCCATTTACAGGAACTTGATCATTGTCTGTTTTGGAAAGATTGAGAGGATTTGACAAAATCTCTGCATTTTGAGATTCCGTAGATGCTGATTTGAGTTGATCACTAGCATTACCTAGTCCTTGTCCTAAAGAAGCAACTCCAGTCTGTAAATCTTCCAATCCAGAAGTTAACTTTGTTCCACCTTCTGCTAGTTTCCCAGCCCCATCTGCCAATTTATTAGCTCCATTCTCTAATTGAGAAGCACCTGAAATTAACTGACTGGATTTGTCTGCTAATTGACTAGATCCTGATTGTAATTTATCAACTCCTGCCATTAATTCTTGACTCTTTTGATTCAATTGGTTAGAGCCAGTTGATAATTTTTCAATACCAGATACTAATTCTGGAGTTTTTTCAACTAATTGACCAACTCCTGCTATCAAGCTAGAAGATTTTTGTGTCAAGGTGTTTGATCCTGAAACTAGTTGATCCAAACTACCTGTCAAGGTGGAATTCTTTTCACTTAATTGACTTGCCCCCTGAGAAACTTTATCAACACCTGCAGTATATGCATTTACACCTGATGCAATCGACTGACTAGCAGGAACTAATTTACTCGTCACTGCTCCCTGTATTTCTGTTAATCCACTTGACAATCCTGTCAAAGAAGTAGAAGCAAGCGGTAATACTTGATTAGCTTGATTTTTTAACGTCGAAAGATTTGAAGATTGATTTTGTAAGTTTTCTAAACTTCCCTGTAAACCTTGTACTAAATCTACAATTGACTGAGCCGATTGAATACTATCAGTCGAATTTTGAGATACAGAAGCACTTATCTCAGCTTGTTGCTCACTTGTCAATGATTGATAAGCTGCTGTTGATTGAATATTTGCTAATGTAGTTGCTTTTTCAGACTGAGCACTTGCTAACATTTGATTAGAAAGAGAAACTATACTTGATAAAACAGAAGATAATTGTTTTGTATCTCCAACATCAATATTTTGAATGGCTTGATTTAACTGATTTAGACCAGAAGATAATTGATTAATTTGATCTTTTTGCTCAGACGAAGTATCTAACTTGCTAGAAAGTTGTTGAATCCCTTCACTTAATTGCTCCACACCCATTCGAAGGCTAGCTGATTGATTAGATAACTGACTAGCACCTGTTGCAAGATTTCCCACTCCATTTGTATAGGCATTAACACCAGATGAAAATTGATTAAGACCAGTATTTAGCTGAGAAACACCTCCAGTATAGGCCTCTACACCAGTATATAACTGATTGATTCCCCCTACTAATTCAGGACTTTTAGAAGATAATTGACCTAACCCACTATCTAATTGACTCACTGCACCAGTATATGTAACTAAACCACTATTAAAATTTCCTAAGCCAAGATGAAGTTGTTCAACACCAGAAACATAAGAGGATAATCCTTTAGTAAACTGCTCCGTTCCATTTGAAAATGTTAAACTTGAATCTGCTAAAGAGTTTAGGTTAGAAGTTAATGTTTGACTTCCTGCCACTAACTGATCCGCTCCATCAGTTAGTTTTTCACTTCCAGAAGCTGCTTGACTCATACCATCCTTTAATTCGACCATCTTATCAAATAAAGCTTTAGTATAGGTCTCGGTTACATTGATAGAAACATTCTGCTTCAATTGTGTCATCGCAGAATCGCTCATCTTGCTAGCAATAAAACTATGACCACTTGAAGTCTGATAATCTATTTGCATTTGCTCTGGATGATTCGTTAAAATAGAAGCTGCTTTTTCAGATAAATCACTTGGTAAAGTCACTACCATATAGTAATCGCCATCTTCCAATCCCTTATTTCCTTCCTCTTCATCTACAAAATGAAAATCCAATGTTTTATTTTCTTTTAAATTGGACACCATGTCTTTTCCTATAGACATCGTATTACCATTATAAGAATCTTCTTTATCATTATTGACAACTGCCACAGGTAAGTCAGACAATTGCCCATATGGATCCCACATTGATGACAAAAATATGATATTGTACAGAGCTGGAATAAGAGAAATCCCTATCATAACAATAATAAAAAGTTGGTTTTTTTAAAAATTGCTTTCCATTCTTTAAACATATCTTCTCCTTTTTTTAAACATATTGTCTAAAAATTTTTGATATAATAGATTATACATTAAAAAATCTAAATTACAAGATAAAAAATTCATTTTTAGACATATAGTCTAATTTGTTTATAAGGAGGAAGTATGCAAGAAAGTAACAAACGCTTAAAAACAAAGCGAACTATTGAAAATGCTATGGTACAACTACTGATAGAACAGCCATTTGATCAAATTTCTACTGTCAAGTTAGCAGAAAAAGCCGGAATTAGTCGTTCCAGCTTCTATACTCACTATAAGGATAAGTATGATATGATTGAGCACTATCAAAGCAAGCTATTCCATACATTTGAATATATTTTTCAAAAACATGCTCATCACAAAAGAGACGCTATTTTAGAAGTATTTGAATATCTAGAGTCAGAACCACTTCTGGCTGCCCTTCTTTCTGAAAATGGGACTAAAGAAATCCAAAATTTCTTACGAAATAAACTTCATATCATGCTCAGTACAGATTTACAAAAGCGATTTATGCAACTGAATCTCAATACCACTGAATTAGAATATAGTAGCATCTATCTAACTCATGCACTTTTTGGTGTCTGTCAAACTTGGATTGCACATGGAAAAAAAGAAAGTCCTCAAGAAATAACAGACTTCCTTATGAAAATGCTTGGTGATACAAATTGATATAAAAAGAGGAACACAGTTGTGTTCCCTTTTATCTATACTCCGCCAGTAGGACTCGAACCTACGACATCATGATTAACAGTCATGCGCTACTACCAACTGAGCTATGGCGGATAAAATAGTCCGTACGGGATTCGAACCCGTGTTACCGCCGTGAAAAGGCGGTGTCTTAACCCCTTGACCAACGGACCTTCTATCTGTAGCAGATATAACCATTATATCAATTTCTTACTAATTGTCAATCACTTTTTAGATTTTTTCTCTAGAATATCTTTCAATTTTCTAATTTTTAACCTTGAAATAGGACAGCGATGGTCTTCATAGAAAACGACTTCTAGATTCTTTCGGTCAATTTCTCTGATATTGCCTATATTTACCAAAAATGACTTATGAGGAGAATAAAATCGTTGGGTATGTTTATCCTTTTCCTGAATATCTGTCATTGTTCCATAGAACTCTTTGGCAAAATTCTTACCAATAATGCGTAATTTATGAGAGACACCTGTCGTTTCAATATACAAAATATCATGGTAAGGAATTTTTAAATCATTTCCCTTGTAATTGTAATCAAAATAATCTACAACATCTTCATTTTCAAGTAACATACTCTTCGTGTAGAAGATATTTTGCTCAATTCTCTTCTTAAACATCTCATCATTGATATCCTTATCAACAAAATCTAGGGCTGATACCTGGTATTTATAGGTCAAAGTCGCAAACTCTGATCGACTGGTGATAAAGACGATAATAGCGTAAGGATTGTAATGACGAATGAGCTGAGCAACCTCAAATCCCTTTTTCTCAATCCCATGAATATCGATATCTAGGAAATAAAGCTGATTTACTTCATCATTTTCAATGTATTCTTCAAATTCACGGACTTTTCCCGTTGTCTTGTATGATATTGGAATATTCGATTCTTTCGAAATTTCATCCAATATTCTCTCTAGTCTCACTTGATGTTCAATAACATCTTCTAAAATTAAAACTTTCATTCAAATTCCCTCTTAAATCTAATAATTTGTCTAAATGTACTGCCTTCCATCTCTGTTTCTAAAATAATATTGTTGTACTTATCTAGTAGTTCTTTCACATTATTTAGGCCGACTCCGCGATTTCTTCCCTTAGTGGAGAATCCTAAGGCAAATAGATCTTCTGAAGGAGTCATCGTCATTTTACATGAATTCTGAATCACAATAACTGTTTCAGTTTCCATCTTAATAACTGCTACTTCCATCTGCTTTTTATAGCTATCAGCTGATCCTTCAACAGCATTGTTCAATAAAACGCTCATGATACGAACCAAATCCAATAGTTCAATTGGGAGCCTGGTAATCGTATCTTTTACTTCAAGTGTAAACTCTACACCATTATTTCGAGCATAGACAATAGACTGAGCAACCAAACTTCGTAAAGCTGAATCTTCTATGTTGTTCAAATCAAAGTAAGTGTACTTATCTGAACGCAGTTTATGATTGGCTTTGACCAAAACTTCATTGTAAACTCTGTCAATTTCCTGTAAATTACCACTGTCAATTGCCATCTGCATGCTGACAAGCATCCCAGCATAATCATGTCGAAATCCACGGATTTCATTATATAAGCCAACAATTTCATCTGTATAGTTTTGTAAATGTTTCTGTTCAAATTTCTTCTGCTTCAACGCAATCTCTTTTTCCATTTGTTCTTTATGCGAATTCATTGCAAAGAAGGTCAAAAGGAGAGAAATAAAGACAATAGATGACAAAATACTTCCAAAACTATTCAAATGTTTAACCGTACTTACCATATCTGAAACGAAAGATGCAGTATGTAGCAGCAGTAAGGCAAAAAATACTTTTTTCAAGAAAGGATAGAGGTAGTCTTTGTCAAAATAGGCTAGTTCCAAATGGAAATAATGAATGATTTTTAATGTAACAAAATAGGTTAACACCGTTACAACGAAAAAGAATGGGTAATAATGTTGTAAAACAAAATTGTCTCCTGTTATAGAGGAGAAAGTTACGGACAGAAAGTTATGAGTGCTCTCATATAAAAGAGATAGTAGTAAACTTAGAAATAGTCCTCTATCCCTCTCATACTGTTTAATCCATCGAAAATAGGAATATAAGCCCAAAGGAAGTAAAAATGTTGCAGTCCCTAACCCATCCAAATTTAGAAGATAAAAGGAAAGTTCAAGTACTACTTCTACTAGTAATGTATAAGCACCAAAAACGTATAGCTCTTTTCTATTTATTTGACCTTTACAAATTAAATGGTAACTGTAACTAATAATTAAAAAATGACCAATAACTGTTCCAAATCCAAGTAAATTCATTACTCTTTCTCCTTATTTCATTACTTTTTTCGTTGGAAAAGAAAATCAAGGATGAGGTCTGAAACTCTACTTTCCCCACCTTGAATCTCCTGCAAGTCTTTTTCCTTCAAGGCTACAAACTGTTCCAATTTAACTGTATTTTTCATAATAAAATCTCCTCAATGTTTTTTTCTTGTAAGCTAACTTACAAAAACTATTATACAAAATGGAATTTCGTTTTAGATAAAATTCTCCCAACTGTCATTTTTTTCTCCCCAAGTGTACTTTTTTAAGAAAAAAGCCGGGAAAATTCCCAGCTTTGCTACTATATTGATCCCAGCAGGATTCGAACCTGCGACCGTTCGCTTAGAAGGCGAATGCTCTATCCAGCTGAGCTATGAGACCTAATATAATTATTCTACCAAAAATTCAATTAAAAGTCAATTTTCTATTTATGATAGGGTGATCCCTGCTGAATCGTAAAAGCGCGATAGATTTGTTCAGCAAGGACTAGTCTCATTAACTGATGGGGCAAGGTTAAACGGCCAAAACTAACAGAAAGATTGGCTCTCTTTTTTACATCCTGTGCTAACCCCAGACTCCCTCCAATAATAAATGTAAGAGTAGAAAATCCTTTTATAGAAGCTTCTTCTAACTGCTTACTAAATTCTTCTGATGAGAAAGTTTTCCCTTCAATAGCTAACGCAATAACAAAATCACGGTCACCAACTTTTGATAAAATTCTCTGACCTTCTATTTCTAAAATCTTTTGATTTTCTGATTCACTGGCCTTATCTGGTGTTTTTTCATCTGCTAGCTCAATCATTTCAAGCTTAGCAAATCGAGAAATTCGTTTTGAATACTCTGCAATACCATCTTTTAAATACTTTTCTTTCAGTTTTCCAACTGTTACAACTTTAATTTTCATGACTCTATTCTAACATATTCTCGATTTTTTTCACATCTTATTCACAAAACAAAAAGTTAATTTTCACCTAGAAAACCACAGATTTTTCAAAAAGTTATCCACAATTTGTGAAAAAAACTTTTTGTGTTTAAGTTATAATTAAGCTAGTCAGTTTATACTTTCAGTAATTTCAAACATATGGAGGCAAATATGAAACATTTAAAAAAATTTTATAAAAAATGGTTTCAATTATTAATCGTTATCGTCATTAGCTTTTTTAGTGGGGCTTTGGGTAGTTTTTCAATAACTCAACTAACTCAAAAAAGTGGGGTAAGTAACTCCAACAACAATAGCACTATTACACAGACTGCCTATAAAAACGAAAATTCAACAACTCAGGCTGTTAACAAAGTAAAAGATGCTGTTGTTTCTGTTATTACTTATTCGGCAAACAGACAAAATAGCGTATTTGGTAATGATGATACTGACACGAATTCTCAGCAAATCTCTAGTGAAGGATCTGGGGTTATTTATAAAAAAAATGACAAAGAAGCTTACATTATCACCAACAATCACGTTATAAATGGCGCCAGTAAAGTAGATATTCGCTTGTCAGATGGGACTAAAGTGCCTGGAGAAATCGTCGGAGCGGATACTTTCTCTGATATTGCTGTCGTCAAAATCTCTTCAGAAAAAGTGATAACAGTAGCTGAGTTTGGTGATTCTAGTAAGTTAACCGTAGGAGAAACTGCTATTGCTATTGGTAGCCCGCTAGGTTCTGAATATGCTAATACTGTCACTCAAGGTATTGTATCTAGTCTCAATCGAAATGTATCTTTAAAATCTGAAGATGGACAAGCCATTTCTACAAAAGCCATCCAAACTGATACTGCTATTAACCCAGGTAACTCTGGCGGCCCACTGATTAATATCCAAGGACAGGTTATCGGAATTACATCAAGTAAAATTGCAACAAATGGAGGAACATCTGTAGAAGGCCTTGGTTTCGCAATTCCTGCAAATGATGCTATCAATATTATTGAACAGTTAGAAAAGAACGGAAAAGTGACGCGTCCAGCTTTGGGAATCCAAATGGTCAATCTCTCCAATATTAATACAAGTGATATTAGAAGACTCAATATTCCAAGCAGTGTAACATCTGGTGTAGTTGTTCGTTCTGTACAAAGTAATATGCCTGCCAATGGTCACCTTGAAAAATACGATGTTATTACAAAAGTAGATGACAAACAGATTGCTTCATCAACAGACCTACAAAGTGCTCTTTACAATCATTCTATCGGAGACACCATTAAGATAACCTACTATCGTAACGGTAAAGAAGACACTACATCTATTAAACTTGACAAAAATTCAAGTGATTTAGAATCTTAATTGACATCTATGTAAAGAAAACTTTACATAAGAGAAAAGATGTGTTAGTGTAGAATCATGGAAAAATTTGAAATGATTTCTATTACGGATATACAAAAAAATCCCTATCAACCTCGAAAAGAATTTGATAAAGAAAAACTACATGAACTAGCACAGTCTATCAAAGAAAATGGGGTCATTCAACCGATTATTGTTCGTCAATCTCCTGTGATTGGTTATGAAATCCTTGCAGGAGAGAGACGCTATCGGGCTTCACTTTTAGCTGGTCTGACGTCTATCCCAGCTGTTGTTAAACAACTTTCAGACCAAGAGATGATGGTCCAGTCCATCATTGAAAATTTACAAAGAGAAAATTTAAATCCAATAGAAGAAGCACGCGCTTATGAATCTCTTGTAGAGAAAGGATTTACCCATACTGAAATTGCAGATAAAATGGGCAAGTCTCGTCCCTATATCAGCAACTCCATTCGTTTACTTTCCTTACCAGAACAAATCCTCTCAGAAATAGAAAGTGGCAAACTATCACAAGCCCATGCGCGTTCTCTAGTTGGATTAAATAAGGAACAACAAGACTATTTCTTTCAACGAATTATGGAGGAAGACATTTCTGTAAGGAAGTTAGAAGCTCTTCTGACAGAGAAAAAACAAAAGAAGCTGCAAAAAAATGATCATTTCATACAAAATGAAGAAGAACAGTTAAAAAAACTACTCGGATTAGATGTAGAAATCAAACTGTCTAAAAAAGACAGTGGAAAAATCATTATTTCTTTTTCAAATCAAGAAGAATATAATAGAATTATCAACAGCCTGAAATAAGGCTGTTCTTTTATTTTTTTATCTCACAAAGTTATCCACTATTTTTTTCAATAAAAAGCCTAATAAATCAATAGTTTTTAATCTTATCCCCAACTTGTGGATAAAACTTGATAACATTGTGGATTATTTTTCACAGCTTGTGGAAAATTCTTGCTATCTATGGTAAAATAAGTCTAGTATTAAACTTTTAAACAAGTAGTAAAGGAGGAGAACGGATTGAGAGAAAGACAATTTTGGAATCGTATCTTAGAATTTGCACAAGAAAGACTGACTCGATCCATGTATGATTTCTATGCTATTCAAGCTGAACTCATCAAGGTAGAAGAAAATGTTGCTACTATATTTACCCCGATCTGAAATGGAAATGGTCTGGGAAAAACAACTAAAAGATATTATTGTAGTAGCTGGTTTTGAAATTTATGATGCTGAAATAACTCCCCACTATATTTTCACTAAACCTCAAGATACGACTATCTCACAAGTTGAAGAAGCTACAAATTCAACTCTTTATGACTATAGTCCAAAGTTAGCATCTATTCCTTATTCGGAGACTGGATTAAAAGAGAAGTATACCTTTGATAATTTTATCCAAGGAGATGGAAATGTTTGGGCAAAATCTGCTGCTTTAGCTGTTTCAGAGGATCTTGCTTTGACCTATAACCCTCTTTTTATCTATGGAGGACCAGGCCTTGGTAAGACTCACCTATTAAATGCTATTGGTAATGAAATTCTAAAAAACATTCCTGATGCGCGTGTTAAATATATCCCTGCTGAAAGCTTTATTAATGACTTCCTAGATCACTTAAGACTAGGAGAAATGGAAAAGTTTAAAAAAACTTACCGTAGCCTTGATCTTTTACTGATTGATGATATTCAATCTTTAAGTGGTAAAAAAGTCGCAACACAAGAAGAATTTTTTAATACCTTTAATGCCCTTCACGACAAGCAAAAACAAATTGTTCTAACCAGTGACAGAAGTCCAAAACATCTGGAAGGCCTTGAAGAAAGACTTGTCACGCGCTTTAGTTGGGGATTAACCCAGCATATTACACCTCCTGAATTTGAAACTCGTATTGCCATTTTACAAAGTAAGACAGAACATTTAGGCTATAATTTCCAAAACGATACTTTAGAATACTTAGCAGGTCAATTTGATTCAAATGTTCGAGACCTTGAGGGAGCAATTAATGACATCACCTTAGTTGCTAGAGTAAAGAAAATCAAAGATATTACGATTGATGTTGCTGCAGAAGCTATTAGAGCTCGAAAACAAGATGTTAGCCAAATCCTCGTCATTCCAATTGATAAAATTCAAGCTGAAGTAGGTAACTTCTATGGAGTTAGTGTCAAAGAAATGAAGGGAAGCAGACGCCTTCAAAATATTGTTTTAGCCCGTCAAGTAGCCATGTATTTATCTAGAGAACTAACAGATAATAGTCTTCCAAAAATTGGGAAAGAATTTGGTGGAAAAGATCATACAACAGTCATTCATGCCCATGCAAAAATTAAATCTTTGATTGATGAAGACGATAATTTACGTTTAGAAATTGAATCAATCAGAAAGAAAATCAAATAACTTGTGGATAACTTTCGCTTTTTTATCTTTTTTATCCACATTTTTTAAACAAACCAAAAAACTTGATATAACTTACTTTTAGTCTGTTTTCCACAGATTTCACAGACTCTATTATTACTATTATCCTTCTAATACTAAAAAAATAAATAAAGGAGAATCCATGATTCATTTTTCAATTAATAAAAAAATTTATTTCTACAAGCCTTAAATACTACTAAGAGAGCTATTAGTTCTAAAAATGCCATTCCTATTTTATCAACTGTCAAAATTGACGTAACCAATGAAGGTGTTACTTTAATTGGTTCAAATGGTCAAATTTCAATTGAAAATTTTATTTCTCAAAAAAATGAAGATGCTGGTTTGTTAATTACTTCTTTAGGTTCTATTCTTCTTGAAGCTTCTTTCTTTATCAATGTTGTATCTAGTCTTCCAGATGTGACTCTTGATTTTAAAGAAATTGAACAAAATCAAATTGTTTTAACCAGCGGCAAATCAGAAATTACCCTAAAAGGAAAAGATAGCGAACAATATCCACGAATCCAAGAAATTTCAGCAAGCACTCCTTTGGTTCTTGAAACAAAATTACTCAAGAAAATTATCAATGAAACAGCTTTTGCTGCAAGTACACAAGAAAGTCGTCCAATTTTGACAGGTGTCCACTTCGTATTGAGCAACCACAAAGAGTTAAAAACAGTTGCAACAGACTCTCATCGTCTAAGCCAGAAAAAATTAACGCTTGAGAAAAATAGTGATGATTTTGATGTAGTGATTCCTAGTCGTTCTCTACGCGAATTTTCAGCGGTATTTACAGATGATATTGAAACTGTAGAGATTTTCTTTGCCAACAATCAAATCCTCTTTAGAAGTGAAATATTAGCTTCTATACTCGTTTGTTAGAAGGTAACTATCCTGATACAGATCGCTTGATTCCAACAGACTTTAATACTACAATCACTTTTGATGTGGTAAACTTGCGTCAGTCAATGGAACGTGCTCGTCTTTTATCAAGTGCGACTCAAAATGGTACTGTGAAACTTGAAATTAAAGGTGGGGTTGTTAGTGCTCATGTTCACTCTCCAGAAGTTGGTAAAGTAAACGAAGAAATCGATACTGATCAGGTGACTGGTGAAGATTTGACTATTAGTTTCAACCCAACTTATTTGATTGATTCTCTTAAGGCTTTAAATAGCGAAAAGGTGACCATTAGTTTTATCTCAGCTGTTCGTCCATTTACTCTTGTGCCAGCAGATACTGATGAGGACTTCATGCAGCTCATTACACCAGTTCGTACAAATTAAGTGAAAGAGGTTGAGCCTGGCTCGCCTCTTTTATGATATAATCGAAAAAGAAAAGGAGAGTAGTATGTATCAAGTTGGAAATTTTGTTGAAATGAAAAAACCACATGCTTGCACCATCAAGTCAACAGGAAAAAAAGCTAATCGTTGGGAAATTACACGTGTAGGAGCAGATATCAAAATAAAATGCAGTAATTGTGACCATGTTGTCATGATGGGACGCTATGATTTTGATCGAAAAATGAATAAAATTATTGCTAAATTCCCAAACTAAGTTCCACTGCTAATCCAAGTGGAAGTTAGTCTGATAAAAATCCTAAAAACCAGTGAAAATCCGTGTCAGGGTAAGTTCCACTGGTTTTACTCATGCTTGATTTCATCGTTTTTGTAGCCGAAGGGAATCGAAAAAAAGAGCGCACAAAATCCCCTCATCTGAAAGCGTTTCAGATTAAGTTCCGCTATGGTGGAAGTTAGTGTGAGACGTTTGAATGGGGTTTTTGGTTAGTTTTTAGATTTTATGTTGGAGTAATGTAGACGACTGACAGACGTCTTCTGCAGGTATTTTAGAAATACCGAGAAGCTTAGGAATCTCTTCTCCATAGGTAAAGGCAAAGAGCTCATAGGCTGATCTTCCATTCAAAGCAGCACGTTTGACATTGTTGACATGAGAACAAACGAGATTGATGTCCTCTTGAGTTAAGTTGTCAAAAGAAGTTCCCTTAGGTAGAATGTCACGAATTAGTGTGTGATTTTTTTCTCAATTCTCCCTTTCTGGTCAGAGCGATTAGGATCACAAAAGAAGAGTTTACTCTCTCCTCGCACATCCATTTCGATATCATCGACCCTGGCAAACTCTCCACCATTATCGGTAAGAATGACAGGAAAGAGTTGGAAGAAATCTTTATCAGCTTCATGAAGAGTGTTCTTGATGGCATAGAGGTGTTTGCTAACCTCAAGGGCAGTTTTATTATCCAGAAGCCTAGCGAAGATAAAGTTACAGAAAGACAGGTTGAAGGTAAGTAGGACTTTACCTCCCATCCTGCCCATAACTGTGTCCATTTCCAGCCAAGAGTCTAGTTGATTAAGGACTAAATAGTTTTGGAAATCCTCATAGGAACGGCCTTTTTTAGCTTCTTTAGGGATGGAAGGTAGCTTACTTTTCCGTCTTTCTTTGAATTTAACGGCTCTAGCAAGATCAATCGGAGCGATAGATAGGTATCCTTTTCGGATATGTCGATAGACAGTTGAGGAGCTGACATCAAGATTGTGAGTTTTGAGAATATGATAGATGTGTTGTCCCTTTTTAACACCCTCAGAAATGACTTTGTCCATGTCCCAGAAGGTCTTGGAATTAAGGGGAGTTCCTTCACGAGCCTCAACAAGAGTTTGTTCGTACTGTTTTTGAGCTTGTTTAGCGAGGTAGAAGATTTTCTGATAGCCACAATTTTGTCTTCTTTTAGGGCATCCATTACAGACAAAGGGAGCCTTATCAAGTAGAGGGCAAGGAAGGTTATCGCATGTAGACTCTCGGACTCGTCTGTTTCGCTTCACTTCTTTGGAAACAGTGGTCGGGTCTTTTAGAATGGATTGTCCAATAGCTTTGAAGGTTTCACCGCGCTCTAAGCCTAATTGGATATCATTACGGTCTGAAAGGGTAAGGTGTTTATGTTTTGTCATAGTGAGCCTCATTTCTAACTCAAACGTCTCACACTTAATTCCACCATAAAAATCCGTTTTAGACTAATTTCCACTTTGGTCAGGCAAGTGGAAGTTACTTTGAGAAGTTACCAAATAGAGTAAATATCCGCTGATACAGTATTCTGCTTTTACACTTGGGCTGAAATATGATAAAATAGAGTATCAACTAGTTGAGGTAAAAAGGATGACTGTAAAAATTAATACAAAAGATGGTCAAATCGAACTAACAGATGAAGTGATTGCAACCGTCGTAGGTGGAGCGCAACTGAGATTTTTGGTGTGGTCGGTATGGCTAGTAAAAATGCCCTCAAAGATAATTTCCAAGCCCTTCTAGGTAAGGAAAATTATTCCAAAGGTGTCGTCGTAAAGGTGGCCGAAGATGGCAGTATTGCAGTTGATGTATATACCGTGTTGAGCTACGGAACAAAGATTAGCGAAGTGTCAAAAAACATTCAAGAGCGTGTTCGTTTTAGTTTGGAAAACCAACTTGGAATTACCGCTCAGACTGTAAATGTCTACATTCAAAATATCAAAGTTGTAGGAGAATAACCGTGTCAAAAATTACTACTAGCTTATTTCAAGAAATGGTGCAGGCTGCATCAACTCGCTTGAATAAGCAAGCTGAATATGTCAATTCATTAAACGTCTTTCCCGTTCCAGATGGAGATACTGGTACAAATATGGGAATGACCATTGAAAATGGAGCTAAAGAAGTTGCAGACAAGCCAGCTTCTACAGTTGGAGAGGTAGCGAGCATTCTTGCCAAAGGGCTTTTGATGGGGGCGCGTGGAAACTCAGGTGTTATTACGTCTCAGCTTTTCCGTGGATTTTCACAAGCCATCAAGGATAAAGACGAGTTAACAGGTCAAGACTTGGCCCTTGCCTTCCAATCAGGTGTGGAAGTTGCCTATAAAGCAGTTATGAAACCAGTTGAAGGAACGATTTTGACAGTTTCTCGTGGAGCTGCTATCGGTGCTAAGAAAAAGCTGAGCAAACAGATGATGCTGTTGAAGTCATGCGTGCAGCCTTGGAAGGTGCTAAAACAGCTCTTGCTAAAACGCCAGACATGCTTCCAGTCTTGAAGGAAGTTGGGGTTGTGGACTCAGGTGGTCAAGGACTGGTCTTCATCTACGAAGGTTTCCTTTCGGCCCTTACTGGCGAATATATTGCATCTGAGGACTTTGTAGCGACTCCTGCCAACATGAGTGAAATGATCAATGCAGAGCACCATAAGTCTGTAGCTGGTCACGTAGCGACTGAGGACATTACATTTGGTTATTGTACTGAAATCATGGTAGCTCTTAAGCAAGGCCCAACCTATGCTAAAGATTTTGAATACGACGAATTCCGTAACTACTTGAATGAACTTGGAGACTCTCTCCTTGTTGTCAACGATGATGAAATCGTCAAAGTCCATGTCCATACAGAAGATCCAGGACTTGTTATGCAAGAAGGTCTCAAATATGGTAGCTTGGTCAAGGTAAAAGTTGACAATATGCGTAACCAACACGAAGCACAAGTTGAGAAAGAAGCTGCTCAAGTTAGCAAACCAGCTGAAGAAAAAGAGTATGCTTTGATTGCTGTAGTGGCTGGTAAAGGTCTAGCAGATATCTTCCGTTCTCAAGGTGTAGATTATGTTATCGAAGGCGGTCAACCATGAACCCTTCAACAGAAGACTTCATCAAGGCTGTTGAACAGGTCAACGCTCGTAACATCATCTTCCTGCCAAACAACAAAAATATCTTCATGGCAGCTCAATCTGCAGCAGAAGTTTTGGAGCAACCAGCAGTAGTGGTGGAAGCTCGTACTCTTCCTCAAGGATTGACTAGTCTTCTCGCTTTTGACCCAAGCAAGTCCATCGAAGAAAACCAAGAGCGTATGACTGCAGCCCTTAGCGATGTCGTTAGCGGAAGCGTCACAACAGCTGTGCGTGATACAACGATTGATGGATTAGAAATCCATGAAAATGACAATCTTGGTATGGTCGATGGGAAAATCCTCGTGTCAAACCCTGACATGCACCAAACCTTGACTGAAACATTGAAACATATGTTGGATGAAGATAGTGAAATCGTGACCTTCTATGTCGGTGAAGACGGAAGCGAAGAACTTGCTAATGAAATTGCTCAAGAAATCGCAGAAGAATTCGAAGACGTTGAAGTTGAGATTCACCAAGGTCAACAACCTGTTTACCCATACCTATTTAGTGTGGAATAAGATTAATGAAGGACTGAGAAATCAGTTCTTCTTTCTTTTTAAATAATGGAATCGATATCTTTTAAATAAAAACAAAAAGAATATTCATAAAAAACGTTAAAATAGAAAAGCTAAATTCCCAAACTAAGTTCCACTGCTAATCCAAGTGGAAGTTAGTCTGATAAAAATCCTAAAAACCAGTGAAAATCCGTGTCAGGGTAAGTTCCACTGGTTTTACTCATGCTTGATTTCATCGTTTTTGTAGCCGAAGGGAATCGAAAAAAAGAGCGCACAAAATCCCCTCATCTGAAAGCGTTTCAGATTAAGTTCCGCTATGGTGGAAGTTAGTGTGAGACGTTTGAATGGGGTTTTTGGTTAGTTTTTAGATTTTATGTTGGAGTAATGTAGACGACTGACAGACGTCTTCTGCAGGTATTTTAGAAATACCGAGAAGCTTAGGAATCTCTTCTCCATAGGTAAAGGCAAAGAGCTCATAGGCTGATCTTCCATTCAAAGCAGCACGTTTGACATTGTTGACATGAGAACAAACGAGATTGATGTCCTCTTGAGTTAAGTTGTCAAAAGAAGTTCCCTTAGGTAGAATGTCACGAATTAGTGTGTGATTTTTCTCAATTCTCCCTTTCTGGTCAGAGCGATTAGGATCACAAAAGAAGAGTTTACTCTCTCCTCGCACATCCATTTCGATATCATCGACCCTGGCAAACTCTCCACCATTATCGGTAAGAATGACAGGAAAGAGTTGGAAGAAATCTTTATCAGCTTCATGAAGAGTGTTCTTGATGGCATAGAGGTGTTTGCTAACCTCAAGGGCAGTTTTATTATCCAGAAGCCTAGCGAAGATAAAGTTACAGAAAGACAGGTTGAAGGTAAGTAGGACTTTACCTCCCATCCTGCCCATAACTGTGTCCATTTCCAGCCAAGAGTCTAGTTGATTAAGGACTAAATAGTTTTGGAAATCCTCATAGGAACGGCCTTTTTTGGCTTCTTTAGGGATGGAAGGTAGCTTACTTTTTCCGTCTTTCTTTGAATTTAACGGCTCTAGCAAGATCAATCGGAGCGATAGATAGGTATCCTTTTTCGGATATGTCGATAGACAGTTGAGGAGCTGACATCAAGATTGTGAGTTTTGAGAATATGATAGATGTGTTGTCCCTTTTTAACACCCTCAGAAATGACTTTGTCCATGTCCCAGAAGGTCTTGGAATTAAGGGGAGTTCCTTCACGAGCCTCAACAAGAGTTTGTTCGTACTGTTTTTGAGCTTGTTTAGCGAGGTAGAAGATTTTCTGATAGCCACAATTTTGTCTTCTTTTAGGGCATCCATTACAGACAAAGGGAGCCTTATCAAGTAGAGGGCAAGGAAGGTTATCGCATGTAGACTCTCGGACTCGTCTGTTTCGCTTCACTTCTTTGGAAACAGTGGTCGGGTCTTTAGAATGGATTGTCCAATAGCTTTGAAGGTTTCACCGCGCTCTAAGCCTAATTGGATATCATTACGGTCTGAAAGGGTAAGGTGTTTATGTTTTGTCATAGTGAGCCTCATTTCTAACTCAAACGTCTCACACTTAATTCCACCATAAAAATCCGTTTTAGACTAATTTCCACTTTGGTCAGGCAAGTGGAAGTTACTTTGAGAAGTTACCGAATAAAATTATTGACTAGGAAGCCTTAGTTAGAGGGTTAGCAAGTTTTCCCTTTTTGTGTTATAATATTAGGGATTGAAATGAAAACGGAGAATGAAAAAATATGGCCTTAACAGCAGGTATCGTTGGTTTGCCAAACGTTGGTAAATCAACACTATTTAATGCAATTACAAAAGCAGGAGCAGAGGCAGCAAACTACCCATTTGCAACGATTGATCCAAATGTTGGAATGGTGGAAGTTCCAGATGAACGCCTACAAAAACTAACGGAAATGATCACACCTAAAAAGACAGTTCCAACAACATTTGAATTTACAGATATTGCAGGGATTGTAAAAGGAGCTTCAAAAGGAGAAGGGCTAGGGAATAAATTCTTGGCCAATATTCGTGAAGTAGATGCGATTGTTCACGTAGTTCGTGCTTTTGATGATGAAAATGTGATGCGCGAGCAAGGACGTGAAGATGCCTTTGTGGATCCACTTGCAGATATTGACACCATTAACCTAGAATTGATTCTTGCTGACTTAGAATCAGTGAATAAGCGCTATGCGCGTGTAGAAAAGATGGCGCGTACGCAAAAAGATAAAGAATCAGTAGCAGAATTTAATGTTCTTCAAAAGATTAAACCTGTTCTTGAAGATGGAAAATCAGCTCGTACCATCGAATTTACAGATGAAGAACAAAAAGTTGTCAAAGGTCTCTTCCTTTTGACAACTAAACCAGTTCTTTATGTTGCCAATGTAGATGAGGATGTAGTTTCAGATCCAGATTCTATCGACTATGTCAAACAAATTCGAGAATTTGCAGCGACAGAAAATGCTGAAGTGGTAGTTATTTCTGCGCGTGCTGAGGAAGAAATTTCTGAGTTAGACGATGAAGATAAGCAAGAGTTTCTTGAAGCACTTGGGTTGACAGAATCAGGCGTTGACAAATTAACTCGTGCAGCTTATCACTTACTTGGACTTGGAACTTACTTCACAGCTGGTGAAAAAGAAGTTCGTGCTTGGACCTTTAAACGTGGTATGAAAGCTCCTCAAGCAGCTGGTATTATCCACTCAGACTTTGAAAAAGGATTTATTCGTGCAGTAACTATGTCATATGAGGATCTAGTGAAATACGGATCTGAAAAGGCTGTAAAAGAAGCTGGGCGCTTGCGTGAAGAAGGAAAAGAATATATCGTTCAAGATGGCGATATCATGGAATTCCGCTTTAATGTTTAAAGAATTTAATGAATAGCATCAATTAGGTTGGAAAAAAATTCCAGCCCTTTTGGCTTTTGAAAGGAAAAATAAATGACCAAATTAATTGTAGGCTTGGGAAATCCAGGAGATAAATATTTTGAAACAAAACACAATGTTGGTTTTATGTTGATTGACCAACTAGCGAAAAAACAGAATGTCACTTTTACAAATGATAAGATATTTCAAGCTGATCTAGCATCTTTTTTCTTCAATGGAGAAAAAATTTATCTAGTCAAACCAACGACCTTTATGAATGAAAGTGGAAAAGCAGTTCATGCTTTATTGGCTTACTATGGTTTGGATATTAAAGATTTACTTGTCATTTACGACGACCTTGACATGGAAGTTGGGAAAATTCGTTTAAGAGCAAAGGGCTCAGCAGGTGGTCATAATGGTATCAAGTCTGTTATTCAACATATAGGGACTCAGACCTTTAATCGTGTTAAGATTGGAATCGGAAGACCTAAAAATGGCATGTCAGTTGTTAACCATGTTTTGAGTACCTTTGATAAGGATGATTATATTGGTATTTTACAGTCTATTGACAAAGTTGACGATTCTGTAAACTACTATTTACAAGAGAAAAACTTTGAAAAAACGATGCAGAGGTATAACGGATAAATGGTGACCTTATTAGATTTATTCTCAGAAAATGATCAGATCCAAAAATGGCATCAAAATCTGACAGATAAAAGAAGACAATTAATGTTAGGCTTGTCAACTTCTACAAAAGCTTTAGCAATCGCTAGTAGTTTGAAGAAAGAAGCTAAGATTATTTTATTGACATCAACTTATGGAGAAGCAGAAGGGCTTATTAGTGATCTTATTTCTATCTTGGGTGAGGAATTTGTCTATCCATTTTTGGTAGATGATTCCCCTATGGTCGAGTTTTTAATGTCTTCACAAGAAAAAATTATCTCACGGATTGAAGCCTTGCGTTTTTTGAGTGATCCGTCTAAGAAAGGGATCTTAGTTTGTAATATTGCAGCAAGTCGATTGTTTTTACCTTCTCCCAATGTATTTAAAGATAGTATTGTAAAAATATCAGTGGGTGAAGAATATGACCAAAACGCACTTATCCATCAGTTAAAAGAAATCGGTTATCGAAAGGTTACACAAGTACAAACTCAAGGCGAATTTAGTCTTCGAGGAGATATTTTAGATATTTTTGAAATATCCCAGTTAGAACCTTGCCGAATTGAGTTTTTTGGTGATGAAGTAGATGGAATTCGTACTTTTGAAGTCGAAACACAATTATCGAAAGAAAATCAGACAGAATTTACCATCTTTCCAGCTAGTGATATGCTTTTGAGAGAAAAGGATTATCAACGAGGACAGTCAGCTTTAGAAAAGCAAATTTCAAAGACTCTGTCACCTATTCTGAAATCCTATCTAGAAGAAATTTTGTCAAGTTTTCACCAAAAACAAAGGCATGCAGATTCTCGGAAATTTTTATCTTTGTGTTATGAGAAGTCATGGACTGTCTTTGATTATATAAAAAAAGATACGCCAATATTCTTTGATGATTACCAGAAATTGATGAATCAGTATGAAGTCTTTGAAAGAGAATTAGCACAATACTTTACAGAAGAGTTACAGAATAGTAAATCATTTTCTGAGATGCAGTATTTTGCGGATACTGAGAAAATCTATAAAAAACAAAGTCCAGTGACCTTTTTTTCTAATCTGCAAAAGGGGTTAGGAAATCTCAAGTTTGATCAAATTTATCAATTTAATCAATATCCCATTCAGGAGTTTCAATCAATTTTCTTTTCTAAAAGAAGAAATTGAGCGATACAAAAAAATGGACTACACTATTATCTTGCAGTCTAGCAATTCAATAGGAAACAAAACATTGGAGGATGTTTTAGAGGAATACCAGATTAAATTGGATTCCAGAGATAAGTCAAGTATCTGTAAAGAATCTGTAAACTTAATCGAGGGCAATCTCAGACATGGTTTTCATTTTGTAGATGAAAAGATTTTATTTATAACTGAACATGAGATTTTTCAAAAGAAATTAAAACGTCGTTTTCGAAGACAACATGTTTCAAATGCGGAGCGCTTAAAAGATTATAATGAACTTGAAAAAGGCGATTACGTTGTTCACCATATCCATGGAATTGGTCAATATCTAGGGATTGAAACAATTGAAATCAAGGGGCTTCATCGAGATTATGTCAGTGTTCAATATCAAAATGGTGATCAAATCTCTATCCCAGTAGAACAGATTCATCTACTGTCTAAATATGTTTCAAGTGACGGGAAAGCTCCAAAACTTAATAAATTAAATGATGGTCATTTTAAGAAGGCTAAGCAAAAAGTTAAGAATCAGGTAGAGGATATAGCAGACGATTTAATCAAACTCTATTCTGAGCGTAGTCAGTTGAAAGGTTATGCTTTCTCAGCTGATGATGAAGATCAACATGCTTTTGATGATGCCTTTCCTTATGTTGAAACAGATGATCAACTTCGTAGTATCGAGGAAATCAAGAGAGATATGCAGAATTCTCAACCAATGGATCGACTTTTAGTTGGGGATGTTGGTTTTGGAAAGACTGAAGTTGCTATGCGTGCAGCCTTTAAGGCAGTCAATGATAACAAACAGGTGGTCGTTCTAGTTCCTACGACGGTTTTAGCGCAACAGCACTATACGAATTTTAAGGAACGGTTCCAAAATTTTGCTGTTAATATTGATGTGTTGAGTCGCTTTAGAAGTAAAAAAGAGCAGACCGAAACACTTGAAAAATTGAAAAACGGTCAAGTTGATATTTTGATTGGAACCCATCGGGTTTTGTCAAAAGATGTTGTGTTTGCTGATTTGGGCTTGATGATTATTGATGAGGAACAACGATTTGGTGTCAAGCATAAGGAAACCTTGAAAGAATTGAAAAAACAAGTGGATGTCCTAACCTTGACAGCAACGCCAATTCCTCGTACGCTTCATATGTCTATGCTGGGAATCAGAGATTTGTCTGTTATTGAAACTCCGCCGACTAATCGCTATCCTGTTCAGACCTATGTTTTGGAAAAAAATGATAGTGTCATTCGTGATGCTGTTTTGCGTGAAATGGAGCGTGGAGGTCAAGTTTACTATCTTTACAATAAAGTTGACACAATTGACCAGAAGGTTTCAGAATTACAGGAGTTGATTCCAGAGGCTTCGATTGGATATGTTCATGGTCGCATGAGTGAAATCCAGTTGGAAATACTCTATTAGACTTTATTGAGGGACAATACGATATCTTGGTGACGACTACCATTATTGAGACAGGGGTGGACATTCCAAATGCCAATACTTTATTTATTGAAAATGCGGACCATATGGGCTTGTCAACCTTGTATCAATTAAGAGGAAGAGTAGGTCGTAGTAATCGTATTGCTTATGCCTATCTCATGTATCGTCCAGAAAAATCAATTAGTGAAGTCTCTGAAAAGAGATTAGAAGCAATCAAAGGATTTACAGAATTGGGCTCAGGATTTAAGATTGCTATGCGAGATCTTTCTATTCGTGGAGCAGGAAATCTCCTAGGAAAATCCCAGTCTGGTTTCATTGATTCTGTTGGTTTTGAATTATATTCACAGTTACTAGAGGAAGCAATTGCTAAACGAAACGGGAATGCTAACACAAGAACCAAAGGGAATGCTGAGTTGATTTTACAAATTGATGCTTATCTTCCTGATACTTATATTTCAGACCAACGACATAAGATTGAAATTTATAAAAAAATTCGTCAAATTGACAACCGTGTCAATTATGAAGAGTTACAAGAAGAGTTGATGGACCGCTTTGGAGAATACCCAGACGTAGTAGCCTATCTTTTAGAGATTGGTTTGGTCAAGTCATATTTGGACAAGATCTTTGTTCAACGTGTGGAAAGAAAAGAGAATAAGATTACAGTTCAATTTGAAAAAGTCACTCAGCGACTGTTCTTGGCTCAAGATTATTTTAAAGCTTTATCCGCAACGAACTTAAAAGCAGCCATAGCTGAGAACAAAGGATTAATGGAAGTCGTATTCGACGTTCGAAATAAGAAGGACTATGAAATTTTAGAAGGTCTGCTGATTTTTGGAGAAAGTTTATTAGAGATAAAAGAGTTGAAAGACGGTAATTCCCTATAACATTTTTCTTCTATAAAATAGATAAAAATGGTACAATAATAATTTGAGGTAATAAAGATGAGATTAGACAAATATTTAAAAGTATCACGAATTATCAAGCGTCGTACAGTCGCAAAGGAAGTAGCAGATAAAGGCAGAATCAAGGTGAATGGGATCTTGGCCAAAAGTTCAACGGATTTGAAAGTTAATGACCAAGTTGAAATTCGTTTTGGCAATAAGTTGCTACTTGTAAAAGTACTGGAGATGAAAGATAGCACAAAAAAAGAAGATGCAGCGGGCATGTATGAAATTATCAGCGAAACACGGGTAGAAGAAAATGTCTAAAAATATCGTACAATTGAATAATTCTTTTATTCAAAATGAGCACCAACGTCGTCGCTATCTGATGAAGGAACGACAAAAACGTAATCGTTTCATGAGTTGGGTTCTGATTTTGATGATTTTGTTGTTCATTTTACCAACTTATAACCTTGCTCAAAGCTATCAGCAATTACTCCAAAGACGTCAACAGTTGTCAGACTTGCAAACTCAGTATCAAACCTTGAGTGATGAAAAGGAGAAGGAGACAGCTTTTGCTACAAAGTTGAAAGATGAAGATTACGCTGCTAAATACATGCGTGCAAAATATTATTATTCTAAGAATCGGGAAGCTGTTTATACGATTCCTGACTTGCTCCCAAGGTGATAAAATGGAAAATTTATTAGACGTAATAGAGCAATTTTTGAGTCTATCGGATGAAAAGTTGGAAGAGTTGGCTGATAAAAATCAATTATTGCGTTTACAAGAAGAAAAGGAAAGGAAGAATGCGTAAATTCTTAATTATTTTGTTGCTACCAAGTTTTTTGACAGTTTCAAAAGTCGTTAGCACAGAAAAAGAAGTCGTCTATACTTCGAAAGAAATTTATTACCTTTCACAATCTGACTTTGGTATTTATTTTAGAGAAAAGCTAAGTTCTCCTATGGTTTTTGGAGAAGTTCCTGTCTATGCTAATGAAGATTTAGTAGTGGAATCTGGAAAATTGACTCCCAAAACAAGTTTCCAAATAACCGAGTGGCGCTTAAATAAACAAGGAATTCCAGTATTTAAGTTATCCAACCATCAATTTATAGCTGCGGACAAACGATTTTTATATGACCAGTCAGAGGTAACTCCTACAATAAAAAAAGTATGGTTAGAATCTGATTTTAAACTGTACAATAGCCCTTATGATTTAAAAGAAGTGAAATCATCCTTATCAGCCTATTCTCAGGTATCAATCGATAAGACCATGTTTGTAGAAGGAAGAGAATTTCTACATATTGATCAGGCTGGATGGGTAGCTAAAGAATCAACTTCTGAAGAAGATAATCGGATGAGTAAAGTCCAAGAAATGTTATCTGAAAAATATCAGAAAGATTCTTTCTCTATTTATGTTAAGCAACTGACTACTGGAAAAGAAGCTGGTATCAATCAAGATGAAAAGATGTATGCGGCTAGTGTTTTAAAACTCCCTTATCTTTACTATACGCAAGAAAAAATAAATGAGGGTCTGTATCAGTTAGATTCGACTGTAAAATACGTATCAGCAGTTAATGATTTTCCAGGTTCTTATAAACCAGAGGGAAGTGGTAGTCTTCCTAAAAAAGAGGATAATAAAGAGTATTCTCTAAAAGACTTAATAACGAAAGTTTCTAAGGAATCGGATAATGTAGCTCATAACATATTGGGATATTACCTTTCAAACCAATCTGATGTAACATTTAAATCCAAGATGTCTGCTATTATGGGAGATGATTGGGATCCAAAAGAAAAATTGATTTCTTCTAAAATGGCTGGGAAAGTTATGGAAGCTATTTATAATCAAAATGGATTTATATTAGAGTCCTTGACCAAAACAGATTTTGATAATCAGCGAATTGCCAAAGGTGTTTCTGTGAAGGTAGCTCATAAAATTGGGGATGCGGACGAATTTGAGCATGATACGGGTGTTGTCTATGCAGATTCTCCATTTGTTATTTCAATTTTTACTAAAAATTCTGATTATGATACGATTTCTCAGATAGCTAAAGATGTTTATGAGGTTCTAAAATGAGGGAACAGGATTTTTTAAATCATTTTCTCAAGAAGGGATATTTCAAAAAACATGCTAAAGTGGTGCTAGCTCTTTCTGGTGGATTAGATTCTATGTTTCTATTTAAGGTATTGTCTATCTATCAAAAAGAGTTAGAAATTGAATTAATCCTAGCTCATGTGAATCATAAGCAGAGAGTAGAATCAGATTGGGAAGAAAAGGAGTTAAGGAAGTTGGCTGCTGAAGCTGGACTTCCTATTTATGTCAGCAATTTTTCAGGAGAATTTTCAGAAGCGCGTGCACGAAATTTTCGCTATGATTTTTTTCAAGAGGTCATGAAAAAGACAGGTGCGACAGCCTTAATCACTGCCCACCATGCGGATGACCAGGTGGAAACGATTTTGATGCGTTTGATTCGAGGTACTCGCTTGCGCTATCTATCAGGAATTAAGGAGAAGCAAGTAGTCGGGGAGATAGAAATCATTCGACCCTTCTTGCATTTCCAGAAAAAAGACTTTCCTCCAATTTTTCACTTTGAAGATACATCAAATAAGGAAAATCATTATTTTCGAAATCGTATTCGAAATTCTTATTTACCAGAATTAGAAAAAGAAAATCCTCGATTTAGAGATGCAATCTTAAGCATCGGCAATGAAATTTTAGATTATGATTCGGCAATAGCTGAATTATCTAAGAATATTGATCTAGAAAATTTAGAGCAGCTATTGTCTTATTCTGAGTCGACACAAAGAGTTTTACTTCAAACTTATATGAATAGTTTTCCAGATTTGAATCTTACAAAAGCTCAGTTTGATGAAGTTCGGCAGATTTTAAAATCTAAAAGCCAGTATCGTCATCCGCTTAAAAATGGTTATGAATTGATAAAAGAGTACCAACATTTTCAGATTTGTAAAATCGGTCCTCAGGCTGATGAAAAGGAAGATGAACTTGTGTTACACTATCAAAATCAGGTAGCTTATAAAGGATATTTATTTTCCTTTGGACTTCCTTTAGAAGGTAAATCAATTCAACAAATACCTGTTTCACGCGAAACATCCATACACATTCGTCATCGAAAAACAGGAGATGTTTTGATTCAAAATGGGCATAGAAAAAAACTCAGACGTCTATTTATTGATTTGAAAATTCCTATGGGAAAGAGAAAATCTGCTCTGATTATTGAGCAATTTGGTGAAATTGTCTCAATTTTGGGAATTGCGACCAGTAATTTGAGTAAAAACACGAAAAATGATATAATGAACACTGTACTTTATATAGAAAAAATAGATAGGTAAAAAAATGTTAGAAAACGATATTAAAAAAATCCTCGTTTCACACGATGAAATTACAGAAGCTGCTAAAAAATTAGGTGCTCAACTCACTAAAGACTATGCAGGAAAAAATCCAATCTTAGTTGGGATTTTAAAAGGATCTATTCCTTTTATGGCTGAATTGATTAAACATATCGACACACATATTGAAATGGACTTCATGATGGTTTCTAGCTATCATGGTGGAACAGCAAGTAGCGGTGTGATCAATATTAAACAAGATGTGACTCAAGATATCAAAGGAAGACATGTTCTATTTGTAGAAGATATCATTGATACAGGTCAAACTTTGAAAAATTTACGAGATATGTTTATTGAAAGAGAAGCTGCTTCTGTTAAAATTGCAACCTTGTTGGATAAACCAGAGGGACGTGTTGTAGAAATTGAAGCTGACTATACCTGCTTTACTATTCCAAATGAGTTTGTAGTAGGTTATGGTTTAGATTACAAAGAAAATTATCGTAACCTTCCTTATGTTGGAGTATTGAAAGAAGAAGTGTATTCAAATTAGAAAGAACAATTTTTAATGAAAAAACAAAATAATGGTTTAATTAAAAATCCTTTTCTATGGTTATTACTTATTTTTTTCCTAGTTACAGCTTATCAGTATTTTAGTACAGGTAGTGTTGCAGGGAAAAGTGAGCAAATTAATTATACAGAATTGGTAAAAGAAATTACCGATGACAATGTAAAAGAATTAACTTACCAACCAAATGGCAGTGTTATCGAGGTTTCGGGTGTTTATAAAAATCCTAAAATAAGTAAAGAAGAAACAGGCATTCAGTTCTTTTCTCCTTCTGCTACAACAGTAGAGAAATTTTCAAGCATCATTCTTCCTTCAGATACGACAGTATCCGAATTGCACAAACTTGCTTCTGACCATAAAGCGGAAGTAACTGTTAAGCGTGAAAGTTCAAGTGGTATGTGGATTAATATTCTTGTATCCATTGTGCCATTCGGTATTCTTTTCTTCTTCCTATTCTCTATGATGGGAAATATGGGAGGAAATAATGGCCGTAACCCAATGAGTTTTGGACGTAGTAAGGCTAAAGCCGCAAATAAAGAAGATATTAAAGTAAGATTTTCAGATGTTGCTGGAGCTGAGGAAGAAAAACAAGAACTAGTTGAAGTTGTTGAATTCTTAAAAGATCCAAAACGATTTACAAAACTTGGGGCCCGTATTCCAGCAGGTGTTCTTTTGGAGGGACCTCCGGGAACAGGTAAGACGTTACTTGCTAAGGCAGTAGCCGGAGAAGCTGGTGTTCCATTCTTTAGTATCTCAGGTTCTGACTTTGTAGAAATGTTTGTCGGAGTTGGAGCTAGTCGTGTTCGTTCTCTTTTTGAAGATGCCAAAAAAGCAGCACCAGCTATCATCTTTATCGATGAAATTGATGCTGTTGGACGTCAACGTGGAGTTGGTCTTGGCGGAGGAAATGACGAACGTGAACAAACCTTGAACCAACTCTTGATTGAGATGGATGGTTTTGAGGGAAATGAAGGAATTATTGTCATCGCTGCGACAAACCGTTCAGATGTACTTGACCCTGCCCTTTTGCGTCCAGGACGTTTTGATAGAAAAGTATTGGTTGGCCGTCCTGATGTTAAAGGTCGTGAAGCAATCTTGAAAGTTCACGCTAAGAACAAGCCTTTAGCAGAAGATGTTGATTTGAAATTAGTTGCCCAACAAACTCCAGGTTTTGTTGGTGCTGATTTAGAGAATGTATTGAATGAAGCGGCTCTAGTTGCTGCTCGTCGCAATAAATCAATCATTGATGCCTCAGATATTGATGAAGCAGAAGATAGAGTTATTGCTGGTCCTTCTAAGAAAGATAAGACAGTTTCACAAAAAGAACGTGAATTGGTTGCTTACCATGAGGCAGGACATACCATTGTTGGTCTAGTCTTATCGAATGCTCGTGTTGTTCATAAGGTTACAATTGTACCAAGAGGTCGTGCAGGTGGTTACATGATTGCACTTCCTAAGGAAGACCAAATGCTTCTATCTAAAGAAGATATGAAAGAGCAATTGGCTGGCTTAATGGGGGGGACGTGTAGCTGAAGAAATTATCTTTAATGTCCAAACTACGGGAGCTTCAAATGACTTTGAACAGGCGACACAAATGGCGCGTGCAATGGTTACAGAGTACGGGATGAGTGAAAAACTTGGTCCAGTACAATATGAAGGAAATCATGCTATGTTTGGTGCACAAAGCCCTCAAAAATCAATTTCAGAACAAACAGCTTATGAAATTGACGAAGAGGTTCGTTCATTATTGAATGAAGCACGAAATAAAGCCGCTGAAATTATTCAGTCAAATCGTGAAACTCACAAGTTGATTGCAGAAGCATTATTAAAATACGAAACATTGGATAGTATACAAATTAAATCTCTTTACGAAACAGGAAAGATGCCTGAAACGGTCGAGGAGGAATCTCATGCACTATCCTATGATGAAGTAAAGTCAAAAGTGAATGATGAGAAATAACCCTAAGAGAGGCAAGACCTCTCCTTTTTTGTGCAGTTGAGGATGTAAATGTGAGAGAATAGGCGAAATGGTCCCAATTAAGTTCTTGATTTGTTAGACTATATCTAGAAAGGAGAACATAATGCTTAAAGAATTGTATGAAAAAGTCCAAGGAATTGTATATAAGTGTAGAAATGAATATTACCTTCATTTGTGGGAGTTATCGGACTGGGACCAAGAGGGAATGATATGTCTACATGAATTGATTAGTAAAGAAGAAGGATTAATAGAAGATATTCCACGCTTACGTAAATATTTCAAAACAAAGTTTCGGAATCGAATTCTAGACTATCTCCGTAAACAAGAAAGTCAGAAGCGAAGATATGATAAAGAACCCTATGAAGAAGTGGGCGAGATTAGTCATCGTATAAGCGAGGGAGGTCTGTGGCTAGATGACTATTATCTCTTTTATGAAACGTTAAGAGATTATAGAAACAAACAAACTAAAGAGCACCAAGAAGAGTTAGATCGCGTTTTAAGAGAAGAACGATTCCGAGGACGTCAAAGAGTCCTAAGGGACTTACGTATTGTGTTTAAAGAGTTTGATATCCGTAGCCATTAGGAAGCTATGCAAAAAAAATGAAAAAAATTAGAAAAAGTAGTTGACAAGTTTGAAAAAGGCTGTATAATAGTAAGAGTTGAAAATACAGCTCAGGTCCGTTGGTCAAGGGGTTAAGACACCGCCTTTTCACGGCGGTAACACGGGTTCGAATCCCGTACGGACTATGGTATATTGCAGATGGCACACTTGATGAAAAAGTTTTAAAAAAGTTTCAAAAAAGTGTTGACAAGCGAGAGCGACTGTGATATACTAATATAGTTGTCGCTTGAGAGAAGTAAGCGACAAAGACCTTTGAAAACTGAACAAGACGAACCAATGTGCAGGGCACTACAACAATTGTTGTAGTACTGAACAATGAAAAACAATAAATCTGTCAGTGACAGAAATGAGTGAGAACTCAAACTTTTAATGAGAGTTTGATCCTGGCTCAGGACGAACGCTGGCGGCGTGCCTAATACATGCAAGTAGAACGCTGAAGGAGGAGCTTGCTTCTCTGGATGAGTTGCGAACGGGTGAGTAACGCGTAGGTAACCTGCCTGGTAGCGGGGGATAACTATTGGAAACGATAGCTAATACCGCATAACAGTAGATGTTGCATGACATTTGCTTAAAAGGTGCAATTGCATCACTACCAGATGGACCTGCGTTGTATTAGCTAGTTGGTGGGGTAACGGCTCACCAAGGCGACGATACATAGCCGACCTGAGAGGGTGATCGGCCACACTGGGACTGAGACACGGCCCAGACTCCTACGGGAGGCGCAGTAGGGAATCTTCGGCAATGGACGGAAGTCTGACCGAGCAACGCCGCGTGAGTGAAGAAGGTTTTTCGGATCGTAAAGCTCTGTTGTAAGAGAAGAACGAGTGTGAGAGTGGAAAGTTCACACTGTGACGGTATCTTACCAGAAAGGGACGGCTAACTACGTGCCAGCGTACCGTGGTAATACGTAGGTCCCGAGCGTTGTCCGGATTTATTGGGCGTAAAGCGAGCGCAGGCGGTTAGATAAGTCTGAAGTTAAAGGCTGTGGCTTAACCATAGTACGCTTTGGAAACTGTTTAACTTGAGTGCAAGAGGGAGAGTGGAATTCCATGTGTAGCGGTGAAATGCGTAGATATATGGAGGAACACCGGTGGCGAAAGCGGTTCTCTGGCTTGTAACTGACGCTGAGGCTCGAAAGCGTGGGGAGCAAACAGGATTAGATACCCTGGTAGTCCACGCCGTAAACGATGAGTGCTAGGTGTTAGACCCTTTCCGGGGTTTAGTGCCGTAGCTAACGCATTAAGCACTCCGCCTGGGGAGTACGACCGCAAGGTTGAAACTCAAAGGAATTGACGGGGGCCCGCACAAGCGGTGGAGCATGTGGTTTAATTCGAAGCAACGCGAAGAACCTTACCAGGTCTTGACATCCCTCTGACCGCTCTAGAGATAGAGTTTTTCCTTCGGGACAGAGGTGACAGGTGGTGCATGGTTGTCGTCAGCTCGTGTCGTGAGATGTTGGGTTAAGTCCCGCAACGAGCGCAACCCCTATTGTTAGTTGCCATCATTCAGTTGGGCACTCTAGCGAGACTGCCGGTAATAAACCGGAGGAAGGTGGGGATGACGTCAAATCATCATGCCCCTTATGACCTGGGCTACACACGTGCTACAATGGCTGGTACAACGAGTCGCAAGCCGGTGACGGCAAGCTAATCTCTTAAAGCCAGTCTCAGTTCGGATTGTAGGTCGCAACTCGCCTACATGAAGTCGGAATCGCTAGTAATCGCGGATCAGCACGTCGCGGTGAATACGTTCCCGGGCCTTGTACACACCGCCCGTCACACCACGAGAGTTTGTAACACCCGAAGTCGGTGAGGTAACCGTAAGGAGCCAGTCGCCTAAGGTGGGATAGATGATTGGGGTGAAGTCGTAACAAGGTAGCCGTATCGGAAGGTGCGGCTGGATCACCTCCTTTCTAAGGATAAGGAACTGCGCATTGGTCTTGTTTAGTCTTGAGAGGTCTTGTGGGGCCTTAGCTCAGCTGGGAGAGCGCCTGCTTTGCACGCAGGAGGTCAGCGGTTCGATCCCTGCTAGGCTCCATTGGTGAGAGATCACCAAGTAATGCACATTGAAAAATTGAATATCTATATCAAATAGTAACAAGAAAAATAAAACCGAAACGCTGTAGTATTAATAAGAGTTTATGACTGAAAGGTCAAAAAATAAGGTTAAGTTAATAAGGGCGCACGGTGGATGCCTTGGCACTAGGAGCCGAAGAAGGACGTGACAAACGACGATATGCCTTGGGTAGCTGTAAGTAAGCGATGATCCAGGGATTTCCGAATGGGGAACCCAACAGGTACTACCTGTTACCCGCATCTGTTAAGGATGTGAGGAGGAAGACGCAGTGAACTGAAACATCTAAGTAGTCGCAGGAAGAGAAAGCAAAAAGCGATTGCCTTAGTAGCGACGAGCAGAAACGGCAGAAGGGCAAACCGAAGAGTTTACTCTTCGGGGTTGTAGGACTGCAATGTGGACTCAAAGATTATAGAAGAATGATTTGGGAAGATCAGCCAAAGAGAGTAATAGCCTCGTATTTAAAATAGTCTTTGTACCTAGCAGTATCCTGAGTACGGCGGGACACGCGAAATCCCGTCGGAATCTGGGAGGACCATCTCCCAACCCTAAATACTCCCTAGTGACCGATAGTGAACCAGTACCGTGAGGGAAAGGTGAAAAGCACCCCGGGAGGGGAGTGAAATAGAACCTGAAACCGTGTGCCTACAACAAGTTCGAGCCCGTTAATGGGTGAGAGCGTGCCTTTTGTAGAATGAACCGGCGAGTTACGTTATGATGCGAGGTTAAGTTGAAGAGACGGAGCCGTAGGGAAACCGAGTCTGAATAGGGCGGATTAGTATCATGACGTAGACCCGAAACCATGTGACCTACCCATGAGCAGGTTGAAGGTGCGGTAAGACGCACTGGAGGACCGAACCAGGGCACGTTGAAAAGTGCTTGGATGACTTGTGGGTAGCGGAGAAATTCCAAACGAACTTGGAGATAGCTGGTTCTCTCCGAAATAGCTTTAGGGCTAGCGTCGACATAAAGATTCTTGGAGGTAGAGCACTGTTTGGGTGAGGGGTCCATCCCGGATTACCAATCTCAGATAAACTCCGAATGCCAATGAATTATGGTCGGCAGTCAGACTGCGAGTGCTAAGATCCGTAGTCGAAAGGGAAACAGCCCAGACCACCAGCTAAGGTCCCAAAATAATTGTTAAGTGGAAAAAGGATGTGGGGTTGCACAGACAACTAGGATGTTAGCTTAGAAGCGACTATTCATTCAAAGAGTGCGTAATAGCTCACTAGTCGAGTGACCCTGCGCCGAAAAATGTACCGGGGCTAAAACAATTTACCGAAGCTGTGGATACCTTTTATAGGTATGGTAGGAGAGCGTTCTATGTGTGATGAAGGTATACCGTGAGGAGTGCTGGAACGCATAGAAGTGAGAATGCCGGTATGAGTAGCGAAAGACAGGTGAGAATCCTGTCCACCGTAAGACTAAGGTTTCCAGGGGAAGGCTCGTCCGCCCTGGGTTAGTCGGGACCCTAAGGAGAGACCGAAAGGTGTATCCGATGGACAACAGGTTGATATTCCTGTACTAGAGTATGTAGTGATGGAGGGACGCAGTAGGCTAACTAAAAGCAGACGATTGGAAGTGTCTGTCTAAGCAGTGAGGTGTGAATTGAGTTAAATGCTTAGTTCTATAACATTGAGCTGTGATGGGGAGCGAAGTTTAGTAGCGAAGTTAGTGACGTCACACTGCCAAGAAAAGCTTCTAGCGTTTAAACATACTCTACCCGTACCGCAAACCGACACAGGTAGTCGAGGCGAGTAGCCCTCAGGTGAGCGAGAGAACTCTCGTTAAGGAACTCGGCAAAATGACCCCGTAACTTCGGGAGAAGGGGTGCTGACTTTACGTCAGCCGCAGTGAATAGGCCCAAGCAACTGTTTATCAAAAAAACACAGCTCTCTGCTAAATCGTAAGATGATGTATAGGGGTGACGCCTGCCCGGTGCTGGAAGGTTAAGAGGAGTGCTTAGCGTAAGCGAAGGTATGAATTGAAGCCCCAGTAAACGGCTACCGTAACTATAACGGTCCTAAGGTAGCGAAATTCCTTGTCGGGTAAGTTCCGACCCGCACGAAAGGCGTAATGATTTGGGCACTGTCTCAACGAGAGACTCGGTGAAATTTTTAGTACCTGTGAAGATGCAGGTTACCCGCGACAGGACGGAAAGACCCCATGGAGCTTTTACTGCAGTTTGATATTGAGTGTCTGTACCACATGTACAGGATAGGTAGGAGTCTAAGAGATCGGGACGCCAGTTTCGAAGGAGACGTTGTTGGGATACTACCCTTGTGTTATGGCCACTCTAACCCGGATAGGTGATCCCTATCGGAGACAGTGTCTGACGGGCAGTTTGACTGGGGCGGTCGCCTCCTAAAAAGGTAACGGAGGCGCCCAAAGGTTCCCCTCAGAATGGTTGGAAATCATTCGCAGAGTGTAAAGGTATAAGGGAGCTTGACTGCGAGAGCTACAACTCGAGCAGGGACGAAAGTCGGGCTTAGTGATCCGGTGGTTCCGTATGGAAGGGCCATCGCTCAACGGATAAAAGCTACCCTGGGGATAACAGGCTTATCTCCCCCAAGAGTTCACATCGACGGGGAGGTTTGGCACCTCGATGTCGGCTCGTCGCATCCTGGGGCTGTAGTCGGTCCCAAGGGTTGGGCTGTTCGCCCATTAAAGCGGCACGCGAGCTGGGTTCAGAACGTCGTGAGACAGTTCGGTCCCTATCCGTCGCGGGCGTAGGAAATTTGAGAGGATCTGCTCCTAGTACGAGAGGACCAGAGTGGACTTACCGCTGGTGTACCAGTTGTCTTGCCAAAGGCATCGCTGGGTAGCTATGTAGGGAAGGGATAAACGCTGAAAGCATCTAAGTGTGAAACCCACCTCAAGATGAGATTTCCCATGATTTTATATCAGTAAGAGCCCTGAGAGATGATCAGGTAGATAGGTTAGAAGTGGAAGTGTGGCGACACATGTAGCGGACTAATACTAATAGCTCGAGGACTTATCCAAAGTAACTGAGAATATGAAAGCGAGAGGTTTTCTTGATTTGAATAGATATTCAATTTTGAGTAGGTATTACTCAGAGTTAAGTGACGATAGCCTAGGAGATACACCTGTACCCATGCCGAACACAGAAGTTAAGCCCTAGAACGCCGGAAGTAGTTGGGGGTTGCCCCCTGTGAGATATGGAAGTCGCTTAGCTTTATTCCGCCATAGCTCAGTTGGTAGTAGCGCATGACTGTTAATCATGATGTCGTAGGTTCGAGTCCTACTGGCGGAGTAGTTAATTAAAAGAGGTTTCGACCTCTTTTTTTTGTTATGTAATTAATAATCTGTCTTGCCCCTAATGACAAGTGATATTTTTCGGCTCTTTGTCAACTGTAGTGGGTTGAAGAAAAGCTAAGATCGAGAAAGGACAAATTTCGTCCTTTCTTTTTTGATATTCAGAGCGATAAAAATCCGTTTTTTGAAGTTTTCAAAGTTCCGAAAACCAAATGCATTTCGTTTGATAAGTTTAATGAGATTATTAGTAGCTTCCAATTTGGCGTTGGAGTAGAGTAGTTGAAGGGCGTTTACAATCTTTTCTTTGTCCTTTAGGAAGGTTTTAAAGACAGTCTGAAAAAGAGGATGAACCTGTTTTAGATTGTCCTCGATAAGTCCGAAAAATTTGTCTGCCTCTTTATTCTGGAAATGAAAAAGTAAGAGCTGATAGAGATTGTAGTGGAATTTCAAGTCTTCTAAATAGCTCAAAAGCTTATCTAGAATCTCTTTATTTGTTAAGTGCATACGAAAAGTAGGGCGATAAAATCGTTTATCGCTGAGTTTACGACTATCTTGTTGAATGAGCTTCCAGTAGCGCTTGATGACCTTGTATTCATGGGATTTTCGCTCAAATTGATTCATGATTTGAACACGGACACGATTCATAGCACGGCTGAGATGTTGGACAATGTGAAAGCGGTCGAGAACGATTTTAGCGTTAGGAAAAAGTTTTCTGGCAATATCGTAGTAGGGGCTAAACATATCCATCGTAATGATTTTCACCTGACAACGAACGACTCTATCGTAGCGCAGAAAGTGATTTCGGATGATAGCCTGTGTTCTGCCTTCAAGAACAGTGATGATGTTGAGATTGTCAAAATCTTGCGCAATAAAACTCATCTTTCCCTTAGTGAAGGCATACTCGTCCCAAGACATAATCTCAGGAAGATGAGAAAAATCATGCTTAAAACAGAAATCATTGAGCTTTCGAATGACAGTTGAAGTTGAAATGGCCAGCTGATGGGCAATATCGGTCATAGAAGTCTTTTCAATTAACTTTTGCGCAATCTTTTGGTTGATAATACGAGGGATTTGATGATTTTTCTTGACGAGAGGGGTCTCGGAGACCATTATTTTCGAGCAATGATAGCACTTAAATCGACGCTTTTTAAGGAGGATTCTGGTAGGCATACCAGTCGTTTCAAGGTAAGGAATTTTCGACGGTTTTTGGAAGTCATATTTCTTCATTTGACTTCCACATTCAGGACAAGATGGTGCCTCATAATCTAGTTTGGCGATGATTTCCTTGTGGGTATCTCTATTAACAACATCCATAATTTGGATATTTGGGTCTTTGATATCGAGTAGTTTTGTGATAAAATGTAATTGTTCCATATGAATCTTTCTAATGAGTTGTTTGATCGCTTTTCATTATAGGTCATATGGGACTTTTTTTCTACAACAAAATAGGCTCCATAATATCTATAGGGGATTTACCCACTACAAATATTATAGAGCCTATTTTTCTTGACGATAGAAGTCACAGCTACCATCATTTTCGAACACTGATAGCACTTAAAAGGAATCTTAGTGTATACCCCTATTGATGATATCCATAATTTAGAAATTAGGATCTGTAAGGTCTAGTAATTTTGTGATAGAGTGTAATTGTTCCATATGATTCTTTGTAATGATGGTTTGGTGGCTTTTCATTATAAATCTTATGGAATTTTTTTCTACCCTAAAATAGGTTCCATAATATCCATAGGGGATTTAACCACTACAAATATTATAGTTACTTTTCTTTTTAATAATTATTAAGTGCTTCATTTCTATTCAATCACTTTATAGCTTAAACTGAGAAAGATTCAATGCAATGGTAACCGTACAGGATGATTTGTAATAAGGATAATTTTTTTCAATCATTTATAGGAAATTTTTTTATTTTTTTGGGATTTAATAGTTTATTTTTTTGATATAAGATATTTATTCTATTCTGTCAACTTTTCCTATTTTTTTATCTTGTTGAGCTTGATATTTTAACAATTCAGGAATTGATAATATATGATTAAAAATTTTTTTGTTAGAATAAGCTTATAAAAAAAGAAAAGGAGTATATATTTATGCTACAAAGAATTTATGATCAGATGACTGATTTCTATGACAGTATCGAAGAAGAGTATGCTACTTTCTTTGGTGATAGTTGGGAGTGGGAACATTTTCATTTTAAATTTTTGATTTATTATCTTTTTCCGATATAGCATTGAGAATCATCGGGATTTTATTGTTTACCATTATCGTGTTGCTTATCGTTTGTATCTTGAAAAGATGATAATGAATCGGGGTTTTATTTCTTGTTGAGGTAATTTTAGTAAATTTCCGAACAAACTTACTTTTTTATGGCAATATAACAATAAATAGCTGGTAATTTTTCTAAATCATTTTTTAATAGTTGGAAATAGCAAATCTTTCTATTGTTTCTTCTTGATAAAAAAAGGCGATTTTTTTCTTATAATAAATTGTAAGATATAATTGCAGGTGAGAGTCCTGCCATGTATGTGAGAAAGGAAGAGCCTGAGGGCTCAGACAAGATTATGACTTCAGTTGTTGTTGTAGGTACCCAGTGGGGTGATGAAGGTAAAGGGAAGATTACAGACTTCCTTTCAGCGAATGCAGAAGTGATTGCACGTTACCAAGGTGGTGATAATGCTGGTCACACGATTGTGATTGATGGTAAGAAATTTAAGTTGCACTTGATTCCATCTGGGATTTTCTTCCCTGAAAAAATCTCTGTTATTGGGAATGGTATGGTTGTAAATCCTAAATCTCTTGTGAAAGAGTTGAGCTATCTTCATGAGGAAGGTGTAACAACTGATAATTTGCGTATTTCTGATCGCGCGCATGTTATTTTGCCTTATCATATCGAGTTGGATCGTTTGCAGGAAGAAGCTAAAGGTGACAATAAGATTGGTACTACAATTAAGGGAATTGGTCCAGCTTATATGGACAAGGCTGCCCGTGTTGGGATTCGTATCGCAGATCTTTTGGATAAAGATATTTTCCGTGAGCGTTTAGAACGTAATCTTGCTGAGAAGAATCGTCTTTTTGAAAAATTGTATGACAGTAAAGCGATTGCTTTCGATGATATTTTTGAAGAGTATTATGAATATGGTCAACAAATCAAGAAGTATGTGACGGATACATCTGTCATTTTGAATGATGCACTTGATAACGGTAAACGTGTACTTTTTGAAGGTGCACAAGGTGTTATGCTAGATATCGACCAAGGTACGTATCCATTTGTTACGTCATCAAACCCTGTGGCTGGTGGTGTTACGATTGGCTCAGGTGTTGGTCCAAGTAAGATTGACAAGGTTGTAGGTGTATGTAAGGCCTATACAAGTCGTGTAGGAGATGGGCCTTTCCCAACTGAATTGTTTGATGAAGTGGGAGAACGTATCCGTGAAGTCGGTCATGAATATGGTACAACAACTGGTCGTCCACGTCGTGTGGGATGGTTTGATTCAGTTGTGATGCGTCATAGCCGTCGCGTTTCTGGTATTACTAATCTTTCATTGAACTCTATCGATGTTTTGAGTGGTTTAGATACAGTTAAAATCTGTGTGGCCTATGATCTTGATGGTCAACGTATTGACTACTATCCAGCTAGTCTTGAGCAATTGAAACGTTGCAAGCCTATCTATGAAGAGTTACCAGGTTGGTCAGAAGATATTACTGGAGTTCGTAATTTGGAAGATCTTCCTGAGAATGCGCGTAACTACGTTCGTCGTGTGAGTGAATTGGTTGGCGTTCGTATTTCTACTTTCTCAGTAGGTCCTGGTCGTGAACAAACAAATATTTTAGAAAGTGTTTGGTCCTAAGAGATTTTTAAGATTTGTTTAAGATAGGTCGGGTATACTATAGACAGTTACAAGAAGACCTCCTAACTTGTTGTAACAAATATCCTAAACTTTTCTTTTTCATAATAATCTCCCTATAAAGTCACCGCATTTGGTGGCTTTTTTTGTCTTGGAAATCATGATATAATAATAAAATCGATAAGTAGGAAAAGGGAAATTGATGAATTATACAGTTGAAGAAAAAGAAGTCTTTATGAGGGAGGCTTTGAGAGAGGCTGAGATTGCTCTTGAACACGATGAAATTCCAATTGGTTGTGTGATTGTCAAGGACGGAGAAATCATTGGTCGCGGGCATAATGCGCGTGAGGAACTGCAACGAGCGGTTATGCATGCGGAGATTATGGCCATAGAGAATGCGAACCTGAGTGAGGAGAGCTGGCGCTTGCTGGATTGCACGCTTTTTGTGACCATTGAGCCTTGTGTCATGTGTAGTGGGGCGATTGGACTCGCCCGTATTCCAAACGTGGTCTATGGGGCTAAAAACCAGAAATTTGGCGCTGCTGGGAGTTTGTACGATATCTTGACAGATGAGCGTCTCAATCATCGTGTGGAGATTGAAACGGGAATTTTGGAAGATGAATGCGCAGCTATTATGCAGGATTTTTTTAGAAATAGACGGAAAAAATAATTTTGCTTTTAAAATGAATAGGAATGTGATATAATTAATAGTGGAGCAACAGTTCTGCGTGAAGCGGGTCAGGGGAGGAATCCAGCAGCCCTAAGCGATTTGAATTGTGTGCTCTTTTTTTCGTGCTTTTTCCGAATAAATAAGATAGAATAATCTAGAATAAATGATAATAGAAAAGAGAAGAATATGAAAATTCGTGGTTTTGAATTGGTTTCTAGTTTTACAGATGAAAACTTATTGCCTAAGCGTGAGACAGCGCATGCAGCTGGTTACGACTTAAAGGTTGCTGTGCGTACAGTTATAGCTCCAGGAGAGATTGTCTTGGTTCCGACAGGGGTTAAGGCTTATATGCAACCGACTGAGGTTCTCTACCTCTATGATCGCTCTTCAAATCCTCGTAAGAAGGGTTTGGTTTTAATTAATTCAGTTGGGGTCATTGATGGGGATTATTATGGAAATCATGGGAATGAAGGGCATATTTTTGCGCAGATGAAGAATATCACAGACCAAGAGGTTGTTCTTGAAGTTGGAGAACGTGTTGTCCAGGCTGTCTTTGCTCCTTTCTTAATTGCAGATGGAGATGCGGCTGATGGCGTTCGAACTGGTGGATTTGGATCGACAGGGCACTAGAATGAAGATTATCTTTGTACGTCATGGGGAGCCAGATTATAGTATGCTTGATAAACTTGAAAATCCGCAACTCTATAGTGGTTTTGGTCGTGATTTAGCACCATTGACAGGAAAAGGTCGCAGTCTGGCAAAAGAAGTTGCTAAAACTGCATGTTTTGGAAAGGCAGAGATTATTATTTCATCGTCTGTGACGAGGGCTTTAGAAACAGCCCATTATATAGCGGTTGAAACAGGATTGGACTTATTTGTGGAGCCGTTTTTTCATGAGTGGCGTCCAGACTTAGATGGTACTAACTCTGATTTAACTAGTGTATTGGTAGCTCATGAATATTATCTAAAACATCAAGGAAGTTTACCTGAAGATTCTCCTTATCGCTATGAAACTGCTCTGGAGATGCGTCATCGTTTTTTAAGAACTTTGGAAAAATATAAAAATTATAAAACTATTATCATTGTAACTCACGGAATGCTCATGCGACAGTTTGTGCCAAATGAGAAGATTGATTTTTGCCAAGTGATTGAGTGTGAGTTAGAGATATAGAAAGAGGTTTATCATCGCAAAGAAAAAAGCGACATTTGTATGTCAAAATTGTGGGTATAATTCCCTAAATATCTGGGACGTTGCCCCAACTGTGGGTCTTGGTCTTCTTTTGTAGAAGAGGTTGAGGTTGTCGAGGTCAAGAATGCGCGTGTGTCCTTGACAGGTGAGAAAAGACAGAAAGAAGAAATTTGCGACCGGCTTGCTGCTTGTATCTTCTCGTATCTTTGAGAAGCGTCGGGCTTCTTGCTTTACTAATCCAGATTTAAAAGATTTTTTAGAGGAAAACGGTGCTAAAAGCATAGAGTTTATAGGGGTAGATGGCAATGGCTGTGTTAAGGCTTCCGTTTTGGTAGTTACCAAGGAGAATTATCAGGTTTCTGTCGATTTGTCTGCTGTCGGAGTTGGCAACCAGAAGAAATTCTCTAAAACACTGAAGCAGTGGCAAGATTGCGGAATCAAGATTGGATAGTTTTATGGGGATCTTAATATGAAAATTATTTTTATCCGTCACGGGGAGCCAAATTACCGTGAGTTAGAGGAGCGTTCCTATACTGGATTCGGGATAGATTTGGCACCCTTGTCTGAGAAGGGACGGCAGCAAGCCCAGAAATTGAGTACCAATTCTTCACTATCCTCAGCTGAAATAATCATATCTTCTGCAGTCACAAGAGCTTTAGAAACGGCTTCTTATGTGGTTTGTGCTACAGGACTTCCTTTGAAAGTGGAGCCTTTATTACACGAATGGCAGGTCTATGAATCAGGCATAGATAGATTTGAAGAAGCTAGAAGACTATTTTTAGAAAATAATGGGGAGTTGCTCCCAAATTCTCCTGTTCAATATGAGACAGCTACGGAGATGAAGTCTCGTTTTCTAGAATGTATGGCTAAGTATCGAGATTACCAGACCGTGATAGTGGTAACTCACAACATGCTCATGCGTCAGTTTGTGTCAAATGAGAAGATTGATTTTTGCCAAGTAATTGAGTGTGAGTTAGAGATATAGAAAGAGGTTTATTATCGCAAAGAAAAGCGACATTTGTATGTCAAAATTGTGGGTATAATTCCCCTAAATATCTGGGACGTTGTCCCAACTGTGGGTCTTGGTCTTCCTTTGTAGAAGAGGTTGAGGTTGCCGAGGTCAAGAATGCGCGTGTGTCCTTGACAGGTGAGAAAACCAAGCCTATGAAACTGGCTGAGGTGACTTCCATCAATGTCAATCGAACTAAGACAGAGATGGAGGAATTCAACCGTGTACTTGGAGGCGGAGTGGTACCAGGAAGTCTCGTCCTCATCGGTGGGGACCCTGGGATTGGGAAATCAACTCTTCTCCTACAAGTTTCGACCCAGTTGTCTCAAGTGGGGACTGTTCTCTATGTTAGTGGGGAGGAATCTGCCCAGCAGATTAAGTTACGAGCAGAGCGCTTGGGAGATATTGATAGTGAGTTTTATCTCTATGCAGAGACCAATATGCAGAGTGTTCGAGCAGAGGTGGAACGCATCCAGCCAGACTTCCTCATTATTGACTCTATCCAGACCATTATGTCTCCTGAGATTTCAGGGGTGCAGGGATCTGTTTCTCAAGTGCGTGAGGTGACGGCTGAACTTATGCAGCTGGCCAAGACTAATAACATTGCCATCTTTATCGTAGGTCATGTGACCAAGGAGGGTACCTTGGCTGGTCCTCGTATGTTGGAGCATATGGTGGATACAGTGCTTACTTTGAAGGGGAACGCCACCATACTTTCCGTATTTTGAGAGCGGTCAAAAACCGTTTTGGCTCTACCAATGAAATTGGCATCTTTGAGATGCAGTCAGGTGGTTTGGTTGAGGTCCTCAATCCGAGTCAAGTTTTCCTAGAAGAGCGTTTGGATGGGGCGACTGGTTCATCAATCGTTGTGACCATGGAAGGGACGCGTCCGATTTTGGCGGAAGTGCAGGCTTTGGTGACACCGACCATGTTTGGAAATGCCAAGCGTACGACGACAGGACTTGATTTTAATCGTGCTAGCTTGATTATGGCTGTTTTAGAAAAACGGGCAGGTCTTCTCTTGCAAAATCAGGATGCCTATCTCAAATCTGCTGGCGGTGTCAAATTGGATGAACCTGCTATAGACTTGGCCGTTGCAGTTGCCATTGCTTCTAGTTATAAAGACAAGCCAACTAATCCTCAGGAATGTTTTGTAGGCGAACTGGGCTTGACAGGAGAGATTCGCCGTGTCAATCGTATCGAGCAGCGCATTAATGAAGCTGCTAAACTGGGCTTTACTAAGATTTATGTACCTAAGAATTCCTTGACAGGAATCACTCCGCCTAAGGAAATTCAGGTCATTGGGGTGACAACGATTCAGGAGGTTTTGAAAAAGGTTTTTGCTTAATCTGTGACAAATTCTCTTAAAAATGATAAGATAGGAGAAATATTTGACTATCAAATTTTCAAGGAGGGAATCGTGTCGTATTTTGAACAGTTTATGCAAGCCAATCAGGCTTATGTTGCCCTACATGGGCAGTTAAATCTGCCACTTAAACCCAAAACTAGAGTAGCCATTGTGACCTGTATGGACTCACGTTTGCACGTTGCGCAAGCTCTGGGATTGGCACTTGGGGATGCTCATATCTTGCGGAATGCAGGTGGTCGAGTGACTGAGGACATGATTCGTTCGCTGGTTATTTCACAGCAACAAATGGGGACAAGAGAGATTGTGGTATTGCACCATACAGACTGTGGTGCTCAGACTTTTGAAAATGGCCCTTTTCAGGAGTATTTAAAAGAGGAACTAGGTATCGATGTGTCAGACCAGGACTTCTTGCCCTTCCAAGATATAGAGGAGAGTGTACGCGAGGACATGCAACTTCTTATCGAGTCTCCTCTAATACCAGATGATGTCATTATCTCTGGTGCTATTTACGATGTGGATACAGGAAGTATGACAGTCGTAGAATTATAAACACTTCATTTAGAAAGAAAGTGTATGAAGAAAAACAGTATTTTATTTATTTTTATTTTATTGCTATGTATTGGTTTGCAGTATGAAACCATCTACTATACGGATGGTTCGATGTCAGGTGCGGAATATGGACTAATGGGAGTTTCTATCTTTCTAGCTCTCTTTTACATGATTCCGGCTCTTTATTTCCTTTTCCATATTGGGAAAAAATGGGAATTGCCAAAGAATGCCTTGATTTTGTCTTTATTGGGTGGGATGTTCCTTTCAGGCTGGCTGTCTAGCTTTGCTAATACCTATATCCATGATTTACTGGGTATTCTTTTCCCAGATAGTGCATTTTTAAATGCCTTTGAAAGTGCGATTGTAGCTCCTTTGGTAGAAGAACCCTTGAAATTGTTACCACTTGTCTTTGTTTTAGCTTTGATTCCTGTGCGAAAATTAAAATCTTTGTTTTTACTAGGGATTGCTTCTGGTTTGGGATTTCAAATGATTGAGGATATTGGCTATATTCGTACGGATTTGCCAGAGGGCTTTGACTTTACTATTTTGAGAATTTTAGAGCGTATCATCTCAGGAATTGCCTCTCACTGGATTTTTTCAGGTTTGGCGGTAGTAGGTGTTTACTTGCTTTACAGAGCCTATAAAGGGCAGAAGGTTGGCAAGAAACAGGGGCTTATTTTCCTAGGTTTAGCCTTGGGAACTCACTTCTTGTTTAATTCTCCTTTTGTAGAATTAGAGACAGAGTTGCCATTAGCGATTCCAGTGGTTACGGCTATTACTCTCTATGGTTTTTATCAGGCTTATCGCTTTGTTGAGAAGCACAATGAGTTGATGAACTAGAATATTTTTTAAAAGAATGATACAAGGGCACAAATATGCTGCCCTTCTTTTATTTTTGATTGAAAAATAGTGTAAAAAGCGCTACAATGGTAGATGGAAAATCTTGTGAAAAGCACAAGTGATACATATATACCGGAGGAAATCATGTCTTTTTCTGATTTAAAGCTGTTTGCCCTTTCTTCTAATCAAGAATTGGCAAAACGTGTAGCGCAGGAGATTGGGATAGAGTTGGGGAAATCAAGTGTTCGTCAATTTTCAGATGGAGAGATTCAGGTCAACATTGAAGAATCAATCCGTGGGAAACACGTCTTTATCCTACAATCAACTAGCTCGCCTGTAAATGACAATCTGCTTGAAATTTTGATTATGGTAGATGCTTTGAAGCGTGCGAGTGCAGAATCTGTCAATGTTGTCATGCCTTACTATGGGTATGCACGTCAGGATAGAAAGGCGAGAGCGCGTGAGCCAATCACTTCAAAACTGGTCGCAAATATGCTTGAAGTAGCTGGAGTAGATCGTTTATTGACAATCGACTTGCATGCTGCGCAGATTCAAGGATTCTTTGATATTCCTGTGGATCACTTGATGGGAGCTCCTCTGATTGCGGATTATTTGAGCGTCGTGGCATGGTTGGTTCTGACTATGTGGTTGTCAGCCCAGACCATGGAGGGGTGACTCGTGCTCGTAAGTTGGCAGAATTTTTGAAAACCTCTATTGCTATCATTGACAAACGTCGTAGCGTTGATAAGATGAATACTAGTGAAGTCATGAACATCATCGGTAAGGTTGAAGGCAAGACTTGTATCTTGATTGATGATATGATTGATACTGCTGGAACCATTTGTCATGCGGCAGATGCCCTTGCGGAAGCTGGTGCTGTTGAAGTTTACGCAAGCTGTACGCACCCAGTTCTTTCTGGTCCTGCTATGGACAATATCCAAAAATCAGCTATTAAGAAATTGGTTGTTTTGGATACAATCTATCTGCCAGAAGAGCGTTTGATTGACAAGATTGAGCAGATTTCAATCGCTCATCTCCTAGGGGATGCTATCGTACGTATCCATGAAAAACGCCCACTTTCTCCACTTTTCAGTATTGAGAAAAAGATTTAATGACCAAGCCTGAGATAATTCTCAGGTTTTTTTCATCTCTTTTCCGAATAAATAGATAGAAGCATCAAATCTAGTAAATCTAGATTTAAAAATGTGCTATAATGAAAGGAGAGAAAGTATGACATTACGTCATCCGGGCATTAGCCCAACTAATGACTTGGTTGCTAAGAAAATCTTTAGCAATCCAGAAATCACTTGTCAATTTATCCGCGATATGCTAGACTTACCAGCAAAAAATGTGACCATTTTGGAGGGTAGCAATATTCATGTACTACCTTCCTTGCCGTACTCGGCTCAGGATTTCTATACCAGTATAGATGTCTTAGCAGAGTTGGACAATGGGACACAGGTTATTATTGAAATCCAAGTTCATCATCAGAATTTTTTCATCAATCGTTTGTGGGCTTACTTATGCAGTCAAGTCAATCAAAATCTTGAAAAAGTTCGCCAGCAAGAGGGCAATACTCACCAGAGCTACAAACATATTGCCCCAGTATACGCAATCGCAATAGTGGATAGTAATTATTTCCAAGATGACTTAGCCTTTCACAGCTTTAGTATGCGCGAGGACACGACAGGTGAGGTCTTAACCATCACAAATAACGGTCAAGAAAACCATCTAGTCAAGATGGCGTTCTTGGAACTAAAAAAATACAGAGAAACCAGCAAAGACGAGGTTCGCAAGCCGTGGTTGGAGTTTTTCGGGAACAAGCCTTTTACCCAGCGCCCCGAGCGAGCCATTAGCCAAGCAGATCAACTGCTAGACTATAAGAGCTGGTCCGAGGAGGACAGGAAAATGTTTAGTCAACTACGTATGCGCGAAGAACAAGCCTTGTTAGCACAGGACTATGCCTTGGAACAAGCTGAAGAAAAAGGATTGGAGCGTGGTCTTGAACGTGGCCGTGCAGAGGGCATTGAAGAGGGATTAAAAGTAGGTTTAGTAAATCTAGTCCGTCAAGGTCTTCTGACTTCTGAGGTTGCCAGTCAGCAATTGGGTATGTCAGTAGCTGAGTTTGAAGAACTATTGAAAGAGCATCGCAAATAAGAACTAGAAAATACAGAGAAACCAGCAAAGACGAGGTTCGCAAGCCGTGGTTGGAGTTTTTCGGGAACAAGCCTTTTACCCAGCGCCCCGAGCGAGCCATTAGCCAAGCAGATCAACTGCTAGACTATAAGAGCTGGTCCGAGGAGGACAGGAAAATGTTTAGTCAACTACGTATGCGCGAAGAACAAGCCTTGTTAGCGCAGGACTATGCCTTGGAAACAGCTAGGGCAGAAGGTCTTGAAAAAGGTTTAGAGCGTGGTCTTGAACGTGGCCGTGCAGAGGGTATTGAAGAGGGATTAAAAGTAGTTTTAGTAAATCTAGTCCGTCAAGGTCTTCTGACATCTGAAGTTGCCAGTCAGCAATTGGGTATGTCAGTAGCTGAGTTTGAGTCCTTGCTATGAGATCGCAGTTTAATATAGTAGAAAGTTAATGAAATGGCGAGTTATTTTCAAAATACTTGCCATTTTTGCTTGACATTTGGGAGGGGGTATAGGATAATATCATAGAAGTGAGTTCTGTCCAACTGTCTATGTAGATTAGATATGCGAGGTTTGACTCAGGGTTTAAGCAATTTGTGAGATTTTCACTTGGGAGATACGGTATTTGAAGGGTATTTCATCTCACAAAGGCGTTTTTTTAACCTTTTTTGAAAAAATAGCTGAAAAGTTTAAAAAATTGAAGAAAACCCTTGACAAATCCTGCAAATATTTATATACTGTATGGTAGTAAGATAGTCTTACGAAAAAATATTTTAAAGAAAAACAAAGGAGATAAAACGATGAAAAAAGTTTTATTGACAAGCGCAGTCGCTCTTGCAGCATTTGGTGCTGTACAAGCTGTTTCAGCAGAAGACACAACAAATAGCCGTTTCGGTTCACAATTTGATAAATATCGTCAACCAAATGCTGAACCAGATCATTCTCATGATGCTATCAGCGCAGATAATTCAACTGCTCATAACCGTTTTGGTTACGGATTTGCAACTGGTGCTAAATACATCCGTTACGACCGTGATGCGCACATGGATTTAACCGTCGTGTCCGTGTAACTGTTGTTGATGGTGGTGGACGTCCAGTTCCAAACGTAGAAGTAGACTTCTTCTTGAAACCAGCTTCAGGTGAAAAGAAACCAGAATACTTCACTGCTACAACTAATCAATCAGGTGATGCTGAACTTCCAACAGTCTTCAAAGCTGGTGAAGTGATTCAATACCGTGTTGCTAAAACTGCAACAGACTTCAAAGAAGCAGTTGAATTAGTAGATGAGTTTGTAGTTGAAGGTGGAAATGAGTATGCAGGTTCATTGTTCACTAACAGAACTATCACATTGCCTTACAAACTTGATGATCGTGCTGCAAAAATCGGTAACCCAACTGCAGCTGCTCAATATGGTTGGGCTAAAACAGCTGAAGGATGGAAATACTTCGAAAACGCTAAAGCTGTTTCAGGTTGGAAACAAGTTGATGGCAACTGGTACTACCTAAACGATAAAGGTGTAATGCAAACTGGTTGGGTAAACGTTAACGGAACTTGGTACTACCTAAACAAATCAGGTGCTATGCAAACTGGTTGGTTGAAAGATGGTGAAACTTGGTACTTCCTTGAATCAACAGGTGCTATGAAAGCTAGCCAATGGTTTGAAGTTTCTGGTAAATGGTACCATGTAAACGGTTCAGGTGCCCTTTCAGTAAACACAACTGTTGACGGTTACAACGTAAACGCAAACGGTGAGTGGGTATAATCCTAATACATGAAACATAAAACAGGAGAGTTATCTCCTGTTTTTCTTGCATTTATCTTATATAAGTATTATAATAGTTTAAAATAATAGGAGGTTTCCAATGAAATCAAAAGTGATAAACGTTTTATTAGGTGTGACCTTGGCAAGTGCTGCTCTTCTTGGCGCAAAAGCAGCCGATGTAAAGGCTTCGGAAACGAATGTGTATACGACAGTTGTTTGGGTCACAAAACAGGAAGATGGAAAGGAAAAGATTTTAAAGAATGCGCAATCTTACGATTCATCAAAACCTGAAACATCTTCTCCAGGTACTTTTTCAGGATATCAATTTGATACTTCTTCAATAGATGGAACGGTATTAAAGCATTACTTTAAGCCGGCAGTGACAGTTACAGGAGATAAGGTAGATGGCCTTTCTGTAAAGCCTGATATTGTAAAGCCATTTAAAGATACAGTCAAAGGGACTTCTTGGTTGGTAATGGAATCAGATGGAACTAGTAGAGAATTAAAAGCTTTTCTTCCTGCTAATGCTACCAAAAAAGCTGAAGAAGTTGAACATGGTACATTTAAAGGTTATCGTTTTGTAGAAACTAAGATTGACCAAGGAGTTCGTAAACATTGGTTTGTAAAAGACGATAGTGTTACTGGAACTGAAAAAGTGGAAGAGAAACGTACAGGTTGGCAATATATCGCTGATAAGTGGTATTTCTTTGACCAAGATGGTGTGAAGAAAACTGGCTGGGTTAGTGATGGCAGCTGGTATTACCTAGCGGCAGATGGCAGTATGCAAACAGGTTGGAAGTTTATCTCTGGTAAATGGTACTATCTCAATAGTGCTGGTTCTATGCAGACAGGCTGGTTAAACCAAGGTGGCAAGTGGTACTATCTGCATTCTGATGGTGCAATGGCTACTGGTTGGGCAAAAGTAGATGGTGTCTGGTACTATCTAAATACTTCTGGAGATCTGGTGACTGGTTGGTTCCAAGCAGGTGGCAAGTGGTATTATGCCTATAGTTCAGGCGCTCTTGCAGTAAATACAACGATTGACGGCTACACTCTAAATGCAAATGGTGAGTGGGTGTAACATTATACACGGAATAAGTGATAAAGAGGTAAAAAAATGAAAGCAAAACATATTTTAGCAGTGGGAGCTGCAGGGGTAACATTACTTGGAGCTAGTACTTTATCAGTAGCTCTTTTAGGGCAAGGAGTAGTCTATGCTGCGGAAGCTACAGCTAAACCATCAGATCCTTCAGCTGTCACTCGTACATATTATAAAGTTATAGGCGGCGCGTATGGTTCAGCTGAAATCCCTAATGTTTCTAGTGACGACTCATACAAGGAACCTAAAGCTATCTCAGGTTATAAGTTTGACCATAGTGAACCTGATAATGGTGGAAGAGTTTGGGTTCATTATTATGTAAAAGACTCAGCATCAACAACTGGTTCAAGTGCAAATACAGGTAACAACACTGGGTCAAGTACAAACACAGGCAATAACACTGGGTCAAATGCAAACACAGGCAACAACACTGGGTCAAATGCAAACACAGGCAACAACACTGGGTCAAATGCAGATACAAGTACAGGATCTAATATCGATAAAGACGAGTATAAATGGTTAACGGTTTCTGGGAAATACCAGCTTTATATTAATAATAATTTAGTTAAAGGTTGGCAGACTGTTGGTGGCAAGACTTATTATTTTGATGAAAATGGTTTTATGAAGACTGGGATTTTAGAAATCAAAGATAAACGTTATTACTTTGATGAAAATGGTCTTATGAAAACTGGTTGGGTCAATGAAGGTGATAAGGATTACTATATTACTGATGATGGTTCTAAACCAACTACTATCATTGCAAAAGGTGAGAAGATTTACTATGTTAAAGAGGGGATTCAACAGACAGGTCTTCAACAGATTGATAACAAGTGGTATTATCTATTGGCAGACGGTAGCCGTAAAACAGGTCTTGTTCAAGATACAAATAAGAAATGGTACTATATTACAAATGATGGCGACCGAAAAGTTGGTCTCGTAAAAGATAGTGATGGTGCTTATCATTACCTTACTCCAGAAGGTGAACGTAAAACAGGTTCTATCACTATTGACGGTGTGACTTATCGTTTAGCGGATCGTGCTAGTAGCAAGCCAGGATGGAATAAAATTGATGGTAAGTGGTACTATTATGATGCGGAAGATAGCATGAAGACAGGTTGGGTTAAAGATGGATCATGGTATTATCTAGATGAATCTGGTGTAATGCAGACTGGCTGGCAAAAAGTTGGGGGAGTATGGTACTACCTCAACGGCTCAGGTGCTATGCAGACAGGTTGGTTGAACCAAGGTGGAACATGGTACTACCTTAATGACTCAGGTGCTATGCAAACAGGTTGGTTGAACCAAGGCGGTACATGGTATTATCTTGCTGGTTCAGGCGCTATGAAGACAGGTTGGTACCAAGTTAGTGGTAAATGGTATTACTCATACTCATCAGGAGCTTTGGCTGTGAACACAACCATTGATGGTTACACTGTAAATGCCAATGGTGAATGGGTTTAGTATATATAATAAAGAAATAAGAGGAAATTCCTCTTATTTTTTTGTCAATATGGTCTTATTTCTTGATTTTTCCGAAAGAAGATGGTAGAATAGTGGCAAAAAGATATTAAAGGTGGTAAATACTTTATGGATAAGAAAAAACTTCTCACTGCTAGTTTAGCAAGTGTAGCCGTTCTGGGAGCAGGTTTCCTTGCTTCTCACCCATCAGTTGTGAAGGCTGAAGAAGCAGCTACTTTGACTAAGGAGGATGTTGCTGAATACTTTACAGATTTAGAAAAAGAAGCTGAAAAAGCTATCAATGAAAATGATAAGATTACTAATAAAGAGGTAGCGATCTTAGTAGCTAAAGCAGCTATCGGTAAAGAGGATTTGTTAAAAGCTATTGATGAAAATCAAATTAGCCCTGAAGATGTGCTAAAAGATTTAGCAAAAACTAGCCAAACAGAATCAGATACTGTAGCCCCTACTCATGCTCCAGGTGCTGAATTGGTTCGTAACGAATCAGGCGAAGTTACAGAAGTTAAACCAGTAAATGGTGGAATTTCTGCTGACGTTCAAGATAAAATTAACAAAAGTTTAGATGCGGAAAAAACAGATGTTAAAGAAGCTGAAGAGAGACTAGCTGCAGCTAAACATGATGAAAAAGAAGCTGAATCTAATAGAGAAGAAGCTAAAGCAGCTGTAGAATCAGCTAAAGAAAATGTTAAAGTAGCTCAAGAGGAATTAGCAGCTGCAACAGATTCTAAATCAAAAGAGGAAGCAGAAAAAGCTTTAAAACAAGCAGATCAAGATTTGAAAGATGCTGAAGAAGCATTGAATCAAGCGGATGAAGATTACTATTCATATGTTGCTGATCGTGAACTTGAAGAAGTACGTGTTTTAACTAGTCAAATTGCAGCAGATAAAGCTGCTGGAAAAGATACTAAAGCATTAGAAGAAGAACTTGATATTGCTTTAAATGGTGTAAAACCACTTGTTCAGCCAGAACTTCTTCCTTATATTGAATCAGAGCAACCTAAACAAGAGCAACCTAAATTACCAAATAATGGTGGCCCTTACCCAGGTGACCGTTATATTATTAACAAACCAACACAAACACCAGCTTCAACTCAAGCAGAATCACCAGCTTCAGCTCCAGCTCAAGCAGAGTCACCAGCTCCAGCTTCTGCAGAGACACCGACTCCAGCTTCTACAGAGACAGCAACCCCAGCTGTAGCAGGTACTAGCCAAGACAACACTTATCAAGCACCAGCTGCAAAAGCGGAAGATAAGAAAGAACTTCCAAACACTGGTGGTAAAGATAACGCTGCGATTGCATCATTAGGATTCCTAGGTTTGCTCCTTGGTGCCCTTCCATTTGTTAAACGTAAAAACTAATTTTTGAAGATATGAGAGAGAAGGATTTATTTCCTTCTCTTTTTGGGCTGGGATAAATCTGAATTTGAAAAAAGTGAACAAGACGATATTTCAGTCCTGTTCACTTTTATGTTTATAAATTTACAACAGCGCCTCAAACTCATCGACAGTCATGCCTAATTGCTCACTCGCAACCTCAGAAGTCAAAAGACCTTGACGGACTAGATTTACTAGACCTACTTTTAATCCCTCTTCGATACCCTCTGCTCGTCCTCGTTCCAGTCCTTGTTCAATTCCCTCAGCACGGCCACGTTCAAGGCCACGCTCTAGACCTTTTTCTTCTGCTTGTTCCAAGGCATAATCCTGTGCTAACAAGGCTTGTTCTTCTCGCATACGTAGTTGGCTAAACATTTTCCTGTCCTCCTCGGACCAGCTCTTATAGTCTAGCAGTTGATCTGCTTGGCTAATGGCTCGCTCGGGTTGTTGAGTAAAGGGCTTATTCCCGAAAAACTCCAACCACGGCTTGCGAACCTTATCTTTGCTGGTTTCTCTGTATTTTTTTAGTTCCAAGAAAGCCATCTTGACCAGATGATGTTCCTGTCCATTACTTGTACTTGTCTCATAACAACGCCTCAAACTCAGCGACAGTCATGCCCAGCTGTTCACTTGCAACCTCAACGGTTAAAAGATGTTGGCGAACCATATCTAAAAAAGCAAGCAGTTTTCCACGTTCAATACCTTTTTCCTCAGCTTGTTCCAAGGCATAGTCCTGTGCTAACAAGGCTTGTTCTTCGCGTCTGCGCTGTTCACTAAACATTTTCCTGTCCTCCTCGGACCAGCTCTTATAGTCTAGCAGTTGATCTGCTTGGCTAATGGCTCGCTCGGGGCGCTGGGTAAAAGGCTTGTTCCCGAAAAACTCCAACCACGGCTTGCGAACCTCGTCTTTGCTGGTTTCTCTGTATTTTTTTAGTTCCAAGAACGCCATCTTAACCAGATGGTTTTCTTGACCATTGTTTGTGATAGTTAAGACCTCACCTGTCGTGTCCTCGCGCATACTGAAGCTGTGAAAGGCTAGGTCATCTGAGAAATAATTGCTATCCACAATTGCGATAGCGTATACTGGTGCGATATGTTTGTAACTCTGATGAGTATTACCCTCTTGCTGGCGAATTTTTTCTAGATTTTGATTGACCTGACTACACAGATAAGCCCACAGGCGATTGATGAAAAAATTCTGATGATGAACTTGTATTTCAATAATAACCTGTGTACCATTATCCAACTCCGCCAAGACATCTATACTGGTATAGAAATCCTGCGCCGAGTACGGCAAGGAAGGTAAGACATGGATGTTACTTCCCTCTAAAATGGTCACATTTTTGGCTGGCAAGTCCAGCATATCGCGGATAAATTGACAAGTGATTTCTGGATTGCTAAAGATTTTTTTAGCAACCAAATCATTGGTCGGGCTGATGCCCGGATGACGTACAGTCATATTTCTTCTCCTTTCATTATACCATAGTTTTAAATCTAGGTTTACTAGATTCTCTGGCTCTATCTATTTATTCGGAAAAAGTTTGAAAAATACTTGGTCTAGCTCTTTCCAATGGTATTTTTTGGTGCTTTCCTTTATAATGGGTGTATGGATAAGAAAAAATTATTGTTGATTGATGGGTCTTCTGTTGCTTTTCGTGCGTTTTTTGCGCTCTATCAGCAGTTGGACCGTTTTAAGAATGCGGCTGGTTTGCATACCAATGCGATTTATGGTTTTCAGTTGATGTTGAGTCATTTGTTGGAGCGAGTTGAGCCCAGTCATATCTTGGTGGCTTTTGATGCGGGGAAGACGACCTTCCGTACAGAGATGTATGCGGACTATAAGGGTGGTCGTGCTAAGACTCCTGATGAGTTTCGTGAGCAATTTCCTTTCATTCGTGAGTTGCTGGATCATATGGGGATTCGTCACTATGAGTTGGCTCAATATGAGGCAGATGATATCATCGGGACATTGGATAAACTAGCTGAGCAGGATGGTTTTGATATTACCATTGTCAGTGGGGACAAGGACTTGATTCAGCTGACGGACGAGCATACGGTGGTTGAGATTTCCAAGAAAGGTGTGGCTGAATTTGAGGCCTTTACGCCAGACTATCTCATGGAGAAGATGGGGCTCACACCGACTCAGTTTATCGATCTCAAGGCCCTAATGGGTGACAAGTCGGATAATATCCCTGGGGTGACCAAAATCGGTGAAAAGACGGGTATCAAGCTCTTGCTGGAGCATGGTTCGCTTGAGGGGATTTATGAAAATATCGATGGGATGAAGGCTTCTAAGATGAAGGAAAATCTCATCAATGATAAGGAACAGGCCTTTTTGTCGAAAACATTGGCGACCATTGATACCAAGGCACCGATTGAGATTGGTTTAGAGGATTTGGTCTATAGTGGTCCAGATGTTGAAAATCTTGGGCAGTTCTACGATGAGATGGGCTTCAAACAGCTTAAGCAGGCTTTAAATGCATCGTCAGCTGATGTGGCTGAGAGTTTGGACTTTACTATCGTTGACCAAGTTAGTCAAGAGATGCTGAGTGCGGACTCTATTTTCCACTTTGAACTCTTTGGTGAGAATTACCATACGGATGATTTGGTTGGTTTTGCTTGGTCTTGTGGAGATAAGCTCTATGCTACAGACAAGCTTGAACTTTTGGAAGACCCGATTTTCAAGGATTTCTAGAAAAAACACCTCTGAGAGTGTATGACTTTAAAAAGGCTAAAGTTCTCTTGAATCGCTTTGGTGTGGATTTGCAGGCGCCTGCTTTTGATAGCCGTTTGGCTAAATACCTCCTTTCGACTGTGGAGGACAATGAAATTGCGACCATTGCTAGTCTTTATGGCCAGACTTACCTGGTAGATGATGAGACTTTCTATGGTAAAGGTGTCAAAAAGGCCATTCCTGAACGCGAGAAATTCTTGGAACATTTAGCTCGTAAGCTTGCTGTTTTGGTTGAGACTGAGCCTGTTTTACTTGAAAAACTCAGTGAGAATGGGCAGTTAGAGCTTCTTTATGATATAGAGCAACCTCTGGCCTTTGTCCTTGCTAAGATGGAAATTGCTGGGATTAAGGTTAAAAAAGAGACCTTGCTTGAGATGCAGGCTGAAAATGAGCTTGTCATTGAAAAACTCACTCAGGAGATTTACGAACTGGCTGGTGAGGACTTTAATATCAACTCGCCTAAGCAATTGGGCGTCCTTCTCTTTGAAAAATTGGGACTTCCTCTAGAATACACTAAAAAAACCAAGACAGGTTATTCGACTGCGGTGGATGTGTTAGAGCGTCTGGCTCCTATTGCACCGATTGTTAAGAAAATCCTGGATTACCGTCAGATTGCCAAGATTCAATCTACCTATGTGATTGGCTTGCAGGACTGGATTTTGGCTGATGGCAAGATTCATACGCGCTATGTGCAGGATTTGACCCAGACTGGGCGTCTGTCTAGTGTGGATCCTAACCTGCAAAATATCCCTGTACGTTTGGAGCAAGGTCGTCTCATTCGTAAGGCTTTTGTGCCTGAGTGGGAGGATAGTGTGCTGCTCAGCTCCGACTATTCACAGATTGAATTGCGCGTTTTGGCGCATATTTCTAAGGACGAGCACTTGATTAAGGCTTTCCAAGAGGGGGTGGATATCCATACCTCAACAGCCATGCGTGTCTTTGGCATTAAGCGTCCTGAGGATGTGACTCCAAATGACCGTCGTAATGCCAAGGCAGTTAACTTTGGAGTGGTTTATGGGATTTCAGACTTTGGTTTGTCTAATAATCTGGGCATCAGCCGTAAGGAGGCTAAAGCCTATATTGATACCTACTTTGAACGTTTCCCAGGTATTAAAAACTACATGGATGAAGTGGTGCGTGAGGCGCGTGATAAGGGGTATGTGGAGACCCTCTTCAAGCGTCGTCGTGAGTTGCCAGATATCAATTCGCGTAACTTTAACATTCGTGGTTTTGCAGAGCGAACTGCCATCAACTCCCCTATTCAGGGTTCGGCAGCAGATATTCTCAAGATTGCCATGATTCAGCTAGACAAGGCTCTAGTTGAAGGTGGCTATCAGACCAAGATGCTTCTGCAAGTGCATGATGAAATTGTTCTTGAAGTTCCAAAATCAGAACTAGCAGAGATGAAAAAATTGGTCAAACAAACCATGGAAGAAGCTATTCAACTCAGTGTTCCCCTCATTGCAGATGAGAATGAAGGGGCAACCTGGTACGAGGCTAAATAAAAAGGGGGCTAGTCCTCCTTTTTTGTAGTAGAATCCTGCAAGCCTTTTCAAAATGTGCTATACTGATGAAAAAGGAGGATTTCTATGAGTCAAGAATTTATCAATCCAAGTGATGGCGTGATTCGTCAGTATCTAGCAACGAGTAAAACCCTTGCTGTGGTGGGCTTGTCTGACCGTGAGGAAACAACTAGCAATCGAGTGACCAAGGAAATGCAGGCTCGGGGTTATAAAATTATCCCAGTCAATCCTAAGGCGGCAGGTGGCGAAATCTTAGGTGAAAAGGCTTATGCCAGCCTCGCTGAGATTCCTTTTCCTGTAGATATTGTCAATGTTTACCGCCGCAGCGAGTTTTTGCCAGATGTGGCGCGTGATTTTCTCAAGGCTGATGCTAAGATTTTTTGGGCACAGTTGGGACTTGAAAGTCTAGAAGCGGAAGAAATCTTGCGTGCTGGTGGATGCGATGACATCGTGATGAATCGTTGTATCAAGAGAGAACATACTCGCTTGATTGAGGAAGCATAAGAAAAAGGTAGCTGGTGGGCTACCTTTTGTGTTATACTCAATGAAAATCAAAGAGCAAACTAGAAAACTAGCCGCAGGCTGCTCAAAACACTGTTTTGAGGTTGTAGATAAGACTGACGAAGTCAGCTCAAGGCACGGCTTTGAGGCTGCAGATAAAACTGACGAAGTCAGTAACATACATACGGCAAGGCGACGTTGACATGATTTGAAGAGATTTTCGAAGAGTATTAGAAAATGCCGATAAGGGTCTGCATACCAAGACTGGTGAGAATGATGGCAATCCAGCAGACGGCTCCGAGAATAATGGATTTTCCGCTGGATTTGACCATAGCTAGCAGATTAGTTTTGAGTCCGATAGCACTCATGGCCATGATAATGAGAAATTTAGAGAGTTGTTTGAGAGGGGTAAAGAAACTACTGGATACACCAAGAGAGGTCAGTAGGGTGGTTAGGAGAGATGCAAGGATGAAGTAGAGGATAAAAAGTGGGAAGACTTTTTTCAGTTGCAATCCTTGCTTATCTTTTTGCTCACGACTTTGCCAGTAGGAGAGGAAGAGAGTGATGGGAATGATCGCTAAGGTGCGTGTGAGTTTGACAATGGTTGCGGATTCGAGGGTATTCGTTTGGTAGAGACTGTCCCAGGCGCTGGCTGTGGCGGTTACAGAGGAAGTATCATTGACCGCAGTTCCTGCAAAGAGGGCGAAGCCTTCATTTGATAAGTGAAGCCAGGTTCCTAGAGTCGGAAAGATAAGTGCAGCTAAGACATTGAAGAAAAAGATAACGGAAATGGCTTGGGCGACTTCCTTTTCCTTAGCATGGATAACGGGCGCTGTTGCCGCAATGGCAGAACCCCCACAGATCGAAGACCCCACTCCAATCAAGGTAGCCAGTTTTGTGTCCAGTGCAAAGAAACGCTGGAAGAGGTAGGCAACAATCAAGGCTATTGAAATGGTGGACAGGATAACAGGGAGTGAAGATTGCCCAACTGCGAAGACTTGCGAGATATTGAGACCAAAACCAAGCAAGATAACGGCATACTGGAGCAATTTTTTAGAACTAAAGGTCAAACCTGCGTCTAGTTGTTTGTAGGGTGAGAGCCAGGGGTGGAGGAGCATTCCAGCAAAAATTGCAAAAACAGGTGCACCCACGACGGGGAAAAGTCCTCCTAGAAACCAAGATACGATAGAAATGAGAAGGCAGGCCAAGATGCCTGCTCCATTTTTTGATAGAAATGACATAAGAACCTCCAAATAGAATCTGTTACCATTATAGACCTGTAAACAGGAAAAGTAAAATAGAAAGTGGAAAGCTATTCTATAATGTATTTTTGCGGTCGGGGGGCTTTTGTAGTATAATAGAGATACGTTTTGAAAGTAGGAGGTATCTATGGACTTAACTAAGCGCTTTAATAAACAGTTAGATAAGATTCAAGTTTCGTTGATTCGTCAGTTTGACCAAGCTATTTCGGAGATTCCTGGAGTCTTGCGTTTGACCTTGGGGGAACCTGATTTTACAACGCCAGACCATGTCAAGGAGGCGGCCAAGCGAGCGATTGATCAGAACCAATCCTACTATACAGGGATGAGTGGTCTGCTGACTCTACGTCAGGCAGCCAGTGACTTTGTTAAGGAAAAGTACCAACTGGACTATGCTCCTGAAAATGAAATCTTGGTTACAATTGGGGCTACAGAGGCATTATCTGCTACTTTGACAGCTATTTTGGAAGAGGGAGACAAGGTGCTCTTGCCAGCTCCTGCTTATCCAGGTTATGAACCGATTGTCAATCTAGTTGGGGCAGAGATTGTTGAGATTGACACAACTGAAAATGGTTTTGTCTTGACTCCTGAGATGTTGGAAAAGGCCATTTTGGAGCAAGGAGACAAGCTCAAGGCTGTTATTCTCAACTATCCAGCCAATCCGACAGGAATTACCTATAGTCGGGAGCAGTTGGAAGCCTTGGCAGCTGTTTTACGCAAGTATGAGATTTTCGTTGTCTGTGATGAGGTTTACTCAGAATTGACCTATACAGGCGAAGCCCATGTGTCTCTAGGAACGATGTTGAGAGATCAGGCTATCATTATCAATGGTTTGTCTAAATCGCATGCTATGACAGGTTGGCGTTTGGGACTGATTTTCGCTCCTGCGGTCTTCACAGCCCAGTTGATCAAGAGTCACCAATATTTGGTCACTGCTGCAAATACCATGGCTCAACACGCTGCGATAGAAGCCTTGACGGCTGGTAAAAACGATGCGGAGCCTATGAAAAAGGAATACATCCAGCGTCGAGATTATATCATCGAGAAAATGACTGCTCTTGGTTTTGAGATTATCAAACCAGACGGGGCCTTCTATATCTTTGCTAAGATTCCAGCGGGCTACAATCAAGACTCCTTTGCTTTCCTGAAGGATTTTGCTCAGAAGAAGGCAGTTGCCTTTATCCCTGGTGCAGCCTTTGGGCGTTATGGGGAAGGCTATGTTCGCCTATCTTATGCAGCCAGCATGGAGACTATCAAAGAAGCCATGAAACGACTTGAGGAGTACATGAGAGAAGCATGATTCAGTCTATCACGAGTCAAGGCTTGGTGCTCTACAATCGTAACTTTCGTGAGGATGATAAGCTAGTCAAGATTTTTACAGAGCAGGCTGGCAAACGTATGTTTTTCGTCAAACACGCTGGTCAGTCTAAGCTGGCTCCTGTTATTCAACCCTTGGTGCTTGCACGATTTCTTTTGCGAATCAATGATGACGGGCTCAGCTACATCGAGGACTATCATGAGATCATGACTTTTCCCAAGATTAATAGTGATCTCTTTGTCATGGCCTATGCGACCTACGTAGCAGCTCTTGCAGATGCGAGTTTGCAGGACAATCAGCAGGATGCTCCCTTGTTTGCTTTTTTGCAAAAGACTTTGGAGTTGATGGAAGCAGGTTTGGATTATCAGGTTTTGACCAATATTTTTGAAATTCAAATCTTGACCCGATTTGGAATTAGTCTCAATTTTAATGAGTGTGTCTTTTGTCATCGGGTTGGTCAGGCTTTTGATTTTTCTTTCAAATATGGAGCCTGCCTCTGTCCAGAGCATTATCATGAGGATGAGAGACGTTGCCATCTCAATCCCAATATCCCTTATTTGCTCAATCAGTTTCAAGCCATTGACTTTGAGACCTTGGAGACCATTTCGCTCAAGCCTGAAATCAAGCAAGACTTACGCCAATTTATGGATCAACTCTACGAAGAATACGTTGGGATTCACCTAAAATCAAAGAAATTTATTGATTCCCTAGCAGACTGGGGACAATTACTAAAGAGGAAAACAAATGAAAAAAATCGCAGTAGATGCCATGGGGGGCGATTATGCACCTCAGGCTATCGTTGAGGGGGTCAATCAAGCCCTGGCTGACTTTTCAGATATTGAGGTTCAACTCTACGGAGATGAAAGCAAAATCAAGCAATATCTGACAGCGACAGAGCGCGTCAGCATTATCCATACGGATGAAAAGATTGATTCAGACGCTGAACCTACGAGAGCTATTCGGAAGAAGAAAAATGCCAGTATGGTCTTGGCGGCCAAGGCTGTCAAAGAGGGTGAAGCAGACGCTGTCCTCTCGGCTGGGAATACAGGTGCTTTACTAGCAGCAGGATTTTTCATCGTGGGTCGTATCAAGAACATTGACCGACCAGGCCTTATGTCGACTTTGCCGACTGTAGATGGGAAGGGTTTTGATATGCTGGACCTCGGTGCCAATGCGGAAAATATAGCCCAGCACCTCCATCAATATGCGGTTCTAGGTTCCTTCTATGCTAAAAATGTTCGTGGCATTGCGCAACCACGTGTTGGCTTGCTTAACAATGGAACAGAGAGTAGTAAGGGGGACCCGCTTCGTAAGGAGACTTATGAATTACTAGCAGCTGATGAAAGTTTGAACTTTATCGGAAACGTGGAAGCGCGGGATTTGATGAATGGCGTTGCGGATGTTGTTGTGGCAGATGGTTTCACGGGAAACGCAGTGCTTAAATCCATTGAAGGGACAGCCATGGGAATCATGGGCTTGCTCAAGACAGCTATTACAGGTGGTGGTCTTCGAGCGAAACTAGGCGCCCTCCTTCTCAAGGATAGCCTCAGAGGTTTGAAAAAACAGCTTAACTATTCAGATGTTGGTGGAGCAGTCTTGTTTGGTGTCAAGGCACCTGTTGTCAAGACTCATGGCTCAAGCGATGCCAAGGCTGTTTATAGTACAATCCGCCAGATTCGTACCATGCTAGAAACAGATGTAGTTGCCCAGACTGCGCGTGAATTTTCAGGAGAATAAAATAGATGACAGAAAAAGAAATTTTTGACCGTATTGTGACCATTATCCAAGAGCGACAGGGAGAAGACTTTGTTGTGACAGAATCCTTGAGTCTGAAAGACGATTTGGATGCTGACTCAGTTGACTTGATGGAGTTTATCTTGACACTGGAAGATGAATTTAATATCGAAATCAGTGATGAGGAAATTGATCAACTGCAGAGTGTAGGGGATGTGGTTAAAATCATTCAAGCAAAATAGAAATCGGAGTTCCAAGGCATTTGCTTTGGAATTTTTCTTTGGTTCAAATGACCGTTTAGGAACAGATTTAGTCTTTCTAGGGACAGGAGAAATCTGAGGACAAATAAGGGATATAATGAAATCAGAAAAATCAATCTCCAAAAGGAGAAAAAGAAAGGATTTTTATAGAGTTATAGCAATATGGTATAGCTCAAAATACAATTCGTAGGAATCAATAACATTGTCTAATTTTTCACAATATTATTGACTTTGACAATGAAAAGTATTAGAATATAGCTAAATAAAGAGGGAAGTCCTCTTATAGCTATTCAATAAAGGAGGAAATGGCTATGAAAAAATCTAAACTACTTACACTTTGTTTACTTGCAGGTGCTGGTCTGATTTTATCAATCAACCAAGCACAAGCTGCAGATACTTGGGTTAAAAATGGTTCTGACTGGAATCTTTCTCAAGATGGCAGTCTCGCTAAAAATAAATGGGTACAAAATGCTGGCTCGTGGTATCACTTTGACGGTTCTGGTAAAATGCAGACAGGCTGGCTCAAAGACGGCAATACCTGGTATTCACTAGCGGATAGTGGGGCTATGCGTACTGGATGGTACAAGGAAGGCAATACCTGGTATTCACTAGCAGATAGTGGCGCCATGCGTACAGGTTGGTACAAAGAAGGGTCTACTTGGTACTATCTTCATTTTAGTGGTTCTATGATGACAGGTTGGGTGTTCATAGATGGTAATTGGTATTATTTGAACAATCAGGTGCAATGGCCTCTGATAGAGTTGTAAATTCTAGTGATGGCACAGGATATATTCTCAGCAAGGATGGGCATATGTTCACTTTACAAAATAGCCCTTATAAACATGGTGACATTGTTCGTTTAGGCGATGGATATGAATATCTGATTACAGCAAAATTTGACGGAAATAACTTTACTGATGTTATCGTGGATAAAAACACTTGGTATATCAAACCTGAGTTCAAGAAGTTTTCCGACAAATACGGGGATGAGGTTGCAAATACTACCTTAGCTTTAGTGGATAATAAAGAAGAAGGACAAGAAATTGATCCTACAGCTGTCATTCGTAATTTCCAAAATCTACCAGGTCGATATTACTTTGGAGCAGATGGTCGTAGAGTATTACCACTTCCAGAGATGACAACTAGATCAGAAATCAAAAAAGTTGGCAATGATCTTTATCTAGAAGATCCAGGTGTACGACTTCGATTTGATAACTTCACAATCAATAACAATAAACTATACTATTTAGATAATGGACAAGGTAAGCTCAAAACAGGTTACTTTGTACTGATTGATGATGGTATGGCTACAACCCTCCATCACTTACTTGTATATGCGGACCAATCTGGTGAGGTTCTTAAGATGAAACGCTTGCCATCAAGATTTTCAGATTATTTTGACAAAGAAATCGATGGTTTCTATGGTCAAAAAATTAAGATTACACAGCCAAATAAGTATGAATATTACAAGGTTCTTGTGGTAAAATAAATAGATAAGCAATCTTCACAACGAATATAAAATTAAAACGTGCAAATCATTTTCAAGAGGCTTTAGATTTCTTGTATTTTAAAAGAAACTAAGGCCTTTTGTGGATTTATCGTTTTTCAGAAAGTACGAAAAATTAGAGAGTTGTATCGAGTAGAAAAATATTATTAATACTACTTTGCTTAAATAAATTAGGAGTTATTTCATTCTATGATTATTTTTAGAATTCTTAGTTTCTGTGCTATATATACTGTTGGTAGTCGTTTCAACCATGGTGCCTACTATTTATTTGGGTGCTCAAATTTCCCCAGAATTTTATAAAAAACGTTATTGGCTACTTATATTTTTAATTAGTCTATCTGCTCGTCAAACCTTTGGAGAATTATTTCATATAGGAATCATTCTCTTCTTTTACTGTATTTTTTTACTAGTATTGCACAAGAGAAAAGGGGAATCTCTTTTCCTTTCTCTGTATCTTTTCCTATTCTTTCAAAGTATTCGTTATTTATTTTTGACAATTTGGATTCGTGTATTATCTGGTGAGCCTTGTTGTTTTGTAGATTCGTTTTCCACATTATATAGATCTGTATTTGATTTATTATCAATATTTCTATGTTCTAAAATTATGAAACGTTGGTCTTTGGATTTGGATTTATTTTTTTCAGATGCTTTCAAAACCCACTATCATAAGAGTTTTTTCATTATCCTACCTCTGACTGTATTTAGGATATTCTCTTCGTTTATGACTAATAGAAATAGTTCTTTCTACGTTCGTTTTGATACGACCATTTCTCTCCTGATTTTCATTCTCTTTTTCTCTTGGCTCTTTTACATCAAGCATTTGGAGCAGGTTTATCGTGATGAGCAAACCATTCAGAGACAGGAAGAAGAAAATCGTTCCTTGCAAGGAATGGTGGATAAGCTGGGTCATCTTTATGATGAAGTTCGAGGTTTCCGTCATGATTTTGCGGGGATTGTCGCCAGCATGGAGCCTGCCATAGCGAATCAAGACATGGCTGAGGTGTCTACCATTTATCAAGATGTCTTTCTAAAGACCAATGAAAAGCTGAGGAAGGCGGACTACACAGCCTTTAATCTTCACAATATCCATGATATAGCCATTCGCAATACCTTGGCAAAAGCTATGATTGTGGCAGATAAGCAAGGAATTCATTTTAGTTTGGAGACGGTGGGGGTCGTAGAAGAACTAGCATTGCCGATGTTGGAGGCTATCCGTATCCTCTCTATCCTCACGACAAATGCCTTAGAGGCAGCCAGTGAGGCGGAAAATCCGCAGATTCGGGTTGCTTTATTGGCAGGCGATAGGAGTGTCCGTTTTATCATCGAAAACACTCGTAAGAAAGAAGAACTGAATCCCAGTATTCTCAGTCAAAAGGGTTATTCGACCAAGGGAAACCACAGTGGACTGGGTTTAGCAACCTTGGAGGATATGGTTTTTCATTATGATTTAAATTTAGATACCCAGCTAGGAGAGACGACCTTTAGACAAGATTTAGAATTGCCATTTAAGGATGAGAAACGAGGGGGAGAGGAATGAGAATTTTAGTTTTGGAAGACGATAGAGTCCAGCAAGGACGGATAGAGCAGACTTTACTAGATATCGGTCGCTCTCGTAATTTAAGATTGGAAATTGATATTGCCAAAAACTATGGAGATGTTGAAAAGTATTCTCAGTATTTTGACCATTACCAGCTCTATTTATTGGATTTAGAGATTGATGGAGAGCGTGAACGGGGCTTTCAGGTTGCTCAACAGGTTCGGGAGCGGGATCCTTTTACAAGCATTGTCTTTGTGTCTACGCACTCGGAGGCCTTGCCTCTAGCTTTTCGCTACCACTTGTCTGCCTTGGATTTTATTTCCAAGGATCAGCCAGAGGCGGACTACCGTCATCAACTGGAGCGCTGTCTGGATTATGTACTGGCAGTGGATAAGAGGGAAAATATGCGTCTCTTCACCTATAGTTTTGAGGGGAGACGGGGCTTTACTTTGCCCTACCATGAGATTTTAGCCTTTGAAACCTCAGTGGAATCCCATCGTATCAAGGTCTATTATGCCAATCATTCTATCAAGACCATTTATGGCAGTCTCAAAGATATTGCTGCCAAGGCTGAAAAAGATTACTTTGTCTATGCCAATCGCAATACGTTGGTTAGTTTACAGGCCATTGAAGAGATGACTGCGACAGAAGTGACCCTGTTAGAAGGCTTGCACTTCCCCGTATCACGAACAGCCAGAAGAACACTAAAAAAACACCTTAATGTCTAATATCTGTTAGACTTGAATAAATTTATCAATAAGAATGTCGGAAAATTTTCTGATATTCTTATTTTTTTGAATTCTTTTTCGAATAGATAAGTAAGAGGAAAAGGAAAGGAGCCTAGTTCATGTATCTACCAATCTTGTATCCGTGGTTTATTAAGTTGTTTTTTTGAAATAACATTTAATTTAATTTAGTTGTACATTTTCGAAAATTTTTTTCGAATAGATAAGTAAGAGGAAAAAGGAAAGGAGTTTGCTTCATGTATCTACCAATTTTCTATCCATGGTTTACTAAATTATTTTTTTCAAATAAAAATTTAATTTAGTTGTTCATTTTCGAAATTTTTTTCGAATAGATAAGTAAGAGGAAAAAAAGAAAGGAGTCTGGTTTATGTATCTACCGATTTTTCTATTCATGGTACATTAAATTATTTTTTTAAATAAAGTTTAATTTAGTTGTACATTTTTCGAATTATTTTTTTCGAATAAATAAGTAAGAGGAAAAAAGAAAGGAGCCTGGTTTATGTATCTACCAATCTTGTATCCGTGGTTTATTAAATTGTTTTTTAAATAAATTTAATTTATTTGTACATTTTCGAATTCTTTTTTTCGAATAAATAAGTAAGAAAGAAAAGGAAGGAGATTAGAAATGCTTATTTCAGTTATTTATCCAATCTGGCTATTTAAGTGGCTTAGAGGATAAACATTAAACATATAAAAACATATACAAATTGAGGAGAAAAAGATGACAAATTTTGACAAAATGGAACAGAACTTTGTAGCTCTTACAGAAGAAGAGTTGATGAATGTGGATGGGGGGATTGCTTGGGAGGTAGTCTCTTTGGGTATTGCGATTAGCTGGGGGATTTACCAAGCTGGTGAAGCTGCTGGTAAAACATTCTACTATATTACTCATCCATAGTATTTGATAAATATGAGCAAGAAAACATTTTGGATTATACTACTCGTTATTACAATTGTGGTGACTGCCGTTGGTTTAGGATTGTCTGCATATAATTATTACGTTTTTAATAGACCTTTTTTCAATAGTACTACTAAAGGACTGTTATCTGCATTTGTTATGAGTGTATTGATGATTATTATTGGTGTATTAAAAGAAAACTAATTTTTATTATTAAAATGGAGGATAAATATGTCAAATTTACAAACTATTGAACAAAATTATACTACGTTAAGTGATATTGAACTGCAAGAAGTTGATGGTGGAGGAGTGATACTTTTGGTTGGTGGTGGTATTTTGGCTGTCGGACTGTTAGCTTGGGGTGCGTATAATGGTTATCAGTCGGCATCACGAGGTGGATAAAAAGATGGTAGATTGTTTTTTAGTAAATAGGAGTCTAACATGAAAACATTTTTATTAGGTTTTGCTGAGGGTTATTTTATCGTATCGCTCATAATCTACATCGCAACGTATTTGATTTTGAGAAATCCAATCAATACCCTATTTTATCTAGAAATTTACCCTGTTTTATTTGGGCTCTTTTATCTAGGCTATAAGGTCAATAAAAAGCAAGTAGAGTAAGTAGCTAAGAATGACTTTTTAGTTTGCACTGAAAATATCTAGGCTAGAATCTAAGGATGCATCACATTGGAGTTTAATATGAAATTTGTTAAATCAATACTGAAAGTTTGGCCTGAAATCATGGTATTACTTAGTTCAATGTCTTATATAATCATCAGATTAGTGGCTGACATAAATAAAGTATCTTTACCTACTTGATTTGATAATTTTAATATACCCACGATTGCATTATTTATGATGGTCTTCATTCTTTTATACAGAAGTGAAGAAAAAAAGAATAGATAAATTTGAAGCAGTAGACGCTCTACAGGGAATCGGTGTCTTATAGTAACGAATCAAAAGGAGTAACTATGAATCGTAATTTAGAACGGTGTTATCTATTCTGAATATGAATAGATCATACCAGAGGTGGCTTAGAAATAGCAGGGACATTAGAAATTGAAGGAACTTTAAATAGGATGTCGTAAATGTTGCTATCAATGATTTATTTGTCCCAAGCTTGCCTAGGGTGTCAGTAAAACATCACTTTCCTTTCATATCATATTTTAGGTAGGACGCTTGTTCTGCCTATTTTTTGGTCAAAAAAGTGCATTTGGGAGGTAGATAGGCGCATTTGGGAAGGAAGTCCAGTTTTTGTTTGGGGATTGGGGTAAGATAGGTATTATCAGATGAGTTTAGGAAAAAGGAGATGAATATGAAATTTGGAAAACGTCACTATCGTCCGCAGGTGGATCAGATGGACTGCGGTGTAGCTTCATTAGCTATGGTCTTTGGCTACTATGGTAGTTACTATTCTTTGGCTCACTTGCGAGAATTGGCCAAGACGACCATGGATGGGACGACGGCTTTGGGCTTGGTCAAGGTGGCAGAGGAGATTGGTTTTGAGACGCGAGCGATCAAGGCGGATATGACGCTCTTTGACTTGCCAGATTTGACCTTTCCTTTTGTTGCCCATGTGCTTAAGGAAGGGAGATTGCTTCACTACTATGTGGTGACTGGGCAAGATAAGGACAGCATTCATATTGCTGATCCAGATCCTGGGGTGAAATTGACAAAACTGCCACGTGAGCGTTTTGCGGAAGAATGGACGGGAGTGACTTTGTTTATGGCACCTAGTCCAGACTATAAGCCTCATAAGGATCAAAAGAATGGTCTGCTCTCTTTTATCCCTATATTAGTGAAGCAGCGTGGCTTGATTGCCAATATCGTTTTGGCAACCCTCTTGGTAACCTTGATTAACATTGTGGGTTCTTATTATTTGCAGTCTATCATTGATACCTATGTGCCAGATCAGATGCGTTCGACGCTGGGAATTATTTCTATTGGGTTGGTTATCGTCTATATTCTCCAGCAGATCTTGTCTTACGCTCAGGAGTATCTCTTGCTTGTTTTGGGGCAACGCTTGTCGATTGATGTGATTTTATCCTACATCAAGCATGTTTTTCACCTGCCTATGTCTTTCTTTGCGACACGCAGAACAGGGGAAATCGTGTCTCGTTTTACGGATGCTAACAGTATCATTGACGCGCTGGCTTCGACCATTCTTTCGATTTTCCTAGATGTGTCAACGGTTGTCATTATTTCACTTGTTTTATTTTCACAAAATACCAATCTCTTTTTCATGACTTTATTGGCACTTCCTATCTACACAGTGATTATCTTTGCCTTTATGAAGCCTTTTGAAAAGATGAATCGGGATACCATGGAAGCCAATGCGGTTCTGTCTTCTTCTATCATCGAGGACATTAACGGTATTGAGACCATTAAGTCTTTGACTAGTGAGAGTCAGCGTTACCAAAAGATTGACAAGGAATTTGTAGATTATCTGAAAAAATCCTTTACCTATAGTCGGGCAGAGAGTCAGCAAAAGGCTCTGAAAAAGGTTGCCCATCTCTTACTCAATGTCGGTATTCTCTGGATGGGGGCTGTTTTGGTTATGGATGGCAAGATGAGTTTGGGGCAGTTGATTACCTATAATACTTTGCTTGTTTATTTTACAAATCCTTTGGAAAATATCATCAACCTACAAACCAAACTTCAGACAGCGCAGGTTGCCAATAATCGTCTAAATGAAGTGTATCTGGTAGCTTCGGAGTTTGACGAGAAGAAAACGGTTGAGGATTTAAGCTTGATGAAAGGAGAAATGACCTTCAAGCAGGTTTCCTACAAGTATGGCTATGGTCGAGACGTCTTGTCAGACATCAATTTAACCATTCCCCAAGGTTCTAAGGTGGCTTTTGTGGGAATTTCAGGATCAGGTAAGACGACCTTGGCCAAGATGATGGTTAATTTTTACGACCCAAGTCAGGGAGAGATTAGTCTGGGTGGTGTCAATCTCAATCAGATTGACAAAAAGGCCCTGCGCCAGTATATCAACTATCTACCTCAACAGCCTTATGTCTTTAACGGGACGATTTTGGACAATCTTCTTTTGGGAGCCAAGGAGGGGACGACTCAGGAGGATATCTTACGGGCGGTCGAGTTGGCAGAGATTCGGGAGGATATTGAGCGCATGCCACTGAATTACCAGACAGAGTTGACTTCGGATGGGGCAGGGATTTCAGGTGGCCAACGTCAGAGAATCGCTCTGGCGCGTGCTCTCTTGACAGATGCGCCTGTCTTGATTTTGGATGAGGCGACCAGCAGTTTGGATATTTTGACAGAGAAGCGAATTGTCGATAATCTCATGGCTTTAGACAAGACCTTGATTTTCATCGCCCACCGCTTGACCATTGCAGAGCGGACAGAGAAGGTTGTTGTCTTGGATCAGGGCAAGATTGTTGAAGAAGGAAAGCATGCTGATTTGCTTGCACAGGGTGGCTTTTACGCCCATTTGGTGAATAGCTAGAAAGAGGAGAGGATGAAACCAGAATTTTTAGAAAGTGCGGAGTTTTATAATCGTCGTTACCATAATTTTTCCAGTCGGGTAATTGTACCCATGTCCTTTCTGCTCGTGTTTTTGCTTGGCTTTGCAACTTTGGCAGAGAAGGAGATGAGTTTGTCAACTCGGGCTACTGTAGAGCCTAGTCGTATCCTTGCAAATATCCAGTCAACTAGCAACAATCGCATTCTTGTCAATCATTTGGAAGAAAATAAGCTGGTTAAGAAGGGAGATCTCTTGGTTCAATACCAGGAAGGGGCAGAGGGTGTTCAAGCGGAGGCTTATGCTAGTCAGTTGGACATGCTCAAGGATCAAAAAAAGCAATTGGAGTATTTGCAAAAGAGCCTGCAAGAAGGGACGGATTACTTTCCAGAGGAGGATAAGTTTGGCTACCAAGCCACCTTTCGCGACTACATCAGTCAAGCAGGCAGTCTTAGGGCTAGCACATCGCAACAAAACGAGACCATCGCGTCCCAGAATGCAGCATCTAGCCAAACTCAAGCCGAAATCGGCAACCTCATCAGCCAAACAGAGGCTAAAATTCGCGATTACCAGACAGCTAAGTCAGCTATTGAAACAGGCGCTTTCTTGGCCAGTCAGAATCTAGCCTACTCTCTCTACCAGTCCTATAAGTCTCAGGGGGAGGAAAATCCGCAAGCTAAGGCTCAGGCTGTTGCGCAGGTTGAAGCACAGCTTGCTCAGTTAGAATCTAGTCTTGCTACTTACCGCGTCCAGTATGCAGGTTCCGGAACCCAGCAAGCTTACGCGTCAGGCTTAAGCAGTCAATTGGAATCTCTTAAATCACAACACTTGGCTAAGGTTGGTCAGGAATTGACCCTTCTAGAGCAGAAAATCTTGGAGGCAGAGTCAGGCAAGAAGGTTCAGGGAAATCTTCTAGATAAGGGGAAAATTATGGCAAGTGAGGATGGGGTGCTTCATCTTAATACTGAGACCAGTGATTCTACCATGGTAGCAGAAGGTGCCCTACTAGCCCAACTCTATCCATCCTTGGAAAAAGAAGGGAAAGCCAAACTTACAGCTTATCTAAGTTCCAAAGATGTTGCTAGAGTCAAGAACGGTGATTCTGTTCGTTATACGACGACTCATGATGCCAAGAATCAAATTTTCCTAGATTCTACGATTACCAGCATAGATGCGACAGCTACTAAGACTGAGAAAGGGAATTTCTTTAAAATTGAGGCGGAGACTAATCTAACTTCGGAGCAGGCTGAAAAACTTCGATATGGGGTGGAAGGTCGTCTACAGATGATTACAGGTAAGAAAAGTTACCTGCGTTATTATTTGGATCAATTTTTGAACAAAGAGTAATGTTCGTGTTTTTAGAGTTAAATGATTTTAAAACTGTGAGAAAGATACCTCTTGCAGTTTTTTCTTTATTATTTTTGAAGCGAATGCGTTATTTATTCGGTTAATTTCTTGTAATTTTAGTTTTTTTATGGTAGAATGTGCTCAAGTAATACGAAAGGCGAACTTTAAAATGTCAAAACAACTGATCTATTCGGGAAAAGCTAAAGATATCTATACAACTGATGATGAAAATCTTATTATTTCAACTTACAAGGACCAGGCGACTGCTTTCAATGGTGTCAAGAAGGAGCAGATTGCGGGCAAGGGAGTATTGAATAATCAGATTTCATCTTTTATTTTTGAGAAATTAAATGCGGCTGGTGTGGTGACTCACTTTGTGGAGAAACTTTCAGACACGGAACAACTCAATAAAAAGGTTGAGATTATTCCTTTGGAAGTTGTGCTTCGCAACTACACGGCTGGTTCTTTTTCAAAACGTTTTGGTGTGGATGAGGGAATCGCCTTGGAGACTCCGATTGTCGAATTTTACTACAAAAATGATGATTTGGATGATCCATTTATCAATGACGAGCATGTGAAATTCCTTAAAATTGCGGATGACCAGCAGATTGCCTACTTGAAGGAAGAAACCCGTCGTATCAATGAACTCTTGAAGGTCTGGTTTGCTGAGATTGGGCTTAAGTTGATTGACTTTAAGCTAGAGTTCGGTTTTGATAAGGATGGCAAGATTATCTTAGCAGACGAATTTTCACCAGATAACTGCCGTTTGTGGGATGCGGATGGCAACCACATGGATAAGGATGTTTTCCGTAGGGGTCTAGGTGAATTAACAGATGTTTACGAAATTGTCTGGGAAAAGTTGCAGGGTTTGAAATAATCTGTTAGCAACGGAAAACCTTCGTCTCTCAACTAAAAGGACTCAGGCTGAAAAGGTCCCCCAGACCTTTTCACTCCGTAGAGGATTGGGAGAACTAACCGACATTTATGAGATTATTTGGGAAAAGTTGCAGGAATTGAAATAACAACCTCAAGGTCGTTGGAACATTGCAAGAGCTGAAATAAAGGAATAAGAATTGATGGATAAACGTATTTTTGTTGAAAAAAAGGCTGATTTCAGGTCAAGTCAGAGAGTTTGGTTAGAGAACTCCAGCATAACTTGGGGCTTTCAAGCTTGAAAAGTATTCGCATTGTGCAAGTTTATGATGTCTTTGATTTGGCTGAGGGCTTGTTTGCGCCTGCAGAGAAACACATCTTCTCTGAGCAGGTGACAGATCATGTCTTGGACGAAGCGGCTGTGCAGGCGGATCTGGCTAACTATGCTTTCTTTGCTATTGAAAGCTTGCCAGGACAGTTTGACCAGCGTGCAGCATCTTCACAGGAAGCCTTGCTTTTGCTGGGAAGTTCGAGTGATGTAATAGTCAATACAGCCCAACTTTACTTGGTCAATCAAGATATTGATGCGACTGAGTTGGAAGCGGTCAAGAACTACTTGCTCAATCCAGTTGATTCTCGTTTCAAGGACATAACGACTGGGATTGCCAAGCAGGAATTTCAGAGTCAGACAAGACCATTCCAAAATTGACTTTCTTTGAAAGCTATGTGGCAGAAGACTTTGCTCGCTACAAGGCCGAGCAAGGGATGGCTATGGAAGTGGATGATTTGCTCTTTATCCAAGACTACTTTAAGTCAATCGGGCGCGTGCCGACGGAAACTGAGTTAAAGGTGTTGGATACTTACTGGTCTGACCACTGCCGTCACACGACTTTCGAGACAGAGTTGAAACATATTGATTTCTCCGCATCGAAATTCCAAAAGCAATTGCAGGCGACTTATGATAAGTATATTGTCATGCGTGAGGAATTGGGCCGTTCGGAAAAACCGCAAACCTTGATGGATATGGCAACTATTTTCGGTCGTTATGAGCGTGCTAATGGTCGTTTGGACGACATGGAAGTATCAGACGAAATCAATGCCTGCTCAGTCGAAATCGAAGTAGACGTTGATGGCGTCAAGGAACCTTGGCTTCTTATGTTCAAAAATGAAACTCACAACCACCCAACGGAAATCGAACCATTTGGTGGCGCGGCTACTTGTATCGGTGGTGCCATTCGTGACCCATTGTCAGGTCGCTCATATGTCTACCAAGCTATGCGTATCTCTGGTGCTGGTGATATTACAGTACCGATTTCGGAAACTCGCGCTGGGAAATTGCCACAACAAGTCATTTCTAAAACAGCGGCTCACGGTTATTCTTCATATGGGAACCAAATTGGTCTTGCAACGACTTACGTTCGTGAATATTTCCACCCAGGCTTTGTAGCTAAACGTATGGAGTTAGGTGCAGTTGTAGGTGCCGCTCCAAAGGGCAATGTAGTCCGTGAAAAACCAGAAGCGGGTGATGTGGTTATCCTTCTCGGTGGTAAAACTGGTCGTGATGGTGTCGGTGGTGCGACAGGCTCTTCTAAGGTTCAAACAGTTGAGTCTGTAGAGACTGCTGGAGCTGAGGTTCAAAAGGGGAATGCCATCGAAGAGCGCAAGATTCAACGTCTTTTCCGTAATGGAGATGTCACTCGTCTCATCAAAAAGTCCAATGACTTTGGAGCTGGTGGTGTCTGTGTGGCTATCGGTGAATTAGCAGACGGTCTTGAAATCGACCTCAACAAGGTTCCTCTTAAATACCAAGGCTTGAATGGTACAGAAATTGCTATCTCTGAATCACAAGAACGGATGGCGGTCGTGGTTCGTCCTGAGGACGTAGATGCCTTCGTTGCAGAATGTAACAAAGAAATATTGATGCTGTTGTGGTTGCGACAGTGACTGAAAAACCAAATCTTGTCATGCACTGGAATGGCGAAATCATTGTCGACTTGGAACGCCGTTTCCTTGATACCAATGGTGTGCGCGTGGTCGTCGATGCCAAGGTGGTGGACAAGGATGTCAAACTCCCAGAAGAACGCACAACAAGCACTGACACACTTGAAGCAGATACCCTTGCGGTTCTGTCTGATTTGAACCATGCGAGTCAAAAAGGCTTGCAAACCATTTTTGACTGTTCGGTCGGTCGCTCAACGGTCAATCATCCACTTGGCGGTCGCTATCAACTCACTCCAACTGAGGCATCTGTGCAGAAATTGCCAGTTCAGCACGGTGTAACTCATACCGCGTCAGTCATGGCTCAAGGATTCAATCCATATGTGGCAGAATGGTCTCCATATCACGGTGCTGCCTATGCGGTTATCGAAGCAACTGCTCGTTTAGTGGCTGCTGGTGCAAACTGGTCCAAGGCTCGTTTCTCTTACCAAGAGTATTTTGAGCGCATGGACAAACAGGCAGAGCGTTTTGGTCAGCCAGTAGCAGCCCTTCTAGGTTCTATCGAAGCACAAATCCAACTTGGTTTGCCATCTATCGGTGGGAAGGACTCTATGTCTGGTACCTTTGAAGAATTGACCGTTCCACCAACCTTGGTCGCCTTTGGGGTGACGACAGCGGATAGCCGTAAGGTTCTCTCTCCTGAGTTCAAGACTGCCAGTGAAAACATTTACTACATTCCAGGTCAAGCACTCTCTGCAGAGATTGATTTTGACTTGATTAAGTCTAACTTTGCTCAATTTGAAGCTATCCAAGCAACTTACAAAGTGACATCTGCATCAGCTGTCAAATACGGTGGTGTGGTTGAAAGTTTGGCTCTTGCTACTTTGGGAACCATATCGGTGCAGAGGTAACCTTGCCTGAACTTGAAACAGCTTTGACAGCTCAATTAGGCGGATTTATCTTCACATCTCCTGAAGAAATTGCTGGAGTGGAGAAAATCGGGCAAACGAGCGCAGACTTTACACTGACTGTAAACGGTGTGAAGCTAGATGGACAGAAACTTGACAGTGCCTTTCAAGGAAGACTAGAAGAAGTTTATCCAACAGAATTTGCTCAATCTAAAGAATTGGCTGAAGTGCCAGCTGTGGTATCAGATGTTGTGATTAAAGCCAAAGAAAAGGTTGAAAAACCTGTGGTTTACATCCCAGTATTCCCAGGCACCAACTCGGAATATGACTCAGCTAAGGCATTTGAGAAAGAAGGTGCAGAGGTCAACCTAGTGCCATTTGTGACCTTGAATGAAGAAGCTATTGTCAAGTCAGTTGAAACTATGGTTGACAACATCGGTAAGGCCAACATTCTCTTCTTTGCAGGTGGCTTCTCAGCAGCGGATGAGCCAGATGGTTCAGCTAAGTTTATTGTCAATATCCTGCTCAATGAAAAAGTGCGTGTGGCTATTGATAGCTTTATCGCCCGTGGTGGCTTGATTATCGGTATTTGTAATGGATTCCAGGCCTTGGTCAAATCAGGTCTTCTTCCATATGGTAACTTTGAAGATGCAAGTAGCACTAGTCCAACCCTCTTTTACAATGATGCCAACCAGCACGTAGCTAAGATGGTGGAAACTCGGATTGCCAATACCAACTCGCCATGGTTGGCTGGAGTGGAAGTTGGTGAGATTCATGCCATTCCTGTTTCGCACGGTGAAGGGAAATTTGTTGTGACGGCAGAGGAATTTGCGGAACTCCGTGACAATGGACAAATCTTTAGCCAATACGTTGACTTTGACGGAAAACCAAGCATGGATTCTAAGTACAATCCGAATGGTTCTGTAAATGCCATCGAAGGAATTACCAGCAAGAACGGTCAAATCATCGGTAAAATGGGCCATTCAGAACGTTATGAAGAGGGTCTTTTCCAAAATATTCCAGGAAATAAAGACCAGCACCTGTTCGCATCAGCGGTTAAATACTTTACTGGAAAATAAGACTTACAGATTTTCTAATAGATAGTATCAGTAATGTAAAAGTCATGTAGATTTAGCTCTTGGTGCTACACAAATAAAAATTAGGTATATAAAATGACATACGAAGTAAAATCTCTTAATGAAGAATGTGGTGTTTTCGGTATCTGGGGACATCCAGATGTTGCTAAGTTGACCTATTTTGGTCTCCACAGTCTTCAGCACCGTGGTCAGGAGGGGGCAGGAATCCTCTCCAATGATCAGGGGCAATTGAAGCGCCATCGTGACATGGGGCTTTTATCAGAAGTGTTCAGAAATCCTGCTAATTTGGATAAATTGACAGGAACTGGTGCGATTGGACATGTTCGTTACGCGACTGCTGGCGAAGCTTCTGTAGATAACATCCAGCCCTTCCTCTTCCGTTTTCACGATATGCAGTTTGGCTTGGCTCATAATGGGAATCTGACCAATGCGGCCTCTCTCAAGAAAGAATTGGAAGATAGAGGAGCGATTTTCAGCGCGACTTCGGACTCGGAAATCTTGGCTCACCTCATTCGTCGCAGTCACAACCCTAGCCTGATGGGCAAAATCAAGGAGGCGCTCAGTCTTGTCAAAGGTGGCTTTGCCTATATCTTGCTGTTTGAAGACAAGTTAATTGCGGCTCTTGACCCAAATGGTTTCCGCCCTCTTTCTATTGGGAAAATGGCTAACGGAGCGGTGGTGGTTTCCTCTGAAACTTGTGCTTTTGAGGTCATTGGTGCTGAATGGATTCGTGATTTGAAGCCAGGTGAGATTGTGATCATTGATGACAAGGGAATCCAGTATGATAGCTATACAGATGATACCCAGTTAGCAATCTGTTCTATGGAGTATATCTATTTTGCCCGCCCTGATTCTAATATCCACGGTGTCAATGTTCATACAGCACGTAAACGTATGGGTGCCCAATTGGCGCGTGAATTCAAGCATGAGGCGGATATCGTGGTCGGTGTACCCAATTCTTCCCTTAGCGCAGCCATGGGATTTGCGGAAGAATCAGGTTTGCCAAATGAAATGGGACTTATCAAGAATCAATACACGCAACGCACCTTTATTCAACCGACTCAAGAATTGCGGGAGCAAGGGGTGCGGATGAAACTGTCTGCTGTTTCAGGCGTTGTTAAAGGCAAACGTGTGGTCATGGTGGATGATTCCATTGTTCGTGGGACAACCTCTCGCCGTATCGTCCAGCTCTTGAAAGAAGCGGGTGCGACCGAGGTTCACGTTGCCATTGGTAGTCCAGCGCTAGCTTATCCGTGCTTCTACGGGATTGATATCCAGACCCGTCAGGAGCTGATTGCAGCCAATCATACGGTTGAAGAAACGCGTCAAATTATTGGGGCAGACAGTCTGACTTATCTCTCTGTTGAGGGATTGATTGATTCGATTGGGATTGAAACAGATGCGCCAAATGGTGGTCTCTGTGTCGCTTACTTTGACGGTGACTACCCAACTCCTCTCTACGACTATGAAGAAGACTATCGTAGAAGTTTGGAAGAAAGACCAGTTTTTATAAATAGATGACAGATTCTCCATTAAAGAAAAGGAATAAATGACAAAAAATGCTTACGCTCTATGTCTCACTACTGACTAAAAGCTAAAGCATTTGTCAGTAGACGCTTTCTCCTATGGGATCAAAGCTAGAGCCCTGACTAGTATTTTTAGATAAAAAGATGGTTTATCTAAAAATACGTCGCAGTCTTTCTCAAAAAAAGAAAAGGAAAAATAAAATGGCAAATAAAAATGCGTACGCTCAATCTGGTGTGGATGTTGAAGCGGGTTATGAAGTTGTTGAACGAATCAAAAAGCACGTGGCTCGTACGGAGCGTGCAGGTGTCATGGGAGCGCTGGGCGGTTTTGGTGGTATGTTTGACCTTTCAAAGACTGGGGTTAAAGAACCCGTCTTGATTTCAGGAACTGACGGTGTCGGAACCAAGCTCATGTTGGCTATCAAATACGACAAGCACGATACTATTGGTCAGGACTGTGTGGCCATGTGTGTCAATGATATCATCGCTGCAGGTGCGGAGCCCCTCTATTTCCTTGACTACGTCGCAACTGGCAAGAATGAACCAGCTAAGCTAGAACAAGTGGTTGCTGGTGTTGCAGAAGGCTGTGTGCAGGCAGGCGCTTGCCCTCATTGGTGGGGAAACGGCTGAAATGCCTGGCATGTACGGCGAAGATGACTATGATTTGGCTGGTTTTGCGGTCGGGGTGGCTGAAAAATCTCAAATCATTGACGGTTCAAAGGTGGCAGAGGGAGATGTTCTTCTCGGACTTGCTTCAAGTGGGATTCATTCCAATGGTTACTCCCTCGTCCGTCGTGTCTTTGCGGACTACACAGGTGAGGAAGTCCTGCCAGAATTGGAAGGCAAGAAACTCAAGGAAGTTTTGCTTGAGCCGACTCGTATCTATGTCAAGGCTGTCTTGCCCCTCATCAAGGAAGGCTTGGTCAACGGCATTGCCCATATCACAGGTGGTGGCTTTATTGAGAATGTCCCTCGTATGTTTGCAGCTGATTTAGCAGCTGAGATTGAGGAAGACAAGGTTCCAGTGCTTCCAATTTTCAAAGCCCTTGAAAAATACGGTCAGATCAAACACGAAGAAATGTTTGAAATCTTCAATATGGGTGTGGGGCTTATGCTGGCAGTTAGCCCTGAAAATGTAAGTCATGTCAAGGAATTGTTGGATGAACCAGTTTATGAAATTGGTCGCATCGTCAAGAAAGAAAACGAAAGTGTCATTATCAAATGAAAAAAATAGCGGTTTTTGCTTCTGGTAATGGCTCAAATTTTCAGATGATTGCCGAAGAATTTCCAGTGGAGTTTGTCTTTTCAGACAATCGTGATGCCTATGTACTCGAGCGTGCAGACAAACTCGGCGTTCTGTCCTATGCTTTTGAACTCAAGGAGTTTGAGAGCAAGGCAGACTACGAAGCGGCCCTTGTCGAACTCTTGGAAGAACACCAGATTGACTTGGTTTGTCTAGCAGGCTACATGAAAATCGTTGGGCCAACCTTATTGGCGGCTTATGAAGGACGAATTATCAACATTCACCCAGCCTACCTGCCAGAATTTCCAGGAGCTCATGGGATTGAGGATGCTTGGAATGCTGGTGTTGCTGAGAGTGGTGTTACCATTCACTGGGTGGACTCTGGAGTGGATACAGGCAAGGTTATCAAACAAGTACGTGTACTGCGACTAGCTGATGATACCATTGACAATTTTGAAACTCGGATTCATGAGGCGGAGTACAAGTTGTATCCAGAGGTCATTAGAGAATTGTTGGACAAGTAAATGAAAAAATGGTTGGAAACACTTGCCTTGATTACCTTGGCAATTATTCTACGTTTACTAGTAAATTTTTTCTTCCCAGAGATTCCTTATTGGGGGAGATTTTTACTGACAGTAATTTTGGGAGTCTTGGTAATCGTCTCCCTACACTTTATGAATCGAAAAATGCGTAGGTAGAGAGTTTGAAAATGAAAGGAAAAAAGATGACTAAACGCGCTTTAATCAGCGTCTCAGACAAAGTGGGCATTGTTGAATTTGCCCAAGAACTCAAAAAACTTGGTTGGGACATCATCTCAACAGGTGGAACAAAGGTTGCCCTTGATAATGCTGGGGTGAAGACCATTGCCATCGATGATGTGACTGGTTTTCCAGAAATGATGGATGGTCGTGTTAAGACCCTTCATCCAAATATACACGGTGGACTCCTCGCTCGTCGTGACTTGGATAGTCACCTGGAAGCGGCCAAAGATAATAACATCGAGCTTATCGATCTTGTTGTGGTAAACCTTTACCCATTTAAGGAAACCATCCTCAAACCAGACGTGACTTACGCTGACGCAGTTGAAAACATTGATATCGGTGGGCCATCTATGCTTCGCTCGGCAGCGAAGAACCATGCCAGCGTAACAGTTGTGGTAGATCCAGCTGACTATGCTGTGGTTTTGGGACAATTGGCAGTTAACGGCGAAACAAGTTACGAAACTCGACAACGTTTAGCAGCCAAGGTTTTTCGTCACACAGCGGCTTATGACGCTTTGATTGCAGAGTATTTCACAGCTCAAGTCGGAGAAAGCAAGCCTGAAAAGCTCACTTTAACCTATGATCTCAAGCAAGCTATGCGCTATGGGGAAAATCCTCAACAGGACGCGGACTTCTACCAAAAAGCTTTGCCGACAGACTACTCGATTGCATCTGCTAAACAGCTTAACGGGAAAGAATTGTCCTTCAACAATATCCGCGATGCGGATGCTGCCATTCGTATTATCCGTGACTTCAAAGACCGTCCAACCGTTGTGGCTCTCAAACACATGAACCCATGTGGAATCGGTCAGGCTGATGACATCGAGACTGCTTGGGACTACGCTTATGAGTCTGACCCAGTGTCTATCTTTGGTGGAATTGTCGTTCTCAACCGTGAGGTGGATGCTACGACAGCTGAGAAGATGCATGGCGTTTTCCTTGAAATCATCATAGCACCAAGCTATACGGATGAAGCGCTAGCTATTTTGACCAACAAAAAGAAAAACTTGCGTATCCTTGCCTTGCCATTTGACGCTCAAGAGGCTAGCGAAGTGGAAGCAGAATACACAGGCGTGGTTGGTGGACTTCTCGTGCAAAACCAAGACGTGGTCAAAGAAAGCCCAGCTGACTGGCAAGTGGTGACCAAGCGCCAACCAACGGAGACAGAGGCGACTGCCCTTGAGTTCGCTTGGAAGGCTATCAAGTACGTCAAATCAAACGGAATCATCATAACCAATGACCACATGACACTGGGTGTTGGCCCAGGGCAAACTAACCGTGTAGCTTCCGTACGTATTGCGATTGACCAAGCTAAAGACCGTCTTGACGGTGCCGTCCTTGCTTCAGATGCCTTCTTCCCATTCGCGGATAACGTGGAAGAAATCGCCAAAGCAGGTATCAAGGCTATCATCCAGCCAGGTGGATCTGTCCGTGACCAAGAGTCTATCGAAGCTGCGGATAAATATGGCTTGACCATGATCTTTACAGGAGTGAGACATTTTAGACATTAAGAACGTTAAAGGGAAGAAAACAGTTTCTTTCCTTTTTTTGATTAAAAGGCAGAACGAAACGAGATTAAAACGAACGTTTATGTTATAATATTAGTAAATAATTCGCAAAAGAGGTTGAGAAATGAAACTGCTTGTTGTCGGTTCGGGTGGTCGTGAGCATGCGATTGCTAAAAAGTTACTTGAATCAAAAGACGTTGAAAAAGTCTTTGTAGCTCCTGGGAATGACGGTATGACTCTGGATGGGTTGGAATTGGTAGATATCTCTATTTCCGAACATTCTAAATTGATTGAGTTTGCAAAAGCCAACGATATCGCTTGGTCCTTTATCGGGCCAGATGACGCCCTTGCGGCTGGGATTGTGGATGATTTTAATAAAGCTGGGCTCAAGGCTTTTGGTCCGACAAGATTGGCAGCGGAGTTGGAGTGGTCCAAGGATTTTGCCAAGGAAATCATGGTCAAATATGGAGTTCCGACAGCAGCCTATGGCACATTCTCAGATTTCGAGGAAGCCAAGGCCTACATAGAGGGGAAAGGCGCTCCAATCGTTGTCAAGGCGGATGGCTTGGCACTTGGGAAGGGGGTCGTCGTTGCTGAGACAGTTAAGCAAGCGGTCGAAGCAGCTCACGACATGCTTTTGGACAATAAATTTGGTGACTCAGGTGCGCGTGTGGTTATTGAGGAATTCCTTGAAGGAGAGGAGTTTTCACTCTTTGCCTTTGTCAATGGCGACAAGTTCTACATCATGCCAACGGCTCAGGATCACAAACGTGCCTATGATGGCGATAAGGGGCCTAACACTGGTGGGATGGGTGCCTATGCTCCAGTTCCACACTTGCCACAGAGTGTAGTTGATACATCGGTTGACACTATTGTCAAGCCAGTCCTCGAAGGGATGATTAAAGAAAGTCGCCCTTATCTGGGTGTCCTTTACGCGGGGCTTATCTTGACAGCTGATGGCCCGAAAGTGATCGAGTTTAATGCTCGCTTTGGAGATCCTGAAACACAGATTATCTTGCCTCGTTTGACATCTGACTTTGCACAAAATATCACAGATATCCTCGATGGCAAGGAGCCAAACATTACGTGGAACGACAAGGGTGTAACTCTGGGTGTGGTTGTCGCATCCAAGGGCTACCCGCTAGATTATGCAAAGGGTATCGAGTTGCCAGCCAAAACCGATGGCGATATCATCACCTACTATGCAGGGGCTAAGTTTGTGGAAAATAGCAGAGTATTGCTATCAAACGGCGGACGTGTCTATATGCTCGTCACCACAGCAGATACTGTCAAAGAAACTCAAGACACTATCTACAGCCAACTCGCCCAACAAAAAACAGAAGGTCTCTTTTACAGAAAAGATATCGGAAGCAAGGCAATTAGATAAAGATATAAGAAAAAGCGACGAAGTCGCCAAAACCGATAATGGTCGTTGCTGTGAAAAGACCAGAACAGACTCTGTTCTGGTCGGGGAAAATTTGAGACCTTAGGCTCCAAGTTTAGGAATGAAACCGAAGGTTTGCTTCCGTCCCCACCACCTAAGACCATTATCAAAAAAGAATTAGCATAAATTCACAAAATACGTTAATGGTCGTTTGATTTGCGAGCGTTAGCGAGCTAATATAGAACAATCACCGCCGTTGTGAAAGAACGATTGAATGACAATCCAATCGTTCAGGGAAATTGGAAGATCTTGGGCTTCCAATTTAGGCATGAGACACCTTTGATGGCTGCTGCCGTCCCTCACAACTTAAGGTGATTGAAAAAAGAAAGGAAAGAAAAGGAAAATTATGACTAAACCAATTATTTCCATCATCATGGGCTCCAAATCTGACTGGGCAACCATGCAAAAAACCGCCGAAGTCCTAGACCGCTTCGGTGTAGCCTACGAAAAGAAGTTGTTTCTGCCCACCGTACACCAGACCTCATGTTCAGACATGCGGAGGAGGCTCGTAGCCGTGGTATCAAGGCTATTATTGCGGGTGCTGGTGGCGCAGCCCATTTGCCAGGTATGGTAGCAGCGAAAACAACCCTTCCTGTCATCGGAGTACCTGTCAAGTCGCGCTCTCTTAGTGGCGTAGACTCGCTCTACTCTATTGTTCAAATGCCAGGTGGCGTACCAGTTGCGACCATGGCGATCGGTGAAGCAGGTGCGACTAATGCTGCCCTCTTTGCCCTCCGTCTCCTCTCAGTAGAAGATCAGGCTATCGCGACAGCTTTGGCAGATTTCGCAGAAGAGCAAGGAAAAATTGCAGAGGAGTCTACAAATGAGCTCATCTAAAACAATCGGAATTATCGGTGGTGGTCAGCTGGGGCAGATGATGGCCATTTCTGCTATCTACATGGGCCACAAGGTTATCGCGCTGGATCCTGCTGCAGATTGTCCAGCTTCTCGCGTGGCGGAAATCATCATGGCTCCTTATAGTGATGTGGATGCCCTTCGTCAGTTAGCTGAGCGTTGCGATGTCCTCACCTATGAATTTGAAAATGTCGATGCTGACGGTCTGGATGCGGTCATCAAGGATGGACAACTCCCTCAAGGGACAGACCTGCTCCGTATTTCTCAAAATCGTATTTTTGAAAAGGACTTCCTCTCAAACAAGGCTCAAGTCACTGTAGCACCTTACGAGGTTGTGACCTCAAGTCAAGATTTGGCAGATATGGACCTATCGAAAAACTATGTCCTCAAGACTGCGACAGGTGGCTACGATGGGCATGGGCAAAAGGTCATTCGTTCAGAAGCAGACTTGGAAGAAGCCTATGTACTAGCCGACTCAGCCGACTGCGTCTTGGAAGAATTCGTCAACTTTGACCTTGAAATTTCTGTCATCGTGTCTGGTAACGGCAAGGACGTTACGGTTTTCCCAGTTCAGGAAAATATCCACCGAAACAACATCTTGTCTAAGACTATCGTGCCTGCTCGCATTTCAGCAAGTTTAGCTGACAAGGCTAAAGCAATGGCAGTGCGAATCGCAGAACAGCTCAAGTTGTCTGGAACCCTCTGTGTGGAAATGTTTGCGACGGCTGATGACATCATTGTCAATGAGATTGCTCCACGCCCACACAACTCAGGGCACTACTCAATCGAAGCTTGTGACTTTCACAGTTTGACACCCATATCTTGGGTGTTCTCGGAGCACCATTACCTGCTATCAAACTACATGCGCCTGCTGTTATGCTCAATGTCCTCGGTCAGCATGTCGAGGCTGCTGAAAGATATGTCACAGAAAATCCAAGCGCTCACCTCCACATGTATGGTAAAATAGAAGCGAAGCACAACCGCAAGATGGGACATGTCACTTTGTTTAGTAATGAACCAGACAATGTGGATGAGTTTGGGAAAGGGATTGATTTTTAGGACAAGCCTATGATACAAATTATTGTTAATGCTTTTGTAGAAAAAGATAAGACTGGAGCAGCCGTCGAAGTCTTGTTTGCTAGTGCTGACCAAGATAAGGTGCAAGCTAAATATGAAGAACTAGCTACACGATACCCTGAAAACTATTTAGCAATTTATGATTTGCCATTAGATATTGATTTGAATACACTTTCTCATTACCCATCTGTGTTTATTGGGAAAGAGGAGTTTGAGTAGGAATCTTGGTTTGCATAGATAGCTGATTCTTTAAAGCTTGAGAAGAAAGGAAAAATTAATAACATGATTGAACGTTACTCTCGCCCTGAGATGGCGAATATTTGGAGTGAAGAAAATAAATACCGTGCTTGGCTTGAGGTGGAAATCTTGGCTGACGAGGCATGGGCTGAGTTGGGGGAAATCCCTAAGGAAGATGTGGCTTTGATTCGTGAAAAAGCGGACTTTGACATCGACCGTATTTTGGAGATTGAGCAGGAGACTCGTCACGATGTGGTGGCTTTCACACGTGCGGTTTCTGAGACGCTTGGTGAAGAGCGCAAGTGGGTCCACTATGGGTTGACTTCTACCGATGTGGTGGATACTGCCTATGGTTACCTCTACAAGCAGGCTAACGACATCATCCGTCGTGACCTTGAAAACTTCACCAACATTATCGCTGATAAGGCTAAGGAACACAAGTTCACCATCATGATGGGGCGTACCCACGGTGTGCACGCTGAGCCTACAACCTTTGGTCTTAAATTGGCGACTTGGTACAGCGAAATGAAGCGCAATATCGAGCGTTTCGAGCATGCGGCTGCTGGTGTAGAAGCTGGTAAGATTTCTGGTGCGGTTGGAAACTTCGCTAATATCCCACCATTCGTTGAAAAATACGTCTGCGACAAATTGGGTATCCGTGCTCAAGAAATCTCTACACAGGTCCTTCCTCGTGACCTTCACGCTGAGTACTTTGCAGTTCTTGCTAGCATCGCGACTTCAATCGAACGTATGGCGACTGAGATTCGTGGTTTGCAAAAATCAGAACAACGCGAAGTGGAAGAATTCTTTGCCAAAGGACAAAAAGGGTCTTCAGCAATGCCTCACAAACGCAACCCAATCGGTTCTGAGAACATGACTGGTCTGGCGCGTGTTATCCGTGGTCATATGCTTACGGCCTATGAAAACGTTGCTCTCTGGCACGAACGTGACATTTCACACTCATCAGCTGAGCGTATCATCACACCAGATACAACCATTTTGATTGACTACATGCTCAACCGTTTCGGAAACATCGTTAAGAACTTGACAGTCTTCCCAGAAAATATGATCCGCAACATGAACTCAACTTTCGGTCTTATCTTTAGCCAACGTGCTATGTTGACCTTGATTGAAAAAGGAATGACCCGTGAGCAAGCCTATGACTTGGTACAACCAAAAACAGCTTACTCTTGGGACAATCAAGTAGACTTTAAACCACTGCTGGAATCAGATCCAGAAGTGACATCACGCCTCACACAAGAAGAAATCGACGAAATTTTCAACCCTCTTTATTACACTAAACGAGTGGATGATATCTTTGAACGTCTTGGTTTAGGATAATTAAAATAAAATCGAGGTTCTATTACTCTATTTACTGGAGTAGAAGAATTTCGATTTTATTGTTTATTAAAGCTTTTTGATAAAAAAGATTACCAATATTTTAGTAAAATTTCAACAAATTTAATCTATCTTAACTTACATATAGAAAATACATTTTTAATGTCATCTAATAAGCATAGAAAAAGCCCAAGCGTTTAGGCTCAGGCCTTCTTCTTAGTGGTCACGGTCACATGAAATGAATTTGATCTTGTAGTAATCCGCTCGTTTATAAGTTTCGCTGTATGCAAGAACTTGACCAGTAGACTCTAACTTAGTAGTCTTGGTTTGTAAAACGGTTGGGAATTGCTCATCAACTCCTAGGACCGAAGCCGCATGTTCTGGAGTTGGAAATGCTATTTCATTGATTTCTTCAAATGTTCATCATTCATGTGAATGTGGTAATCCAATTTGAAACGGTTATAGATAGAGCTATAATATTCAAGATTTGGATAATTTGCGTTGATGTATTGTTCTGGAATATAAGATGTGTGGTAGATGTATACGACACCATTCGTTTCGCGTACACGTTCAATCTTGTAGTAGAACTGATCACCACGTAGTCCAAGTTTTTCTAAGTAGTTTAATTTGTTGCCACGTTCAATAGAAAGGACTGTAACTTTATCATCTTTAGTTTCAAAAACTTCTACATCTGAAAACTCTACGAGTTTATGTTTGCGTGCGCGTGAAACGAATGTACCCTTTCCTTGTTGACGGACAATATAGCCATCTTTGGCAAGGTCGTTTAAGGCGCGGACAACGGTTATAGAACTCACATCATACATTGCAATCAATTCTGCTTCAGTGTAGAATTTATCTCCACTGGCAAATTGACCAGAAATGATTTTGTTCTTCAACTCATCTTTAATATATTGATACTTTGGAATTGCCATATTTTCACCTCGATTTTCCTTTTCCACTAAAAATTTTACCATAAAATTTAAAAGAATAGTAGACTTTTGAATAAAAAAATTAGAATAATAGGGTATAAGGTTAATTTACATCGAAATTAATAGAAAATCATACATTTTTTTATACATGGTTTTTTTAAAGTATACATTGTTATAAATTAGAGACTTTTATAAGTTTTTTGTGTAAAAGTTAGTTAAAAATGAAAAAAATTGTGAAAGCCTATTGACAAATGTAAGATATTGAGATATATTTACTATATCAACGAATGAAAGCGTAAACTTTAATTGTCAGAAGGTAAGAATATGACACGATTTGAGATACGAGATGATTTTTATCTCGATGGAAAATCATTTAAGATTTTATCTGGCGCCATTCATTATTTTAGGGTTCCTCCAGAGGATTGGTATCATTCGCTCTATAACTTGAAGGCTCTTGGTTTTAATACGGTAGAGACTTATGTGGCTTGGAATTTACACGAGCCTCGTGAGGGTGAGTTTCATTTTGAAGGAGCTCTGGATTTGGAGCGATTTCTACAGACAGCGCAAGACTTGGGTCTCTACGCTATTGTACGGCCCTCTCCCTTTATCTGTGCGGAGTGGGAATTCGGTGGTTTACCAGCCTGGCTCTTAACCAAGGATATGAGGATTCGTTCATCAGATCCAGCCTATATTGAGGCTGTCGGTCGCTACTATGATCAGCTCTTTCCACGATTGGTTCCACATCTGTTGGACAATGGTGGCAATATCCTCATGATGCAGGTTGAAAATGAGTATGGTTCTTATGGAGAAGATAAGGCTTACCTGAGAGCAATTCGACAGTTGATGGAAGAGCGTGGCGTAACCTGTCCCCTCTTTACATCAGATGGTCCATGGCAAGCTACTCTGAAAGCTGGAACTTTAATCGAAGATGATCTCTTTGTAACAGGGAACTTTGGTTCTAAGGCTCCATATAACTTTTCACAGATGCAGGAATTCTTTGATGAGCATGGCAAGAAATGGCCTCTCATGTGTATGGAGTTCTGGGATGGCTGGTTCAATCGTTGGAAAGAACCGATTATCACAGGGATCCAAAAGAATTGGCAGATGCAGTTCGTGAGGTATTGGAGCAAGGTTCCATCAATCTCTACATGTTCCATGGTGGTACAAACTTTGGTTTCATGAATGGTTGCTCGGCTCGAGGGACTTTGGACCTGCCACAAGTTACATCTTATGATTACGATGCCCTTCTGGATGAAGAAGGAAATCCAACTGCCAAATATCTGGCGGTCAAGAAGATGATGGCGACACACTTCCCAGAGTATCCGCAGTTGGAACCACTCTATAAGGAAAGCATGAAAGTGGACGCTATTCCACTTGCTGAGAAAGTTTCCTTATTTGAAACATTGGATAGCTTATCTAGTCCGATAGAAAGCCTCTATCCTCAAAAGATGGAGGAGTTGGGACAAAGTTATGGCTATCTACTCTATCGTACTGAGGCAGGTTGGGATGCAGAAGAGGAACGTCTTCGTATCATCGATGGACGTGACCGTGCTCAACTCTTTGTAGATGGTCAACGGATTGCCACTCAATACCAGACAGAGATAGGAGAAGATATCTACTATCAAGGTAATCGAAAAGGTGCTTCACAACTTGACATCTTGATTGAAAATATGGGCCGTGTTAACTATGGACACAAGTTCTTAGCTGATACACAACGTAAAGGAATCCGAACAGGTGTCTGCAAGGATTTACACTTCTTACTTAATTGGAAACACTATCCACTACCACTGGATAATCCTGAGAAAATTGATTTTTCAAAAGGATGGACTCAAGGACAACCAGCCTTTTACGCTTATGACTTTACAGTCCAAGAGCCAAAAGATACTTACCTAGACTTGTCTGAGTTTGGTAAGGGAGTTGCCTTGTCAATGGGCAGAATCTAGGACGTTTTTGGAACGTCGGCCCAACTCTCTCGCTTTATATTCCTCATAGCTATCTCAAGGAAGGTGCTAATCGCATCATTATCTTTGAAACAGAGGGTCAATATAAAGAAGAGATTCATTTAACTCGTAAACCTACACTAAAACACATAAAGGGGGAAAACTTATGACAATTGTAGGATGCCGTATCGATGGACGTTTGATCCACGGACAAGTAGCCAATCTTTGGGCTGGAAAACTAAATGTTTCACGTATTATGGTTGTAGACGACGAAGTTGTCAACAACGACGTTGAAAAGAGTGGTTTGAAACTAGCGACACCACCAGGTGTAAAATTGAGTATTTTGCCAATTGAGAAAGCTGCAGCCAATATTCTTGCTGGTAAATACGATAGCCAACGTCTCTTTATCGTGGCTCGTAAGCCAGACCGCTTCCTTGGTTTGGTAGAAGCAGGTGTACCACTTGAAACCCTTAATGTTGGGAATATGTCTCAAACACCAGAAACTCGCGCCATCACACGTTCTATCAACGTAGTGGACAAGGATGTGGAAGACTTCCACAAATTGGCAGAAAAAGGTGTTAAACTTACTGCTCAAATGGTTCCAAATGATCCAGTTTCAGACTTTTTGAGCTTATTAAAATAGGAAAAAATTTTTAGGAGGTCATTGTTATGATACAATGGTGGCAAATTTTACTTCTCACTTTGTACTCAGCTTATCAAATCTGTGATGAGTTGACGATCGTTTCATCTGCAGGTTCCCCTGTATTTGCTGGTTTCATTACTGGTTTAATCATGGGAGATGTGACTACTGGTCTACTTATCGGTGGTAACTTGCAATTATTCGTTCTTGGGGTTGGTACCTTCGGTGGTGCTTCTCGTATCGACGCAACTTCTGGTGCGGTTCTTGCGACAGCTTTCTCTGTTTCGCAAGGTATCGATACAGCACTTGCGATTACAACAATCGCTGTGCCAGTAGCAGCTCTCTTGACTTACTTCGACGTTCTTGGTCGTATGACCACTACTTTCTTCGCTCACCGTGTGGATGCAGCAATCGAACGCTTTGACTATAAAGGTATTGAACGCAACTACTTGCTTGGTGCGATTCCTTGGGCTTTATCTCGTGCCCTTCCAGTCTTCTTTGCCCTTGCCTTTGGTGGTGCCTTTGTACAATCAGTCGTAGACTTCGTTAAAGAATACCAATGGGTTGCAGATGGTTTGACACTTGCAGGACGTATGCTTCCAGGTCTTGGATTTGCAATCTTGCTTCGTTACCTTCCAGTTAAACGTAACCTTCACTACCTTGCTATGGGATTCGGTTAACAGCTATGTTGACTGTTCTTTACTCATATGTAACAGGTCTTGGTGGCGCTGTTGCTGGTATCGTAGGTACTCTACCTAAAGATGTTGCTGAAAAAATTGGTTTCGTGAACAACTTCAAAGGATTGTCTATGATTGGTATCTCTATCGTAGGTATCTTCCTTGCAGTGCTTCACTTCAAAAATAGCCAAAAAGTAGCTGTGGTAGCACCTTCTACACCATCAGAAAGTGGGGAAATCGAAGATGACGAATTCTAATTACAAACTTACAAAAGAAGATTTTAATCAAATCAACAAACGTAGCTTGTTTACTTTCCAATTGGGTTGGAACTACGAACGTATGCAAGCTTCTGGTTACCTTTACATGATCTTGCCTCAATTGCGTAAAATGTATGGGGATGGAACTCCTGAATTGAAAGAAATGATGAAAGTTCATACTCAATTCTTCAATACTTCACCATTCTTCCACACAATTATCGCTGGTTTTGACCTTGCCATGGAAGAAAAAGATGGTGTGGGTTCAAAAGATGCCGTTAACGGTATCAAGACAGGTTTGATGGGACCATTCGCTCCTCTTGGAGATACTATCTTTGGTTCACTTGTACCTGCTATCATGGGATCAATCGCAGCAACTATGGCTATTGCTGGCCAACCTTGGGGTATCTTCCTTTGGATCGCAGTTGCAGTTGCTTATGACATCTTCCGTTGGAAACAGTTGGAATTTGCTTACAAAGAAGGGGTTAACCTTATCAACAACATGCAAAGTACCTTGACAGCTTTGATTGACGCTGCATCTGTACTTGGTGTCTTCATGATGGGTGCTCTTGTAGCAACAATGATCAACTTTGAAATTTCTTACAAATTGCCAATCGGTGAAAGATGATTGACTTCCAAGACATCTTGAACCAAATCTTCCCACGCTTGCTTCCAGCAATCTTTACTGCCTTTATCTTCTGGTTGCTCGGTAAGAAAGGTATGAACTCCACTAAAGCTATCGGTATTATTATCGTACTTGCTTTGGTTCTTTCTGCCCTTGGTCACTTTGCACTTGGAATGGGAGCTAAATAAGCTTTATGGTAAAATCACTAATTTTGGTGAGTCATGGTCGTTTCTGTGAAGAACTTAAAGGTAGCACTGAGATGATCATGGGTCCACAAGACAACATTCATGCAGTGGCTCTTCTTCCAGAAGATGGTCCAGAAGAATTTACTGCTAAATTTGAAGCTGCTATCGAAGGGTTGGATGATTTCCTAGTTTTTGCGGATCTTCTCGGTGGAACACCATGTAACGTGGTAAGCCGTTTGATTATGGAAGGTCGTGATATTGACCTTTACGCAGGGATGAATCTTCCAATGGTGATTGAGTTTATCAATGCGAGCCTTACAGGCGCAGATGCGGACTACAAGAGCCGTGCTGCAGAAAGCATTGTGAAAGTTAATGACCTGTTAGCTGGCTTCGATGATGACGAAGATGAATAAGATGTGACAACGTGAAAATCATAGGGAAAATAGGCGATAGGAGGATGGAGCGATGCTCCGACGATAATCGGTCTTTTTCCCAAAGATTTTAGTTGGAACTCGATTCAATACGATGTGACAACGTGAAAATTGTTAGAGCATTTTATATAGAATATACATGGGAATGGGGCTTACTCCCATTCCCATATTTAATAGAAAAAGAGGAACTCAATGCTACATTATACAAAAGAAGACTTGATCGAATTGGGTGCAGAAATCACTACACGTGAAATCTACCAACAGCCTGATGTATGGAAAGAAGCTTTTGAATCTTATCAAGTACAACGTGAAGAAATTGCGGCCTTTCTACAAGGGATTGCTGATAAACATGACTATATCAAGGTTATCTTGACAGGTGCTGGGACTTCTGCTTATGTGGGAGATACCTTGCTACCTTACTTTAAGGAAGTCTACGACGAACGCAAATGGAATTTCAATGCTATTGCGACCACAGATATTGTTGCCAATCCAGAAACTTATTTGAAAAAAGACGTGGCGACTGTCCTTGTATCTTTTGCTCGTAGTGGAAATTCACCTGAAAGTGTGGCAACTGTTGATTTGGCCAAGGCCTTGGTGGATGAGCTTTACCAAGTGACGATTACTTGTGCAGCAGATGGTAAATTGGCTCTTCAAGCCCACGGCGATGACCGTAATCTCTTGCTCTTGCAACCAGCTGCTTCTAATGACGCCGGCTTTGCCATGACCTCTAGCTTTACGTCAATGATGTTGACAGCTCTCTTGGTCTTTGATCCTGCAGAATTTGCTGTGAAATCTGAACGTTTTGAAGTTGTATCTAGTCTTGCCCGTAAAGTTCTAGACAAGGCAGAAGATGTCAAAGAGCTTGTTGATTTAGACTTTAACCGTGTCATCTATTTAGGTGCTGGTCCATTCTTGGACTTGCTCATGAAGCTCAACTCAAGATTTTGGAATTAACAGCTGGTCAAGTGGCGACCATGTATGAAAGTCCAGTCGGTTTCCGTCACGGTCCAAAATCTCTTATCAATGAAGATACAGTTGTTTTGGTCTTTGGTACAACAACAGACTACACTCGCAAGTACGACTTAGACTTGGTTCGTGAAGTTGCTGGTGACCACATTGCTCGTCGTGTTGTGCTTTTGAGTGATCAAGCCTTTGGTCTTGAAAATGTCAAAGAAGTGGCCCTTGGTTGTGGCGGTGTCTTGAATGATATTTACCGTGTCTTCCCATACATCGTTTATGCCCAACTCTTTGCCCTATTGACTTCACTCAAGGTAGAAAATAAACCAGATACACCGTCTCCTACAGGTACCGTAAACCGTGTGGTACAAGGTGTTATCATCCACGAATATCAAAAGTAATACAGTATTTATGAATCCTTGACAAGAGGATTTGTATATCATCAGGCAAACCATAGATTGTCAATTCGCTTTCTATGGTTTGTTTGCTTGAGAGAAATAGTAAAAGGAGCAGAGAATGAAAGCATATACAGAGCGTGTATTTGGAAATGTTGAGGGCAAGGATGTCTTGGCCTATCAATTTGAGACTGACGGTGGTTACCAGCTTGAGGTTATGACTTATGGTGCGACCATCTTGCGCTATGTCACACCTGATAAGGATGGACATTTTGCCAATGTTATCTTGGGATTTGATGACTTTGATAGCTATGTAGGCAATAGTCCTAAGCATGGAGCGAGCGTAGGTCCTGTAGCGGGTCGTATCGCAGGTGCGACCTTTGAGCTCAATGGCAAGACCTATGACCTTGAGGTTAATAATGCTAGCAACTGTAATCACAGTGGTTCAACTGGTTGGGATTCTAGCTTGTTTGAACTAGTTGAAGTGAGTGACCATGGCTTGACTCTCTATACAGAGCGTACAGATGGCACAGGAGGATTTCCTGGTAATCTCAAGATCTGGATCAGCTACCACTTGGAAGAAACTGGTGCTTACGAAATCAGCTACAAGGTGACGACAGATCAGGATACGCTGGTCAATCCAACCAACCATAGCTATTTCAACTTGTCTGGTGATTTCACGCAGACAGTTGACCGCCATGTCTTCCAATTAAACACAGAGGGGATTTACCCAATCGCTCCCGACGGTGTTCCTGCCAAAACTCCAGATGCAAATCGTGATGCGGTTAAACACATCTACAATGGTGCTTTGTTTAAGGATATCTTTGCAGAAGAAGATGAGCAAATCCAGCTTGTATCTGGTTTGGATCATCCATTTGCTCTTCCTGCAGGTCATGACAATGCTGGATTCCTTTATGACCAAAACTCAGGTCGCTTTCTACTTTTCAAGACAGAGGCTCCTTGCTTTGTGGTCTACACAGCAAACTTTGTGGATGAAAGTGTCATCATAGGAGGTCAGCCAATGCTACAGCACAATGGAATTGCCCTTGAAGCGCAAGCTTTACCAGATGCCATCCACAGTGATCTCAAAGACCAAGTCATTCTCAAAGTAGGTCAAACCTTTACAAGCAAGACACGTTATGAGCTTGTTGTGAAATAAAAGAATGAAAGCTTCTACTCTTGCAGAATAGTGATGAGTTTTTAATAGAATAGCATTAGTAGAAACAGACAAGTAGTAGAAAAAAATATGATATAATCAAGTATCGAAAAGTGTCTGTTAAGATACTATTCAAATGACAAAAGGAGAAATCAGATGAAGAAAATTGTATTTGCTAGCGCCTTGGCTTTGACTTTGGCTGGAGCAGTTTTGACAAATGATGTTTTTGCCAATGACAGATTGGTGGCGACACAATCTGCTGATGGTAAAAATGAAAATGTATTGAGCTCAGAAGTGTTAAACCCTGCTAGCGGCAATGTTTTGGTTGGAATTAAAGGAGAATTTTTAACTCCTCATAAACAAAGTATTTTAGATGCAATTAATGCTATCCGTAAAGAAGCGGCTGAAGAAGGTTTGGTAGACAAGTATGTTCCTATCAAATGGTCTACTGACCTAGAAAAGGCAGCTTTTGCCAGAGCTACGGAATCTTCTGTTACTATGAAGCATGAGCGTCTTTCAAATAAAGAAATCTGGAGCGCCTACCCATCTGGAAATAGCGTGCTTGGGGAAAACTTGGGTTGGAACTACGATGGTTTCTTAAAAGCACTTGAAGAATGGCGTGCTGAAAAATCAGACTACGTGAAGAAAAAGTCAGGTGGTTCAGCAAATGGTGGATCTGGTCACTATGAGTCTTTGATTAATCCTAAATTTACCCACATGGGAATTGCTGCCTTTAAAAATCCAAATAATCCACACAGAGTAGTAACGATTGCTCAGGCTTTTGGTGATGCTGCTACTTCAGAAGAGTTAGTAGGTAGTTATGGTCCTGCTATTCAGTATGCAGAAGTTACTGCATCTAATTTGTCGACAGTTAAAAGTAAAGCAACAGTTGTAGAAAAAGCACTGAAAGAATTTAGAACTTCTAGTTCAGACCAATCAGGTTGGGTACAATCAGGCGGTAACTGGTATTTTTATGAATCAGGCGATTTGAAGACAGGCTGGGTGAAAACAGGTGGTAAATGGTACTACTTGGATGATCTAGGTGTCATGCAGACTGGATTTGTTAAAGTTGACGGTAGTTGGTATTACTTGAGCAGTTCAGGTGCTATGTTTACAGGCTGGGGGACAGATGGTAGCAGATGGTTCTACTTTGATGGCTCAGGAGCTATGAAAACAGGCTGGCTCAAAGAAAATGGAATCTGGTACTACCTTGATGAGTCTGGTATCATGAAGACAGGTTGGTTTAAAGTTGGCCAATACTGGTATTATGCATATGGCTCAGGAGCCTTGGCAGTCAGCACAACAACACCAGATGGTTATCGTGTAAATGGTAATGGTGAATGGGTAAACTAGGCTGAATATGTCGAGTGAGAGGTAAGTTATCCGTCTTACTAGCAAAAAGAATGAACGATAAGAAAGAGGTTGATGGCGAACATTGGCCTCTTTCTTGTTAGAATAGAGACTTCAAGTTGTCTGCCTTGACTTTCTTGATAGAAGTTATATAATAGTTGTAATTGTTATAATTACAACAAAAGGAGGGTCGTTTATGACCTATGAATACAAGAGCCACATTTATTTAGCAGAGGCAGTTTTAAATGTAAAGGATTTGGCAAGTCAAACAGCCTTTTATCAGCAGATTATTGGTTTAGAAATCTTATCTCAAACGGAGACAGAGGCTATTCTAGGAATTGGTGGCAAAGCCTTGGTACACTTGATTCAAGTACAAGAGAGCGGTGAAGTAAGGAAACATTATGGTCTTTACCATCTGGCTATTCTCTTGCCGACACGCAAAGCTTTGGCGGATGTCTTGAAACACCTGACAGATTTACAGATTCCTCTTGTCGGCGGTGCGGATCATGGTTACAGTGAGGCCCTTTATTTGGAGGACTTAGAGGGAAATGGCATTGAACTCTATCGAGATAAGCCAGTTTCCACATGGGATATTCGAGAAGATGGTCGTATTATCGGAGTGACTGAGGCCCTTGCGGCTCAGGATATCTATGAGTTGGGGGACAGAGTAGAGCCTTTTATCCTAGCAGAAGGTACGAGAATGGGGCATATTCATCTTTCCGTCAAGGATAGTCGAAAGTCCAGTCAGTTTTATCAAAAGGTGTTAGGGTTAGAAGATAAATTCAGTGTACCTAGTGCTAGTTGGATTGCAGCTGGGGACTACCATCATCATTTGGCAGTCAATGAATGGGGAGGAAAAGATCTGGCTCCGCGAAAGCAAGGCTTGCCAGGCTTAGCCTATTATGTCATTGAGGTCGCTAGTAAAGAAGAACTGTTAGCGATTGCGCAGCAGGCACAAGCAGTTGATCCACCAATCAAGTGGCTGACATCTAGCCAGTTGGAAATCACAGATTCAGATGGAATTGTGACTCGTATCCGCTTAGACAGGATGTGATGAAAATCAGAGCATAAACTGTAGAAAGTACCCATTATCCTAGTCAGATATGTAGAAATTTTGATATGATAGTAGGGAATAAGGAGAAGAATACTATGACTAGCGAATACCAAAAAATGATAGCAGGAGAGTTTTACCGTCCATCGGATCCAGAATTGCGGGTCTTGGCTCAGGCTTCTCGCCAAAAACAGGCTGCCTTTAACAAGGAGGAGGATCCCTTGAAGGGAGCCGAAATCATCAAGACTTGGTTTGGCTCAACTGGGAAAAATCTTTATATCAATACGCGCTTGATGGTGGACTACGGTGTCAACATCCATCTAGGGGAAAATTTTTATTCTAACTGGAACTTGACCATGCTGGATGTTTGTCCGATTCGTATTGGGGACAATGCTATGATTGGTCCCAACTGTCAGTTCTTGACTCCCCTCCATCCACTAGATCCACAGGAGCGCAATTCAGGTATCGAGTACGGAAAGCCTATCACAATTGGAGACAATTTCTGGGCTGGTGGTGGCGTTATTGTCCTTCCTGGAGTGACACTGGGAAATAATGTCGTTGCAGGAGCAGGGGCTGTAATCACCAAGTCCTTTGGCGACAACGTTGTCCTAGCTGGCAATCCTGCGCGTGTGATTAAGGAGATATCTGTGAAATAAAGAGATGGGATAAAAAGTTTTTAAGATAAGAAAAAGGCATATTATCAGATGTTGAAAAAGCTTGATAATATGCCTTTTGTGGTGGGAAGATTTACTTCATTTTATCCTGAAATTGAGTTTTTGTCCCAAACTCTTTTTTGGAGATAAGGGACTATTGTCCCAGCCTCAACTCCTCAATTACTCTGCACAGGGCTTCTACATCTTCTTTTAGACTAGACCAGGCGGTTGCAAAACGGATGACGGTATGGTTCTCATCATATTTTTCCCAGTAAGAGAAAATCACCTTTTGGGCCAGTTTTTTCATCTGTTCATCATTCACAATACAGAAGACTTGATTGGTTGGATTTTCAAAATAAAGGGGGAGACCAGCATTTTTACAAGCTAGACGAATTTGGTTGGCGTAGGAAATCGCATCTTTGCCAATCGTCTGATAGAGCTTATCTTTAAACAATTCGTCAAATTGAATGCCTAAGAGTCTTCCTTTGGCTAGAAGGGCTCCGTGTTGTTTGATAATGGGGGTCATGTGAGGAAGGAGTTGAGGATTTGGGATAACAACTGCTTCCCCGAGAAGAGCACCACATTTTGTACCGCCAATATAGAATGCATCGCATAAGCGAGCCAAATCAGCAAGATTGACATCATTTTCAGGACAGGCAAGTGCGTAAGCAAGGCGAGCACCATCCACGAAGAGTTTGACATTCTTTTCCTTACAAACCTGTGAAATAGCTTCTAATTCTGCTTTTGAATAAAGAGTTCCGAGCTCAGTTGGTTGAGAGAGATAGACCATTCCTGGCATGACCATATGCTCATGATTTTTATCAGCCCAATAATCTTCAATGGTTTCTTTAATTTGCTGGGCAGTTAATTTTCCATCTGTCCCCTCTAGTTCGAGTACCTTGTGACCTCCAAATTCGATAGCACCAGCCTCATGAACGCTGATATGGCCAGTTTTTACAGCAATCACTCCTTGGTAAGATTGGAGGAGACTGTCAATCATGACTTGATTGGTCTGGGTTCCACCGATAAGAAAATGGACAGCTGCCTGCGGACAAGCGCAGGCTTTTCGGATGCTTTCAACAGCACTGGCACTAATCGAATCGTTCCCATACCCACTCATTTCCATTTCATTGGTTTCCATGATTCGTTTGAGAATCGCAGGATGTGCTCCTTGAAGATAATCATTTGCAAAATTTAGAGTTTTGTTTGTCATAAGAGACCTCTTTCTTGATTGATGTATTCATTGTACAAGAAATAAATTCATTACACAAACGTCAAAAAATCATATCAACTATGATAAAATGGAATAGATAAAAGAAAAGGAGTGAAAAATGGACGCAAGTAAGTGCCAGGCAGTTCTAATCGCTAGTGAAACAGGTTCTTTTTCAGCTGCAGCAGAACAACTCAATTATACTCAGTCAGGGATTACGAGAATGATTTCGAGTCTGGAAGAGGAATTAGAATTTTCCTTGTTTATCCGCAGTAAAAAAGGAGTTCGCTTGACGGAGAATGGGAAATTGATGTTGCCTTATTTCAGAGAAATCGTTGAATCCAGTCAGATTGCGCAAGAGATGAGTGATGATATAAAAGGTGTCGTTCGTGGTTCCATCACGATTGCCTGCTACTTTAGTGTATCTTCTATGTGGATGCCTCGTCTTTTAAAAGTTTTTTCAGAGAGCTATCCCAATATCCAGATCAAGTTGTTGGAGGGTGGGAATAAGGAAATAGCTAAGTGGTTGGCAGAAAAATCTGTCGATATCTGTCTATGTGCAGAACCTCAAGACAAGACGGACTATAGTTGGGAAGAACTCTATCGGGATCCACTTCTTGTTTGGCTTCCCAAAAATCATCCTAAGGCTAGACAAACTCAATACGAGATAAAGGATTTGGAGGCAGAGGAGTTTATCCATACCTTACCTGGTCAAGATACAGACCAGGACAGACTAATCGAGCAAGAAGGTTTAAATTTAAAAACACGTTTTACAACAAAAGACGGTTTTACGACCTACCAGTTAGTAAAAGCAGGTTTAGGAGTGAGTTTTAATCAGGCTATGATTGCACAGGATTGGAAAGAAGATGTAGTACAGTTACCTTTAAATCCACCACATTTTGTCTCGCTGGGCCTTGCTTTGCCAAAACAGAAACCGACTTCTCCAGCGGTGCAACGATTTCTCAAGTGTATGGAAGAGGAGATTTCTGGATTGCTAAATCCAACTCCTTGACACTCCGTCAGCTTTTGATACAATAGTACAAAATTAGAGGAGGTAGTATATGATTCAGAAACATGCGATTCCCATTTTAGAGTTTGATGACAATCCTCAGGCGGTTATCATGCCTGATCACGAGGGGCTGGATTTGCACTTGCCCAAGAAGTGTGTCTATGCTTTTTTAGGTGAGGAGATTGACCGCTATGCGAGGGAAGTAGGGGCGGACTGTGTTGGTGAGTTCGTTTCTGCCACCAAGACCTATCCAGTCTATGTCGTGAACTACAAGGGCGAGCAGATTTGTCTGGCTCAGGCTCCTGTTGGTTCTACCCCAGCAGCCCAGTTTATGGATTGGTTGATTGGCTATGGTGTGGAGCAGATCATTTCCACTGGTACCTGTGGTGTGCTAGCTGATATAGAGGAAAATACCTTTCTCGTCCCTGTTCGTGCTCTACGAGATGAAGGGGCCAGCTACCATTATGTGGTACCTTCTCGTTATATGGAAATTCAGCCAGAGGCTATTGCTGCCATTGAGCGAGTTTTGGAAGACAGAGAGATTCCTTATGAAGAAGTCATGACCTGGTCAACAGATGGTTTTTACCGAGAGACGGCTGAAAAGGTGGCTTATCGCAAGGAGGAAGGCTGTGCTGTTGTGGAGATGGAGTGTTCTGCACTTGCGGCAGTAGCCCAACTGCGTGGAGTCCTCTGGGGAGAATTGTTGTTTACAGCGGACTCTTTAGCTGACTTGGACCAGTACGACAGTCGTGACTGGGGTTCAGAAGCTTTCGAGAAGGCCTTGGAACTCTGCCTTGAGATAGTCTTTCATATCTAACTCCTATCCTTCTTTTTATGGTACAATGGATATATGTTATTCAAATTATTTGTGAAAAAACTTGAAAGGATCTTTGGCGGACTTTCGCCTGCTCGTCGCATTTTTTTAAGTTTTGCTGGAGTTATTTTTATAGGCTCTCTCCTTTTGAGTTTGCCTTTTGTCCAGGCGAGTGATTCGCAGGCCACTTATTTTGACCATCTTTTTACGACGGTTTCCATGGTCTGTGTGACGGGACTTTTTACGCAACCAGTGGCCACCACCTATAATGTCTGGGGCCAGCTGATTTGTATGCTCTTGATCCAGATTGGTGGTCTGGGGCTCATGACCTTTATCGGGGTCTTTTATATTCAGGGGAAGCAAAAACTCAGTCTTCGTAGCCGTGAAACCATTCAGGAGAGTTTTAGTTACGGAGAGACTCGGTCACTGAAGGCCTTTATGCGGTCTATCTTTTTGACGACTTTTCTGGTGGAGGGCTTGGGTGCTCTCCTGCTAAGTTTCCGTTTTATTCCTGAATTCGGCTGGGGACGAGGCATTTTTACCTCTATCTTTTTAGCTATTTCAGCCTTTTGTAATGCTGGTTTTGATAATTTCGGCAGTAGCAGTTTAGTGACTTTCCAGACGGATCCTTTAATCAATCTGGTCATTGCTGGTTTGATTATCACGGGTGGTCTGGGTTTTATGGTCTGGTTTGACTTGGCAACCCAGCTAGGCAAGAAGAAAAAACGCCGTCTGCGTTTCCATACCAAGCTGGTCCTCTTCTTGACCGCAGGGATTTTGTTGTTTGGGACAGTATCTACGCTCTTTACAGAGTGGCACAATCCTGGAACCATTGGCAATCTCAGTGTCCCAGAGAAAGTGCTGGTTAGCTTTTTCCAAACCGTTAGCATGAGAACGGCTGGCTTTGCTTCTATTGATTACACTCAAGCTCGGCCTGTGACCTTATTCATCTATATCCTACAGATGTTTCTGGGTGGGGCGCCTGGAGGGACGGCTGGGGGGCTCAAGATTACGACCTTCTTCGTCTTGTTGGTCTTTGCGCGTAGTGAATTGCTGGGCTTGCCTCATGCCAATGTTGCGCAGAGAACCATTGAGGCTCGAACAGTCCAAAAATCATTTAGTGTCTTCATTATCTTTTTGATGACCTTCTTGTTGGGCTTGATGTTGCTGGGGATTACAGCGGAAGGAACACCGCGATTTATCTACCTCATGTTTGAGACCATTTCAGCTCTTGCGACAGTTGGGGTAACGGCAAATCTGACACCAGAATTGGGCAAGCTAGCCCTCAGCATTGTCATGTTGCTTATGTTTATCGGCCGTATCGGTCCCTTGACCTTGCTGGTTAGTCTAGCGGATTACCAGCCTGATAAGAAAGATTTGATTCAGTATATGAAAGCAGATATTAGTATTGGATAAGAAAGGAAGAACGATGTCAGATCGTACGATTGGAATTTTAGGCTTGGGGATTTTTGGGAGTAGTGTCCTGACGGCCCTCGCCAAGCAAGATATGAATATCATTGCTATTGATGACCACGCCGAGCACATCAATCAATTTGAGCCAGTTTGGCGCGTGGAGTTGTGGGTGATATCACAGATGAGGAACTCCTCAGAACTGCAGGTATTGATACCTGTGATACGGTTGTAGTGGCAACAGGGGAAAATCTAGAGTCGAGTGTGCTTGCAGTTATGCATTGTAAGAGTTTGGGCGTGCCTAGGGTTATTGCCAAGGTCAAAAGCCAGACAGCCAAGAAGGTACTAGAAAAAATCGGTGCTGACTCGGTGATTTCACCTGAGTATGAAATGGGCCAATCCCTAGCGCAGACCATTCTCTTTCATAACAATGTTGATGTCTTTCAACTAGATAAAAATGTGTCTATCGTGGAGATGAAAATTCCTAGTGTTTGGGCAGGTCAAAGCCTGAGCCAGCTGGATCTACGTGGCAAATACAATCTCAATGTCCTAGGATTTCGTGAACAAGAAAATTCACCACTAGATGTCCAGTTTGGCCCTAATGATCTCTTGAAAGCAGATGCCTATATCTTGGCGGTCATTAACAACCAGTATCTAGATGACTTGGCAGAATTGAATTCGTAAAAAAGTTAATATAAGTATTTTATAAGAGGGATTTAAGAAAAATTTTAACTTTTTCTTAATCCTTTTTAATTTTAGGAGATTATACTAGAGTCATCAAATAAAGAAACACTTTAAGGAGAATCCTATGAAATTCAATCCAAATCAAAGATATACTCGCTGGTCTATTCGCCGTCTTAGTGTCGGTGTTGCCTCAGTTGTTGTAGCCAGTGGCTTCTTTGTCCTAGTTGGCCAACCAAGTTCGGTACGTGCTGATGTGGTCAATCCAACCCCTGCTCAAGTTGTGCCAGACGTTACTTTGGTGAGTGCTAAGAGCGACTTACCAGCAGAACTTCTCAAAGAAGCAGTCGATACAGCTCTTCCTTCAGAACAGGCAGACTCAGCACCTAAAGCAAGCTTGGATACTACAAGCTCTCCAGAGAAAGCGGATGTGGCTGCTAAAGACCAAGTAGTAGCACCTAAAGAAGAAGTGCAAGCAAAACCAGAGTCTAAGAAAGAAACAGAAGATGCGGTTAAACCTGCGACAAATCCTGCGCCTGCAGTTTCTGGACAAGACCGTGAAGCAAGTGAAGCTCAACCAGCAACTACCCCAGCTGAAGTGCAAAAAGGCGTGGCTGACAATACCAAAGACACAGTAGACGTTCCAGCCACTTACTTGGATAAGGCTAACTTCCCAGGCCCATTCACAGCAGGTGTTAACCAAGTCATTCCATATGAATTCTTTGCTGGTGACGGTATGTTGACTCGCCTTATCTTGAAAGCCTCAGATAAGGCTCCATGGTCAGACAATGGTTCAGCTAAAAATCCAGCTCTCCCACCAGTAGAAAAATTGGGCAAAGGCCTCTACTTCTATGAAGTAGATTTGGCAGGCACTCAAGGAAAATCAGATAAAGACTTGTTAGACCTCTTGAAACAAAACGGCACTCAAAGCTACAAGGCAACCATCAAAGTGTACGGTGCGAAAGATGGCAAGGCCGATTTGAGCAACCTCGTAGCGACTAAAAATTTGGATGTCAACTTGAACGGCTTAACCACTCCAGCCGAAGTACAAAAAGGCGTAGCCGACAATACCAAAGATACGGTAGACGTTCCAGCATCTTACCTGGACAAGGCCAACTTCCCAGGCCCATTCACAGCTGGTGTCAACCAAGTCATCCCATATGAATTCTTCGCTGGTGATGGCATGTTGACTCGTCTGATATTGAAAGCTTCTGACAAGGCTCCATGGTCAGATAACGGTTCAGCTAAAAATCCCGCTCTCCCACCAGTAGAGAAATTGGGCAAAGGCCTTTACTTCTATGAAGTGGATTTGGCAGGTACTCAAGGTAAATCTGATAAAGATCTTCTAGACCTCTTGAAACAAAACGGTACTCAAAGCTATAAAGCTACTATCAAAGTGTACGGTGCGAAAGATGGCAAGGCAGACTTGAGCAACCTTGTAGCGACTAAGGATTTGACAGTGAACTTGAATGGACATCAGTCTCTTACTCCGATGCAATCAGGCTTCGTCCCATCTTCTAATGGTTCAGCTATGCCGGCTCCAATGATGAATAGTCATCAAGATGCGTCTAAGATGAACGCTCAAATGCCAAGTGCTCATCAAGATGAGATGAAATCTCAAATGCCAGCTACTAGCCAGGATAAGATGATGCCTAACAAAGAGCAGGATAAACCATGGATGCTAGCCAGCCAATGGCAACACCAAGCATGAAACAAGACCAAGCTCCAGCAGCCTCAAGCAAAATGTCTGATGAAGGCAAGATGGCATCTACTAACAAGGCGTCAAATCCAATGATGGCCGATCAAATGAAAGACCAAAAAGACATGCTTCCATATACTGGTGAAGCTCAAACATCAATGGCTACTATTGGATTCTTTGGACTCGCCTTGGCTGGACTGCTAGGTGGCCTCGGTTTGAAAGCTAAAAAAGAGGAAAATGACTAGTCTAGCTACAGACTTTCTATCTAGGATTTGAAAAATCCAGATAGCGATTAGAATGTTCGTAAAGCGATTAAAATAGTGTTATACTATTGTGGTATAGCACTGTTTTTTTCAAAGGAGAGACAGATGGGAAAGACAATTTTACTCGTTGACGACGAGGTAGAAATCACAGATATTCATCAACGCTATCTGGTTCAGGCAGGGTATCAGGTTTTGGTGGCTCATGATGGAGTAGAGGCCTTAGAAATCTTCAATCGAAAACCGATTGATTTGATTATTACAGATATCATGATGCCTCGGATGGATGGTTATGATTTGATTAGTGAGGTTCAGTATCAATCTCCAGATCAGCCTTTTCTCTTTATCACGGCTAAGACCAGTGAGCAGGACAAGATTTATGGTCTGAGCTTAGGGGCAGATGACTTTATTGCCAAGCCCTTTAGCCCTCGTGAGCTGGTTTTGCGTGTCCACAATATCTTGCGTCGCCTTCATCGTGGAGGTGAGACAGAGGTTGTCAGTCTCGGGGATTTACGGATGAATCACGGTAGCCATGAGGTCCAAGTCGGAGATGTGGCGCTTGATTTGACAGTCAAATCCTTCGAACTTCTATGGCTTTTAGCTAGCAATCCAGAGAGGGTTTTCTCTAAGACAGATCTCTATGAAAAGGTCTGGCAAGAAGACTATGTGGATGATACTAATACCTTGAATGTTCATATTCATGCTCTTCGACAGGAGTTGGCTAAATATGCTAGTGCAGAAACGCCTACCATCAAAACTGTCTGGGGCTTGGGCTACAAAATTGAGAAAGCACGAGGTAGTCAATGAAATTAAAAAGTTATATTTTAGTGGGGTATATCATTTCAACACTCCTAACGATTATCGTGGTTTTTTGGGCCATCCAGCGAATGTTAATTGAAGAAAGTGAGATTTATTTCCTAGTGGGGATGACTTTAATCGCAAGTTTTGTCGGTGCTGGGATTAGTCTCTTTCTCCTGTCGCCTGTCTTTACATCATTGGCCAAACTCAAGGAACATGCCAAGCGAGTAGCGGACAAGGACTTCCCTGCAAATCTGGAGGTTCAAGGCCCTGCAGAATTTCAGCAATTAGGTCAAGCTTTCAATGAGATGTCCCATGATTTGCAGGCAACCTTTGATTCCTTGGAAGAAAGCGAACGAGAAAGGGCTTGATGATTGCCCAGCTATCGCATGATATCAAGACCCCCATCACTTCGATCCAAGCGACGGTAGAAGGGATTTTGGACGGGGTTATCAAGGAGGGAGAACAAGCCCATTATCTAGCAACCATTGGACGCCAGACAGAAAGACTCAATAAACTGGTTGAAGAGTTGAATTTTTTGACCCTAAACACAGCTAGAAATCAGGAGGAGACGACTAGTAAAGACAGCATTTTTCTAGATCAGCTCTTGATTGAGTGTATGAGTGAATTTCAGTTCTTGATTGAGCAGGAGGAGAGAGATGTCCACTTGCAGGTAATTCCAGAGTCTGCCCGGATTGAGGGAGATTATGCCAAACTTTCTCGCATCTTGGTTAATCTGGTCAATAACGCTTTTAAATACTCTGCTCCAGGAACCAAGCTGGAGGTGGTAGCTAAACTGGAGAAGAACCAGCTTTCAATCAGTGTGACGGATGAGGGACAGGGCATAGCCCCAGAGGACTTGGAGAATATTTTCAAACGCCTTTATCGTGTCGAAACTTCGCGCAATATGAAAACAGGTGGTCATGGCTTAGGGCTTGCGATTGCGCGTGAATTGGCCCATCAATTGGGTGGAGAAATCACAGTCAGCAGCCAGTACGGCCTCGGAAGCACCTTTACCCTCCTTCTTAACCTCTCTGGCAATGAAAATAAAGCCTAAAACCCCTTTACAAATCCAGCTATTCATGGTAGAATGGATTTTGTGTGAAATATCAGCAGGAAAGCATGAAGCTCGTCAACAGGTGTCTTATGATAAGTAACCTTGGCTGTTTAGGCGAAGGGCATCTGCACGAATCAGGGCTTTCTAAGTGACTATTTCCACCGAAATATTATTTATATCAGGAGGACATTCACATGTCACGTTATACAGGACCATCTTGGAAACAAGCTCGTCGCCTTGGCCTTTCACTTACAGGTACAGGTAAAGAATTGGCACGTCGTAACTACGTACCAGGACAACACGGACCAAACAACCGTTCTAAATTGTCAGAATACGGTTTGCAATTGGCTGAAAAACAAAAACTTCGTTTCACTTACGGTGTAGGTGAAAAACAATTCCGTAACTTGTTCGTACAAGCTACAAATCAAAGGCGGAATCCTAGGTTTCAACTTCATGCTTCTTTTGGAACGTCGTTTGGATAACGTTGTTTACCGTCTTGGTCTTGCGACTACTCGTCGTCAAGCTCGTCAATTCGTAAACCACGGTCACATCCTTGTTGACGGAAAACGCGTTGATATCCCATCATACAGTGTAACTCCAGGTCAAGTGATCTCAGTTCGTGAAAAATCATTGAAAGTTCCAGCTATCCTTGAAGCAGTAGAAGCTACTCTTGGACGTCCAGCATTCGTATCATTCGACGCTGAAAAATTGGAAGGTTCATTGACTCGCTTGCCAGAACGCGACGAAATCAACCCAGAAATCAACGAAGCGCTTGTCGTTGAATTCTACAACAAAATGCTTTAATTTTAAGATATATCTTACAGAAAGCCTACAACAGTGGGCTTTTTGCTTTGTCTTAAAACGTTGATTTCTGGGTTTGTCATCATTTTTGTCATCACTTATAACGAACTCACAGCTTTCTCATAAAATGAGACGGCTGTTTTTGCTTTTTCTTTGGAGAGATGACTGTAAGTGTCCATAGTCACAGCTAATGTAGAATGACCTAATTCCTTACCAAATGGTATGGAGAATGGCCTTGAACCAAGAGCGAACGCCGAGAAAATGCAAAAAAAGCACTTAGAATAATCTAAGCGCTCAAGAGTAGTGGACGGTGTGCCTGTCCCGTCATCTCATACTATGAAGTTGCGTAGCGACACTATCATTTCTACCTCACTTCTCTTTAAACTAGTTATATCATAAAGGAGTAGCAGCTTGACCACTGACGAAGTAGAAAAGAAGCTAAAAAGCTATTGTAATTGTGTCTTGTGGATTGCATATTAGGATAGGAAAGTCTATAATGAAGTTAAAGTAAAGGAGGTTTCGTTTTAGATTTGATAATACCACCAAGCAAAGAGTTATTGATTTTTTATAATCAAATTGATGAGTGGGTTGACCAAGTTTATCCAGACCAAAATAAACCTTCTTTATCGTTTAAGCAAGACACTCCCCAATCTATTTTAGATTTATTTGATAGCATTAAATCGAAAATTGGTTTTGATTCCCTAGAACGCAAGTATTGAAATAATAATTATGGACAAATTAATCATGAAAAATAAGATAATTGATGTTTATAAAATTGCGAATCGTCTTGTTTCAATTACTGTTGAGAATCCTGATTTTTCAGATTTGAAAATCAATCAGTTTGTTAGAATTGGAGAAAAAGAGTATAGGGTACGTAGTGTCCCTATGATTCATTCAACTCCACCTAAATCGATCTTAGAAATAGATACATTTGCGATTGACTACACTGAGGATGACTTGATGAATAAAGAGGCGGTATTTACACATAGGGAAGTATTTAAAGATGATTAAAATTTCAATTAGTTTGTTAATAGATGCGATTGAAGATAACATAAACGACGAAGAGCTTCAATCTATCGATTTCGAGAGTCATATTAGAAAAATTACAAAAGAATTCCAGGGAGAAAATGGCGAATTCTTAGTAAAAGAAGAAGCGTTTGAAGCACTCCCTTTGGACAGAGATAAAAAGGATAAAATCATTGATCAAATAAAGCAAAATAGTCAAAATGTTTTCAAAGACGATTTTGATACCTTGTTGCAATTATATTTTTGAGCACTAAGAATAATTCAAGCACTTATTTCACACTAAATAGAAAATGACAAAGATTGATAAACAAATTATTACGATGTACAAAATAGAAGATAGCTCGTCTAAGAGGCAGTATTCTATTGTGAGTGGAGGTTGTAAAGGTATTGCAACTATCGATAAAATTACTTTGGAATATAGCTATGTTGGAGATGATTTAGGACAATTTGCTTCGTTTGTCAAAGATACTTTAAGTAAAAGCATTAAGTTAGGAAAAGAATTGCCAGATAAGTTTTCGTATGGCTTTGGATAAGTTGTGGAATATCTTATATAGGAGAACCAAGATATATTATGGCAATATTTGATGATTTACGAGCATTGTATGACAATGGTTGGGACGCTTTTTTTGATTATAAGGGTCAAGTATGTGGTATTTTTCCTAATTCTATTTATGACATTGTTGTTATTGTTGCGGACAACGAATATAGAGCATCTTCTTTCGATGATTTAATTTCTTTACAGATTGAAGGGAAAACTTTGCTGGAAATCATGAGTGAGGTGGAAGTGCAATATGGTTGAAGGACACTAGAGAAAAGATAGATAATAAATTCAGATGCACAGATTGAAAGTTGAGAAAAAAGTGCTATAATGAAGATATGAAGGATAGAGGTTGAGAATCTGTCACCAATGCGCCACTTATAGTGGGTCGAGAAATGCAGGAGCCCCGACAGTCCTGCCTATCCTTGCAAATAAATCAGTCCTTAGAAACGATTCTAGGGGCTTTTGTTATCTAAGCGGTAAACCTTTTGCGTAAGCTTCTTTGGCTTCGGCTAGAGTCATTTTATTTGGGCCACCGTCAATATTTATAATACCAGTATTATGCCAACGACAGACATCACAGATATCGTAGTCCATAACTTCAGTTCCACAAACAGGGCAATGCAACCATAAATATCCATCAATTACCCAAGTCTCTTTTGATTTATCCATATCAATCCCTCTTTCTCTATTCATTGATTGTAATTGTAATGGTATCCCAATTTCGATGAACCGTCAATATCAACGCACCTTTCCATCATTATACTGCAAATCGAGGGGGATTGCTAATAATTGAGTGAGTTTTCTAGATGTGGATAGTATTATCAGGTAATAAAAAATCACGTTTGACCTTGCTAGTTTCTTGCCTGCTGAACTCATCATTTTAAGTTCTTTTTTGTTACCCTTTATGTTTTCTCAACTTATTTGAATTTAATAGTTTTTGAGAAAATCAAGTTAGATTTATAGCAGGCTTAGGCCTACTTTTCTCTATCTAAATCTAGCAAGATAATAAAATGCTTTAATTTTAAGAAATATCTTACAGAAAGCCTACAACAGTGGGCTTTTTGCTTTGTCTTAAAAGGTTGATTTCTGGGTTTGTTTAGAGATTTGCTAGTAAGGTTATTTGTGTATCTAAGTCTATCTATTCCAAAAATTACACGATGTTGATGATATAAATCTGGTATGATATAATATTTTAGCCCCCTCACTTTAAGGAAGGGAGGTGTTACATATGTTAGAAACTTTACTCACAGTGTTTCTAGCTCCGTTACTGATTAACGTGTTATCTGAGCTTTTCAAGTTATGGCTTAAGAAACGTAAAAAGTAATGGTTAACCCTTTTAGAGGGTAGCAAAAAACCCCATCGGTGGCACGGTGGGGCTTTTTTAGTTACATATGCTGTAACTTTACTCACATTGTAAGTTCATTCTAACATATAACACCTAATATTTCAAGCTTTTATTTCTATATTTCCTCAGAGTGTGATTGTGGCTTGAATCCATTTCACTGAAATTAGAACCCGTGTTACCAAGTTCCGTTTTACACATCATGTATAATACAGGTGAAAAATGATGACATCTGCTAGCTCGAGTGTAGTAAAGTGCAGTAGGGGCCTAAAATTACCTGAATCAAATCAGTTTTACAAAAAAGATTGTAGGATAAGGAGAGTTTGAATTGAAATATAAGTTATTTGACAAAAAGAAAAAAACGCTTGGAACAGCGTTTTTCTTCTGTATTGATTCGTATTGAATGCTTACTTAACTTCTGTAAGGAGTAGACAGAGTTCTATATAACCCCTCAAAACCTTTATTTTAAAGGCTTTGTAATTTATTGAAGAAAAAATGTAGAGACAAATGTAGAGACGATTAAGTAGATAGTTCAGCTATTTTATCTAAATAAATATTTACTGCCTCTAATTTCTTCTTCGGTGCTAACTCGGCGTATGTATCCATAGTTGTGTTGATAGATTTATGTCCCATACGAACTTGTAGTTCTTTCCAGTTTGCCCCAGCATTTAACATCATTGAAGCATGAGTATGTCTGAAAATATGGAAACCGTAATCAGGTAAACCAAGAGAAGTTAGTCGTTTTTTTAAAGTAGCACGTTCGTTTCTATCGCACATATAATTTCCATAAATCGTTGGAAAGATTAACTTGGATTGAGGTAGACCTTGTTTTTTGAAATAGTTATTCATTTCTGTGTAGAAATCCCTAAGGTCAGTGAGAGTAGAGTTTGGAACGGGAACCTGACGATTACCAGAATCGGTTTTTGCGGTTGGTTTACAAATCATACATCCTTTAGTACCAAGTTTCTTATTGGCACTTTTCCACATCAATGTTTTATTTACAATAATTTCATTGTTTGTGAAATCCAAGTCATTTATTTCTAATGCTAGAAGTTCATTGATTCGCAATGCAGAAGCGAGTAAGGAATTGCAGATGGTAATAAATCGTCGATTAGCTCTGTTATTAGGTAAAGTTTTTAAGAATGCTAACCATGTTTTTAATTCTTCATCATGTAAGACCATAGTTCTACGAGAAGCTAATTTAGGCTTTGGAGGGATTTTAATAGTTTTCACTGGGTTTTTAGTTAATCCAAAATGTGTGATGCCAAAATCGAAAATATCACTAAGTTTGTGAGTGACTGCTCCAAAGTCTTTTGCACTACCTTTTTCAGCACGTTTTTTCCCTGATTCAATCGATGTTCTAGCTTTTTGGGCGAGATTGTTAACCCATCTTTGAATATCGGCAGATGTGATTTTTTCAGGAATGTAATCCCCGAATGCAGGGATGATGTAATTATATACATATCCCTTCACTCTATTGATTGTATTATGAGAAGTAACCCAAACTTGATAATTATTGAACCATTCTTCTGCAAGTTCAGAAAAAGTGGATAATTGTTTATCTTCTTTCCTCGTTCCACCTGCTTTTTCAAAATTAACTCTAGCCGTTAGGATTTTACGGTCAAGTTGCCGTAGTGTTTTAGCTGTTATAGACGTTGTTACTTGTTTGCCTGTTTTTTCATCGATACCTAAGTAAAGGCCTCGTAAAATATAACTAACCTCTCCGTTTGAATTTGTTTTTTTAATAACTTTTTTGTTATTGTAAGTTATAGTTTCAGATGTCATAATGCCCTTTCATTATACGGATATAAAATAAAAAGGCTAAAATAGAACATTTTCTATACATAACAGACAGTTCTATTTTAGCATAATTCATGTTATTTCTCTAAGAATTGGAGAACATTTTCAAGTTTATAGTAAACAGTTCTGGTTCCTTCTATAGGTGGTTCCAGTCGTTTTAGTCCTTTCTCTTCCCAAGATTTCAATGTATTCGGAGAAATTTGAAGGAGATTCAACAGGTCTTTTTGGGTATATAGACCACAATAATTGAAGATGTGGGTTTCCTGTTGTAGGATTTGTAAGAGATTTAGTAGTAGGTTTTTAATTTCAAATAGTTCTGAGTTCATTATTGTTATTCCTTTCTTTGAATAGTTGTTTCAAACTGTGTGAAGAAGCTATTAGCACGATGTATTGACTGAGACTCAAAGGGGTTCGTGAAAAAGTTGCTGTCATCTTTTTCGTATTCCCGACTCTCATTGTTATAGTGTGTATAAAAGATATTATCCTTTTCAACTAGTATGGCTGTTTGTATTCGTCGTTCTAGCTGGTCGAAACGGTCAATTCGTTTACTGGTTTGAAAATTATCATACAATTCCTTTGGTGAGTAAGGGCTAGTTATGAAGATTAGTTCAGCGGTTAATGCTTTATCTATATATCTAGAAGGTAAGAAAACATCGAAATTATAAGGGTCTAGAATTTTCAAAAGGTCATCATATCGAAAGCTATCTGGTCGCAGTTCGTCAATAATGATAGTTTCCTGGTTTTGATAACTCTGAAAAGGATCGCGACTTGAGCCTGTTACAAAATAAGAGGTATTTTTATTTTCTGCATAAGTCTTAGCCAGTCTTGTCTTACCAAGTCCAGACTCACCATAGATATAGACTACTTGTTTTGTCTTTTGTTCATACTTCATACGATTCAGGAATTCTCTTCCTAATCTTTCTTGCCTTTTTTCGGCAACAGCTTTAAGTCGCGTACTTGCTTTTGCATATTGACTTCCCGTTAGCTCAGATTCAATCTCTTCTAGAGTTAATAAACCGTCATAAAGCATATCTAGATATTCTCGTATTAGTTCCCCTTCTTTTTTACTTTGGTTTCGCTCTACTTGTTTTCGAATGTTTTCTAATTTTTTAGCAAAATCAAAGTTACTTATTACTTCCGAAATAGGGTACTGATATTTATTTTGAGCATCTTTAGTTTGGTGAACAAGATAACTAAAACCATTATTAGGATGCTTGAAGAATTCTAATCGTTCGATTTGAGAATCTTCACGCTTACCATTTCGTTCATTAATTTCCCAAGCTATGCTATGTGGGCTACGAGCATGTTTGAAATACATCATGAGATGAATATGGGGTTCTACAGTTTCTCCATCTTCATTAACATCTTTATCATGTAAAATGCCTGCCCAGAGTAATGGCTCTAATAGCTTAACGATTCTATCAATTTCTTCTTTCCAATCAGATAAAATAGCTAGTCGCATTTGTTGTGTATACATGATTGCACGCTGTTTAGGGATTTTTTTATTTGTTTTTTTCTCTGAAGACATTTCAAGAATTTCCTTTCGTTTTGTTTTTGGGACATTGGCACAGTTTGAATGCGAGACAATGCCAAGACCAGTCTCGCAGGATTGTTAGTATTAAGGATATTTAGAGTAAGTAGTATCACTGGCACAGTTTTGTAATATAAAAAAATGGTGGAAGGACTTTTTGTCTTTGACAAAGTCCTTCCACCGATTTTAATTGTAAGAGCCTGTTGCTTGATACCAACGACCGTCACTAGGCGCTATGTTGGTAAAGAACAATTCGGGTTCTATAGTGTGTAATTTTGCTTTAATAGCAGGGAATATTTCTTGTACTTTCAAGAAACTTTCGTGATTGTTTGGAACTTTCCACCGTAATATAGCCCCATCTTCTGTATAAATCATCGATAAGGTTAACAAAGAACGATTGGCCTTGTTGACGATTGATTTTTGAGTAGAAATCTGTTTATTTTGAGTATCGAGAATAGAATCGGACTCAAAATGGGCAAATTTTCTCAGTTCGTAGGTTGCTCGTAATCCTTTGAGCATGTATTTTATATCACTTTTAAACCAGTGATAAAGGAAAAAAGAGAAAAGTAGTATTGAAAAAATTATCAAAGGATAGAAAAGAAAAACAACATTTTGATAATTAATTTCAATGTTCAGATTCTGTTGAATCAAGATAAGTATAAATATAGGGAAAAAGCTTACTACAGTTCCTATACATAAGATTTTGAATAGATTATACTTGTTTATCATAAGCACCTCTTGTTATAGTATGGGGTGAGGAGCGGCATGATGTTGCTGTCATGCTTTCCATCACTAAATTTGACAATTCCTGTCCCTATTCCGCTAGGAACAACAATATTTTCAATATGAGCGTTTGGTAATAAAAACTGAGTGGTGTTAGTATTTATCTCTCCCAAAATAATAGAACAGTTAATTTGTTCTCTAACTGCAAGATTTCCTCCAAATGCGGTAGCATCAAAACGTTGGGAAACTAGGATAAGTGAAACTTTGGTAGCTCTACCTAGAAGAGCCACAGTTCCTAATAGTTGTGCAAACGTATCTCGTGCTTGTTTTGAAGAACCCTGAACAAGAGCGAGTAGCTCATCTATGATAATATATTTGCGTTTTAATGTAGCTCTTGGGTTTTCTAAAAGTATTTCTTGACGTTCATAAATCTTATTGATAGCATCCCCCAGAATTTCATTTACTTCTGTGATAAAACTATTTAAGTTAGCCCCTCTTTTCGGAGATAGGACAGACAGATTTAATTCACGACCTAGAGAATAAATATCGGCACGTTTAGGGTCTACGGCTACAATATCGTCAGTTATTTACGAATACACCGAATAAGGTATTCTAGGAAATAACTTTTTCCTGAACCAGATGAACCACTGATAGCTAAATGAACAACATCATTTAGATTGATACTAACTTGGTTTGACATGAGCGGAATCCTAATTTCGCTAACTTCTTGATTTATAAAATGTTGGATATCAGGAATAGTTAGTCGAGTTGGAATACCATTTACCCAAGGGAAGAAAAAACCTCTAGCAAGATTAGGGTCACCTGTCTTGTAGGGGATGAAAATCGCATTACTTTGTAACATAAGCGTTTTATACGGGTAAAGAATGCCAGAACAGATATCTGCTATCTTAAAATACAGGTTTTTATCTAAAACATAGGAAACAGGAAGATTGGGAATGAAAAACATTCCCTTATCTTCTGCCTCTAAAGAAATGGAGAAAGAGTTTGTAAAGCTCGTTTCTCCGTTGATATCTAGTGTATTGTTGAGATTGCTTGTAATGAATTTAGCTAATTCATTTTCAGACATAGGCATTTTAATAGGGATAGTCATAAACTACCCCCTAAGCTTTGTGAATGCCTGTGGCACGGAAATACGCATTTGATTTAATCTGAATTGCTTCTAATTTATCAAATGCTATTTTCTCACCAATGTTAAATTCAGATAAATCTGGTTTGTTATCTGGAAGGAACTTCACTTTAAAAGGATTATGAGTATCCGTAGCAATCCAAACTTGATAACCGATAACTTTATCTGTCCGCTTATCGTCTTTATATTCATACTGTGTTTCTATTTGCAGTCCTACAATATAAGTTGATTCATTTCCAAGAAGTTTCTCAGCATTTTCTGAGCTATAATAGCTTGATGATTTGACTGTGAATGTCATATTTTTGACCTTTCTTATTAAGGAGGAGAATAATTTTTATTCTACAGGAGTAATAGTTGTATTTAACAACTATATGTTGATTTATCTCATAACGCCCATCTCTTATATATATATATATATTTTTTGAGTGCCACGCGTGGATAAAGGGAGTTAAGGTCAAATGATTTTATGTCATCAAAAATTAACAAAAATGTAACATAAAAACACTTGACAGAGTGTTAATTTTTAGGTTATACTCCCTTTAGGGAAATAAGGTAAGAGATGGGCAAGAGATAAGAAAAAAATTTTTTTCATAAAGAAAAAGGGGAGTCGGGGCGTAGCCCCGTTGAGATAAGTTAGTTTCGAGTACCCGAAACTAACTAGAATGGAGCATTGCATAAAATTTTATGCAATATTAAAAAAATGTAAACAGCTGAGCTTTTTCTTGGCTGTTTTTTTGTTTTCTAAAAGAAAAAATGAGAGTTTTTCAACTTATAATTTATAGTAAAGTTCAGGAAAAATAATTTATAAAATCCTCAGAAATGGCTTGACAAAAGCATTTCGGGGGGGGGGTATAATATAGTAGGAATATTTTAAATGAGTCTATAAATCGAAAAAGGAAGCGCTTGCTTTTTGGTTTTGTTAACGACTTTTATAAAGGAGACAATATGAAGAAAAAAGATATTTTGTTAGGTGCTGGTTTAACAACTATTTTTGTAGGTGCTGGTGCTGTAAATACAACTGCCCATGCAGAAGAGGTTGATTCTGGTCAACCCAAGCCTACGGTGAAGACGACCCCTGTTCATGTTACTGAACAAGACGTTAAAAATGCTAAAGCTGATGTAGATAAGGCGCAAGCTGATGTCGACGCAAAACAAGGTACTGTTGACCGAGCAAAAGCTGACAAGGTAAACGCTGATGACAAAATTAACACCATCAATAAAGACATCGACACTGCTAATAACGCAAACAAAATCATCAATGCTCAAAACGATATTATCACTAGCAAAACAGCGGACAAGACAAACGCAACAAACGATTTGAATACCGCTAAAGATGGTGAACGTGATGCACATACAGCATTAGACAATGCTAATACTGCAAAAACAGACGCCGATAACGCCCGTGACGCTAAGAAAGCTGATGTTGATACGAAACAAGCCGACCTTGACGCAATCACAGACGCTAATGTACGTAAAAACATCACAAACACAACTAGCAAAATTTCAAACGTTGATAATGATTTGAACGCTAAAGGTGCACAAATCACAGCTACAGACACTAAAATTGCTGCTAAACAAGGGGAAATCGATAACTATAGAGTTAAAGTTATTTCGACAGATTTAAATCCTGATGAACGTAATCATACAGCTCATGATAACCTTAATGATTATGAGTATAACCATGGATTCTTCCGTAACAACCAAATGGAACCGGTTAACTTCCAAGGTGTTGACATCAAAGAAATTGACGCAACTAAAGATATGGTTGATTTCGCAGAAGCTTTAGCAGCCTATAAGAAAGCACCATATGATTGGACAACTCGTAAATACAAAGAACGCCCAACATACCGTTACAAGGTAGATAACAAAGGTATTTCAGACGCTTTTGTCAAAATGCTTAATCAACTACGTGTTAATAACAATTTGAAGGGTGATATGGTAGTTGACGATGAGTACCTTGCATACGCGCAAACGTGCTGATGAAATGCAGAAAACAGGCGTATTGTCACACCGTACCAGTTTAACAGACAAACCGGGCTATATCAAAGGGGTGCAACCAGACCAGAACGTCGAAAACATTTTCGGCGGAGCATCAGAACAAATTATCGGTCGCGACGGTGAATATTTAACATTTGACCATATTGTAACAAATGAAACCTTAGCCTATGAAATGTTGTTAGGTTGGTATTCCGACTATAATAACGTGCGAGGTTTAGATTATGGACACCGCAAAAACTTATTGACACCAACAGGTGGTAAAATGGGCGTTGCCATTTCAACCGTCGATGGAAAAGATAAAACAACTTATTTCGGTTCATTCAACGCTAGTGCGCACAAAGGTTCAACCTATGAATGGGATGAAAATGACCAAATGTTCCATTCCCTAAACCAAAGCCAAGATGAAAAGGATTATTGGAACCATAGCAACAACTTTAATCAAGATGACCCAATGAACCCAACATTCTATGGTAAAAAGATGAAGTTTATCGCAGACACTCATTATGTGTTTGTTAAACGTCAAATCATCGATGACAGACCAAAAATGCAAGCAGAGTTAGATGCATTGAAAGCTCAAAAAGCGACACAAGAGCGAGAACGTGATGCATTAGTTGCGAAGAAAGCTGATTTAACCCAAGAGTTGGATGCATTAAACGTCCAATTGAATGATATTGCTACAGGTCGCACAAATGCAACAACCGCTCTAAATCAAGCAAAATCTGATTTGGCTACGCTTACAGCAACAGCTCAAGACAAAGCAGATGCAGTCGTTCAAAAACAAAAAGAATTGGATAAAGCAACAGCTCGTGTAAATGATGTAACTGCACGTATCAACACGATTCAAAGTGAAATTGACGCAGCAACAAGTAAACGTGATGATGCTATGCGTGTCCACGCGCAATTACCACAATTGCGTGCAAGTTTAACACAGGCAGAAGCAGATAGAACAAACGTGGAACAACGCATCACAGTTGCAGAGCAAGACTTAGCGGATGCCAAAGCTCGGTTGACACAAGCACAAGCTGACCACAAATACAAATCAGATATCTTTTCAATCGATAAGATGCTAAATGTATATACTGATGGTAACCGTGTCATTTCAGCAACACCGAAAGTTGCCCCAACAGTAGATGAATTACCAGAATTGGATATTACCGCTGACATCCCTAGTGATTTGAATACAAAACAAAATCCTGACGGTATCGGAGCAACGCCAAAAGTAGCTCCAACTGTAGATGAATTGCCAGAATTGGATATCACAGCTGACATTCCAAGTGATTTGAATACAAAACAAAATCCGGATGGTATTGGTGCAACACCAAAAGATGCACCAGTTGAGGATGAATTGCCAGAGTTGGATCCAAGTGCTACCATTGACAAGCCAGCGGATAAGCCAGCGAATAAGCCAGCGGATAAGCCAGCGGATAAGCCAGCGGATAAGCCAGCGAATAAGCCAGCGGATAAGCCAGCGAATAAGCCAGCAGATAAACCAGCGAATAAGCCAGCAGATAAACCAGCGGATAAGCCAGCGGATAAGCCAGCGAATAAGCCAGCAGATAAACCAGCGGATAAGCCAGCAGATAAACCAGCGGATAAGCCAGCGGATAAGCCAGTGGATAAGCCAGCGGATAAGCCAGCGGATAAGCCAGCAGAACAATATGCGTTACCAAATACAGGAGAAAATTCTAGGGTAGCAAATTCAATTGTTACAGTTGGCTACGGATTATTAGCAATGATTGGTCTAGCAGGATTATTTATTAAGAGGAAAAACTAAATTAAGGGTGATTAATTATAGGAGATTTGAAGTATGAACAAATATAGTAGAGAACAATTGATTGAAATGTTTGGATATAGTTTCCAAGTTTTGAAAGCTGTATCTGACTTGAATAAAGCTATTTCAGCAGAACAAAATAAAGCATATAGTGGTATTATGGGGAACTATGGCAAGCTTAAAAAAGTATATAATTTAAGTGTATTAGGTTTTATAGCATTTTGTGCCTTATTAGGAATACTTCAAGGAACTGTACTATCATTAACCGAATATATTATTGGAGGTGTGCTTGGTTATGTGGTTTTCCAACTTCTGTTTTCCCCACTTGTTCTGATTGTAAAAGCTGTGTATAAGCACATTGCAAAAAAAGAATTTACAAATGCTGCGAATAATGATGCTTCTAATGCTTATCGCCAAAAAGGTATTGAGTTGATGAAAGATGAACAGTTTTTGGCATATAAAAGAGAAATTCCAGAAACTTACTTTAATATGAATGATCTTTATTTACTTTATAGTTATTTAGAGACTTATAGAGCCGATAATTTTAAAGAGGCAGCAAACTTATTGGCGGAAGAGAAACACCGTGATAAGGTAGAGTATAGTCAAGAAGTTATGCAAAAGAGTCTTGCTTCTATTCAAGCAAACGCTACTTATCAATCTGTCATTCAAACAATTCATCTATTAGAGACTCAGAAATTACATCGTACAGTGAGAGTAGGAGTCTTTGGGGAATAAAAAATGGGAACTATCTAGTTATAACTAGGTAGTTTCTTTGGAAAGGTGTATAATGATGTTATTTTTTAGAAACGTAGTCAATTATGTAACAAAATACTCAGAATTAGAATATATCCTAGAGAATGATAAACTTGTGATAAAGAACTATTATAAACAAAGTGCAGGAGAACGAGAAGCGTTTGAAGAATATGTTAGACAACGTGGTGTAAGAGTTTATCGTATACTTTCGTTCAAAAAAGTGCCTCTAGAAAGGTTTAGTGAGCTGATTAGGAAAGTTAAAGACTATTGTAAACAAATAGATACGCCTCTTGAAGAAATTGACAATGCAAAGTTCCCAGACTACAAGGATAAAAGTTATCGAGTACCAGAAAGATTATATGGGATAGACTATTATAAAAATGGTAGTTTGTTAGTAAGTGGTAGAATGCAAGATGTGGCAGTTATAATGAGATTTAGGCCTAATCTTAGAGAATTTATAAAGAGTGATAATCTAATAATTGAAGTGGAAGAACGGGACGGGAAACCAATTGGTGAAAGTGTAAAATCTATTTGGTCGCAAGGGTTTACGACAATGACGAAAGAAATTGAATCAAATAGTGTATCTGAAGATTAGTTTGCTATTTATATAAAAATAAATAGTACGAGGTGTTAAAATGCAACTGATAAATTATGAAGCATTTTTAAGTGCTAAAGATGCTCTAACTTTTGAAGAATGTCAAAACATTCATCAGACAATTCTAAACAATACTGGTAACGATGAGGAAATTTTAGAAGTATGGTCTGAGTTTTTGCAAGCTAGTATAAGCTATGCTCATATTCGTAGCCAGTGGTTGCTATGGGAACGTGAAGAGCGTCAACAAAAAGATGAAGGTAGAACAGCAAAGCATGAGCGAGTAATATATTGTCTAAAGCTTCTTAGTCGTTATCTAGGGCAAGAAGGTGTGGACGTTTCATGGTTTGATGCTATAGAGGATAACAGAAAGCAAATAGGAGATTTTGCTTGTTATATAGCTTATATTTACTCTATAAATGCTAGATAGAAAATGCAGGCTGATTAATGCCTGCATTTTGGACTTCAATTATTCATTCAAAAGATTTTACTATTTTCATGAATAAATTGAAGTGAAAGAATAAAAAAAGAAGAGCTACTCATCTGTGAAGTAGCTCTTCTCTTATATCCGTAATCTCTTTTTATTTATCTGAAAATGTAGAGAAAAATGTAGAGATTCGGCTGATTTGTATTGCAATACATTGAAATTTGAAATCTCAAGAATCGCTTAAAATCAGGGATTCTCACGCCTGCTGACGTGTAGTGAATCTCTATTTAACTTCTGTAAACACAACGTGTTTGCGAAGTTTTGGTGAGTATTTCTTCAATTGAAGACGGTCTGGAGTGTTACGTTTGTTTTTAGAAGTAAGGTACAAGCGTTCACCAGATTCTTTGTGTTCAAGTGTAATATTTACGCGCATGGTATCTCCCTTCTATTATTCAGCTGCTGCAGCTTTAGCGATTTTACGTCCTTTGTAGTATCCTTTAAGTGATACACGGTGAGAACGTGAGTAATCTCCAGTAGTTTCGTCAAAGTTTACAGATGGAGCTGTTACTTTGTAGTGTGTACGACGTTTGTTTTTCTTCGCTTTTGAAGTGCGACGTGCAGGTACTGCCATTTTGATTTCTCCTTTAGGTATTTATATTCGATTCAATCTACTGATTTTCATCAACCATACTAGGATAACACATTTTTTTTGTAAAGTAAAGTTACTTGACAAAAAAAGATGAAAAAATTCTCCTGTCCGACCTAGCAGACAGGAGAAGGTCTTAAATATCAATCTCAAATGGTTCATCAATGGTTTCTGATACGTATTTTCCGTCTTTTTTCCGTTGCTTGACACATTCTGTGAGGAGATATTCTATTTGTCCATTGACTGAACGAAAGTCGTCTTCTGCCCATGATGCGAGTGCAGCGTATAACTTTGTTGAGAGTCGAGGGGGGATCTGCTTTTTTTTAGCTTCAGCCATCTTTAGTAAAGACTTCCTGTGTTGACAATTGGTTGTGCATCATGATTACCACAGAGAACGACTAGGAGATTTGAAACCATGGCAGCTTTTCGTTCTTCGTCAAGCTCGACCAATTCCCTTTCATTGAGATGTTCCAGGGCCATTTCAACCATACCTATTAATTGATATCTAAATGATATCGCTTTAATTTATAACGTCAAGAAAAAGTAGAAAAATAATTACTAAAAAGTTTCAGCCCAATAATTACTTGTAGGAGGTGAGATTATATTGTGCTGAAATACTCTTTTATTCTTATAACTTTTACACTATAATTGTAGTTAGAAAGGAAGAGAAATGTTTGATTATAGAGCACTAGTTATTTTGATGACTTTGATGGATCATTGTGAGTTATCATTATATGAATTATCTGTTAAGGTGAGCTTACCTATAAAGGAAGTCAAAGAAGGAATAGATTATTTAGTGCCTTATTTAGCTAATAAAGGGATAGTACTGGATAAAAAACAAGGTCGCTATAGTTTATCAAATCGTACGAAGCAGTCTTTGACAGATATTATTAAGTCGGATGAATTGGTTTTACCAAAGTCGACTCGCTTAGCATTAATCTATCTTTACACTTTTTGCCGATTAGATTTTATATCGAATAATCATTACCAAGACTTTTTGAAAGTAAGTAAGAATACAACCCTATCTGATATTCAATCATTAAGAAAGATTATGTTAGATAATGATTTGGAGCTAGGGTACAGTAGAGCAAAAGGTTATACTTTACACGGTTCAGAGTGGAATAAGCATCGTTTAGCTTTTCAAATGGTTAGTGAGTTGCTGGAATCCTCCATAGGGATTTGGGGTTTGGATTATGTTTTATCCAGTTGGGGCTATTCATTAACTTATGATTTGATTGATCAGGTGGTTAAAGATTATTATGAAAAGCTACAGATAGTACCTATTGTTAATCAATTAAAAGTTTGCCTTTTCGGTTTAGTATTCATTGTATGTAGGTATCAAAGAGATGTTGAAAGAGTATATCTTTCAGAGACATTAGTATCTCCTATTATTCAAGATATAACGACTATTTTATTGGATACAGTAGTTGATTTGGGAATTATAGATACGGTGTTTTCAGAGGATGATTATCGCTATATCACAGTTTTATTATCAAGTTGCTTTGAAGGGGAAGTAGATGTTGCTCCGGTTTACTTTAATCAATTAACAGAGGCTATTATAAGTAGAATGGAAGATATTTCTTTGTTACATTTTAAACAAAGGGAAGTATTGAGAGAAAATCTTCGCCGTCACCTTATACCAGCTTACTATAGATTAAAGTTCGGCTTACCTAGTTCAAATGAATATGTGTTGCATGTTAAAGAACATTATCCTGATTTATTTGAGCTAGTAAAAGATTCTTTGGCTCCCTTGATGGACGCTATTGACAAGCCCATACCTGATAGTGAAACAGCATATTTTGTTATCCATTTTGGAGGTTATTTAAAGAAAGCAGATACTTTGCCTCAAAAATGTTATAAAGCAGCAATTATCTGTCCTAATGGGATTAGTTCTTCATTGATGTTAAAAGAGAATCTATTAGCATTATTTCCTCAAATTGAGTTTATAGGAACCTCAAAGATTGATGATTTACAGGCGAAAACTAGTAGTGACTATGATATGGTTTTTTCTACTATAAAGGTAGAAACAGAGAAGCCAAATTATCTAGTTTCTGTTATGATGACGGAAGAGCAAACAACGCAGTTAGTTGAATTGGTATCAAAAGATTTCCCAGATACAGGTTATCGAGATATTGAGCTTAATCAGATAATTAGCATAGTAAGAAGATATAGTGTAATCACACAAGAATTAGAGTTAAAATTAGCATTAAAGAGGTATCTCTAAGAAATGAACAGAAAGGAAGTGTTACCATTGTTAGAAGAATTAATTACAAAAGAAACTTATCAGGTTAGTTCGGAAAAATTAGGATGGAAGGAGGCAATTCGTTTAGCAGCTAAACCACTTTTGGATCAAGATAAGATAACTGAGAACTACCCTGAGGCAATGATTCAAAAAGTAGAAGAGTTTGGGCCTTTTATTAATTTAGGGAAGGGAGTAGCAATTCCTCACGCTCGGCCAGATGAAGGTGTGAATGAAATAGGAATGTCAATGTTAGTTTTGGAAGAACCGATTTATTTATTGGATAATCCAGAACAGGAGGTAAGATTGTTGATTTGTATTGCAGCCATTGATAATGAGAGTCATTTAAAGGCTTTTGTCACATTTAACAACAATTTTAAGAGATAAAAAAATCATGTTCAAACTTTTAATATCATCAAAAAACTATGATGACATTGAAATGATAATTAAACAGGAGGATTAGATAATGTTAAGAATTGGTACAGCTTGTGGTTCAGGATTAGGTTCAAGTTTTATGGTACAGATGAATATTGAATCTGTATTGAGTGATTTGAATGTTTCAGATGTAGAAGTTGAACACTATGATTTAGGTGGAGCAGATCCAAATGCAGCTGATATTTGGATTGTTGGTCGTGATCTAGCTGATTCAGCTAGTCATCTTGGAGATGTTCGTATCTTAAATAGTATTATTGATATGGATGAACTACGAGAATTAATTACTAAACTTTGTGAAGAAAAAGGACTTATTTAGGAGGCTAGCGTCATGATGAAGTTCATATTGGATATTGTTAGTACACCAGCTATTTTAGTAGCTTTAATTGCAATCTTAGGATTAGTTCTTCAGAAGAAGAAATTACCTGATATTATTAAAGGTGGAATTAAGACCTTTGTTGGTTTCTTAGTTGTATCTGGTGGTGCAGGAATTGTACAAAATTCTTTGAATCCATTTGGTACCATGTTTGAACATGCTTTTCATTTATCTGGAGTTGTACCGAATAATGAAGCAATTGTAGCTGTAGCTTTAACCACATATGGCTCAGCTACTGCAATGATTATGTTTGCAGGTATGGTATTCAATATCTTAATTGCTCGTTTTACTCGATTCAAATATATCTTTTTAACAGGGCACCACACTCTATATATGGCGTGTATGATTGCGGTCATTTTATCAGTTGCTGGCTTTACAAGTTTGCCTCTTATCTTACTAGGTGGATTAGCGCTCGGTATTATTATGAGTATTTCCCCAGCATTTGTGCAAAAATATATGGTTCAATTAACTGGAAATGACAAGGTGGCTTAGGTCATTTCAGTTCTTTGGGATATTGGTTGAGTGGTTTTACTGGTAGCCTTATCGGTGACAAATCAAAATCAACAGAGGACATTAAATTTCCAAAGAGTTTAGCTTTTTTACGTGATAGTACTGTTAGTATTACTTTATCCATGGCAGTTATCTACATTATTGTAGCTATCTTTGCAGGGTCAGAATATATAGAAAAAGAAATCAGTAGTGGTACAAGTGGTCTAGTTTATGCTTTACAATTAGCAGGTCAATTTGCAGCAGGGGTATTTGTTATTTTAGCAGGTGTTCGCCTTATTTTGGGTGAAATTGTTCCAGCCTTTAAAGGTATTTCAGAGCGTCTTGTACCTAATTCAAAACCTGCTTTGGATTGTCCGATTGTTTATACTTATGCACCCAATGCAGTTCTAATTGGATTTATCTCTAGTTTTATTGGTGGTTTAGTAAGTATGGCAATTATGATTGCTTCAGGAACAGTTGTTATCTTACCAGGCGTTGTGCCTCATTTCTTCTGTGGAGCGACTGCAGGTGTCATTGGGAATGCATCTGGTGGTGTTCGAGGAGCCACTATTGGAGCATTTTTACAAGGTATTTTAATCAGTTTTCTTCCAGTCTTTTTAATGCCAGTTTTGGGAGGACTTGGTTTCCAAGGATCAACTTTCTCAGATGCAGATTTTGGTCTATCAGGAATTATTTTAGGAATGTTGAATCAATTTGGCTCACAAGCAGGCATTATTATTGGTCTTGTTCTTATTCTAGCAGTTATGTTTGGAGTATCCTTTATTAAAAAGCCATCTGTAAAGGAGGAATAAGGGATGATTTTAAGTGAAAATAGAGAAGATGAGTTAAGAAAATTTGCAACAAAAATCCGATTAAATACTCTTAGAACATTGAATCATCTTGGATTTGGCCATTATGGAGGGAGTCTGTCTATAGTAGAAGTTTTAGCGGTGCTTTATGGTGAAATAATGCCGATGACTCCAGAAATATTTGCATCACGAGATAGAGATTATTTTGTTTATCCAAGGGACATGCTGGACCAGCTTTGTACAGCACACTCTATTTGAATGGTTTCTTTGATAAAGAGTTCTTATATTCTTTAAATACAAATGGAACCAAATTACCGTCTCATCCTGATAGAAATCTAACGCCAGGCATAGATATGACAACTGGCTCTCTAGGACAAGGAATTAGTGTCGCAACCGGACTTGCATATGGTCAGAGAATAAGAAAAAGTCCCTTTTATACCTATGCTATTGTTGGAGATGGTGAGTTAAATGAGGGACAATGTTGGGAGGCTATACAGTTTGCTTCTCATCAACAGTTATCTAATTTAATTGTATTTGTAGACGATAACAAAAAACAATTAGATGGTTTTACAAAGGATATTTGTAATCCAGGTGATTTTGTAGAAAAATTCTCAGCATTTGGGTTTGAATCCATTAGGGTCAATGGTTCAGATATTAGAGAAATTTATGAAGGGATTATCCAATTAAAACAGTCAAATAATTCATCCCCTAAGTGTATTGTATTAGACACTATTAAAGGTCAAGGAGTTCGAGAGCTGGAAGAAATGAAATCCAATCATCATCTTCGCCCTACTGTAGAGGAGAGACAAATGTTAACTTCAGTTGTAGAAAGATTAAGTCAGGAATTGGAGGAAACAGAATGATGAGAAGTACGAAAGAATTACGACATGTGTATAGAGATTTCCTTCTAGAAGCTAACCAAAGTTATTCTGATATAGTAGTTTTAGAAGCAGACTTGTCAAGTTCGATGGCTACTAATAATCTTGAAAAGGACTTTGGAGACCGTTATGTGAATGTTGGGATCATGGAAGCAGAAATGGTCGGGCTTGCAGCAGGTTTATCTATTCAGGGGTTTAGACCTTATCTTCATACATTTGGCCCTTTTGCTTCACGAAGAGTATTTGATCAATTATTTATTTCTCTTGGGTACGCACAATTGGATGCCACTGTGATTGGCTCAGATGCAGGAGTAACGGCAGAGATGAATGGTGGAACACATATGCCATTTGAAGAAATTGGATTGTTACGTTTAATTCCTAAATCAATCATTTTTGAAGCAACTGATGATATCCAATTTCGTGAAATCTTGAACCAGACATTAGAATTAAAAGGACTAAAATATATTCGAACAATTCGAAAAGCTCCAGAGGCTGTATATCAAGGTGGAGAAGATTTTTTTCTAAAAGGCTACATTGAGTTAAGACACGGTGAAGATGTTGTAATAGTTGCTTCTGGCATAATGGTTGCTCCAAGTATTCGAGTTGCGGATGAACTGTCTAAATTAGGTTATTCAGTAGGTGTGATAGATTTATTTAGAATTAAACCAATACCAGAACAGATAAAAACAATGTTAAGTGGAAAAACTGTATTTACTGTAGAAAACCACAATCAGATAGGTGGAATTGGCAGTGCTTTATGTGAATTATTCTCTGATGATGGAATAACAAAAATTCATCGGATGGGTGTTCAAGAAAGATTCGGTCAAGTAGGGAAAATGGATTATCTTCTTAATGAGTATGGTTTGAGTGAATCGAATATAAAAGAGAAAGTTCTAGAGTTTTATAATGCAAGATAGATGTTAAATACACTTATCTGAAAGAATTTCTGTGAAAATTACATTACGTTATTTAAAGAAAGCGGATTACAAAGCATATTCTGGTCACCAGAAAGTGCACTAATCCGCTTTGTTGTTTTTAATTTTAAATATTTCATATGTATATAGAATTTTCTGAAAATTCAAGAATTTTCTTCTGTTCATTGCTTTAAAATGTGCTATAATAGTAAAAACTGAAATGGGAGGGATAAGATGACTGAATTAGATAAACGTCACCGCAGTAGCATTTATGACAGCATGGTTAAATCACCAAACCGTGCTATGCTTCGTGCGACTGGTATGACAGATAAGGACTTTGAAACACCGATTGTGGGAGTGATTTCGACTTGGGCGGAAAATACACCATGTAACATTCACTTGCATGATTTTGGAAAATTGGCGAAAGAAGGTGTCAAATCTGCAGGTGCTTGGCCTGTACAGTTTGGGACTATTACTGTAGCGGACGGGATTGCCATGGGAACGCCTGGTATGCGTTTCTCTCTAACATCTCGTGATATCATTGCGGACTCTATTGAGGCGGCTATGGGTGGTCACAACGTCGATGCCTTTGTCGCTATCGGTGGCTGTGATAAGAACATGCCTGGTTCTATGATTGCCATTGCTAATATGGATATTCCAGCCATTTTCGCCTATGGTGGAACAATTGCACCGGGAAATCTTGATGGCAAAGACATTGACTTGGTTTCTGTTTTTGAGGGTATCGGAAAATGGAACCACGGTGACATGACAGCTGAGGACGTGAAACGTCTTGAATGTAATGCCTGCCCTGGACCTGGTGGCTGTGGTGGTATGTACACAGCTAATACCATGGCGACCGCTATCGAAGTTCTCGGTATGAGTTTGCCAGGCTCTTCCTCTCACCCAGCGGAATCAGCTGACAAGAAAGAAGATATCGAAGCAGCAGGACGTGCTGTTGTTAAGATGCTGGAACTTGGTCTCAAACCATCAGATATCTTGACTCGTGAAGCCTTTGAAGATGCCATCACTGTAACCATGGCTCTTGGTGGTTCTACAAACGCTACTCTTCACTTGCTTGCTATTGCCCATGCGGCTAATGTTGATTTGTCACTTGAGGACTTCAATACAATCCAAGAACGTGTGCCTCACTTGGCCGACTTGAAACCATCTGGTCAGTATGTCTTCCAAGACCTCTACGAAGTCGGTGGTGTGCCTGCGGTTATGAGATATCTCTTGGCAAATGGTTTCCTTCACGGAGACCGCATCACATGTACTGGTAAGACAGTTGCTGAAAACTTGGCTGACTTTGCAGACCTCACACCAGGTCAAAAAGTTATCATGCCACTTGAAAATCCAAAACGTGCGGATGGTCCGCTTATCATCTTGAACGGGAACCTTGCCCCTGATGGTGCGGTTGCCAAGGTATCAGGTGTGAAAGTGCGTCGTCACGTTGGACCAGCTAAGGTCTTTGACTCAGAAGAAGATGCGATTCAGGCCGTTCTGACAGATGAAATCGTTGATGGCGATGTAGTCGTTGTTCGTTTCGTTGGGCCTAAGGGTGGTCCTGGTATGCCTGAGATGCTGTCTCTTTCATCAATGATCGTTGGTAAAGGTCAAGGAGACAAGGTTGCCCTCTTGACGGATGGCCGTTTCTCAGGTGGTACTTATGGTCTGGTTGTCGGACATATCGCTCCTGAAGCTCAAGATGGTGGACCGATTGCTTACCTTCGTACAGGGGATATCGTTACAGTTGACCAAGATACCAAAGAAATTTCTATGGCCGTATCCGAAGAAGAACTTGAAAAACGCAAGGCAGAAACAACCTTGCCACCACTTTACAGCCGTGGTGTTCTCGGTAAATATGCCCACATCGTATCATCCGCTTCACGCGGAGCCGTGACAGACTTCTGGAATATGGACAAGTCAGGTAAAAAATAAACTCATACTCTTCGAAAATCTCTTCAAACCACGTCAACGTCGCCTTGCCGTAGGTATGGTTACTGACTTCGTCAGTTCTATCTACAACCTCAAAACACTGTTTGAGCAACCTGCGGCTAGTTTCCTAGTTTGCTCTTTGATTTTCATTGAGTATCAAAAAGCAAGCCAACTTCGGCTTGCTTTTTTTCATCTTCAAAAGTAATTTACCTGCTTAACGAGGTGGTAGTCCAAGGGCAATACGGCCGTAGCGACTGATTCGTGTGATTTTCCAAGCGGGCGACCAGGTAACTTCAACCTTGACATCGTCGATACCCTCGATTTGTTTCAGACCTGCCACGATTTCGATAGGCAAACTTTCTGCACAATCACAGGCGGTGTCGGTGAAGGTCATGACAATCTTACAGAGCCCTGTTTCATCCAGATTGATTTCATAAATCAGCCCTAGATTGTAAACATCCAATTCCACATCTGTATCAAAAACCTTCTCTAGTTTTTCGATAATTTGGTCTTGTATGGCCAAAGCGCGGTCATTGATTTTGATATCGTCTCTCATTACAGTCCCTCCACGTGATAAATATCCTCTATTTTCTCATAATTCTGACAATTTGGCAAGTTTTTGATGAATTTTCTGAAAAATATGATAAAATGAAGAAAATACTGAATCAAGGGGAAGCCTATGGAGCAGATTGGAAAAGTCTTTAGACAATTACGAGAGTCAAGAAATATCTCGCTGAGACAAGCAACTGGGGGACAATTTTCGCCGTCTATGTTGTCCCGCTTTGAAACAGGTCAGAGTGAGCTTTCGGTGGAAAAGTTTCTATTGGCCCTAGAAAATATATCTGCTAGTGTAGAGGAAATACTCTTTCTAGCGAGAGGTTTTCAGTATGATACTGATTCTGAGTTGAGAAAAGATATCATAGATGTCTTGGATCCAAAGAATATAGCTCCGCTTGAGGACTTGTATCGCAGGGAGTATCAAAAGCATGCCCATTCTCAAAACAAACAGAAACATATTTTAAATGCCATTCTTATCAAGTCTTATATGAAGAGCATGGACGAAAGGGTAGAGTTAACGGCAGAGGAGGGGAAAGTCCTTCATGATTATTTGTTTTCTACCGAGATTTGGGGAATCTATGAACTCAATTTATTTTCAGTCAGTTCACCATTTCTATCTGTTTCTCTTTTCACTAGGTATGTTAGAGAGATGGTCCGAAAATCTGATTTCCTAATGGAAGTGTCTGGCAATCGAAACCTGTTTCACACTATACTATTGAATGGCTTTTTAGCTAGCATTGAGTGTGAAGAATTTACCAATGCCTCTTATTTTAAACGTGTTATCAAAGAGCATTTCTACAATGAAAATGAAACCTATTTCCGAATTGTCTATTTGTGGGCGGAAGGTCTCCTTGATAGCAAGCAAGGTAGAGTCAAGGAAGGCCAGAAAAAGATGGAGGATGCTGTCCATATTTTTGAGATGCTTGGCTGTAACAAATCTGCTGAATACTATAGAAAAACGACCGATTGTTGAATATCTGCAAACCAAGAAAATTATTTGAAATTTTAAGCGATAGAACTGTTGGGCTCTCTCGTGTCACTGGAGAACTTCTATCGTTTCTTTTTGCTCATTTTATTTGTTGCATATATTCAAAAGTTTTTCCTCTATAATTTCTAAGTGCTATACTATAGTCATACTTCACATAAAACTTCTAACAAGAAGGGAGATTATCTATGAAACTATTGTTTAGAAATCAAGCTTATCGAATCTTAACTTTGTCACGATTCTTCAATGCTTTTGGTGCTTCGATTTTCAACCTGGTCTTTATCGTTTATGCATCGACCTTGCCACAAGCCTCTTTTGCGGTTGCTATGGCGAATATTGTCATGATTCTTCCGACTCTCTTTACAGTTTTTGTAGGGATTCGGGCAGATTACACGAGGGATAAGGTCAAATGGATGGTTTATAGCGGTTTGTTTCAGGCGGTTTTATTTTTTCTAGCAGCCCTAGTTGTTCAGCAAGCTACCCTCTTTGCCTTTTCTAGCTTGTGTTTGATCAATGTCATTAGTGATGTCATCAGTGATTTTGCTGGTGGTTTGCGCATGCCTCTCGTTAAGGAAAAAGTAGCGGAAGATGATTTGATGGAGGCTTATTCTTTTTCCCAATTCATCACCTATATTTCAGCTATTGGTGGTCAAGCCTTTGGAGTCTGGCTCTTAGGTCTATCGGTCAACAATTTTTCCCTCGTTGCAGAAATCAATGCCTGCTTTTTCCTCGTATCAGCCTCTATTCTCTTTTTAGGAAAAAGCAAATTGAGCCTGTCAATTTCATCTCCTGATGGTGAATCACTAAAAAATGAGAAGCTTTCTATCAAAGACCAGTTCCTAACGATTTATCGGAATTTACGTCTCGTTTTTCTTAAAGGTGGACAGAAAAACTTTGGTTTTATGCTCTGTGCTGTCTTGCTTATCAATGCCTTGGGTGGCGCTTTAGGAAGCATCTATAACATCTTCTTTTTGAGCCATTCTCTTTTGGACTTTTCTTACACAGAGGCATTATTTATCAGTCAAGTCTGTGCTTTGTTAGCAATCATCATCAGTAGCCTTACGGGCAATGATTATTTTGGGAAGCAGTCCTTGCCTAGATTGATGATGTGGGTGACCGTAGGACTCAGTCTAGTTGGTCTAGCTAATTTATTCAATCAAGTCGTACTTGGTTTACTATTTATCTGTTCAACTCTGTATGTGTCTGGTAAAGTTCAACCAAAGATTAGTGCCTTGCTCCTGAAAAATCTAGCTCCAGAGGTTCTAGCTCGTACCAGTAATTTTTTAGGTTTATTGTTCACCTTATCCATACCTGTGGGAACAGCTTGTTTTTCACTTATAGCTGTATGGAATATACAGTTGACTTGGATGCTATTTGTTGGTCTTTCCTTGCTAGCTATTCTTTTGACAGGTCTTAATCTCAAAAATGATATCTAATACTCTTCGAAAATCTCTTCAAACCACGTCAACGTCGCCTTGCCGTAGATATGTTACTGACTTCGTCAGTTCTATCTACAACCTCAAAGCAGTGCTTGAGCTGACTTCGTCAGTTCTATCCACAACCTCAAAACACTGTTTTGAGCAACCTGCGGCTAGTTTCCTAGTTTGCTCTTTGATTTTCATTGAGTATAAATCCTAATTTTTTTCTCACTGTTTTAATCCCTTTATTTATGGTAAAATAGGACTATTAAGTTTAAAGAGGATTCCCTATGAAATTACAAAAACCAAAAGGAACGCAGGATATTTTACCTGCTGAATCTGCCAAATGGCAGTACGTTGAGGGCTTTGGCCGTGAGATTTTCAAGCGCTATAACTATGCAGAAGTGCGCACGCCTATTTTTGAGCATTACGAGGTCATCAGTCGCTCTGTCGGAGATACAACGGATATCGTAACCAAGGAAATGTACGATTTCTATGACAAGGGTGACCGTCATATCACCCTCCGTCCAGAAGGAACTGCGCCAGTTGTCCGTTCCTATGTGGAAAATAAACTCTTCGCCCCAGAAGTGCAAAAGCCAAGTAAGTTCTACTACATGGGTCCTATGTTCCGCTATGAGCGTCCACAGGCAGGGCGTTTGCGCCAGTTCCACCAGATTGGTGTTGAGTGTTTTGGCTCTAGCAATCCAGCTACCGATGTGGAAACCATCGCTATGGCAGCCCATTTCTTGAAAGAAATCGGTATCCAAGGTGTCAAATTACATCTTAACACTCTTGGAAATCCTGAGAGCCGTGCGGCTTATCGTCAGGCCTTGATTGACTATTTGACACCGCTTAAGGAGACCTTGTCTAAGGATAGCCAACGTCGTTTGGAGGAAAATCCTCTCCGTGTCTTGGACTCTAAGGAAAAAGAAGACAAGGTAGCAGTGGAGAATGCACCGTCTATCTTGGATTTCCTTGATGAAGAAAGCCAAGCTCATTTTGATGCTGTGCGTCAGATGTTGGAAAATCTTGGTGTAGACTACATCATCGATACCAATATGGTGCGTGGTCTGGACTACTACAACCACACCATTTTCGAGTTTATCACTGAGATTGAGGGCAATGACTTGACAGTCTGTGCGGGAGGTCGCTATGATGGTTTGGTTGCCTACTTTGGTGGTCCTGAGACTGCTGGCTTTGGTTTGGACTTGGTGTAGAGCGCCTGCTTCTCATTCTTGAAAAGCAAGGTGTTGCCCTCCCTATCGAAAATGCCCTAGATGTCTATATCGCGGTTTTGGGCGAAGGGGCAAATGTCAAGTCCTTGGAATTGGTGCAAGCCCTTCGCCAACAAGGATTCAAAGCAGAGCGTGATTACCTCAACCGTAAACTCAAAGCTCAGTTCAAGTCAGCCGATGTCTTTGCGGCTAAGACTCTCATCACCCTAGGCGAGAGCGAAGTCGAAAGCGGACAAGTGACAGTCAAGAACAACCAAACCCGAGAAGAAGTGCAAGTGTCACTTGAGGCAATCAGCCAAAACTTCTCAGAAATCTTTGAAAAATTAGGCTTTTAATAGTAGATAAACTGGTCAGGAACCTACTCCTGACCTTTTTCTTTTGCAAAATGACAAAAATCATAAACTTTTTGACAAATATGCTTGTCAAAAAGAAAAAGATGTGTTACAATAAGTTCAAGTTAAGAAATAGGAAGCAGAAAGGAGCTATGATGTGGGTAGTATTTATACTATTTATGATTTTCTTTTATTCTAATAATTCTAAAAAAATCAAGAAACTAGAGAATAAAATCAAAAAGCTTGAGCGAAAAGAGAAAGGAAACGCAGAAATGTCGAGATTATTGCAAGAAATGATTGGAAAGAAACCAATTATAACAGGAGTGTATATTGGGCCAGATAACTGGGAAGTTGTGGATGTTGATGAGGAATGGGTCAAACTACGTAGCGTTGATAAAAAGGGAAAAGAAAAATTCAAGTTGCAACGTATTGAGGATATCCAAACCGTTGAATTTGACGGAGAGTAGGTGTGTAACATGCAACTAAAAAATCGTCTAAAAGAGCTGCGGGCTCGCGATGGTCTCAATCAAACCGACCTAGCCAAGCAGGCAGGGGTTTCCAGACAGACCGTTAGCCTACTAGAACGGGATGAGTACACCCCATCCATTATCATTGCCCTGAAAATATCTCACATTTTCAACGAAACAGTCGAATCGGTATTTCGCTTGGAGGAGGACGAGTGATGAACAAGTATAAAGTGTTTTATTATATGAGTGTTCTGGTTCTCATTGTGAATGCCTTCGCTATGGTTGGAACATTACTGGGGTGGTTCTATTTTGTTGAAAGTAAGTATTTGTTTTGGATTAATTTAATCCTCTTATCCATTTTCAATTGGTTAAAGAAAAAGGAGCAAAATGATGAACAAGTATAAAGTGATCTATTATGTAGTTGCCATAGCTCTATTAGTCAGCCTGTGTCTACTAATTGGAACAAATCTAGGATGGTTTGATCTCTATTACAGCGACCAATTTATTTGGGCCTACTTTGCTCTTATCCCAGTCGTTGACTGGATTGAAAAGAAAGCAAACAATTTAGCAAGTGAAAAAGGAGAATGAATATGAAAGAGTTTTTAGCAGGATTTCAAGTAGATACAGAACAAAAAGAACTTGCAGGTGTCTGTGCAGGTTTAGGAAATTATTTTAATATCAAGACTAACGTCATTCGTTTAGTAGCCATTTTGTTGTTTCTTTCGTCAACAAAGTTTGGGATTTTAACAGTCATCCTATATGCTTATCTAGCAGGCTGGCTTGGGAGAGATCCTTTAGGAGAAGGGGCGAAAAAAGCAAGAAACCAAGCTATTCTCTTGTTTGCTGTTTGTTTGATTTTAGTATCACTTGGAACAGAAGGTTTGACAGCAATTTATGAATCAGGTAAGGCCTTTGGTCAGTGGTTAGTTGGATTGGTTTAGAAAGAGGTTGAATATGAAAAAGAAACGTGGATTGTTATTTTTAATTCCTTTTGTCTTGGGAGTTTTCTTGTACATGTTTGTAGATATGTTGAAGGCTGGTGCCGAATTCCACGGAATTATGTTAGATGTAAAAATCTTGACACCATGGCTATCAGCTATTTGTTTACTATTAGGTTTCGTTGGCATTGTTTTGACGTTCAATTTCTTAAAGAAAAGCAGAAAATTTCACTCCTTGTATCAAGAGGAAATAGATGATGATCTGAATGAAACCTATTATGTGCAAATGTATCGTAATCTTGAGTTTGGAACCATTACTTTTAATATTACAGGAGTAGCGATTGTATTGGCTCTTGTCATCTCAGGTAATGAAGTAATTGTACTCGATGTAAGTCGTATAACATTTTCCCTTTCCTTTTTGGAATTAGTGCTGTATTCACACAGCCAAAAATATCTTTTTAAAACAATTGCGATTGTTCGTCAGCTTGATTTGGCATTTTTCTCTACACCAAAGGATATCTTAGAGCATTTCGATTCTTACGATGAAGGGGAGCGCAAGGCTAATTTGGAACAGAGTTTTCGGATTTTATTCCAATTAAATCAGTATGTCTTACCAGCCTTATATATTTTTCTTTTTATCATTTCTTTCTTGATAGGAGAGATTCAGTTACTAGCCTTCTTGCTTGTAGGAGCCATCCATGTTTATATCAATGTGATGCAGTTGCCTATGGTGAAACGTTATTTCAAATAAAGGAGTTTCTATGATTCGTGTTGAAAATGTAAGCAAAAGTTTTGGGAGCAAAAAAGCTCTTCATCAGATTTCTTTTGAGATTAAGGAGGGTGAAATCTTTGGTTTTCTTGGTCCTTCTGGCTCAGGTAAAACAACCATGATCAACGTCTTGACAGGTCAGTTGGCTGCAGATCAAGGTAAAACAGTTTTGTTAGGCAAGAATTCTCAAGATTTAACCTCAAATGATTTGGAACAAATTGGTATTGTTAGTGATGGCAGTGGTTTTTATGAAAAGATGAGTCTTTACAAAAATCTTCTTATCTATGCTAAGTTATATGGTCTCAAGTCAGACAGAGTAAATCAGGTACTCCAACAGGTTGGATTGGCAGATGCTAAAGATATTATCGCAGAAAAACTATCTACAGGAATGAAACAACGAATGTTCTTGGCTCGTGCCCTTCTGAATGCACCTAAGATTCTCTTCCTTGATGAGCCAACCAGTGGCTTAGACCCTACAACATCTAAGATGATTCATACCCTACTTCAAGAATTAAAGCAGGCGGGGACAACTATCTTTCTGACCACGCATGATATGCATGAAGCAACTCTGCTTTGTGATCGCCTATCTCTTTTGAATAAGGGTAACTTAATAGAGTATGGAAGTCCGCAAGATATTATCCAGAAGTACCATGTGGATAAGAAAGTACGTGTGGTTTATAATGATGGACGAGAACAGATAGTTCCATTTGAAGAATTGCCACATTTAGACACGACAGATTTGATGATGGTTCACTCTTGTGAGCCCACTTTAGAAGAAATCTTTATCAGATTAACAGGAGAAAAGTTAGATGTTTAGAAAATTAAATGCCCTACTATGGTTAAGATTACAAGTTCTTATCAGCAATTCAACTTTGTTGGCGACTCTATTGATGCCTTTTGGTATTGCTGTTTTATATAATGAATTTTTAAATAAGAATGGACAATTGAGCCTATTTTTACTATCTGCTAGCTTGACGATGGTCTTGAGTATGGGAAGTGGTTATATGGTATCGATTATGATGGCAGAAGATAAGGAAAAACGAAATCTTAAATCACTCCTCCTAAGTGGTGTGACAGCAATAGAATATACTTTTAGTATGCTTGTTCTCCCTATTCTGATAATGTTAGTTGCTATGATTGTACTTCCCATCTATCTTAGAGTAGATGTATCTGGTTATTTATTTGCCTACGTTATCTATTTGCTCCTAGCAACGATTAGTATTATTTTTCTCAACCTTCTAATCGGTGCGGTGTCAGATACTCAATCTAAAGCGCAAGTTTATAGTATCTTCCCTATGTTAATTGTCTCTTTTTTACCTATGATTGCTCTTCAAAATGATACGGCTCAGAAAGTGTTGGATTACTCGTTCATCGGTCCTATTGTAAATCTTTTAAATAAAAAAGGTGGAGAAATATCTTTTTCTAACATCGGTATGTTACTTGCTTGGGTACTTGTATTAGGAATAGCAAACCTCATTGTATTGAAAAACAGTTATAAAGCAAGATAGGAGACCTTTATGAAATTACTTAAAAACTTTGGCTGGTTTCTTCTAGCCCTTCTATCCTTTTTATTCATCTATGTCTTTATTCAGGGGCTCGCGGCTGCTTCTCTTGCCTTAGGAGCCTCACCCTATGCTGTTACCTTGCTCTATGTGGTCTTGGCTGGAGTTTATGTGTACGGTATTTACAAATGGTATCAGAAAGCTCCTGTTCATATTGAGAAGAGTGGCTTCAACCGATTTATTTGGCTTCCTGCCTTGGTTTGGTTCTTAGCTCTTGTCGTTCAATTCTTCCTGCCTGATGATCCTTCAGTAAATCAGCAAATAGTGACAGATTTGGCCTTGTCTCAACCACTATTCTCCTTCTTTACTACGGTTATTTGCTCCTTTGACGGAAGAACTTATCTTTAGAGGGATGTTGGCACGCTATTTCTTTCCTAAGCAGGACAATAGTAAACAAACTCTGATTTTCCTTCTGGTATCTAGTGTTTTGTTTGCCTTAGGTCATTTCCCAAGTGATGTGCAACAATTTTTAGTTTATTTTAGCCTTGGTTTTAGCTTTGGCTTGGCTTATATTAGTAGAAAGGGGCTCGCTTACAGTATTTCACTACATGCTTTGAATAATTTAGTCAGCTTTTTGATGATTCTCATGCTATAATAGAGTCAGGAGGTCACATGAAACGAGTAATTTTATTAGCAGTGATTCAAGCAGTCGTTCTATTTTTCATCATTGGGGCGCTAGCTTATGCCTTTAAGGGCGATTTCTTTTATAGCCATCTAGCAGTGGTCTTTGCCCCTATTGCCGGTATCTGGCGTTTTGGGACAGCTTATACAACGGAAATTGTCTTGCCGAGAAAAGCGGCTGAAATCGCTGAAAAGCGTAAAGCAGGCAACAATTCAAAATAAAAGAGTCCGGTGAAGTTCATCGGATTTTTGTATTGGAGATAATTTTTAGGTCCTTCACCTGATTTTTAAAGACTGACAAACTTTTCTGATGATTTTCATGAAGAGCCTGCGCTTTTATGGTAAAATAGTAACAGAATAAAAGAGGAGAGAAACAATGAAACGTAGTATGTATGCTGGTCGTGTTCGTGAGGAACACATCGGACAAGAAATAACCTTGAAAGGATGGGTTGGCCGTCGTCGTGACCTTGGTGGTTTGATCTTTATCGATCTTCGTGACCGTGAAGGAATCATGCAGTTGGTTATCAATCCTGAAAAAGTATCTGCCGAGGTTATGGCAACAGCTGAAAGCCTTCGTAGCGAATTTGTTATCGAGGTGACTGGTCAGGTCGCTGCGCGTGAGCAAGCCAATGATAAGTTGTCAACTGGTGCAGTTGAGCTAAACGTAACAGATCTGACAGTGCTTAATACAGCTAAGACAACCCCATTTGAGATTAAGGATGGGATTGAGGCCAATGACGATACGCGTTTGCGTTACCGTTACCTTGACCTTCGTCGTCCAGAAATGTTGGAAAATCTCAAACTTCGTGCTAAGGTGACCCACTCTATCCGCAACTACTTGGATGAGTTGGAGTTTATCGATGTAGAGACACCATTCCTTTCTAAGTCAACGCCAGAAGGAGCACGTGACTATTTGGTGCCATCTCGTGTTAATAAAGGGCATTTCTATGCTCTTCCACAAAGTCCACAAATCACTAAGCAGCTCTTGATGAATGCTGGATTTGACCGCTACTACCAAATCGTTAAATGTTTCCGTGATGAGGACTTGCGTGGTGACCGCCAGCCTGAGTTTACCCAGGTCGACTTGGAAACATCCTTCCTTACTGAGCAAGAAATCCAGGATATCACAGAAGGCTTGATTGCCCGCGTCATGAAAGAAACTAAAGGTATCGAAGTAACGCTTCCATTCCCTCGTATGAAATACGATGACGCTATGGCTCTTTACGGTTCTGACAAGCCAGATACCCGTTTTGACATGTTGCTTCAGGACTTGACAGCAGTGGTCAAGGGTGTAGACTTTAAAGTCTTTTCAGAAGCACCTGCTGTAAAAGCAATTGTAGTCAAAGGCGCTGCGGACAACTATTCACGTAAAGACATCGACAAGATGACGGAGGTAGCTAAACAATACGGTGCCAAAGGTCTTGCTTGGGTCAAGGTTGTGGATAGAGAATTAAACGGACCAGTTGCTAAGTTCTTGACTGGTATCCAAGCAGAATTGACAACAGCGCTTGCTCTTGAAGACAAGGACTTGGTTCTCTTTGTGGCAGATACGCTTGAGGTAGCTAATGCAACACTCGGTGCCCTTCGTGGACGTATTGCCAAAGAACTAGGCTTGATTGATAATGATAAATTCAATTTCCTTTGGGTAGTTGACTGGCCAATGTTTGAATGGTCTGAAGAAGAAGGCCGTTACATGAGCGCCCACCATCCATTCACACTCCCACAGGAAGAGACTGCTCACGAATTAGAAGGTGAGTTGGCTAAAGTTCGTGCCATTGCTTACGATATCGTTTTGAACGGTTATGAGCTTGGTGGTGGTAGCCTTCGTATCAACCAAAAAGACCTTCAAGAACGCATGTTCAAGGCTCTTGGCTTCTCAGCCGAAGAAGCAAATGACCAGTTTGGTTTCCTTCTTGAAGCCATGGACTATGGTTTCCCACCACACGGTGGCTTGGCTATCGGGCTTGACCGATTTGTCATGCTCTTAGCAGGAGAAGAAAATATCCGTGAAGTCATTGCCTTTCCTAAGAACAACAAGGCAAGTGACCCAATGACACAAGCTCCTTCAACAGTAGCGCTCAAACAACTAGAGGAACTCAGCTTACAAGTAGAAGAAGATGAAACAAGCAAAACGAATTAAGCGGTGGCGCTATTATCTGCGCCGCTTTGCTCATCAGATAAATTTTACGTGTCTTACAAAGCATCTCTCGCGAAAAATATGATGAGAAGATTTCGGCCTCTCTGGTCTATGGATTTTTATCAGCAGTGGCGGTCAATTTCTTTTTCCAACCAGGACATGTGTATTCGAGTGGTGCGACAGGTTTGGCACAGATTATCTCTGCCTTGAGTAATTACTGGTTTGGTTTTCATATTCCTATTTCATTGGCTTTCTATGCTATTAATTTCCCTTTGATGGTTTTAGCTTGGTATCAGATTGGCCATAAGTTCACCGTCTTTACCTTTATCACGGTGTCCATGAGTTCCTTCTTTATCCAGTTTGTCCCTGTGGCGACCTTGACGGAGGATCCCATTATCAATGCCCTTTTTGGGGGTGTTGTCATGGGCTTGGGGATTGGTTTTGCTCTTCGAAACAATATCTCCAGTGGCGGGACGGATATCGTCAGTCTGACCATTCGCAAGAAAACGGGTAAGAATGTTGGCAGTATTTCTTTCTTGGTAAATGGGACCATCATGCTGATAGCAGGTTTGACCTTTGGTTGGAAATACGCTCTCTATTCTATGATTACCATCTTTGTCTCTAGCCGTGTGACAGATGCGGTCTTTACCAAACAAAAACGCATGCAGGCTATGATTGTGACCAATCATCCAGATAAAGTAATTGAGAAAATCCATAAAAAATTGCACCGCGGAGCAACCATGATCCACGATGCAGAAGGAACCTATAATCACGAGAGAAAGGCAGTTTTAATTACTGTCATTACACGTGCAGAGTTTAATGAATTTAAACTCATTATGAAACAAGTCGACCCAAGCGCCTTTGTCTCTGTATCGGAGAATGTTCATATTTTGGGACGATTCGTTGAAACAGATAATTAGTGATCAAAAAAACCAGCGCGAGCTGGTTTTTATTTTTCGATAATTTTGTGGGCGATCAACTGACGGTAACAAATTTGCTTATTGCTTTTAGCATCGTTGATAATCTGGAGGATGGTTTCAAGGGAAACACGACCAAGTTCCAAGCTATTGATATCAACATAGGCTGCCAAGTTGAGCTTGGGATTGACCGAGTCAAAGCTGAGAACAGGGACATCCAGTTGGTGTTTTGTAATATAATCACAGACCCCTTCAGCTAGGAGGCTATCGGTTGTGATGATAGCATCGATTTGTGGGTCATGCTGAAAGAGAAGTTGACTAAATTGATATCCTTTTTCCTCTAGAAACTCATTTGCAAAGTAGGTCAGATTGTCATCAAGAGGCAGTTTGTATTGCTTGAGTGCGGATTCGTAACCAGTTAGACGGTCTTGTGTAACGAAGAGTTTCTTAGAACCTCCGATAAAGGCAATTCGTTTGCATCCTTTTTTTGATGAAATATTCGGTTGCATCCAAACCAGCTTGGACATTGTCATTATCGACAAGAGGGATAAAGGGTGAAATGGATTTTCCTAGAATGAGGAAGGGGAACTGCTCATCAGCAACTAGTTTGACCAAGGGATCTTCCTCTTCGGCATAAAGGAAAATCAAACCATCTACACGCTTACCATAGACCATCTGAGAAATAGCTTTAAGACGCTCTTTGGCATCTTTACCTGTCGCGATCTGAATGGCGTAGTGGTTTTCAGAGGCGACTTGGGCAATACCACGGAGGACAGATGGGAAGAAAGGATTTTGATAGAAGGCGTCTGAGTCGTCAGGAAGGACCAAGCCGATAACTTGGGTATAACTACTTACCAAGCTACGAGCATTGAGGTTGGGGTGGTAATTGAGCTCCTTCATAGCCTTGCGAACACGTTTTTTCGTTTCGTCGCTAATGGTTGATTTATTTTGAATAACACGGGTTACGGTTGAAGGTGAAACACCAGCAGCCTTGGCCACATCTTTAATCGTAACGGGCATAAAAATCTCCTATTTATGGTAATCTGGATCACGGAAATGTGTTTTATAAAAAATAGTGACCAGATATAGAACAAAAAGAATGTTTTGTACAGTAATGAGGGTTGTCATATTTTGGCCAAATAATCCCAAAATAAGCGTAATCAGAGTTGGCAATCCTAAACAGTTCAAGATAAAATGGTAGCACTCTTTAAAGGTCCTAAATGAAAAGAGGCGTGATTTCTTAGTGATATAGAGGAGAAGACTCGCTCCTATAGAGACGATAAAGAAATTCAAACCAAAGAGGAAACTCGCACCGAGAACTAGGAAGAGACTGATATAGACACGATTTTGTTGGTACCAGTCTTTAGAAATGGCTTGGGTCAAGTTGTCCTTGCTTTTGAACTCTCAGTCTGAATGGCTCGGTAAGAGATACGGGTCAGTTCCTTACTTTCCTTGCTGATGACGAGCTCGTTTGTATCGAAATGCAGTTGCAAGTCCTTAGGTAACTCCTTGCTTTGACTTGGACCAATCACAAGAGAAGGCGCTTGACTAGCTGTTCCTGTATAAGTTAATTTGCCATCAATAATTGTAGCGTGTTCAGAGAGATCCTGAATAACTTCATCTGTCAGAGGTTCATAGACATTATCGATAAAGGTTTCTAGGGGATAAGTCTCCTGGGAGCTGTTTTGAATAGCAATGGGTACCATAGACAAGCTGATAAGGAAGATACTGGTGAAGAGTAGTTGAAACCAGTTGAGCCCGAAACGTTTGGACAGGGGCTTACGAAATCCCCAAATACTTGAAAAATATGAAAATGGATATGGAAGCATTTGTATCTTTCTAAAAGGTGTTTTCTATATGAGTATTATTATATAGAGAAATGTGCTTTATTTCAAGTCTAGAGGGTAAATTGCTTGTTGTTAGTATATATTTTGTAGCAATAAGAAAAGGGTGGCGGGGATAGATTATCCCTTGTCGCCACCACTTGTAAGTCCTGAAACAAAGTTCTTTTGTAGGAAGAAGAAGAGAATACAGATTGGAAGGGCGATGAGGATAGCACCTGCTGAGAAGTAGGCAATCTTCATGTTTTTCACATTGTTGACGAAGGTTTGGAGACCTACGGCAACAGTAAAGTATTCTTTCTCACGAAGCAAGAAACTAGAGAGGATATAGTCTCCGAAAGGTCCCATGAAGGCCCAGAGAGCTTGAACAGCAATCATTGGGCGAACAAGTGGAAGAACAATTTGCCAGAAGCGGCGGAAGTGTCCTGCACCGTCTAGTTTTGCGGATTCATCTAGAGACATTGGCACTGTATCGAAGTAACCTTTCATGAGCCAAGCATTCATCGGGATACCACCACCAACATAAAGGAAGATGAGGAACCAGCTGTGGTTAAGGGCGTTCAACATAAGTGCCATAACGAAGAAGGCTGTCAAAGCGGCCATGGTTGGCACCATTTGGATAATCAAGAAGAAGACCAAACTTTGTTTACGAGCTAAGAAGTTGTAACGGCTGTAAGCATAACCGGCAAGTACGATGATACTTGTTTGAACAGCCATGGTAATCAAGGCGATAATCAAAGTGTTGAGGTACCAAGTACCGTACAAGGTTTCAGAGAAGAGCCCTTGGAAGTTAGCAAAACTAAAGTCAACGTTGCTGTCTAGTTTAAAGGCTACTACGTTACCAGTCTTGAAGGCTGACATAATAGTAATCAACAGTGGATAGATAATCACAATTGATAGACCAATCAGGTAAAGGTATGTAAGAGTTTGAGTCAGTCTACGTTTGAGTTTGATTGAGTTATTCATCTTAGACGTCCTCCATATCAAATGCGTGTAGTTTCTTGAATGCGATCATAGAGATTGAGATGACAATGATAGAGATAATCAAAGTAACAGCTGCCGCCATAGAGTATTGAGGAGATGTACCAGTTGTCAAACGGTAAATCCATGAGATCAAGATATCGGTTGAACCAGCTCCACCACCGACACTACCAGGTCCTCCAGCATTAAAGAGGTACATGATAGAGAAGTTGTTAAAGTTGAAGGTGTATTGGCTAATCAAAGTAGGTGCCGCAACGGCCAAGATCATTGGGAAAGTGATGTTGCGGAATTTTTGCCAAGCATTGGCACCGTCAATATAAGCTGCTTCGTAAAGGTCGTTAGGAATAGATTGCAAGATACCCAAAGTCAAGACGTAGATGTATGGGAATCCAAGCCAACCTTGCATCATAATCAAGGCAATCTTAGTCCAAGTTGGGTCTGTTTTCCAAGGAATAAGAGCACCATCAAGGAAAGGAAGGAATTTAGCCAAGATTGGCAATACTTGAGTGTTGATAGCACCAACACTATCATTAAACATATTTGAGAATGTCAAGATAGTGATGAAGGCTGGGACAGCCCAAGGAAGAAGGAAAATAACACCAAAGATACGTTTTCCTTTGATAAATGGTTGGTTAGCAATGATAGCTGTGAAGATACCGATGACGATCTGTAAAGTTGAGGCAGCCAAAGCCCAGATGATGGTCCAAGAAAGAACGGCACCAAAGGCAGAACGGAAGGTACTCAAACTCCAGATGTTCGTAAAGTTTGTCAAACCAACCCAGTCCAACAATTTGTTTGGTGGCAAGTGTTGGAAGTCATAGTTGGTAAAGGCAATCATCAAGGTTACGATAACTGGAAAGATAATCGCAAAAGTCATTGCAATATAAGATGGAATGATCAAGAGGTAAGGGAAGCCATTTTCATAGATTCCTTTGATCATATCTTTTAGCGTAAGTGGTACTGGAATTCCATTGTTGATACGTTTTGCGATTGTATGTGCATCTTTAATATTTGAGAAATAAAAGAGCACATAAACGACTACAAAGATTAAATGGAAGGCACCACGAATCAGCATGAAGAGGGAATTATCACGACCTGGTTTGTCACCAAGAGTAATGAGATTGCTCAATTCAGGGGCTGCAAGTGCTAGGAAATAAAGGATAAATACAAGAGTTACACCAAGGAAGATAAAACCTTTGGCTTTTTGTTTATTGTAAATCTGTCCTAACCCAGGAATGATAGACAGCAGGGTCGCTTTTACTAGGTTGTTGCTTTTTCCATAATAACTCCTTTCATAGGATACTGGTTTCTAATCAAAACCTAAACTATATATGTTTTTTGTTGATAAATTCAAAGGGGGATTTGAATTCCACCCCCCTTGAACAAATTTTTTATTCACCAAATTTTTGTTTGATTGTTTCTTTGATCAATGTTACAGCATCGTTAGCGACTGTTTTAGCGTCTTTCTTACCGCTTACAGAGTCAAAGAGCATGTTAGCGACTGGTTCCCAAACTGCAGACATTTGAGAGATGTTTGGCATTGGTTGAGCGTTCTTGAACTGTTTGATAACAGCTGTTGTCAACTCATCGTTTTTACCTTCAGCGTATGAACGAGCTTCAGTGTTAGCTGGGATTTCGTTAGTTGCATCGTAGAAGGCTTTTTGTTGTTCAGTTGAAACAAGGAAGTCTACAAATTTTTGTGCTCCTTCAAGGTTCTTAGTGCTTGATGGGATGATCCAAGCTTTACCACCACCGAATGCTGCGTAGTCTTTTCCGTTTGGAAGAGTTGGGATAGTTGCAACACCGTAGTTTACTTTAGCATCTTTGAAGGCTTGAGCTTTCCAAGGTCCATCAATGATAGCAGCTGTTTTACCTTCTTGGAATTGAGTTTGGATTAAGTTTCCAGCAGCTGTGCCATCTTGCATACCTTTAGGCCATTTTTCATACCAAGATTTAGCGTAGTTGATACCTGCGATAGAACCGTCGTTTGCAAGACCGATGTCTTTAGCGTCTTTACCGTTTTGTCCGAATACGTATGCACCGTTACCAGCAAGAAGTCCGTATGCAAAGTAGAAGTTTGTCCAATCAGCTAGGAAAGCAGAAGTTTTACCATCTTCACCAGCGAAAGCATATTTGCTATCTTTAGCAAGGTTTTCTAAGTCAGCAAAAGTTTTTGGAGCTTCTTTTACCAAGTCTTTGTTGTAGTACATAACAAGTGACTCGATAACGGCAGGAGCACCGTAAACTTTACCGTCAGCAGCTGTTACAAGAGATTTAGTTTTATCATCTGTTTTAGCGCCGTCGCTCAATTTAACTTCTGAAAGTTGTCCGTCAGTACCAAGGCTACCTACACGGTCGTATGGTGCCATCATAACGTCAGCAGCTTGACCTGATTGGTTGTCAAGAGAAAGTTTGTCAAGACCACCAAGTTGGTCACCAGATTTGATGTTAACTTTTGTTCCTGACTCTTTTTCGTAAGCTTTAGCAACTGTTTCAGCGAAAGCTTTGTATTGGTCTTCAACGTAAAGAGTGATTTCTTTCCCTGCAGATGAACCAGCATCAGCAGCTTTTTTTCAGCAGGTTTGCTTCCGCAAGCTACCAAAAAGCAAGCTAGCAAGTGTAGCAGTTCCAAGCACAGCAGCTGCTCTTCATGAATTTAGATGACATAGTGTATTCCTCCCTAAAGAATAACAAATTTTATAATGAGGAAACGCAAACGTTTTCCTTTATGGGACTAGTATAACACAAACAGAAAACGGTTGCAAGCATTTTTTTGAAAAAATCTTAAAAAATTTTATAGAAAAGTAAACGCTTAAACGCCATATAATAGAAGAAAGATTATAAAATATTTTCCTCCTATGAATAAATCAAATAGAGAGAAAACGATTGCTTGATCCATATATGGAAAAATAGCTTTTACTGTTTTTTTAGATGGAATAAGAGAAGTTTTCTATAAGGTTTTTATTTTTTTATAAAGAATATATATACAAGTATGAAGAAAAACTTTTAAAAAAATAATCAAAAAAGTTTTTTAAAACCGCTTGCATTTATCAAAAAAATGAGATATACTTATCTTAACGCAAACGTTTGCGTCCGTAAAAATGAAATAACAACTATAAACACATGAGGTGCTTATTATGAAAAAACGTCAAAGTGGTGTGTTGATGCACATTTCTTCTCTTCCAGGAGCATACGGAATCGGATCATTTGGTAAAAGTGCTTACGACTTCGTTGATTTCTTGGTTCGCACAAAACAACGTTACTGGCAAATCCTTCCACTAGGAACAACTAGTTACGGGGATTCTCCTTACCAATCTTTCTCAGCCTTCGCAGGGAACACTCATTTTATCGATTTGGATATCTTGGTAGAGCAAGGCTTGTTGCAAGCAAGTGACCTTGAAGGGGTTGACTTTGGTAGCGATGCGTCTGAAGTTGACTATGCTAAAATCTACTATGCACGTCGTCCTCTTTTAGAAAAAGCGGTAAAAAGTTTCTTTGAAGTCGGAGATGTTAAAGATTTTGAGAAATTTGCTCAAGACAACCAATCATGGCTTGAGCTCTTCGCAGAGTATATGGCTATCAAAGAGCATTTTGACAATCTTGCTTGGACTGAATGGCCAGATGCAGATGCTCGTGCTCGTAAAGCTTCAGCACTTGAAAGCTACCGTGAGCAATTGGCAGACAAGTTGGTTTACCACCGTGTGACTCAATACTTCTTCTTCCAACAATGGTTGAAATTGAAAGCCTACGCTAACGACAACCACATCGAAATCGTTGGGGACATGCCAATCTACGTAGCGGAAGATTCAAGCGATATGTGGGCAAATCCACATCTCTTCAAGACAGATGTCAACGGTAAGGCAACTTGCATCGCAGGATGCCCACCAGATGAGTTTTCTGCAACTGGTCAGCTTTGGGGTAACCCAATCTATGACTGGGAAGCAATGGACAAAGATGGTTACAAATGGTGGATTGAACGCTTGCGTGAAAGCTTTAAAATCTACGATATCGTTCGTATCGACCATTTCCGTGGTTTCGAATCTTACTGGGAAATCCCTGCTGGTTCCGATACAGCAGCACCTGGTGAGTGGGTCAAAGGTCCTGGCTACAAGCTTTTTGCAGCCGTTAAGGAAGAGCTTGGTGAGCTAAACATCATCGCAGAAGATCTTGGTTTCATGACTGATGAAGTAATCGAATTGCGTGAACGTACTGGCTTCCCAGGAATGAAAATTCTTCAATTTGCCTTCAACCCAGAAGACGAAAGTATTGATAGCCCACACTTGGCACCTGCTAACTCAGTTATGTACACAGGAACACACGACAACAATACGGTCCTTGGTTGGTACCGTAACGAGATTGATGATGCGACTCGTGAGTACATGGCTCGTTACACGAACCGCAAAGAATACGAAACAGTGCCACACGCTATGCTTCGTACAGTCTTTTCATCAGTTAGCTTTATGGCAATTGCAACTATGCAAGATTTGCTAGAATTGGATGAGGCAGCTCGTATGAACTTCCCATCTACCCTTGGTGGAAACTGGTCTTGGCGTATGACTGAAGACCAATTAACACCCGCTGTTGAAGAAACTTTGCTTGACTTGACGACAATTTATCGCCGAATCAATGAAAATTTGGTAGAATTAAAGAAATAAGATAATATCAGGAGACACTTAAACATGTTATCACTACAAGAATTTGTACAAAATCGTTACAATAAAACCATTGCAGAATGTAGTAATGAAGAGCTTTACCTGGCTCTTCTTAACTACAGCAAGCTTGCAAGCAGCAAAAAACCAGTTAACACTGGTAAGAAAAAAGTTTACTACATCTCAGCTGAGTTCTTGATTGGTAAACTCTTGTCAAACAACTTGATTAACCTTGGTCTTTACGACGATGTCAAAAAAGAACTTGCAGCTGCAGGTAAAGACTTGATCGAAGTAGAAGAAGTTGAATTGGAACCATCTCTTGGTAATGGTGGTTTGGGACGTTTGGCTGCCTGCTTTATCGACTCAATTGCGACTCTTGGTTTGAACGGTGACGGTGTTGGTCTTAACTACCACTACGGTCTTTTCCAACAAGTTCTTAAAAACAACCAACAAGAAACAATTCCAAATGCATGGTTGACAGAGCAAAACTGGTTGGTTCGCTCAAGCCGTAGCTACCAAGTACCATTTGCACACTTTACATTGACATCAACTCTTTACGATATCGATGTACCTGGTTACAAGACAGAAACGAAGAACCGCTTGCGTTTGTTTGACTTGGATTCAGTTGATTCTTCTATTATTAAAGATGGTATCAACTTTGACAAGACAGATATCGCTCGCAACTTGACTCTCTTCCTTTACCCAGATGATAGTGACCGTCAAGGTGAATTGCTACGTATTTTCCAACAGTACTTCATGGTTTCAAACGGTGCGCAATTGATCATCGACGAAGCAATCGAAAAAGGAAGCAACTTGCATGACCTTGCTGACTACGCAGTTGTACAAATCAACGATACTCACCCATCAATGGTTATCCCTGAATTGATCCGTCTTTTGACTGCACGTGGTATCGAGCTTGACGAAGCAATCTCAATCGTTCGTAGCATGACTGCCTACACTAACCACACAATTCTTGCTGAAGCCCTTGAAAAATGGCCTCTTGAATTCTTGCAAGAAGTGGTTCCACACTTGGTACCAATTATCGAAGAATTGGACCGTCGCGTGAAAGCAGAGGTGAAAGATCCAGCTGTTCAAATCATCGATGAGAGCGGACGTGTTCACATGGCTCACATGGATATCCACTACGGATACAGTGTTAACGGGGTAGCAGCACTTCACACTGAAATCTTGAAGAACTCTGAGTTGAAAGCCTTCTACGACCTTTACCCAGAAAAATTCAACAACAAAACAAACGGTATCACTTTCCGTCGTTGGCTCATGCATGCTAACCCAAGCTTGTCTCACTACTTGGATGAGATTCTTGGAGAAGGTTGGCACCATGAAGCAGATGAGCTTGAAAAACTCTTGTCTTATGAAGACAAAGCGACTGTCAAAGAAAAAAATTGGAAAGCATCAAGGCTCACAACAAACGTAAATTGGCTCGTCACTTGAAAGAACACCAAGGTGTGGAAATCAATCCAAACTCTATCTTTGACATCCAAATCAAACGTCTTCACGAGTACAAACGCCAACAAATGAATGCTTTGTATGTAATCCACAAATACCTTGACATCAAAGCTGGTAACATCCCTGCTCGCCCAATCACAATCTTCTTTGGTGGTAAAGCAGCTCCAGCCTACACAATCGCTCAAGACATCATCCACTTGATCCTTTGCATGTCAGAAGTTATTGCTAATGATCCAGCAGTAGCTCCACACTTGCAAGTAGTTATGGTTGAAAACTACAACGTTACTGCAGCAAGCTTCCTTATCCCAGCATGTGATATCTCAGAACAAATCTCACTTGCTTCTAAAGAAGCTTCAGGTACTGGTAACATGAAATTCATGTTGAACGGGGCTTTGACTCTTGGTACTATGGACGGAGCTAACGTGGAAATCGCTGAGTTGGTTGGCGATGAAAACATCTACATCTTTGGTGAAGATTCAGAAACTGTTATCGACCTTTACGCAAAAGCAGCTTACAAATCAAGCGAATTCTACGCTCGTCAAGCTATCAAACCATTGGTTGACTTCATCGTTAGCGATGCAGTTCTTGTAGCTGGAAACAAAGAGCGCTTGGAACGTCTTTACAATGAATTGATCAACAAAGACTGGTTCATGACTCTTCTTGACTTGGAAGACTATATCAAGGTTAAAGAACAAATGTTGGCTGACTATGAAAACCGTGACGCATGGTTGGATAAAGTCATCGTTAACATTGCCAAAGCAGGATTCTTCTCATCTGACCGTACAATCGCTCAGTACAACGAAGATATCTGGCACTTGAACTAAGATACAAGATTTATACTAATACATTTTGTAAAAAAGCGAATTTCGATTGAAATTCGCTTTTTTGAATACTTGAGTAGAAATAGATCTATGATACTTTATTGGATAGGGTTGTGGTTTGCACTTGATTTTCATTGAGTATTATAATTATTTTTATCTGAAAATTGTAAGAAAGTGTGTTAAAATGAGAACGTATACAATTGGTTATTTGGATATCAAATTAGAATTTAAAGAGGTCATTATGAGTAATTTAGAGATTGGGAAACGGATTCGCACCTTACGAACTGAAAAAGGATTGAGTAGGGAAGCCTTTTGTGGAGATGAAAAAGAACTTACTGTACGTCAGTTGGGCCGAATTGAAACTGGAAATAACTTACCTAGCTTAGCGAAACTGGACTATATAGCAGAAGTGTTAGGGGTTCCGATGTCTCAGTTAATTGACGAGGGATTGTTAATTGTTCCTAAAGAGTATTTAAAACTAAAAACGAAATTGATTCGTCAATCTATTCATGGAGATGAAGAAAAGGTTCGTCAACGCGAGGCTATCTTTGAAGAAATTCAAGAACGTTTTTATGACCAACTGCCTGAGGATGAGCAAGTAGCAGTTGAGGTTCTACAAGCTATTGATGATGTATATGTTTCCGAAAATGTTGAATTTGGAGAGGGCTTGATTGAGGAATATTTCAATCAAACTTTGCTACAAACGGAGTATTCTGTAAATGATTTATTGATCTTATATTTATATTTTTTATCAAATGCTATTAGTTTTAAACGAAATGATGACGTTTTAAAAAAAGTAAGAAATAACATCGTGACCATAATTGACTGTTCAGATAATACTTACATGCATCTGTTACAAAGAGTATTAATTGCAATAGTGTTGTATCAATTGAGGAACGAATACTACGAAGAGATCTCCGTCATTTTTAGTTTTCTAAGAGAAATTATGATGGAAATTCAAGATTCAAACTTAAAACCAACGGTAGACTACTTTGAGGCTAAATATTACTTATATGGAGAAAAAGATAAAGAAAAAGCCCTGCAATGCTATGAAAAAGCTATCAGTGGGGCAGAATTTTTGAATGACATGAATTTTAAAAATCGAGTGATAGAGGAACTAAGAGAAGACTTACCTGATGTGTAAAAAGGATATTAAACAAGAATTAAACGGTTAGTTAAAGAATTTCAATATTCAATAAAGAGGATGATATGAGTAATTTAGAAATAGGAAAACGGATTCGTACCTTACGAACTGAAAAAGGACTGAGTAGAGAAGCCTTTTGTGGCGATGAAAAAGAGCTTACTGTACGTCAGTTGGGCCGAATTGAAACAGGAAATAACTTGCCCAGTTTAGCTAAACTAGACTATATAGCAAAAGTATTGGGAGTTCCAATATCTCAGTTAATTGACGAGGGATTGTTAATTGTTCCTAAAGAGTATTTAAAACTAAAAACGAAATTGATTCGTCAATCTATTCATGGAGATGAAGAAAAAATTCGTCAACGTGAGGCTATCTTTGAAGACATTCAGGAACGTTTTTATGACCAACTTCCTGAAGATGAGCAAGTAGCAGTTGAAGTCCTACAAGCCATTGATGATGTGTATGTTTCTGAAAACGCTGAATTTGGGGAAGGTTTAATTGAAGAGTATTTTGAGCAAACAATGCTGCGAACAGAATATTCGACAAATGATCTACTACTATTGTACTTGTATTTCTTATCTTTAGCGGTTAAAGCAGAACGAGATGAAGTAACTTTAAACAAAGTTTGTCTAAATATTGTATCTCAAACAAATTATGATGATACAAACTATATTCACTTGCTTCAAAGGGTACTAATAGGTTTAGTACTTTATCAGCTTGACATCGCTTATCATGAATTTATACCTGAAATATTGAGTATGTTAAGAGAAATTATGATTGACATCGGAGATACTAGTTTAAAACCAACTGTAGACTTCATTGAAGCAAAATATTACTTATACGGAGAAAAAGATAAAGAAAAAGCCTTGCAATACTATGAAAAAGCTATCAATGGGGCAGAATTTTTGAATGACATGAATTTTAAAAATCGAGTGATAGAGGAAAAAAATAAGGATTTTCCATAATTTCAATTTAAAAACAGGACATAAATGTCAGTAGACATAAATGTCCTGTTTTTTTACTCTCATAAGGGATATACTGTTATTGTAAATAAGTTAAGAAGAGCGCAATGCTAGAAACATTCCTATTTAATGGGATGGAGATTAGCAGGCGGGAGGAAAATATGGTAAAAACAATTGACTATTATATGGATGAAAAGTTTGTTAAGAAGGACTATCTGATTATCAAAAATAGTCTAGATAGCAGACGCCTATGTAAAGTAACACTTGATGAGAAGCTACTAAAGTTAGTTCTCTTGCTTCCAAATGAAATGAGAGAAATCAAAATGGACTCCAATTTAAAGCCTAGAATTAGAGTTGTTGACATAACCGATGGGAGTGATTGAAGTTTCTAAAATAGAAATTAAAATTAGAAAGAGGTAATAAAATGATTAAGGTAGAAAGAGTTACAAAGCGATTTGGAGATAATATTGCTTTAAATCAAATTAGTTTTTCAATAAACGAAGGAGAAATTTTTGGATTCCTAGGTCCATCTGGTTCAGGGAAAACAACAATGATCAATATTCTGACAGGACAACTACAGGCTAACAGCGGAAAGACAGAATTATTAGGGAAAGATTCTCAAAAATTACTTCCGTCAGATTTTGAAGAGTTAGGTTTAGTAGGTGACACAAGTGGTTATTACGAAAAATTAAGTTTGTACAATAACTTGTTGCTATTTGCAAGACTATACGGAGTTTCAAAATCTCGAATTGAAGAAATTCTAAAACAAGTTGGTCTGTATGATAGTAAAGACACTCCAGCTGAGAAACTTTCTACAGGAATGCGTCAACGAATGCTTTTAGCTCGTGCTTTAATCAATTACCCTAAAGTTCTATTTTTAGATGAACCTACAAGTGGGTTAGATCCCACCACCCTCAAAAGAAGATTCACAAATTACTACAGGAGTTAAAGGAAAGAGGAACAACTATTTTCTTAACTACTCATGATATGAATGAGGCGACTTTATTATGTGATAACCTTGCTCTTTTGAATAAAGGTGATCTTATTGAACAAGGAAGCCCAATCGAAATTATCCAAAAATACAACACGGAAAAGAATGTTGCAGTAACCTATAGTGATTCGACTAAAAAAGTAGTGCGATTCGAAGACTTGCAGCAAGAAGATTATAAAAAAATAATGACGATTCACTCATGTGAACCAACTTTAGAAGATATTTTTATTAAATTGACAGGAGAAAAATTAGATGTTTAAGAGAATTTTAGCCCTTATCTGGTTGAGGACACAAGTATTATTAACAAACAAAAACACTTTGGTACAGGTAGTATTCCCATTCTTTATGGTTCTACTCTTCCAAAATTTTATGAATACAGATGGCACTCAAGGGAAAACACTATTGTTTAGTTCTTTAACAATGGCATTCTCATTTTCTTCTGGTTCAATGATTTCAAACTCTATTGCAGAGGAAAAAGAAAAAAGAATTTTTAAAACACTCATTTTAAGCGGAGTTCGCCGTGGAGAATATCTTGTTTCCGTGTTGTTTTATCCTGTAATCTTTGCCTTGGCTTCAGTTATTTCCTTCCCTATTATGGTCGAAGTGGATTTCGCAAAAGATTATCCTGTATACCTTGTAGTAGCTTCTCTGGTAGCATTATGTACAATCCTCTTAAATTTAGTGATTGGAGCTATTTCAGAGACACAAACTCAGGCTCAGGTTTATGGTTTGATTCCAATGCTTGGTCTCTCATTCTTGCCGATGTTTTCTCAAGTTAGCTCAGAGATTAAGAAATTTATGGACACAACCTTCTTAGGAGCTTATGTAGATTTCTTTAATAAACCAGATTTCAAGTTGAATTTTGACAGTTTGGGAATCACTTTTGCTTGGGTTGTAGCATTACTTGCCCTTAGTTATTGGGGGTTGAAAAATAAAAAAAGAGTACAGTTTGGAAAATTAACAATTAATCAACTTCAAAAACTAAGTTTTTTTAAAGTTTAGTGTTTAGTAAGCTTTGTAAGAAACCTTGTTTAAAACAATAAACCAGCGCTTAAAACGCTGGTTTTTACTGTCTTCAGCCTTATGTTTCTTTATAGTTGATTACCTCATATTTCTTGTATTCGCTTACATAAAGTATTATAATATGATTGTAGGAAAGAAGGTGTTTTTTATGTGGAAAAAAATATTTTTTTCAAAATATAGATGGACAGATTTATTTTTGGATTTTATTTATAATTTTGACCTGCCTCTTGGCGGGTAATAGTAATCTTTACCCCCTTACCCATCAAGAAATCTCTTATCATGGGTGCTTATCGGGAATTACACTCGCCTTATTTCACTTGCTATTTATTGATAAGTTTTTTATTTCGAATCGAAAATAAATATGAGGTATATACCTGACTGCCTACTTTTTAAGATTGATTTTGGAGGGAAAAATTTTGTCTCTATTATTTATTTCTTTAAATTTATTTATGTTGTATAAGATCTATTCTTTGAGACGGGAGAAATCGAAATACTTGATTTATACGGCCTATATCATATTTGGGGCAAATGTAATATATGGTATTCAATGGTTATTAAAAGAATTGGTTTCAAAGATTTCCACTTAATGTGTATAGAAACTCCAGTGATTTTTGCATAACAAAACGCATAAGATTAAGGTTTTTGTGTACTATTCTTATGCGTTTTTGTAATATTGAAGATTTTCGGTAAGTTTTATACCTTTGGGAAGTCTAGTTTAGAATGCTTTCCCAACCAGAATCTCTGCCTCAATGGTAATCTCTGTCAGTTGGCTCCAGTCAATCTTGGTCTGGTCAACGTGAAAGAGGAGAGGAGTCATGCTGAGTAGGGCTTGGAGTTGTTCTGCTGTGATAGTCTTAGTCAGAGAGGCAGTTTGGCTAGATAGAATGGTGAAGTGTTCTTGGAAATGATTTTTGATATCTTGGTTGGAATAGTCCTTCTTTATCAGCTGGTCTTGTACCTTCTGACGGATTTCTTTGAGGTGATTTTCAGTTGGAATAACCTTTATCAAGATGCCGTCTTTGGATAAAACGCGACGAAATTCTCCATAGTTGGCAGGTGAGAAGATATCAAGCAGGATATCCATGCTATCGTTTTTTATAGGAAGTCGTGCCAAGTCGCCAACGAACCAATTGATTGCCCAGTTGGGTTCACTTTTGGCAGCGATTTGGACTGAATCTTTGGAGATGTCAAAAGCATAGAAAGTTTTTTCAGAGTGACTTTCTTGGAGTTTACGAGAATAGAATCCTTCGCCACAACCGATATCTAAGACTGTGGTGCTAGTTTCTGAATTTGCTAACAAGTCAGATACAGCATCTAAAATAGCTTGGTAAAAGCCAGCTTCTAGGATTTGTTGGCGATTTTGAAAGTTTTCCTTGTCGTAGTTAGCAGATTGCTTGATTTGAGGTGCCAGATTGACATAGCCAAATTTAGCCAAGTCAAAAGAATGGCGATTGTTGCATTTGAGACTGCTCTCTAGCAGAGTCAGATTTTCTTGGCAGATAGGACAGGCGAAGGCAGTCGCAGAAGCAAAACGCTGAAGTTTGGGTTTGAGATTTGTATTCATAGTTTAAGTGTATCAAAAGAGGTAAATGAAAGCAACTTTAGGATGATTTGTAATAGAATTAAATAGTAGTATAATTACTTTTCAAAGTACCAAAATTAAATTGCTTTTATATACAAATTAATATATAATAATAGCTAGGAGGAAATAAGTATGTTAAAAGAAGTATTAACCGTTGCAAAAGTTGCGAAAAAATCATCACTCTTTTTAGGTGGTGTCGCATTTGGTACCCTTGGCTTGAAAATCTTAGCAAGTAAGGAAGCTAAAAAAGGTTATTCTAAAGCTTTGGCTAAGGCTTATAAGTTGAAAGACGAGCTAGATGCGTCTGTTTCTGTTGTGAAGCAACATGGAGACGATGTCTTGCAAGATGCCAAATATTTGTACGAGCAAGAGAAAAAAGAAGAGCAATTAGATAGCCTTATAGGAGAATAATATGTCTTTTAAAGTGCTACATAGAGGATACCAACATATCCGACTATCATCTTCTTTTTCACTCACCTTGGATATTCAAGACTATCTTCGTTCCTTGGCGAGAGATGAAAAGGGGATTGAGTCTATCCAGTTTTACATGGATCAACAGCACTTTACTCTACGCATAAAAGAAGGCTTTTCTGTATTAGATAATGCAGAAGCCTTTTTAAAAAGAGTTGATAAAGGGAAAGTTTCTGAGTTGATGACTCTTCCCATTCGTAGAGAAGAGAGTGCTTATTCTATTGTTTCAGGTGCAGCGATTAAGCGTGTACTTTTTCGTAGTTTTGTGCCGTATCCTATTCGCTATATATGGACTTGTTATCAGGCTTTTGGCTATATCAGAGAAGCATATCAAACACTAGCGCGTAAGGAACTAACGATGGAGGTCTTGGACTGTTCGGCTATTTTATTGTCTTTATTCATGAACCAATCCAAGACAGCTAGCAATATCATGTTTATGCTTGATTTGGGAAATCATTTAGATCAGTGGTCCTTGAAAAAAACTGCAACAGATTTAGAACAGAGTCTTCTTGCAAAAGAGAGCGATGTATTCCTAGTACAGGGCGATACGGTTGTTAGTATCAAGAGTTCCGATGTTCAAATAGGAGATGTCTTGGTCCTATCTCAAGGAAATGAAATTCTGTTTGATGGACAAGTAGTTTCAGGTTTAGGTATGGTCAACGAAAGTTCCTTGACGGGAGAGAGTTTTCCAGTTGAAAAAAGAGAGTCTGATTTGGTTTGTGCAAATACAGTATTAGAAACTGGAGAGTTGCGCATTCGTGTAACCGATAATCAGATGAACAGCCGTATTTTACAGCTGATTGAGTTGATGAAGAAATCTGAAGAAAACAAGAAAACGAAACAACGCTATTTCATCAAGATGGCGGACAAGGTCGTCAAATATAATTTCTTGGGGGCTGGTCTGACTTACCTATTAACAGGTTCTTTTTCTAAGGCTATTTCTTTTCTATTGGTCGATTTCTCCTGCGCTTTGAAAATCTCTACTCCTGTAGCTTATTTAACAGCTATCAAGGAGGGGTTGAATCGTGAAATGGTGATTAAGGATGGGGATGTTCTGGAGAAATATCTGGAAGTAGATACCTTCTTATTTGATAAGACAGGAACAATCACAACTAGCTATCCTATAGTTGAAAAGGTGTTACCTTTTGGGGATTATAGCGAGGAAGATATTCTCAGAATCAGTGCCTGTCTTGAGGAACACATTTATCATCCTATTGCTAATGCCATCGTCAAGCAAGCCGAGATAGAGGGAATTGAACATGAGGAAATGCATGGGAAACTCCAATATATCGCAAGCAAGGGAATCAAATCCCATATAGATGGCCAACCAGTTGTTATTGGGAATTATGTCTTGATGCAGGATGAGCAAATTCATATCAGTTCAGAACAAAATGATCTAATTGAAGAGTATAAGAGCCACTACAATCTCTTATTCTTAGCATATCAGAATGAATTGATTGGAATGTTCTGCATCCATACTCCTTTGAGAAAAGAAGCTAAGGCAGCCTTGGAGAAACTGAAGGCACAAGGGAAAAAATTGATTCTGGCCACAGGGGACACCCTGGTTAGGACAGAGGAATTAGTCAAAGATTTGCCCTTTGATCAAGTCTATACAGACTTGAAACCTGATGGGAAATTTGAGTTAGTAGAGAAACTGCAGAAAGCAGGTCACACTATTTTGATGGTTGGGGATGGGTTGAATGACTCAGCTGCTCTAACCCTATCAGATATCGGTGTGGTGATGAATGAGAGTGCAGATATTTCTAAGCAAATGAGTGATATCTTATTGTTAGATAATCGCTTGGATTTCTTCCAAGAGTTGGATTCGCTATCATCATCTTTGCAAATACTCATCAAGAAGAATATTCAAGATACCGTTGTCGTAAATAGTAGTTTGATTGGCTTGGCTTGTTTAATTGGCTCAGTCCTTCAAACCTCTCTATCTTACATAATCTGACAACCTTACGCATAGTCCTGCGTAGTCTGTCTATTAAAAATAGATAGATGAGAGTTATTAACAGCAAAAAGGAGTTACCTTTCTCGAGGTTAACTCCTTTGTTTATAGATCAATGTTGAACAGTTTAGTAAGTTAATACAAAGTATTTTTTCTTTCCACGACGGATAACAGTCAGTTCGTTCTCTAACTTATCAGCGTCACTCAAGACATAGTCAAGGTCTTGGATACGGTCACCGTTTACGTAGATGGCTCCATTTTGGACATCTTCACGGGCTTGGCGTTTTGAGTTCACCACACCAGATGACACGAGAAGTTCTACGATATTGTGGTTTTCATCTGCCTGTACTTGATAGTTTGGCACTCCACGAAGTCCTTGTTTGAGTTCTTTAACAGAAAGGTTTTTGATGTTTCCTGCAAAGAGTTGCTCAGTGATGTTAAGGGCTTCCTTGTAGGCTTCTTCTCCGTGAACAAGAGTTACGACTTCACGAGCCAAGACTTTTTGAGCCAAGCGCTCATGTGGAGCTGCTTCAAACTGTTTACGGATGTCTTCAATCTCCTCAAGTGACAAGAAAGTAAAGATTTTCAAGAAGCGAACAGCGTCAGCGTCCATAACATTCATCCAGAATTGGTACATTTCGTATGGAGAAGTCTTTTCAGGATTGAGCCAGACTGCGTTTCCTTCAGATTTACCAAATTTCTTACCAGTCGCATCTGTGATCAATGGAACAGTGATAACGTGACCAGTTTTGTCAGCTTTACGGCGAAGCAATTCAGTACCAGCTGTCATATTTCCCCACTGGTCAGAACCACCGATTTGTAGCGTTACGTTGTGGTCTTGGTTAAGGACGAAGAAGTCGTAGCCTTGCATGATTTGGTAGGCAAACTCAGTGTAAGAAATCCCTGTTTCAATCCGTTTTTTAACAGATTCCTTACTCATCATGTAGTTGACAGTGAAGTATTTTCCGATATCACGGAGGAAGTCAATGAAGCTGATGCTGCCAAACCAGTCGTAGTTGTTGACCATGACAGCTTTATTTTCGCCATTTTCAAAGTCAAGAAAACGAGAAAGTTGTCCTTGGATAGACTTGACCCAGCCATCTACTGTGTCTTTTGTTTGGAGACTACGTTCAGCATCTTTGAAGGACGGATCTCCGATGAGACCTGTAGCACCGCCAACGAGCGCATAAGGTTTGTGACCTGCCAACTGCAAGCGACGACTTGTCAAGATTGCGACAAGGTGGCCTAGGTGAAGGCTGTCAGCAGTTGGATCGTAGCCAGTATAATAAGAAACTTGACCTTCTTCTAGGGCTTTACGCAAAGCTTCTTCATCAGTCGTTTGAAAAATCAAACCACGCTCTTTTAGCTCATCAAAAATGTGCATGTGTCTTTTCTCCTTTTTAAAAATATTGTTTCTATCTATTGTATCACAAACTTGGGCAATAGCCTAGTAGAATAGGGAAGAAAGTGCCTATTTTATTGAAAGTTTACCTTTTATGGTATAATAGATAGAGTGAGGAAATCCATGCAAAATCAATTAAATGAATTAAAACGAAAAATGCTGGAATTTTTCCAGCTAGTAAAATCAAACATAAATCATAAAAAATCAGAGAAAGTCTTAGAAGCGAAGAAGTTGGATGGGACAGGTGGGCGAATTTTGTCTATTTTAGGGAGCATTTTAGCTGCTATCAAGGGAACTTTGAATACTCTCTTTATTCTAGGCTTTATTGGTGGGCTTTTTGGTGCTGGTGTAGCTCTTGGTTATGGAGTTGCTTTATTTGACAAGGCTAAGGTTCCGCAAGTGGAGGACTTGGTCAAGCAGGTCAAAAATGTTTCTTCAATCTCAGAAATTGTTTATGCAGATGGGAGTGTTATTGCTTCTATCGAGAGTGACCTACTGAGAACTTCTGTCTCATCTGAGGAAATATCGGACAATCTCAAAAAGGCTATCATTGCAACTGAGGACGAACATTTTCTTGAACATAAAGGAGTTGTTCCAAAAGCTGTGATTCGGGCGACTTTGGGAACCTTTGCAGGTTTGGGCTCGTCTAGTGGGGGCTCTACCTTGACGCAACAGCTAATCAAGCAACAAGTGGTCGGAGATGCTCCTACCTTGGCTCGTAAGGCTACAGAAATTGTCGATGCCCTTGCTTTAGAAAGAGTGATGGGAAAAGATGAGATCCTAACAGCCTATCTCAATATCGCTCCTTTTGGTAGAAATCATAAAGGGCAAAACATTGCAGGTGTCCAGCAAGCTGCTGAAGGGATTTTCGGTATTGATGCCAACAAGTTGAGTATTCCTCAAGCTGCCTTCCTAGCAGGTTTGCCCCAGAGTCCGATTACTTATTCTCCTTATGAAAATACTGGAGAGTTAAAGAGTGATGAAGACTTAGAACTTGGTTTGAAGCGGGCCAAGGGAGTTCTCTATAACATGTACCGTACGGGTGCTTTAACTAAGGAAGAATACGACCAGTACAAGGATTATAATCTCAAACAAGACTTCTTGCCATCGGGAACTGTCAATGCTGTTTCGAGAGATTACCTTTACTTTACGGCTATGGCTGAAGCGACAGATCGTATGTATGATTATTTAGTTCAGCAGGACAATGTCTCTAGCCAAGAGTTGAAAAAGGAAGCGGTTCAAAAGGCTTATCATGAGCGAGCGGAGCAGGAACTAAGTAAGGGTGGTTACAAAATCACTACAACGATCAATAAAAAAATCCATACAGCCATGCAAAATGCAGTTGCTAACTACGGTCGTTTGGTGGATGATGTGACTGGGCAGCCTGAAGTAGGGAATGTTTTGATGGACAATAAAACGGGGGCTGTTCTAGGTTTCGTTGGTGGTCGTAATTACCAGATAAACCAAAACAATCACGCTTTTGACACTAAGCGTTCTCCTGCTTCTACAACCAAGCCTTTGCTGGCCTACGGTATTGCCATTGACCAAGGATTGATGGGAAGTGCTAGTATCTTGTCTAATTATCCGACAAATTCTCTAATGGCAATCCTATCATGTATGTAAACAATCCAGGTACAGGTATGATGACTCTGGGTGAAGCCTTGAACTATTCGTGGAATATCCCAGCCTATTGGACCTATCGCATGCTTCGTGAGAAGGGTGTAGATGTCAAGGGTTACATGGAGAAAATGGGTTACGAGATTCCAGAGTACGGTATCGAAAGTCTGCCTATGGGCGGTGGTATTGAAGTCACAGTCGCCCAGCATACCAACGGTTATCAAACAATTGCTAATAACGGTGTTTACCATCAGAAACATGTAATTTCTAAGATTGAATCATCTGATGGTAGAGTAATCTATGAATTCCAAGACAAACCAGTTCAAGTGTACTCGAAGGCAACAGCAACGATTATGCAGAGCTTGCTTCGTGAAGTGATTTCATCTCGAATCACTTCAAGTTTCCAAACGGACTTGGCTGCTATTAATTCAAACTTAGCTCGTGCAGACTGGATTGGTAAGACTGGTACAACCAATGAAGATGAAAATATGTGGCTCATACTTTCGACACCAAGATTGACTCTAGGTGGTTGGCTAGGTCATGATGACAATCGTCCGATGGCTAAGGGGGGCTGGGCATTATCGAAATGCCAAATATATGGCTCACTTGGTTAATGCTATCCAAGAGGCTGAGCCTGGCGTTTGGGGCAATGAACGCTTTAATCTTGATTCTAGTGTGACTCAATCTCAGGTCCTCAGTTCTACAGGACAGAAACCAGGCAAAGTAACCGTTAATGGAAAAACGGTGGATCTTTCAGGCTCTACTGTAACGAGCTATTGGGCTAACAAGGCGGGAGCTCCTACGACCAGCTATCACTTTGCTATTGGAGGAAGTGAGTCAGATTATCAAAATGCTTGGTCAAGTATCGTTAGCACCCTACCAACTCCTTCCAGCTCAAGCACTAGTTCAAGTAGCAGTTCAAGTGCTAGCTCTAGCAGTACATCAAGTTCATCATCTACACAGCCAAATAGTGGAAGATAGGAAAGTGGCATTGATTGCCACTTTTTTCTTTTTCCCTTTCGTGTTACAATAAAGGTATGAATCAGTATCAGAAAAAGATTGTTAAAGGAACTATTTATTCGCTTCTATCTGGCTTAATATGGGGAATCTGTGGAATTTTAGGAGAGTATTTCTTTACTCATTATCAGGTGTCTTCTGGCTGGATTACCTCTATGCGTTTGACACTGGCAGGGAGTCTTGTTCTCATTTGGTCTGCAATGCAATTAAAATCGCAAGTGTTAGATATTTGGCGAGACAAGAAAAATTACCTACCCTTTTTAGCCTATGCTATTTTGGGGATTTTTTCAGTTCAGTATTTTTTCTATCTCTGTGTAGAATACTCAAATGCTGCGACAGCAACTATTTTACAGTTTATTAGTCCAGTTTTTATCCTCTTTTACAATCGTTTGGTTTATCAAAAACGAGCGTCAAAAAGCGCTATTTTCTATGTTTTGGTTGCCATGCTGGGTGTTGGCTTGATGGCGACAAAGGGGGATATCTCTCAGTTATCCATGACGCCACTAGCCCTTGTGACGGGTTTGCTGAGTGCTATGGGGGTTATGTTTAATGTTATCTTGCCCCAACCTTTCGCGAAGCGCTATGGTTTTGTACCGACGGTTGGGTGGGGGATGATTTTGGCAGGTTTGTTTAGCAATGTCCTCTCACCAGTTTATCATCTTTCCTTTACTCCTGATATTTGGAGTATCTTGATTTGCCTTATTATCGCTTTCTTCGGGACGGCTTTTGCTTTTTTTATTTCCATGAAGGCAGTGTCCTTGGTTTCTCCCTTGGTGGTTTCCGTCATTAGTGCCAGTGAACCTCTCTCTTCTGCTTTCTTGAGTGTTTTGTTCTTAGGATTAGTAGTGGATTGGTCCCTTCTTCTAGCGATGGCCCTGATTATTTTACCCATGATTTTCTTATCAATAGAAGAAGCGAAAGAAAGTAAATAAAAAGTCTTTTCTTAATTCTAAAAGTGTGCTATACTAGAATGGTCAATAAAACACGGGGAGATAGTTGTGAAGAGTGTTTTTAGGTTGTATCGGTAGGGGCTTGCTTTTACCGACAGCACGTTTTATCTCACATCCCTAAAAATCATACCTAAAAACAAACAAAAAGGCTTCAAATTTGAGGCCTTTTTTGGTAGAATAGGTATCATTAAAATGAACTAGGAGGCGCTTATGACTGCTACAAAAATGAACGCACAAGAAATTATCCAATTTATCGCCAATGCTGAAAAGAAAACCAGTGTTAAAGTAACCTTTGAGGGGGAACTTGCAACTGCTGTGCCTAGCTCTGTTGTCAAATTAGGGAATGTCCTATTTGGAGACTGGAAGGACGTGGCTCCGCTTCTCGAAGGTTTGTTAGAAAATCAAGACTATGTTGTTGAGCAAGATGCTCGTAATTCTGCAGTTCCCTTGCTAGATAAACGTGCTATCAACGCTCGTATCGAGCCAGGTGCTATTATTCGTGATCAAGTAGAAATTGGTGACAATGCTGTTATCATGATGGGAGCTGTTATCAATATCGGTGCTGAAATCGGTGCAGGAACCATGATTGACATGGGGGCTATCCTTGGTGGCCGTGCTATCGTTGGGAAACAGCCACGTTGGTGCAGGTGCAGTTTTGGCAGGTGTGATTGAGCCAGCTAGCGCTGAACCAGTCCGTGTTGGAGACAATGTTCTTATCGGTGCTAATGCAGTGGTTATCGAAGGAGTCCAAATCGGTAGTGGTTCAGTTGTCGCAGCAGGAGCTATCGTTACCCAAGATGTCCCAGAAAACGTGGTGGTAGCAGGTGTTCCAGCTCGTATCATCAAAGAGATTGATGCCCAAACCCAACAAAAAACAGCGCTAGAGGATGCGCTTCGTACCTTATAATTGTAAAAGTAATAAAGAGGCGGAACCCTTCTTCCAGCCTCTTTCTGCTATATCGGAGGATAGATAGATGTTAGATTTGATTCAGACTAGACGAGATTTGCACCAGATTCCAGAGATTGGCTTGGAGGAGTTCAAGACTCAGGCTTATCTGCTGGATGTGATTGAAATTGACTGCGGGCAAGGCTTTTGTTCAAGTTCGTACTTGGCGGACAGGGATTTTGGTTTATTTGCAGGGAAGTCAGCCAGAGCGGACCATTGGTTGGCGAACAGACATTGATGGCCTGCCTATCGTCGAACAAACAGGACTTCCTTTCGCTTCTCAGCACCAAGGTCGTATGCACGCCTGTGGCCATGATTTCCACATGACCATTGCTTTGGGCTGTCTTGAGCGAGCCCTTGAGGAGCAACCAAAGAATAATCTGCTCTTTCTTTTTCAGCCTGCTGAAGAAAATGAAGCTGGTGGTATGCTCATGTATGAGGATGGTGCTTTTGGAGACTGGTTGCCAGACCAATTTTATGGCCTCCATGTCCGTCCAGATTTGAAGGTTGGTCAGATTGCGACCAATACTCATACACTCTTTGCAGGAACTTGCGAGGTGAAGATCCGTTTCAAAGGAAAAGGTGGCCACGCAGCCTTTCCACATGAAGCTAATGATGCCTTGGTGGCGGCTAGTTACTTTGTGACCCAGGTGCAGTCAGTTGTTAGTCGCAATGTTAATCCAATCGAGGGAGCAGTGGTGACTTTTGGCGTTTTTCAGGCTGGAACAACCAACAATGTCATAACAGACACAGCCTTTTTGCATGGAACTATTCGGGCCTTGACACAGGACATGAGTCTCTTGGTGCAAAAGCGGGTCAAAACAGTTGCAGAAGGGGTTGCAGCTGCCTTCGATATGGAAGTCGAAGTGGAACTCAAGCAAGGTGGTTATCTGCCTGTTGAGAATAATCCAGCCTTGGCGCGTGAACTGATGGACTTCTTTGAAGAAAAAGAGGGGGATTGAGTTAATTGATATTGAACCTGCTATGACAGGTGAAGACTTTGGTTATCTCCTTTCGAAGGTTGATGGCGTTATGTTCTGGCTGGGTATCGATAGCCCCTACGCCCTTCATCATCCTCAGATGAGCCCTAAGGAAGAGGCACTAGCTATTGGGGTGGACGCGGTCTCTAGTTTCCTCAAAAAGAAGGCAGCAGAGTAGAGGGCTTGTCTATGAAATCGGAATTACGTAAGCAAGTCTTGCAAGAAATGAAGGCTATCCCTCGAACTCAAAAAGTTACTATGGATTTAGCTTTAACCGAACGACTTTTACAACACCCCTTTTACCAAGAAGCTAAGGTCATCGCAAGCTACCTCTCTTTTCCTCATGAGTTTCAAACGCAGGAACTGATTGAGCAGGCGCTGAAGGACGGCAAGAAGGTTCTGATACCCAAAACTTATCCCAAGGGGCGCATGGACTTTGTAGTCTATAATCCGCAACAACTGGTCAAAACTTCCTTTGGCTTACTGGAACCACAGGGAGATTTGGAAGTGGTGGATTCCTCTCAGATTGATTTGATTCATGTTCCTGGTCTGGCTTTTACGACGGAAGGATATCGGATTGGATACGGTGGAGGTTATTATGATCGATATCTGGAACACTTTACTGGTCATACTTTGAGTACGGTTTATCATTATCAAGTTCAGGACTTTATCCCTGAAAAACATGATATTCCTGTTCAGGAGGTACTGATTGATGAAAGAAATCTTTGATAGGCGTTACCCTGTGACGAGTTTCTTCCTTTTAGTGACAATCTTGGTATTTCTACTAATGTTGGTGACTATAGGTGGAAACTTTGACAGGGCAGACACCCTATTTCGATTTGGAGCCATGTACGGGCCTGCCATTCGCCTCTTTCCTGAGCAAGTTTGGCGTCTCTTATCTGCCATTTTTGTTCATATTGGGTGGGAGCATTTCATTGTTAATATGCTTTCGCTTTATTATCTTGGTAGGCAGGTAGAGGAAATTTTCGGTTCTAAGCAGTTTTTCTTTCTCTATCTCTTATCAGGAATGATGGGCAATCTCTTTGTTTTTGTATTTAGTCCCAAATCCTTAGCAGTAGGAGCCTCGACTTCTCTCTATGGGCTATTTGCTGCGATTATTGTTCTTCGCTATGCAACTCGCAATCCTTATATCCAACAGCTAGGGCAATCCTATCTGACCCTTTTTGTGGTTAACATTATTGGAAGTGTTCTGATTCCAGGAATCAGCCTAGCAGGCCATATCGGGGGAGCAGTTGGTGGAGCATTTCTAGCAGTTATCTTTCCAGTCCGAGGCGAAAGACGGATGTATAGTACCAGCCAGAGATTAGGAGCGGTAGTCTTGTTCGTAGGACTCGCAGTCTTACTTCTCTACAAGGGAATGGGGTTGTGACGAAGTTGAAAGAAAATTTATGTAATGAAAAAAGATAAGGCATTTTTTGAACCTTATCTTTTTTATTTTATTCCTTCTCAGCCAATTCTTTTCCCAGTTGGATGAGGTATTCTTTCAAATCATCTTTGACTTGTGGATGTTTGAGGGCATAGTCAATAGATGTTTTCATAAAGCCAAACTTATCCCCAACGTCGTAACGGGCTCCTGTAAATTCACGGGCGAAAACACGTTGTGTTTTATTGAGAGTATCGATTGCATCGGTAAGCTGGATTTCATTTCCAGCACCAGGTGCTTGGTTTTCTAGGATTTCAAAAATTTCTGGTGTCAGAAGATAGCGTCCGATGATTGCCAAGTCACTTGGAGCATCTTCGGGAGCTGGTTTTTCAACAAAAGTTTCGACACTATAGAGGCCGTTGATTCCTTCTCCTTGAGGAGCAATGACTCCATATGATGAAACGTCTTCATGTGGTACGGGCATGACAGCAATAGTTGATGCGTGTGTCTTTTCGTAATCATTCATCAGTTGTTTTGTCAAAGGAACGGTCTTTTCCTCTGTGATGTCCATAAGGTCATCACCCAGCATAACAACGAAAGGTTCATTCCCGACAAAAGCTTTGGCTTGTAAGACAGCATCTCCGAGGCCACGAGGATGACTTTGACGAATAAAATGGAGGCGAATTCCAGTAGTTTCATCCACTAATTTCAGTAAGTCATGCTTTCCTTTCTCTTTGAGGTTGTATTCAAGCTCAAAGTTTGAGTCAAAATGGTCTTCAATAGAACGTTTTGATTTACCAGTGACAACCAGAATATCTTCAATGCCTGATTTAAGAGCTTCTTCTACGATAAACTGGATAGTTGGTTTATCTACAATTGGCAACATTTCTTTGGCAAGGGCCTTGGTTGCTGGTAAAAATCGAGTTCCTAGTCCAGCGGCAGGAATGACTGCTTTTCTAACTTTCGGTGCCATAATAATCCTTTCTCTAGAGGGTTAAGACCACTCATTTTCTGCTTTAAATTCATTGTTCATGATGTCATAAATGGCATCTTTGATATTGGTTCCTTGGTAGATAACTTGGTAAATAGCCTGTGTGATTGGCATATAAACCCCAAGCTCTTGCGCTAGTTCATAGGCTGCTCGAGTCGTTGAAATACCTTCAATTACCATGCCCATGTTGGCTTCGATATCATCTAGGGATTCTCCACGACCAAGGGCATCTCCAGCTCTCCAGTTCCGAGAGTGGATGGAGGTTCCCGTTACGATCAAATCTCCCACACCAGATAAGCCACTATAGGTCAAAGGACTAGCCCCGAGTGCTACCCCCAGGCGGGTAATTTCTGCCAAACCTCGAGCGATGATGGCTGCTTTAGCATTGTCACCAAATCCCAGACCATGTAAAGCTCCAGCACCGACAGCAATAATATTTTTAAGAGCACCAGCAGTTTCAACACCAATAACATCCGTATTGGTATAAAGTCGGAAGTAGTGATTGCTAAAGAGTTCCTGAACGTATTGAGCTGTTTGTAAATCTTTAGAAGCAGCAGTGATTAAAGTCAGGTCACGCACAATGGTCTCTTCTGCATGACTAGGGCCTGAAACAACGACGATATCACTGCGGAGCTGTTCAGGAATTTCTTCTTCAAGGATGGTTGATAATCGTTTATGGCTATCAGGTTCTAATCCCTTTGATGCATGCATGATAATCGCCTTATGGTCCAAGGTTTGAGCGACTTGTTGGGCAACAAGTCGTGTCACTTTTGTTGGGACAACAAACAAAATCGCATCCACATCTTTCAGTGTCTCTGCTAAGTCAGTGTAGGCAATGATTTTGTCATCTAAAACGACATCTTTAAAGTAGTGTTTATTAGTATGGTGTGTATTAATTTCATTGATTTGTTCGGGAATATTTCCCCAAAGACGTACCTCGTGCCCATTGTCATTTAAGACTTGTGAAAGGGCAGTTCCCCAAGAACCAGGCCCCAAGACGGCGACGGTTTGTTTTTTCATGTTTTCCTCCTTAATAGAGTCCTTTTCATTATTCTATCATATTCTAGAGGATTTTGCACTTGCATTGCTGGGGGAGTGGTGGCTTTGTTGCTTGAAAAATATATAAAAACCGAGGCTAAGTATTAAAATTTTAGTCTCGGTTTTGATATTCCTTAAAGAATAGCTAGGTTTATTTCAATTGATCTGTAATGTCTTTTGATAGCAACATTCCCAGATGATAAGTTTTATTAATGTAAGCAATGACATCATTGATATTTTCAGTCGTTTGAATTTTCTCTTTGATGTCAGCCCTAAATGTTTCATCCTTCAAAAGTTGTTCTTGGTAGAGCCTTTGAAGTCTCTCCTTTTCATACTTATTGAGCAGAAAAAGGAACACCAAGCTAATTACAACGAGGATATAAGCATATTGGCTCATAAGATATCTCCCTGTATGATAAAGAAGTAGTGAGTAGATTGAATTAGTGAAGCGCCTAGCCAAATACCTGATAGGATTTGGCATTCGTTACTTAGGCTACTTTACAATAAAGTGATTAAAAGATTACGACATGAGCCTAACCAAATCGATATTATTTGGTTAGATGAATTAGTAAAGCGTTTAGACAAGTGTCTCTGATTACGACGTCATGTTCTCTAAATCGATTATATTTAGAGAACATGACTAGTGAGGCAGTTAGCTAGTCCGCATATAAGCGGCTAGCGTCTAACAATTAGGAACTTTAGTTCCAATAACTTTAAGATTACGACGTTTTAGGACATAAATCGATCATATTTATGTCCTAAAACTAGTGAAGCGTTTAGGCAATTCGCCATATAGCGATTGCCGTCAAGAGACTAGGAACTTTAGTTCCAGTCTCTTGTAACGATTTACATCTTCTCTGGCGCTTCTACTCCAAGCAAACGGAGGGCTTCTTTGAGAACGACTGCGGTTGCGTAGCTGAGAGCTAGACGGCTGTTGCGTTCTGGGCTTTCATCCAAGATACGTGTATGTGCATAGTACTTGTTGAAGGCTTGAGCCAGGCTAATTGCAAATTTAGCAATGATAGAAGGTTCAAAGTTATCCGCTGCACGGTTGATAATACGTGGGAAGTCTTGGATGAGTTTGATGATTTCCCAGCTTTCAGCATCATTCAAGCTATAGTTACCAGCTGTTTCTGGTTTGAAATCCGCTTTGCGTAAGATAGATTGGATACGAGCGTAGGCATATTGAACGTAAGGTCCAGTTTCACCTTCGAAGGATACCATGGCCTCTAGGTCGAAGTCATATCCGTTTGTACGGTCAGTCTTGAGGTCATAGAACTTAATGGCTCCAACCCCGACAGCATGGGCTACCTGATCTTTATTTTCTAGTTCAGGATTTTTAGCTTCGATTTGGGCCTTGGCACGGCTAACAGCCTCTGCAATAGTAGGCTCTAGCAGGATGACATTCCCTTTACGAGTAGAGAGTTTTTTCCCTTCCTTTGTAACCAAACCACAAGGAACGTGAGTAATGTCGTCACTCCAGTCGTAGCCCATCTCTTTCAAGACAGCTTTGAGTTGTTTAAAGTGGGCAGATTGCTCTTGACCAACGACGTAGATAGATTTAGCAAATTGGTATTCGTTTTTACGGTAAAGAGCTGCAGCCAAGTCACGTGTGATATAGAGAGTTGCACCATCAGATTTCTTGATAAGGGCCGGATGTTCAATTCCATATTTCTCAAGATTTACAACTTGGGCACCTTCTGACTCAACAAGAAGGCCTTTTTCAGAAAGAATGTCTACAACTGCATCCATCTTATCATTGTAGAAGGCTTCCCCGTTATAGCTGTCAAAATCAACCTTCAATTCATTGTAAAGGCGGTTAAATTCTACCAAACTTTCATCACGGAACCATTGCCAAAGAGCGAGAGCTTCTTCGTCTCCATTTTCAAGTTTACGGAACCATTCGCGTGCTTCTTCATCCAAGCTAGGGTCGTTTTCAGCTTCAGCATTGATGCGGACATAGAGTTTAAGAAGTTCATCGATTGGATGAGCTTTTACAGCTTCTTCGTCGCCCCATTTTTTGTAGGCAACAATCAGCATCCCAAACTGTTTACCCCAGTCTCCCAAGTGGTTGACTTTGACCGTTTGATAACCGATTTTTTGGAAAATATGTGACAAGCTATCCCCGATAACAGTTGAGCGCAGGTGACCGATAGAAAATGGTTTAGCGATATTAGGACTAGACATGTCAATAACAACATTTTCTTGTTTACCAATGTTTTGATCAGCATAGTGTTCTTTTTCAGTGATAACAGCTTGCAATACTTGAGCAGAAATGGCAGATTTATCAAGGAAAAAGTTGACGTAAGGTCCTGTTGCGACAACCTTTTCAAAGGCTTGACTGTTAATCTTTTCAGCCAGTTCAGCCGCAATCATTTGTGGCGCTTTACGTTCGACTTTGGCAAGAGAAAAAGCAGGGAAAGCGATGTCTCCCATTTCTGAGTTTTTAGGGGTTTCCAGTAAATTTAAAATAGCCTCTTGGTCCAGGCTATCAATAACGCTAGCCAACTCGCTAGCAATCAATTCTTTTGTATTCATTAAGAGCTCCTTTTTGGACTTTTCTACTATTTTATCACAAATTTAAAGAAAGAAGAAAAAATTTTTGAAATCTCCTATTTTTTTGGTATAATATAGTTATAAAATTAGTTATAAATATTCACATAAGAGGATTTTATGAGAAAAAGAGATCGTCATCAGTTAATAAAAAAAATGATTACTGAGGAGAAATTAAGTACACAAAAAGAAATTCAGGATCGGTTGGAGGCACACAATGTCTTTGTGACGCAGACCACCTTGTCTCGTGATTTGCGTGAAATCGGCTTGACCAAGGTCAAGAAAAATGATATGGTGTATTATGTACTAGCAAATGAGACAGAAAAGATTGATTTGGTGGAATTTTTGTCTCATCATTTAGAAGGCGTTGCAAGAGCAGAGTTTACCCTGGTACTTCATACCAAATTGGGAGAAGCTTCTGTCTTGGCAAATATTGTAGATGCAAACAAGGATGAATGGATTTTAGGAACAGTTGCTGGTGCCAATACCTTATTGGTCATTTGTCGAGACCAGCACGTTGCCAAACTCATGGAAGATCGTTTGCTAGATTTGATGAAAGATAAGTAAGGTCTTGGGAGTTGCTCTCAAGACTTATTTTTGACAAGGAGAGACGGACAATGGCGACAGAAAAGTTATCACCTGGCATGCAACAGTATGTGGATATTAAAAAGCAATATCCAGATGCTTTTTTGCTCTTTCGGATGGGTGATTTTTATGAATTATTTTATGAGGATGCGGTCAATGCTGCGCAGATTCTGGAAATTTCTTTAACGAGTCGCAACAAGAATGCGGACAATCCGATCCCTATGGCGGGTGTTCCCTATCATTCTGCCCAACAGTATATCGATGTCTTGATTGAACAGGGCTATAAGGTAGCCATTGCAGAGCAGATGGAAGATCCTAAACAAGCGGTTGGGGTTGTTAAACGAGAGGTTGTTCAGGTTATTACGCCAGGGACAGTGGTCGATAGCAGTAAGCCGGACAGTCAGAACAATTTCTTGGTTGCCGTAGATCGTGATGGCAGTCAGTTTGGGCTAGCTTATATGGATCTGGTGACCGGAGACTTTTATGTGACAGGTCTTTTGGATTTCACGCTGGTTTGTGGGGAAATTCGTAATCTCAAGGCGCGAGAAGTGGTGCTGGGTTATGACTTGTCTGAGGCAGAAGAACAGATTCTCAGTCGCCAGATGAATTTGGTGCTTTCCTATGAGAAAGAAGGCTTTGAGGACCTTCATTTACTGGATCCACGATTGGCAACTGTGGAGCAAGCGGCCTCTAGTAAGCTGCTTCAGTATGTCCATCGAACCCAGATGAGGGAATTGAACCACCTCAAACCTGTTATCCGCTATGAAATCAAGGATTTCTTGCAGATGGATTATGCGACCAAGGCTAGTCTGGATTTGGTTGAAAATGCCCGTTCAGGCAAGAAACAAGGCAGTCTTTTCTGGCTTTTGGATGAAACCAAAACGGCTATGGGGATGCGCCTCTTGCGTTCTTGGATTCATCGACCTTTGATTGATAAGGAGCGAATCGTCCAGCGTCAAGAGGTGGTACAGGTCTTTCTTGATCACTTCTTTGACCGCAGTGATTTGACAGACAGTCTCAAAGGTGTTTATGATATCGAACGCTTAGCTAGTCGGGTTTCTTTTGGCAAGACCAATCCAAAGGACCTCTTGCAGCTGGCGACTACCTTGTCCAGTGTGCCAAGAATTCGTGCGATTTTAGAAGGGATGGAGCAACCTGCTCTGGCTTATCTTATCGAACAATTGGATGGAATCCCTGAGCTGGAGAGTTTGATTAGTGCGGCCATTGCTCCTGAAGCTCCTCATGTGATTACAGATGGGGGTATTATCCAGACTGGATTTGATGAGACTTTGGATAAATACCGCCGAGTGCTCAGAGAAGGGACTAGCTGGATTGCTGAGATTGAGGCTAAGGAGCGAGAAAACTCTGGTATCAGCACGCTCAAGATCGACTACAATAAAGGATGGCTACTATTTCCATGTGACTAATTCGCAACTGGGAAATGTGCCAGCACACTTTTTCCGTAAGGCAACGCTGAAAAACTCGGAACGTTTTGGAACTGAGGAATTAGCCCGTATCGAGGGCGATATGTTGGAAGCGCGTGAGAAGTCAGCCAATCTAGAATACGAAATCTTTATGCGTATTCGTGAAGAGGTCAGCAAGTATATCCAGCGTTTGCAGGCTCTAGCTCAAGGAATCGCGACAGTTGATGTCTTACAGAGTCTGGCGGTTGTGGCTGAAACCCAGCATTTGATTCGACCTGAGTTCGGTGACGATTCGCAGATCGATATCCAGAAAGGACGCCATGCTGTCGTTGAAAAGGTCATGGGGGCTCAGACCTATATTCCAAATACCATTCAGATGGCAGAAGATACCAGTATTCAACTGATTACAGGGCCAAACATGAGTGGGAAGTCAACCTACATGCGTCAGTTAGCCATGACGGCGGTTATGGCTCAGTTGGGTTCTTATGTGCCAGCAGAAAGTGCCCATTTGCCAATTTTTGATGCAATCTTTACCCGCATCGGAGCAGCAGATGATTTGGTTTCAGGTCAGTCAACCTTTATGGTGGAGATGATGGAGGCCAACAATGCCATTTCGCATGCGACCAAGAACTCACTCATTCTCTTCGATGAATTGGGACGGGGAACTGCAACTTATGACGGGATGGCTCTTGCCCAGTCCATCATCGAATATATCCATAAGCATATCGGAGCCAAGACACTCTTTGCGACCCACTACCATGAATTAACTAGCCTTGAGGCTAGTCTGGAACACTTGGTCAATGTTCATGTGGCAACCTTGGAGCAGGATGGGCAGGTCACCTTCCTTCATAAGATTGAACCAGGCCCAGCTGACAAATCCTACGGTATTCATGTTGCCAAGATTGCTGGCTTACCAGCAGACCTTCTAGAAAGGGCAGATAAGATTTTGACTCAGTTAGAGAGTCAGGGTACAGAAAATCCTGCTCCCATGAGGCAAACAAGTGCTGTCACAGAACAGATTTCACTCTTTGACGCGCCAGCAGAGCATCCTATTCTAGCAGAATTAGCTAAACTGGATGTTTACAACATGACACCTATGCAGGCTATGAATGTCTTGGTCGAGTTAAAACAAAAATTATAAAGCCAAGAATGACTAGTCATTCTAGCTGTATCAAGGAGACTTCTTTGACAAGTTCTCACTTTTTTGCTAGAATAACATCACACAAACAGAATGAGAAGGAGCTGACGCATTGTCGCTCCCTTTTGTCTATTTTTTAAGGAGAAAGTATGCTGATTCAGAAAATAAAAACCTACAAGTGGCAGGCTATGGCCTCGCTTCTGATGACGAGCTTGATGGTTGCTAGCTCACTTCTGCAACCGCGTTATCTGCAGGAAGTGTTAGATGCCCTACTTGCTGGGAAATATGAAGCCATTTATAGTATCGGGGCTTGGTTGATCGGTGTGGCCTTGGTCGGCCTGGTTGCTGGTGGGCTCAATGTTGTCCTTGCAGCCTATATTGCCCAAGGAGTTTCATCCGACCTTCGGGAGGATGCCTTCCGTAAAATCCAAACTTTTTCTTATGCTAATATTGAACAATTTAATGCGGGAAATTTAGTCGTTCGTATGACAAATGATATCAATCAGATTCAGAACGTCGTCATGATGACCTTCCAAATTCTTTTTAGACTTCCCCTCTTGTTCATAGGTTCGTTTATCCTTGCGGTTCAAACCCTTCCTTCGCTGTGGTGGGTAATTGTTCTCATGGTAGTCTTGATTTGGCTTGACTGCTGTCATGATGGGGATGATGGGGCCACGTTTTGCCAAGTTTCAAACCCTGCTTGAACGCATCAATGCTATTGCCAAGGAAAATCTGCGCGGTGTTCGTGTGGTTAAGTCCTTTGTCCAAGAAAAAGAGCAGTTTGCTAAGTTTACAGAGGTCTCAGACGAGCTTCTCGATCAAAACCTTTACATTGGCTATGCCTTTTCAGTGGTGGAACCCTTCATGATGTTGGTCGGCTACGGGGCGGTCTTCCTCTCTATTTGGCTGGTTGCGGGGATGGTTCAGTCGGATCCGTCTGTTGTTGGTTCCATTGCTTCCTTTGTCAATTACCTGAGCCAGATTATCTTTACCATTGTTATGGTTGGATTTTTGGGAAATTCTGTCAGTCGTGCCATGATTTCCATGCGTCGTATTCGAGAAATTCTTGACGCAGAGCCAGCTATGACCTTCAAGGATGTTCCAGATGAAGAGTTGGTTGGAAGCCTTAGCTTTGAAAATGTAACCTTTACCTATCCAATGGACAAGGAACCGATGCTGAAAGATGTGACCTTTACTATCGAACCTGGTCAAATGGTTGGTGTCGTTGGAGCGACTGGTGCAGGAAAATCAACCTTGGCTCAATTGATTCCACGTCTCTTTGATCCGCAGGAAGGTGCTATCAAAATCGGAGGCAAGGATATTCGAGAAGTGAGTGAAGGAACTCTGCGTAAAACAGTGTCTATCGTTCTCCAACGTGCCATCCTCTTTAGTGGAACGATTGCAGATAACTTGAGGCAGGGTAAGGGAGATGCTACTCTATTTGAAATGGAGCGCGCAGCCAATATTGCCCAAGCTAGTGAATTCATTCATCGTATGGAGAAAACCTTTGAAAGTCCAGTTGAAGAACGGGGAACCAATTTCTCTGGTGGGCAAAGCAAAGGATGTCTATTGCGCGTGGGATTGTCAGCAATCCACGTATTCTGATTTTTGATGATTCGACCTCAGCCCTAGATGCCAAGTCAGAGCGTTTGGTTCAGGAGGCCTTGAACAAGGACTTGAAGGGAACAACAACCATTATCATCGCGCAAAAGATTAGCTCGGTTGTTCATGCAGACAAGATCTTGGTTCTAGATCAGGGACGATTGATTGGTCAAGGCACGCATACAGACTTGGTTGCTAATAATGCCGTTTACCGTGAAATCTATGAAACACAGAAAGGAAAGGAGGAGTAAAATGAAGACAGTTCAATTTTTCTGGCATTACTTTAAGGTCTACAAGTTCTCATTTGTGGTTGTTATCTTGATGCTGGTTCTATCAACTCTTGCCCAAGCCCTCTTTCCAGTCTTTTCTGGACAAGCGGTAACAGAGCTAGCCAATTTAGTTCAAGCTTATCAAGATGGCAATCCAGAACTTGTTTGGCAAAGCCTATCAGGAATCATGGTCAATCTTGGCCTGCTGGTTTTGGTTCTCTTTATCTCCAGTGTCATATACATGTGTCTCATGACGCGCGTGATTGCAGAGTCGACCAACGAGATGCGCAAAGGTCTCTTCGGTAAGCTTGCTCGCCTGACGGTTTCTTTCTTTGACCGCCGACAAGATGGCGATATCCTGTCTCGTTTTACTAGTGATTTGGATAATATCCTCCAAGCCTTTAATGAAAGTCTGGTTCAGGTCATGAGCAATATTGTTTTATACATTGGTCTGATTCTTGTCATGTTTTCGAGAAATGTGACGCTGGCCCTCATCACCATCGCCAGCACGCCAGTAGCCTTCCTTATGCTAATTTTCATCGTGAAAATGGCACGTAAATACACCAACCTCCAGCAAAAAGAAGTAGGGAAACTCAACGCCTATATGGATGAGAGTATCTCAGGTCAAAAAGCTGTCATTGTCCAAGGAATTCAAGAGGATATGATGGCAGGATTTCTTGAACAAAATGAGCGCGTGCGCAAAGCAACCTTTAAAGGAAGAATGTTCTCAGGGATTCTGTTTCCTATCATGAATGGGATGAGTCTGGTTAATACAGCCATCGTCATCTTGCTGGTTCGGCTGTTCTACTGAATGATAAGACTATTGAAACTAGTACAGCCCTTGGTTTGATTGTTATGTTTGCCCAATTTTCTCAGCAATACTACCAGCCTATTATTCAAGTTGCAGCTAGTTGGGGAAGTCTTCAGTTAGCCTTTACAGGGGCTGAACGAATTCAGGAAATGTTTGATGCAGAGGAAGAAATCCGACCTGAAAAGGCTCCAACCTTCACTCACTTGCAAGAAGGTGTTGAAATCAGTCATATTGATTTTTCATACTTGCCTGATAAACCTATTTTGAAAGATGTCAGCATTTCCACCCCTAAAGGCCAGATGACAGCAGTTGTTGGTCCGACGGGTTCAGGGAAAACGACTATTATGAATCTCATCAATCGCTTTTATGATGTTGATGCTGGTGGTATTTATTTTGACGGCAAAGACATCCGTGACTATGATTTAGATAGTCTCAGAAGCAAGGTGGGGATTGTCTTGCAAGATTCGGTCTTATTTAGCGGAACCATTCGAGACAATATCCGTTTTGGTGTGCCAGATGCCAGTCAGGAAATGGTTGAGGCAGCAGCCAAAGCAACCCATATTCATGACTATATCGAAAGTTTACCCGATAAATACGACACTCTTATCGATGATGACCAGAGCATCTTCTCGACAGGGCAAAGCAATTAATTTCCATCGCTCGAACCCTGATGACAGATCCAGAAGTTCTCATTCTCGATGAAGCCACTTCAAACGTAGATACAGTAACAGAAAGCAAGATTCAGCATGCTATGGAGGCGGTTGTAGCAGGTAGAACCAGTTTCGTCATTGCTCACCGTTTGAAGACCATCCTCAATGCTGATCAGATTATTGTCCTTAAAGATGGAGAAGTGATTGAACGTGGTAATCACCATGAACTCTTGAAACTAGGTGGATTCTACTCAGAACTCTATCACAATCAGTTTGTCTTCGAATAAGAAAAAAGTTGTCCTATGTGGGCAGCTTTTTCTTGTCCATAAAAAATTTTTATCACAGCCTTAAAAAAAACATATTAGACGAAAGACATTTTGAGTGATATGATAGGACTATCGTTAATATTCGAAAGGAGAGACATCATGGCTAGAACGGTTGTAGGAGTTGCTGCAAATCTATGTCCAGTAGACGCAGAAGGCAAAAACATTCATTCATCTGTATCTTGTAGATTCGCAGAGAGCATTCGTCAAGTCGGTGGTCTCCCTTTAGTCATTCCTGTTGGTGATGAGTCAGTTGTACGCGATTATGTGGAAATGATTGACAAGCTTATTTTGACAGGCGGTCAGAATGTCCATCCTCAGTTTTATGGAGAGAAAAAGACCATCGAGAGCGATGATTACAATCTGGTCCGTGATGAATTTGAATTGGCACTCTTGAAGGAAGCTCTCCGTCAGAACAAACCAATTATGGCAATCTGCCGTGGTGTCCAACTTGTCAATGTTGCCTTTGGTGGAACCCTCAATCAAGAAATCGAAGGTCACTGGCAAGGACTACCTTTCGGAACATCTCACTCTATTGAGACAGTGGAAGGAAGCGTGGTGGCTAAGCTATTTGGAAAAGAAAGTCAGGTCAATTCCGTCCATCGTCAGAGTATCAAAGATTTGGCACCTAATTTCCGTGTAACTGCTATTGATCCCAGAGACCAAACTATCGAAGCGATTGAATCTATCGACGAGCACCGCATTATCGGTTTGCAGTGGCATCCAGAGTTTCTGGTTAATGAAGAAGATGGCAATTTAGAATTATTTGAGTATTTATTGAATGAACTGTAACGACTGGAACATCTAGTCGTTCTTTATTTTTTTCAAAATTTTTGGAATATGACATTTTTACGCAAACGTTTGAATTCTGATAAAAATTGGAGAAATTCGACAAAAAAACTTGAAAAAAACGAAGGTAAGCGTTATGATATAAAAGAAGAAATATTGGAGGAATAACATGTCACATATTAAATTTGATTATTCAAAAGTTTTAGACAAATTTGTTGCACCACATGAAGTGGAATACATGCAATCACAAGTAACAGCAGCAGATGAATTGATCCGTAAAGGAACTGGTGCTGGTAGCGACTTTTTGGGATGGTTGGATCTTCCTGAAAACTATGATCGCGAAGAATTTGACCGCATCTTGAAAGCTGCTGAGCAAATCAAGTCAGACAGCGATGTTTTGGTTGTTATCGGTATCGGAGGATCTTACCTTGGTGCTAAAGCAGCAATCGACTTCTTGAATCACCACTTTGCAAACTTGCAAACAAAAGAAGAACGCAAGGCTCCACAAATCCTTTACGCAGGAAACTCAATCTCATCTACTTACCTTGCTGACTTGGTAGAGTATGTTGCAGACAAAGACTTCTCAGTAAACGTGATTTCTAAATCAGGTACAACAACAGAACCAGCTATCGCTTTCCGTGTCTTCAAAGAACTCTTGGTTAAGAAATACGGACAAGAAGAAGCAAACAAACGTATCTATGCAACAACTGACCGCCAAAAAGGTGCTGTTAAGGTTGAAGCAGACGCTAACGGCTGGGAAACATTTGTTGTTCCAGATGATATCGGTGGACGCTTCTCAGTATTGACAGCAGTTGGATTGCTTCCAATCGCAGCATCAGGAGCTGATATCAAAGCACTTATGGAAGGTGCGAACGCAGCTCGTAAAGACTACACTTCAGACAAGATTGCTGAAAATGAAGCTTACCAATACGCAGCCGTTCGTAACATCCTTTACCGTAAAGGCTATGCAACTGAAATCTTGGTAAACTACGAGCCATCACTTCAATACTTCTCAGAATGGTGGAAACAATTGGCTGGTGAATCAGAAGGAAAAGACCAAAAAGGTATCTACCCAACTTCAGCCAACTTCTCAACTGACTTGCACTCATTGGGTCAATTTATCCAAGAGGGAACTCGTATCATGTTTGAAACAGTTGTTCGTGTTGACAAACCACGTAAAAACGTGATCATTCCTAGCTTGGAAGAAGATCTTGACGGACTTGGTTACCTTCAAGGAAAAGACGTTGACTTTGTAAACAAAAAAGCGACTGATGGTGTTCTTCTTGCCCACACAGACGGTGATGTACCAAACATGTATGTGACTCTTCCAGAGCAAGACGCTTTCACCCTTGGTTATACTATCTACTTCTTCGAATTGGCAATTGCCCTTTCAGGTTACTTGAATGCTATCAACCCATTTGACCAACCAGGTGTTGAAGCATACAAACGCAACATGTTTGCCCTTCTTGGAAAACCAGGATTTGAAGAATTGAGCAAAGAACTTAACGCACGTCTATAATAGAAGAAAAGAGTGGTTTGTCCACTCTTTTTACTCTCTTTATCCATAGAAATTGGACTCAGCCAAGACTTGTGATATAATATAGAGAGCAAAAAGGCAGACGCCTAGAGACTTTATAGGAGAAACTATGTCAAAAGATATCCGCGTACGTTACGCACCAAGTCCAACAGGACTACTACACATCGGAAATGCCCGTACAGCATTATTTAACTACTTGTATGCACGCCATCATGGTGGAACATTTATCATTCGTATCGAAGATACTGACCGTAAACGTCATGTCGAGGATGGAGAACGTTCACAGCTTGAAAACCTTCGTTGGTTGGGCATGGATTGGGATGAAAGCCCAGAAACACATGAAAACTACCGCCAGTCTGAGCGTTTGGACTTGTATCAAAAATACATCGACCAATTGCTAGCTGAAGGAAAAGCCTACAAATCTTACGTTACAGAAGAAGAATTGGCAGCTGAGCGCGAACGTCAAGAAGCAGCTGGTGAAACACCACGCTACATCAACGAATACCTTGGTATGAGTGAAGAGGAAAAAGCTGCTTACATCGCAGAACGTGAAGCAGCAGGGATCATCCCAACGGTTCGTTTGGCTGTCAATGAATCAGGTATCTACAAGTGGCATGATATGGTCAAAGGTGATATCGAATTTGAAGGTGGCAATATCGGTGGTGACTGGGTTATTCAAAAGAAAGACGGTTACCCAACTTACAATTTTGCCGTTGTTATCGATGACCACGATATGCAAATCTCTCATGTAATCCGTGGAGATGACCACATTGCCAATACACCAAAACAGCTTATGGTTTATGAAGCACTTGGTTGGGAAGCTCCAGAGTTCGGTCACATGACCTTAATTATCAACTCTGAAACTGGGAAAAAATTGTCTAAACGTGACACCAACACCCTTCAGTTTATCGAAGACTACCGTAAAAAAGGTTATTTACCAGAAGCAGTCTTTAACTTTATTGCTCTTCTTGGTTGGAACCCAGGTGGCGAAGATGAGATTTTCTCTCGTGAAGAACTCATTAAACTTTTCGATGAAAATCGCCTCAGCAAGTCTCCAGCAGCCTTCGACCAGAAAAAACTTGACTGGATGAGCAATGACTATAT